>Ga0228703_1000007_pt1 | contig 468704 bp, 448 predicted proteins | sample McNCre217_Aug_MG_3_FD_178020 | JGI IMG/M metagenome (GOLD analysis project Ga0228703, IMG submission 178020) | Freshwater microbial communities from McNutts Creek, Athens, Georgia, United States - 29-17_Aug_MG | ecosystem: Environmental > Aquatic > Freshwater > Creek | place: USA: Georgia... | reverse complement strand
CTGAGGCAGAAGCGGGCGAGAACTGGGGTGAGTCTGGCCCGAAGGTGGTCAAGGACGTTGCCGGTAACGAGCTTGCCGATGGCGATACCGTAACCATTGCCAAGGACCTAAAGGTTAAGGGTGCCTCGAGCGCTATCAAGGTGGGCACCAAGGTGCGCAACATTCGCTTGGTAAACGGCGGAGATGGCCACGACATTGAGGCCAAGGTAGATGGCTTTGGGCAGATGATGCTCAAGTCCAGCGTGGTCAAGAAAGTCCTCTAGTCATGGCTCAGCCAAAGGCTCTAATCGTCATCGATGTGCAAAATGGCTTCAAGCACCCAGACATGCCAGCGAGCAATAACCCTTCCTGCGAGGCCAACGTCAAGCGCCTTCTGAACACCTGGCGTCAGCGGGAGTGGCCAATCGTTTTGGTTCGTCACGATTCCAAAAGCGAGACATCGGTGCTGCGTCCGGGGCAGGCTGGTAACGAGTTCCAGCCGGGGATTGACGGCACCAAGAGTCTGCTGGTTTCCAAGAGCGTTCACTCGGCTTTCCTGGGGGAGCCAAGTCTTCACCGATGGCTTTCTGAGGCCATGCTCACCGATGTTGTGATCTGTGGAATTCAGACGAACTATTGCTGTGAGACCACTGCTCGAATGGCCAACAACCTTGGCTACGGCGTGGATTTTGTAATCGATGCAACCCGAACCTTTGATCTGACCGATCTCGAAGGCAATGTGGTGAGCGCGGCTGAGCTTGCTCGCGTGACTGCCACCAACTTGAACGGTGAGTTTGCACGTGTGCTAACCACCGACCAGCTGCTCGCTGAGGTAGGCGCCTAGCTACTCTTCGTCTGGATCAGCGTTTTCTTGATCCATAGTCAGATCCTCGTCCTCTACCAGTCCCTCGATAGCTGCAAACTCGGTTGACGATTCGACCGCATAGCCTGTCTCAACGTTTTTGAGCGTTTTGGAAATTGCGCGGGTGCGGACACCAGCCTTCTTGACGGTGTTTTGTGCCGCGCGCAACTGCTTTTCGAGGCTGTCCCACACCATTCCATACTTTTGGAATTCCACCTTCGCAGCGCTCAGAACGCGCCAGACATCTGAGGCGCTCTTTTCGATAGCCAGAGTCTTGAAGCCCATCTGAATGCTGATGAGGAATGACATGAGTGTGGTTGGGCCGGTGACCATAACGCGATGTTTGACCTGTAGCTCGTTGATCAAGCCAGGAATGCGCAGTACCTCGGCGAATAGCCCTTCGGTTGGCAGGTACATGATTGCGAAGTCGACCGTGTTTGGGACAGCAATGTACTTTTCGGAGATGGTCTTGGCCTGGGTCTTGATTGCCCGTTCAACGGCCTTGACAGCAGCTTCAACCGCATCTTTGTTGCCAGACTCCTGCGCAACTAGAAGGCGCTCGTAGTCTTCCTGCGGGAACTTGGAGTCGATTGGTAGGTAAGTGGTCTCTCCGTCCTGACGACCCGGAAGTTTTACTGCGAACTCAACGAGCTCGTTTGACTGAGGGTTGGTCTTGACATTGGCCTCGTACTGCTCGGGGCTAAGCATGTCTGCCAGCTGGCTGGCAAGTTGCGCCTCGCCCCAGCCGCCTCGATTCTTCACGTTAGTCAGAACGCGCTGCAGGTCACCAACACCGCTTGCCAGAGTCTTCATCTCGCCCAGGCCGGTCTGCACTTGGGTGAGGCTGTCGTTCACAATCTTGAAGGATTCGCCCAGGCGCTTTTCAAGAGTGTCGTGCAGCTTCTCATCCACGGTAATGCGCATTTCGTCGAGCTTCCTTTCGTTGCTCTCCTGCATCCGCTGCATCGACTCTGTCATAGTGCGCTGAGTCAGAATCAGGCGCTCCGAGTTGGAATCGGTGAGTTTGGTAATGGACTGCGACACAAGTGCTAACTGGTCGGCGAGGATCTTTTGCAGTTCCTGGCGGCTTGCTGACGCTTCATCACGCTGCGTCTTGGCAGAAACTTCGAGTGACTGTCGGAAGGTTTCAAACTTGGCCTCGGTTTGATTCTGCGAGTTTGAAATACTGCGGCTGAGCTCTCCTCGAACCGACTCTAGGGTCTTCAGTAGCTCCGCGTTGTCGCCACCGGTAGGGCTGGTTTTACGGGTGACGAATATTGCAATAACCGCAACTACGGCAATGGTGTTTATGGCGGTTAGAACGAGCGTGAAGTCCATGGCTTGCTGCCTTCCATCGGTGGATTTTCAGGCTAGCAAGCGGGTGTGACATTTATTCACAGGCTCCGAGTTTGCGAGTTACCCACAAAGTACAAAATAGCCATTTGTACGTTGCGACCCATGTCCTAGACACATAAAGTGAAAAGAAGTGAGTTGCTGCAAAGGATCAAACTGATAGCTGCCGATGCTGGGGTGGATGTTGAACTATTCCACGGAGGCAAACACGACAAACTGAAAATCAACGGTTTCTCAATCGCGTTCCCCAGACATAGAGAGATCCCCGAAGGTCTTTCAAAGACCATTTTGAAACAAGTACGAGCCTGCACGGAAAGGACAGCGAATGACTAATCAAGGTGAAACCAGGACATGGCACGTATTGGCACGGCAAGACGGCGGGTTCACTTCTTTATTCGTTGAGGGAATTCTTGGCGGCACTCAGGTAAAGCGCAGTTCTCAAATCGACGCCATGGTTCGCGATTTCATTTCGCTTTCCGAGGACATTCCTCATGAGGAAATCAAATACAACCTCGTTTGGGGTGAGCCTTTCAGTCAAGATGAACTCGCAGCACTTGATTTGGAAATTAAAGAAAAGCTTGCGTCAATCTGAATCAGGTTGCACGTAAGCCGCGTCCGTTGGCGATAGGGTTCCAGTAAGAACCCAAACAGTTCGGATTGAGGACACCATGGCGCAAAAAGAACAAAAGGCGCAGAAGAACGTCAAGAAGGCTCCGGCCAAGGACATCAAGGAAAAGCGCGCTGAGAAGCTTTCCAAGGAAGACAAAAAGAAGAAGTACGACTAGTTCACTGATTCTGGGTCGTCAATAAACTCGCGCACCTCTTGTGCGCAACGGCAACCCGCAGCGATCTTCGCTGCCCACTTATAGGCCTCTTCTTTTGAGTCAACCTCAATAACCGAGAAGCCGCCAAGCACAACGTCGCTTTGAGTGATTGGCCCAGGTCTGACAGCTCCATCCTGCGTAACAGTCACGGGTTCATAAGTGTGAAAGCCGCCGCCAAAGATCCAGGCTCCAGCTTGCTTTAGCTCGCGTACTACGCGGTGCGAAGCCTCGGCAACTGCTGGGAGCTCTTCCTTAGGGAACTTCATGTCCCCATCGTTGAATGAGATTATGAAGCGGGGCATTGGTTTTCCTATCTCGGATAATCTTGTGTCATGCCTAATTTAGAACGACCAAGTGTCGAACCAATGCTCGAACCAGCACCAGCCGTACTCACCATCCAGGACGTAGTTGTGGGTGACGGTGTAGAGGCACCAAAGGGTGCAACCGTAAAGGTGCACTACCTCGGGGTTGACTATGAATCCGGTGAGGAGTTTGACTCTTCCTGGAGTCGTGGCGAGCCAATCGAGTTCCCGCTAAACCGCCTGATCAAGGGCTGGCAGGAAGGCATTCCAGGCATGAAGGTTGGCGGCCGCCGCACTCTGATTTGCCCACCGCTGGACGCTTATGGTCCTGCCGGTGGCGGACACCGACTCTCTGGTCGAACCCTGGTCTTTGTGATTGACCTGCTTGGCGTTGCCTAAACATTCTTAAATAGAAAAACCACCCTGAATGGGGTGGTTTTTCTATTTGTCGGCCCCGTGGGGATCGAACCGCCCTGCTTCGCTTCGCTCACGCAGGGGCCCACGTGGTTTCTTCGCACCCACCCAACAAACAACAAAATCCCCGGTCAAATGACCGAGGATTTTATTGTTGTAGGCCCCGTGGGGATCGAACCCACGACCCACGGATTAAAAGTCCGTTGCTCTAACCGACTGAGCTAGAGGCCCGCCGCCGCAAACTGCAGCCCAGCAAGTCTACCAAAGCACTAGAACGAGCGAGTCGCTTCCACGGCTCGCAACCAGCGCGCATACTCCGCATCGGTGGTTTTGGAAGGGTAATAACGAGCGGCCATGGTTTGGTGCAGTTCATCACGTGAAGCCCAAACCCCAGCGCCAAGCCCAGCTAGATAAGACACGCCAAGTCCAGTGGTATCGAGGTTTTCTGGCACCTCTACCGGCAGGCCGAGGGCATCGGCTTGGAGTTGCATGAGCAACCGACTGCGGGTTACGCCGCCGTCAACTTTGAGGCGTTTCAAGGCCCCACAGCATGCGGCCGCCATTGAATCCATGAGAGCTCGAACCTCAAAAGCAAGCGACTCCAGAGTTGCCCTGGCGATGTGGGCCTTGGTTGTGCCGCGAGTGAGTCCGAGAATCGAACCGCGAACCTCGGCGTCCCAGAATGGTGCACCGAGGCCTGTGAGAGCTGGCACAACGCAAACGCCCTCGGAACTGGAAACGGTCTGCGCGAGTCGCTCTACATCTGCCGCCTCGGTCACCATTTGCAAGCCGTCGCGCAGCCATTGGAGGGCTGCTCCGGCAACGAACACGCTTCCCTCCAATGCGTAAGTGGGGGAGCCGTCTGGGTTAACCCAGGCCAGTGTTGCAATCAATCGGGGATCGCTCAACACGGGTGATTGTCCGGTGTTGCAGAGAAGGAAAGCCCCAGTGCCGTAGGTGCATTTCGCATCGCCAGGCTCGAATGCCAATTGCCCAAACAGGGCCGCGTGCTGATCGCCGGCCATACCAGTTATCGGCGCACCAATTCCTAAAAACACCGATGCGTCTGCCTGCGCGAGCATACCTTGATTGCCAACCACCGATGGAAGTGCCGAGCGTGGCACCTCAAACAGCTGGAGCAGTCGTTCGTCCCAATCTAGGGTGTGGAGGTTGAAGAGTTGGGTGCGGCTGGCGTTGGTGGCATCGGTGATGTGAGCCTTGCCACCTGAAATGCGTGCTGCTAGGTAGCTGTCGATTGTGCCCAGCGCATACCGGCCAGATTCAACTCCTGCCCAAACTTCCGGCAGGTTGCGCTTCATCCAAAGTAATTTGCTGCTGCTGAAGTATGGATCCAGCGGCAGTCCTGTGGCCTCGCGCACCCATTCGCGGGCATCGGTGAATTTGGGATCCGAGAGAATGCAGCTGGTGCGTCTGTCCTGCCAGACGATTGCATGCGTTGGCGAGGCCAAAGTTTCTAGGTCCCAGACTGCTACCGTCTCGCGCTGGTTGGTGATGCCGATTGCTGTCACCTGAGAGGAGTTCATGCCGACCAAAGTCAGAGCCTGCTCTACGGCCGCGAGGGTGGCCTGCCAGATCTGCTCCGGCTGGTGCTCAACCCATCCGGGCTGCGGAAAGTGCTGCTGGAATTCGCGATAACCACGGGCCAGAACCGCGCCGTCAGAGTCAACCAGCAATGCGGTAACCCCGGTGGTGCCAGCATCAACCGCCAAAATAGCCATAGCAACAACATACTTGGTGCGGAAATTTAGTGCTCACCTCGGTGCCTTGAACATTCGACTTGCACTCGAGACTTTAGAAATTCTGCCGGTTTCATTTAGGTAGGCAGCAACCCTTAAATCGCAAAGTAGTTTCCCAACATTCGGTCACCCACGCGTGTCCAACTTTGGGGAAAAACTGAGTGATTCCCTTGCAGGTGGAGAGTTCTCTCCACCAAAAAAAGGGGACAAAATGAAAGATCAAGACTCAACCCAAAACGACAAAAAAAGCAAGCGTCGCCGGACGCTAATAGCTGCTGCACTCCTTACGCTTGCTGTATCAGGCACTACCGCAGCGGCGTTTGCGTCATCAACGCCTAGTAGCGATGACAGCGAATGCGATAACGGAAGAAGTGTTTACTACTCGGGCAGCACCATCTGTATCCCAAGTGGTGCCAGTGCATTCCAGATTGCCAAATTGACAGGTTTTACCGGCACTCTTGCGCAATGGATGGACGACCAGAGGGGTGCTACCGGCGCAACTGGTCCAACTGGACCAACCGGTCCTGCTGGGTTGAACGCTTATCAGTTAGCTTTCAAAGACAAGCTTGAAGCAACCTCCACCGAAGAAGAATGGCTACTTTCGCTTCAGGGCAAGGACGGCTCAGATGGCGAGGATGGTGTCAATGGATTGAGCGCATATCAAATCGCCGTAAATAACGGATTTACTGGAACTGAGGCCCAATGGCTCGCCTCGCTAGTTGGCCCGCAGGGTCCTGTCGGTCCGCAGGGGCCTCAGGGAGAAACTGGCACCCAGGGTGTTCGCGGCGACACTGGATCACAGGGTATTCAAGGCATCCAGGGCACAGAAGGTGTGCGAGGAGAGACTGGCCCTACTGGTGCTGCTGGAACCAATGGTGCTGATGGAGCGACTGGTGCTAAGGGTGATACCGGTGCTACCGGTGCTGCCGGTGTGAAGGGTGACACCGGTGAACAGGGCATTCAGGGTGTTCAGGGTATCCAAGGCGAAAAGGGTGACACTGGAGCGACTGGCGCTAAGGGTGATACCGGTGCGACTGGTTCGGCGGGTATCAACGGAATTGATGGCATCGACGGTAAGGACGGCCTAAACGGACTTTCCGCCTATGAACTTGCATTCAAGGACAAACTTGATGCAACTACTACTGAGCAGGAGTGGCTGCTTTCACTTCAAGGCAAGAGCGCTTACGACATCTATAAGGATCTCCTGCCAGAAAACACTCCGGTACTAACGGAGGCCGAGTGGATTGCTTCGCTAAACGGTACGAATGGAACCGACGGAACCAATGGTGCCGATGGTGCTGCAGGTCAGGACGGAGCCCGGGGCCCAGAAGGCAAGAGCGCTTACGATCTAGCGGTCATAGCTGGCTACACCCAAGATGTTCGGTCATGGCTGGGCTCACTCGTGGGAGCTCAGGGAATTCAGGGCATTCAGGGTGTAACGGGCAAGAGCGCATATGAAGCTGCTGTTGATGGCGGCTTCGTGGGAACTCAGGCCGAGTGGCTCGCTTCGCTCAAGGGTGCACAGGGCGACAAGGGTGACACTGGAGCGGCTGGTGCGAAGGGTGACACTGGTGCCACCGGACCGGCTGGCCCTCAAGGCGCAAAAGGCGATACCGGCTCAACGGGTCCACAGGGTGCCACAGGGCCTGCAGGCGCAAAGGGTGACAAGGGCGATAAGGGTGATCCCGGCCAGCCTGGTGGCGTTGTGATTGGCGGCGACTGCAGCTACGTACATGCGGGCAAGTCCTACCACGGAAGCCTCAACTGGATTAGCACAAGTCCAAACGCCGCAGTGCTGGGTTGTGTCGCAGATAGTGCTTCCAACTCGTCGGACGGCAACGGCAAGGCTAACAACTAAGTTAGTGACCCAAGAGGCTCGGTGGAGAAATTCACCGGGCCTCTTCCTTTAGTGCGGCAGGTTCTCCACGGGCAGGCCTGCAGCCGAACTGTTACCCCGCGCCGGCCATTCAACAACGAGCATTGCTGCCAAGATCAAAGCGCCACCGATGATGGTTGCCACCTTCAAAACCTCTTGGCCGACGGCAACTGCAATCAAGGCGCTGAACACAGTCTCTGAAGTGAGATAGATGGCCACGCGCGAAGAGTCCATGACTCCCTGCGCCCAGGTCTGGACAAAGAAGGCAATAGCGGTGCTAAAAATGGCGGTGAACAGAATGGCAAACCAACCGTAGCCGCCCATCGGTGGATGGTAACCGGCAATGCCCGCCCAAACCATGTTGATGAGACCAACCACGCCAAGTTGAACCACGGTAAGTGCGTAGGCATCCTGCTTTGGGCTCCAGCGGGCCAGTCCTGCAATGTGCAGCGAGAAGAACAGGGCGCAAGCCACCAGCCAGAGCTGCGGCCATTCAAAACTCAGACTCTGAGGATTGATGCTTATGAATCCCAGGCCGACAGTTGCCAAGGCAACGGCAATCCAGATTTTTCCAGTCACCCTGACCTTCAGAAAAAGCCAAATCAGCAGCGGAGAAATCACCACGTAGAGGCCGGTGACAAAGCCGGAAATTGCCGCGGTGGTTAACTGCAAACCAACCGTCTGGGTCAGGTATGCAATGGTCATCAGAACGCCCAGCACCAGACCCTGCCAGAGCAGCGGTCCGCGGATTTTCTTCAACACCGATGGCTTGACCGCGACCATTACCGCGGCGGCGATTACAAAGCGGGTACCCAAAAAGTCAACAATTGGCTGGCTTTCGATGGCTGGTTTCATAACCACGAAAGCGCCACCCCAAACCACGGCCACAGCGATTAGGGCTAGCGGAGCGAGGCGGATGGTACGAGACTTGTTTGGCACCGAATCAGTCTAGGCGACCGCACTTATGGCTTGGCTAGTCGGCAACGATAGGGGCGTATTCCTCAATGGCTACGATGCGGCGCTTCTTACCCTTCTGCGGGTAGGTCAGGTGCACCACCATCAGGTGACCCGGTTTGAGAGCGCGACCCTCATGAAGCCGAATTTCTTGCCCAGCACTGCCATAACCGGCTAACGCATCCAGCACGGTGGGAAGTGAAGGCCGGTGGCTGCAGAGCACCGAGGAAACGCCGGTTTCAACCAGCTTTTCCACAACCTTTTTGGTGCGGGCAGGCCCGTTGGCGTTGCCGTGCTCGCTGAGGGCAAGGCGTTCGATGATTGGAAGTCCGCGCTTCAATGCATATGGCTCAACGGTGGTGCGGCAACGAACCCATGGGCTGGTGACTATGCGCTTCACGCCAAAGGCTTCGAGTAGCGGAACTACTGCCTTCGCCTGCACTAGACCAACGGGGAGCAGCGGGCGCTTTCCATCTGGGCCCTTCCAATCTGTGCGAGGCGTGGCTTTAGCATGGCGGAGAAGTACAAACGGTTTGGTGCGTAATTCGCCACGCAGGTGCAGGGCTACCAAAACTTCCAGGAATGCCTTGTCCGCGTCGTAGCTGAGCTTGGACACGGCCTCGTCTGGCTTCAGCCAAATGACTTCCGCCACCTCTTCGTGCGGCACAAACTTGCTCTTCTTGAGGGCCTTGTCCGAGACTCTTGCCGCCCAGTAGTGAACCTCTTTTGGTTCGCCGCTCGGCACGTTGTAGTGCTGCACGCCAAGGCTTACGCCAAGGTTGATGCGGAGGCCGGTCTCCTCCTCAATTTCGCGAACCGCGGTCTGAGGTAAGACCTCACCCGGATCGAGCTTTCCTTTTGCCCAACCGTAGTCGTCGTAGCGACCACGGTGAACCATCGCGACTAGCAGCTCCCCATCCTGCTCTCGCCACAGCACGCAACCTGCAGCATAAATTGTCATTAGGGGCGGGCACCTCGCTTGGCGAGCACGTCCTTCATGAACTTGTCCTGGATATCCATGAGCGGGCTGCCGTCGGGTGCCTGGTAGAAGCGAGTCCAGCTGCTGTCCTGGTTTAGGTGCCACGATGCCACGGCGTCGGACATGGCCAGGTCGAAGACGGTGTTCAATTCCTTGATTTGGTCAGGCGCAATGATGCGGACCAGAGCCTCTACGCGGCGGTCAAGGTTGCGGTGCATCATGTCAGCCGAGCCAATGAATACTGCAGGGTCTCCGCCACCGGCGAAGCTGAAGATGCGGCTGTGCTCGAGGTAACGGCCGAGCACCGAGCGAACGCGAATGTTCTCGGAAAGACCGGGAACGCCCGGTCGCAAGGCGCACATTCCACGAACCAAGACCTCAACTGGAACGCCAGCCTGGCTTGCCTCGTAAAGCGAGTCAACAATTTGCTCGTCCACTAGGGAGTTGACCTTCACGCGAATCAGCGCTGGCTTGCCAGCGCGGTGATGTTCAATCTCGCGGTGAATGCGGGCAGTGAGACCATCGCGAACGCCGTTAGGAGAAACGAGAAGAGCCTTGAAGCTAGAGTCTGGAGCAAATCCGCTCAGGCGGTTGAAGAGCTTGGTCAGGTCTTCGCCAACCTGCTCGCGGGCGGTGAGCAGACCGTAGTCCTCGTAGAAGCGAGCGGTTTTTGGGTTGTAGTTACCGGTACCAACATGGCAGTAGCGGCGCAGCACGTTGCCCTCTTGGCGAATCACCAGCGAAAGCTTGCAGTGGGTCTTGAGACCAACGATTCCGTAGACCACGTGCACGCCGGCCTGTTCCAGCTTGCGGGCCCATGCAATGTTGTTCTGCTCATCAAAACGGGCCTTAATCTCAACCAGAGCAAGCACCTGTTTGCCGGCTTGGGCTGCCTGAATCAGGGCATCAACGATTGGCGAGTCACCACTGGTGCGGTAAAGAGTCTGCTTGATGGCGAGCACGTTTGGATCGGCCGCGGCCTGCTCCAGGAATGCCTGAACGCTAGTGGTAAAGCTCTCGTACGGGTGGTGCAGCAGCACCTCGCGCTCGCGCAGAACCGAGAAGATGTCTGCCACTTCGTCGTCACCCGCCTGCAAGAAGCGGTTGGTGACCACCTTGTGAGCCGGGTAGTGCAGCTCTGGGCGCTTCATGAAGGCAATCTCAGCCAGACCCTTGAGGTCGAGGGGAGCGGGCAGGTGGTAAACATCCTGCGCCTCAATGTCCAGCTCGCTAATCAGCAGCTCGAGCACCTGAGGGTTGATGTCGTCGGCAACCTCCAGGCGAACCGGAGGGCCAAATCGGCGGCGAAGCAGCTCCTTCTCAAGAGCAATCAGTAGGTTCTCACCCTCGTCTTCGTCTACCTCAAGGTCTTCATTGCGGGTAACGCGGAAGGTGTGGTGTTGGAGCACTTCCATACCAGGGAACAACAGTCCAAGGAATTCACCGATGATTTCCTCGAGCGCAACAAAGCGGGCATCAGAGACGCCTGTGTTGCCCGGAACGCGTACGAAGCGAGGTAGTAGTGGTGGGACCTTGACGCGGGCAAAGTGCTCGGTCTTGCTCTCTGGGTTCAGAAGCACAACGGCCAGGTTGAGGCTCAGGCCAGAGATGTATGGGAAGGGGTGAGCGGGGTCTACAGCAAGTGGAGTAAGAACCGGGAATATCTGATTCTGGAAGTAGCTCTTGAAATCTGCTTTCTCATCAGCGGTCAATTCCGCCCACTTCTGAATGCGAATTCCGTTCTTGGAAAGCTCTGGCTCTAGAACGTCGTGGAATAGGCGAGCGTGGCGCTCTTGGAGTTGGTGAGCCGACTGCGACATCTCCAACAGCTGCTGCTGTGGAGTGAGGCCCGCTGGAGTGGCAACCGCTAAACCGGTGGCAATTCGGCGCTTCAGGCTAGCAACGCGAACCATGAAGAACTCGTCGAGGTTGCTGGCAAAGATGCTTGCAAAGTTGCAGCGATCTAGCAGGTGCATGTCTGGGTCTTCTGCCAGTTCAAGCACTCGCTGGTTGAATGCCAACCAGCTGAGCTCGCGGTCTAGGAATCTTTCCGGGCCGAAGTGGGTGTTCTCACCGGAGTGGTGGTCGGGAATCCGCACAGCCATAGTTTCTTCAGACATACATCAAATCCTGCCAGTGCTTGGTTGCCGTTTGGTGAACAATCGTGCGGTGGCTAGATGCCAACTTCCGCGTAATCAAGATCTTCTGGCGACGGGTTGAAGCGGTAGCCAACGTTTCTGACTGTTCCAATCAGGCCCTCAAGGTCGCCCAGTTTGGCGCGCAGGCGACGGATGTGAACGTCAACCGTGCGAGTTCCACCGAAATAGTCGTATCCCCAGACTTCGCTCAGCAGCTGTTCGCGTGAGAAGACTCTGCCCGGCGACTGGGCAAGATAGCGCAGAAGCTCAAATTCTTTGAAGGTCAGGTCCATGGGCTTGCCGTGCACCTTGGCCGAGTAAGCGGCCTCGTCAATGACAACACCGCTGGAGCTGATGTTGCCAGACGTTTCAGCCGGCTTGGCGCGCCCAAGTGCGATTCGAATCCGGGCGTCGATTTCACCAGGTCCAGCGGAATCCAGGATGATGTCTGCTGCGCCCCACTCGGCAGTGATAGCGGGCAGGCCGCCCTCGGTGACGATAAGGATTAGAGGGGCACTCATTCCGGTGGTGAGGAGAACCTTGGCCAAAGACTTGGAGCCAACCAAATCGCGGCGGGCATCGAGGAAAACTAGGTCTGCGACTGGAGCACTGACGAGGCTGGCAGGTTCTGCCGGAATGTGGCGTACTCGGTGACTAAGCAAATCGAGCGCAGGGAGCGCGGCGCCCTCGGCCGAGGCCGTGAGTAGCAGAATCTGTGCCATATGCCGCTCCCATACTTTTCACCTATTTTAGTTTTGTTTGCGGTAGCAACAGGCTGCTAGGGCAAGATTGAACCATGAATGCTCGTTGGCTATTGGTGAGTCTGCTCTGGGTCTCTACCCTCGCTTGCGCACTGCTGACCATTATCTTCATTCCCCACGAGCATGCCTTGGAATGGTTTGGTGCCATCCTTGCTGGTTCGGTTGCCGCAGTGTCGCTGGTGCACCTCATAAAAGCGAGCCCTTCGGGCTTTGTGCAGGAGCTCATTTACGTGGGTGGCGGCTCCTACCTGATTCTGGCAATCTCCAGCATTTACCTGTTCGTTCGTGGCTAGGCAGAGGGTAAAATTTAGTCATGAATCTTCCGCTAGACATGTTGTTCACTGGCCTCCTGGTTTTGGCCGGCCTAGCCATCGCCGGAATCTCGGCCCTCGTGCTCGTAAAGCTTTTCAAGGGTCAGAAGTAGTTGTTTGTTCTTCCGGAGAATTTGCCGGTTGAGCTAACCCCGCTGGCATTTCTGGTCGGCACCTGGGAAGGCACCGGCGTAATTAGCTATACCCATCGGCGCGATGCCAACAACGAGCCAATCAAATACGAGTTCAGTCAGCGCGTTGAGTTTGTCCACAACGGCGAGAACTACCTCACCTATCAGTCCTCCGCCAAACTCCTCGACGAGAGTGGAACCATACTTCCTAGTGAGCTCGGCTACTGGAAGGTTGCCCGCCCCGCGGAAGAGGCAGATCACGGACCTGGCCTGCTGCCGGGCATCGGTGAAAAAAGCATTCAAACCCCCGATGACCTGGAGCGCCTGCGGAACAGCGCCGGTGGCTTTGACATTGAGGCATCCATCATCCACCCGAGCGGTATCAGTGAGCACTACCTGGGTCAGGTCAAGCAGGCCCGCATCGACCTAGCCACCGCCAAGGGTTCTAGTCGCCCAGAGAATTCCAAGGAATACGCCGGCGCTAGCCGCATCTACGGTTTGGTCGAGGGTGCACTTCTATGGGCCTGGGACATCGCTGCCCTCGGAAACCCGCTGGTTTCGCACGCCTCCGCTCGCCTAGAGCGCGTGGGCTAGCAATGCCGCAGATCACCAACCCAAACGTGGCGCAGCGTCAGCTGCTGTCGGGTAAGGCATTGGTCAAACAAGACCAGCTGGGTGTGCTCGCGGTTGGAGGCGACGGCCGCCTAGAGTGGCTGCACTCGCTCATCAGTCAGAACGTGCGCAACCTGCAGCCCGGACAGTCGGTTGAGGCGCTTGCGCTAGACATCAACGGTCACATCGAGAGCATTCTTAGAATCACCGATGACGGCCTGCAGACCTGGATCATCACCGAGCGAACCTCTGCCGAAGCTCTGCTGCTGTGGTTGAAGAAAATGATCTTCCGCTCTAAGGTCACGGTTATCGACCACCTTGGCGACTTTGCAGTGGTTGCGTCCTGGGGGAGTGCGGTCACCGAGCCTGCACCTGCCCTAACCTGGACCGACCCTTGGCTGAACCCCGCCCCTGGCGGCCACCGCTATGGAGCACAGCCAACTGAGCCCTGGTCGCTAGTGCTCAACGTTTTTAGCACCACCGATGCCTCCGCCCTGTTCGCCAACCCCGCAATTGAGTGGGCCCCGCAGTCGGCGCTGGACGCCCTCCGAATCGCGGCTCACCGACCATCGGTGGCAGAAGTGGACGAGAAGACCATTCCGCACGAACTGGATTTGCTGGCCAGTGCGGTGCACTTGAGTAAGGGATGTTACCGAGGCCAGGAGAGCGTGGCCAAGGTTCACAATCTGGGGCACCCGCCACGTAGGCTCGTACTGCTACATCTTGACGGCTCCAATCACGTGCTGCCATTCGTTGGCGACGATGTTGCGATTGTCGACGCCGACGGGCAACGCGTGGTTCGCGGTCGAATCACCAGCACCGCACACCACCACGAGGCTGGCCCGCTGGCGCTCGCAGTGATCTCAAGAAACACGCCGGCCGAGGCCGAGCTTCTGGTGCTAGGCAACCACGAACCAATCGCGGCCAGCCAGGAACTCGTGGTTCCCCTGGATGCCGGCAAGACTGCAAACCTGCCACGTCCTGGACTGTTGGGTCGACCAAGGAGTTAGCGGTGAGTTTTCTCGACACCCAGGCAATTCGCCAGCCAAAGTCTAAAAAGCGCTGGCACTGGAGCCTGCGCGAGTCGTTCCGCCGAGTCATTGAGTCGCTTGCGCCAAGCCTGCAGATCACGCTGGCTGCAACTGCCGCCTACCTGGCCGCTCACTTCTGGCTTGGTCACGCAATTCCGTTCTTGGCGGTAACAGTTACCATCACCTCACTTGGGCTCAGCCGCGATGCCCGTCCGCGTCGTATCCTCCAGACTTCGCTCGGGATGGTGACGGGAATTGCGCTTTCGGAACTCATGCAGCTTGGTTTTGGCAAGGGTTATTGGCAGTTGCCGGTGCTGCTCCTGCTGGTTTTACTAGCTGCCCGCTTCGTCACCAACAGCTCCACCTTTGCATTGGCCGCGGCAACCCAATCGGCCTTGGTTTACCTCACCATTGCACCGCCGGGTGGCCCATTCATGCGCTCGGTTGACGGCCTGGTGGGTGCAGGCGTCTCGCTCTTGGCAACCGCACTCATTCCGCGTGACCCGCGCGGCGCTGCACGCAAAGATGCGGAGCGTCTGTTTGAAGTCTTCCTTGAGTCGGTTGGTGCCATCAAGCAGGCACTGAAAAACACCGATGTGGCCTCCGCCGATGCAACCCTTATAACCATTCGCCGCACCCAGCCGCTGCTGGATAACTGGCGCATGAGCTTGGACTCGGCTATCGCCATCTCCAAGATTTCGCCGTTCCTACGCAAGTATCAGAACGAGTTGATGGGGCAGACCAGGCTGCTGCGCGGTATGGATCTTGCCACTCGCAACCTGCGAGTGGTGGTTCGCCGGATGGACTTCCTGATTCGTGACGGTCACCCTCGGCCGTACCTGGCCGACCTCATGGAGCAGATTGAGGCCGCCACCAGGATTCTGCTTGAAGGCCTCGAGGAACCGGAACGTCAGCAAGACGCCCTCGAACTTTACGTGCAGATCATCCACCAACTCGATCCAAAGCGATTTGGCATCGCTGACCAGCTGCGAGAAGCATCGGTGCTTTTGTTGCTGCGCCCGCTGCTGGTTGACCTGCTCTGTGCCGCTGGAATGGGCGAGGACGAAGCCCGGGCTGAACTCCCCGAGGTTTAGGTAGCTCCTAGTTGGGCTTGACTGCTTCCCAATCCACTGTGATTTCGCCAAGTCGCCAGCGGCGCTGATCCTGTTTGATCGGCCAGCCGGCATCGGTTAGGCTCTTGCACACTGCAATCCAGCGCTGGCTGGCGCCAAACACACCAAGCGGAGCGTGGGTGTTCCACCAGAGGTCAAGCGCCTGTAGGAAAGCATTGATGCGCTCACCCTCAACGTTGTGGTGAATCAATGCCTTGGGCAGACGCTCAGCCACCTTGGACGGCTGCTCCAGACCGGCTAGGCGCAGGGAAACCGTAAACCAAAGCGGGCGTCGGCGGTCTAGCGTGATCCAGCTCGCCAGTCGACCAATCTCATCGCAGGTGCCCTCAACCAGGAGTCCTGAGTCAGACAGGCGACCCTGCATAAGTTCCCACGCCGCCGGTACATCGCTCTCGTCGTACTGTCTTAAAACATTGAAGGCACGGATGATGTCGACGCGCGCTCCAGGCCCGAAGTCGGAAGGCAGGGGAGTCTCGAATCCGCCCAGGGTAAAACGCAGGGTATCGGTGGCTACTGCCAGGCCCCTCTCTACGCGTTCGCGCTCAATCTCCACACCCACCAAGCGGGTCTTTGGGTTGACGGATTGGCAACGTGCCAAGAGTTCCACCGCGGTTATTGGACTGGCCCCGTAGCCGAGGTCAACCACGATGGGTGCATCGGTGCGGCGCAGCACGGGTAGGGAACAGACGTATCTGTCCACCCTGCGCAGGCGATTGGGGTTGGTGGTGCCACGAGTGACGTTGCCCACCGGTTTCTTGGCAGCCATCAAATCAAAGTTAGCGGTTGCCCAAAGTAAACTTGTAACCATGGCTCACAAGTACACACTTATTCTGCTGCGTCACGGAAACAGCACCTGGAACCAGGAAAACTTATTCACCGGTTGGGTGGATGTTGACCTGAGCGACCAGGGTCGCGCCGAGGCAAAGCGCGCTGGCGAACTCCTAGCCGAGTCGGGCATCAAGCCTGACCTGCTTTACACCTCTAAGCTTCGCCGCGCTATCAACACCGCCCACATTGCGCTCAACAGCGCCAACCGCGTTTGGATTGACGTTAAGCGCGACTGGCGCCTCAACGAGCGCCACTACGGTGCGCTCCAGGGCAAGGACAAGGCTCAGACCTTGGCCGAGTACGGAGCCGACCAGTTCCAGATCTGGCGCCGCAGCTTTGATGTGCCGCCTCCACCGATTGACGACGCTGACCAGTTCTCGCAGGCCCACGACGAGCGTTACGCCGACCTTGGCCCTAACGTGCCAAAGACAGAGTGCCTCAAGGACGTTCTGGTTCGCATGCTTCCGCTCTGGGACGACGAAATCAAGCAGGACCTAATTGGTGGCAAGACCGTTCTGGTCACCGCCCACGGTAACTCGCTGCGCGCACTGGTGAAGCACCTGGATGGCATCAGCGATGCCGACATCGCGGAGCTGAACATTCCAACTGGAATTCCTTTGGTCTACAAGCTGGACGAGAACTTCAAGCCACTGGTTGCCGGTGGCGAGTACCTTGACCCAGAGGCTGCAGCCGCTGGTGCAGCTGCGGTTGCGGCTCAGGGCGCCAAGAAGTAGCACCTACCACCTTTAAAACACCGATGGCCTCCCGCTCTGGGAGGCCATCGGTGTTTTAAGTCAGGTTCGACAGATCTGTTACTCGATCTCGGCCCACTCACCGGTGGTGAGGTAGGAAACCTTGGTGGAGATGTCCACCACGTGGTCGGCGAAGCGCTCGTGATAGCGGCTGGCAAGGGTAACGTCCACGGTGTACATGGCGTTCTCCTTCCAGTCATCACCAAGCACAACCGAGAAAATGTGGCGGTGGAGCTCGTCAACGCGAGCGTCCTCGGCCTGGATTTCGCGGGCTAGGTTTACATCGGTGTTCTTGAGCAGGGTGGTCACGCGACGACCCAGCTCGACGTCAAGCTTGCCCATCTCGGCGAAGGTCTCATAGAGAGCTGCTGGAACGGCACTGCCAGGGTAGCGGTAACGGGCGATGGCCGCGATGTGACCCGCAAGCGCGCCCATGCGCTCCAGCGAGGCGCTAATGCGAAGAGCTGAAACCAGGATACGGAGGTCGCGAGCGACTGGCGACTGCTTGGCCAGAACTCGGATGGCGATCTCATCAAGAGCCAAGGCGCGGTTCTCATTGGCCTCTGCAAGGGCAATTGCCTCATCTGCCAGCGAAACATCACTGGTAAGGAAAGCGCGGGAGGCCTTGTCCATAATCGTCGTAACCGACTCGGCCATCTCGACCAAGCGTTGCTGAACATCGCTCAGCTGATTCTGGAAAACCTCGCGCATGAAGTCCCTTTCGTTGGATTCCAAAAGTAATCTCCCAGCACTTAGTTAACAAAGTTAAAACAACAACCAAACACCTCGGTAATTGATGCTTCCGCAGCGGGCTGCTTTCAACGCACCAGACAGTAAATGACCTAACCTAAAACTGCAGTGAAAGTTGTTAACCAATTAAACAACTTTTCTTAGGTAAGGGTTTGCATTGAAGCAGTACAGCGAAGGCCTCAGGGCATTGGAGCTAGGCGACAGCTCCAAGATTTCGCCGCAGTTGAGTGAACTACTCGACGTGCTCACCACGGCATCGGTGCTTGTAGACACCAACGGGCTTGTAGTTCGAGCATCTTCAACCGCGCTTGCCCTTGGTTTGGTTCAATCTCACATGCTGGTTCACAAACCGCTCTCCGAACTGGTTGACCGTGCCCGCGGGCGCCGATCTTCGGTTGATGCCGAATACGACCTGATCACGGGCATGCGCGGTGAACGCTCATACGTTTACGCTCGTGCCGGTCGCGTGGATAACAATCTGGTCTTGCTCCTGGTTGACGACCGCACCGAGAACAAGCGCCTCGAAGAGACCAGACGCGACTTCATTGCCAACATTTCGCACGAACTGAAAACTCCGATTGCCGCAATTGGTCTTCTCGCAGAGACTCTGGAAGACGGAGTGGACGACCCTGCTGTGGTCAAACGGTTTGCCGCAAATCTCCGCCGTGAAGCGCAACGTCTTGGTGATTTGGTTCAGGACATCATTCAGCTTTCCAAAGTGCAGTCCACCGATGGTCAACATGGCTTCGACACCGTTGACCTGTCCGAGGTAATAGCCATCGCGGTGGAAAACAACCAGGTCCTAGCAGACAATCGCCGTTCGCAGATTCAGGTTGCGAGTTCCCCCGGGCACGTGGTTTATGGCAACCGTGACGCACTCATTATGGCCATGGGAAACCTCATTCAGAACGCCCTCTACTACTCGGACGAGGGCAAGCAGGTGGGTGTGGGGCTGCGCACCATCGACGGAATCGCCGAGATCAGCGTCATCGACAACGGTGTTGGTATCAGCCTCGAAGATCAGGAGCGCATCTTTGAGCGCTTCTATCGCGTTGACCAGTCGCGTTCTCGAGCCACAGGTGGCACTGGCCTAGGTCTAGCGATTGTGAAGCACGTGGCCCTAAACCATCGTGGTGAGGTGCGCCTCTTCTCCAAGCCGGGCATGGGCTCCACCTTCACCCTGCGAATCCCAGAACTTCCAACCGAACTCACCGAAGCTCAGAAGGACTAATCATGACCCGCGTGCTAGTTGTTGAAGACGAACAGAACCTCCGCGAACCGCTGGTAATCCAGCTCCAGCGCGAGGGCTATGTGACTCTTGAAGCCGAGGATGGAATCAAGGCAATCTCGCTATTTGAGTCAGAGCAGCCAGATTTGATCCTGCTGGATCTGATGTTGCCTGGCAAGAGTGGTTCGGAGGTGTGCCGTCACATTCGTGCCACCAGCAATGTGCCAATCATCATGCTCACCGCCAAGGACACCGAGATTGACAAGGTGGTTGGTCTAGAAATTGGTGCCGACGACTACATCACCAAGCCATACTCCACCCGCGAGCTCCTTGCTCGCATGAAGGCCGTGCTTCGCCGCACCGTTGAGCCGGCCATGGTCACTGGGAACGTCATTGAGGCAGGTCCGGTTTCTATGGATATCGAGCGCCACCTGGTGTTTGTCCACGGTGAGAAGGTGGCCATGCCGCTCAAGGAATTTGAGCTGCTAGAGCTGCTACTCGAGAACGTAAACCGCGTTCTCACTCGCGGTCAGATTATCGACCGCGTCTGGGGTAGCAATTACTTCGGCGACACCAAGACCCTCGACGTGCACATCAAGCGCATTCGCTCAAAGATTGAAGACGACCCAGCCCGCCCGGTTCACCTGTTGACCGTGCGCGGACTCGGCTACAAGTTTGAGGTCTAGAGCCTAAGAGTTAAAAGAAGAAACCCGCCGGGAGAGAGGTCCGGCGGGTTTCTTTTTAAATCTAGTTGGTTGCAGTAGGTGCTGGGGTGAGCAGATCCTTGTAGTAGTCGATGGTGCCATCGAGCACTGGAACGCTCAACTTCTGCCAGTTGGAACCGTCAGCGCTGCCAACGGACATATCAACCAGTTCGCCGGCCTTGCCACTCAGGTTGAGGGTGGAAAGGTTGTTGGCGTCAAATACCAGGGTCTGACCGGCCGCGACGGAAACGGTCTGTGATTCGGCGTTGTTGCTACCCAGCTGCAGGGTTACCTGCTCGGTGCGGCTGCCATCGTTGATGATGGTTCCGAAGAGTACGTGGCTGGTGCCATCGGTGAGAACCAGGAAGTTGCGGAACTTGACTGCCTCGTTGCGCTGAGCCTTAGGGAAGACCAGGTCAACGCCAACACCGTCACTTGGAGCGTAGGACTGGAGGCTCTCAGGGGTTGGGTTGAAGCTGCAGCCTGCAACCGACACCAAAACACCGGCCGCAAGTACTAGACCAGCGAGTTTACGAACTACCAATTTTCCTCCAGCGTTGCACGCAAATAGCCCTTCCATTTTACCCCCATAAAATTAGGGTTTTTGTGGTAAAATCGTAGTTTCTGAAGGGAATTTTATGCGTTTTCAGGTTGGCGAAACTGTTGTTTACCCACACCACGGTGCGGCCGAAATTATCGAAAAGGTCGAGCGCACCATCCGCGGCGAAACTAAGCAGTACCTCCAACTTCGCGTAGCCCAGACCGAACTCACCATTTGGGTTCCGGAAGACAACGTTGAGTCGGTTGGCGTTCGTGACGTCATCGACAACGAAGGCGTTGAGGAAGTTTTTGGCGTGCTTCGCGCGGACTTCGTTGAGGAGCCAACCAACTGGAGCCGCCGCTACAAGGCCAACCTTGAGAAGCTCGCCTCCGGCGATGTAGTCAAGGTTTCTGAGGTCGTTCGTGACCTGTGGCGCCGCGATCAGGACCGCGGTCTGTCCGCTGGTGAGAAGCGCATGCTGGCCAAGGCCCGTCAGATTCTGGTATCTGAGCTTGCACTGGCTCGTAAGACCAACGAAGAGGCAGCCTCGGCCGAACTCGACCAGGTTCTGGCCTCCTAGCCGGTAAACAAACAAGGACTCAACTCATGCGTGACCTAGCGGTGGTCTTGCTCGCCGCCGGAGAAGGCGCGCGACTTGGTCAAAACACCCCCAAGGCATTTGTTCCGCTCATGGGCAAGCCGCTGATCGAGCACGCCCTGATTAATCTTGTTTCCACCCAGGGGCTAGCGCACGTGAGCCTGGTGGCCCACGGCGATTACCAAGATTTGGCTGAGGAACTTGCCGACCGCTACAGCACCGAATACGTGAACATCGTGGTGGCCCCTGCAGGCGAAGTAACACGTCAGGACTCGGTTCGCAATGGTCTTGCCATGGTGCCGGACGACCTGGACATTGTGCTGGTGCACGACACCGCGCGCCCCTTTGCAACCGCTGAACTCTTTGAACGCGTGGCGGCCGCAGTGCGTGAGTCCGGTATGGGTGTTGTTCCGGTTCTGCCTGTGGTTGACACCATAAAGCGCGCCGAGGCCGAACTCATTCTGGAGACCGTTGACCGCAGCGCGCTGCGCATCGCGCAGACCCCGCAGGGCTTCCCAATTCCGGCCTTAAAGGCCGCACACGCTCTTGCCGGAGCCGAATACACCGATGACGCTGCGCTCTTCCAAGCAGCCGGCGGCAGCGTCACCAGCGTGATCGGCCAGCCAAATGCCTTCAAGATCACTCACCCAGCCGACCTTGCCGCAGCCGAACGGCTGCTTGCTGCCGAGCAACGCACCGGTATTGGCACCGATGTTCACCGCTTCGCCGAGGACGGCCGACAGCCGCTGAACCTAGCCGGCATCGAATGGCCGGATGAGGTTGCTCTAGACGGTCACTCCGATGGTGACGCAGTGTGCCACGCCATCGTGGATGCCCTGCTAGCCGCCGCTGGCCTGGGGGACATCGGTGGAGTATTTGGTGTTGACCGCCCAGAATACGCCGGCGCCACGGGAGCAATCTTTATTGAGGGTGCGTTGGCACTTCTTCGCGAGCACGGCTGGAGCGTTCAGAACGTTTCGGTTCAGATTATTGGCAACCGTCCAAAGTTGGCTCCGCGTCGCGAGCTGGCTCAGCAGCGCCTGACCCAGCTGGTTGGAGCCCCGGTTTCCATTGGTGCCACCACCACCGATGGCCTCGGATTCCTCGGAAACAGTGAGGGTGTTGCGGCAGTGGCCACTGCCCTGATTGTTGGCACCCCGAAGGTAGGCTAGCCCTGTGAGCCTCCACCTCTACGACACCAAGGCCCAGGCCCTGCGCGAGTTCACTCCGCTGCAGCCGGGCAAGGTTGGCATTTACCTGTGCGGCCCAACCGTGCAGAGCGAGCCACACGTTGGTCACCTTCGTTCGGCACTGGTCTATGACCAGCTGCGCCGCTGGCTTGAGGTCAAAGGTTTGACCGTGACTCTGGTTCGCAACGTCACCGACATTGATGACAAGGTTCTCACCAACGCCGTTGAGCGTGGCACGGACTGGTGGGCCTTGGCCTACCAGATGGAACTGGCCTTCAACTCTGCCTACAGCGCGCTCCGGATTGCGCCACCAACCTATGAGCCTCGCGCCACCGCCAGCATTCCTGAGATGCTCGCACTCATCGAACGCCTCATCGCGGCCGGCTACGCCTACCAGGCCACCGATGGCTCTGCCGACGTTTACTTCGCTGCCTCCAAGTGGGCGGGCTACGGCGAGCTGACCCGCCAGAAAATTGAAGACATGGCCGATTCCGGCGATGCCGAGACTCGCGGCAAGCTTGACCCGCGTGACTTCACTCTTTGGAAGGCGAGCAAGCCGGGGGAGCCGTCCACCGCTGCCTGGGACACTCGCTTCGGCAAGGGCCGCCCCGGGTGGCACATCGAGTGCAGCGCCATGAGCACCAAGTACCTTGGAAGTGCCTTTGACATCCACGGCGGCGGCCTCGACCTGCGATTCCCGCACCACGAGAACGAGCTGGCCCAGAGCCGCGCAGCCGGTGACGAGTTCGCCAACTTCTGGCTCCACAACGGGCTGGTGAATGTTGGCGGTCAGAAGATGAGCAAGTCGCTTGGCAACTCAATCTACGCAACCGACCTACTGACTGCGGGTTCGCCACTCGCGGTTCGCTTCTGGCTGGGCTCTGCCAACTACCGCTCGGTGCTCGACTACAGCGAGACCTCCCTGGTTGAGGCCCAGGCTAATGTTGACCGAATTTCCGGCTTCTTGGACCGCGCCTACAGACTGCTGTTGCAGGAAGATGCCAATTCGTTTGCAGAAGCACCGATGCATGCCCTCGCCCAATATCTTCCAGCTGAGTTTGTTGCAGCTATGGATGACGACCTAAATCTTCCGGTCGCGCTCGCCGCCATCTTCGACGCGGTTCGCGCCGGAAACTCGGCAATCGATGCGGCCGATAAGGCATCGGTGGAAAAGCTCACCCAGCAGGTGCGCGCCATGCTCACAGTCTTGGGTATTGACCCAATGAGCCCCGAGTGGGCCACCAAGGCAAGCGGCAATGCTGCCGAACACCGGGCGCTGGACTCCCTTATCCAGAGCCTTTTGACTCAGCGCGCCCAGGCTCGCGCAAACAAAGATTTCGCAAGAGCGGATGAAATTCGTGATCAACTGTCGGCGGCGGGCATTGTGCTCAGCGATTCCGCAGACGCAACTCATTGGAGTGTAAATGGCTAAACCAGGACGTCCGGGAACCGCTAAGCGCGGCAAGGGTGGAAAAGTAGGCACCGGCGGTAACGGCCGTCAGGCGCTAGAGGGCAAGGGTCCAACCCCTAAGGCGGAGGACCGCAAGGGCCACCCAGCTCAGAAGGCGCGTGAGCGCAAGGAAAAGTACGAGGCTCAGGCCAAGGCTGGCTTTGGTCGTAAGGGTGAGTTCCTAGCGCCTACCGCCCGTACCGCCGGCACTCGCGGTGCGGCTACCCGCAACTCTGCCGCGGTTGCCAAGGCCGCCGATGCCTCCGAAGTGCTATCCGGCCGCAACAGCGTGCTCGAGGCTCTCCGCACCAAGGTGCCGGCTACCGCCATGTACCTTGCCGCCCGCATTGAAATGGATGACCGCGTCAAGGAAGCCATCGCGATTGCCAACAGCCGTCGCATTCCAATCAACGAGGTCACCCGCCCCGAGATTGACCGCATGACCGGAAACGATGCCGTTCACCAGGGCATTGCACTTCAGGTTCCGCCTTATAAGTACGACCACCCAATGGAGCTGCTGGATCGCATTCTCGACCGCGACCAGGTTCCTCTGATTGTGGCTCTCGATGGCATCACCGACCCTCGCAACCTGGGTGCAATCATCCGCTCGGTGGCCGCCTTCGGTGGTCAGGGTGTGGTTCTGCCGCAGCGTCGCTCAACCGGTGTTACTGCATCGGCGTGGAAGACCTCCGCCGGTGCCGCAGCACGTGTGCCAGTAGCTCTGGCCGGTAACCTCACCACCACGCTGAAGGAATTCAAGAAGCGCGGCCTGTTTGTCATTGGCCTTGACGGCGATGGTGACGTTTCGCTTCCGCAGCTCAACCTGGCCAACGAGCCACTGGTAATTGTGGTTGGTTCCGAGGGCAAGGGCCTGTCGCGTCTGGTTCAGGAGAACTGCGACGCCGTCGTTAGCATCCCTATCAACGCAGCCACCGAGAGCCTAAACGCGGGTATCGCGGCATCGGTGACCCTGTATGAGATTGCCAGCCAGCGCGCGAAGAAGGCCCGCTAGACCAGGTCCCGCCAATCCACATCACCGTCATCAACCACGGTGATGGTGCCGGTTGGTACTGGTGTTGGCAGAGTGAAACCATCGGTGGTGGCCGGCATGATGAGTGCCTCTTCATCCCTACGGTTAGACAAAACGTTCACCATGTAGTCCTGAACCGCCTCGGCCATCGGAACGTCTTGTCCAGCGGCCTCGCTCAGGTACCAGCGGTGCTCAAGCACCTGGTGGTAAACCTCGGCCTGCTCCAGCTTGCCCATTAGCTCGCGCGGAATGGCAAGAATCACCGGCTCAAAGCTGTGGCTCAGCCACTCGTGAGCCAAGACCTCTTCATCTGCACCGATGCGCTGGTGCTCGACCCGGTACTGGTCTAGGTCATTCAGGAGTCGCCGAGCCTGGTTCTCTTCAACGTCCAACCCAGTTAGCAGCAAGAGGCGACGGCTGTGGTGGCCGGCATCAACCACCTTGGGCTGAATGCGTACCTGACGACCATTTCCGCTCGACTGAATCGATAGCTCCTCGATGTCGAAGCCCAGCTCATTGAGGCGCTTTACGCGCTGGTTGATCTTCCAGCGCTCGTCTGGCCCCAGAAGTTGCACGCCGGTGAGTTCGGTCCAGAGATCGTGGTACGCGGTGATGATTCGGTTAGAGATGGCAACCGCGTCAACGCCAGGCGCTGCGTGGCCGGAGGCAATCAGATCCAGGAGTTCGCCGGCGATATTGACGCGGGCAATTTCCAAGTCATTCTCGCGCTGACCGTTGCTCAAACCGCTGTCATAAAGGTGTCCGGTCTCTGCATCCACCAAATAGGCGGCAAATCTACCTGCATCTCGGCGGAAGAGTGTGTTGCTAAGGCTCACATCGCCCCAGAAGAAGCCGGCAATGTGAAGGCGCACCAGCAGAAGTGCTAGGGCATCCACGAGCCGAGTGGCGGTGTCTGGGCGCAGACCCTGGCTCCACATGGCGCGGTAGGGGAGTGAGAACTTCAGGTGGCGGGTGATAAGCACCGATAGCAGCGGTTTGCCGTCGGCATCGGTGCGGCCGTTGATGATTGCGAATGGTTCAACGCTGGGTACGTCCAGCTTTCCCAAGTTCTTGAGCATCTCGTACTCGCGCTTGGCCAGCTCTGGCAGGGTTTCCTTGATGGCGATGACGTAGTCGCCAAGGTGGGCAAAACGCACGGTGTGGCGGCTCAAACCCTTTGGTAGGGCCGCGATGTTTTCGGCGGGCCAGTCCTCTAACGGCAAATGCCACGGTAGATCCAGCAGAGCCGGTTCTACCGTGGCAGCCGTGATTTCCAAATTGTTGGAAGTCACAATGAGTTTTTTGTCGTTAGTTCAGACGGGAGCCCGACTCAACGTCGAACAGGTGGATGATTCCCTCACCAACAGCAAGCTTGACCTTGTCGCCAGCGTGTGGGTGCTCAGTGCCGTGAACGCGAGCTACGATCTCGGTGGCAACGCCGTCGAGCTGAGCGGTACCGTAAGCGAAGCCATCTGCGCCGAGCTCTTCAACTACGTCGATGTTTACGTCGAGGCCAGCACCAGTGGTGACGTCCATGCTCTCTGGGCGGATACCAACGGTGATCTTGCCTGCGTTGGTCTTGGCAAGAATGTCGCGTGCAACTGGCAGAACTGCCGAGCCAAACTGAACTCCGCCGTCAACGATTGGCAGCTGCAGGAGGTTCATGGCAGGGGAGCCGATGAAGCCTGCAACGAATACGTTGGCTGGGCGCTCGTAGAGGTTACGTGGGGTGTCAACCTGCTGCAGCAGACCGTCCTTCAGAACGGCTACGCGGTCACCCATGGTCATAGCCTCAACCTGGTCGTGGGTTACGTACACGGTGGTTACGCCCAGGCGACGCTGGAGCGAGGCAATCTGAGTACGGGTCTGAACACGCAGCTTGGCGTCCAGGTTAGACAGTGGCTCGTCCATGAGGAATACCTGTGGGTTACGCACGATTGCGCGACCCATGGCTACACGCTGACGCTGACCACCCGAGAGAGCCTTAGGCTTGCGGCTCAGGTATGGCTCGAGGTCGAGGATCTTGGCAGCCTCGAGAACGCGCTGCGCACGCTCTTCCTTAGCAACGCCAGCGATCTTCAGGGCGAAGCCCATGTTCTCAGCCACGGTCATGTGTGGGTACAGGGCGTAGTTCTGGAAAACCATTGCGATGTCGCGGTCCTTAGGAGGAACGTCGGTTACGTCGCGGTCACCAATGAGGATGCGACCCTCGTTTACGTCTTCCAGACCGGCGAGCATACGCAGGGTGGTTGACTTTCCACAGCCCGAAGGGCCAACCAGAACCAGGAACTCGCCGTCGGCGATCTCTAGGTTGATCTTGTCCACTGCTGGACGGGTTCCACCTGGGTACAGGCGAGTGGCGGCGTCAAAAGTTACAGATGCCATGATTTGACTCTCTTTCATCGGCAGGTACGTGCCGAACGATCCGTAGTGAATGAGCCGTGACCTTCCTGGGCACGGTTCTCCAATTATCGCAGTTAAGACCCTTGGTTTATCATTGGAAAGTCGCTGTATCCATAACCATTCGGTTACGTTTGCCGCTAACCCAGTGAGGAAATCAATGCCTACAAACTCTTCCCGCCAAACCCGCTCTGAGCAGCGTGAGGCCACCCGCGAGAAGGCTCGCGCGCTTCGCGAGGCCAGCGCCCGCAAGGAGCGCAACAAGAGCCTCGGCATCAAGGTCTCCATCGTCGCCGCCATCCTGATTGTTGTGGCCCTGATCGTTACCGCCATCGTGGGTGCGGCCAAGCAAGCCAGCACCGATGCCACCGGTCCAGCCAACATGATCTACGACAGTGGAATCAAGATCGGCACCAACCTAGAGGCCTTTACCGAGCACCAGACTCCAGCCCCTGCAGCCACCGCCGGCTCGGCGGCCACCCCAAACATCCAGATCTACGTGGACTACCAGTGCCCAATCTGTGAAATGTTTGAGCAGGGCAACACCGCCCAGCTGCGCCAGTGGGTAAAGAGTGGTGTTGCAACTGTGGAAATTCACCCAATTTCGTTCCTGGATGGTCGCGGTTCACCAAACACCTATTCCAGCCGTGCCGCTAACGCAGCCGTTTGTGTAGCAAACTACAGCCCAAACAGTTTCTTCGACTTCTCCGCACTGCTCTATCAGCACCAGCCCGCGGAGGGAACTCCTGGTCCGGAGAACCCTGAGCTGATTAAGCGCACCACCGAGGCAGGCGTTCAGAACGCGGCCAAAATTGCCGATTGCATCAACAACAAGACCTTCGGCAACTGGGTCAAGAACACCACTGACACTGTGCTTGGTGCCAAGTACAAGATCAAGGGTGCAACCTTCGGTGTAACCGGTACTCCAACCATCGTGGTTAACGGCAAGCAGTACGCCTGGACCACCGAGGCTGAGCTCACCAGCCCAGCCCGCTTCGCCGCTTGGTTCCAGCAGGCAATCAAGGGCTAAAACCTTAAGTAGAAAGTGGCCGACCCGAGTACGGGTCGGCCACTTCGCTTTAAGCAATGATTTGCGCCTTAGAGAACCTCGCGGCTCATCAGGCCAACGTTGTTACCCTCGGAATCTACAAAGAACGCCAGCCACTCATTGCCTGGAGCATCGAAGAGTCCGCCCTCATCCGGAAAGACAACGTGCGGTTCGCTCGAGATCTCGATTCCCTTGGCGCGCAACTCCTCAACCTTGGCGCGCACGTCTTCTACCTCAAGGTAGACCAGACCTGACGGGGCGTTGACGTCTAGGAACAGGCGCACTCCCTCCAGATTGAAGAAGGCGAAACCAGGTGGATTGAATACTGCGGTCGGCTGCATGCCCAAGACATCGGTGTAGAAGGCGGCCGCGCGGTCAATGTCTGTGGCCTTTAGGCCAATCTGGCGAAATTTCATGACACCAAACTACTTGATGCAACTTAGTAGTGCACCACGTTTACGAGGAAGTGCCATCCCAGCCACCACCAGAAGATGATTAGGCCAAGTCGGGTGCCGCGGTATCGCAGCAGGTGCTCAAACATTTTGCTCAGGCTGGTCAGCCGCGGGTGGGCATCGGTGCGGGTGGTAAACCACAGCACAAAGCCAATGGCCAGAAGCACCAGGTAACCGCCAACTGTGATTGCATGTGTGGTCACTTGGTGCCTGCTTTCAGCAGGTAATAGCCAACCAGAAGCCAGACCACCACAAACCCGGCTTGTCCGAGTTCCAATTTGAGAATGGGGTCTACCAACACCGAAATGGTGGGGAATGCATTTGGCAGTTTGGAGACCTGACCGGCTATGTTGGCTCCAAACTCCCAGAGGCACATTGCAACCGCCCAGACACTCCAAGTCAGCCTGGTGGTTCTGTCTCGCTTAGTGAGAGGACGAGCTGGCTCCGAATGTGCACCCCACGCCATGAACAAAACCAGGGGAAGAAGTAGGACAAAAATGCCTAGGTTAAAGAAAGTGTGACGCGGAGTAAAGGCGAGGGCAAAAAGCAGAATCATGCCGGCCCAGTCGAGGTTTGACCCAGCAGTGAGCCGCTTGCTCGGGAGGCTAACCTTGCCCAAAACATTGGTGCTCAGCAGGATGAGCAGGCCACCAGCAACGAAGATGATTGTGTCCTCAAGTGCCCCGCGAAAGATCTGCAAAGCGGCCGTTAAAGCGAAAGCCGCCACCCAGAGACTTACCGGGTGGCGACTTCCGTTGTGCATGTTCCTCAGCCTACTGCCAGGGGAAGCCTTAGGCGATTGAACAGCGAGGGCCAGAGTAAGTGTCAGTTCAATCTGGCATTGCAGCCGGCTACCGCTAACCTGCTGCAAATCTATTTAGATGTAGTCCCCAAACTGCTAACGCGGTATTGAGTCGCAGTCAGCGGCAGTATTGCTGCTGCCGTAGGGCACCGATGTGCTGCTGGGACTGTAAACCGAAATCACGGCCTGCTTGGTGCTGGTGTTCCAACCCCAGCCAAGCTGGTATTTGCTACCGGTTCCAACCGCTGGGAACGCCTGCATGTAGCCAAGGCCCGCCAGCGTCTTGTTGCCGGATGAATCTGCAGACGAGTAGAGGTCGTAGCTGTAGCGCACCGACGCGGTGGAAGTGGTCCAGGACGAGAAGTCCACGCTTCCATCGGCATTGGTGTTGTCGTTCAACCAGGCGTTGGCAGCCAGAGTTGCCGTACCGAAATCGGTCTTGCACTGCTTGAGATTGGCGCTGTAAAGCGCACCTCCCACACTCACAGTCACGATGGCGCTCAGAATTCCCAGGATGACTACCGAAATCAGAATTTCAATCAGCGAGAAACCTGCATCGGTGCGCTTTTGCCATCGGTTGTTCATTTCTTTGCCCCATTCGTGCGGTGGTGAGTGGTTAGCGGAGTTTGGATTGGCGTTAGCCGTTGGTGTTGGTGTTGAGCTGGCGTGCAATGACCTTGTAACCCGAACCAGGGTGACGGCCCTGGTAGTCGGCGATCTGCACGGTCTCCATGCCAATTGGCTTGAAGACGCTTGAGCCCTTGGTTTTGGCTAGGAAGCGCAACTGAACCAGACGGTCACCGGCGTAGCGGCCAGGGATCGCGCGGCTGTTGTTGCTGGACTCGTTGTCGATGTGAACTGTCATGGCTTTGAAGTTCATGCCAAGGTCAACCACCCACTTCACCAGAGAGTTTTCCCAGGCGTTTGCCCAGCCGGCCGGAGCCAGGATGCTGCCGTGGATGGTCACACAAACCTGGCAACTGGAGACCGAGTAGTAGTGGTCTTCCTTGTCCAGCTCGTCGCGGATTCCACGCTTGGCTTCACCCTTGAGCTTGTCGTCGCTGGTGAGCTGCGCTACGGTCTTGTGCAGACTTGCGGCGTAGGTGCTCTGCTCAGATGATTTCCAGCTGTCGAACTTGCCATTGTGGTCGGAACCCTCGTGGTCGTTGTAGTTCTTCTCGGAGGTGGTGAGGTAGCTGTACTCGTGCTCGTGGCCGGCGGTCTTGGTCTTGTAGTCCAAGATGCTCAAGAACGCGTCGTCACCGTTTGAGTTCTTGCGTCCGTTTGCAGACCAACTGAACTCGGCGCCATCACCGTTACGCGGTGCGGAGATCACCGGGTGCTGGTGAGCGGCTTCGGTGCTACCGGTCACGTCATCGCAAAGCCAAACCTTGCTCTTGGAGAAGGTTAGGAAGGTGTCCTGGAACTGCAGCTGAACGCCAACCTGGTTGGTGTCGCAGTCTGTGATGTTGCTGCCCGAACCAACTGGTACTCCACCAATGACCTTGGTTCCGCCCTGGATCAGCCACTCAAAGGTCTGCTTGTCGGTGCTGGTCTTGTCCGCAACAAAGCGGTAGGTGCCAGGGGTGAAGATGATGGTTGCTGGTGTGGAACAGTTGCTGAGGCCATTTAGATCCTTGAGCATCGAACCGGTGATTCGGCCAAATCCGCTCTTGGTCTTCGATGGCGAGATGTAGATGTTGCCATCAGTCCAGTCACTGTTGGTGCAGCTTACTCGAGCATCCCAGGTGTCAACCTTGGTGCTGCCGTAGGAGATCTGAGCAAGGTTCTTGCTGTCGGTCTTGTCGCCGTCTTTGTCAAGCTTCTGACTCTCGTTGCGCAGGTAATCGAAGATCACGTTGCTTGATGAACCTGCAGGAGGGTTGCTTCCGGCTGGGTTTACATCGGGGTTGGTTGCGTTGCTGTTGGTTCCAGGAACGTAACGAGCCGGCTGAACTGACTGGGTTGGGCCGTTAGTCACCTGCTGAACCGGGCCGTTTCCGGCTGGGTAACCAGGCAGGGCTGCTGCGGGAGCAGTAATGACAGGGGTGTTCTGGCCTGCGGCAGCATCAACCTGAGTGGTGCAGGCGTTGACGTTCTGGAATGAACCAGAGGAGTTGAAGATTCCACCGGTGAACTTGAACTTGCTGATGGCCGCGCACTGGTTGGCGGTGCTGCTCGAGACAATGTTCAGGCCTCCGTCAACACCGGTAACACACGAAGTGCCACAGGTTGAGTTTGTACCGGTCAGCACGAACGACGCGATTGGGCCCGCAATGCCGGAGTCTGCTGCTTGGGTGCACTGAACCTGAATGACAGTGCCGTCAGGCGCGGTGTAGTTGATGTTGGTGGAGGCGCAGCTTCCGTTGTAGCCAGGTGCGCTGGAGCCAACGCTCTGGCCGTTGATGACGGCCAACGCCTGCTGCAACGCTGCATCGATGTTGGTGTCTTTCAACTGGGCCTGGGCAATGTTGGTGTCGATCGCCTTTTTGCTAGATGCCGACACCAGGAATACCGAACTGAGCCAGAGACTCAGGAAGATAACCATGAGCAGCACAAGCGCAAGGGCCGCACCCGAGTCTGACTTTCCGTTCAAGAAGTCAGTGTTCTTCAGGGACTTCATGTTAGTTACCGATCTTTCTTGTTATTGATTGCGTCAACTGGTTGCTGTACTTGGCGTCAGCTGGCGACAGTGTTTGCAGGGCATTGGTTACGCCCGGCTGGTTGGTTGCCGAGTTCGAGACGTATGGCATCTTGAACTGGAAGTAGAAGTTGGTTCCGTTTGAACCCGAGGTGCTGGCGTTCACACCGGCAACGGCACACTGGTTGCCAATGTCGTTGGTTACGCCGTTGATCAGGTTGGAGGTTGGCTGGCAGAACAGCACTGGGTCACCTTTCGGGCTGTTTGAATCAACGGCTCCAACAGCGGCGGCATCAAAGCTATAAACATCACCGATGTCCACCAACTTGCGGCTTACACTCGCCACGTTGCTGGAGATTCCGGCATTGTCTGCGCAGTTCACGCGCCACAACTCATAAGTCACCAAGCCATCGGCATCGGTGGAGTTGCGGATTTCGTAACCAATCCAACCGAGGGTTGGGGGTGCATAGGTTGGCGCGGTTAGCGACGCCTGGTCGTAACTCACCGATGGGTAGGCGATAGTGAAGAGTGGACGGGTGAAATTGGCGGCAGTGCTGTCGGTCCAGTCAGTGGCAACTCCGTCCCAGCTGCTGCAGAGGTAGGTCTGCGAGTCGGCTGGTGCTGGGTTGGCACCAAAGGCGTAGATGTCTTGGGCGCCGCCAATGTCGTTTCGGAGAGTCCGGGCAAAGCCCACGGTCTGGTTTGTGGCAACCACGTGACCAACTGTCGAGCCAAGTCCGTTTGCCACATCGGAGGTGATGCGCACCAGGGTCACGCCGATTAGGGCGGTGATGACAGTTGCGATGATGATCTCAACCAGCGTCAAGCCGGCATCGGAGCGGAGATTTAGCTTGGTCATTAGCACTTCACCGTCACAATGATTGGAATATTGCGGGTTACGCCGTTTAGGGTCTCGGTCACATAGCCAAGCTGAATGCTGTCGGATGCGCTTCCCGCCGTATAGCCGCTCTTGTAGGTGGTGCCGGAGCCGCGGTAGGCCGAGCAGAGCGCCGAACCCGACTTGTTGCCAAACTGCACCTGACTGGCGCCAACTTGCCAATCCGCCGACGAGTTGTAATTCAGTGGAATGGAGCTGTCACTGGCAAAAGAAGCGGCACTGTTGGTGCTCACAAAGTTCAAGTTGCTGAGCGTTCCAGGCCAGCCCGTGGTTGGCATTGAGGTGAGGCTGAACTTGCAGTTGGAGTTGCTGCTGCTGGCCAGGTAGTTTCCCGAACAGGTTGGGGTGAAGGTTCCAAAGGTGAGCTTGTCGCGAACAACCAGGTTGACCGATGCAACCGACATTGGGTTGTTTAGGCCACCTCCGGTAGCAATCAGCGGCAGGGTAAACGTGTTGGCGGTGGCCACCGAGCTGTTATAGGTGAGAGTTCCCACATTGTTTGCCACGGTCAGGTCGAATGGGAGGGCGGCGCTCGCCGTGTTGCTCTGCCAGATTGACGAGGTTCGCCACGAGCTGGTCACTGCGGTGTTGCGAACGCCACCGGTGAGGGTGAACTTGATTGACGAAACCGAGCCGCAGCTTCCGGTGCTGATCATGCCGTAGCCAATCAGTGCAACGTACTTGCTGGTGCAGGAGCTGCCGCTAGCCAGGCTCATTGTTGGGGCCACCACGAGTGTTGCCGACGAGTAGATGGCCGCGGTGTTGGTCAAGGCGTCCTTGGCATCAACGCGAACCGTCTTATTGCCAGTTGCGGTAGCTGTAGTTGTGTTGATGGTTAGGTAGTTCTTGGCATCAACCACGGCGGTCACGCCAGTTGCTGCCGATGCCGAATAGACGTTGTCTGTGCCGTAGCCATCGCAGGTGGTGCTCATGGGGTTGGGGAAACTGCCCGAGTCGCCGGCGATTACGGTCAGACTCGATGGGGAGATGGCATTTACACGGTAACCAACCGCCTTGCAGTCGGTGCTGAGGTTGGTGGTAAGAGTCTGCAGGTACTTTTGCACGTAGCGAATGCGGCTCACGCCAGTGACTGCGTTGGTGTACTGCAGCTTGATCTGCTGGATAGTCTCGGCGCTCTTTGCTGCTGCGGTGTTGATAGCCGAGCAGGGAGTTACCGCGTTAGTGGTTGGGTCCACTACGTCCACCGAAATCACTGTCACGTTTGCCGGCAGGCTTAGGTTGCCATAAGGGTTCTGGTTGGTGCTGTCGCAGGCAACAAAGCTGGAAAGCGCAAGCGAGTCATTGCCCATCTGCATAGCGTTCTCGGCGAAAGCAACCTGAGCAGTCTTTTTCTGCGCCAGGTTGGCCGAGTTGAGGCCGCCGAGCAGGGTCGAACCAACTACTCCCAGAATCACGACGGCAACAATTACCTCGAGCAGAGACGATCCCCGCTCGTTTTGCTGGCTGTACCAGCTTCTTATCTTTTTCATTTCCCTAGCCCCCCATTGACTGAGATGAGTAAATGCCATACATGGCCGAAACCAGCGCCACGGCAACAAATCCGGTACCTCCGCCAATGACCAGGAGCACAACTGGTTCGATCAATGCGGTCAGGTTCTTGAGCCGGTAGTCAACCTCACCGGCGTAGTAGGTGGCAGCGTGCTTAAGCTGCTGTGTGAGCAGACCCGACTGCTCGCCCACGCGGAAGATCTGCACCGATTCCTCGGGGAACATCTTGGTGTCGCGCATTGGGTCGGCCAGGCCGCGCCCTTGAATCACGCCATCTCGGGTGCCCAATACCGCCTTCTCGTATGCCTTGTTTCCCAAAACCTCCGATGCCAGTTTCAGCGAATCGGTTAGGGTAACTCCGGTGTCGTTAAGGCTTCCCAGAATGCGGCAGAAACGCTCGAGTGCAACCAGCTGCAGCAGGTTTCCAAAGATTGGAATTCGCAGGGTGAAGCGGTCAATCTTGAGGCGGCCATCCGGGGTGTTGCGCCAGGCCCAAACTCCGGCCACGATGGCTACGAGTCCGATTATCAGTGCCCACCAGAACTCACCCACAAAGCCTGTGATAGCCAATAGGGCGGCGGTTGCGGGTGGCAGTTCGGTGTCGAGGCTGGTGAAGAAGGTCTTGAATTTTGGCAACACCACTGTGGAGAGAACAATTACCGAGGTGATTCCCAGTAGAAATAGCACGGCCGGGTAATACATGGCCGACTTCACCGCGCGTGACGATGCCAGGTCACGCTCCAGGTAGAGGGCGAGAGTCTCGAAGGTGCCGGTTAGGTCACCGGTGCGCTCAGCGGCGCCCAGGATTGCTATGTAGTAGGCGGGGAAAACGTGGGTGTGCTCGCGGGCGGCATTGGCCAGGGTGTCACCGTCGCGAACGTCGTCGACCATGGCCTCGAGAGCGGCTTTCATTGGCGCACTCTTGGTGGTTTCGCCCAGCATTTGAAGTGCCTGCATAACTGGAATTCCGGCGGCGGTAAAGGCAGCCAGCTGACGGGTGACCTGAAGCAGTACGTCACCCTTGACGGTGCTGCCAAACTCCATCTGGAGCAGTGGCTTGACTTCGGAAATTGAGGCGACAGTCTGGCCTGGCTCTGCGCCTATCTGGCGGGCTCGGCTGCGAGAGGGGGCCTGTACTTTCTTAACAAATTTCTTGCCGTCGGCATCGGTGCCCTTGATTGCCCAGGTGCGTGGGCCGGCTGTTTTGGTATCCTCGGTCTTCTTCTTAGTGAACATCGCGGGTCACCAACCTCATGGCCTCTTGAACTGTGGTGCGACCCTCTAGAGCCAGGATGTAGGCCTCGTTCTCTAGGGTCTTGAAGCCTTCCTTGGCGGCCATGGCGGCAACATCGGCTGGGTCTGGACGCTTGGAAATGAGCTCCCGCATGGCATCGGAGATTTCGAACACCTGATAAACACCCTGACGATCGCGGTAACCCGAACCGCGGCAGACAGCGCAGCCGAGACCCTTGCGGAGCTTGACTTTTTTGCCCAGCTGGAAGTCAGCCAGCATTAGGCGCTCTTCTGTGCTTGCGTCGTACTCGACTTCGCAGTAACTGCAGATGCGACGAACCAGTCGCTGGGCGATTACCCCGCGAAGAGCGGCCGCCACGAGGTAAGGCTCGATGTCCATCTGGAATAGGCGGTAGATCACAGAGAGTGCATCGGTGGCGTGTAGCGAGGTGATAACCAGACGGCCGGAGAGGGCTGCCTGAACCGAGATGCGTGCGGTTTCGCTGTCTCGGGTCTCGCCTACCAGAATCACGTCTGGGTCCTGACGGAGGAGTGCCCGAAGCTGGGTGGCAAAGCCGATGCCCAGTTCATCAACCACGGGGATGTGGTTAATTCCCTTCATCACGTACTCAACTGGGTCCTCGATGGTTGAAACGTTGAGGTTCATCACATCGAGGTCGTGCAGTGCAGAGTGCAGGGTGGTGGTTTTGCCCGAGCCGGTTGGGCCAGCGGTAACCACAAGACCGTGTTGGGCGTGAACCATCTTGCGCATCTTCACCAGCTGGTGCTCGGCAAGGCCGAGTCCAGCAAGGTCAGTGAGACCCTTGCGGGTGTCAAGCAGTCGCATAACGGCCTTCTCGCCGTTGAGGGTGGCTACAGTGGCCAGTCGAACGTCAATCTGGCGACCGTCGGTTTGGAAGGAGAACTGGCCGTCTTGTGGGCGGCGGCGCTCAACGATGTTGATCTTTGCCAGAACCTTGAGTCGACTCACGAAAGGACCTGAAACGTTGCCGGGAAGCTTGGCCAGCACCTCGAGGTGTCCGTCAACTCGGGCACGAATCACCAGGTCGGACTCCGAAGGCTCAACATGGATGTCCGAGGCGCGGAGCTTCACTGCTCGCTCCAAAACTTCGTTCACCAGGTCGGCGATTGGCCCTTCGGAATCTCCAGTTGCAAGGCCGGTTGCCTCGATTGGCTTGTCGGCTCCATCGCGGTAAATGGATTCCAAGACTTCAATGAGGAGAGCGTCTTCAACCGGGATTTGCTCCACGGTGGTACCCAGCTGGTTTTGCAGCTGTTCGCGCGCGGTTTCGCGTTCAGCTGCATCGTGGCTTGCTGGCAAACCAACGAAAAGTTTTTCGCCATCTTGGCGTAGTCCGATGGCGGAAAAACTCCGTGCAATATCGGCCGGTATGAGATCTGAAACTGTAGCCATTTCTAAATCTGCCTTCCCCTAACAGTGAACTGACGCTGTTAGTGAAGCAGGTGGAAAATGGCTAAAAATCAACCCTGTGGGGCTAGCACCCCATTAATTTGGCTAGTTTTTAGGGTGCTAAAAACCCCATAGTGACAGCACTATGTTTTGCACCGAATTGCCGCCGAGGAAGGCAATCCAGAAGCCTGCCAGCAGGAATGGCCCGAATGGAATTGCGTGCTTGGCACCACCTCGTTTGGTGACCAAAAGACCAACGGCATAGACGCCGCCAACCAGGAAAGCGATGACAAAAACTGTAAGTGTTGCCTTGACGCCAAACATGCCTGCAGCCCAGCCCAGAACCATGGCCAGCTTCACGTCACCCAGCCCCATTCCTCCTCGGCTGAAAACTGCCAGCAGGAAGAGCATGCCCGCTGGGACAATGCCGCATAGCATCGCGATGCCCCACGCAGTCCAGTCGCCGGAGGCTAACGCCTGTCCGGTGGCAATTAGTGCAACGACCAGACCGGTGCTGTAGGTGATGGCGTTTGGTAAGCGGTAAAGCTTAATGTCAATCAGAATCAATGGCACTGTTACCACGGCGACGGCCGCGAGTGCCAGGTTGGGTCCGGCGATATGGGGGAGTGGGCCTGGGGTGAAGGCATCCACGAAAAGCAGCGCAGTGGCCAGCTCGGTCAATGGGTAGATCTTGCCAATTGGTTTGCCGCAGCCTGCGCACCTGCCCCGCAAGACCAGGTATCCCAGCAGCGGCAGGTTCTCAAACCAGCGGAGCTTGTGGCCGCACTGCGGGCAGGCTGAAGGCGGCGTGATTACCGAGCGGCCATCGGGGATGCGCGCCTCCAGAACGGTGGCAAATGAGCCAAAGCAGGCGCCAAGCGCGAATAGCAAAAACCACGACAACCCCTGTTGAAGCAGGTCCAGTTGATCTACAGACATTTCTCTCCCCGATGCGGTAACTCGTTAAAAGAGCTCGCGGTGACAATCCTAGGGATTGCCACCGCGAGCCACAGAGATGCTGTTAGTTACGGAGCCACGCAGGCCGAGATTGCGTTACCCGAGCCATCGTACCCGGCAACCGAGATGGTTGCCACGTTGCCACCCGAGGCGGCGGTGTAGGTGACCTTCAACGCGTAGTCCGCACCGCTTGGGGCGCTGGTTCCAATGTCTGGAAGCTTCTTGATGTAGTTAGGTACCAGTGCGGTGGAAAGCTCGCTGCTGGTGTAGATGCCAGTTCCAGCTGCTGCGGTTGGGTAGCTGGACTTGTCAACGTTGTACTGGTCCAGAGCGTTGATAACGGTAACGCCAGATGCCTTACAGGCTTTGGCGATCGCGGTGCTGCGGGCGTTGTTCACGGCAACCACGGCAATCACCGAGAGGATGCCGAGGATGAGAACTACGACGAGAAGTTCGATAAGGGTGAAACCTTTGTCGGAGCTCCCCTTTAGCTGCTTACGAATGGAATTCACTTTCTAACCTTTTCTAGTTGAGCGGTATGCCAGGTTGGTGGCAAGAGAAACACTATGAATGGAGTTAGCTGGGGCTATTCCAACCGTGATACCAGCCGAACATTTCAAAATAGGCAGGCTGAAAAGCGAACGTTTACCCATTGAAACTAGGGGGTAACCACAGTACCTCTTAAAAGCGTTAACTTATTAGGTTTTGCGGTTTAGGCTGGCTGTGGAGGAATGATGCACGTCTACGAATTCTTTGGTTACGCAGCCGGGGCCATCGGTGTTTATCTGGCCATTCCTCAGGCCCACAACATTCGCAAGCTGGGTCATGGCAACGGAGTGAGTCTCAGCTATTGGCTGATCATGCTCTTGGTTGGAGCTTCCTGGCTCTCCTACGGAATATTGGTAGGCTCGCCATCCATCGCGCTAGCAAACCTGTTTGGGTTCTTCACCTCAGCCATGGTGGTTTCGGCACTCATGCAACGGGGCTGGCTACTTTGGCCACTCATAGTGGCAGCGGGAGCAGTCTGGGTGTTCGCCTTCAAGCTGCTGCCAATAGAAATCATCACGGTTGCCCTTGTGGTGGGAACATTTTCGAGGCTGCCGCAGATCCTTCGTTCAATCCAGAACCTGCGCGCCGGCATTGCCAGCGCAGTCTCCCTGCGCTCCCAATATTTGGGTCTCGTCACGATGCTTCTGTGGGAAGGCTATTCGTTTCTAAGCGGCAAGGAGTCGCTGGTGATAACCACCACTTCAGGCCTGATTATGTTGCTGATTGTGATTGGGCTCGAGCTGGCCGGTCGGCGTCGAGCTCAGCAGCTCACTCCACTTCTTGCCGACGAAGTCTGACCAGTAGCGCTTCAAGCAGAACGCAATAGGTACTGCCAGAACCAAGGGGAGTAATGCCAAAAGTGGGCTATTCAACCCGACCTGCTGGCCTACTAGTTGAAGCAGCGAGATGCCAAGAGCCTCGTGAATAAGGTAGTACTCGTAGCTGATGTCTCCCAATGAAGCCAGCGGCTTCGCCTTGAGCCACATCTGATTTTCAAATGCCACCGATGCAAAAACCGCGAAGATCAATGTGTTTACGAGCAGGAACCAAGGTAGGTTTTCCACGCCATGTGCCCAGGCAGTGATGCAAGTTGCCAGCCAGCAAGAAGCGTAGAGCACCCATATTTTGGGGCCACCGCCCTGAAAGTGAATGACAAAAACTGCAATACCGCCGAGAAACCAAAAGTAGTTGTCGGCAAGCTGCATCAGTGGGGAGAGAGCGGCGAGCATCGGTACGTTGATTGGCCAAATGGGTTGATAGGCCAGGATGGCTAAAGGTAGGAGAGCTACCGCGATGGCGATTTGGCTGCGCAAGAAGTTACTCGTGTAAAAATAGGTGGCCGCGGCCAGAAGGTAAAACATGATTTCCACCGAGAGCGACCAAAGCACTCCGGTGGTGAAGTTGAGAGAAATAGCCCCGCCACTTAGTCCAAATACCACCGATGGATTGACCAGGGTGAACGACCAGAGAAGGTCAAGTAGCCGGCTGGAACTTGCCTCAAAACCGGGAGTGAATTGAAGTCCAACCCAAAGGATGGGGAGCGCAATCACCAGGGCTGGCCAGAGGCGAACCAACCGCTTCAAGGCGAAATGCGTGAAGTTTTTTGACCGGGTGAGAGTTAGTGAAATGACAAAACCAGAGATCATGAAGAACAACTCAACACCGAGTTTCCCCTGGTTCAGCAGCGGTGCCCAGGGTGCGAAGAAATTGCCGTAGGGGTAGGGATTGGATTGTCCCGGTGTACTCGTTGCGTACCTGGTGGTGAAGTGGAAAATTGCCACCATGAGAATAGCGAGTCCACGCAGTGCCTGAACTCCGCCAATTTTCCAACTCATGATTACCCCGCCCGCAACCAGCCTAGGCCAGGCTGAGGAACAGGCTAAACTTGTACGGTACTCACAAGGTACAAGCCGACTTGGCGCAATTGGCAGCGCACTGCACTTGTAATGCGGGGGTTAAGGGTTCGAGTCCCTTAGTCGGCTCAGATTTGGCCCAAGCGCCGCCCTAATCTAGGCTTCAGGCGTAAATGTAATGCTCACCGAGTTGATGCAATAGCGATCACCGGTTGGAGTCTGTGGTGCATCCTCAAATACGTGGCCAAGGTGCGAGCCGCAGTTGGCACACAAAACCTCGGTGCGAACCATTCCGTGGCTGCGGTCTTCCTTCAAAACAACCGCGTGATCGGCTTGTGGTTCATAGAACGATGGCCAGCCGCAGTGGGAGTCAAACTTGGTCTCACTCTTGAACAGGAACGCGCCACACCCTCGGCACTTAAACTCCCCGATGCGCTTCTCTTCCAGCAGCTCGCCGGTGTAGGCACGCTCGGTACCCGCATTGCGAAGCACGTGGTACTCAAACTCGCTGAGTTCCTCGCGCCATTCGGCATCAGACTTAGAAACAGGGAAGTCCATGGCAATCTCCAGAGCCTAGAATTGTGTAGCCGGCACCGATGCGCGCCGCACCTATATAAAAGCAGGAAAAATGGCCAAGAACTTCCCACCCGACGAGTTTGACTTCGTCTCGGGCGTTGGAGGTCGTCACCGTGCCAAGCGCACAGTTGCAAGTCGTTTTGTTTCCTTCTCGCGTTATGCCGCGGTCACTTTAGTTTTGGCCGGATCTGGCATCGTAGCCCTAAATGTTGCCAGTGGTTCCAGTTCTTTCACCGATGCGCTATCCGGCAATGCAGGCCAGTCAGGATTCAACGCCAACGGCATGGCGGTAACCGTGATTGACGCCACGGACAAGAGTGGGCTAGCCGGCAAGGTGGCCAAGAGTTTATTTGACGCTGGCTGGAATGTGATCACCGCCACTAACTACAGCCTGCTGCCAAAACTTTCAGCAATCCAGGCAAATCCCGCGCCAACCGCGACGCCTGCGCCAACTCCAGGTGCCACCTCGCCGGCCATCGGCGACAAGACTGTGGTCTACGTGACCTCAGCATCCGCGCAGAGCGCAGCGCAGGATTTGCTGCGCACCCTGGGTAGTTACTCGGTGGTCCAGGCCAATACCTATGCCGATCCCATCACGATTGTTCTTGGAAACGATTACAAATAAACGAACATTTTCGCTGTTCGATTAGTAACAATCCAATAACCATACGGAAATTTGAACCGTAAACGCTTGAAACAGCCCCACTTGTTAGGGCTAAACTTCGACTAGTCGGAAAAGCGTCTGCTTCATGCTGCGCCGTTAGTAACGAAAGTTGCTAAACGACCCGAATCGAGGATGTCTCGATGGAAAACGCAGTAACAGGAGCAACAAATGGCACAAGGAACCGTAAAGTGGTTCAACTCTGAAAAGGGTTTTGGATTCATCACTCAGGATGGCGGTGCTGACGTTTTCGTTCACTATTCCGCAATCCAGACCGAGGGCTACCGCGAGCTGAAGGAAAACCAGCGCGTAGAGTTCGACGTAAAGACCGGCGACAAGGGCCCACAGGCCGACAACGTTCAAGTTATCTAGTCGCAAGCGACTCGATAAGGTCTAGTTCATCTAGTGTTTCTAGACAAAAACCCCCTCTTCGGAGGGGGTTTTTGCATTTCCGGGATCTTTTGTGGCGGCAAGGCGCATCGGTGTTTGCACTCTAGGGGCGAGAGTGCCAAAATGGATTAGCACTCGCAACAGGTGAGTGCCAAAAGAATGTACTTAAACCACACGGGAGAAACCCAAAATGGCAAAAATCATCACTTTCGATGAAGAGGCACGCCGCGGTCTAGAGCGCGGTCTGAACATCCTGGCCGACACCGTCAAGGTGACCCTGGGCCCACGCGGACGCAACGTTGTCCTGGAGAAGAAGTGGGGCGCTCCTACCATCACCAACGATGGTGTATCGATCGCCAAGGAAATCGAGCTGGAAGACCCGATGGAGCGCATCGGTGCCGAGCTGGTCAAGGAAGTTGCCAAGAAGACTGACGACGTTGCTGGTGACGGAACCACCACCGCAACCGTTTTGGCTCAGGCCCTGGTACGCGAGGGTCTGCGCAACGTTGCAGCCGGCGCCGACCCAATCAGCTTGAAGCGCGGCATTGACAAGGCAACCGCTGCCGTTATCGAGCAGCTGCTGACTGACGCAAAGCCAGTTGAGACCAAGGAGCAGATTGCTGCTACCGCCAGCATCTCTGCCGGTGACACCGTTATCGGTGACATCATCGCCGAGGCAATCGACAAGGTTGGCCGCGAGGGTGTTGTAACCGTTGAGGAGAGCAACACCTTCGGCATTGACCTCCAGCTCACCGAGGGTATGCGCTTCGACAAGGGCTACCTCAGCGCCTACATGGTCACCGACCCAGAGCGCCAGGAAGCGGTCCTCGAGGACGCGTACGTGCTCATCACCAGCAGCAAGGTCAGCAACATCAAGGACCTCCTGCCAGTTGTTGACAAGGTCATCCAGGCCGGTAAGCCACTGCTGATCATTGCCGAGGACATCGAGGGCGAGGCTCTGGCCACCCTGATCGTCAACAAGATGCGCGGAATCTTCAAGTCGGTAGCCGTCAAGGCTCCTGGCTTCGGCGACCGTCGCAAGGCAATGCTGCAGGACATCGCCATCCTCACCGGTGGTCAGGTCATCAGCGAAGAGGTTGGCCTCAAGCTTGAGAACACCACCCTCGACCTTCTCGGCCGTGCCCGCAAGGTGGTAATCACCAAGGACGAGACCACCATCGTTGAGGGTGCCGGCGACCAGGCTCAGATTTCTGGCCGCGTTGAGCAGATCCGTCGCGAGATGGCTGCCACCGACAGCGACTACGACCGCGAGAAGCTGCAGGAGCGCTTGGCCAAGCTTGCCGGCGGTGTTGCAGTCATCAAGGCTGGAGCAGCTACCGAGGTAGAGCTCAAGGAGCGCAAGCACCGCATTGAGGACGCAGTCCGCAACGCCAAGGCTGCCGTTGAAGAGGGCATCGTTGCCGGTGGTGGTGTTGCACTGCTGCAGGCGGGTAAGTCTGCCTTTGCCAAGCTGGAGCTCAAGGGTGACGAGGCAACCGGTGCCAACATTGTGAAGGTTGCCATTGCAGCCCCGCTGAAGCAGATTGCCATCAACGCAGGCATGGAGCCAGGCGTTGTTGCTGACAAGGTTGCCAACCTGCCAGCTGGTCACGGCCTCAACGCCGCAACCGGCGAGTACGTTGACCTGCTTGCCAATGGCATCATGGACCCAGTGAAGGTCACCCGTTCGGCTCTACTGAACGCCGCTTCCATCGCCGGTCTGTTCCTCACCACCGAGGCCGTAGTAGCCGACAAGCCTGAGCCTGTCTCGGCTATGCCTGCTGCTCCTGGTGGAGGCATGGACTTCTAAGAAGTTACAAGAAACCGCGGGTGCTCAATCGAGCACCCGCGGTTTGCTTTAACGGGGTTAGTAGTGGATTAGCTCAGGAAGAGGCGCTGGTTGGCGGCCTCGATGTCGCTGTACTGACGGGCTGCCAGGGCTAGGGCCTGACCAATCTCACCCAGCTGCTGCTGAACCAGGCCGGCAGTGCTGCGCCACTTGGTGGCCAGTTCCTGGAATGAGTTTGCCGCCTGGCCCTGCCACGACGACTGCAGGGTAATGAGCTGGCTGTGAAGGGTGTTTACATCGGCTTGGAGCTTTTCGATGGTGTGCTGTACCACGGTGTTTGTGGCCAGGACTTCTTCGGAGTCAACAAGAATACGAGTCATGATTTGCCTTTCGTTAGGTAAGGCAATCATTTCGAGGTGGACCTGTGCCACGGCGGACAGAAGACGATTCTGTGGATAAGTGGCGATTTAGCCACCTTCGGCGTCTTAGGAGTTCGGCAGGGTCACGCGGAAGGTAGCTCCACCGCCGGCAGTCTCGTCGGCCTCAATGCTGCCGCCGTGACGCGTCACAATGGTCTCCACAATCGCTAGCCCCAGACCAGATCCACCGGTCTCGCGGTTGCGTGAGTTGTCGGCGCGGAAGAAGCGCTCAAAGACCTTCTTGCGCAGTTCCTTGGGAATACCTTCGCCGTGGTCGCGAACCTCGAGAACAGTCTTCTCGTCATCCTGGTGCAGCGCGACCTCAACCGATCCACCCTCGGGCGAGAACCGACAGGCATTAGCCAGGAGGTTGGTGAGCACCTGACGCAGCTGCGGGCCGTCGCCGCCAACCAATATTTCGGTTCCCTTTGCCAGAGGTTTGCCAGCCAGGTTTACCAGCGTGATCGGTCGTTTGCCATCTGCCACCGATGCATCCTTGGCGGCAACGCTAGCAAGTTCAAAAAGCTCAACCGGATGCTTCTCCAGCGGGCGGTCTTCGTCCATGCGGGCGAGGGTGAGCAGGTTCTCCACCAGCTCACTCATGCGTACGGCCTCGGCCTCGATCCGCTCCATGGCTTCGGCAACATCGGCTGGTTTTTTCAAGGCGCCGATGCGGTACAGCTCGGCATAACCGCGCACGGAAACCAGTGGAGTGCGGAGCTCGTGGCTTGCATCGGCCACAAACTGGCGCATCTGTTGCAGGGTCTTGTTGCGGCTGGTTAGCGCTCCCTCAATGGAGTTGAGCATTGTGTTCAATGAACGATTGATTCGGGCAATCTCGGTCTGCCCTGGGCGTTCGATGAGGCGCTTGGAGGTGTCACCAGCTGCTACAGCTGCTGCGGTGCGTTCAACCTCGGCGAGCGGGCGCAGGGCTTGGCTGATGGTGAACCAGATTGCCAGGCCTGACAGCAGCAAGAGAAGCACGCCGAAGCCGGTTCCAACCTCGCGGTATTGGTCCAGAAGTTCATCATTTGAGGTGTCTGGGATTGCCACTACTAGTGATCCAGGAATGCCCACCAAGGGGACTGCCACGACGCGCCAGCTCTTGTTTCCGGACTTGGCTTTGGTATCGGACTCGAAGGGTTGGCCGTGCTTGGAGATCACATATGGTGTGGTGAAACTATTCAGGTCTGGCACGTCCTGCGTGCTGCGAGTGGACGATACTAGGCCAATCATGAGCGCACCAGTTGGGTCTAGGTACGCGATGTAGTAGTCGTTGGGAAGCCGGGGCAACTGAACCTGCCGAGTGGCCAGGCGGCTCTCGAGGAGTGCAGGATCTTCGTGGTTCAAGGTGGACGCCGTGCTGGTGAGCATGGTGTCCACGTTTTGCTGCAGGTAGGTGTGGATGAGAGAGATGGTGCCAAAGCTTGAGACAATCACTAAAACACCGATGAGCGCAACGCTCAGCGAAGTTAGCTTGGTGCGCAGGGAGATGCGCTCCCAGGCCTGACCCAGTTTCTGATTCACGAGTGAAGCGCCCTTTAGGCCTTCTTGGTGCTGCGGAACATGTAGCCAACTCCGCGCTTGGTCACTATGACCGGCTCCGTTGTTTCTGCATCGAGCTTGCGGCGCAGGTACGAGACGTAGGACTCCACAATGGCAGTGTTGCCGCCGAAGTCATACTCCCAAACGTGGTTCAGGATCTGTTCCTTCTTGAGAACCTGGTTTGGGTTGCTCATCATGAAATGCAGCAGGTTGTACTCGGTTGGGCTGAGGTCAATCAGGTTGCCATTCACAAATACCTCGTGGGCATCGTTGTTGATGGTCACTTCACCAACCTCAAGCATCGAGTCATCGGCCTTGGATGCCTTGGTGCGGCGAAGTATGGCGTGGATGCGGGCCACGATCTCAGCCAGCGAGAATGGCTTGGTCACATAGTCATCGCCGCCCACGGTGAGTCCCTGTACCTTGTGCTCCGGCTCATCCTTAGCGGTGAGGAACAGCACCGGAGTGGTCACTCCCTGAGAGCGAATTTTCTTGGTGACGCTAAAGCCGTTCATGTCCGGGAGCATCACGTCTAGCAGGATGATGTCAGGCTGATAGGTCTCAACCGCCTCAACTGCATCGGTGCCGTTGGAAACCGCGTGGGTCTCAAATTCTTCAAAGCGCAGAGTGCGGGTTAGCAAGTCCCGGATGCTTGCCTCGTCATCAACAATCAGGACCTTGATGTTTTCACCGGTAGGAGCGTTCATACCACCAACTATTGCAGTGAATACTGGAAGTTTCCTGAGAACCGCCTGAAAGTGGCTTGGGAAAAGCCTAGAGGTCGTGCGCGTCCAGAATTTGGTACGAGTAGCCCTGTTCGGCCAGGAAGCGCTGGCGGTTTTGGGCGAAGTCCTGGTCTACGGTGTCGCGACTGATGATGGTGTAGAAAGAAGCGCTTCGGCCATCAGCCTTTGGCCTAAGCAGGCGTCCCAGACGCTGTGCCTCTTCCTGCCGGCTGCCGTAGGAGCCTGAGATCTGAACCGCCACCGATGCCTCCGGCAGGTCAACCGAGAAGTTAGCAACCTTTGAAACCACAAGCGCGGTTAGCTTGCCCTCGCGGAACTCCTGGAACAGGCGCTCACGCTCGTCAACTAGCGTATCGCCGGTGATAGAAGGAATATTCAGCGCACCGGAAACCGCAGCGATTTGGTCGAGGTACTGCCCAATGATCAGGGTGGGTTCCCCGGGGTGCTTGGCCAGCAACTGTCTGATGACCGATACCTTGACCGGGCTGGTAGCGGCCAAGCGGTAGCGCTCGTCCTGGTTGGCAATGGCGTACTCCAGTCGCTCCTGCTCAGGTAGGTCAACACGAACCTCAAAACATGCAGCTGGGGCGATGTAGCCCTGGGCTTCGATGTCTTTCCAGGGAGCGTCGTAGCGCTTTGGGCCAATCAGGCTAAAGACGTCGCCTTCCTTACCGTCCTCGCGCACGAGAGTGGCGGTCAGGCCTAGGCGGCGGCGTGCCTGTAGATCGGCGGTCAGCTTGAAGATTGGTGCCGGAAGCAGGTGCACCTCGTCGTAAACCACGAGACCCCAGTCCTTTGCGTCCAGCAGAGCCAGGTGGGCGTATTCGTTCTTACGCTTGGTGGTCAAGATTTGATAGGTGGCGATAGTTACCGGCTTGACCTCTTTGGAGGAGCCCGAGTATTCGCCAATCTCGTCGTCGGTCAGGGTGGTGCGCTTGATCAGCTCACTCTTCCACTGCCGAGCGCTAACCGTGTTGGTCACCAAAATCAAGGTGCTGGTTTTTGCCACGCTCATGGCTCCGGCGCCAACGATGGTCTTACCGGCGCCACAGGGGAGCACGACAACGCCGCTGCCGCCTTCCCAGAAACGGCTGACCGCTGCCTTCTGGTAGTCGCGAATCTTGAAGCTGTCGCTCTCCGCCAAATCGATCTCGTGCGGGGTGCCATCGGTGTATCCGGCTAGGTCCTCCGCAGGCCAACCCAGCTTCAGTAGCTCCTGCTTGACCTGCCCGCGAGCGAATGGCTGAATCTTGAATGCTGTTGGTGAGACCTGGCCCTCGAGAAGTTCGGCAATCTTGCGCTGGCGCGAGGCTTCAATCAGGATGGCGGGAGAGTCGGAGTGAAGTTCGAGGTCGCCAAGTTCGTTGCGGCGAATGGTGAGGCGGCCGTAACGGCTCATGGTGTCGGTGATGTCGCTACGCACACCCGCAGGAACTGGGAACTTTGCGTACCTGTCCAGAACACCAAGGACAAAGTCGGAATCGTGACCCGCCGCGCGAGCGTTCCAGAGGCCCAAACGCGTGATTCGGTAGGTGTGGATGTGCTCGGGAGCGCGCTCCAACTCGGCAAATATGCTTAGGTCGTGACGTGCGTCGTTGGCGTTCGGGTGGTCAACCTCTAACAGTGCAGTCTTGTCACTTTGAACGATAAGCGGGCCCGGAGACATAGCTTCTAGCCTAACTGCACTCGTTTGACGCGTTCCAACGGGATGGTTCGCTCCACATCGCTGCGCTTGTCCATTCCGCGCAGTCGGCCATTAGCCAGAGCGGTGGGGAGAATCCGAAACTCAACCTCGCTGCCGGTGCGGTCCTCGGCAACCACCATAAGAATTGCCTTGTTTTTGATGGCCAGCTGGATCTGCCGAGTTATGTCTTGGTCATCTGGCTGCTTGCCAACTCGGTCGTCGGCGGCACGTAGGCCATTGATGAGGTTATCCATCGGATGGCTTCCGGCCGAGATAAGGCCGGTGCCGTAGCTCAGGGCGGCGCGAGGCGAAAGCACCTCGCCGGTTGAGGTCAAACGAACCGCTAGGTAGCCGTGATCGCGCAGACCAAAGTAAACCACCTCGGGGTCGAAGCGGGTGCTGATGCTGGCGGCGGTGGTGGCTTGGAAAGCAAAGGCACGCAGACGGGAGTCGTTGAGCACCTGGGTGAGCAGGATGGCATCGGTGGATTTGATTATTGCCTTTTCAGGGCCACCCGGACCTGGGCTGATGGTGAGACGACCAAACCGAGACTCCGCCTCACGCAGGAGGTACTCAACCGGCTGCGGCAGCGGCTTGGCATTCAAATCCAGCAGCATGGTGCGAATACCCTCAATGGTGAGGCCGCATTCCAGTCCGTGGCTCACGCTGAGCGGGGACATCCGGTAGGTGCTGGCAACCGAAACCTGCTCGATTTCGGCAAACTGACGCAGTACGCTCTCGGTGGCGCTGTCCAGCGGGCCGGGGGCAATCAGGCTCAGGTCGGCTTGAACAATGAGGCTGTGCTGCAGCTGGGGCAGGTGCTGCTGTAATAGGTCTGCGGCAAGTTCTGTGCGCCTGCTCAGACAGTATTCCAAAAGCACCGATGGCCTACCCGCCACACTGAAGCCAATGCCCTGGGCCTGTTCAGCGAGTTGGTCGAGAACTTCACCCAGCTGAGAGTCGGCCAGCGGGAAAACGGTCTTGAGGGCAGCCACCAGGTCGAGTTCAGGATAGAAGTGAAGCACCGAACCAAGCTCTTTGGCGCCAACCGGACCCAGTGAGGTCACCCACTGCTCGGCCAGAGTTAGCCAGCGGTCCAAGATAGTGCCGTTGAGGTAGTCGCTCGCGGCGGAAGTCAACCACCAGCGTTCGCCAATCAGCTGAAGCAGTTGCAGCTGCTCGCTCAACTGGTAGTAGGCGCGCACCGATGCGGGGGTGCGGCGGAGGTGGGTGGCCAGCCGCTTCACGTCGGATACCCCAAAGCCGGTCTTGCCGGTCAGCTTGATTGGGTTCTGCTCGGCGTCTAGCAAGAGTTCGTAGACGGCCTGCTGGGTCTCGAAGGCTGCAATCGCGGCCAGGCCAAGCTCGGCACGGTTTGGCTCTATACCAATCTTGATTGGTGCGGTCTCGAGCCCTGGCTCCGGGGCAAGTCGGGGGAGCATCGGTGCGGACATTGCCGCTACGGTTTCAAAAGCCTGCGGTCTGCCACTGGCATCAACGTAAACCAGTGCTAGTTCGGTGAGAGATTCAACGGCCTGTGGGTTGGCATCACCGATGCGCCCATCGACCAGACATTTGAGGGCGCGAGCCTCGGATCCGCTGAGTTTGTTGAGGGCAGGCTGCACGCTTTTGGCGGCCAGAAGGTTTTGGGCTAGGTCAAAGAAGTCTTTGGGGGAGCCGAATCCGACTCGGCGGCGAAGTGTGGCCAGCAGGGCGGCATCGGTGTTGGAGCGTAGTGCGGTAGCAAGCTGCAGCAGATCGCTCATTTGTCTTTCCCCCAGGTGGCGCTAACGGTTTTCGCGCGACTTTCGAATCATGGAGGCAATGAGCAAAGCAAAGATGAGCACGAAACCGAGTGGCAGGCCAACCAGTGGCAGCGCCATAACGGCTCCAGGGATGGCGAAGTGGAAGAACGAGGCCAGGACAATCAGCAAGATTGCCAGGATTGAGAAGCCAATCACGCCCGCGGCCATGTAGGCCAAAGTGTTCTCTAAACGGTTTTCGCGCATCCTTCTAGATTACCCCCAGTGGGCTACTCAAAATAGAGGTCCAAGTGCCCTTGAGGTAAACTATGGGTTGGTTTTACGAAAGAGGACTCATGCCAACCGGAAAAGTTCGGTTCTTTGACGACGAGAAGGGTTACGGCTTCATCGAGAGCGACGAAGGCCAGCAGGTTTTCCTGCACGCTTCCAACTTGCCAGACGGCGCTACCACTGTAAAAAAGGGTGCCCGGGTTGAGTTCAGCATTGCCGACGGCCGTCGCGGACCACAGGTTCTGAGCCTGCGCCTACTGGAGCCACAGACCAGCCTGGTCAAGCTCAAGCGCAAGTCGGCCGATGACCTAGCCGTGATTGTTGAAGACACCATCACCCTGCTCGACCAGGTGAACGGTGGACTCAAGCACGGCCGCCACCCAGAGGGTGGGGCTGCCAAAAAGATCGCCGCCGTGCTCCGCAAGCTCGCCGACGAACTCGAGGCCTAGAGAACGTGACCGACTACCAGTCCCTGGCGCGCGAGGCTGCCAACGAGTCCTACGGAAAGACCTCCGTGGGCGAGTTCAGCCACACCTATCAGGAAGCCCAGGACGGGGTCATTAGCTACCTGTTCAAGTCCAAGCTCAAGGGCTACCCGGACTGGTTCATTTCGGTAACACTTTTTGTTAGCGGTTGGGACGCCACGGTTTCTGAGGTTCAGCTCACTCCGGGAGATACCAGTCTGGTTGCCCCTAAGTGGGTTCCTTGGAGCGAGCGCCTTGCCGACTACAAGGCTCTGCAAGCCGCCATGGAGGCGGAGGCAGCAGCCGCTGCCGCACTGGTTGACGACTCTGACGATGATTTCGAAGACTCGGCAGATGACGCCGAAGAGGAAATTGAAGAAGCCACCGACAACGATGCCGTGGCATCGGAGGAAAACGGTGAAGCGGAAGCCCTAGCGGTTGCGGACGTGCCAGAGGCCCCAGCAGCCGAGGACGATGCCGACTCCGCAGGTGGTAAGTCCAAGGGGCTCTTCAAATGGAAGACCCTTCGGGGCAAGAAGAAGCACAAGTAGAGCAAGGCTCCACAGCACCAGACCTACCGTTATCGCGCGCTTGGCATTCACCTTCACCGGTTCCGGATCAGGCATGCGCTCCGCGTGCTTCAGGTAGAAACGAGCCATTTAGGCTAGCTGCCCAACAACATAATCGATGCACTTGGTGAGCTGCTGCACGTCTTCGAGGTCAACCGCGGTAAAGGTTGCAATGCGCAGCTGGTTGCGCCCCAGCTTGCGGTAAGGCTCGGTGTCAACAACTCCATTGGCGCGCAGCACCTTGGCGATTGCTGCAGCATCAATGCCCTCGTTGAAGTCGATGGTCACAACAACCTGCGAGCGGTGCTCAGGGTTCTCCACGAATGGGGTGGCGAAGCTGGAGTTATCGGCCCAGGTGTAGAGGTGATCCGAGGCAGCGCGAGTGCGGGAGTCGGCCCAGGCCAGTCCTCCGTTGCCGTTCATCCAGTCAACCTGCTCAGCCAGCAGGAACAGGGTGGCGATTGCCGGGGTGTTCAGGGTCTGGTTGAGGCGCGAGTTGTCGATTGCGGTCTTCAGGCTCAGGAATTCAGGAATGTAGCGTCCGCTGGTTGCAACGCGCTCGGCGCGCTCGATGGCGGCCGGCGACATCAGGGCAAACCACAGACCGCCATCGGAGGCGAAGTTCTTCTGTGGGGCGAAGTAGTAAACGTCTGTCTCGGTTGGGTCAAAGTCAATGCCACCGGCTGCAGAGGTTGCATCGGTGAGGAAAAGTGCGCCCTCATCAACGCCGGCGAGGCGCTTTACCGGGGTGACAACACCGGTGGAGGTCTCGTTCTGGGCGTAGGCGTAGAGGCTCACTCCGGTCTCGGCCTGCAGCTCGAGGCGGCTGCCAGGGGTTCCGTTGATCACGGTTGGGGCGGTTAGCCATGGAGCCTTGAGTGCGTTGGCAAACTTGCCGCCAAATTCACCGTGAACCAGGGCCTGGGCCTTGCCCTCAGCCAGGCTAAAGGCTGCAACATCCCAGAACGCGGTAGAGCCGCCATCACCGATGACAATCTCGTAACCCTCAGGGTTGTGGTACAGATCCATCAGACCCTCTTGCACGCGCTTAACCAGGTTCTTAACCGGAGCCTGGCGGTGCGAGGTGCCCATGAGCTTGGCGCCGTGCTGGGCGAAGGCATCAATCTGAGCCTGGCGCACCCGCGAAGGGCCACAGCCAAAACGTCCGTCAACGGGCAGAAGTTCAGTTGGAATCTTGATGTCAGCCATGCCTAAAGTTTACCCAGCCTAAAGGCCGCAGCCCCGTGGTCAAGGGATAATTGACTAGGCCTTGGCTTTAGCCGAGGCGGGACGCAAAGGGAGACCGTGACCGATCTAATCGACACCACTGAGATGTACCTTCGCACCATTTTGGAGCTCGAGGAAGAGGGCCAGGTGCCAATGCGAGCTCGCATCTCGGAGCGCCTCAACCACTCGGGTCCTACTGTTTCTCAGACCATCAGCCGCATGGAGCGCCTTGGCTTGGTGCAGGTTGGCGGCGACCGTCACCTCGAGCTTTCCAGTGAAGGCCGCACCGAGGCCGTGAAGGTAATGCGCAAGCACCGCCTTGCGGAGCGTCTGCTTGCAGACGTGATTGGCCTGGAGTGGGAGCTGGTTCACGAAGAGGCCTGCCGCTGGGAGCACGTCATGAGCGACCACGTTGAGCGCAAGTTGCTTGCTCTTTTGAACAATCCGCACATTTCGCCATACGGCAATCCGATTCCGGGCTTGGCGGAACTTGGCGCCACCGATGCCCCGAGTTTCCACGACGGCGTGGTTAGCGTATCCAGCCTCGATTTCAGCGACCCTGACAAGGTTTACACGCTCCGCCGCATCGGTGAGCCACTGCAGGTTGACACACAGCTGCTTGCAGATTTGAAGGCCCTAGGGATTGTTCCCGGGGCAAGGCTTCAGTTTGAGCACCGCGCTCGGCGAGTCTTCATTCGCCTCGAGGGTGCTCACGAGGGCGAGTCGCTGGTTATCGATGACGCCGCCCACCTGTTTGTTGAGGCCTAATTCGCTGTTAATTAGCCACCAAAGCGCTTAACAGTTAGTCTTCAATTTCAAAGAAAACCCTCATTTGGTAAAATTGTGGGAGCTGCATCCCTAATCCTGAGGACACACTTGGCTAACAAGAGCACTGGGCGCCATCGCGCGGACGTTGATATCAACGTCTTCGAGTCGATGGAATTGCGCTCGCGTCGCTCAATTCGCGAAGCCGAGAAGAAGCGCGAGTCGCGCAGGGCTCAGCGGGAGAGCCGTAAGGCCCGCAAGGTTCAGCATGTGATTGTGGCCCAAAACCAAGAGGTAATTGCCACCGGAAAGTTTGTGGTTGCCGGTCAGGTTCAGACCCGCTGGGGCAAGCGCAAGCAGGTTCGCTCGGTGATCACCATGATTGTCTCGGCCGGTATTTTTAGCACCGCAGCCCTCCCTGCCTATGCCTACAGCCCTGAGATTGCCGCAATGGCGCGTTTCACCACCACCAATGCCGCCGATGTTGCGGCACAGGCAGGCACTCAGAACATGACGGTTGCTGAGGCCGCCGTTGACTTCCACCGCGCCACCTACGAGACCACAACCGCGGCAGAGCTGGCTCGCCAGCAGACCGCAACCCGCTACCTTTCTTACTCGGGTCCAACCGCCGAGGACTTCGTGTCTAACCCGCCGTTCTCCAAGCTGGACTCCGCCAAGATTCTCCAGGTTGCAGCTAAGTACGTTGGCTCTCCATATGTTTTCGGTGGTGAAAACCCATCGGGCTTCGACTGCTCGGGCTACGTCCGCTTCGTCTTCTCGCAGTTCGGTCTAGACCTGCCACACTCTGTTATCGCCCAGTCCCGCCTCGGCATTATTGTCAAGCCAGAGGATGCCCAGCCAGGCGACCTGGTGATTCTGAACAATCTCAGCCACGATGGCATCTACGCCGGAAATGGCAACTTCTATCACTCGCCACGCCCGGGAGATTCCGTAAAGCTGGCGCCAATCTTTACCGACCAGGTGTTCTTTGTGCGCCTGGGCACCAAGTAATCATTGGCACAGCGGAGGCTTAGTCCGCTTCACCGCATCGGTGAACACCATTTCGTTACCTTTTCTTGGGTGTTTCTTTACTCAATTCCCGATGGTGCAGGCGTAACCTGACCCTAAGACCACTATTCGGTGGCCGGAGAGGGAGACATGAGCCTGAAGGTTGTGCCAGCCAAGCATCAACATCAGTTCCACCATTTCTGCCAACCCGGCCAGGACATTTATCGCGTCGTCATGTTTGACGGCGCGTTTTTTGTTACCGGCGTGGTCCTACCAAACCCACTAACCATGGGGCGAAAACCCAAAATCCATCTGGGCGGCTTCGAAAGGGCTAACTAATGCGCACACTGGTACTGAACGCTGGATACGAGCCGCTAGGCGTGGTTTCTTTCAAGCGAGCACTCACACTGATTCTGAGCAACAAGGCCACAGTTCTTGAACCGGCCGAGACAGCGGTGCACAGCGCCCGCGAAACCTACGACCTGCCATCGGTGATATTGCTCACCAGATACGTGCGCGTTCCGAGCAACCGTGCCATCCCGGTGACCCGTCGTGGCATTCTGCGTCGCGACAACCACCAGTGCGCCTACTGTGGTCGATCCGCCAACACGATTGATCACGTGTACCCGAAGAGCCGTGGGGGAGCAGACAGCTGGGAGAACCTGGTGGCCTGCTGCCTGCGCTGCAACAACACCAAGAGCGACAAGACTCTCAACGAGATTGGCTGGAGCCTGGGGTTCACTCCACGGATGCCCTCCGGCGGCATCTGGACGGTTCGCGGTGCCGAGCGCTCCGAGGCCAACTGGGACAACTACCTAATGGCCGCCTAGGTCTTTTCAACCGTTATCGCACCGCAATCAGAATCCATAACCGTTCGGGTACGAATGGTCTAAAGTGAATGGCGGAGGTTTGCTCAACGATGAAACAAACTATTCGCCTCAGCGATCTGATTGGCAACGTGGTCTCAAAGATGGAGGCCCAAAAGGCCACCTTTGGACCTTTCGACACTCACATTTCCCAGAAGGCCAACCTGGATCAGGTAAATCAGGTTCTAGACACCCTGATCGCCCGTCTCGAAGACAACTACCCTTACTTCCACCCGCAGTACGCGGCCCAGATGCTGAAGCCGGCCCACCCTGTGGCCCAGGCTGCCTACGTTGCAGCCATGATGCTCAACCCAAACAACCACTCCATCGATGGCGGTCGCGCCACCACCTATATGGAGCGTGAGGTCATGAGAGACATGGCCACAATGTTTGGCTATGACCCAGACAACTTCCTGGGCCACCTAACCTGGAGTGGCACCACCGCCAACCTAGAGGCGCTCTGGATTAGCCGTGAGATTAACCCCGGTAAGGCAATTGCCCACAGCTCGGATGCCCACTACGTGCACGGTCGCATGGGCGAGGTTTTGAATGTGCCAACCGTGGCCATCCCAACCGACAATCGCGGCCGCATGGACCTCCATGCACTCGAGGAGCGCCTGAAGGCGGGCGACATCGGTGTGGTTGTTGCCACCCTTGGCACCACCGGATTGGGAGCCGTAGATCCACTGGCGGACATCATTCCTCTGGCCCGCAAGTACGGAGCCCGAGTTCACGTTGACGGCGCCTATGGCGGCTATTTCATCTTGATTCCAGACGTCTTAGACGCCGAAACCAACCGTCACTACGCTGCCATCAAGGATGCCGACAGCGTTGTTGTGGACCCGCACAAACACGGCCTGCAGCCATACGGTTGTGGCGCGGTGCTATTCCGCGACCGCACAGTTGGCCCTTACTACAAGCACGACTCGCCCTACACCTACTTTGCGAGTGAAGACCTTCACTACGGCGAGATCCAGTTGGAAACTTCTCGTGCCGGAGCAGCTGCAGCTGCGCTTTGGGCTACTCTCCAGATCTTCCCGCTGACCTCGGAGGGGTTGGGTTCAATCCTGCGTCCTGGCCGCCAGGCGGTGCAGCTTTGGTACGACCTGATTGAAAAGTCTGACGTGCTACAGCCCTACCAGAAGCCAGAGTTGGACATCATTGCCTACCTGGCAAAGGTGCCAAGCATGTCCAAGCTGGACCAGGTTTCGCACGACACCTTCCTGAATGCTGCAGCCGGTGACCGCCCGCAGCAGACGCACCTGGCCACCTACAACGTCAAGCCCGCTCAGTTGCTTGCCCGCGGCATAGACATGGTTTACGACCGCGAGAGCGCTCGAATCATGCGTTCTGTCTTGATGAAGCCAGAGCAGTTGGCCCTTGTTCCTGAGCTGCACGAGCACGTGGAAGAGTGGACCCGCCGGTCCATGTAACGCCTCGCTAACGGGTTTGTTGTTAGCGCAAACAAATCCACCTAAAAGCGATAAATTGAACTCCTAAATCGAGGAGTTTTCATGGCAAATAGTCGCGTTCGCTGGGGCATGGTTGGTTCGGGTCTGATGGCGGATCTGATCATCCCAGACTTTGCTCTGGTGGAAAACACCGAACTCCGCTACCTCTGCACCCGCAACCCTGAGGCCACCAAGGCCAAGTTCGCCAAGTGGGGTGTTGAGGTGCCGCTCATCAGCGACTTCGATGCCATGTGCAACGACCCAGAGGTTGATTTGGTCTACGTTGCTGTCCCTCACGGCCTGCACTACGAGCACGCTCTTAAGGCCATCGAGGCCGGCAAGGCTGTTCTGGTTGAGAAGGCTTTCACCCTAACTCAGGCCCAGGCCATTGATCTGGCTGAGCGCGCAGCCGCCAAGGGCGTGTTCATCATGGAGGCCATGTGGACTCGCTTCCTGCCGCTCTACCAAAAGCTCCAGGCCGAGTTCGCAGAGGGCAAGCTGGGCGAGCTCACCTTCGCGAGCGCATTCTTTGGCTTCCCGCTGCCACTCGACGAGAGTCACCGACTCATCAACAAGAACCTCGGTGGCGGCTCGCTGCTCGACCAAGGCGTCTACACCGTGACCTTCGCGGACATCTTCTTCGGTGGAGTTCAGCCGGTTTCGGTTTCCAGCCGCGGAAGCCTGTTGCCAAACGGCGTGGACGGTCTCACCCTGGTTGACCTCGACTACGGCAACGGCAAATTTGCTCAGGCCAACTCGTCCATCAGCACCGGCCTCGGCACCGAGGCATACCTGGCCACCACCACCGCAAACATTCACGTCAAGGGCTCGTTCTGGAACTCCGACGAGGCCGAGGTAATCACCGTTGGTCAAACCGGCGACCCAGTGGTTCGCACCATCATCGGCGGCAAGCGCGGAGCCGGCTATAGCCACATGATTGAGGCGGTCTCCGCCGATGTCTTAGCTGGCCGCACTCAATCTGCAGTTCACCCTGTTTCCAATACCATTCGCACCCAGGGGCTGTTTGATGTGATCCTGTCCCAGCTTGGAGTCAACTACGGTGCCTAGTCAGCCGGCTCCAGCCTGGCTGCCACCAACCTTTGGTGGCGTACCCAAGCCAGAGCAAACCACCGATGGCGTCACGCGCTACAACATCCGATACGCACTCCTCGGCGGGTTTAGGCCGCTTGAGTTGGACCTATATCTGCCGAAGGGCGAAGGCTCTTTCCCTGTTGTGGCCTGGGTGCACGGTGGCGGTTACACCATTGGCGGCAGGCGCGACTTTACGCCTTGGCTGGAGAAGGCCGGGCTTATAGAGCAGACTTTGGCCGCGGGAATTGCCTTCGTTTCGGTTGACTATCGACTTGGTTACGAGGCCATCTTCCCAGCGGCCGTGCACGATGTGAACTCTGCCCTTCGCTGGCTCGCAAGGCACTCGACTCTGTTGGGGTTGGATGCCTCTCGCCTCGGTCTATTTGGCGAGAGTGCCGGAGGCCACCTGGCATCGCTGACTGCGTTGACCCAGGGCAATGAGTTTTTTGCTGGGTCCAATGGCGTTCCGGTAGGGGAGCAGTTCACGGTAAAGGCTCTGGTTGACTGGTACGGTGCCTCGGATTTGAACACCATTGTTCGTCCCATGGACGGCACCGATGCATCCCTGCCGGAGCTCTTCCGCTACCCACCCGAGTACTTCAACCTGGGCGCCGAGCGCTGGCAGGATGCCGAATTGCGCGGCTTGGCCAGCCCCGTGAACCACGTTTCGGCAAACATGCCACCAACCCTTAGGGTTCACGGAACTGCTGACGGAATGGTGCCGTTTAGCCAGTCGGTTGAATTCCACGATGCCGCCCTGCAGGCCGGTGGCCACTGTGAGTTGATTTCGGTGGATGGTGGCGATCACGCTTGGTTTGGGCTGGAGCAGGAGCGGGTGAACCAGGTGGTGAAGGATTCCGTGTCCTTCCTCGCTTCGCACCTCTAAAGGCGCCCCAGCGGGTATTAAAAGTGGCCCCACCGGGAATCGAACCCGGGCGCACGGTTTAGGAAACCGCCGCTCTATCCGCTGAGCTATGGAGCCTGAAACCCGGCCGGAAATCCGCCGCGGGCAACCTCTAAATTGTAGGGGTCGCCAGCGGCCATCAGGGCATTCCCAGTTAACACACTGCCTTGCCTAAGACTGCCGAGGGCTAAGCAAAGTTACTCTTGAGTTCGTGAACGAAAACCCGATTCTGGCAATCCCCAACCGTAAGGCTTGGGATGACTGGCGCGCCGAGATTCAGGCCATCGGTGTTACCAACCCGCTGCTCAACTATGAGTTTGACGCGTTCTGCCAGATTGATCTGGATCGGGCTCACCCGGGCGGCATGGCCCAGTTCACGGCAACTGGCGTCAGCACCCTCAGCAATCTGGTGCGCGACCCGCTAACTTTCTCCAAGGCGCACTCGGCTGCTAGACGCATCGATGCCAAGACGCACCAGCTGCGCGATCACTTTGGCATCGAGTCCTGCCACCTGGTGTCGGGAATAATCAGCCTTGAGGGCGACGGATTCGACCTCAAACTTCCAATCTTGCTCTGGCCTATCCAGCTGATTCGCATCGGTGATGATTTTGAGGTGCGACAGGCCGGAAGCCCGCGGGTGAACCCAGCTCTGATTACCTCGCTGGAGACCTGCTACGGCGTGAAGCTGAGTGCCAAGGCACTGCTAAACACCATTCAGCCCAAGTCTGATCTAGTGCCAATCGCATTACTTGACCACGTGGCGAATGCAGTGGGGGCAGCCGGCCGCGTTGAACTCAAGCCAATCCTGGCGCTCGGCAACTTCACCACTGTTCCAACTTCAATGCTGGCTGACATTTCGAGCATCGATGTGCCACTGCTTAACCACCTGGCCTCGGGCGTAGAGGCGGCCGAACTAGCTCCCCTGGCAAACGGCGGTGCACACCCCGTTGCCGACGCCGACGAGACGCAGCGCCGAATCATGGCTAGAGCGGTTGCCGGGCAGTCCTTTGCCGTGGAAACTCTGCCGGGCTGCGGCTACACCCAGACCGTGGTCAACACCCTGGCCGCCTTGACCTCCGCCCGTCGACGCACATTGGTTCTGGCGCCCCGTCGTCAGACCCTCAATGAGCTTGCCGACCGCTTTGCCGCGGCCGGCCTCAACGGACTCGCACTGCGGAGCGACTCGGCTTGGATGGACACCATCGCCGCAATTAGCCGCAGCGAGAAGTCGCGCTCCACGGTGAGCGGCACCGCCGCCGTTGACCTGCAAGATTTGAGCAACCAGCTTGGCAGCTACTTCAACGCACTTTCTGCGGTTGACCCGCAGCTAGGGGTTAGCATCCAGACCGTTCTGGAAAAACTTGCCGAACTTTCGCTTATGCCGCACGCACCACTCACGCAGGCTCGAATCAAGCGCAGCAACCTCTTGGCACAGCCGGACCGCGATGGAGCACTTGAATTGCTAACCAAGGCATACGAGCTTGGTGAGTTCAAATACGGGCCACAGGATTCGGCCTGGTTCCAGGCTCGCTTCGAGAACCCTGCCGCGGTTGACGCGGCGATTGCAGTTGCCAAGCGCCTGCGGGATGACACCTTCCCAAATCTCAGCCAAAAACTGGCAGAGTACATTGCCACAGTCGAGTTCCGTCCGGCCACCTCGGTTGCCGAAATCGGCTCATACCTTCGCCTATTCGCTGGAATCCGCGAGAGCCTAGATCGCTTCGTTCCATCGGTGTTTGACCGCGGCCTCACGGAAGTCATTGCCGCCACCTCGGCGCGCAAGGGCAAGGGTGAGATGAGTGGCGGAACCCGTCGCCGCCTCAAGAAGTTGGCTAAGGAATTCATCCGCCCTGGAATGCACGTGGCCGACATCAATGCGAGCCTGAGATCCATTGAGGAACAGCGCGAGGCCTGGCAGCGCTACTCTCTGGGCCTAAAGCCGCCGGCTGTTCCACAGGGCATCAACGATGCACTGGTTACCTATCAGGCGTTGGTTTCGGATCTCGACGGTCTGCAGCGCCACCTTGACCCAAAGTCAACCGAGCCTCAACTGGTTGACCTGCCCCTAGACAAACTTGCAGCCAAGCTCAACTCGCTTGTGGAAGATACTGGTGCGCTCGAGAATCTGGGCGAGCGTGCAATGGTGGCCAACGACCTTCGTTCCCGCGGCCTAGAAGACCTCATGCGTGATCTGGCCCGCCTGCACGTGAGCCGAGAGCACCTTGCCAGCGAGTTTGACCTTGCCTGGTGGCAATCTTCACTCGAGTATCTGGCGGAGCACAATCCGGCGGTATTTGGAAAGTCGGTCTCGGAACTCAATCAGCTGGAGGAGAAATTCCGAGCCGCCAGCGATGCCGTGCTTTTGGAGAATCGATCCAATCTGGCGAGCCAGTTGGGAGAGCTCTGGCGCAGCGATATCTCTGGCCACGCCGTTGAGGCCAGCGCGCTGAAGCTTGCACTCAAGGGTGGCCGAGCCACTATGCGTGAGCTCCTGGATGCTGCTCCGCACATCATGGCAAACCTGGCGCCAAACCTGGCCATGAGCCCTTACGAGGTAGCTGAGATTCTCACAAAGGGTGAGCGATTTGACACCGTGATTCTGCTTGATGCAGCCGGTACCTCAATTGCCGAGAACCTGAGCGGCCTGCTGCGTGCTCCACAGGTGATTGCTTTTGGTGACGACGCCATCGCGGCACCAGCCGGCTTCGAAATTGAGGCCCGCCCGATTCCACTCGGGCGTGAGATAACCTCGCCGAGTGCGCTTGGCGTGGTTGCCGGCAGCTTCGGCTCCGAGGTGCTGCGTCGCAGCTATCGCACCAACGGCCAAATCCTCGGTGGCTTCATCAACCGCGAGTTCTACCAGAACCGGATTGTCTTTGAGCCCTCCGCTGATGACTACTGGGGCAACTCCCACATTGTGGTTGAGAAGATTGGCACCGGCTCCAACGCCAGCAGCAGTATTGCGGGTGCAAACCAGAGCCTTGACGCCGAGGTGGAGAAGGCCGTGGACCTCATCTACAACCACGCGCTTTGGCACCCCGAGGACTCGCTCCTGTTCGCAACCGCCAGTGCCATGCACGCAGACCGGGTTCGAACTGCCGTTTTCGCCGGCCTCAAGAAGCGCCAGCACCTGGTGGAATTCTTCGAGGGGCATGGTCGCGAAAAGTTTGAAATCTCGACCCTGAGCGGTCTGAGCCACCGCGTTGCCGACCACATCATCCTGAGCGTGGGTTATGGAAAGTCGCCTCGCGGCACTGTGCCATCCGACCTCGGCGACCTGACCATGCCAAATGGCCGCCGCTACCTGGCCAATCTGCTGGTTTCGGCCCGCAAACAAATCACTGTGGTCAGCTGCTTCGCCGAGAAGGACATCCCCGCCGACGCCACCAACGGCATGGCACACCTGCGTGATCTGCTCATCGGTGGAGTGCGCGTGGAGCCCGCATCGGAGGATATTGACACCGACCCGATGCTTAAAGACTTGGCGGTTCGCCTTCGCAAGCTTGGTGTAACGGTGAAGACAGACTTTGGTCAGAATCTCACCATGATTGCCTCCTACGGCAACCAGGCTGTGGAGTTGCAGCCGGACTGGGCTATCACCGGAAAAGACTTGGGACACGAGATCAATCTGCGTCCGCGTCTGATACAGGCACTGGGTTGGAGGCTGAAGCGAGTTCACGCCTTTGAGCTGTTTGCGGATCCGGAGCGTTTCGCCCGTGACCTCGCGGAGCAACTGGGGCTAAAGGTTTACAACCGCTCACAGTCGCTCTTTGAAGACGAAGTGAAGTTTGAAGACACCGATGCCGCCTGGGGCGATCACAACCGCAGTGGCGGCGCATCGGGGGCTAATGACGCCCGCCTAAAGCAGGACAAGCCGCCGCACTGGGCGTAGCCGAGAAGTTGGTACTGGGGTTAGGAGTCCGAGCCCTTGCTGCTGCTGGCGCTGTCGGTCTTGTAGAAGCCCGAACCCTTGAAGGTCACGCTGCCAACACCGAACACCTTGGTTAGTTCGCCCTTGCACACAGGGCACTCGGTTAGGGCCTTGTCGCTGATTGACTGCTGCACGTCAAAGGCGTGGGAGCAGTTCTTGCACTTGTAAGAGTAAGTAGGCATAGCAGGTAAATTTTAGCCAATCTCAATGAGTCGGCTGGGTGTCACCACAAAACCAACCGGCTGATCGTGGTCTTCCACGGGAATATCGTCCAAAACTTCGCTGTCGTAGACCACCGCGGCCACCGGTGCGGTCACCGATGCATCCGCCAGAGCAACATCGTAGAAGCCTTTGCCCTTGCCCAGGCGATTTCCTCTGGTGTCAACCGCGCTCGCTGGAATCAAAATCAGCTGCGCCTGCGAGAGCTCCGCCTCAGGGCCAATTGGTTCATCAAAACCGAATATGCCGGGAGCGCTATCGCCGGTGTAGTGAACCCAGCGCATTGTGCCGTCGAGGTGAGACACCGGCATGATGAGACGCACTCCGTGGCCGGCAGCACCGCTTACAAACTGGTAGATGTTAGGTTCGGTGCCAAATGGCAGATAAGCGGCAACGATTTTTGCGCCAAGGTGGTGAATTAACCCAAGAAGTTGGCGTTCCAAACCCTGCGCAACCTCTGGGTGGCGAACTAGGTCGTGGCGCGCCGCCGACAGCTGAGCGCGAAGTAACTTTTTGGCATTCGACGCGTCGGCTTGGCTCATGCCACTAATTTTGACACCATGCCTCACTCCTTCGCGCTGCATTCCGGCGAAATCAAGCTTCGCCTGGTGCGCATGCGTGACCATCGCAAGCTCGAATCGCTGTTGATGGAGAACAGAGCCTGGCTTCGTCCGTGGGAAGCCACCAGTCCATACGCGCCAAATTCATTTGATGTTCGGGGGATGATCCGGGGCCTGCTTCGCGCGCACGATGACCAAAGCGGCCTGCCATTCCTGATTGAGTATCAGGGCGAGGTAGTTGGTCAACTGAATGTGGCCAACATTCTGCATGGCTCTATGAGCAACGCGGTAATCGGGTACTGGATTATTCCGGCAGTTGCTGGCCGCAACATCATGCCCACCGCGGTTGCCTTGGTTACCGACTATCTGATGAACGTGGTTGGTCTTCACCGAGTTGAGATCAACATTCGCCCCGAGAATGCGGCCAGCCTGCGCGTTGTTGCCAAGCTCGGTTTCCGCTACGAAGGCCTCAAGCAGCGCTACATTCACATCAATGGAGCCTGGCGCGACCACATGGTTTTTGCTCTCACCCGTGAGGAGATTCCCGGGGGAGTGTTAAATCGCTTTGAAAAGGGCGAAGTTCCGCCCGTAAAGTACCCAAATCCTTTGGATTTCCAAGAAACTTTGTAACACGCCGACCCAGATATGGGTTTCGAATTGCCGAGCAAATATCGTTGACGTATGGACACTTCAGCACTCACCGGCCTCCTCGTTATCGCAGGCCTATTGGTGTTTGTGTTCTCGGTTCTGCCAGGCATGCTCCGCAGGGGTCAGGTCACCGATGCCGTGCGCGAAACCACCCGCCAGATTCGCCAAACCGCCAAGGTTGAGCTGACCGCTCGCACCCAGGCAATCAAGCACACCAGCTACAGTCGCGATGAACTGGCGGCGCGTGCTCTGCGCATCGCAAGCGCACGCCGAGTACTGGGACTTATCACCGTGACCGGAATGTTGGTCGCCGGTTTCTCTGCCATTGACTTCACTCACCTCTGGGCCTTTGTTGCCGGTGGTGCAGTTGCGGCCACCGGTTCGCTGATTGCCAACCGCTCGCTCGCCGGCCGCCAGGTTGCACTCCTGGCAGATCAGCGGGTTGCCCGCCCAAATCCAAACGTTTCTTACCGCGACCTTTACCGCAGCGCGGTTGCCGTTGGCGAGGCCACCGATGCTCCAGCGGTGGATGACCGCAGTTGGACTCCAAACTTCATGCCTGCCCCAATCCACACGGGCCACATCGGAACTCTAGAGCAGCCAGTTCTTGCATCGGTGTCACCGATTGTTGCCAAGGCGCAGCCAGAAATTGCATCGCCAGTGGAGGAAAACCGTCCAATTGGTGAACATTTGGACGAAATTCTGCGACGTCGCAGGGCGGTATAGCCCCATTTGCCCTGTTTGGGGTTACCTTTGAAATGGCTTAAGCGCCAAGTTTTATACGGAGGGCATTACAAAGTGGCTATTTTTGACCGCATCAAAAAGATTTTCAGCAAGAACGCACCTGAGGTAGCAAAGGTTGCCGGTGCCATTGGCGCCGATGTTGCACACGAGACCGCCGAGGTGGTTGAGGAAGTAAAGAAGGTTGTTGCAGCAGCCGCGAAGGATGCCGAGAAGAAGGTTTCTGCCGCTGCCAAGACAGCTGAGAAGAAGGTAACTGCCGCCACCAAGAAGGCCGACGCAGTTGTCACCAAGGCAGTGAAGACTGCCGACAAGGCTGCTACCACCGCCACCAAGACCGCTAGCAAGGCTGTTCAGACCGGTGCCAAGGCCGTTGCCACTCGCACTGCCGCTGCCGCCAAGCCTGCAGCGGCCAAGGCACCTGCGGCCAAGAAGCCAGCAGCTAAGACCACCGCCGCCAAGCCTGCTGCCGCCAAGACTCCGGCAGCCAAGAAGCCAGCGGCTGCTAAGCCGGCTGTTGCTAAGGCTCCGGCTGCTAAGGCTCCTGCAGCCCGCAAGCCTGCCGCCAAGAAGCCGGCTGCGCCAAAGGCAGACGCCTAAGTCAAACGCAAAAACCGCGGGACCCTTTTGGGTCCCGCGGTTTTTTGTTTTGGCAGAAACGCTCGTGGTGACAGCTAGAAGGTTGTCACTAAATTCTGAAATGCTTTTGGCGAGTAAGACAACCGACCCGTTGTCTTACTCGCCTTTGCGCTTTCTATTCCAGATGACAACTTGTGGGTTGTGACCTTGGCCCTAGTTTTTGCCGGCCACCCATGCGGCAGCCGAAGCCAGAGTGGGGTGTTTGAAGACGAATCCCGAATCGAGCAGTTTCTGGGCACCAAGCTTTTGGTTGCACAGCAGGATTTCATCAGCACCTTCGCCGAGGGCTAACCGCAATGCGAATGCTGGGGCAGGCACGAGAGCCGGACGATTGAGTTCCTTGGCGAGAGCCTGTACCACCTGGGTACAGGTGGCTGCTTCAGGCGCCACAAGGTTGAACGGGCCGCTCGCGTTAACGTGATCAATCAGGTGCAAAATTGCCGCCGCTTCGTCTTGAACCGAAATCCAGGCCCACCACTGCTTGCCGCTACCCAGTGGGCCACCAACGCCAGCCTTGATTAGCGGCAGCAGCCGGCCAAGCGCTCCATCCTTGCGACTCATAACCATGCTGGTTCGCGCCAGCACCAAGCGCACCGATGCATCAACCTTGGCGGCTTCCGCCTCCCACTTGCCGGCTAGTTCGGCGAGGAAGCCTTTGCCGTTTGGGTCGGTCTCAACGGCGACGCGAGTTCCGGTGTCTCCGTAGAACCCGCTGGCAGAGCCAGAAACAAAAACCCTTGGCTTGGCTATCGAAGCGTTGATGGCGTTCACCAGGGTGCGGGTGGAAGCAAGACGAGATTCAACTAACTCGCCCTTGTACTTCTTGCTCCAGGGTAACTTGCCAATTGATGCGCCAGCCAGATTCACAACCGCATCAATGCCATCCAGCGCACCATCGGCAATATATCCGCGCTCCGGATGCCACTCAACCTCGTTCGCGCCTCGCGCCGGCCGGCGAACCAGTGCAACCGGGGTGTCCCCGCGAGCCTCAAGTTGCCGAGCCAGCTCGGTGGCAATCAGTCCAGTGAATCCGCTAATCAGAACGCGCATGATGGTTTCCTAACGGAGTTTTTGGTCTACCAGGAGTTTGGGTCGAGTCCCGAACGAACTCCGGTGTCCATGGTGGCAATCGCTGCCATGTCGGCTTCATCGAGTTCGAAGTCGAACACCGAGATGTTCTCCAGTAGGCGGTCTGGGTTCACTGTCTTTGGAATGACCAAATTGCCCAGCTGAATGTGCCAGCGAATAATCACCTGAGCGGGGGTCTTGCCGTGTTTGGCAGCAATGCCAACAATCACCGGGTGCTCGTTGTCGCGACCGCGGGCAATTGGGCTCCAGGCTTCGGTCATGATGCCGTGCTCGCTGTCGTAGGCGCGCACGGTTCCCTGCTGGAATGAAGGGTTCAGCTCCACCTGGTTGATGGCCGGCACAACGTCGGTGGTTGCCAGCAGTTTGTCCAGGTGCTCGGGCTCAAAGTTAGAAACACCGATGCCCCTAACGCGACCGGTTGCGAGGTAGTCGTTGAAGACTTCCCAGGTCTCGCAGTAGAGGTCCATCGACGGGTGTGGCCAGTGGATGAGCAACATGTCCACGTAGCCCAGCTTTAGCCTGTCTAGCGAGGCCTCGATGCCGTCGGCGGTGTTGGCCTTGCCCTGGTCGTCCTTCCAGAGCTTGGTTGTCACGAAGATCTCTTCGCGAGGCACGCCGGACTTGCGAATTCCGGAGCCAATCTCCAGCTCGTTGTCGTAGAAGGCAGCTGTGTCGATGCGGCGATAGCCAGTCTCGATGGCCTTGACCATAAGTGAATCGGCGATGTCCTGCTGAACCTTGTAAACACCGAGGCCGAGGCGCGGAATCTGCTGGCCGGAGTTGAGGGTGGCGTAAAGCATCTGGCTTGGGTCGAACGACATTTATACCTCCGAGAGCATTCCGATAATGGGGTTCCACTGTTCAATCACTCGCTCACCGATGAATCCAGCGAGTTCGAATGGATCGGTGTCCAGCAGGCTGGCAAGCGCTTCAACGCTGTCAGACTTAAAAATGAGCAAAGCCGTGTTGCGGTCAACGATTGGACCGCTGGCAATCAGGGTGCCTTCTTCGGCTAGGGAGCGAAGAAATGCGCGGTGGTCGGCACGAATGCCGTCCAGAACCTCCGGTGCTTCGGAGTAGATGTATTGAACAGCGTAGATGGCCATGTCTGAAGTCTAAATCCAGAAACTGCCGGCCCACATGTGAATCAGCCAGAACCAGTAGGGAGTTACAAATCCCCACCATAAATCCAGGTAAAACACCGAAAGTAGGCACACGCTCACCAGGTAGACGGGAATAGCCTGACGCCAGCGCGATTCGCGCTGGCGATACCAGAGCACTCGCAAGACATAGGCCAGGCCAATGATGTAGAACGGCTCAAAGTCGATTGCGTAGAACTGGAAGATTGTGCGATGCATGTAGGTGAGCCAAGGCAGGTACCCGGCCGCTAGGCCAAGCAAGATTAGTCCCTGAGTGCGGTCGCCCCGCTTGAAGTAGCTGTAGAGCAAATAAAGCAATGCGGCCAGTGCACCCCACCAGATGAAGGGGTTGCCAATGGCATCGATTGCGGCCGAGCAGCCGTTGACGTTTGGGGGACAGGTGCTGGACTCGTACCAGAACGCAACTGGGCGCCCCATGAACAGCCAGGTTAGGGGGTTGCTGGCGTAGCTGTGGGGTGTGTGCAGGTTCACGTGGAAGTTGTAAATCTGCTGGTGGTAGTAGATCAGCGAATCCCACCAGTTCGAACGCGAGTTTCTGTCCCAGCCGCCAGAGGTGACAATCCAGCCGGTCCAGCTGGCCAAATAAACCAGCAGGTAGGCCGGAACCATGAGCACCAGGTTGGCCAGAGTTTGGCCGGCCAAGGCATCGGAGAGCCAATGCTTTAGGCCAAGCCTGCGCCTAAGCAGCAGTTCACTGACAACCACATAGACGCCGTAGAACAGTGCAAAGTAGAGGCCGCTCCACTTCACCGATGTGGCCGCACCGAGCGCCAGTGCGGTGGCAACCAGCCATGGTCGGTTCCAGATGACGCCGGACCTGCCACGAACCGACATGAGCTGATAGCGCACCCGAACCCAGGTTCGGTCTAGCAGCAGGAAATAGAACGCCAACAGCACAAAGAACATGAGGATGCCGTCTAGCAGGGAGATGCGCGAAAGCACGATGGCGTGGCCGTCGATGGCCATCAGGCCACCAGCCAAAACTGCCAGCGAGCGGCTGCCAGTCAGCTGTTTTGCAACCAGCATTACCAGAACCACCGCAGCGGTTCCAAAGAGGGCAACCGTTAAACGCCAGGTCCAAGAGTTCTCGGGGCCGAACAGCGCCATAGGCAACGCAATCAACCACTTGCCAAGCGGCGGGTGCACCACAAAACTGCCCACCTGGCCAAACATCGACACATCGCCGGTCACAAACTTGGCATCGGCGCCCGTGTGCCAAGCCGACTCAAAGCCGTTGCGCCACAGACTCCAGGCATCCTTGACGTAGTAGGTCTCGTCAAAGACCAACGACTTGGGATAACCCAGGTTATAAAAGCGCAGGAAAGCGGCCACGAGCGTGACAATCCAGTAACCCTGCGGCAAAAAACGCCGGTACAGGGCAACCAGTTTGGGCTCAGCAGTCACGCAAGAATGCTATCCACCCGCGGTGACTTTTTGATTCCGCGTGAGGTGACTCCCACGCATTTGCCAGAATGAACTGTGCTCATCTTGGCTGCCACCCCAATCGGAAACCTCTCCGATGCCTCGCCGCGCCTGATTGAGTGCCTGGAAACCGCCGCGTACATTGCCGCGGAAGACACTAGAACTCTGTACAAACTGGCTCAGGCGCTTGGCATCAAGATCAACGCCAAGACCTTCTCGCTTCACGAGCACAACGAGGGCGAGAGGGTTGACTACCTGGTGGCGCTCGCCGCAGACAACGACCTGGTTGTGGTCTCCGATGCCGGCATGCCCACCGTCTCCGACCCTGGATTCCAGCTGGTTCGTGGGGCCGTTGCCAAGGGTGTAGACGTCACAATCATCCCCGGACCATCGGCCGTACTCTCAGCCCTTGCTGTCAGCGGGCTGCCAACCGACCGATTCAGTTTCGAGGGATTCCTCCCGCGCAAGCAGGGGGAGCGGCAGCGCCTCTGGGAGACCCTGGCTCACGAGACCCGAACCATGATCTTCTTCGAGAGCCCGCACCGCATTTTGGAATCACTGGAGTCGGCGCTCGCCGTGCTTGGGCCAGAGCGTCAGGCAACCGTGAGCCGCGAGTTAACCAAGAAGTTTGAGCAGACCGTCCGCGGAACCTTAGCCCAACTGGTGGAGTGGGCAAAGACCGAACCCAAGGGTGAGATGGTTGTGGTGCTGGCTGGCGCCGAGGCAACCCAGCACCAGGCGCTGGACGTTGTGGACCAAGTCCTAGAGCTAGTGGCCGCCGGAAGCCCTCTCAAACCGGCGGTTGCCGAGGTTGCCCAGGCTGCCGGAGTCTCAAAAAGCGAGCTCTACGACCTTGTGCTCAAGGAGCGCAAAGCCCGCGGTTAGCCTGTGACCGCAGGTTAAAATAGATTTCATGTCCTCCAGCAAGTCGTTTTACGCGACTACCCCAATCTTTTACGTCAATGACGCCCCTCACATTGGTCACGCCTACACCGAGGTAGCGGCTGACGTCCTGACCCGTTGGCACGCCCAGCGCGGTGAGAACGCGTTCCTACTTACCGGCACCGATGAGCACGGCGAGAAGATCCTTCGCACCGCAGCCGCCAACAAGGTGAGCCCTAAGGACTGGGCCGACAAGCTGGTTTCTGAGGCCTGGCTGCCGCTGCTGGACACCATCGATATCAACAATCAGGACTTCATCCGCACCACCGATGAGCGCCACGAGCGCAACGTTCAGGTCTTCCTGCAGAAGCTCAAGGACACCGGCTTCATCTACCAGGGTTCCTACGAGGGTAACTACTGCGTTGGTTGTGAGGAGTACAAGACCGAGGGTGACCTCATTGACGGCGAGGGAGACTTTGCCGGCCAGCAGGTCTGTGCCATTCACACCCGTCCGGTTGAAAAGTTGAAGGAGACCAACTACTTCTTCAAGCTGAGCGAGTTTGAGCAGCCACTGCTCGACCTCTACGCCAACAACCCAACTTTCGTTCAGCCTGAGAGCGCCCGCAACGAGGTTGTCTCGTTCGTTCGCCGCGGCCTCGAAGACCTCAGCATCTCCCGCTCCAAGGAAAAGTTCGACTGGGGTATCGACATTCCTTGGGACAACGGCCACATCACCTACGTGTGGTTTGACGCCCTGCTCAACTACATCACCGCCATTGGCTACGGAGAAGACTCCGCAGAGGCGAAGGCAAAGTTCGAGAGCCTGTGGCCGGCATCGGTGCAGATTGTTGGAAAAGACATTCTGCGCTTCCACGCCGTGATCTGGCCGGCAATGCTGATGGCCGCCGGTCTGCCGGTTCCACAGCACGTTTTTGGTCACGGCTGGCTGCTGGTGGGCGGCGAGAAGATGAGCAAGTCCAAGCTCACCGGTATTGCTCCTGCTCAGATCACAGACACCTTCGGCTCCGATGCCTTCCGCTACTACTTCATGAAAGCCATCGCATTTGGCTCGGACGGTTCATTCAGCTGGGAAGACCTCTCGGCACGCTACCAGGCTGAGCTGGCCAACGGCTTCGGTAATCTTGCCAGCCGAGTGATTGCCATGATCAACAAGTACTTTGACGGCAAGATCCCAGCCGCTGGGCCACATGACGCAGCCGACGAGAATGTCAAGGCCATTGCCGCTGCAGCGGTGAAGAATGCCGATGCCGCCATCGACTCGATTGCCATCCAGGATGCGATTGCCGCCACCTGGACCCTGGTTGACGAGCTGAACAACTACATCACCGTGCAGGAGCCTTGGGCTCTGGCCAAGGACGAGGCCAAGCGCGAGCGTCTGGGAACCGTGCTGAACACCACTGCCGAGGGCCTTCGCGTTCTCGCGGTGCTGCTGGCGCCAATCACTCCGAAGGCAACCGCAAAGCTGTGGTCTGCACTCGGTGAAGGCAGCCTGGGTTCGCTGGCTGGCCAGAAGCTCTCCGATGCTGCCACCTGGGGTCAGCTGCCGGTAGGGGCATCGGTGGGCGTTTTGGAGCCACTGTTCCCGCGCATTGAGACCGAGGGTAACTAGCCCAAAGTGTGCGCTTCCGACAGCCCGCGCGACGACATTGCCGCAGCCACTGGCCCAGCCTTTGAGGATGGGGCTCCGGCCGCGTACATGCGAACTCGCGGTGGCATGGAGGCCGACGCAAAGCGTGATGCGTTGAAGTATCCGCCGCTGCCAGAGCCGCTTGAGGTTGGCACCTACGACAACCACTGCCACATGGAGATTGCCGACGGCGACACTCCGCTGCACTACCTGGAGCACCTCGAACTGGCCAACCAGGCCGGCATGCTGGGCGTGGTTCAGGTTGGTGTGACCCTGGAGAGCTCCAAGTGGTCGGCCGCGGTTGCCGCTATTGAGCCGCGCGTTTTGGCTGCTGTTGCCCTGCACCCAAACGAGGCGCCGCTTTACGAGACGCAGCAGAAACTGGACGAAGCCATCTCGCAGATTGCCGACCTTGCCACCCAGCCGCGCGTGCGCGCCATCGGTGAGACCGGACTCGATTTCTTCCGGACTCAGGGCGAGAACGAACTGGCGCTACAGCGCCACTCCTTTGAGGATCATATCATCATTGCCAAGGAGAACAACCTGGCGCTGATGATTCACGACCGCGAGGCCCACGCCGAGGTGGTTGAGACCCTGAAGCGACTTGGCGCCCCGGAGCGCGTGGTGTTCCACTGCTACTCGGGCGACACCGATCTGGCCGAGATCTGCAACGAAAACGGCTGGTACATGAGCTTTGCCGGCAACATCACCATCAAGCGCAACCAGCACCTGCGCGACTCCCTGAAGATTGCTCGCCCAGAGCTGATCATGGTAGAGACCGACGCGCCATTCCTGACTCCCGAGCCGTTCCGCGGCCGCCCAAACGCCAGCTACCTCGTGCCAATCACCGTGCGCTTCATGGCCGAGCAGCGAGGCATCGGTGTAAACGAGATGGCCGCCCAGCTGACCGCAAACACCGAGCGCGTCTATGGTTCTTGGGCGGAGGGCCTGCTGGATGGTCACCACTCCAAAACCGCACCAAACGCACCAATTGACTCCAGCCAGGTGCCCTAATGGCGGTTGAAGCCCAGCTCCTAGGTGGAGCAGATATTCGCGAGCTTGCGGCCCGCTTAGACGTGGTTCCAACCAAGAAGCTCGGTCAGAACTTTGTCACCGACCCAAACACCATTCGCCGCATTGTTGCCGCCGCCAAGTTGGATGGCAGCGAGACCGTGGTCGAAATTGGTCCGGGTCTTGGTTCGCTCACGCTTGGCCTTATTGAAGTTGCCGAGCGCGTCATCTCGGTGGAGATTGACCCCAAGATGGCCGCCGCCATTGAGGCCACAGTGGCTCAGCGAGCCCCGGGTGCCAACTTCACCCTGGTTTCCGCAGATGCCATGAAGGTCACCGAGCTTGGGGGAGAGCCTCAGGCCCTGGTTGCCAACCTGCCCTACAACATCTCGGTGCCGGTGCTGCTGCACTTCCTTGAGCAGTTCCCAAGCCTGCAGCGCGGCCTAGTGCTGGTGCAGGCAGAGGTGGCTCACCGCATGGCAGCCAAGCCGGGCAACAAGATCTACGGAGTGCCAAGCCTCAAGCTGGCCTGGTACGCCGATGCCAGTCTTGCCGGCAACATTGGCCGCAACATTTTCTGGCCGGTTCCCAACGTGGATTCCGCGCTCGTGTACTTCGAAAAGCGCGCTGAGCCGCTGGGCGACGAGGCGCTTCGCCTTCGCGTCTTCGAGGCAGTTGACGCAGCCTTCGGCCAGCGCCGCAAGACCCTGCGTCAGGCGCTCGGTGACTGGGCCGGTTCGCCTGCCACGGCCGAGGTCATCCTCAAGGCCGCCGGCATCGACCCGCAGGCCCGCGGCGAGCAGTTGGACATTCACCAGTTCGTGGCGCTTGCTCAGGCCAAGGCCGCAAGCGCGCCTCAGGCATCGGTGCAGTAATGCAACGCTGGCACATTTCAGCCTCCAAGAGCGGACGGTTCACGGCAACCACCTCGCGCTTCTACGGAACCGATCTGCCACGGCTTTTTGGCATGTTCCAAGACCCAGCCTCCTGGCCTATGGAGGCGCCGGAGCGCATGATTCGCATCGAGCAGGACGCCCTGCTGGGCTACAGCTTTGACAACGACACTCGGGTTGAGATTCGTTTTGAGCGCGTGAGGTCCGGCCTGTTCCGCGTAGACCTGATGCACGAACAACTGCACGACGAGGACGAGCTGACCGCCTGCCTGGCCTACTGGGATGAGATTCTGCAGAGCATCTTTGACCGGTTGCTCTGCCAGCCGGTGCACGCCGCCACGTCCTTCGGCAAGATCAACTTATTCTTCAAGGTTGGCCCACTCCTGGAGAACGGATACCACCAGGTTGCCAGCCTCTACCAGGCTGTGAATCTGCCCGAAACTGTTATCGCCGAGCTGGCCCCCGACTGGGAGGTCGCGGTCACCGGAAACATCGATGCCGCGCACCTGCAGGGGGTGCCAACCAACCGCAACAATCTGGTGGTCAAAGCCGCCAAGGCTGCGGGCGGTGCACTGCGGTTCCGCAGAGTTCCACGTCTTGCTTTCACCATTCACAAGAACGTGCCGGTTGCCGGTGGCATGGGTGGTGGCAGCGCCGATGCGGCCGCCGCGCTCCTGGCCGCTGAGGCCGCCTGGGGTCGCAAATTGACCGCCGAGGATCGCTTCGCGGTTGCCGCCGAATTGGGTGCGGATGTGCCTTTCGCGCTGCTGGGAGGTTCGGCCATCGGTGTGGGGACCGGCCATGAACTTGACCCCATTGCCCAGAAATCCAAGTTGCACTGGGTGCTGGTGCCAAACGATTTTGGACTGAGCACGCCGGCCGTTTACGCCGAGCTGGACCGCCTGCGTGACCTGCGCGGCGACAACCCCAAGTGGGTGGCCGATGCCGAGGTGAACCAGCTATTGGTTGAGGCACTCAAGCAGGGCGCCAGCGCCGAGGACATCGCTCCGCTGCTGCACAACGATCTGCAGGAGGCAGCGGTTAGCCTGCGTCCGGAACTGCAGGAGATCTTGGACCTAGCTGATCGAGCCATGGCTCTCAGGGCAATCATCTCGGGCTCCGGCCCAACCATTGCAATGCTGGCGCGCGACGCAAACGACGCCCACGCCATTGCCAGCCGCCTCCAGACCTTTGGTCAGCAGGCAATCGTCACCTCCTCGCCAGCCGGCGCGGCTCAGCTGGTCTACTAGGAGCGCCCGTGGCACACCTTCTCGGTGCGGAGAATATCCGTCACGAATTCCCAACCAAAGAGGTTTTCTCCGGCATCACCATAGGTGTGAACGAGGGCGACCGCATCGGTGTGGTTGGCCGCAATGGCGACGGCAAGAGCACCCTGCTGAAGGTTTTGGCCAAGCGCCTTGTCACCGATGAGGGACGCGTCACCTACCGCAGCGGGCTGCAGGTGGGCATGCTGGATCAGCAGGACACTTTGGACCAGACACTGACCGTGGCGCAGGCCGTAGTTGGCAACCGCGTTGAGCACGAGTGGGCGGGCGACCCTAAGGTTCGCGACGTTATTGCCGGACTGGTGAACGACCTGGACTGGAACGCGCACATCAGCGAACTCTCCGGTGGCCAGAAGCGCCGCGTGGCTCTAGCCGCGTTGCTTACGCGCGACTGGGACGTGGTTTTGCTCGACGAACCAACCAACCACCTAGACGTTGAGGGAGTTGCCTGGCTCGCCGCGCACCTCCGCACTCGCTGGGCGGCAAACGCCGGTGGCCTAATAGTTGTTACCCACGACCGCTGGTTCCTCGACGAAGTTTGCAACCTCACCTGGGAAGTTCACGACGGCAACATCGATCCGTTCGAGGGTGGTTACGCGGCCTACATTTTGCAGCGCATGGAGAGAGATCGCTCGGCTGCTGCATCGGAGGCAAGACGCCAAAACCTGCTCCGCAAGGAGTTGGCCTGGCTGCGCCGCGGTGCACCGGCTAGAACTTCCAAGCCAAAGTTCCGACTGGATGCGGCTGCCGAACTCATTGCCGGCGAGCCAAATCCGCGCGACCCAATCAGCCTTCAGAAGCTGGCCACTCAGCGCCTGGGCAAAGACGTGGTTGACCTCGAAAACGTCACCTACTCGGTTGGCGATAAGACAATTCTCAACAACGTGACCTGGCGTCTGGGACCTGGCGACCGCATTGGCTTGGTTGGCGTTAATGGCGCTGGCAAGACCACACTTCTCAAACTTGTCTCCGATGCCCTGCAGCCGCTCTCTGGCCGAATCAAGCGCGGCAAAACTGTGAAAATCGCCACCCTCTCGCAAGAGGTGAAAGAGCTTGACGAGTTTGCCGACGAGCGCATTTTCAGCCTGATCGCTCGCGAAAAGGCCTTCTTCATGGTTGACGGCAAGGAAGTCTCCACCAGCCAGCTGGTTGAGCAACTTGGCTTCACCAGTGCACAGTTGCAGACCCCAATCTCAGACCTCTCCGGTGGTCAGCGCCGCCGCCTGCAGTTCCTGCGCCTGCTGTTTGGCGAGCCAAACGTGCTCATCCTCGATGAGCCAACCAACGACCTCGACACCGACATTCTTGCCGCCATGGAAGACCTGCTGGACTCGTGGCCGGGCACGCTCATCGTGGTCACTCACGACCGCTACCTGCTAGAACGAGTAACTGACACTCAGTACGCCTTGTTGGGAGATGGCTCGCTGCGTCATCTAACTGGAGGCGTCGAGCAATATCTCGAGTTGCGGCGCCACTCGCTGCGGACAGCGGGCGCGGAGAAATCGGAGCCGAAGCGACTTCAGAATGTGGAGCAAGGCTCGGTTTCGCAGCGCCAACAGCTGTCTGGCGCCGAGCTGCGCGCAGCCGAGAAGAATCTTGCTCGGATCGAAAGAGTCCTTGAGAAGCTCGCAACTGATGAAGCCGTTCTTCACGAGCAGATGGCCGCACACGATCAGAGTGATTACGCGGGGCTGACCGCGTTAGCGGGCAAGCAGGCGGAACTCAACAACAAGCGCGAGGAGCTTGAGTTGGAGTGGCTGGAGACCAGCGAGGCGCTGGGCTAGATTTCGCCGTCAGCCGCATCGGTGCCGGTAGAAGGCGCCTGAACGGCCTGAGCAATAGCCGCAGCCTGCGTTGCCTCTTTGGGCATGGCCTTGTTCACGGCCTCAACCGCTTCAACCATGGCCTCGGTTTGGTAGAGGAACATCTCGCTGACGCGGGCGTAAATCACCAGGAAGAAGGCCGACTGGAAGCAGAGTCCGGCCAGCCATGAAAATACCCCCGCGAGGGTTGCGTTGTGGAACCAACCCGAAACAATCCCCAAACCAGACAGCACCAGGAACGCGGCGCCGAACAGGCGCCAGTAATTCTTGTAGCGAAGCGCCAACTTGCGCATCTTTGTAAGTCCAGACATGCCAACAGGTTACCAAGTTGTCTGGCAGACTTAGAGTGTGCTTTCGGCTAACACTGCAGGCACGTTGCCCCATGGTGTAATGGCAGCACCGCGCCCTTTGGAGGCGCTTGTCTAGGTTCGAGTCCTGGTGGGGCAGCAGCAAACTAAAAGGAGTTCAATGAGCGAGCGTCACCTGGCAGTTGTGGTTCTGGCAGCAGGCCAGGGCACCCGCATGAAGTCCTCAAAGCCAAAGGTCATGCACGAGCTGGCCGGCCTCCCGCTTCTGGGTCATGTTCTCACCACCGCCAACGCTCTCGGCGCCGCCCACGTTGTTCCTGTGGTTCGTCACGAAAAAGAGGCCATCAGTGCCTACATCACCGAATTCTTCCCAAACGCGGTCATTGCCGAGCAGGATGAGATTCCCGGCACCGGCCGTGCGGTTGAGTGTGGGCTCGCGGCCCTTCCAGCCGACTTTGACGGCGTAGTTGTTGTCACCAGCGGCGATGTTCCGCTCCTGGATGTTGCCACCATCGAGACCATGCTTGCCACCCACCTTGATGGGGGCTATGCGGCATCGGTGCTCACTACTTTCTTGCCAGACCCAACCGGCTACGGTCGCATTTTGCGCTCCACCGATGGTGAGTTCTTGCAGATTGTTGAGCAGAAGGATGCCAGCGAGCAGCAGCGCGCCATCAACGAGGTGAACGCCGGGGTCTACGTTTTTGACGCCCAGTTGCTTCGCGGCGCCCTGGCAAAGGTTGGCACCCATAACGCTCAGGGTGAGAAATACCTCACCGATGCGGCAGCAGAGCTGCTTCACGAAGGTAAGCGCGTGCAGGCCGTGAGCATTGAAGACGAGTGGCTGGTTGCCGGCATCAACGACCGTGCTCAGCTGAGCGAAGTTGCCGCCGAGCTGAATTGGCGCATCAACCGCGCGTGGCAGCTGGCCGGAGTAAGCATTCTTGACCCAAACAACACCTGGATTGACGTGACCGTGGCTATTGGCCAGGACGCCGTGATCATGCCGGGCACCTACCTGCAAGGAATCACCCAGATTGGCGCCGGAGCCAAGATTGGTCCGGAGTGCGTGCTGGTGGACACTCAGGTGGGCGAAGGTGCAACCGTCATCAAGACTCATGCCACGGCAAGCCGCATCGGTGCTGGAGCCAGTGTTGGACCATTTGCCTACCTGCGGCCTGGCACCGACCTTGGCGCCAACGGCAAGATAGGCACCTTTGTGGAGACCAAGAACGCGGTGATTGGTGCGGGCAGCAAGGTGCCGCACCTGAGCTACGTTGGAGACGCCCAGATTGGTACTAATTCCAACATTGGCGCAGGCACCATTTTTGCCAACTACGACGGCGTGAAGAAGCACCGCAGCACCATCGGCAACGATGTGCGTTCGGGCAGTCATAACGTCTTTGTTGCACCGATTACAATTGGCGATGGAGCCTATACCGCAGCGGGAACCGTGGTGCGACGAGACGTCAAGCCGGGAGACCTGGGCATGAACGTAGCGCCGCAGAAAAACATTGCGGACTGGGTACTCACCAAGCGTGAGGGCACCGATGCAGCCAGGGCAGCGCAAGCCGCCCGCGATGCAGAGCAGAACTAGCAGCCCACAAGGCAAGCGAAAGAAAGAGTCAGCATGAGCGTTTCAACTCCTAACAACAAGAAGCTTGTGCTTGTGAGCGGCCGTGCTCACCCAGAGCTGGCTCAGGAGGTGGCTGAGCTCCTCGGTACCAAGCTGACCGAGACCGTTGCCTACGACTTTGCCAACGGCGAGACCTTCGTTCGCTACGAGGAGTCGGTTCGCGGAGTTGACGCCTTTGTGATTCAGGCCCACCCTTACCCAATCAACCAGCACATGATGGAGCAGTTGCTCATGTGCGACGCCCTGAAGCGCGCGTCTGCCAAGCGCATCACCGTGGTTTCCCCATTCTTCCCATACGCCCGTCAGGACAAGAAGCACAAGGGACGCGAGCCAATCTCGGCCCGCCTGATGGCAGACCTTTACAAGGCTTCTGGTGCCAACCGTCTGATGTCGGTTGACCTGCACACTCCTCAGATTCAGGGCTTCTTCGACGGCCCAGTTGACCACCTTTGGGCGCTGCCAATCCTGGCCGACTACGTTGGCGAGAAGTACGCCGGCGAGAACCTAACCGTGGTTTCGCCAGACTCTGGTCGCGTTCGCGTTGCCGACATCTGGGCCGACCGCCTGGGCGCCCCACTTGCCATCATCCACAAGCGTCGCGACCCAGACCGTCCAAACCAGGTTCAGGTTCATGAGCTGGTTGGCGACGTCAAGGGCCGCACCTGTCTGCTGGTTGACGACATGATTGACACCGCTGGAACCATTGTGGCCGCCGCCAAGGCGCTCAAGGAGAATGGCGCGGGCAGAGTCATCGTTGCCGCCACCCACGCAATCTTCTCCAACCCTGCGGTTGAGCGTCTCACCTCCGATGCGGTTGACGAAGTTGTTGTCACCAACTCGCTGCCAATCCCAGCCGAGAAGCAGTTTGAGACCCTGACCGTTCTCAGTATTGCTCCGCTTATCGCCGGAGCTATTTCGGCTGTTTTCTCCGATGACTCGGTGAGCCGCTTCTTCCCTGGCCACGCCTAAACCGTTCATTTCATGCAGCCTAAGCAACAGATCGGGCTGATTGGCGCTATCGCCATCGGCTTGGCTTCAATGCTGGGTGCCGGTGTTTTTGTTGTATTCCACACCGCGTATGCAATCACCCCTACCGGCTACTACTGGGCTCTTGGGCTTGCGGCTTTAGTGGCGGTGCTCAACTCCTGGAGCGTCTATTCGCTTGCCCGCCAGGTGGAACGCCCTGGCGGCATCTATGCCTATTCGCGCATATATCTCAACGACACATTCTCCTTCGCGTCGGGCTTTGCCTTCGTGTTTGGCAAGATCGGCTCCATTGCCGCTATTGCCCTGGCTTTCAACACCTATCTTTTGCCGCAGTATCGGTTCTGGCCGGCGGCAATCGCCATAGCTGCGCTGACGCTCATCAACATTCTTGGCATTCAGCGCACCGCCGGCGTGGCAACTGTTTTGGCTGTAACCACATCGGCTTACTTCGCTTTTATTGCCGTTTCTGGTCTGGCCACCACAGCACCGATGCTGGTACTGCCGGCTCCAAATGCCGTGCCGACACCGCTTCAGATTCTGAGTGCTGCGGCAATCTTTTTCTTTGCCTTCGCCGGTTACGCGCGAGTTGCCACGCTTGGTAATGAGGTTCGTGACGCCAAGCGAAACATTCCCCGCGCCATTGTGATTGCCCTGGGTCTGGTGATGGTGCTCTATGGCTTGCTTGCGTATGTGATGGTCAAGTTCTTGAGCTTGAACCTGTTAACCGCAGATGCGCCGTTCACGATGCTGGGGGAGAGACTTATTCCTGGCGGTGCTGCGGTTGCTGCTCCGCTAACCATCAGCGTGGCCGTTGTTGCCTCACTCGGTTCCATGCTGGCCTTGCTGGCTGGAGTTAGTCGTACCGCTGCCTCTATGGGTGAGGACCGCGAGCTTCCAAAGTTCTTCCAGCTGCGCAACTCGCATGGCTCGCCTTGGCTGGCCGAAGTCATCATCGCCGCCGGCGCAATCGGGCTGGTAGCCGTTGGCGACCTGAGCTGGGTCATTGGCTTTTCGTCTTTCAGCGTGCTCTTCTACTACTCGATTGGCCATATTTCGGTGCTCCGTCAGACCCCAAATGAGCGCGTTGCACCAGTTGGCGTTGCAGTGATTGGCTTCCTGCTCTGCTGGGCTCTTGCCCTGACCGTCCCTGGTCCAGCTGTGCCGGTTTCGCTAGGTATTTTGGCCGTTGCGCTCCTGGTGCGTTTCTTCGTCAAGCGCGCTCGAGCCTAGCCCGCCAACGCCTTCTTGATGCGGGTAACCGAAATAGGCTCAGGGGTTCCCAAAACCTGGGCAAACAGGCTCACGCGCAGTTCCTCAACCATCCAACGTACCGATGCTTTTTTGCCGTCCGGAGCCGCTGCCAAGAGTGCAATCGCCTGATCTAACTCAACCTGACCTGCTCGGTCACGACCTGGGTTTTCGTTCAGCTGCTCAACTCGGCGCTTCACAGCTTGCGCATAGACCAGGATGCGGGGGAGGCGGTCCAGGCCAGCTAGGCTAACAAACCCGCCGCCAGCTACCGGCTTGTGTACCAGCTCATCCAGATGTGCCTTCTCGGCAGCCAGCACGCTCAAAAAAGCAAACGCCTTGGTATCTGAGATGGCCTTACCAGCCTCGCGAAACGCCACCATGATCTTGGTCACCAGTCCGGCGGCATGAAAGACCGTGTCCATCAAACCAAGCTGCACCGATGCCCGCAGCGCCTCAAACTCCGCACGCGAGAGCAACAACCCGTCGGTGCGAACTTTGCGGATTTCGCGGTCGATGTGGGCGGCGATCACGTCATCGATGAAGGCATTGAAACTTGGATACGGAGCCGTGACCAGCGCCAGGTTCTCGGCCTGCGTCAGGTGCTCCTTCACATAAGAAGCGGGGGACTGGACGCCGAGGCGAACCAGGGCCCGCAAACCGAGAGCGTGCTCACGCATCTGCTCAGCCTGGGTGCTAAACAGACGCAAAGCAACCGAGTCCTTCCCTGCCACCAGCGCGGGGAAGGCACGAACCACGTTTCCGCCGTGCGAGGTTTCCAGGCTCGCGGGAATGGCATCCCAATCCCAGGCGGTAATGCCTTCGCGTTCAATGCCAGCGTGAGCTCGTTCTACCGTTGCCGCAACAGCCTGGCGGTTGTGCGAGGCCAACTTAGCCTGCAGTTCAGGTAGAGAAACCCCAACCCCAAGCACCTTGCCGCGAGCATCAACCACGCGGTAAGTCATGCGCTGACCATCGGTGAGGCGGCTCACATCAAAGTCCGCAGCCGTGACAACAGCCCCAGATAGCTTCTGCAGGACGGCAGCCAAAGCGGTCAACAAACTGCCACTTGGTTCAGTGGGCAGAGCAGCTAAGGCCTTGGCAGCCCAATCGCCGGCAGGCACCACATTTCGCCTGATCGCCTTGGGCAAGCTCTTAATCAAAGTGGTGACCAGATCCAGGCGCATGCCTGGAACCAGCCACTCAAACTCGTCGGCTCGCAGCCCAGCCAGCAGCGGCAGCGGCACCTCAACCGAAACCCCATCATCAACCGCACCCGGGTTGAACCGATAGTGCAGCTTCAGGTCCTGCCCACCGCCGCGCCACACCGATGGGTGCTCGCGCTCATCCAACACGGTCTCTTCAACCCCAAGCAGGCTCTCGCGGGTAGCGGTGAGCAAGTCAGGTTCGGTACGCCTTGCCACCTTCCACCAACCCTCAAAACTGCGAGTTGAAACAACCTCGGCCGGCACGCGGGCATCATAGAAGCGGAACATGTCCTCTTCGTCTGGGATCAGCTGCGGTTTACGGCTACGCTCGGCAAGTGCCTCTAGTTCGCGTAGCAAAACCTTGTTGGCCTTCTGGAAGTTCTGAACCGAATCCCATTCGCTATCAACCAGTGCGTGACGAATAAACAGCTCGCGGCTGAAGGCTGCATCGATGCGAGCAAACTGCATGCGGCGACCCGCCACAATAGGCACACCAAACAGGGTCACGCGCTCAAACCCGATTACGGCGCCCTGGCTCTTCTCCCAGTGCGGCTCCGAATACTGGCGCTTAGCCAGATCTCCGGCCAGCTTCTCGGCCCAGGTTGGGTCAATGGCGGCGTTCATGCGAGCGAAGAGGCGGCTCGTCTCTACCAATTCGGCGCTCATCACGGCGGCTGGTGGCTTCTTGGCTAGCGCGCTGCCCGGGAATATCACAAACTTGGTGCCACCGGAACCCAGATACTCGTTCGAGACTCGCTTGGGCTCGACCCCGGCACGCGTGGCCCCGGCCTTGTCGCCTGCCTTTTTCTCGCTCAGCTGGCGCAGTCCAATCTGGCTAAGCATTCCGGCCAACAGTGCCTTGTGGATGCCATCGGGGTCAACCTTGGCAGCCTCAACTGTGAGGCCCATCGGCTTTGTGAGGCTCTTCAGCTGACGCACCACGTCCTGCCATTCGCGCACCCGCAGATAGTTCAAGAACTCGCTCTTGCAGAGGCGCCTAAAGGCCGAGGACCCAAGCTCCTTCTGCTTTTCCTCCAAGTAGTTCCAGAGGTTAACCAGGGTCAAGAAGTCGCTGGTTGGGTCGGTGAATCGGGCATGGAGCCCATCGGCCTTTTCGCGCTTCTCAACTGGGCGCTCGCGCGGGTCCTGAATGGTCAGTCCGGCAACAATCACCATCACCTCGCGGGTCACGCCAGCCTGGCGGCTCTCTAGCAACATGCGCGCAAAACGAGGTTCGATGGGCAGGCGTGCCAGTGCCTGACCGGTCTTGGTGAGGCGCGGATTGCTCACATCGGAGATTGCTCCCAGCTCTCGGAGCAGCCCCAGGCCGTCCTTCACGCCGCGCGGGTCGGGCGGCTGAATGAACGGAAAGCGGGTGATGTCACCAAGTCCAAGCGCGGCAGCCTGCAAGATCACCGATGCCAGGTTGGTGCGGAGAATCTCCGGATCGGTGAACTCCGGTCGGCTCTCGAAGTTGTCCTCGGAGTAGAGGCGAATGGCGATTCCATCGGAGGTGCGACCACAGCGACCGGAACGCTGGTTGGCGCTGGCCTGACTTATTGCCTCAATGGGCAGGCGCTGAACTTTGGCCTTGGGGGAGTAGCGGCTGATTCGGGCGGTTCCGGTATCAATCACGTATTTGATGCCAGGCACGGTCAGCGATGTCTCGGCTACGTTTGTGGCCAAAATCACGCGACGGCGAACGCCAACCATCTTGCTCGGTTCAAACACCCGATGTTGTTCAGCGGACGACAAACGACCATGGAGCGGCAAAACCTCGGTGCCGCGGCCAAGGTGACCAGCGGTGACCGCTCCCTGAACTGCCTCCTGGGCGTCGCGAATCTCGCTCTCGCCGCTGAGGAAGACCAGCACATCGCCCTGGGCCTCGCCTTCGAGTTCTCTTAAGGCTGTAATCACGCCGTCTACGTAATCGTCAGGGCTCGGCTCTTCCGGCTCATCGGGGTCATCGCCAGCGGTGTCGCCGCCACCATTACCGGCACCAAGCGGGCGGTAGCGAATCTCGATCGGGTAGGTGCGTCCGGAAACTTCGATGATAGGCGCATCGGAGAAGTGCTTGCTGAAGCTCTCCGGGTCGATGGTGGCCGAGGTGATAATGAGTTTTAGGTCTGGGCGGCGAGGGAGCAGCTGCTTGAGATAGCCCAGCAGGAAGTCAATGTTGAGGCTGCGTTCGTGTGCCTCGTCGATGATGATGGTGTCGTACTGCTTGAGCTGGCGGTCGCGCTGCAGGGCGTTTAGCAAAATTCCATCGGTCATCACCTTGACCTTGGTGTTTGGGCCGGCCTGATCGGTGAAGCGCACCTGATAACCCACCAGATCGCCAAGTTCAACCGCGAGTTCCTCGGCAATGCGCTCTGCCACGGCGCGTGCGGCAATGCGGCGCGGCTGGGTGTGGGCAATGCTGGCGCGTCCAAGCTCCAGGCACATCTTGGGAATCTGGGTGGTCTTGCCGCTACCGGTGGCTCCAGCAATGATCACAACCTGGTTTTCACCGATGGCCTTGAGAATCTCGTCGTGCCGCTCGCTTACCGGCAGCTCGGCCGGGTACGAGAGCTTGAAGGAATCCACCGGTTAAGCCTAGAATAGATACAACAACGGCGAGGGCTGCGAGAAATCAAGGCCGTTATCGACGGGGTCGCTAACAAGCCATCCATTCGTTGGATGGCTTTTTTCATTGTGCGGCCTGTTCACAGCAAACATTCGCGGCGCTTAGGCGCCTCAAAGAAGGAGACAAAATGTCTGAATTCAAGCTGGTTGGTACTGTCCGCACCAAGTTCGGTAAGGGTTCTGCTCGCCAGGCTCGCGCCGCAGGCCAGACCCCTGCAGTTATCTACGGCCACAAGTCGGAGACCCGCCACATCACCGTTTCGGCTCACGAGTCGGGCCTGATCCTGCGTCACAAGAACGCTCTGATCGAGGTAACCATCGAGGGCAAGCCAGAGTTGGTTCTGGTTAAGGCTGTTTCGAAGGACCCAGTAACCCAGATCATCGAGCACATCGACCTGGTTTCGGTAAACGTTGGCGAGAAGGTTCACGTTGAGGTTCCTGTTCACATCGTTGGTGAGAGCCTGTCCGGCACCACCATTGACCTCGAGCACAAGACCGTGAAGCTGACCGCTGAGGCAACCCACGTTCCTGAGTTCGTTGAGATTCACTTCAACAAGGAGGGTGCAGGTCACCACGTACTGGCCAAGGACGTAGTTCTGCCAAAGGGTGTAACCATGGACCTCAAGGCAGACGAGCTGGTTGCTTCGGTTGTTGAGACCCCTGGTGGTCACGCAGCTGAGCTTGCTTCGGCCTAATAGCCTCTGAAGTAATCTGGACGCATGTCCGACACTTTTCTCGTAGTCGGGCTCGGTAACCCCGGGCCCGGCTACGCGTTTAACCGGCATAACGTGGGCCAGATGGTGGTTGACATCCTGGCCAAGCGCATCGGTGCCAGTTGGAAGAGCCACAAAGCTGGCGCAATGGTTGCCGAGGGGCGCCTGGGCTTTGGTGGTGCCAAGATCATTCTGGCCAAGAGCAACAGCTACATGAACACGTCGGGCCGCCCGGTTGCCGGCCTAATGAAGTTCTATGGCGTTGACCTTGCCCACACCATCGTCCTCCACGATGAGCTAGACATTCCGCCCCACGACGTGCGCATCAAGGTTGGCGGCGGCCACGCCGGCCACAACGGCTTGCGCGACATCATTGCCGCAGCCGGAGCCGAGTTTGTACGCGTGCGCATTGGCATTGGGCGCCCACCCGGTCAGATGGAAGTCTCAGACTTTGTGCTGGCCAACTTCGGCACCGCCGAAAAGAAAGAACTCCCCGTCACGCTTGAAATCAGCGCCGATGCGGTTGAGAGCATAATCAAAGATGGCGTGCTGAACGCGCAGCAGAAGTTTCACGGGAAATAGCTCTGCCGCCCCGGGAATAAACTTTCCTGACACATGTGTTAGAACAATCTAGGGTTTCGCAAAGGCAACCTACTAGGGCACAACGGAGAACTAAATGATCAAGTTCATTACTGGTAAAAAGACTGCTTTCGTCACACTTCTACTCGGCATCTTTGTTGCCGGATTGTTCTTTGGTCCACTGAAAGCCTCTACGGCTGCAACCAACCCAGGTGTTGGTTTACCTGCCTCGGCTGAATCGGTGAAGGCCGACAAACTGATTGCCAGGCTGCCGGGTTCCGATTCCTCCGCCTTCCTTGTGGTTTACGAAAGTGGAACCAAGTTCACCGCCGACCAGCTCAAGTGGCTGCAGGGAACCTTCAACCCTCAAGCCAAGTTGCTTACCGGGGGAGTGAACGAGCAGTTCACCAAGTTCTCCAACCTTAAGGTAATGGGCAAGGCCTTCGTGCCACCTGCATCGGTGAGTAAAAATGGCAAAGTTGCCGTGGTTACCGTGCCGGTTGTGAAGAGCGACTCTACCGAGCTGATCACCAGCCGCGTGGCCGATGCCCGCAAGGTTGCCAAGACGGATTTGCCTGAGGGCGTGACCGCCTACGTGACTGGGCCCGAGGGCTTCCAGGCCGACATCGCCGGAGTATTCGCCGGCGCTGACTTCAAGCTACTGATGGCAACCGTGATTGTGGTTGCACTGCTGCTTCTGATCACCTACCGCAGCCCAATCCTCTGGCTGATTCCGCTGCTAGTGGTTGGAACCGCCGATGGCGTTTCGGGTCAGGCCGCCCGCCAGGTTCTGGGTCTCTTTGGCATTGTTCCAGACGGTTCGGTTACCGGAATCCTGAGCGTTCTGGTCTTTGGTGCCGGAACCAACTACGCACTGTTGCTCATCAGCCGCTACCGCGAGGAACTGCTGCTCAACCAAGATCGCCACGATGCAATGCGCAAGGCTGTTCGCGAGGCCGGCCCCGCAATCATCGCGTCTGGATCTACCGTGACCCTGGCGCTGCTCAGCCTGAGCTTTGCCAACCTGGAGGGAACTCGATCGCTTGGTCTTGCCTGCGCCACTGGTGTGGTTGTTGCTATGATCTCTGCCCTCACCGTTCTGCCCGCCGCACTCGTAATCTTTGGCCGCGGCATCTTCTGGCCGCTGGTCCCACGTTTCGGGGGAGTCAACAAGGCTCAGCAGGGCTTCTGGAACAAGCTGGCCAAGGGCGTGAGCGTTCGCCCTGCAATCGTGTCTATTGTCGGTGTGATCGTGCTGGCAGCCCTCGCGCTGGGCGCCGCCAACATCAAGATTGGTCTGTCGTCAACCGAGCGCTTCCTCAAGAGCCCTGAGGCCGTCACCGGCCAAGAGGTTCTGGCCAAGGCATTCCCAGCTGGTGAAAGCACCCCAACCGTTGTGGTTGCCAAGGCTTCCAAAGCAACCGATGTTGCTACCGCGCTCAAGGACGTGCCTGGAGTTGCGTCGACAACCGTCGCCGGAACTGGCAGCGGTCTTAGCAAGATCAATGTTGTTCTGGATGCTGGTAGCGGCACCGCCGCATCGGAGGCAACGCTCGACAAGATTCGCACCGCGGCTCACGGAGTTGCCGGAGCCAATGCTCTGGTTGGCGGTCTGGACGCCCAGCAGCAAGAAGTGAAGCAGGCCTACGCCCACGACCAGTCGCTGGTTATTCCGCTGATTCTGCTGCTCGTGTTCATCGTTCTGATTCTGTTGCTGCGCTCGCTAGTTGCCCCAGTTCTGTTGCTGGCCACCGTGGTTGGTTCGTTCTTTGCATCGATGGGTGCGGGCTGGCTGGTGTTTGTGAACGTGCTTCACTTTGCCGCGCTAGACCTGAGTGTGTTCCTCTACAGCTTCCTGTTCCTGGTTGCCCTCGGTGTTGACTACAACATCTTCCTGGTGACCCGAGCGAAGGAAGAGGCCGCACTACATGGAGTTCGTCAGGGCATGATCCGCGCGGTCTCTGCAACCGGTGGAGTAATCACCGGCGCCGGTATTCTGCTGGCTGCGGTGTTCGCCGTTCTGGGTGTGCTGCCGCTGGTGGCGCTGGCTCAGATTGGTGTGATTGTGTGCATCGGTGTGCTTTTGGACACCCTGCTGGTGCGAACCGTCATTGTGCCTGCGCTGGCGTTCTTGACCGGCAAGAAGTTCTTTTGGCCAAACGCGAAGGTTGCCGGCGAGTAAGCCATCGGCCTCAGGCGGGGCGCTTACAATTGACCCCGTGAGTAACGCCCCACATGAGGTTTTGGCGCGCCTGTCTGCGCGTCTGGCTGACTCATACCCGCTGGCAAAGGTCCAGGCCGGCCTCAACAAAAACGTCAAGCGCGTAGACCTCATTGCACCGCTCGGAGCCCACGCCGCGGTGGCCGCAACGGTTGCCGAACTCCGAACCCAGGTCAAGGGACAGGGCCGAGTTCAGCTCATTGTGGTTGCAACCGGACGCGAAGCCGAAGACACAGCGGCAGCTCTGCGAGCCTTTGACCCGAGAGCGGAAATCCTGGAGTTTGCCTCCTGGGAAACCCTGCCGCACGAGCGCCTGAGTCCTAGCGCCGAAACAGTGGGTAAGCGCCTGCGCGTGCTGCACCGCCTGCATGAGCTCGGTGGTGGTTCGGGCACCGATGCCCATCCGGCCTCCTCCCAGACAGCAACCGCACCAAAGCTGGGTCAGAACGTTTATGTGATTGCATCGGTGCGCGCTGTGTTGCAGCCAGTTGTTGCCGGCCTGGCGGACCACCCGCCGCTGCGGTTTGAAAAGGGTAAGGATTACTTCACGCCCGAGCTCACCCTGAAGTTGGTGGAGAATGCCTATCATCGCGTTGATATGGTTACCAAGCGCGGCGAGTTTGCGGTGCGCGGTGGCATTGTTGACATCTTCCCAACTACCAGCGAGCACGCCGTGCGTCTGGAGTTCTTTGGCGACGAGCTGGAGGAGATCCGCCAGTTCAGCGTGACCGACCAACGCACCCTCACCGAGCTGGAAGACCACGGCCAGCTGAAGTCGGTCACGGTTTATCCGGCGCGCGAGATCATCATCACCCCGGCCGTTGCCCAGCGCGCCCGCCAGATGCAGCACGAGTTCCCAAACCTCTCCACCATGCTGGCCAAGATTGCCGAGGGCATCCCGGCTGAGGGTATGGAGTCACTGGCGCCTGTCCTCACCGATGCCATGGTCAGTTTCACCGAGTATCTGCCCACCGATGCCCTAGTGCTGCTGCTGAGCCCGGAGAAGTCGGCCGCGCGTGCCGCCAGCCTTATTGAGACCAACGAGGAATTCCTGCACGCAGCCTGGGATGCCGCAATCGCTCGCGTTGGTGAGACACCTGATGACAAGCTGGCCGCGGCTAACAAGGTGCCAATCGACCTCACCGAAATGATGGCCGGCGGAAGCTTTGTGAGCCTAGGGGAGTGGACCCACAACCTGGGTGGTCGCGCGCTGTTCACCGTCAGCCAATTTGGTGCCGACGACGACACCCTCCACAAACTCAACATGTTGGAAATCCCAAACTTTAAGGCGATTGACGCATCGGTGACCGATTGGATTGCCGACCAACTGAGCGCGGACCAGCTTGTGGTGGTGAGCGCCGAGGGGCACGGAACCGGTGAGCGCTTAGCCGAGATGCTGGCCATGACCCGCATTGAAGCCAAGTTTGTGGACGGCATTCCTGCCGAGCCTGAGGCCCGCACCGCCTATGTGGTGCAGTCTCCGCTTCGCCGGGGATTTGCCGCACCTGACGCCAAGCTCATTGTGCTCACCGAACACGAGTTCTATGGCAAGAACAACGCGTATGTGAGCCCAACTGCCCGAAAGATGGCGGCTAAGCGCGGCAATACCGTTGATCCGCTGACCCTCAAGGCTGGCGACTATGTGGTGCACGAGGTGCACGGCATCGGTCGCTTTGTGGAGATGGTTCAGCGCCGTTCTGGTGCCGGAAGCCAGCAGAGCATGCGCGAATTCCTGCTGATTGAGTTTGCTCCATCAAAGCGCGGCGCGCCCAACGATGTGCTCTACGTGCCAACCGACCAGCTGGACTTCCTGACCAAATATGTTGGCGGCGAAGCTCCTGTGCTGTCCAAGATGGGCGGTAGTGACTGGGCCCAGACCAAGGGTCGTGCCCGCAAGGCTGTGCGCAAGATTGCGGTTGATCTGGTAAAGCTCTATTCGGCTCGTGTGAAGGCCAAGGGGCATGCCTTTGGCGCCGACACCGCCTGGCAGCGCGAGATGGAAGACGCCTTCCCATACGTTGAGACTCCGGATCAGCTGGCCACCATCGACGACATCAAGCGCGACATGGAGCGTCCGGTTCCCATGGACCGTCTGCTGGCCGGCGACGTTGGCTACGGCAAGACCGAGGTTGCGCTGCGAGCAGCATTCAAGGCAATTCAGGACGGCAAGCAGGTTGCCATGCTGGTGCCAACCACCCTGCTGGTGCGTCAGCACGTTGAGACTCTCCACGAGCGTTTCTCAGGTTTCCCGGTTGTGGTCAAGGCGCTGTCACGCTTCCAGAGTGACAAAGAGGCTAAGGAGATTCTGACCGGCCTCGAGACCGGTGCGGTCGACATGGTGGTTGGAACTCACCGGCTGCTCTCGGCATCGGTGAAATTCCGTGACCTTGGTCTGATTATTGTGGATGAAGAGCAGCGATTTGGTGTTGAGCACAAAGAGAAGCTCAAGGAGTTCCGCGCCAACGTGGACGTGCTCTCAATGAGTGCCACACCAATTCCCCGCACCCTGGAGATGGCCATCACGGGAATCCGCGAGATGTCCACCCTGGCCACCGCTCCAGAGGAGCGACACCCGATTCTGACTTACATCGGTGGATATAGCGAAAAGCAGGTTGCCGCTGCCATTAGGCGCGAGCTGATTCGCGAGGGTCAGGTGTTCTTTGTGCACAATCGCGTGGAGAGCATTGACAAGGTTGCCAAGGATTTGCAGGAGCTGGTGCCGGAGGCACGCATTGCGGTGGCCCACGGCAAGATGGGCGAGCACGCGCTTGAGCAAGTGGTGGTTGATTTCTGGGAGCGTCGCTTTGACGTGCTGGTGAGCACCACCATCATCGAGACCGGCATCGACATTCCAAACGCCAACACCCTGATCATTGACCGAGCTGAGAACTTTGGCCTGAGCCAGCTGCACCAGATTCGTGGCCGCGTTGGTCGTGGTCGCGAGCGCGCCTACGCCTACTTCTTCTATGCGCCGGAGAAGCCGCTGACCGAGACCGCGCACGATCGCCTGGCAACTATTGCCGCCAACAACGAACTGGGTTCCGGCATGCAGGTTGCGCTCAAAGATCTTGAGATTCGCGGTGCCGGAAACCTGCTAGGTGGCGAGCAGAGTGGTCACATTGCCGGAGTTGGTTTTGACCTTTACCTGCGCATGATTGGCGAGGCCGTTGCCGAGTTCAAGGGCGAGAAGGTTGAGGCCCCAGCCGAACTCAAGCTGGAACTCCCGGTTGATGCCCACATCCCAAACACCTACGTGGATTCCGATCGCCTGCGCCTCGAGGCCTATCACAAGCTGTCGGCGGCATCGGGGGAGAAGGGCACCCGCGCTCAGCTGGATGCCATTTTGGCGGAGCTGGAAGACCGCTATGGCGCCGCCCCGCTGAGCGTGAAGAACCTGATTGCCGTGACCGAACTGCGCCAGCTCGCCAACCGGGTTGGGCTCAAGGAGTTCAATGCGCTGGGCACTCAGGTGAAGCTTTCACCCATTGACCTGGATGAGGCCGGCCAGGTTCGCCTGAGCCACCTGTTCCCGGGCATGCGCTACATGCAGGGCTCCAGGCTGCTTATTGTTCCGGCTCCAAGCAGTGTTCCAACTGCCCCCGATGCCGTAACCGGCGTTACCGGGCTGAGTGAGCCGCTGCGCGATGGCCCAATGATTGAGTGGGTTTGGGCTTTCTTGGCCAGGGTTTTCCCGGCGAATTAAGGTTCTGGGTTTTCTAACTTGTAGTTTGCAAGTCGAATATCCGCTGTCTGATAAACCGCGTCGTTTTCTCGCTTGCCGATCGTGAGGACAACAACTCTCATGACATTGTCTTCGACAATGTAGACGATTCGAATACCTAGGTGCAGCAACTTTATTTTGAACGCGCCTTTGAGGTTTCCGCCAAGTGCATCGGTTGCTGTATGTGGCTCGAGTGCCCGTGTCTCAATGGCATCAATTACTGCATTGACTACTTGCCTATCGAGCTTGCGAAGGTCTCTACCTGCAGGCTTAGTAAAGATGACCTCGTGTGGCATTAGTCATCCCCCAAGTCGTCAGGGAAAATGCCCCTGCGTGCCTCATCCAAATCAATTTCAATGAGGTTCTTTGGGTCCTTGGCTTCCTCCATTGCCTGGAGGATGCGGTCTTTATTTTCAATTTCCCAAAGCAGTTCGGCCAACTCGTCATAGCGCTCAGGTGAGAGCACATAAAACGAGGGGCGATTATTGGTCAATACGCAAAACGGCTCATTGCCAGCTGCCTTCACCTCGCGGTTGGGGTTGGCTTTGAAAGCACTGATCGTGGTGGTTAGTCGGGTCAAGATTTCATCCATTTCTTCACCTCCTCTCTGGTCTGTTTAGGTTCATAAACAGGTCTAGATTATGGCGAAATTTAGTTTTTATCTAGGTTTCCCTCAAACCATGTCCAAACAATAACTCAAGCCTCTGACATCTATTCGGTCTTATCCACAGCCCTCGAAAACCAATCGATAGACTTGGTTTCACCGCCCCAACCCCAAGCCGAGGAGCCTCCATGCACGCCATTGGTGAGATGTTCGGCTTTGCGGGTGGAATCATTGGCATAGCCACTGGCCTTCCGCAGTACTTCCGCATCCGCAAGCAGGGCAACCACGATGGCTTGGCGCTCAGCCCTTGGCTGCTGATGTTGGCAACCTTTGCCGCCTACACGGCCTTTGGCTTGATGGCCAATAGCCCGGCCATCTGGGTCTGCAACTTCCTGACATACTGCACCACCGCGTTGGTGGTCTTCGCGGTGAAGGGGTACGGCATCCGAGTTTGGGCAATCGTGCTTGCCCTAGGCATCGGCGCCGCCGCTCTCATTTGGCTCTTGCCGCCAACTATTTCCAACATTGCCTTGGTTATCGTCACTGCAAACCGAGTGCCTCAACTGATCCGCAGTTGGGTGAACCGTCACACCGCCATGGTTAGCGCGGTGTCTATCTCATCGCTGGCAGTTGCCGTCACATCGATGCTCTGCTGGGGTGCCTACGCCATCCTCACTGAGCGCAGTTTCATTGTGCTGACTACTTCGGTGGCGATGGGAATCACGCTGGCAACCGCGCTAGTTGAGGCGCACATTGCGCGCCTCGCAAAGACGGCGCACCTGGCCTAGCTCTGCCAAACTTGAGGCATGACAAACCTCGACGAACTCATCGCCGTAGCCCACCAACTGCGCGCTCCTGGCGGTTGCCCTTGGGATGCCGAGCAGGATCACCGCAGCCTCATCCAGTACCTGCTGGAGGAGGCCTACGAGCTGATTGAGGCCATTGAGAGTGGCAGCCGCGACGAGGTCATGGAAGAGCTCGGCGACGTTCTCTACAGCGTGATCTTCCACGCCGACCTGGCCGCCAATGGTAGCCTGGGCGAGCCTTTCGACATCCAGGATGTTGCCGCCCTGAGCATTGCCAAGATGAAGAACCGCCACCCGCACGTCTTTGGCAGCCCGGAGGAGTTGGAGAAGTACAAGGCCAACACCGGCGATGAGGTCATGCTCAACTGGGACAACCACAAGAAGCGCGAGAAGCCTGAGCGCGTGAGCGTTCTTGACGGCGTTCCGCAGCAGCTTCCGGCCCTGGCGCTTGCCAACAAGGTTCTGGGCAAGGCTGAAAAGATCGGCCTCATTGATGCCCAAGACCCCGATGCCGCCGCCATTCCGGTTAAGTCCGAGGCTGAGCTTGGTGGACTGCTCCTGGCGATTGTGGCTGCAGCCCGATCTGCCGGCCTAGACCCTGAGCGCGCCCTCCGTGAGGCAACCCGCGAGTTGCAGGTTGAGATCCGCGCAGCCGAGCTAGATGAGACCTTTGATGCCGGAGTAATCGGCAGCGCCGAATAATCGGTTAACCAAACCTCTCCCAGTCAACTCCCAGCAAAGGCACAGCAACACCTCAGTGCTATCCCAGTGGTCACACAGGGGCTGCCTCTACAAATGAAGTAGAAGGGAGCACCAAATGAACGACAACAAGTTTCTAGTCAACGAAGACCAGGGCGTGCAGTACATCTACGAGCGAGCCGAGGTTGAAGCAACCCCAAAGCGCAGGCCATTCCAGAAGGCGCTCCTGACCCTAGGATTCCTGGGTCTCACCGCCGGGTCATCCGCTCTCGCCTTAGGTCAGTTCTCGGGTGGCTTCGGCAACGAGGCCAGCGCCGAAACTGAGACCGCAGCGGTTGCATCTAGCACGAGTTCCCAGGTCACGAACACCGCTACCGTGACCACTGCCACCGCCGCAAAGCCAGCCACAATCACTCTGCCGGCAGCCACAACAAAGTCGTTCGGCTCAACCAGCCACTCCACCCAAAAAGGCGGCACGAGCAAGGCTGGCAACGTCTCCTTCGGCGGCGAGAACGAGTCTGAGGGCGACGACTAAGCAGTTCCCGGCTTCAGCAAATTTTGCAAGGCTTCGTAAAACCTACGTTCACGATTTCTAAACCTTCACGTTCATACCAGTTAAATAGCGCCTCCTAACCTCCTTAACGCACACATCATTCAAGGAGAGAAATGAAGCGCATTATTGGTTTGCTGGCACTCGCCGGCGCCCTTGCTACCGCGGGTTGGGGAACCGCCGCTGCAACCGCAGCCACCCCTTCTTACGCAACCGACCTCAGCAGCTACAAGCACATTGTGGTCATCTACCAGGAGAACCACTCGTTCGACAACCTCTACGGTTTGTGGGGCAGCGTTGGCGGTCAGAACGTCAACGGCCTTCAGAACGCGACTAGCGCTCAGGCAACCCAGATCAACACCGATGGCAACCCATACAACTGCCTGAAGATGGTTGACCCTAACTTCTCGAGCGCCAACGCGCTGCTCAACGGTTGCACCGACAACACCACCGCAACCAGCTTCAAGAGCCACTTCACCAACTCGCCATTCAACATCAACGATTACGTTGCGCCAAACGCTCTGAACTGTGCCACTAGCAACACCGGTGGTTGCACCGGTGACCTCGTGCACCGCTTCTACCAGGAGCAGTTCCAGATCAACGGTGGCAAGCAGAACCGCTACGCACTCGGCTCCGATGCAGCCGGCGCGACCATGGGTTACTACGACACCACTCGCCTTCCTATCTACAACTACCTGCACCAGGTTGGCGCACCTAACTACGTAATCGCTGACAACTTCTTCCAGGCTGCATTCGGTGGTTCGTTCCTCAACCACCAGTGGCTGGTTGCCGCTCAGAACCCAGTGTTCGCTAACGCTGTCACCGATGGCTCGGCAACCGACTTGCACGCTGTTCTGGATGACAACGGCATGCCACGCAACAACTACCCGCTATACCAGACCTCGGCTTCTTTCGTGAAGGATCAGCCACTTACCGCTGCCTGTGCAACTAACGCAGTTTCGGTTAGCGCCGGCGCTCGCGCCACCGCTCCAAAGGGCGTGCTCTGTGGTGACTACGCGGTAAACACCATCCAGCCATTCACCCAGCCTTACTACCCAGGTACCCCAGATGCCAAGCGTCTGCCACTTCTCACCAGCAGCAACATCGGTGACGAGCTTTCGGCCAAGAACATTGACTGGGCTTGGTACTCGGGCGGCTGGGACAACGCAAACGGTAATGTAAACGGCACCGGTTGGACCAACGGCACCAACGGCACTTCCTGCACCGACCCGCAGACCATCGCGGGCGCAAGCTACCCAAACTGCCCTAACGCGCTGTTCCAGTTCCACCACCAGCCATTCAACTACTTCGCCAAGTACGCAACCGGTGACGCTCGTGCCCAGCACCTCCAGGACGAGACCAACTTCATTGCCGCCGCTAAAGCCGGCACCTTGAAGCCAGTTTCGTTCGTCAAGCCAATGGGTAACGACAACGAGCACCCTGGTTACACCGGCGAGAACGGTGGAAGCCAGCACCTGGTTGACCTGATCAAGGCAATCGAGAACGGCCCTAACGGCAAGGACACCCTCATCCTGGTTACCTACGATGAGTTCGGTGGCGCCTGGGACCACGTATCGCCTCCAACCGGAGCCGGTGTTAGCGACCAGAGCGGCCCTGGAACTCGTATTCCAGCTCTGCTGATTGGTAACTTCGGCACCAGCGGTGTTGACAGCCACTCGTACGACACCACTTCGTTCCTGGCCACCGTGGAGAAGATGTTCGGCCTAGCCGCACTCAGCACCCGCGATGCAGCAGTGAACAACCTCGGTCTAGCCGTTCAGGCAATGGCCGCGAAGTACACCTACGAGCACCCAGCTCCTAAGGCAACTCCAAAGAAGACCACCAAGAAGAAGACCAAGTAACTTCTAGGTAGTTCAAAAGCTGAACCCCGCTCACCGAATGGTGGGCGGGGTTTTGCTAATTCTCGGATCGATATGGGATCCTGACACAAAGCGAGGGGTGTCGTGGTCAACTACTGGTGGGTGAACCAAAACCAGACCTACATTCATGAGGTTGGCGATGGGTACCTTTGGTCGCCCAAGCGCAACGCAAATGGTGCCCGAAACCAGTTCTACGACAACATGCAGCTTGTGGAGCCGGGCGATATTGTCTTCTCATTCGCCAGCACATACATAAAGGCGATTGGCGTTGCTGTTGGTCCTCACAGATCTGGTCAAAAGCCTGAGTTTGGCGGGGTGGGTTCGAATTGGTCAACGGACGGCTGGCATGTTCCCGTTGAATTCCGGGCCGTAAACAATCCAATCCGACCCAAAGAGCACATGAGCCTTATTGCCCCGTTGCTCCCTGCTAAGTATTCGCCGCTTCAACCTTCGGGCGACGGGCTACAAGGTGTCTATCTAGCCGGTATCCCTGTGGAACTAGGGCAGCTCTTGTTGGGTCTCCTTGGTGAGAACGACCTGACCATGCCCGTCATTGACCTGCGTGATCTCACATTTGTGCCTGAAGACCAGGAGATCATCGCTGCAGCAACACTTGCTGAGACTGAAAAAGTTGCCCTTTACATGGCGCGCCGAGGTCAAGGGAGATTTAGGGACCGTGTTCAGGCAATTGAAGAAAGTTGCCGGGTGACAGGTGTTTCTTCCAAGGGTCTACTCATCGCTAGCCACATCAAGCCGTGGAAGGATTCGGAGAACTGGGAAAGATTGAATGGCAACAATGGCCTATTCCTTTCACCGCATGTCGATAAGTTGTTTGATTCTGGTTTGATTACTTTCACCCAAAAAGGTGTGATGGAAGTGTCACCAAAGTTGGACTCAGAGGTCCTTGAGAAGTGGCACATCGACCCAGGCCGGAACTATGGCCGTTTCAACGAGGATCAGTCGTATTTCCTTGAGTTTCATCAGAAGGAAAAGTTCCAAGCGGCCTAACGGGCAAGTAGTTTTGCCACTGCAGGTAAGTCAGGGCTCGCCCAGCTCAACTCGCTAATCGAACTCAGTGGAGTAAGAGTCAATGCGTCATGATCTGAGCTAGATACCGGCACTTCAGAACAAGTTGCGAAGTAGCACTCAAGTTGAATGACGCCAGCGGCGGTTTCGGTCGTCGAGACGTCAAACAAGCTACCGACTTCAATGTCGATTCCGAGTTCCTCTTTTATTTCCCGGACCAGTGCGCTCGGGGCAGACTCACCAGATTCGATTTTCCCGCCGGGGAACTCCCAAAGTCCGGCTGAAACCTTGTGTTGCGCTCTGCGACAAACCAAAATTCCATGACCATAAGTGAGTATGGCCGCGACTACTCGAATCGTTTTCTTCTCGGCGCTCATAGAAACAAGCTAATAAGTGCTAGTCAGTCATGCGGAAGGCGCGCTGCGGGCATCGGTGAATTTGCTGTGCCAAAATTGACCCATGGCTAAAGAAGTAAACCCTCCTCGCGGTAATCGCGATTTCCTGCCGCTTGAGAAGCAGAAGCGCGAGCAGGTGCTTGGGGTTATCGTCGACACTTACCGTCAGCACGGCTTCCAGCAGATTGAAGCTCCAGTGATGGAGGATCTGGCCCGCCTGACTTCAGGACAGGGTGGCGACAACGAGAAACTTGCCTTCCGCGTCATGAAGCGTGGCGAAGAGTTGGAGCGTGCGCTTGGCGACAACTCTGGTGCCGACAACCTGGCTGACCTTGGTCTGCGATATGACCTGACTGTGCCGCTAACTCGCTTCTACGCGACCAACCGTGCGAAGTTGCCAAACGTTTTCAAGGCAATCCAGACAGGCCCGGTTTTCCGGGCCGAGCGCCCACAGAAGGGTCGATACCGTCAATTTGTTCAGTGCGACATTGACATTATCGGCGACAGCTCTGAGCTGGCCGAAGTTGAACTGCTGAACGCCAGCCTGGATGCGCTTGCTGCCATCGGTCTGAGCGACGCAACAATTCGTGTGAACCACCGAGCTATTCTCAGCGCCAACATTGCGGCTCTTGGAGTGGCTGAGTCCGAAGCCTCGAGCGCAATGATCACCATCGACAAGCTGGACAAGCTGGGTGTTGACGGGGTTTCCTCCGAGATGGAAGGCAAGTTTGGGGCATCGGTGGCTGCAGCTGCGGGGGAGTGGCTGCGCAGCATTGAAGGTGTGTTGGATGTGCCGGCCGAGCTGGCATCGGTGTTTGCTGTTGTTGGAGCACGCCACCCTGGCAAGCTGCGCTTTGACCCAACCCTAGTACGAGGTATGGGTTACTACACCGGGCAGATCTTTGAGATTGAGCACCCGGGTTCGGGTTCGTCGATTGGTGGCGGTGGCCGCTACGACGGAATGGTTGGCCGCTGGCTAGGCCAAGATGTGCCGGCCGTTGGTATCTCGATTGGTTTTGAGCGCGCTGTTGATCTGGTGGGCGACAACCTGCTTGGCGCAGCCGAAGGCTTGGTTTTAGTTCTTGAGGATGACTCGGCCGAGGTGCTGGCATCGGCGCTCGTTTTGCAGGGGCAGCTGATTGAGGCTGGCGAGCCACAGGTGCGTTTGGAGCGCAGGCCTAAGAAGTTGAACTTGCTGCTCGAGAACCTGGCAGAGCAGGGATTTGGACGTTTTGCGTTTGTTGGTGCTGAGTCTGCGGCAGCGGGTTTGGCTGGGCTGCAGGTAAAGGAAATCAGCTAGCTATTAGGGCTGTTGATAACTCGAGGCGCCGACCTCTAGCAAGGTCTAACGTGAGTGGATGGAATCATCTGCTGGCGTAACCTGGACGGTTGAGTTCCACGACTTCGAGGCAGTGGAAAAGGCTCTAAAGCGCCTTACCGTCACCCAACTCGCTGAAGCCGTTATTGGCTTGAAGACTGACCTAGAGGTTTTTGGGATTGACCTTTTCGAATTCGCGTCAGCAAGATGGCTGGGTGGCGGGTTGGCAGAATATCGGCACCGCCGGTCTCCAGACGTTTTAGTCCGGTTCTTCTTTTGCTTCCGAGACGGGAAGTGCATCGTTGTGCTGAGTGCCTACGACAAGAAGCGATCCCCTTCCAAGAATCGCCAGCAACTAGAAATTGCTAATGCGAGAAAAATCATGAAGACGCTCTAGCGCGGTTATGTATTTAAACAGATAATTGAAATATGAACCAGAAGTTTCCTAAGCGCATGACTGCCGACGAAGTGCTCGCTTACCTTGAGGCCAAAGGAGGGAAGGTCTCGCCAGAGTTTGAGGCCCAACTCGCGGCGAGGCAGGCTGCCATGAAGATCCAGCTAGAGGTTTTCAAGACGCTAAAGCAAGCACGGATTGACAACAACCTCAGTCAGCAGAAACTGTCTGCCTTGACTGGGGTGCCGCAGCCGGAAATAAGTCGATTCGAATCGGGAGACGCCAACCCAACGTTGGGAACTTTGGCCAAACTGATTGATGCGCTTGGTTACAGCTTGACCCTGACGCACAAGTGACAAATGCATGAACTTATCCACTTGGTAAACAAGCCCAAGTAAACTAAACGAAGATCACAACGTAGTTTTCGGCGCGGTTTTGCGCCATTTCCCCAATCTCAGGTGGTCACAGCTAAATCGGCGGGCCGCCTCTATATAAGAGGAGACAACCTTGTCCATCATCGAAGCCATTGGCGCACGCGAGATCCTTGACAGCCGTGGAAACCCAACCGTTGAGGTTGAGGTTCTGCTGGAGGACGACTCCTTCGGTCGCGCAGCAGTTCCATCGGGCGCATCCACCGGTGCATTCGAGGCACACGAGAGCCGCGACGGCGACAAGGGTCGCTACCTGGGTAAGGGTGTTCTGGGCGCAGTAAACGCCGTTATCGAGAAGATCGGTGACGACGAGGACGGCATCGTAGGTTTTGACAGCCGCGACCAGCGCCTAGTTGACGCAGCCCTCATCAGCCTGGACGGCACCGCCACCAAGAGCGCCCTGGGTGCAAACGCAATCCTGGGTGTATCCATGGCCAACGCCCGCGCCGCTGCCGAGAGCACCGGCCAGCCTCTGTACCGCTACCTTGGCGGACCAAACGCTTACGTTCTGCCAGTACCTCTGATGAACATCATCAACGGTGGCGCACACGCCGACACCGGTGTTGACATCCAGGAGTTCATGATTGTTCCTCTGGGAGCCGAGACCTTCAGCGAGGCACTGCGCTGGGGCGTTGAGGTTTACCACGCACTCAAGAGCCTGCTGCACAGCAAGGGTCTAAGCACCGGTCTGGGCGACGAGGGTGGTTTTGCACCTGAGCTTCCAACCAACGCTGCCGCGCTTGACCTGATTGCCGAGGCCGTTGCCAAGGCTGGTTACGAGCTGGGCAAGGACATTGCTCTGGCTCTAGATGTTGCATCCACCGAGTTCTACAGCGAGGCTACCGGCAAGTACACCTTCGAGGGCCAGGAGCGCACCTCGGAAGAGATGATTGCGTACTACGCAAACCTGGTTGCCAACTACCCACTGGTTTCGATTGAGGACCCACTGGCCGAGGACGACTGGGCTGGCTGGACCGCAATGACCGCTCAGCTGGGCAGCAAGGTTCAGCTGGTTGGAGACGACCTGTACGTAACCAACCCTGCACGTCTGCAGAAGGGCATTGACGAGGCTGCCGGAAACGCCATCCTGGTCAAGGTAAACCAGATTGGTACCCTCACCGAGACCCTCGATGCAGTTTCACTGGCGCAGCGTCACGGCATGAAGGCCATCATCAGCCACCGCTCGGGCGAGACCGAGGACACCTTCATTGCTGACCTGGCGGTTGCAACCAACGCCGGCCAGATCAAGACCGGTGCTCCTGCTCGTTCGGAGCGCGTTGCCAAGTACAACCAGCTGCTTCGCATTGAAGAAGAGCTCATGGATGCAGCCGTCTACGCTGGCCGTGGCGCCTTCCCACGTTTCGCTAAGTAGTTTCTGAGCCACTGTGGCTTAACCTTTTTAGGTGAACTACAAGCAGCCGCGCCCACCTGCCCCACGGCAGGGGGCGCGTTCTGCTACTCGGCCTGTTCCGCGTGTGGCCAAGGCGGCGCCTAAGGCTGGCGGTCGTGCTGGCTCTGGTGCCCCACGGATGCCCCGCAAGCCGGTTGCCATGAATTCAGCGATGGCGGAGCGCCTGGCTGGAATTCGCAACAACATGCAGGTTGTGGTCATTCTGGGCATGGTGATTCTGGCGTTCATCGCGCTGGCACCTCAGGCTCAAACCTGGTTTGGTCAGCAGCAGCAGCTTGCGGAGCTCCGAGCGCAGGTGAACGCCTCCAAGCAAAACCTGGCGCACATGGCCACCGAGCGCAAGCGCTGGAATGACCCCGTGTACATTCGCTCGCAGGCTCGTGACCGCCTCTACTACGTGCTCCCAGGTGAGGTCTCGTATCTTGTGATGGGTGCCGAGGGAATCTCTTCGTCGGACCAGTCTGGAACCGTTGGGGCTCAGTTAGCTCAGCAGCGGGCTTCGGCCACCATCAGCAACTCCATCACCCGTGCCAAGCGCAACTGGGTTAACTCGCTAATGCAGTCGGTGGTGCGTGCCGGCATCGATGAACCGAGCAGTGCGGGCGCAACCACATCGGTGGGAAAATAGTTAGATGCCTCTAACCCCAGCCACCCCGGAAGACATTGCCGAGGTCTCGCGTCAGCTTGGCCGCCCGGCCCGCGACATTGTTGCCATTGCGGCACGCTGCGTCTGCGGCAAGCCAACCGTGGTTCAGACTCGCCCGCGCCTGAGCGATGGCACCCCGTTCCCAACGGTTTACTACCTGACTCACCCGGCGGCAACCGCCGCGCTGAGTGGCCTTGAGGCCGCCGGCAAGATGGTTGAGTATCAGGACAGACTGGGGGAGGATCCCGAGTTTGCGGCCGCCTATCAGCGCGCGCACGAGGCCTACATTGCTGATCGCGATGCCATTTCGGCCGCCGAGGGAACTGAGCCAGTTGGTGAGGTTGCAGGGATTTCTGCCGGCGGAATGCCTACCCGCGTGAAGTGCCTGCACGCTCTGGTTGGACACGCTTTGGCGGCCGGTCCTGGTGTGAATCTGGTGGGCGATTTGGCCCTTGAGGCATGCGGCTGGTCTCCGGCCAAGTGTGCCTGCAGTCACTAGGGGAGTGCATCGGTGGCTTTGGGCCGCGCTACATAACGAATCAGTAAACGCCTGACTGGTATTTGCCAATAAACTAGTAGGTATGCCAGCAAACAACGTGGGCGCCGCTGCGCCAAAAATTCTTATTGTCGGTGGCGGCTATGCCGGTTTCTACACTGCCAAAAAGCTTGAGAAGCACCTGAACAAGGGCGAGGCCGAGGTCACCATGGTTGACCCGCTTCCATACATGACTTACCAGCCATTCCTGCCTGAGGTTGCTGCTGGATCCATTGAGGCAAACCACGCAGTGGTTTCGCACCGCGCACACCTGCGCAAGACCAACGTTGTAACCGGCAAGGTCACCAAGGTTGACCACGCCAACAAGGTGGCAACCATTGAGGTGCCAGGCCTGCAGCCTTACCAGTTTGAGTACGACCAGATTGTGGTCACCGCTGGTGCCGTCAGCCGCACCTTCCCAATTCCTGGCATCGCCGACAACGCCATTGGTATGAAGTACATCGAGGAGGCAGTTGAGGTTCGTAACCGCCTCACCAGCAACTTTGACAAGGCTGCCAACCTGCCTGCCGGTCCAGAGCGTGACCGCCTGCTGACCGTGACCGTTGTTGGCGGTGGCTTCGCTGGTATTGAGACTTTCGCTGAGCTGCGTTCCCTGGCATCGTCGCTCATCAAGTTCTACCCAGCGCTCACCTTTGATGACGTGCACTTCCACCTGATTGAGGCCATGGGTCGCATCATGCCTGAGGTTAGCCTGCCAACTTCTGAGTGGGTTATTGAGAACCTGGATGCCCGTGGCGCCAAGATTCACCTGAACACTCAGCTGCAGAGCGCTGAGGGCGGCAAGATTCAGCTGTCCACCGGCGAGACCTTCGAGAGCGACCTAATCATCTGGACCGCCGGTGTTATGGCTAACCCAGTTGTTCGTGCCACCGACTTCCCGCTGGACGAGCGCGGCCGCGTGACCGCTAAGGCCACCCTGCAGATCGTAAATGGCGAGGACGTTATTGCTGACGCCTGGACCGCCGGTGACGTTTCGGCAGTTCCTGACCTGACCGGTAAGGGTGTTGGCGGCTTCTGCGTGCCAAACGCACAGCACGCCGTTCGTCAGGCCAAGCTGCTTGCCAAGAACATTGTTGCCACCCTGCGTGGCGAGGGCATCCGTGAGTACTACCACGAGAACCTTGGTGCAGTTGCTGGCCTGGGTCTTGGCGTTGGCGTTTACCAGTGGCGCAAGCTTGCCGTGAAGGGCTTCTTGGCTTGGTTTATGCACCGCGGCTACCACGGTCTGGCCATGCCTATGTGGGAGCGCAAGTTCCGCGTGTTTGGCGACTGGGTTTCGCAGTTCTTCCTGGGCCGCGACATCGTTGGCACTTCGGACGTAAAGACTCCGCGCTTACAGTTCGAGACCTTTGCGTCTCGTCCTAAGGCCTAGTCTCTGGTCTAAGTAGGATTTTAGGAAGGCGCTCAGGTCAATAGCCTGGGCGCTTTTCTGTTAGCCCCTTTATCCCAATGGCAGAGGAAGACGACTTAAAATCGTTTCAGTGTCGGTTCGAGTCCGACAAGGGGCACTATCGGTTTAGAAGATTACGCAGATGATTGAGTTTCTGCGTGGCGGCAGCCTTGGATGGCGCAAACGACAGTGCATTTATGCAGCGATCAAGACGGCCGGGTCTTTCCAAAATGTCGCGAAGCGAAGCGGTGAGTTCGTCTCGGACTATGTCTCCCATCGCCTCCGCAGTAACGTGCAGTGCTGCGTCAAACTCCCTTGCCTTCAAATCAAGGAATGCTAGGTCGAGGATGTCGCGTCCGAATGTGGCATCATCCAGCCAGCGGTCAGAATTGGCCAGCATTTTTGTAGCCGCCAGGTCCACACGATTTAGTGTTGGTGTGCCGGCTAGCTGAAGATTCGGTATGGGAGAGGACAGGTCAATTCGTGACTCGAAAACGATCTCGAACTTTATTGAGTGGTTGGCTATCTCAACACGGCCGCGAAATGCGTACTGGTCTTGGCTAAACGGAGTCCAAGAGTCAATTTGATTGCGTTCAGGCTGAATTAGGGATGGGAAACCACCTCGGCGAATAAGTTGCCTCAGATCGGAGAAGCCTTTCTTGTCTGAAACCAAGAAATCTATGTCCACAGACTCGCGGAACTCGTTATGAAGTAAAGCGACTGCAGTTCCTCCGCCAAAGCCGCAGTAGTTTTCTATGAGTACTTGATGATTCAGACTGGCTAAGCACGCCCAAATCGCCTGGTGGCGCGCTCGGCTAAACAACTGAGTTCACGGCTCCAAACTTGTGCTCAAGCGCGTTTAGGAGGGCTATCTCATCTCGCATCAATAGGTTCTGATCTAGCCGAACCCAGTTGGCTCTATAGACCTGCCAGGCCTCGAGCGGAGTGAGCTCAGTTCCATCACGAAGTTGCCAGGTGATTTGGCGGAGTCCGGGGAAGGATGCAATCGCTACTGACTCGGGAAGTTGGGGAGCGCTGGCTGGCTGCCCCAATGCCGAAAGCGACGAACCAAGCGAGTTAAGAACCAATGCGTACGCGCCCACGGCTACTGAGGCCTCGCCTCGCTCAATGCGATGCAGAGTGACCCTGGATATGCCGGCTGCCTGCGCGACTACTTCCGCGGTGAGTTTCTGTGCTTTTCTCAAGGCAAGAATGTGCTGCCCCAGAGCAAGTAGAGCATCTTGAGGGCCTTGGTCGTGAATTTGAATTGCGGTGCGCATTTGTTTCTTATTATGCACAAAATACTCAAAATGTAAATAATAAGAAACAGATTGCGCCTTCAACGTTTACCCATACCTTGCTTTGCCTCGGCGGATAGTTGCTTTGATGCCCTCCGCTCTAGCATTGCCCTATGAAGGTCCTAGTCGTTGGCATCACGGGTCGCATCGGTAAGAGGGTTGCACGGCTCTTGCTGGAGCGCGGGTACGAGGTCATCGGGGTGAATCGTAGGGTCGAGCGCGTTCCTGTGATCTGGAATGGGCAGCCTCCTTTCGAGACCATTGCCCTGGACGCGCTTGATGTTGGCGCTTTGGCTGCGGCCGTAAAAGGCACGGATGCAGTCGTCTTCGCCTCAACCCCAACCCGCGAGGCGCCCGCCGATTACCTGCAGCAGAATCGCAACCTGATTCGGTCGGTTAGAGGCGCGGCAAAAGCATCGGGGATGCGGATTGTTGCACTGAGCGGAACGTATGCGCTGAACGCACCCGACGGGCGACCCATGCTTGAGGTGAGCCCGCCAAACCCGTATTTTCTGGAGCTGGAGAGCGTGTTCGCCAAGGTGACCGAGCTTTACCAGACCGAAGCCGCAGACCTTGACTGGCTGCTGATTGCGCCGGCCGCCGAGACCTACCCATATGGCGAGGCCACGGGGGAGTATCGCGTTGCTGAGGGCCAAATTGTGGTGACGGACCCGGCCAGTCTGGCGTTCAAGGAAACTAGCAAGATCTCCATGGAGGACGTGGCGCACCTGGTGGTGGCCGAGCTGGAGCATCCGGCGCATCACAACACACTGATTTCGCTGGGTTACTAGGAGGCCGCCATGATTCTCACCGTGATGGGCGCCACCGGCAACCTTGGCCGCAAACTGCTGGAGCAGGGCATAGCTCGCGGACACACCATGCGCGCGGTTTCCCGCACCATTTCCGCGGCATCCGGGCTTCCTGCCGGGGTTGAGGTGTTTGAGGGCTCAGACGCCACTCCAGCCGTGCTGAAGGCCGCTTTCACCGGCACCGATGCCGTACTAATCGTCTTCCCGCCGTCGCTGGCGAAGCCGGGTGACTACCCCAACCAGATTGCCCGAGTGCTGGCCGCCGCCAAGGAGTTTGGGGCTCCGCGCGTGATTGGCCTGGTGGGAAGCGCCGGCACCATGACAGCAAAGGGCATCGCCCTGGTTGATACCGACTTCTTTGGTGAAACCACCCGCCACTTCTATCAGGGCGTGCACCACGCCTGGGATTCCTACCGTGCCGAAAAGGAACTGGACTGGGTGTGCTTCGTGCCGGCCGCACGAATGCAGACGCACATGCCGGATCGCGGGGAGTATCGAACTCGGACTGACGAGCAGCTGGTGACGGTTGACGACTCAAGCTGGCAGTTCTTTGACACCAGCCAGATCAGCTACGGCGACCTGGCCAAGGCGATGTTAGTCGAAGCTGAGCAGCCAAAGCATCGGTGGGTTTTTGTAACCACCGGTTACTAAACATTTATCAACAGGAACTTCACTTGCGATGGTGGAAGTGAAATACTTGAAGTACAAAGACCCGTCTTCCGAACTGGCTCCGTATGGAGTACTTGCCAAATGGCTAGGAGACGGGTCGCTTTATTTAACGAATGCCGTGTTCCCTTATTTCGCTTGAGGGACCTTTTAGGTAGGGGGAAAGGGCTAGTAAATACGTTTCTCGCCCTTTCGAGTGCACATCGAAAGCTTTGCGTATTGTGCCAGACATGATGTCTGCAAGTTGAATCAACTGGTTGCCTTTTGAATCCACAAAGGAAATCTTGGCCACTGTTTGGCTTTCTCGATTTAGATAACTCCTGAGCTGCACTCCTATGGACTTGGAATGCGATTTGGACGACTTGCCATCGATTACAACTTTCGCATCGACGAGCAAACTGCTTGCGTGGCTCAGCGCTTCCTGGATGGCAAAACTGTAAAAGGAGGCGCTGCTAGGGACTGCTCTAGATTCCAGCGAGAACGAGGTCTTATCAATCACCAGCGCGCGCACAACAAATGGCGCATGTGAAAGACGACTTAGAAAAGAGAGCCTTATTTCGTCGCTCATTTTCGAGAATTTGAACTCTTGGAGCGGATTCCAACCCAATGATCGGCGAAAGTCACGCATTGTTCTCGCCACGTGTTCAGCATCTTCCGCAGTTGTAAAAATACAGCATGCGATCACCAGCATTTGACTGGATCCCTGGGCCAGTTTGAATCCCGCGTCTCCCGAGTCATCGATGAACACATACATGCGGGAAGTTTAGGGTGATTGCGAATCTCTTGGCTTTTTCCATGCACAGGTCTACCCACTTAGCCTGTTCGCTCTAGGCAATCTGAGAGTTGTCTGGGAACTCCCTAAAGTGTCTGCGGGGAGCCGTAGCATAAATAGCGGATGCAGCCGAATCGGTGTTAGGAAACCAGCCGGCGGTGGCAGGCGCCAAGTGGGCGCCGCCGGGCACCCGAGGAGAAACTAATGGACATCGCCCTTTGGATTGTGCTTGGCCTTGTTGTGGTCATCGGAATCTATCTGTGGTCCACTTACAACGGCCTAGTAACTCTCAACGTTCGCGTTGACGAGGCCTGGAGTGACATTACTGTTCAGCTGAAGCGTCGAGCAGACCTCATTCCAAACCTGATTGAGACCGTGAAGGGCTACGCCGCTCACGAGTCTGGTGTTTTTGACAACGTGACTCGCGCCCGCGCAGCCACCATCTCGCCTGAGGTGCTGGCGCACCCTGCCAAGGCCGCCAAGGCCGAGGGTGAGTTTGCCGGCGCCATGAAGAGCCTGTTCGCAGTAGCAGAGGCCTACCCTCAGCTTCAGGCAAACCAGAACTTCCTGGCTCTGCAGAGCGAGCTGACCGACACCGAAGACAAGATCATGGCTGCCCGTCGCTTCTACAACGGCGGCGTTCGTGAGCTGAACACCAAGATCAAGACCTTCCCAAACAACGTCTTTGCCACCCGACTGGGCTTTGCCGCTCGTGAGTTCTTTGAGGTGGCAGACTCCGCAGCCATTCAGGAACCACCACAGGTGAAGTTCTAAATGTATAGAGCCATAGCCGCTAACAAGCGGAACACCATCTTCATCATTGGCCTGTTCGTTGCCTTGATTGCCGGCCTCTCCATCTGGTGGGGTCAGGCAACCGGCAACGGTTCTGGCGCAATCATGGTCATCGTGTTTGCTGGCCTTTATGCGCTGTTCCAGTACTACGCGGCCGGGTCCATTGCCGTCATGATGTCTGGCGCAACCCAGATTCAAAAGTCTGACAACCCGCGTCTCTGGAATGTGGTTGAGAACCTCATCATCACCGAAGGTATGCCAATGCCCAAGGTGTACATCATCAATGACCCAGCCCCCAATGCGTTTGCAACCGGTCGTGACCCAAAGCACGCCATTGTGGCTGCAACCACTGGCTTGCTCGAGATCATGGATGACAGCGAACTCGAGGGCGTAATGGCTCACGAGATCAGTCACGTCAAGAACTATGACATTCGCGTGAGCACCATCGTGTTTGGCTTGGTATCGGCAATTGGAATCCTGGCCGACATGGCAATGCGCATGGCTTTCTGGGGCAGCATGTTCACTGGCGGTGACGATGAAGAGCGCCGAGACAACGGCGGCTTCGCAATCATCTCCCTAGTAATCGGTATTGTCGCCAGCATCATTGCCTTCTTGATTGGTCCGCTGATCCAGGCAGCGGTTTCGCGTCAGCGCGAATACCTCGCCGACGCAACCGGAGCCGAAATCACTCGCTACCCGGAAGGTCTCGCCAGTGCTCTAGAGAAGCTGGGGCAGTACGGTCGCCCGATGCGCCGCAAGAGCAGCGCTATGGCTCACCTGTACATTGCAGACCCAATCAAGCCAGGCCTAGTTGAGCGAGCCTTCAGCACCCACCCGCCAATCCCGGACCGCATCGCGCGTCTGAAGAAGATTGGCGGCGGCTTCTAGGCCGTTGGTTTAGGCATAGTGAATGGGCACCCGGCTAACCGGGTGCCCATTCACTTCTCTGCCTAAAACTGGGGACTATTTTCCCAGGAACTTGCGAATCATCTCCACGATGAAGTCATGCTCCATGCCGTGAGCATTGCTCATGGCAAAAGCACCAACCACGGCCGGGCTGCCGGTCACGCGGATAGGGAAGCCACCACCGTGCTTGGTGTACAGGAATGGGTCAATCCAAGGGGTCTCATAGAAGTCGCGGCCGTGCTGAGCGTGGTACAGGCCTACGCGCTCGGTGCTGTCGCCAAAGTAGTAGACGGTTGCGGTCTTGCGCTGCAGCCAGATCTCGTTACCAGGCTTGGTGCCCTCCATGGAGTACTGGAACACCGTTAGGTCGCCAAGCGAGATGCGAACCGCAATGTTCAGGCCACGCTTTCCGGCCTCGTCAATGATCAGGTGCCCAATGTCCCAGGCAGTCTGATGGTCAAACTTCTCAAAGACCAGCTCGGCCTCTTCGGCCACGCACTTGGCAAGGGCAGCATCAATTTCAGGTGTGGACACGGGCGCTCCTAAGCATCGGTGTGTTTAGGTTATCTGCGTCGGTGGCTGGTGGGTTATTGGGGCAGGCGATAACACCTATGAGCCAAGGGAAGCCTTCAAGGCTGCGCTTAGGTTTCCGGCCGGCTCAACCCGAATGGCACTCAAACCCTGCCATTCCTGGGCCAGGCGCAGATTCTTGGCTAGCCCAGAGGCAATGGAGTCAATCTGCTTGGGCTCGGCCCAATCCTCGGCCCAGGCCGCTTGAGAAATGAGCACGCCGTTCTGGCGGTCGCTCTTCAGATCGATGCGGCCAACCAGCTTGCGGTTGTGCAGAATGGGCAGCGTGTAATACCCAAAGATGCGCTTCTCCTTGGGAACGTAGATTTCAATCTTGTAGTCAAAACCAAAAAGGCGTTGTGCTCGCTCGCGGTTCCAAGTGAGGTGGTCAAACGGGCTGAGAATGGTGGTTGGATTGGTGCCCGCCGGCGCCTCGGAGAGCTCAGCAACCGTGGCTGGGCTGAGGTAGGCGGGCTCGTTCCAACCCTCAACCTTGGCCTCAATCAGGTCTCCACGCTCAACCATTTGGGCTCGCCAGCCGCGAGTCTCGGTTGGCTTCTGGCGGAAGTAATCGCTCAGTTCACTCCAGCTGGCAACACCCAGCGCGCTGGCGGCCTTGGTAATCAGTAACTGCCTTGCCGCCACGTGCGAGTCTGGCGCGTACATGCTGGTTGGTTGCAGCGCCTCAACCACGTGAGGTGGCAAAACCTGCTCCGGCAGCGCATAAACCCGCGAGAAGGCATCCCGCCCTGCGCTGGTGAGCGCACCAATGTGAAACAGCCACTCAAGGCCCGTCTTAACATCGCTCCAACCCCACCAGGTGCCTTTGCGCTTGTTCTGATCGTGCTCAATCTGGCTCACCTTGAGTGGCCCGCGGTCGCGCACCTCCGCCAGCAGCCACTCCACCAGACCAGAGTTGGCATCAACCCAGTCGCGCCAACCGGCTCGCGGCTGGTGGCGCACCCGGTCCATGCGGAACTTAAACAGTGGCAGTTCGTCAACTGGCACCACCGATGCCTCGTGCGCCCAATATTCCACCAGGGCAGGGGAGCGGGTGGCTGCATCGGTGGCGTTTAGATTTGCCGTCTGAAGGTCTAGCAGAGCACCGCGGTCATACTTTCCCAGGCGACTGAACAGCGGCATGAAGTGGGCACGCTCAAAGACGTTGACGGAGTCGAGTTGCAGGTAGCCAAGGCGGTCAACAATGTCGAGAATGCGCTGGGCATCAGTGTGGTTTTTAGAACGCGGGCCGGTAACGCCGCCGCGCAACCCCAGCCGAGAAAGCACTAGCATCCGTGCCTCAGCGGCGCTCAACTCCAGCACTCAAACTCCCTAAAGGTAAACTTTTACACAAGACTAGCCCCACGAAAGAGGCCCCGATGACCAGTCATGCCCCAGTGATTGCGCCCACCCTGGAAGATTTCCAGGCTGCCCGCGAGAACGTGGCACAGATTGCCATTGAGACCCCGGTGCTACAGAGTAACTACCTCACCCAGCTAACTGGCGTGGACGTTTACCTGAAGGCCGAGAACCTGCAGCGCACCGGCGCGTACAAGCTGCGAGGAGCGTTCAACCGCATCTCCAAGCTTTCAGCCGATGAGAAGGCCCGCGGTGTGGTTGCTGCATCGGCGGGAAATCACGCCCAGGGCGTTGCACTCGCCGCCAGCCAGCTTGGCATCAAGGCCACCATCTTCATGCCGGTTGGAGCCAGTCTTCCAAAGGTGCAAGCCACCCGCGGCTACGGGGCCGAGGTAGTGCTCACCGGAGCCAACTTTGCTGAGGCGCTCAAGGCCAGCCAGGAGTTTGCCCGAGAGACTCACGCGGTATTCATCCCGCCTTTCGACAACATCGACGTGGTGACCGGCCAGGGCACCGTCGCCTTGGAAATCTTTGACCAGGTACCGGATGTTCAGACCATCATCGTCGCCATCGGAGGCGGTGGTCTTGCCGCAGGTGTTGCCGTTGCCGCCAAGCTGGAGGCCGCCCGACAGGGCCGCAAGATCAAGGTAATTGGTGTGCAGAGCGAGCACGCCGCTGCCTACCCGCCGAGCCTCAAGGAAGGCAAGGAGGTTGAGATCACCATTCAGCCGACCATTGCCGACGGCATAGCGGTTTCTAAGCCCGGACACGTCCCCTTTGAGCTCATCAAGCAGCACATCGACAAGGTTGTCACTGTGTCCGAAAACGAGATTGCCAAGGCCATCCTCACCCTGCTGGAGCGTTCCAAGCAGGTGGTTGAGCCTGCGGGTGCCGTTGGAGTTGCCGCCCTAATCAGCGGCGCCATCAAGCCCAAGGGAACCACCGTGGCCATCCTCTCGGGTGGAAACATTGACCCACTTCTGCTGCAGAAGGTGATCCAGCACGGCTTGGCTGCATCGGAGCGTTTCATCAACATCAGTGTGATGCTGCCGGACCGCCCAGGTCAGCTGGTGCGTACCGCCCAGGCAATCGCCGATGCCGGTGCCAACGTGGTTGAGGTCTTGCACACCCGCCACGGCAACGCTTTCCAGATCAGCGCGGTTGAACTGAACGTGGCCGTTGAGACTGGCGGCCACGAGCACACCAAGCGCGTGCTCAAGGCTCTGAAGGAAGCCGGCCTGAACCCACGTCAAAATGAAGCCCGCGTGGAGTAGGCGCAAGCGCGCTACCAACCCAAACCCGCTTAACCAATAAGGCCGGCCCTCTCGCGAGTGCCGGCCTTTTGGCTTGTGAAGCAACAAGTTTTTGCGCTGAGCGCGTGCGCTACATGTTCTCCATGGAGTCGCGGGCACCGGTGATCCAACCGACAATTTGGTCATTGTTGGTGTCCTTGGTGGCAATGTCTGCAACCTTGCGGCTGCGGTTCAGAACCACCATGCGGTCTGCGGTGGAGAAAGCCAGCGGCAGGTCGTGGGTAACCAGCACAACGGCAATGTTGTTTGCCGACATGCGCTTGATCATCTGCTCAACCATTACCTTCTGCTCGTATCCGAGGGCGGCGGTTGGCTCGTCGAGTAGCAGGATTCCCTGAGCCTTCTTGGCAACGCGCACGGCCGAGCGGGCCAGAGCAACACCCTGGCGCTGACCACCGGAGAGCATCTCAACCGGACGAGTCAGGGTGTCAATCTTCACACCAAGCTGAGCCACCTCACGCTTGGCCTCTTCGCGCATGGCCTTGCGGTCTACAAATCCCATCATTCCAAGGATGCCCTTGCGGAGGATCTCCTTGCCGAGAAGTAGGTTGGTGGCGGTGTCTTGTGCGTCAACCAGAGCTAGGTCCTGGTAGACCATCTCAATACCGGCATTGGCGGAGTCCTTAGGGTTGTGGAACTCGTGAGTCTTGCCGTGAACCTTGATGGTTCCGTGGCTTGGCTTGTGAGCGCCAGAGATCACCTTGAGAAGAGTGGACTTACCGGCACCGTTGTCGCCCAGGAGGGCAACACACTCGCCTGGAGCAACGTTCAGGTTGATGTTGTTTAGCGCGCGAACGTAGCCGTAGTAGAGGTCAATACCCTCGAGGGAAAGCGCGTATTCTGCGTTTGCCATTTACTTGGCCTCTTTCTGAATGTTGATTGCTGCGGTCTCGGCCAGGTGCGAAGCCTGACGCTCGGCGTTCTTGGCCTCAACCACGCGCTTGGAAACCTGCTTCTGAATGGTCATCTCAAGGTACAGGGCACCAATCAGCAGGGCACCTGTGATTACGATTCCCCAGAACGGCTGGATGTTCTTGATGTTCAGGATGGAGGTGATCTCTGCGATTACCAGGGCGCCAACCATCACCTTAGGCAGCGAACCGCGGCCACCGGCCAGCGAAATACCCGAGAGCGCAACCGCGGTAAGACCGGTGAACAGCGAGTCGGTTGCAGCGGCAGGGTTTCCCTGGGTGGTGTACGCGGTGGTGACAATACCTGCCACACCGGCCAGACCAGCGGAGAGCACAAAGCCAAGCACCTTGTAGAGGTTGGCGTTGACACCGGAGCGACGCAGCGCCTCGGCGTTACCACCGGCGGCCATGAAGCGGCCTCCGCCACGGGTCTGAGTGAGGAAGATGGTTCCAATAATGAAGATCACCAGAGCCACGTAGAACATGGCAGGCAGGCCGAAGTACTGGTTGGTTGCCAGCCAGTCCATCGGTGCAAAACCGTACAGTGGGGGACCGGTGGTGATCAGAGCTGCGCTACCGGAGGTAACCGAAAGGGTTCCAATGGTCACTGCCAGCGGGTTGATGCCACGCAGAGTGAAGAATGCGTTGACCAAACCAACCACGCAGGCAATGGCAATGGCAAACACAAAGGCCAGCCACATGGGCACGCCACTGAGCAGGCTCTTTGCCAAAATCACCGATGCCAGGGCAGCGGTGCCCGGTACCGAAAGGTCAAGCACGCCAGAGAACACACCCATGGCAATGGCGGCGGCGAAGATTGTGGAGATTGCTGCACCCTGCAGAATCACCGAGAAGTTGACGAAGGTGCCAAAGATTGGGAAGCCCCAGGCGCTGAAAGCACCCCAGAGCAGTGCGAAGAGGATAACAATTCCCCAGCTGCGCACAAACAGCAGGAGAGTCAGGGAGTCGGGTTTGCGCATTTTATTTAGGCCTACTTGTTGCTTCTAAAAGAGGTTCTGTTGCTTCACAGAAGTTCAAAGGAAAAGGTGAAGCCCCTAGGTTTTCACGCCTAGGGGCACACCTATGAGACTACTTACCTGCGTATTCCTTGGTAGGAGTGAACATCTCAACACCTGGGGTGTTGGCAGGGTCCTGCATGGCCTTCTTGAGCCACAGGATGTTCTGAGCGAGGTCGCCTTCGAAGTCGATCTTGCCGATTGCGTAGATGGAGCCAGCCTTGTAGAGGGCTACCGCCTGGTCGGATCCACCGATGTCGGTGACACAGGTGGCGCTAGCCTTCTTGCCGGCAGCCTTCAGAGCCTGGACTGCACCAACAGCCGACTCATCGGAGAGGCCGAGGAATGCGGTCACCTTAGGGTGAGCCTGCAGCGAGCTGGAGACTGCAGTCTGTGCGGTCTCAACCTTGCCGTTTCCTGCAACGGTTGCAACGATGCTGAAGTTCTTGTTGACCTTCTTCAGTGCCTTGACTGCCGCTGCGTACTCAACCTTGTCGGCTGCAGCACCAGCGGTACCGGCAATGTAAACGGCCTGGGTCTGCTTGGTCTTGGTCATGCACTTGCCCAGGTTGCGGCCAACAATCTCACCCAGCTGGGCGTATGGCAGCGAGCTGTAGGCAATGCCTGGCAGCGGCTTGCTGCGGCCCGTCATCTCTGGGGTGGTGTTTACAACGCCAGGGATGTGCATGGCGCTCGAGAGTGCGATTGCGCTCGAGAGTGCGGTGCCATCGGTGGTGATGGCCCACCAACCGTTTACCTGGTGGTTGCGGAGCCAGCCGGTGATCTGCTGGTTAGCGAGAGCTGGGTTGAAGTTAGGGTCTGCCAGAACTGCACTGAGACCCTGCGAGGCACCAAAGCCCTGAACTCCGCCCCAGATGCCACCCATTGCTGGGATCTGCATGCTGATTGGGGAGAAGCCGATTACTGGCTGGTCTGCTGCCGAAGCGGCGCTTGCGCCTACGGTTGCGGTGGTTGCTGCGAGTGCAAGGGCACCGGCTGCTGCAACTACGCGAGTGATGTGCTTCACAAATACTCCTTATTTTGTTGCCGGTGAACCGTTTCAGACATCCATGTCTGGGTTTCCCAACAATCGAAAATGATTACAAGGCAAAAGTATCCGCACCCGTGAAAAGTAAGGCATACCTTAGGCGAATAACAACTATTTAGGGCTGGTTATGGTTTCTTTATAAACGCCAACGCACCGATGCTGGAACCGCAAACTAAGACAATCGCGAGCGGCCAGATGGCGTGATCGCCGGCGAGCCCCACGAGCGCGGCTACGGTGCCAACCACCAAAAATTGCACGGCACCCTGAATGGCAAGTGCGGTTCCCGTCAGGCTCTGGATGTCGCGTAGTGCCAATGCGGTTACCGGGCCGTAGAGGAAGCTGAGGCTGGATGGAATCAAGGCGAAGGTGGCAAAGACGGCCCAGGCCGGAACATCGGTGTGGGCAAAGCTGTGCAGCAGCGAGGTGACGCCAAATAGTGCGGCAGCCAGGCCCTGCATTGCCAGTCCAAGCTTCACCATTTGGCGCGGACCAACCTTGTGCACTAGGCGTGCCACGATTCCACCCGTGACAATCATCAGCGTGCCGTTGAACGCGAAGTCAATGGTGTACCAGAACGGGCTGATGCCAAGCAGCTTCTCCACGATGAACGGCGAGGCTGCAATGTAGCCGAAGAGGAGCACGAGTGAGCTCCATAGCACCAGCGAGTAGCGCAGGTAGTTGCGGTCGAGAATGATGCTGCCCGACGCCTTGATTAGTTTGGCGAGTCCGCCGGAGTGACGTTTCTCAACAGGCAGGGTCTCAGGCACCTTCAAGATGGCAAGCAGTGCGAGCGCTCCAGCGAAAATGGCCATTGCCACGAAGATTCCACGCCAGTTGCTGATACCCATCACAAGTGCACCACCGATAGGCCCGATGACTGGGCCGAGACCAACCACCATGCCCATTAGCGCAAAGCCGCGAGCCGCCTGGTTGTCCTTGGCTATGTCGCTGATTAGGGCGCGTCCAACCACCATGCCGGTACATGCGGCAACGCCTATGGCGATGTTGGTGAGCAGTAGAACCGTGAGATTTGGAGCGAAAGCGCTGGCAAGGCAGGCGGCCGCCATGAGGCTGGGGCCGGCGATGAGAAGGGGTCTGCGGCCTAGCCTGTCGCTCGTGGAGCCCATGATCAACTGACCTATAGCCATGCCGATCGAAAAGAAGGTGATTACCAGCTGCGCTCCCGATGGCGTGGTGTGCAGGTCGTGCGCCATCTGGGGGAGGGCAGGCAAGTAGACATCGGTGCCAAAGGGGCCGAGAACTGCGATGAGGCCCAGAACGGCAAGCAGGAAGTTGGTTAAAGCCATAGCGCCCAACCTAGTGATTGGGCGCTATGGGAGAGAAATAGGTGGGTTGGCTAGGTGGTATGCCACTTCTGGTTGTGGACTAGCCTGCGAAGGTGCGGACCTCGAGCACTTTGACGTCAACGGCCTTGCCGTTTGGGGCGTAGAACTGGACTTCGTCTCCGATGGCCTTACCCATGATGGCCTTGCCAATTGGGCTGCTAGGGGAGTAGACGGTTACGTCGGTGCCTTCGGCAATCTCGGCCGAACCCAGCAAGAACTCGGTCTCGTTGCCGCGCAGGAGCACCTTTACAAGAACGCCCTGCTCCACGACGCCGTGCGACTTAGGTGCCTCACCAACGGTGGCGGTTGCCAGAATGTTTTCGATGCGGTCGATGCGGGACTCGATGCGGCCCTGCTCTTCCTTGGCGGCGTGGTAGCCACCGTTCTCTTTGAGGTCTCCCTCCTCACGGGCGTCCTGAATGCGCTTGGCAATGTCGTGGCGAGCCACGGTCAGGAGCTCTTCGAGCTCGCTGGCCAGACGGTCATAGGCCTCCTGGGTGAGCCAGGTGGTTGCTTCGTTAGACAAGGTTGTCTCCCCAAATAACTGTGGTGTTCCGCTAGCGGGTATCCCACATAAATAAAGCGCCCAGCACCAGGCTGGGCAGTTGTGCGTCTTGGGACGCGTCTGGTTTTATTTTAGTTTGTCCAACAGGAATCCACCACAGCACCCGTGGCAGGCTCAACTGTCACAATTCTCAACTGCTGGGCGCTGGTGGCATCGGAGGGAATTGCAACCTCTAAAGACCCCACCGATGAGCCGTTGTCTAAGGTTGCGCTCACCTGACAGCGGGCAGGCTTTTGGCTGGGGTTGGTAAAGGTTATGTTGGCTTGGAGCTCGTGGCTGCTGATGGCGCTGGCGGAGGTGACGGTGCCGGTGATGTTTGGCTTGGCGCCGAAGGCCGCCCACGCAATGTAGGCAACAAGGCTTAGGCCCAGAATGACGGCCAAAACTTTTACCAAGCGGCGGTCGTCGGCTGCACGGCGATTGCGGCCGTAGCGGGCTTCCATGGTTGGGTTGGTCACTGTTAAAGCCTATGAGATTGGCGGATAGGCTTAAGGCATGAACTTTGTTTTGGCGCTGCTCGCGGGAGACCCGCTCAATCCAAATCCATCGGCTTCACCAGACCCAGCAAACACCTTCTACAGCCCGGGCCTTGTTGGCTTCCTGGGTACTTTCATTTTGGTGGTTGGCGCGCTGGTCATCATCTGGGACCTAGTTCGCCGCATCCGTCGCGTAAATTACCGCGCTCAGATCCAGGAGCGCCTGGCGGCTGAGCAGGCCGAGTATGAGGCAAAGTCTGGCGGAGCTAGCGGCGGGGCTGCCGGAACTGCCGGCGCCAAGCCAGCTGCGGCTGCTCGCAAACGTCCGGCACCGCCGGCTAAGCCCAAGCGCGACTAACTCTATGCGCGACTAACTCAGCGCTAAGCCCCAAACATGGCCCTAAACCCCACGGTTTAGGGCCATTTAGTTTTGTCGGAGGTTAGCCAAGCTTGAGTTTGGCCCTAAAAGGCCAAAATAGCCCTCTGTTTGGGGCTTAGCGCTGAGTGACTGAGAGTGGGGTAGCTGAGCGTGGGGTGGCTGAGCGTGGGGTGATATGTGGCACTAGACACTAGTAGCCGAAGCTGCCCTTGGCCGGATCTAGAGCAATCAGAAGAATTCCCGTCCAGTGGCAGAGGAATGCGGCCACGGTGAAAGCGTGGAAAACCTCGTGGAAGCCGAAGTGCTTGGCATCCTTGCCTGGCCATTTGAAGCCATATGCCGCGGCACCCAGGGAGTAGAGCAGGCCACCAACCAGAATAAGAATCATCATCGGTGCGTTGGCGTTCATGAAATCAACCACAAATCCCAGCGCCACCCAGCCCATGCCAATGTAAATGGGCACATAGAGCCAACGTGGGGCGTTGATCCAAAACACCCGGAAGCCAATGCCCAGCACGGCCGTGCTCCAGATGATGATCATCAACAGCAGCGCCTTGTCCTTGGGTAAAGCCAGCCAGGTGATTGGCGTGTAAGAGCCTGCAATCAACAGCAGGATGTTGGCGTGGTCGATTCGCTTGAGAATCTTCTTGGTTCGTGGCTTCCAGTTGAAGCGGTGATAGAGCGCCGAGTTTCCAAAAAGCAGGATGGAACTGGCAAAGAAGATGGAGCTAACGGCCTTGGCGGGGATGCCGTTGGCTAGCACAATAAGCACAACTCCTGCGGCAATCACGATAGGCAAAACACCGGTGTGGATCCAGCCACGCCACGAAGGACGGCGTTCGGAAACCACCGGGATAGACCTCGTTGTGAAGTCGTTAAATGCCAGGTGCGGAAGGTCGTCGCCAGTGTGGTTAGTCACAAGCCCAGCCTACCCAAATGGGCTGCTTGGAGGGGTTTCGCAAGTTCGAACTCCAAGGCTAAGGCGGTAGAGTTTGCCTATGCGCAACCTGATTTACGGCCTGTACGAGAAGCGACTCTCGTCCAAGATTTTGGGGGCTGAGGCGCGCACTGACCTCCCCAAGCATGTTGCGGTCATGTTGGATGGCAACCGTCGCTGGGCCAAAGTTCGACAGCTCTCCAAGGCAGCCGATGGTCACGCCGCCGGTGCGCAAAAGATCTTCGAATTCCTAGGGTGGTGTGACGAACTCGGCATCGAGGTGGTCACCCTTTACCTGCTGAGCACCGATAACGTGCGAAATCGCGAATCTGGTGAACTCAGCGATCTGCTGGAAATCATCGGTGGTCTTGCAGACAATCTGGCTACTAAGGGCAACTGGGAAGTTCGGCTCATGGGAGTGCGCGAGTTACTGCCATCGGGGCTTCTGAAGCGACTTGAAGCGGCCGAAGTTGCAACCGTTGGAAAACCAGGCACCAAAGTGAATCTTGCAATTGGCTACGGTGGACGCAACGAGATTGTTGACGCGGTGCGCGATATTTTGCGAGAGCGAGCCGCCAAGGGGGAGACCGCCGGCCAGATTGCCGACGAGTTCACTCCGGAACTGCTCAGCGCGCACCTATACACCGGTGGTATGCCAGACCCAGACCTCATCATCCGCACCAGCGGGGAGCAGCGGCTGAGCGGCTTCCTGCTCTGGCAGAGCGCCAGCAGCGAGCTCTATTTTGAAGAGGCGCTCTGGCCGGATTTCCGCAAGGTCGACTTCCTGCGAGCGCTGCGCGCCTACGAATCGCGCCACCGTCGTTTCGGTGCTTAGAGCCCTGACTTATTTCCTCTTAGTAAACATTCCCTGATTCGGGCGTGTCGGTTGTGGATATCTCCGCATATCCGTGGATACCTTAACGACATAGGTCACGGATGATCGGGGAAACACATGGCACAAGCCACCAACAGCACCAAGTCCGCTTCTAGCAAGGCTGCCAAGGCAACCGCTAAGGAGACCAGCCCCGAGATAGAACAAAAGATCAGGACCTTTATTCTTGACACCTCGGTTTTGCTGAGTGACCCACGTGCCCTGTTCCGGTTTGCGGAGCACGAGGTGGTGCTGCCAATCACCGTGATCACCGAGCTCGAGAAGAAGCGCAACGACCCAGAGATTGGCTACTTCGCCCGTCAGGCACTGCGCCACCTGGACGACCTGCGTGAGGCGCATGAGCGTCTCGACTTCCCAATTCAGATTGGTGACAAGGGCGGAACCATCCGCATCGAGCTGAACCACACGGATCAGTCGGTTCTGCCATCTGGCTTCCAGCTGGGCGACAACGACTCCCGCATCATCGCTTGTGCCTTCAACCTGCGCAACGAGGGCTTTGACGTGACCGTGGTCTCCAAGGACCTTCCGATGCGCCTCAAGGCCGCGGCTCTCGGCATGGGTGCCGAGGAGTACCGCGCCGAGCTGGCTCGCGAGGTGGGCTACACCGGAGTTGCCGAGATTGGCCTGAGCCCAGAGCAGATGAGTGATCTCTACGACCGCGAGGTCATCGAGCACCCGGAGGCCAAGAACTTCCCAACGAATACCGGACTGGTACTTGGTTCGGCTCGCGGGGGTGCGCTCGGACGAGTCACCAGCGACAAGCAGATTCGCCTAGTTCGCGGACACAGCGAGGTATTCGGAGTCCACGGCCGCAGCGCCGAGCAGCGCCTAGCCATCGACCTCCTGCTCGACCCAGAGGTTGGAATCGTTTCGCTCGGAGGCAAGGCCGGAACCGGTAAGAGCGCACTTGCCCTGGCCGCGGCCATGGAATCTGTCATGGAGCGTCGCCAGCAGAAGAAGATTCTCGTCTTCCGTCCGCTCTACGCAGTAGGTGGCCAGGAGCTTGGTTACCTACCGGGTTCCGAGTCGGAGAAGATGGGCCCATGGGGTCAGGCGGTTTTCGACACCCTCAGCGCCATCTGCTCCAAGGAAGTCATAGAGCACGTCCAAGATCGCGGCATCCTCGAGGTTCTCCCGTTAACCCACATCCGTGGCCGCAGCCTGCACGACAGCTTTGTGATTGTGGACGAGGCTCAGAGCTTGGAACGCAACGTTCTGCTCACCATGCTCAGCCGCATCGGTCAGAACAGCCGGGTTGTGCTCACCCACGACGTAGCTCAGCGTGACAATCTGCGAGTTGGCCGCCACGACGGCATCGCCGCGGTGGTTGAGGCCCTGAAGGGCCAGAACCTGTTTGGACACGTCACGTTGACGCGCAGCGAGCGCTCGGCAATCGCGGCGCTAGTGACCGACCTGCTCGACGTCTAAGTCGCTCACCTGATTTGGGGCACCTGCGCCTGGTTTTTGAGGCGAGGGTAGACGCATCGGTGGTTAGGATTGGGGCATGACCCGCTCTGATGTAGCCCAGATCACCGATTCCGGTGTGGCCAAACTTATTGACAACTACTTTGAGGCCCTGTGGACCCAGGACATGGACCTCTTTGACAAGGTCTTTCACAAGGACTGCGTGCTCTACGGAGTGGTGAACGAGGCGCTGAACATCCGCCCATTTGCTCTATACCGCGAGGGTGTGGCAAACCGAGTTTCGCCTTCCAACACCGAGGGAGATGTTCGCCGCGACTCCGTGCTGATGTTTGACCAGATCTCGCCAACACTCGCGCTCGTCAAGGCTCAGCTGCAGATGTTTGGCGGCCTGATGAACGACTACCTGAACGTGGTCTATCTAGACGGGCAGTGGTGGGTAATGGCCAAGATGTGGGAACGCATCGGAGATCAGGTCAAGTAGACAACCAGCAGCAATTGAGTAACGAACCAAACCCAAAGCGTCGCCACCTGGCAGACCTGACTCCGCTCCGGGAGTCACCAGCTTTTGCCCGACTCTGGGTGGGCACAATCCTGAACGGACTGGGCACTCAACTCACCCTGGTGGCTGTTGCGCTTCAGATATACGCAATCACACACAACACCACCGCGGTTGCCCTAGTGGGTGGCATAGCGCTCATCCCAATGGTGTTGGCCGGCCCTATAGGTGGCATGATCACCGATGCCTTCGACCGTCGCACAGTTCTGATTGTGTCTGCCACTGTGATGTTCCTGGCCACGGCCGGGCTGCTTGGAATGGCCCTTTGGGAAGAGAACATGCACGGTGCATGGTTTGCGTACCAGCCCATCAGCGGAGCCATGTTCAAGCATTACAACCATGCTCCGCTTTGGCCGTTCTACGTCTTCACCACCATCTCCGCCATTTCCGGAGTGGTGCTCAGCGGGGCCAGGCAGGCCGTTGTGCCGCGCATCATTTCGCCGGAGCTCGTCACCCGGGCCAGTGCACTCAACGGTATTTCCATGGGTACTCAAATCATGGGTGGTCCCGCGTTGGCTGGTGTGATTGTGGCGTTTTCGTCTTATCCGGTTGCCTTTGCCACCGATTTAGTGCTGACCACTGCCGGGTTCCTAGGAGTTGCCACCCTGCCCAAACTTCCCGTCCAAGGTGAGGGGGTTCGCCTGGGTTGGGCGGCGTTCAAAGAGTCCATCGACTTCGTGCGGTCCGTGCCACAGGTAGGCGCCGGATTCTTGATTGACATCATCGCCATGTCACTTGGTCGCCCCTACGTTTTGCTGCCGGCTGCGGCCACAGCGGTCATAGGTGGAGGCCCAATGACCGTGGGCATTCTCACCGCGGCTGGTGCGGTTGGGTCCTTCGCCACCAGCGCATTCAGCGGGCGAGTGGTGCACATTAAGCGCCAGGGTCTGGCTATAGCCAATGCGGTGAAGTTCTACGGCCTGTTCACCGCAGTGCTCGGGCTTATTCTCTTAGCCATGGGCACCGGCTGGTTTGGCCACCCGGGAGCCTCGTTCTCGCAAGTGAATGTGGTTGCTTTGGTTGCCGCCTCTCTAGCCATGTTTGGCACCGGTGCCTCCGATGAAGTCTCGGCAATCTTCCGCACATCAATGCTGCTGCAGGTAGCGCCCGATCAGATTCGCGGCCGCTTGCAGGGATTGTTTGTATCGGTGGTGCAGGGTGGTCCGCGTTTGGGCGACATTTATGCCGGAGCAATGGCTGCGCTACTTGGTCTCTGGGCGGGGCCGCTACTTGGTGGAATTGTGACGATCCTGGCGATGTTTGTGATTTTGAGGGTCACACCCAAGTTCCGCGAGTTCGTGGCGGAGTAACAGCACCTAAGAATTGCGAATGCCCGAGGATTTCTCCTCGGGCATTCGTTTTAGGTTTGAGTCTGCGTTTTACAGTCCTGGGCTGGTCATCGACAGTACGTCGAGTGCCTTGTCCAGCTGCTCCATGGTCAGCTTCTCGCCGTCCACGTAGCCGAGGTCGATTGTGGCCTGGCGCACGGTTACCTGAGCGGCTACCGAGTGCTTGGCGATCTTGGCGGCGGCCTCGTAACCGATGTACTTGTTCAGCGGGGTCACGATGGACGGGCTGGACTCGGCCAAGGCGCGGGCGCGAGCCTCGTTTACCTCAAGGCCCTTGACGGTCTTGTCAGCCAACAGACGAAGCGAGTTTGCCAGGAGGCGGATGCTCTCGAGCAGTGCGTTACCCATGACTGGGATTGCCACGTTCAGCTCGAAGTTACCGGTTGCGCCTGCCCATGCCACGGTTGCATCGTTGCCGATAACGCGGGCACAGACCATCATTACGGCCTCAGGAATAACCGGGTTGACCTTTCCAGGCATGATGGACGAACCTGGCTGCAGGTCTGGGATGTGCAGCTCGCCGAGGCCGGCGTTTGGGCCGGAACCCATCCAGCGCAGGTCGTTGTTGATCTTGGTTAGGCTCACGGCGAGAACGCGAAGCGCACCCATGGCCTCAACCAGACCGTCGCGGGCTCCCTGAGCCTCGAAGTGGTCGCGGGCCTCGGTCACAGGAAGGCCGGTCTCGGCGGCGAGCAGCTGGATTACCTGCTGTGGGAAGCCCTTAGGGGTGTTGATGCCGGTACCAACCGCGGTGCCACCCAGTGGAACCTCGGAGACGCGAGCGAGGGTGGAGTTGACGCGCTCGATGCCGTAGCGGATCTGCGCGGCGTAGCCGCCGAACTCCTGGCCAAGGGTGACCGGGGTGGCGTCCATCAGGTGGGTGCGGCCGGCCTTCACAACGCTCTTCCAGAGAACGGCCTTCTCCTCGAGGGCTACAGCCAGGTAGTCCAGAGCAGGGAGCAGGTCGTTGATCAGGGCGCTGGTCACTGCAACGTGAACCGAAGTTGGGAAGACGTCGTTGCTCGACTGTGAGGCGTTGACGTGGTCATTCGGGTGTACCGGTGCACCGAGAACCTCGGTGGCCAAGGTGGCGAGCACCTCGTTCATGTTCATGTTGGAGGAGGTTCCGGAACCGGTCTGGAAGATGTCAACCGGGAACTCACCGTCGTGGTTACCGGCGATTACTGCATCGGCGGCCTTGGCAATGGCGTCAGCCATTTCTGGCTTAAGCACACCGAGCGCGGCGTTGGCCTGAGCGGCCGACTTCTTGATCTGGGCCAGAGCGGCAATGTGGGCGCGCTCCAGAGTGGTGCCGGAGATTGGGAAGTTCTCCACTGCGCGCTGGGTCTGTGCGCGGTAGAGGGCGTTCACTGGGACGCGAACCTCGCCCATGGTGTCGTGTTCAATGCGGTATTCCACGATGGAACCTTTCGTATCTTTTGGATGTGACTGGCGCTGGCCAGCCAAAACTGTTGCTATTCCACGTCTCCGTGGATGACGATTGGGTGAATCTCGCCCTCAAGCAGGTTGTAATTTGCGCCTACCACGGCCAACTTGCCGCTCTTGATGGCATCGCTGATGACTCGCGAGCGGGAGACCATCTCATGGATGGTGTCTTCAACGTGGAGAGTGGTGATGTCGTCAATCTCGTGGAGGCCGCGACGGTTGGCTTCTAATACGGTTGGCTTGATCTTTGCCACGAGTTCGTGGATGAACTTGCCGCTGGCCTGCATCTGACCAAGCGTGTCATCGATGGTGGCGCGGATGGCGCCGCACTCGTCGTGTGCCAATACCAGAATGAGCGATACACCAAGGACCTCAACCGAATACTCGAGCGAGCCAAGGATGGTTTCTGCAATTACCTGACCGGCATTGCGAACCACAAACAGGTCGCCCAGGCCAACATCAAAGATGATTTCGGCTGATAGGCGGCTATCGGCGCAGCCAAACAGGGCGGCAAACGGACGCTGACGCTCGGCAAGTGAGGTGCGGCGGTCAATGTCCTGGCGCGGGTGCGCGGGATCGCCCGAAATAAAGCGCTGATTGCCCTTCAGCATTGCATCCCAGGCCTGCTGTGGAGTTGTTGGACGGCTGGCTTCAGCGTGCAAAATGACCTCCGGGTTTAGGGCTTAGCTTCAAGGATATAGGCTCTTGAGCTGGCTTGCCACCTCGGTGGCGAAAGCGCGGAACTCTGACTTGCTGGCGGTGCCGTAGAGGATGATTTCGTCGGTCTCTGATCCACGCTTAACGTCGGTTACCAGAGCGTAGTCGCGGGTGAGAGCGGGATCGTGCTTGACGGTGGTCTGCCAGATATCCCATTTGTAGCCACCGATGCTCACAGTGCCTGAGGAGAGGTCACCCTTAAGCTGCAGGAAAGTCCAGGTTGGGTTGGTGCCGTAGCCCTGAGTGAGGCCCAGGTACTGGTTCTTAGGGCCAACAAAGCCCACGTACCAGTTGTCAACGCCATCGGCAGACTTGGTGTTCCAGCGGGCGGAGTTGGAGTACCAATCCTTGCCTAAGAGCTTGGGGGAGAGCACCGGCAGCTTGGAGCTTTGGGTGGCCTCGGCCGCAACCGCCTTGTAGTCAACCGGGGCGATGAGGCTCTTGGTTGGGCGCGGAACGATGAGCACCATGATTACCACCACGGCAGCGGTTGCCAGCAGCGAGTAAACCAGGTTGTTTACCGTCTGCTTGGCGCGACGCTGCTTGGCGCGTTCCTCATCTGAGAGCTTGCTCAGGCCGATGTCATTCTTTACAGAGTTACTCATAGTTGGCGCGTTACTCGGCCTCACCCTTGCGGGCTGCCAGGGCGGCGTCAAGGCGGGTCTTGGCGCCGTTGAGCCAAGCTTCACACTGGGCGGCTAGCGCTTCGCCACGTTCCCAGAGCGCCATGGACTCCTCGAGGGTGGCGTTGCCCTGTTCCAGGGAAGAAACAACCTGAACCAGTTGTTCTCGCGCCTGCTCGTACGTGAGCTTCGCTACGTCTGCGTTTGGGGAGTCTTTTGCGGTTGACACTCTATTTACCTTAATTCAGCGGGCTTAGTTTGAGGTGGCCTCCAGGCTGCCTTTGGCAACCCGGATTTGAAGCTTGGTGCCGGCGGCAATGGAGGCGGCGTCAGCCACCACCTGGCCGGTTGCGGTGCGTACCACGGCGTAGCCGCGATCCAAAGTCTTTTGCGGTGACAGCGAGCGAACCTGCTGCAGCAGGTGCTCAAGGGTGCGGCTCTCGAGCGCCAGCAGGTTGCCGAATGCGTTGCGGGTGCGGTCGCGCGCGGCCACAATCTCTTGGGCACGTAGCTCTAGGAAGGCGTAAGGGTTGGCCAAGATGGGGCGACTGCGGGTCTGCGCCACAAACTCCAGGCCGGCACCGATGCGGTTCTGTAACTGCACGGTTGCGCGGTTTAGAAGTTGCCCAATTTGGCGGCGCTCCTCAACCACGTCTGGAACCACGCGCTTGGCGGCATCGGTGGGGGTGGAGGCCCGAAGGTCTGCCACGTCATCAAGAACCGGGCGGTCATTTTCGTGGCCGATGGCACTGACCAAAGGCTTGGTGGTAGCGGCAGCGGCGCGAACCACGGCTTCGTCGGAGAAGACCAAAAGGTCTAGGAAGCTTCCACCGCCGCGGGCAACAATAATTACGTCCACCTCGGGGTCGGCATCGAGGGTCTGAATGGCCTTGATGATCTCGGGTGCGGCTTTGTCGCCCTGAACCAGTGAGTGCACAACTTTGAAGCGCACCTCGGGCCAGCGCAGGCGAGCGTTCTGGAGCACGTCCTTCTCGGCATCGGAGTCTTTGCCGGTCACCAGACCAACGCAGTTTGGAAGGAATGGCAGGGGCTGCTTGACCTGGGTTAGGCCCTCAGCCGCTAGCTGCGTGCGCAGTCGCTCAATGCGCTCCAGGAGCTCACCAAGGCCAACCTTGCGCATCTCCACCACCTGCATGGTGAGCTTGCCATTTTTGGGCCAGAAGTTTGGCTTGACCAGCGCCACCACGCGGTCGCCGTGCTGAATGGTTTTGTCAATCTTGCCCAGGTTCCAGGCGTGAATTTCCACCGATGCCTCAACCGTGAGGTCCCTCAGGGTGGCAAACATGCTGTTGGTCATGGAGACCTTGGTGATCTCACCCTCAATCCACAGGTAACCCAGGCGATCGATGTAGTCCTTGAGGGTTTGGCTGAGTCTTGATACCGGCCACGGGGCATCCTGGCTGGAGGATTTACTCACCGGAGCCTGCTCCGACGATGCACCCCAACTGCCTAGGTCGCTCATGCTAAACCTTTCGCCGATAATTGAGGGGTGACTTATAACAAGCCTATCGCCGACGACGGACATCTTTCTGGGCCGGAGGTTGCCCACGGCGGCTCCGCCAAGAAGGTTCTGCTGGCCAGTCCACGCGGCTATTGCGCCGGTGTGGACCGTGCCGTAATAGCGGTTGAAAAGGCTCTAGAACACTACGGCGCACCTATCTACGTGCGCAAGCAGATTGTCCACAACAAGTACGTGGTTTCGTCTCTGGAGAAGCGTGGAGCAATCTTCGTCGATGAGGTTGACCAGGCTCCTGAAGGCGCCATCCTCGTGTTCAGCGCCCATGGAGTTTCCCCAGCGGTGGTTGCCGCCGCGGAGGCTCGTGGCCTCCAGACCATCGATGCCACCTGCCCGCTGGTGACCAAGGTACACCGCGAGGTGCAGCGCTTTGCATCGGAGGATTACGACATTCTGCTGGTAGGCCACACCGGCCACGAAGAGGTTGAAGGAACCGCCGGCGAGGCGCCAGACCGAGTTCAAATCATTGATGGCCCAGAGCACGTGCACAAGGCCGTCATTCGCGACCCCAAGAAGGTAGTTTGGCTCAGCCAGACCACACTCAGCGTTGACGAAACCATGGAGACCGTAACCCGTCTGCGTCAGCAGGTGCCAAGCCTGCAGAACCCGCCCTCCGATGACATCTGCTACGCCACCCAGAACCGTCAGGTTGCCATCAAGAAAGTTGGAGCCGTATCCGATTTGGTGATTGTGGTTGGTTCCGCTAACTCGTCCAACACTGTGCGCCTGGTTGAGGTTGCCAAGGATGCCGGCGCAAAGGCGTCATACCGTGTGGACTTCGCCAGTGAGATCCAGGAATCCTGGTTTGAAGGCGTACAGACCGTTGGCGTGAGCTCGGGTGCATCGGTGCCGGAGATTTTGGTTGAAGAGGTTCTTGATTACCTTGCCGAGCGTGGCTTTGGCGACGTGCGCAACGTGACCACCGCCGAGGAGGACGTTCAGTTCTCGTTGCCCAAGGAGCTCCGCAAAGACCTAAAGGCGGCCGGCAACGACACCTCAAACAAGGTCAAGCGCAGCTAATTCCGGTCCACCTAGGCTCACCCAGCCGCTTAAACCAAGAAGCCCGTCCTGTTGGACGGGCTTCTCATTTTTAGAACTTGTGACTAGAGGCTCATGCTCTTGCCGGCCGAGCCAAGCTCGTTTGCGGCTTCAATCACGCGAGCAGACATGCCGGCCTCACCGATCTTGCCCCAGGCGCGTGGGTCGTAAGCCTTCTTGTTGCCAACTTCGCCGTCAACCTTGAGAACACCGTCGTAGTTGGTGAACATGTGGGCAGCGATTGGGCGGGTGAAGGCGTACTGCAGGTCGGTGTCGATGTTCATCTTGATGACACCGTGGCTAACTGCAAGTGCGATCTCCTCAGGAGTGGAGCCCGAGCCACCGTGGAATACGAGGTCAAATGGCTTGTCCTTGCCGTACTTGGCACCAACAGCGGCCTGGATCTCGCCCAGCAGCTCTGGCTTGAGAACAACGTTGCCTGGCTTGTAAACGCCGTGGACGTTGCCGAAGGTAAGCGCAACCATGTAGCGGCCGTTCTCGCCAAGGCCCAGTGCCTCTGCGGTCATCAGACCGTCTTCAGGGGTGGTGTAGAGGTGCTCGCCGTGGCCGCCCTCAACGCCGTCCTCCTCGCCGCCAACAACGCCAACCTCAATCTCCAAAACAGCACCGATGCTCTTGGTGAGCGCCAGCATCTCCTTGGCGATGGTCAGGTTCTCGGCCATAGGAACGGCCGAGCCATCCCACATGTGCGAGTTGAACAGTGGGTCCTGACCGTTGCGAACGCGGTCCTTCGAGATCTCGATTAGTGGGCGAACGAATGCGTCCAGCTGGTTCTTGGCGCAGTGGTCGGTGTGCAGTGCGATTGTGATGCCGTAGTTCTTGGCAACCTCGCGAGCGAATGCGGCCATGGCGGCGGCACCCGAAGCCATGTTCTTGATGGTTGGACCACTCCAGTAGTCGCCACCACCGGTGGTTACCTGAATAATGCCATCGGAGCCGGCAGCGGCCAGACCGGCCAGGGCTGCGTTAAGGGTCTGCGACGAAGAAACGTTGATTGCTGGGTAAGCAAAGCCACCGTTCTTGGCGCGGTCGAGCATCTCGAGGTACTGATCTGGGGTTGCAACTGGCACAGTGTGCTCCTAAGTGCTTGTGATTTACGGATCCGGCGGCGAGTTCGCGCCTCGGGCGCGACGTTGGGCTCCACTCAAGATTTTACCAATAGAGTTAGGCGCAAGAGCAGGAGAAATGATGAGCAGCACCCACCTTGGTCAACCCACGATGGACATTTTTGCGGCAACTGTGGCCGCAGCGGTGGGCAGCTGGCGTCTGGTTGGCGCCGGCAACAAACTCGCGGTCGACGGAGCGGCGGTTGACGCAATGCGGGCTTCGTTACGCGGAGCCGAGTTCGGCGGCATCGTGGTGATTGGCGAAGGTGAAAAAGACGAAGCACCGATGCTCTTCAACGGCGAAATTATTGGCGGAGGCCGGCCCCTGGAGTGGGACATTGCGGTTGACCCGATTGACGGAACCGCTCTGGCTGCCGAGGGAGTTCCAGGAGCCGTGAGCGTGATGGCGGCCGCGGAGCGCGGCGGAATGCTCGCCGCCCCCGAGGTTTTCTACATGCAAAAGATCGTCTCTGGCCCGGCCGGCAGGGGAGTGCTCTGTCTCGACTACTCGCCCGAGGACAATATTCGCCTCCTGGCTGAGGAACTTGGCAAGACCATCGAGGAGATGAACGTTGCCATCATCGACAAAGGCCGCAATCACGACCTAATCAAACGAGTTCAGGACCTGGGAGCAAACTGGGTGCGCTTCGCCGAAGGTGACGTTGCCATGGCGGTTGCGGCTGCGGTTGGCGATGTAGGCGTTGACCTGCTGCTGGGCATCGGTGGAAACCCTGAAGGCGTGGTTACCGCCTGTGCTGTGCAGGCCCTTGGCGGTTTCATGGAGGGTCGTCTAATGCCGCTCACGCCGGACGAAATGAGTCGTGCCCTTGGCGCCGGCTACAACGTGGAGAAGACCTACAGCCTGGACGAGTTGGCTTCGGGGGAGCGCTTCATCTTTGTTTTAACGGGCATCACCGATGGCCTGCTGGCCAAGGGAATTCGCGAGGATGGCGAGAACCTGTTTTTGCAGTCATTTGTCTTGGACTCCGATGTTGACGAAGCTCGCCTACTGGAAGTGCGCATTCCTTCCTGAAACCGAACGGCAAAGAAAAACCCCCGACTTGACTCGGGGGTTCTCGCTTAAAACAGAGGTTTAGGCCTCGGCTGGCTCGTCGAGCAGCTTGTCACGGTCAGGTGACTCGATGAGGAACGACTCTGGCAGGTTGTTGAGGTTCTCGAGACCCGAGGTTGGCTGCTGAACCTTGTGAGCTCCCCAGCGAACCGCGGTGCGAATGCCCTCAACAACGTCAAAGCCAACGCCCTGAACCGACTGGCCCTCGGCTAATGGGTGAGTTGAAACGTAGGAGAGGAAGCCGGCAAGGGTAGCGTCGCCGGCGCCTACGGTGTTAGAAACCTTCACCTTGTCGGTACGTGCACCGATGGCACCATCGCAGGTAACCGCAATGATTCCATCGGATCCCATTGAAGCCAGAACGGCTTCGATTCCGTGCTCGCAGAGCTCGGTAGCTGCATCGATGACGTCACCAACGGTGCGAAGAGTGCGGCCAACTGCCGATGCCAGTTCTTCGGCGTTTGGCTTGATGATTGCCGGACGACCGCTGCGGGCCCAGGTGTTTAGTGGCTTACCGCTGGTGTCCAGGGCAACGCGAACACCAATCTTGTCCATGCGGTCGAAGAGGACCTCCATGTCGATGAACTCGCCGGTGTACTTGTCAACCGGGTGAGCGCCAGCAACAACCAGCCACTTGGCGTTGTTCTCAAGAACAGTGCGCTCGGTGAGCTCAACAACGGCGGCCCAGTCCTCTGCGGTCAGCGGGCGAGGAGGCTCGGTGATGCGGGTGGTGGTGCCGTGGTTTTCGATGATGGTGGTGGAAACACGCAGAGTGCCCTCAACCCAGAGTGGCTTGACGAAGTGCTCGCTGCCGGTACGGGTGATGACGGCTGGGTCACCGTTGCCCACTGGAACAACTGCGGGGGCGTTGATGCCGGCCAAAGAAAGGGCGCGACTAACGTTGATGCCCTTGCCGGCGAGTTCTTCGCCTACGCCGTCTGCGCGGTTTACGCCGCCAGGGACCAGTGCGTCAACAAAGTAGGTGCGGTCGAGTACCGGGGCCGGGGTAAGGGTGACAACAGTGGTGTCTTTTGCCATACCGGTCATGAGGAGCTCCTCGGGATTTTATGAAATGCCTATAAATCGCTGCAATGCAGCCTGCGGCAAACTCCTTTGTAGGCACGCTCTAGTAGAAAAGTATAACCAGTGAGGCCCGTTGGAGGGTGGAGCTCCAATGCCTATTCTGTGACGGGTTTGTGAAGCGGTTTTAGGGTTTGGCGGGTAGTTTCCAGCACCTCGTGCAGGTCCCCTAGGCCGTCACGGCGGGCGATGTAGATCACAATCTCGGCGCAGGCTCGGGCATCGTCAAGTGCATCGTGGTGTTTGAAGTCCTCAAACCCAATGCGATACGCAACCTCATTCAGGCGATGTGAATCTAAACCTGGGAAGGCGCGGCGGCTCATCTGCACGGTGCAGGCATAGTGCAGTTCCGGTAGCTGCGTATTTACCGCGCTGGCGGCGGCACGCAACACACCCATGTCAAACGGCGCGTTGTGGGCAATGAGCACATCCTCACCGATGAATTCCAGCATCAGTGGCAGTACCTCTGCCCAGGTGGGGCCATCGGTGACGTCTGATTCACGAATGCCGTGAATACGGGTGTTGAACTCGCTGAACCAACCGTGCGGGGAAGGAGGCATGAACGCCAGCGCAAAACTGTCATCCACTTTGCCATCCCGAACTCGCACCAAGCCAACGGCACAGGGGCTGGCGGGGGAGTTGTTTGCGGTTTCGAAGTCGATCGCCGTGAAGTTCAGGGGCACAGCCTCAATTATTGTTTGCCACCGTTCACCGATGCACGAAAACCGGCGGGAAACCGTTCTATGATTTTGCTAAGTGTCAGGGGAGGGGTAGGCATGGAAGCCGCGAAGCAACTGCAGATAGTAAGCGGACTGCTAAAGGCCATGGCCGATTCCAATAATCCCGACGAGCTTTGTCGGCTGCTTGCAGAAAAAGTACTGGTGGACTTTGGTGTGGTTGCCACGTACCTGGCAATCCTGGCCGCCGACGGTCGCATTTCCATGGTGGGCAGTTGGGGATACCCCGAGGAGAGGCGAGACCCGAGCGACAGGCCTTCACTCTGGTACCCCATGGCCATAACTGACACCGTTCGCTCCGGCGAGATTCATGTGTTTGAAAGCTGGGATGCCTACATGGATCGCTACCCGCATCTGGGCCATCGGGCTGCGCCTGGAAGGTCTTTTGTTTGTGTTCCCTTTAACACAGCAGGTGTGCAATCCGGTGGCTTGGGTCTGACTTTCAGTTCTGAGTTAACCTCTGTTCCACAGCATCGCGAACTGTGGGAAATCATTGCCCAGGCTGGCGACATCTTTGTCAATAAATCGTGGGCCGGCTCGTTTTTCCGCGCCAGCAGTATCCCGGTGGTGCAGGCGGGTCAGCAGGCCAGCCCTCAGGCCATTAAGGAGTCGTTCAGCCCGAGAGACCTTCAGGTGATCAAACTCACGGTTGAGGGCAAGACCGTTCCTTATATCGCTCGCCACCTTCGCTATAGCGAATCGACAATTAAGCAGACTCGCATCGCCGTGTACAAGAAACTCGGCGTTCGCAGGGCAGAAGATCTGGCCCACGCAGCCGCCGCGCTTGAGCTGCTTTAGTTATTTGACCGGTCAAAATCGCTATTTCCTCGGAAAATGTGTGGTTTCCCCTCACCTTTTATGGTAAAAATAGGGTTAACCATTGGATTTCTCGGGGGAGAACATGAGAACCAAAAACATCATCACCGACTTGATTCGCCGGGGCTTCGGAACCGTGATGGGCACCTTGAATGTGCCTAAGGACCAGCCACCCGTAATCAGGTCCATCTGGTAGGCCGTCAGAGCCACGAGGGTAAACTAGACCCTTGTGGCTCTAACTATCGGCATTGTCGGACTCCCTAACGTAGGCAAGTCCACCCTTTTCAACGCACTCACCAAGAACAACGTTCTGGCTGCCAACTACCCGTTTGCAACCATTGAGCCAAACGTGGGAGTGGTAAACCTCCCCGATGCCCGCCTGGGCAAGCTGGCCGAAATGTATGGTTCTGAGCGTCTGCTTCCGGCCCCAGTTTCGTTTGTGGACATCGCAGGTATCGTGCGTGGCGCATCGGAGGGTGAGGGCCTTGGCAACAAATTCCTGGCCAACATTCGCGAGGCAGACGCCATCGCGCAGGTTGTGCGTGGCTTCACCGACGGCGATGTGGTGCACGTTGACGGCAAGGTAGACGCCAAGAGCGACATCGAGACCATCAACACCGAGCTGATCCTGGCCGACATGGAGACCCTGAACAAGGCTCGTCCTCGCATCGAGAAGGAAGTCAAGGGCAAGAAGGCAGAGCCAATCGCCCTCGAGGTCATTGACGAGGCTCTCGGCTTTCTGGATGCTGGCACCCCGCTGAGCCAGACCAAGATTGACCTAACTCCCATCAGGGAGCTGGGCTTGCTTACCGCCAAGCCCGTCATTTATGTTTTCAACGTTGATGAGGCTGTCCTCACCGATGCCGCCAAGAAGAAGGCTCTAGCCGACCTGGTGGCTCCAGCCGAGGCAGTGTTCCTCGACGCCAAGGTGGAATCCGAACTCATTGACCTAGACGCCGCGGAGGCAGCAGAGCTGCTGGCATCGTTGGGTCAGGACGAGAGCGGTCTGGACCAGCTGGCCCGCATTGGTTTTGACACTCTTGGCCTGCAGACCTACCTAACCGTTGGTCCAAAGGAAGCTCGCGCCTGGACCATCCGCAAGGGTTGGAAGGCGCCTCAGGCTGCCGGTGTGATCCACACCGACTTCGAGCGTGGCTTCATCAAGGCCGAAATTGTTTCCTTCAACGACCTAGTTGCCGCTGGCAGCATGAACGACGCCAAGGCGGCCGGCAAGGTGCGCATGGAGGGCAAGGAATACGTCATGCAGGATGGCGACGTCGTGGAGTTCCGCTTCAACGTCTAGCCGTTATCAAAGATTAACTAATAACGCCTTGCGCTAATAACGCGAGGCGTTATTGTTTTAATGTGATTGTTTCGTTTGCTGATAATGCGACCCAAAAGGTCTGGAAGCGCGAAACAGTCAAGAAATTTGGGCCAGATTTGCAACGTTTGGCATACCGGAAAATGACAATCCTCAACGCTGCGGAGTATCTGACAGATCTTCGGAGGCCGCCAGGAAACCGGTTGGAACTGCTGGTCGGTGATCGCGATGGGCAGCACAGCATTCGCGTCAACGACCAATGGTGGATCTGTTTTCGCTGGACTAGCGCTGGTGTAGCAGACGTTGAACTAGTGGATTACCACTGAAGGAAGGATAGAAAATGATGAAGGCACATGCCCCCATTCATCCGGGCGAAGTTCTCCTCGAAGATTTCCTGAAGCCTTATGGGGTTTCGCAGTATGAGCTTGCCAAGGTTGTTGGAGTTCCACCGCGTCGCATCAATGAAATAGTACTCGGCAAGCGTTCCATAACCCCAGACACCGCTTTGAGGCTGGCCCGCGCCTTCGACATCAGCGACCGCTTTTTCCTAAACCTCCAGGCACACTACGACCTAGAGATTGAGTCAGATCGTCTCGATGAGGTTTTGAAGAACATCAAGCCACTCGCCGCAGTCAGCTAACGAATGTCCCAAAACCCAAAGCGCAAGGCATCCAAGGACAGCGGCCCAAAGGTTGAGGTCCGCAACGTGAACGTGCCTGGCTGGACGGGCAAAGTTGATGCCGTCAAGTACGAAGCGATGCGCAACGCGCTTTTGCGCATTCTGCCGCGCCAGGCGCCGGGCCTAACCCAAACTGAGATGCGCAACAAAGTGGTTTTCCACCTGCCCGAGCACGTTTTTCCAGGCGGCGAGAAGGCTGACTGGTGGAGCAAGTGCGTTCAGTTAGACCTCGAGGCGGATGGAATTATTGAGCGCGAACGAACCGCCAAACCCCTCCGCTGGCACAGGGTTTAGACACCAATCCGACAGTTGGCTGTGAGTCTGGAGCAATCTGGTGCTTTCACACCTACACTTGGGGAGTGACCTTATTGGCCAGCCGTAAATCGGCTACGCATTTCAGCGAAATTTTGTCTCGGGTATCGGCAGCAGGGTTACTTAAAAAGAAGCCTTCCTTCTACATCATCCGACTCCTCATCATCTCTGCCCTGGCCAGTGCGCTTTGGGTTGCAGGTGGCTTTGTAGGGCTCCTCACCAACCAGCACGGAGCCTGGATCCTCCTTGGCTTCGCTATTGCGGGTCTGCTCGGCGTGCTGAGCGCCCAGTTTGGCTTTATCGCCCACGAGGCTGCCCACCGTCAGATCTTCCGCAACAACAAGGCAAACGACTGGGCGGGGCTAATCCTGGCCAACCTGTTCGCCGGCCTCAGCTACGGCTTCTGGCAGCGCAAGCACAACAAGCACCACCAGAAACCCAACTTCATCGATGAAGACCCAGACATCAACATTCGGGTGCTGTCCTTCACCGTGGAAAGCCGCAATCGCAAGCGCGGTTTTGAGCGTTGGCTGAGCGACCGCCAGGGCTACCTTTTCCCGCTCCTTCTGCTGTTCACCGGCTTTGACCTGTTGCTAGACAGTTTCACTAGCCTCAAGCGCAAGGACCGCCCGCTCAAGATCCGCCTGCTGGAATTTGGCCTGATGCTGGTGCGTCAGACCGCGCCATACGTAGCCATGACCGTCATGTTTGGCTGGCTTTGGGCCATTGCTCTCTGGGTTTTCATGATGCTCATGTTTGGTTTCTTCATGGGCGCAGCCTTTGCTCCAAACCACAAGGGCATGCCGCTGATTGAGAAGGGGGCCAAGATTGACTTCTTCCAGCGTCAGGTGCTCACCAGCCGCAACATTCGCGGTTCCTGGCTCAAGGACAACCTCATGGGAGGCCTCAACTACCAGGTTGAGCATCACCTATTCCCATCGATGCCCCGGCCGCACCTGGCTAAGGCTCACAAGATTGTGGTGGAGTTCTGTGCCGAGCGCGGGGTTCCGCTAACCGAGATGAACCTGCTGTCCAGCTACGTTGTGGTTATGAAGTACCTCAACAAGGTAGGTCTTAGCCGCAACAGCGATCCGTTCGTTTGTCCGCTGGTGGCAACCATGCGCCCGGTCTACTAACCGCCGCACCAACACTTAAACGAAAACAGCCCACCAGTTGGTGGGCTGTTTTACGGTGTTCCTTTAGGCGCGTTAGCTCTAAACCAGGCGACGAGCCGGCGACTCGGTGAGGGCAGGGTCAGACTTGGCGAACGGAGCCATAAGCTTTTCGATTTTTTGCATAACCTCGGCCGGCAACTCAACGCCAACGGCACCTAGGTTGGAGGTGATCTGGTCTGGGCGGCTGGCACCAACAATGGCCGAAGCCACGTTTGGGTTTTGCAGAGTCCAGGCCAGTGCCAGCTGAGCCATGGTGAGACCCAGGTCGGCTGCAATCGGCTTCAGCTCCTGTACGGCAGTCAAAAGGCGGTCGTCCATGAGTTCCTTGATGAACATGTTCGACTTGTCGTTGGCGGCACGGCTGTCTGATGGCGCTGCCTGACCAGGTAGGTATTTGCCGGTCAAGACGCCCTGTGCCATTGGAGACCAAACAATTTGGCTCACACCAAGTTCGGTACATGTCGGCACAATCTCGGCTTCAATCACGCGCCACAGCATGGAGTACTGAGGCTGGTTCGAAACCAACTGAATCTTGAGTTCCTTGGCCAGCGCATGTGCCTCAGAAATCTGCTGCGCGTTCCACTCAGAAACACCGATGTAAAGCGCCTTGCCCTGACGAACGATGTCGGCAAAGGCCACCATGGTTTCTTCGAGCGGGGTCTCGACGTCGTAGCGGTGAGCCTGGTAGAGGTCAACGTAGTCGGTCTGCAGACGGCGCAACGAGCCGTTGATACTGTCCATGATGTGCTTGCGGCTCAGACCGGTGTCGTTTGGACCGCGGTTGGCAACCGGCCAGTAGGTCTTGGTAAAGATCTCGAGGCCCTCGCGACGCTGTCCAGCGAGCGCCTTACCCAGTACCTCTTCGGCGGCCAGGTTGGCGTAAACGTCTGCGGTGTCGAAGGAGGTGATTCCACCATCAAGGGCGGCGTGCACGGTGGCGATTGCCACCGAGTCGTCAACCTGCGAGGCGTGGGTGAGCCAGTTGCCGTAGGTGAGCTCGCTCACCTTGAAGCCGGAGTTTCCTAGGTAGCGGTAGCGCATCGGTGCCTACTTCTTCTTGCCCAGGAATGGGCCAACGGCTGGCTTTGGCATGCGGAGCATGCGCAGCTGGGTGCCGCGAACTACGCCGTACAGCGCCAGGCCTGACTCCAGCTTGTCTGCGCCAAACTTGGCCTTGGCGGCCTTCTTGACCTTGCGGGCGATGAAAACGCTGTCCAGAACGATGGCGAGCATAATTCCGATGGAGATGAGAGACAGGGTCTTATTGAAGGTGGAGGCCTGGTTGGAGTCCATGAAGCTCAGCAGCAGAACCATAACCATTGCTGGAACCAGGAATTCGCCCACGGTGTAGCGCGAGTCAATGAGGTCGCGCACAAACTTTTTCTGTGGGCCGCGCTCGCGCACCGGTAGGTACTTGTCCTCACCGGCGAGCTGTCCGGCGCGCACGCGGGCGCGGTCTGCCTTGGCCTTGGCCTTGGCTGCCTCTTTAGCCTCTGGGCTGCGGTCGCCAACCAGTGGGCGAACAGTTGCGGCCTGAGCCTGCTTGCGGGTTGGAGTTGCCTTGCCTTTACCGGCCGGCTTCTGCTCTGCAGATGAATCGGACATTGTGCTCCCTTGCCTACGGCGGGCGTCCCGCCTGAGAAATAAGATTACCCGTATGACCGCCAGCAACTCGCTTACCGCAGCCCAAGTCTCCCAAGTCACCGATGCAGTAACTGCCGCCTTTCCTAGCGCAATTGGAACCCTCGGTGACCTAGTTCGGATCCCCGGCATTGCCTGGGATGCCTTCGACCCGGAAAACCTGGAGCGAAGCGCCGCAAAGGTTGCCGATTTGCTGCGCGAAACCGGCGTATTCGACTGGGTTGAGATTCGCAAGGCCCCGGTTGCCTCCGAGTATGGCGACAAGCTTGGTGCCCCTGCTGTGGTGGCTCGGCGCGGGGCTAAGAACGGTGCCCCGCAGATTTTGCTTTACGCTCACCACGACGTGCAGCCTCCAGGCGACGCCACCATCTGGAAGACACCGGAGTTCCAGCCAACCGTCATCGAAGGCCGCATGTACGGTCGTGGCGCTGCTGACGACAAGGCGGGCATCGTGGCTCACCTCACCGCCATAGAGACCCTGAAGGCCATCGCCGGCGCAGATTTCGACCTTGGAATTACCTGCTTTATCGAGGGCGAGGAAGAAGCCGGAAGCCCGTCTTTCCGCAACTTCCTTGAGGCCAACGCCGAGGACCTGAAGTCGGATGTCATCATCGTTGCTGACAGCGGTAACTTCACCACCGAAATTCCGGGCATCACCACCACCCTGCGCGGACTTGTCAGCCAGGTTCTTGAGGTGCGCACACTAGACCACGCGGTTCACTCGGGCATGTTTGGGGGAGTGGTACCAGACGCCATGACCGCCATGATTCGCCTGTTGGCAAGCCTGCATGACGAGCGCGGAAACGTGGCGGTTGCCGGTTTGCACAGCTCCAAGGCTGCAGATCTTCCTCTCACCGATGCCATGATGCGCGCAGACAGTGGTCTGCTTGATGGCGTCGAATTCATCGGTGAGGGAAGCCTGACCGACCGAAACTGGACCAAGCCGGCAATCACAGTGATTGGTATTGACGGCCAGACTGTTGCCCTCTCCAGCAACACCATGCTGCCGAGCGTAAAGGCCAAGATTTCCATGCGAATCGCGCCTGGGGAGCAGCCTGAGCGCGCACTACAGCTGCTTCGCGAACACCTGGAAGCCAACCTGCCCTGGGGTGCCAAGCTGGAGTACCACGAAGTCGAAAAGGGCAAGCCGTACCTGGTTACCGACGGCGGCTGGGCTAAGCCACTGCTGGAGGAAGCGCTGGGTAAGGCCTACGGTCACGAATCGGTAGATTTGGGGATCGGTGGCTCAATTCCTTTCATTGCAGACCTGGTTGAACTGTTTCCAGCAGCCCAGATTCTGGTCACCGGTGTTGAAGACCCAGACTCCCGAGCACACAGTCCAAATGAATCGGTGCACCTTGGTGGGCTGAAGAACGCCATGGTTGCAGAAGCGCTCCTACTTTTGGGAAGCAATTCGCTCAAAAACTGATTTACAATTTCTTTAGCTTTCTGCCTCGAGTGGGGTAGGCAACAACTAGGAGTTCAAAATGAGCGACACCGTAGAGACCGCACCAGCACACGGCGTAAACCTGACCCCTTCGGCTCAGGAGCGCCTTCGCAAGGCCGTTGAAGCCGAGGGAAACACCAGCCTGCGTCTGCGCATGGAAGTTAAGGCCGGCGGTTGCGCGGGTCTGCAGTACGACATGTGGCTGGACGAGAACGCCGACGAGCAAGACTTGATCGTCAACTACGACGGTGTTGAGGTAGTGGTTGACCAGTCGTCCGCGCTGTATCTGAGCGGTGCCACCATCGACTTTGAAGACACTCTGATGCGTCAGGGCTTCACCATTGACAACCCAAACGCAACTGGCAGCTGCGCCTGCGGAAACTCGTTTAACTAGTCAAAAACGCACTTCAGTTAGCCCCACCTTCCAGTTAGGTGGGGCTAACTTTTTTTAATCTCCACCAACCCCGCTTTTAAGGGGTCTTTTGCGTCGTTTGAGCCAAGTTTGAGGCAGTGACGGGAATAGGATAGGGGTGTACGAATTCGTTTTTCGAAGGGTAGATTGTGCTTCGTAAGCGCCACCTGAAGCTGGCCGGCATTTTGGCCGCAGCCTCCACGCTTTTGCTCACTGGTTGCACCCAGCAGGAACTGCAGGGTTACCTGCCTGGTTCCGGCCACGTGACCAACCACACCTCGTCCATCGTTGGCCTCTGGGTCACCTCTTGGATCGTGCTGCTCATCGTGGGTGTCATCTCCTGGGGCCTCATGGCCTGGGCCATGATCGCCTACCGTCGCCGCAAGGGCGAGACTGGCCTGCCAGTGCAGCTGCGCTACAACATGCCAATCGAGACCCTGTTCACCGTGGTGCCTTTCATCATCACCGTGGGCTTCTTCGCCTTCACCGCCAAGACCATGACTGCCATCGAGCAGCCAAACCACGCTACCCGCGTGGTTCAGGTCATTGGAAAGCAGTGGTCGTGGGACTTCAACTACACCAACGACAACACCTACGACTCTGGTATCCAGTACCAGGACGGCCCAAAGTCCAAGACCGAGGCAACCCTGCCAACTCTTTACCTAGAGAAGGACGTACCGGTTGAGGTTGACCTCACCTCGCGTGACGTAATCCACTCGTTCTGGGTCATCGACTTCCTGTACAAGAAGGACATGTTCCCTGGACGCGTAAACCGCATCTACTTCACCCCAACCGAGGCCGGCACCTTCGCCGGTAAGTGTGCTGAGCTCTGTGGTGAGTTCCACAGCGCCATGCTCTTCAACGTGAAGGTTGTAGACAAGGCCGCCTACGATGCCCACATCGCCGCCCTCAAGGCAGCCGGCAACAATGGCCAGCTTGGCTTCGACCTCAACCGCATGCAGACCCTGCCTGGTAACAAGGCAATCAACAACTAAGGAAAACGAAAATGGCAACCGCAACTGCTTCTGCAACTGCCTCCTCGGTAGGCGCAGCGCGCAAATCCAAGGGCCGCATCCTGGTTGATTGGCTCACCACAACCGATCACAAGAAGATCGGTTACCTATACCTCATGACTTCCATCGGCTACTTCGTAATTGGTGGAATCATGGCACTGCTCATCCGTGCACAGTTGGCCATGCCAGGTCTAAGCGTGGTTGCAACTCACGAGCAATACAACCAGCTCTTCACCATGCACGGCACCATCATGCTGCTGATGTTTGCAACCCCGCTGTTCGCAGCATTTGCCAACATCCTCATGCCAGTTCAGATTGGTGCTCCAGATGTGGCTTTCCCACGTCTGAACGCCATCGCCTACTGGTTCTACTTCTTCGGCTCCTTCGTGGCAGTTGCCGGATACTTCACCCCTCAGGGTGCAGCTGGCTTCGGTTGGTTTGCCTACCAGCCACTGGCTAACACCACTTACACCCCAGGCATCGGTGGAGACCTATGGGTCTTCGGTCTGGCACTGAGTGGTTTCGGAACCATCATGGGTGGTGTGAACTTCATCACCACCATCCTCACCATGCGTGCGCCTGGCATGACCATGTTCCGCATGCCTATCTTCACCTGGAACACCCTGGTGACCTCCATCCTGGTCATCATGTGCTTCCCTCCACTGGCCGCCGCACTGTTTGCAATGGGCGCAGACCGTCGCTTTGGAGCTCACCTGTTTGACCCAGCCAACGGTGGCCCAATGCTTTGGGAGCACCTGTTCTGGTTCTTCGGTCACCCAGAGGTTTACATCCTGGCGCTGCCATTCTTTGGCATCGTTTCGGAGATCTTCCCGGTCTTCAGCCGCAAGCCAATCTTTGGTTACAAGACCCTGGTCTACGCAACCATCGCCATTGCTGCGCTGTCCATGACCGTATGGGCTCACCACATGTACGTGACCGGAGACGTTCTGCTGCCGTTCTTCGCTCTCACCACCATGCTGATTGCAGTTCCTACCGGTGTGAAGGTATTCAACTGGATTGGCACCCTGTGGCGCGGTTCCATTACCTTTGAGACCCCGATGCTGTTCTCGCTAGGCTTCTTGACCACCTTCATCTTCGGCGGTCTGACCGGTGTAATCCTGGCCTCGCCAGCTCTCGACTACTCGCTCTCGGATTCCTACTTCGTGGTTGCTCACTTCCACTACGTAGTGTTCGGTACCGTTGTGTTCGCCATGTTTGCTGGTATCTACTTCTGGTACCCAAAGATGACCGGCAAGATGCTCAACGAGCGTCTAGGCAAGATTCAGTTCTGGCTGCTTTTCATCGGCTTCCACACCACCTTCCTCATCCAGCACTGGCTGGGTGTCATGGGTATGCCACGTCGTTACTACAGCTACCTGGCTTCGGACGGCTTCGGTGACCTCAACCTGATCTCCACCATTGGCTCCGCCATCCTTGCTCTGTCGATGATCCCGTTCTTCTGGAACATCTTCATCACCGCAAGGAAGGGTCAGAAGGTAACCGTGAACGACCCATGGGGTTACGGCCGCTCGCTCGAGTGGGCAACCGCATCGCCATTCCCTCGTCACAACTTCACTTCGATCCCACGCATCCGCTCGGAGTCGCCTGCGTTTGACCTGAACCACCCGGAGTTTGCTGCTCCGGAGGCCAAGGTTGAGGCAAAGAAGGGCTAAAACTTATGAAGACTAATGCCAAGCTGTTCCTGCTGCTAACTGCTTTTTACCTCGTAGACGCCATTGTTTACGGCTTCTGGAGCTACAACTCCATGGGCCGTGTCGAGATTATCGGTACCGCTGCCATTGGCATGCTGGTGTTCCTGTCGGGCTTCATCTACTTCTACGTAAACAAGACCGCCGACCACTCTGGTCCGCTTCCTGAGGACCGCCTCGATGGCAACATCGAAGAGGGTGCTGGCGAGCAGGGCTTCTTCGCCCCATGGTCGTGGTGGCCACTAGCCCTGGGCTTCTTCGCCTCTATTGTGTTTGCTTCGCTTGCCGTTGGATGGTGGCTAACCTTCTGTGCAGTGCCTCTGGCTCTGGTTGCACTAATCGGTTTGGTCTTTGAGTTCAGCCGCGGACAGCACGCCCACTAACAAGTTTCACTAGATGAGACCCAGCTTCGGCTGGGTCTTTTCTTTTACCCAGGTAAATGTCCCAGCCCCCAGATAGCTTTATGCGGGAGTTGCAGGGGGGCATTGGAGGGCATATGTGGGCATCGGTGGTTTTCTACTGGGAGTACTTTTGGAAGGCTCTGTATCTAACGGTCACCGTTTACTTCGGCCAGCTATACACCTGGGTTGAGATTGCTTCTTGGGTTGCAATGAACTGCTATTCCGCAGGAGCGCTTTCTAAGGCGGATCGCCAGCGTAACGGTTGGGATGACCCAGGGTTGATTTATTCACCTGTTTTGGACGACTACGTCCCTCTGAGCCGGTACGAGGAAGCACAGTACCCGGGGGAGTGGCGGCACTCATACGAGGACATCCCGCCTGAGAAGCGCACCTGGTTTCACAAGGCCATGATTTGGCTAGGTCTAGACCCTTCTAAGTAACCCGGCGCGGTAGCTGTCGTTTACGCAGGCTGTGGTGCTCAACCCAAATGGAACTCAAAGACTTGGGGTACTTGCAGGGGAGTAGTCTGCAGGTATCTCCGAAAGGGGGCAGTCATGCCAGTCAGAAGGTTCATGTTTTCAGTGGCCACTATGGCCGCTATAAGTACGGTGGCCGCGTTTGGCATCTCGGCTCAGGCTGCCCAACTAAGTGCAGCCAAACCCACCGTCACAATCTCTATGTTTGCATTCAGTAAGTTGTCGGTCAAGGCTGGAACTAAGTTCACCGTAGTCAACAAGGACAGCGCAGACCACACTTTCCATGTGGCAGGAACCAAGCTGGATCCCCTTGTAAAGTCCGGTTCTTCAGTGCAGGTCATCGCTCCAGCCAAACCCGCAAAGTACAAGGTGACCTGCGATTTCCACCCCAGCATGCACGGAGTGCTCACCGTGACAAAGTAGCAGGAGCTACGCCGCTGGAAAAGGAATCGGCCCCAACCGAGTGGTTGGGGCCGATTGCTCTGAAGGTGGGTAGCCGAAACTACCTTTACTTGGTAATTGCCTTCTTGGTGGTCTTCTTTGCCGGCTTAGCCTCAACCTCGGCGTGGCCGTGGTGTGACTGTGCCTCTGCCAGCTCGAGTGCGGTAACTGGTGCTACGCGGTCCTCGAAGTAGAAGCGGCTCCAGCTGGCACGTAGACGGGCAGACATGGTGATCTTGCCCTGTGCGTTTGGACGAGCGATGGTTGGCTGGTAGTCAACGAAGTCAACCAGCTTGTACATCTCGTGGGCTGGAAGAGCCTCGTGGAGCTCCTCGTACTCACCGTTTGGGTGACGCACGATTCGACCAGTCTCGCGACCGTGGAGAACAATCTCGCGGTCCTTGCGCTGCAGGCTGAGGCAAACGCGCTTGGTAACCAGGAACGCAAGGATCGGTGCCACGATGAGCGAGATCTGCAGGGTGGTTAGCACGCCATTCAGGCTGAGCAGGAAGTGGGTTGCAACGAGGTCGGTGGATGCACCGGCCCATAGAACTGCGTAGAAGGTCATTCCGGCAGCACCGATGGCGGTACGGGTTGGAGCGTTGCGTGGACGGTCAAGCACGTGGTGTTCGCGCTTGTCGCCAGTTACCCAAGCCTCAAAGAATGGGTAGAAGGCAACTAGAACCATGAAGACCACCAGCACCAGGATTGGCAGCAGGATGTTCCAAGCCCAGGTGTATGGACCGGTGACAACCTCGAGGTGGGTAGGTGCCAGACGCAACGCACCATCGGCCCAACCGATGTACCAGTCAGGCTGGGTACCGGCGGATACTGGCGATGGGTCGTACGAGCCGTAAAGCCAGATTGGGTTGATGGATACCGTTGCGGCAACCAGCATCAGTACACCGAAGACCACGAAGAAGAATCCTCCGGCCTTGCCAACGTAAACCGGCATCAGTGGGTAGCCAACAACGTTGTCGTCGCGGCGGCCTGGACCGGAGAAGTGGGTGTGCTTGTGGATTACCACCATGAAGAGGTGGATGGCGATGAACACCAGGATAAGAGCTGGGATAAGCAGGATGTGCAAGCCGTAGAGGCGAGCCACAATCTGGGTTCCGGGGAACTCTCCGCCGAACAGCATGGACGATACGTAGGCGCCGATTACTGGCACGCCCTTGATCATTCCATCGATGATTCGCAGACCGTTACCGGACAGCAGGTCGTCAGGCAGCGAGTAGCCGGTGAAGCCGCCAGCCATTGCAAGGACGAACAGCGCAAAACCAACAACCCAGTTGATCTCGCGTGGCTTGCGGAATGCTCCGGTGAAGAACACGCGCATCATGTGAAGGCCAGCTGCCGCCACGAACAGCAGTGCTGCCCAGTGGTGGAGCTCGCGCATCAGCAGACCGCCGCGCACCTCAAACGAGATGTCCAGGGCCGACTTGTACGCGATGGACATCTCAGCACCCTTGAGTGGGCCGTATACGCCGTCATAGATGACCGGAACCTGGGAAGGCTGGAAAAAGAAGGTGAGGAACACACCGGAAAGGAGCAGGACCAGGAAGGAGTACAGTGCCACCTCACCCAGCATGAACGACCAGTGGTCAGGGAAAATCTTGCGGCCGAACTCCTTGAGGATGCCGCCCATACCTACGCGCTCGTCGAGGTAGTTGGCGGTTCCCGCGAGGAAGCCGCCCTTCTTCTTGGAAGTAGTGGTTGCAGTGCTCATGATTTAGCGCTCCCAGAAGCTAGGGCCAACAGGCTCGTGGAAGTCGCTCTTGGCGACCAGGTAGCCCTCGGCGTCAACGGTGATTGGCAGCTGTGGCAGCGCGTGGCTGGCTGGGCCAAAGATGACCTCACAGTCGTTGGTGATGTCAAAGGTTGACTGGTGGCAAGGGCAGAGCAGGTGGTGGGTGTGCTGCTCGTACAGTGCCACTGGGCAACCAACGTGAGTACAGATCTTGGAGTAAGCAACGATGCCGTCGTAACCCCAGGCCTTTTCCTTGTCGCTCTTGATGTCGGCTGGGTCTAGACGAACCAGCAGAACCGCGGCCTTAGCCTTCTGCTCCAGCTTGTCCTCGCGGGTGTTCAGCCCCTCAGGGATTACGTGGAATACCGAACCAAGGGTGATGTCCGATGCCTTGATTGGGGTACCGGTTGGGTCGGTGGTGAGGCGAACACCCTTCGACCACATGGTGTGGCGCAGTGTCTCGCTCGGGTTGGCATCGGTGGTCATGTCCTTGAACAGAACCAGACCTGGAAGTGGGAATAGGGCGAGCGCACCGTAAAGGCTGCGACGGATGAGCTTGCGGCGGCTGAAACCGGACTCCTGGTTGGCCAGGTTCACAATCTCAATGGCGCGAGCACGAACTTCCTCGGAACCGCGAGTCTGGTGACGAGCCTCGGCAACCTCGGCGTCTGGCATCAGGGTCTTGGCCCAGTGCACGGCACCAAATCCGATGGAAAGCATGCCCAGGGCAATGCTTACACCTACGAAGAAAGTATTGTTGCGAACGGTGTTCAAGTCTTCGCTGATTGGGAAGACGAAATAGAACACGATGGCAGCAATGCTACCCACGGCGCTGATGAGGAACCAGGTAGCAACCTGGTTTGCAGCAGCCTTCTCGTGCTTCTTGCTCTTGTCGGTCATTCGCACGCGGTGCGGCTCGTCAAGACCTGGATCGGCGATCTTGTCGGCTGAGACCACCGCGAGACCGGCACTGTACTCGTGCTCCGCCTCGTGCGACTCGTTCTTAGTAGCCAATTGCTTGCTCCCTTTTAGTTGCTAAGTCTCTAAATGGTGCTTCGAGCTAGTTGCTCTTTGCACCTAACCAAACAGTGATGCCAATGATTCCACCAAGAACGGCGATCCAAACGAATAGACCCTCCGCAACTGGACCTAGGTTAGCCAGGTCCAAACCGGCAGGTGATGGGTGCTCCTGGAGGTAGACAAGGTAGGTGATGATGTCCTTCTTGTCCTTAGGGGTGAGGTTTGCATCGTTGAAGACCGGCATGTTCTGAGGGCCGGTGATCATTGCCTCGTAGATCTCCTTCTTAGGAGTCTCAGTCAGTGCAGGTGCGTACTTGCCCTGGGTGAGTGCTCCACCGGCTCCGGCGGCGTTGTGACACATGGCGCAGTTGGTGCGGAACAGCTCGCCACCGCGGGTGGCGTTACCGTCAGCCGCTACCTGTGCTTCGGTAGGTACGGCTGGGCCAGGGCCTAGCGAGGCTACGTATGCAGCCAGCGATGCGATCTGCGCATCGGTGAATGAAACCGGGTCCTTGGCGGCGATCTGAGGGCCGGAGGCCTGAGCAGGCATACGACCAGAGCCAACCTGGAAGTCAACCGACGCTGCGCCAACACCTATGAGGGTTGGGGCGTTGGCGGTTCCCTCGGCGTTCTTGCCGTGGCAAGATGCACAGTTGGCAAGGAACAGCTTGTGACCCTCGTCGATCTGGGCTGCAGATGCAACGGTGGAAGACTGAGTGCCCTTGATGGCCGCATTGGCTGCTGCGTAGCCACCACCGGTTGCCAGAAGGCCGATTGCAATAACCGCTGCTGCGGCAAAAGGCTTGCGGCGCGAGAGACCGCTCTTGCTCTTGAAGATAGCCATTTCTTGTGTGTTCTCCGAATCGCTTATTTCAGAACGTAGATGATGAGGAACAGGCCAATCCAGACCACGTCCACAAAGTGCCAGTAGTACGAGACCACGATGGCGCCAGTTGCCTCGTAGTGACCAAACTTCTTGGCTGCGAAAGTCTTGCCGATGATCAGCAGGAAGGCCACCAGACCGCCGGTTACGTGCAGAGCGTGGAAGCCGGTGGTGATGTAGAAGGCCGAGGTGTAGCTGTTGGCATCGAAGGTCATGCCGAACTCGGAGATGAGGTTGGTGTACTCCCAGACCTGACCCGAAACGAAGATTGCACCCAGAACGTAGGAGAGCAGGAACCACTCAACCATTCCCCAGTTCTTAGGGTTGGCGGAGGTGGCGCGTGGCTGCATGCGTTCTGCAGCGAAGACACCGAACTGAGCGGTGAACGACGAAGCTACCAGGATCAGGGTGTTGGTGAGAGCGAACGGTACGTTTAGGTGCTCGGTCTGGCTTGCCCAAAGACCTGCCGAATTGGACCGGAGGCTGAAGTACATTGCGAACAGACCGGCGAAGAACATCACCTCACTGCCAAGCCAAACAATAGTTCCAACAGAGGTGGAATTTGGTCGGTTAATGACGGGTGCAGAATGCTGCGACACTGGCATGGTAGTCATACCTCTAGCATAACCAAGCAGGGGGTGGTCAAATGGGTTTTGACGCCTTAAACCAGACCCAAATTTCCCCAAAATCCGCAAGATTTTAAGCCTCGCTGACAGCGGTGTCAGGCAGGGGAGCGGTGGGCGTGTCTGCCCTAAACTTTTTGCTATGACTCAAACTCAGTCCTGGCCTGGAATTCTCGCCCACCTACTAGCTAAAAGCGACCTCGATCGCCCCGCTGCTGCATGGGCGATGAACCAGATCATGGCCGGCGAGTCGGAGGATGCACAGATCGGCGCGTTCATGATGGGACTCCGCGGCAAGGGGGAGTCGGTCGCCGAACTGGCGGGACTTGTTGACGTCATGTTGGAGCGCTGTGTCATTCTCGACACCGGTGACGACGCGGTAGACATCGTGGGCACCGGAGGCGATCTGGTTGGCACTGTCAACGTTTCATCCATGGCCAGCATTCTGACCTCGGCCGCCGGCATTCCGGTGATGAAGCACGGTTCTCGCTCGGCGTCTGGCAAGACTGGATCGTCTGAGATGCTCGAGGTGCTCGGGGTGCGCCTAGATCTTTCGCCGGAGCGCGTTGCTGACATCTTCCGTGAGCTGGGGCTCACCTTCTTCTTCGCACCGGTGTTCCACCCTGCGATGCGCCACGTGGCACCAATTCGCCGCCAGCTAGGCGTTCCAACCACCTTTAACTTCCTTGGCCCGTTGGCAAACCCGGCCCAGCCAATCGCAACCAGCCTGGGCGTTGCCAACGCATCGGTGGCACCTTTGATGGCCGCCGAGATGGCTGCTCGTCAACGAACAGCCCTGGTTTTCCGCGGAAATGACGGCCTGGACGAGCTGACCACCACCGATGGCAGCCGAATTTGGGAGGTCAGTGGGGGAGAGGTGCGCGAGCACACACTTGATCCGCGCAAGTTTGGCGTGGAGCGCGCCCGACACGAGCAGTTGCTCGGAGGTGACGCTCACTTCAACGCTCAGGTTTGCCGCGATTTGTTTGAAGGCAACACCGATGGCAACCTTGGTGCGGTTCGAGACATCGTGGTTTTGAACTCGGCCGCGGGAGTGGTGGCCTACGAACTGGCCAAGGATGCATCCCGTGTGGATGTTGACCTTGATGTTCGCTTTGAAGATGCCATTGAGCGCGTCACCCGTGCGCTTGAGTCCGGGGCGGCTCGCGAAAAGCTAAGCGCCTGGATTGCCGCAACTCAGGCGTAGCAACACTTTTCAGCGGAGTTTGCAATTCTGAAGGTTTAATGTTTATCGTTAATCGATAAATCATTTAACGATATTTCAGGGGGCATTGTGGACATCACGTTCATGGGGCAATTCGCGGGGTTTTACATGTTCGGCCTTTTCGTGGTGGTTTATCTGGTGTTTAAACCGCGCGCCAAAGGTCTGTTTTCGGGATTTGGCTACATCTTCACTCCGGCAGGCGCCACCCGTGTCACAGCCTCGACTGTTATGGTCCAGTCAGCGGTCGCAATCGTCGGGGGAGTGTGGCAGCGCCTTACCGACTCGCCAATGCGCGTAACGGCCAGATTCTCTCTGGACTTACCCCAGAGTGCTGGGACAAATGACGCCAGAATCCTGAGTGGCTTTGCTGATAAAGGTTTTGTAATAGCCAATGGAATCTCTGAGCAGGCTCGCCTCTACCTCAGCATTGAGTTTGCGGCTAACACTCTTGTTTGGGTGGCCGTGTCATGGGTGGTTTACCGCATAGCAACTGCCGTCATGAAGGGAGAGGGATTCCTCGGGTCCATGCCTCGAGATCTGCGGGTCCTCGCTCTTGTAATTCTCGTCACCCAAACTCTGAGCCAGTACTTCGGCTCGCGTGCCGACTCTCAGGTAAGCACAGAACTATTTGGCGCTAACGACTGGGCCTCAAATCTGCCACATGCCTACAACGTTATGAGCCTTCCGCTCTGGCAGGTATTCGCTGCCACTGCCATCTGGGTGTTTGCCAAACTCATTGAAAATGGCGTACAGCTTCAGCGTGACAACGCCGGATTGATCTAGGGGAGCAGGCTATGACTTTCCCACTTGGAATATTGGTTTTGGGTCTCCTAATAGCCTGCTTGGTGCTTGGAGTGGTGCTCATCATCCGCGGGCTCTCGCCGGTTTCGGCCACGCGCTGGGCCAAAGTGGCCGCGATTATTGCCATGATTGTGGCATCGGTGACAACTACGCTCCGGGTAATCACCTGCGTAATTCCTGGCGGCATAGTTCAGGTCTCGGTGAGTTCGGTCAAGCCGTTCTGGCCGGTGTTGCCAAACGCCATGGAATTCAATGGCAATGCACAAGCCAAAATCCTTCAGGGTGGCTTCCAAAGCGCCGATGTGTTCGTTACAAATGCGGGCCTGCCGGGGCGAATTGCTATGGCAGTGGCGGCGATTTGCTTCGGCCTAGTAGTCATCGCCCTGAGTGTGGCGGTTCACAGAATTTCCCTGGCGATTGAGCAGGGGAGTAGCTTCAGGGACATTTCCGTCATCTGGCTGAAACGTTGCGCCTGGATTGTGCTCATCGGTGGGGAAGCGGCTGCACTTGCCGGCGGCATTGGTCGCTCGCTGATCAGCAGGGACCTCTCCGCCACCAACTACACGTTGAAGTTCACAACATTGCCAGACACCTTATTTGCCAGCACCGATGCTGGAGTCGGGCAGCAGGTCTACGGAGTGGTAAACCTCAACACGAGCCTTGAAAGCCTTTTTGAGCTCTGGCCGTTGCTGGCGGGAATCGGATTGCTCCTGCTGGCGCGAATCTTTGACCAGGGCAAGAAGTTGCAAGCTGAAACCGAGGGTCTGGTCTAGCCGTGGCGGAGATTGAAGCAACCGCCGAGGGGGAGAGCCAACTCATTGACTGCCACCTCACAGAGCTGCTAAACGCCCGCGGAATGACACTGTCCCGCCTGAGCGAACTCGTGGACGTTTCGATTGTGAATCTGTCGATCCTTAAAAACAACAAGGCGCGTGCCATTCGCTTCAGCACGCTGCAGGCAATCTGCCAGGCGCTGGAGTGCGAACCGGGCGACTTGCTTACTATTCGCAGGTAGCGGCACAGTCATTACCGGGCCGTGCACAGCGGCATCAGTGGGGAGCTATTGATAAAACACTACTTGACATAATGTGCATTATCGGACAAAGGATGCCAGCCTCAGAAGTGGTGCTCTAGAAACTCCAGCAACCCCGGCGGGCCAACCCGCTCACCGCTTGCAATGAGCGCACGAGGTTGCCACCAGCGCCACTCAATGACGTCACGGTGTTCGTCCATGGTCCAGTTGGCGTCTGACAGCGAAAAATCGTCGTCCAAGGTCAGCTGGTAAAAATGCGCGATTCCAGTCTCATACTGGCCGTTGGCCCAGACCATTTTGAACGGAATGCTGGTGACAAGATGTCCTAGAGCCTCTGGGGTAACCACCAGGCCAGTTTCCTCAAACAGTTCGCGTACCGCGGCCTCTAGGATGCCTTCTCCTGGATCGATTCCTCCACCTGGCGTCAACCACCGCGGCGGCAAGCCGGTTCCCGGATCCCAGTGGGTATTCATCATGAGCAGCTCACCGTTGCCGTTGAGAAGCAAAACTCGCGCGGTTTCGCGGTGTTTTACGTGGTCGACCGATTCCGGATTGGCCGGCCGGTGGTGTTTCTTGACCTTTGGCGGCTTATTTGGGTCGTAACTCGGGAAGTAATCACTTGACATAACTTAATCCTGGGTTTAGAAGCGGTTTCCGGCCGAATTAGGCCTCTTCAACCGGCCGATGCGACTTCACGCCGAACATTTTCAGCGAGATCTGCATCAGTGGGCCAATGCATAGGGCAAAAATCAGGGTCCCCTCGCGTAGCTGCCCACCCATCGCCCAACCGATGCTCATGACGATCAGCTCGTATCCGGTGCGCACCTTCCAGATGGCCCAGCCGGTGACCCGCGCGGTGCCCACCATGAGGCCGTCGCGCGGCCCCATGCCATAGTTTGCCGAGATGTAGAGACCGGTTGCGAGGGCAAGCAGCAGCATGCCCAGAATAAACATTCCCAACTGCTGCCAGTATGCGGTCAGCGGTGGCAAAAACGGAAAAACGGTGTCGGCAAATAGGCCAATCAGAACCGCGTTCATGACGGTGCCAAAACCAGGCTTTTGCTTCAGGGGAATCCAGCAGAGCAGCACAATAACGCTCACAATGACGCTGGCCCAACCGTAGCTAATGTTCAGGACGCGCGAAAAGCCTTGCGCGAAGATGTCCCACGGGCCAAGACCGATGGCTGCGTGCACCATCAGCGCGATACCAAATCCAAAGACGTAGAGTCCTACAAATAGCTTGGCGAGTGCTACAAGGTTTAGCTTTGGCATGTTGCTAGCCTAGCCTCGTGTACCTGTACCCCACCGATGAGACTCGCATCTTCGCCCACCGTGGCCTGGCCATCGCGGCGGACGGTACTCCCCTAGACGAAAACACGCTGCCAGCGTTTGCCCGAGCACTCGAAGTTGGGGCCGACTACATCGAGAGTGACATTCAGGTTTCGCTCGACGGCGTTCCCGTGCTGTTCCACGACGACACCCTTGCCCGCGTTTCCAACGTTGACTCCCCCGTCAATAGGCTGACCATCGAGCAGATCAAGGCCGTCAAGCTGAACCACGGCGGAACCATCCCCACCCTCGCCGAGGCGCTCGAAGCGTTCCCGCAGGCCCGCTTCAACCTTGACTTCAAATCTGTCACTAGCATCACGGCGGGTTGCCGCGTCATTACCGAGCATGGCGCCCAAGCCCGCGTTTTGGCTGCTAGCTTCTCCGATGCCCGCGGCGAGGCAGCAGCCGCCAAATTGCCCGGAGTCGCCACCAGTGCCGGAATCGGTCGAACCCTGCGAGCCGTGATCGCTCACCGCATCGGTGCCGGAATTCTGCTCGGCATGGCTGTTGCCAGAGTCAACGCCCTTCAGATTCCTATCGCTCATGGCAGGCTGAAGCTCGACTCCCCTCGCTTCATTCGCAACGTTCAGAAGCATGGCGCCGAGGTTCACTACTGGACCATCAACGAGCCGGCCGAAATGCTGCGCCTAGTTGCCGCAGGCGCCAAGGGAATTGTCACCGACCGCGCAGACCTTGCCGTGGCTACGCTGCGCACATCTGCCGTTAGCAAGTAGCTAAAACTAATACCCATGGATCGAGGGGCACTCCCCTACCCTGACCAAATCCTTAAGGTCGACCCAAAATTGCCATTTCGGAATGATATTCGAGTTTGCTCTGTTTATGAACATGCAGCCAAAACCAGGGCTGAAACCCCAACCCAAAAGGTTGTTTTAGGAGCTCCATGTCACAGTCAAGTATGCGAGGCATGCGCCTCGGCTCGCAGTCCCTCGAGTCTGAGCGCAACGTATCTTTCGAGGCCCGCACCGTCCACAGCTACCTGTGCCCACAGGGTCACGTTTCTGAGTTGAAGTTCTCTGCCACGGCAGAGGTTCCAGAGACCTGGGAGTGCAAGAGCTGCGCCCGCACGGCAGTGCTTTTGATTGATGGCGTTCCAGTTGAGCCAATTGGCAAGGATGAGAAGACTCCTCGCAGCCACTGGGAGATGCTGCTCGAACGCCGTACCGTAGACGAACTTCAGATTTTGCTCGATGAACAGCTGGTCAACCTTCGCGCCCGCCGCGAGTCAGCCCGCCTAGCCGCAGAGGCCGCCAAGGCCTCCGCCTAAACCAAGAGACTAGAGTTGGCCGCCGCTGCAACGGCGGAGAACAGGTTGCTTGTATTGGGACGATACTGCAACGCAAAAAGCCTCCCGATAGGGAGGCTTTTTGTCTTCAAGACCTGCAATAAAAGACTCTAGAAGCGCTCGAATCCCCACTGGGTAACCCGCCACAGGGCCTCAAAAACAATCTTTTTGCTCATCTTGGAGTAACCGACGGCTCGTTCCACGAAGGTGATCGGTACCTCTTGGATTCGAGCCTTAGCCTTAAAGCAGCGCCAGGCCATTTCAACCTGGAAAGAGTATCCCGCAGACGCGACGGCATTCAGATCGAGGCTCTTTAGGAAGCTAGCGCGGAAGACGCGGAAGCCGGCTGTTATGTCACGAATGCCAGCTCCAAGGAGCACGCGAGCATAGATGTTTCCGGTGCGGCTGATCAGCTGGCGAGACAGTGGCCAGTTAACAACCTTGCCGCCACGCACCCAGCGCGAGCCGATCACCAGGTCATTGTTTGGCGCAACCGCCAGCATGCGAATCAGGTCCTCGGCTCGGTGACTGCCATCGGCATCCATCTCAACCAGATAGTCGAAGTCGTGCTCAAATCCCCACCCAAATCCAGCTAAATAGGCAGGACCGAGACCATTCTTTTCGGTCCGGTGCAGCACGTGAACGCGCGGATTCTCGGTGGCCATGGCATCGGCAATCTTGCCGGTGCCATCGGGACTGTTGTCATCCACAATCAGCAGGCTGACCTCGGGAACGGTAGCCAGCAGGTGCCCTGCAATGGTGCCAATGTTTTCGGCCTCGTTGTAGGTGGGCATGATTACTAGAGTCTTCAAAGCAGCCTTTCGATCCACTTCGAGCGACTCTAGGTTTGGGGTCTGGGATTTGCCTGAATTAACCCTGAAAGCTGTGATTACCTTAAGGATGCTCAAATCTAAGAGGATGAGCGTGGCCAAGGCGGCGGCAAATAGCGCTAGGTAATCTACCCAGCCAAACAAACGCATGGCAGGCGTGAGTGCGGTTTCCAAAGGAATGGTGGCCGAAGCCCATCCTGGTTTGAAGGCCTCGGTGGCTGCGAGTACCTCGCCGGTTGGTCCCACAATCTCGCTTGTGGCAACCGTGCTGGCGTGCACCACGGCTCGGCCGGTGGCAATCGCCTGTAGCCGCACCAGTGCCTCCTGCTGGAATGCCTCGGCGGTGTGACCGAAGTCGGCGTTATTAGCCTGGCTAACAATCACCGATGCCCCGCCGCGCACCAGATCGCGCGGAATTTCATCGATGCCAATTTCAAAGCAGATCAGGTCACCGATGCGGGTGCCGGCGACTGGCATTACACCGGGACGCTGGCCAAAGCTGTATCCCCGAGAGATCAGGTCAATCAAATCAGGCGCAAACTGTCTCCAGAATCCGCGGTCAGGCACGTACTCGCCAAACGGAACCGGACGGCGCTTGTCGTACTGAGCAACCGCATCGGTGCCAGGGGCAAATAGCAGCCCAGAGTTATAGATCCGGGGGCCCTTTTCGGTAATGGCGCCAACTAGTAGCGGCTTGCCCGTTCTGGCCACCACTGCCCTAACTAGGTTGGCGGCAATCGGGTTGGTGAGCGGGTTGGCATCGGCGGAATTCTCTGGCCAAACCATCAGGTCAAACTGGGCGTTGGGGTTGGCGTTCAGATACCCATTGGTGGCGGCAAGGTGCTTGGCCAAGATGCTACCCGGCACCGGATTTGCAAACAGACCGGCGTTGGCATTGCCCTGAATGGCAACCACCCGCAGGGTTTGTTTGGCGGCGGGTTGCAACTGCCAGACCGATGGCGTGGAAACCGCAAGAAGAACCAGCACCAGTGCCGGTGCAAGCGCAGCCAGCAACTTACCTGGCTCGAGTCCCCTTCTGCGGTCGGAAATCAGGACCTCCCAGGCCAGCAGTAGACCAACGCCCAGGCAGGCTACCGCCAGACTCACCAGCGAAATGCCGCCCCAGTAAGCAAGGTACGAGAGCTGATTATCTGAAACGGCCTGGCCCAAACGCGACCACTGGTAACCACCGTATGGAAAGTGCCCGGCCACCCACTCGCGCGCCACCCAAATTAGAGGCAGCCAAAGACCAACCAGCAGGTGATACCAAGCGCGCAGCCTGCGCTTGTGCTGGCTTAGCCAGCGCCAAACTGCAGCGGCTAGTCCAAGTCCAAGCCCAAAGATGAGGCCTTCCAGCACCGCCAACGCCAGCCAGGGTTCTGGGCCGAGATAGGCCGACATCCAGACACTCTGCGCTGCGTAAAATGCAATACCGGCCGGTAGGCCAAGCAGGAAACCGCGCCAGAAGCCAACGCCTTGAATGGCCAGGTGAATCAAAACCACCGATGCCAGAATTGCCGGCCAAAAGTCCACCGTCGGCAGCGCAACACCGGCCGCTACTCCCCCGGCTAGTGCCGCCAGAAGCCGCAGGGTTAGTTTGATCAGCCCTCTCTTAGGCATAGTACGAGTAGGCGACGATGCCGCGCTTCACCTTGTCTACGGCCTGCTTGGCGGTTGCGGCCAGGGCCGGCTCAGCCACCTGAGAGATCTGGTCAAGTAGGTCGATGATCTGCTTGGTCCAGCGAATGAAGTCGCCGGGCAGCAGGTCGGCCTGAGCCAACACGGCGTCAAGCTTGGCTCCGGTGGCCCAGCGGTGAATTGGCAAGCACAGCTGTGGCTGAAGCTCCGATGCACCGGGCAGCTTGTGCTGGCGAGCCTGGAAGTCCAAGTCCTCCAGAATGTGCTGGGTGTTTTCGTAGATCTCCTCGAAGTTGCCGCGAGGTAGCTTGGGCTGGAAATGTTCGTCGTCGCGACGGCCCTCGTAAACCAAGGCCGCGGCCATTGCGGCCAGGCCCGGTGCGTCTAGGTTGCGCCAAGTTCCTCCGCGGAGAGCCTCGCTCACCAGAAGGTCGCGCTCGCCGTAAATGCGGGCCAGAGTGCGGCCGGCGTCCAGCACCTCGATGTCCTCCCCCACTTTTTCCAGGTAACCGAGGTCGGTCAATAGGTCGCAGATGCGGTCAAAGGTGCGGGCTACCTGGTTGGTGTGGCGCTCAATCTGGCTAACCACCTGCTCAATCTCTCGTGAGAGTTTCCACCAGCGCTCGCCCCAGCGGGAGTGGCTCTCGCGGTCTTTGCAGGAGTGGCAAGGGTGCTGCTTGATGCGCTGTTTCAACTCATTGAGCTGCTTCTCGGCGGCACGACGTGAGTCGCTGAGTCTGATCTGTTTGCCACGCTCCGCCCGCACTCGCCCGTTTGCCAGGGTCTTTTCCAGGTCTGAAATCTGGCGACGCATCTCGGAGTAGGTGAAGAAATCGCCCTGGTGACACTCCATGGCCTCCGCGTAACCCTCGAGCGTCATCTGCTTGTCGCGGATGCCGCGGGCCATGCCAACCACAGAGCGGTCGGCCTGGAACTGGGCGAACGAGGTCTCGAGGACCTCGCGGGCACGCTTGCGACCGAATGCATCCAGCAGGTTGACGGTCATGTTGTTGGTTGGACGGAACGAGCTCATCAGCGGGTAAGTGCGCTTGGACGCCAGTCCCGAAACTGTCTGAGGGTCAAGGTTGCCGGCCCACTGAATCACGCTGTGACCCTGGGTGTCGATGCCGCGGCGACCCGCACGACCGGTCAGCTGGGTGTACTCGCCCGGAGTCAACTGAACTCGACCCTCGCCGTTGTACTTGTCCAGACGCTCCAGCACAACGGTGCGGGCTGGCATGTTGATGCCAAGAGCCAGGGTCTCGGTGGCGAAGACCACCTTTACCAACTTGCGCAGGAACAGCTCCTCAACCACTTCCTTGAATGCCGGTAGCATTCCGGCGTGGTGTGCGGCAACGCCACGCTCGAGCCCCGCCAGCCATTCGAAGTAACCCAGGGTTCCTAGGTCTTCATCGGCAATGTTGTAGACCCGCTCCTCCACCAACATGCGAATCTCGCGCTGCTCTTCCTTGGTGGTTAGGCGCACCGATGAGTGCTGGCAGGCGCGAACTGCAGCCTCGCAACCGGCGCGGGAGAAGACAAAGAAGATGGCTGGAAGCAGGTCAGCCTCGTCCAGAATGTCGATGATCTCAGGCTTGCTAAGGCGCTCGATGCGAATCTCGGGGCGACCACCCTTGTTGGAGGGGCGGGCGTTCTTGCCCCGCTGCGGAGCTCTACTGGGTGCCTGGCGAAGCTTGTTGTTGTGCGCCTGCAGCAGCTCTTGGTTGACGCGACCCGCCGTCTTGGGGTCGAACAACGGCATCAACTCATCGCCAAATAGCACGTGCTGGGTCAGTGGGACCGGACGGATTTCGGAAACAATGATCTCGGTATGGTCGCGAACCTCGTTTAGCCAGGCGCCAAATTCCTCGGCATTGCTCACAGTTGCGCTGAGGCTGATGATTTTCACGTCCCTAGGAAGGTGAAGAATCACCTCTTCCCAGACCGCACCGCGGAAGCGGTCGGCTAGGTAGTGCACCTCATCCATCACCACATAGCCCAAGTTGATGAGCGAGTCACTGTTGGCGTAGATCATGTTCCGGAGCACTTCGGTGGTCATGACCACAATAGGTGCATCGGAGTTTTGGTTATTGTCACCGGTTAGCAGGCCAACGTTGTCGTCACCGTAGCGCTTGCAGAGCTCCGCATATTTTTGGTTGCTCAGAGCCTTGATTGGCGTGGTGTAAATGACCTTGAGGTTTTTAGCCTGCGCCAAGTGGATGGCAAACTCACCAACGATTGTCTTACCCGCGCCGGTTGGGGCGGCCACGAGAACGCTGCGGTCGTTGGCTAGGGCTCGGCAAGCCTGCTCTTGGAAATCATCGAGCGGAAAGCGAATTAGTTGGCGGAAGTCTTCAACCTCGGCCATCTTGTGGGTTGTCTTTGAAGCCTTGTAACGCTCCGAGGGAGAACGCGTGTCCTCGATTGCTCGGCTGCCCTTTGCGCTGGTCACTGTGCCGCCTCATTTATGCCGTATTCGGCTAGCATCTTGGCCTGCTTGCGATTGGTGAATCGGTCGCGGAGGGCGGCGATGCCGAGAGCCACGAAGTAGAGCACCAGCAGCGGAACCATTAGTAGGAACATGCTGGTTGGGTCAGCCACCGGTGTGGAAAGCGCACCGATGAAGGCCGAGATGACTACAGCCAGGCGCCAGCCCTTGAGGATTGCCGCCGCCGAGAGCAGACCCATGAAGTTGAGCAGCACCAATACCACCGGCAGCACGAATGCGATTCCGAACAGCAGCAGAATTCGCACTGCGAACAGGATGTACTCGTTGGCGTTGATGAGGTTGGCACTTCCAGCCGGAGTCATGCTGAGCAGGGCGTGCACAAAGTTTGGCAGCGCCCACCAGGCCAGCCAGCAACCTCCCAGGAACAGCGGAATGGCCGCCAGTAGGAACGCCAGGGTATAGACCTTTTCGCGACGACGCAGCGCGGGAACCACAAAGGCCCAGAGCTGGTAGAGCCAGAACGGGCTGGAAACCACAACGCCGATGAATGCTGAAACCTGCAGGCGCAGATCAAACGCGCCACCGATTGTGCCGAAGTTCACCGTTGCATTGATGTGCGAGTCTTTGGCCGCCTGAAGAATGGGTGCCTGAAGCGCATTGAATACCTGGTCGAAGAGAAACCATCCGGCTACCGAGCCGGCAATGATGAACAGGGCCGAAAAGAAGAAGCGGTTACGGAATTCCTTGAGGTGACCGCCCAGCCGCATCTCAGCTTCTGGGTTTTTGCGCCGCGCCATTAGAGAGTTTGGTTGCTGTTAAACCCGCAACTAGTTGCTGGAGTTCTTCTCGTCTTCGGTCTTCTTGGTCTCGGAATCCTTGGCGTCCTTCTTGTCGTCGGAGCCAATCTCCTTCTTGAAGACCTTGATGGACTGGGCAATGCCCTTGGCGGCATTTGGAAGCTTTGGACCAAAGAAAACAGCGAGGATGATCAGGATCAGGATGATGCCAACAGGGCCCTCAAACAGAGTTCTAAACACGTGTCCTACTTTCGGAGTCTCGCTATAAGCCTACGCTGTCTTTCGGCTCTCCGATGCGCCTGAGCGCGCTTGCGCTGCTCCAAATTGCGCTCCATTATTCGAGGGTCCGAGTGCAGGTCATCGGTGGGTTTTTGATACTCCCCCGGCGTCTCCTGAGCGGTCTGAAGTGCGTTGGCCTGGTCTATGAGCGGCTGCAGCATTTTCTGGGTCTTGCGACCACGCTGGTACAGGCCGTAACCAAGGTAGGCCCACCAGGCTGCACCTAGCACGAGAATGCCCAGGTCAACCAGGAGCCAGCCCCAGAATGGCATTATTCGGTCACCTCGGCACCGGTTTCAGAACCGCGACCCAGAGCCCTAAGTGCGTATTCGCGCACCAGTTCCTTGGCTTGCTTCGGTTCAATCACGCGCACAGCTCCACCATAGCTGGCAACCATAGGTGGGAGGGTGAGCAGGCTGGTGACCTTGATGCTGGCGCGGATTGTTCCGGTTGGCTTGGCGGTATAGCTGGCGGCGTAGTCGCTGAGTACCTGATAAGCCTCGGGTTCGACGTCGATGATCACATCGATGGCGTCGGCACCCGGCTGATAGATGGGGCCGTCCAGTGGGAGCGCCTTGTGCTCCTCGGTGATCGGCTCGGTTGTGACAACCACCTTGTCCATGGCGTCCAGGCGGAAGTTGCGAACCTCGTTGTGGCTGTGGCAGAAACCCTTGAGGTACCACAAGTTATCCCGCGACTCCAGGCGAAGCGGCTCAATGATGCGGCCAGTGGAGCGCTCGCCTTTGCCGTTGATGTAGTCGCAGCTGATGGCCCAGCCATCCAGGATGGCCTCGCGCAGGGTCTCCAGGTCACTGTCGGCCTTGGTTGGTTCTATGGCAATGGTGTCTGGCGACATTCCGCCCGAGCCAGAGTGCAGCGCGCTAAGGATTGCATCGATTTCGTCGTTGTGCTCGAAGCCACTTAGCTGCTTGAGCATCTGCAGGCCAGCGCTGATTGCCGCGGTCTGCTGGGTGGTGAGACGAGGGACGGTCAGCTCTTCGCTGTAGTCGTTAAGCACCACCATGCCATCTTCTTCAAGCTCATCGATATCGAAGAAGACTTTGGCGCCGGTGTAGTCCTGGGCCGCGGTTGAGTCGGCGTTGTTTAGGCCGTGAATCACGGAGATAATCTCGGCCTCGCTGCACTCAAAGTGCTCGGCAATCTCTGCCACCGATGCCACCCGGCTGTTGGCCACCACGTAAGCCAAAACCGCGTAGGCCAGGTTTAGTTTGTGGACGCCAAAAACTCCGTTGATTTTAGGCATGGGCGCTCGCAACCTTCTCGAGTCCGGCACGTACCTCTGCTACCAGAGCGGCAGGTGCAAGCACTTCAAGCTGCCCGGCATAGCGGCGCAGCTGAACAGCAAGGAGTTCGGGGTCAAGGTAACGCAATTCCTTGGTGTCGCCGGCTTCAAAGTCCATCTCAAAGTGGCTCCAAGCGGCAGTTCCAGGGGTTACCCTCACCGATGCCACATTTCGCGAACGGAACTGCTCAAGGTCTGCATCGGCTGCGGCAAGAAGCCTGGCAGTTGCTGCCACATAGCTGCGGCGGTCAGTGGTATCAGTGACCGGCTTGGCAGCCGCAGACTTACCCGAGATGGCGTCCAAAGGATTCTGTTCCTCGGGCTGTGCAAATTCGTCGGTGGGTTCTGTGGCTTTTGCAGCGCGAGAAGCCAGAGCCTTGATGTTCTTATCCACGATGCGCTTGAGCAAGAAGTTGCGGGTGTCCTGGCGGTCATAGCACCAGCCCTGCACCAGCCACTCCCCCTCAATATTCAGGAATCGCCATGGCGCAAAGGTGCGGGTCTCAATTTCGTTTGTTGAGGGTTTGCGGTATTTGAACTGAACCAGGTGCTGTTTGTCGATGGCCTCTGCCAGCTTGTGGAACGAGGCATCGAACGGGCGGAAACTCGGCACGAGTTCCGTCAAGGCGCCACGGTTTGGTGCCTCGCCGAGGGCAACCAAACGAGTCAGAGCGGTGTCGAGGTGCTGACTCGCATTGTCGCGCCAGCAGTTGGCGGCAAGTTCCAGAAGGCGGGTCTGAGTTGAGTTCAGTGCGAAGCCCTCTGGCCAGGCAAAGCTACCTTCAGCAATTACGTATCGGTAGTTAGACGAATCTTCGCTGGCGTTGGCGTTGGCGCCAACCAAACGAATGCCCAAATTGCGTAGGTCAGTTTTGTCTCGAGTCAGCAGCTTGTCGGCCGATTCCTCGCCCTTGGAGGTCTGGTAGCCCGGCACGGTTCGCAGAATTTGGTCGCTGCTGAGGCCGTGTTTGCCAGCACTCAGCAGCGCCATGGTGAGGTTCAGTTGGCGCTGAAAAGGAGTGATTTTGCCAGTCGCCATGAGTCCCCCTTGACCCGGCCTGACCGAGGGTTACTTACCCTTGGCCAGGATGTCGATTACGAAAATGAGGGTTGCGTTACCTGGGATGGAACCGGCACCCGATGCACCGTAGCCGTCCGCTGGCGGCAGAACTGCAACTACCTGCGAGCCCACGCGCTGACCGACCAGTGCCTTGATGAAGCCAGGAATCAAGGCGCCTTGCTTCAGCTGGAAGGTTGCCGGAGTGTTCTTCGACCACGAGGAGTCGAACTGCGACTTAGCGCTGCTCCAGAGGTAACCCGAGTAGTGAACGGTTACGAAGTCGTCAGCCTTGATGACTGCGCCGTGGCCCTGAATCAGAGTCTCGGCCTTGAAGTCCTTAGGTGCTGCACTAGCATCCCAGTTCTGCATGACCAGACCTGGTACGCCATTGGCATCGGTGACCACCTGTGGGAAGCCGTCCTGAGCTGGCTTGGCGTCACCAATGGCGCGTGGGAGAACAACCTTGTTGATCTTGAAGACAAAGATGATGCTGTCATTTGCGCCGATGCCGGCAGCCGCGTTGGCCTTGCCGCCGTGCGATGCCTTGGCCGACATGATGGTGGCAACAACCGAACCCTCGCGGGCTCCGGCGAGTGCAGAACAGAAGTCAGCGCCGGTAGCATCCTTGGCTGGCTTGGCTACAACCTGGCTAACTGCATCGGTGCCGTTCCAGCTGGTGCCCTGCAGTTCCTTGCCGGTGGCCGCGTTGAAGGCTGCGTAGTCAAAAGAGATCTGCTGGTTGCCACCGAAGCGCGAACCGGTTCCGGCCTTGATGACCTTGGTCTGCAGGGTCTTGGTGCTGAGCGGGGTTGGGAAGCTCACGGTTGGCTTGCCGGTGGCTGGAATCTTGGCGGTGATCTGGTCGGCTGCGGCGCCGGTCACGTAGTGGTTGCAAACCATCGGTGCGTCTACAACGTTGCTGGCCTTGGCGCTGGCGGTGGAGCAAGCGGAGAGGCTGGCGGCAACCAATAGAGACAGGGCGGCCAGGGAGATAACTTTGCGCAAAATTCGAACTTTCGTTTGGCTATTTGTGAGTAAGTTTACTTGCTAGTTCTGTGGGTCTACGGGTGCATTGGTGCTGGTAGACGCGCCATTTTCAGACTGTTCATCCAGGCGAGCTTGCGCCGCGGCGTTTGCGGTGCGCACGGTCTTGCGCAGCTTCTTGTCACTGATGCGGCGCTGTCCAAGGTGCTCCGGGTTCCAGACTGCAATGTCTTCGTCGGCAAACTCCGGCTTATTGCGGGTCTTGAACTGCGGCAGGGTGGTGCCTGGCTTCAGGCGGCGGGCAACAATGAGGAAGCCGGTGTGGCCAATCATGCGGTGCTCTGGGCGAACTGCCAGGCCTTGGAGGTGCCAGTCACGAACCATCGACTCGAAGGCGTCTGGCTCGTTAAAGTGCCCGCTGTTCTTGAGTTCTTCCGAAAGACGCGAGAGCTGGGTGACGGTTGCCACGTAACCAACAAAGATTCCACCAGGAACCAGGACTTCGGCGGCTTCCTCAACGCACTCCCAGGGGGCGAGCATGTCCAGGATTACGCGGTCAATTGATGCAGGTGCAATCTTCTGTGGTAGCTGCTCCTGCAGGTCTCCCAGGTAGACGGTCCAGTTTTCTGGCTTGGCGCCGAAGTGAGTGGTCACGTTGGCCTGAGCAATCTCCGCAAATTCGGCTCGGCGCTCAAAGGAGTGCAGCTCACCGGTTGGGCCAATGGCGCGAAGCAGGTACATGCTGAGTGCACCGGAGCCAACACCGGCCTCAACCACACGTGCTCCCGGATAGATATCACCCATGGTGACGATCTGGGCCGAGTCCTTTGGATAGATGATTGCAGCACCACGAGGCATGGATAGAGCAAAGTCACTCAGCAGCGGACGGAAGGCTAGGTACTCAACGCCGTTGCCGTTGGTGATGACCGAGCCTTCCTCTTGGCCGATGATGTCATCGTGCTTGAGGTCACCGCGGTGAGTGCCGAAAGCGGCTCCCGGCACCAGGGTGATGGTGTTGAGCTTGCCCTTTGGGCCGGTGAGCTGCACTCGATCGCCGGCACGGAAAGGGCCGCGCGGCAGCTCGGTGTAAAGGTTGTCGGTCATTTTCGTCCTTTGAAAAAGAGTGTGGAGCCTAGAAGAGCTCGTTCAGGTGGTGTGGCTCGATGCCCACCAGGGTTGGCCAAATGTTGCGGCCCGGCTGCTCTGGGAGGTGAACCACGTTTGGAACACCAAGTGCGCGTGTGCCAGCGGCCTCGGCCGAAGTCAAGCCGTTTAGTGAGTCCTCGATTGCCACGCATGCTGCAGCCTCAAGGCCTAGCAGGTCAGCGGCCTTTAGATAGGCCTCGGGATGCGGCTTGCCGTTCTCTACGTCGTCGCCGGCCACCACGAGGTCAAAGATTTCAAGTCCGGTAGTTGCGTGTGCCGCATCACGGACGGCCAATGCCATGCGGCGGATGGACATAGTCACAATGGCTTGACGAACACCCGCCTGGTGAAGTTTTACAGCGAGTTCCAAGGCGCCTGGGCGCCAGTGGACCTGCTGATTCAGGTGGTGCAGAACTCCGTCAGTGAGTTCCTCAATCATCTCGGGCACTGTGATGTCTGTGATGCCCATCTTGTCGCGCATGATCTGGCAGGAAACCGGAAGGCTCAAGCCGGTGAGTGCCAGTCCATCCTCGTGGGTCCACTCCCCTGGATAACGCTGCGACAGCGACTGCTCGGCCAACGCCCAGTAGCCTTCGCTCTCAACCAGGGTTCCGTCAAGGTCCCATAGCACGGCGGCAGCAAGAACGGCAGAAGTCATAATGCTGCAATTTTACCTGCAGCCATCCACAGGCCGGTCTGCGAGGGTGGCGCATCGGTGCGAAACGCCTAAAGTTAAACGGTCTAAACATTAGGGTCCACTCTTGAATTCGCTTCCTATCTTTTCCCAGCGCACCTTGTTGGTTGCCTTCGAAGGCTGGAATGATGCCGCCGAGGCCGCTACTTCGGTGCTGAAGATGATTGCCGAGGAAATCTCGGCCGAGCCGATTCTGGCTATCGACCCCGAAGAGTATGCCGAGTTCCACTACGCCCGGCCGCAGGTCTATTTCGATGACAACGGCAACCGCCAGATTCGCTGGCCTGGCACCGAGGTTTTGACTCCATCGGTGGAGGCAGTTGTTGCCCGACCAGAAATTGGCAACCTGTTTATTCTTTTGGGCATTGAGCCGGCCCTTCGCTGGCGAGCATTTGTTGCCGAGATTCTCGAGATCATCGAAGACCGCGACATTCAGGCGGTTGTGTTTGTTGGAGCCATGATCAGCGACGTGCCGCACACTCGCCCAATCAAGGTCATGCAGTTCAGTCAGCACGAAGACGTGCGCCACCAGCTTGATATTGAGAAGAGCGACTACGAAGGCCCGGTTGGAATCCTCACCGTTCTCAGTCAGGCGCTAGAGGAAATGAACCTTCCAACCGTCAACCTCTGGGCCCAGGTTCCCGCCTACGTTCACCAGTCGCCCTCACCAAAGGTCATTTTGGCGTTGATGACCGAGATTGAACGCATTCTCGGCGTGAACTTTGATCACGGCACCTTGGCCGAAGAAGCCTTCACATGGGAGCGCGGCATTGATGAGTTGGCTGAGGCCGACGAAGAGATGGCTGGCTACATCGAGCAACTGGAGAAATCAAACGATGAACTTCAGCAGAGCGAAGGCAGCGCGGAGCTGCTAGCTAGTGAGTTTGAGAAGTTCCTGCGCCAGGCTAACCCTGGCGAAAACGGCGCCAACGAGGGTGGAACCGAGCCAACCGATAAGCCCGAGGGCCAGTAAGACTTAGAAGTCTTCCTCTTCTTCGGCGTTGTTGTCGAACGGAAGGTCTTCCTCGAAGGCCTCACCCAAAGCCTCTTGATAGTTCAGGAATGCGTCTTCTAGCTGGAAATAAGCCTGGTCAACTGAGAGGTCCTCTGGGCCGCGGCGGGCAGCTACAGCTTCAAAGTGTTTCTCGAGAGCTGCAATGAACTGCTTTAGTGCGAAGCGAGGATCTTGTGACATGCCTTCACGCTACCGCAGTTTTCTGGTAGACTCTAGAGGTTGCCCTGAAAAGGGCCACCTGTCCGGGTGGCGGAATGGCAGACGCGCTAGCTTGAGGTGCTAGTCCTCGATAGAGGGTAGGGGTTCAAGTCCCCTTTCGGACACCAGCCAATTGGCCTATTTCAACCGGCCAATAAAAAAAGCAGCTCCCAATCGGGAGCTGCTTTTTTGTTTGCGTGGGTTACGCGAAGAACTTGGTGCTCTGCAGCTTCTGGCTGATCCACTTGTTCCAGAGGTAGGACAGCACCAGGATGCCAACGGTGGTGGTGAACAGGCTGCCGATCTCGTCGGAGAGGTAGTGGGCGCCAACGTAGAGGCGGGCCCAGGCCTCAACCAGAACAGACACAATCCAGAACACCAGAGCTGCAACCCGGAAACGCGAGTTTCGGGCCAGGAAGTAAATGGCGAAGCCGAAACCAAGTGCGAAACAGACGTGTCCACTTGGGAACGAGCTATCGATTTCCTGAGGCATGACCTGGTTTACGAGACCCGAGATGTTGGCACGCGGCTCGTTGAACATGATCTTGAATGCCTCTGCTGGTAGCCAACCCATGGCAACGGTGGCTCCAAAACCAATGGCGTCCAGGCGCGAACGGCCGAAGAGCCAGAGCAGCAACATGCAGACAGCTGTCAGGATGACAGCAAACTTAGGCGAGTACATTTCAGACGCAAAAGTAGCAACCGCGTTGAGGAAGCCATTTCCCGCCGAGTTTAGGCTCTGATTGATGCCAAATTCGTTTGCCAGTAGACCGGCATTGTTGCCAACTAGCCCGGTCACCAAGGCCAGAATCAGGCCAAAAATGGTAAGTGGAAGCCAAGACTTGAGGTGCGGGAGACGGTTGAAACGGTGTACTCGGGTCATGACTACAGGCTACCTCCTACTTGGCCCAGCAGTAGTAGAGCGTCACTCGGTCTGGCGGAGTTTCGTTCTTGTGACAGTTGGAATAGACCCACTGTTTGATCTGTGCGGAGGCCCAAGTCTCATAGCCCTTACCGTCGCCAATGAAGTGGTTCATGAGCACGTAATTTATGCGGTGCTCCCCCACCAACTTCTTGAACTGGGCCAGGGTTGGCACCGGGTCTGCGCCGTTGAATCCACCGATGGGAAGAGCGCGAATCCCCTTCAGGACCACGTATGGTGCTGATGCGTCCGCGCCGAAGGTTGCCAGCAGGATGTCTCCGTGGGGGCGAGTCTCAAGCCAGTCGATGACTTTACCGTGCGAGATTCCTTTGTTGGACGTGAAGGTGCTTGAGTCGGAAGTTATGGCATGGGCGTGACGGCTGTGATGCGCCAGTTTGGCGGTGTAAGTGTCTGCTGGCCCTGCCATTGGGTTCACGAATGACGGATGGTGCTTGACGTCAACCGACCAGGCCAAAGGGGCGAAGGTCATGGCGCCAACCATGAGCACAGCACCAAACTTTCGATAACCTGGGCGGTTGGGTCGCAAGTAGGCGTAGCCGGCCAAAGCTACAGCGACGGCAACCTGAGTCCACTGCGACCAGCTCAGGTAACCGGGGTTAAGGGCGCCAACTAGGACTGAAAGGCCAGCCGAGCTCAACGCCATGGCCAGCAACCACGGACGGTTTGCCTCGTGATAGGCATCGTAGGCGGCAACCGCCACAAGCATCACCATCGGAATTGCCAGGGTGGCCGTGTAGTACTGGTGCATTCCAGACACGGCCGAGAACATCACGGCAAAGCTGACAAACCATACACTGAAGGCAATCAGGTGGGTGCGATGACGCCCGCGGATGGCCAGATAAACGATGGCGATGAGGGTGGCAGGGATCAGCCAGGAAATCTGGCCAATCACCTGGTGGTAGAACAGCCTGATGAATGCAGGATGCCCGCTGAATGGTGGCGTGAAGGTCTTGAAACTGATTGCACCGGTGTGCAGACCAGCCATCTTGCCGGAGTTGCCAAAGCGGCCAACAGCGTTATATCCAAAAACCATTTCCCAAGGGTTGTTGTGCAGGGTGTTGCCTATGTAGGGGCGGCCGGTGACAGGCGTAAGCCAAACCGCCAGAATCCAAAGCACCGATGCAGCCGCAGAGGTTCCTCCCGCAATCACTAGGTCCAGGACTCGCTTCAGGCGGTCTCGGTTAGTGGCCCCGAACCACCATGCCAGCGCCAGGGCCGGCCAGACAGCCCAGGCCATAATCATGTACTGCTGGAACGCCAGGGCGATGGCTAATCCCGCAAAGATGAGGTGTTTACGAGTCTGGGTTTGCAGGGCAACCGTGATGCAATAGGCGGCAGCCGCCATGGAGAGCAGGAAGGCGCTCTCGGGCTCGTTCGATCTGGCTACAGCATTGATGATTGGTGTGGTTGCAAACAACAGGCCGGCAAAAAGCCCAGTCCAGATTCCACCCAGGCGTTTACCGGCGTAGGCGATGAATATCACCGCTAATACGGTTGCAACTCCATTTGGCGCAACCACGGCAGCATTATGGAAGCCAATCAGCTTCACCAGGAGCGCCGGAATCCAGAAGGAACCGGGAATCTTGTCCAAAGCCAGGAAACCAGCTGGGTCCGCTGCGCCGAAGAATAGGTTGTGCCAACTCTGGCTCATGGAAGTTGCAACCATGGCGTAGTAGCCACTGCGCTCAGCGTGCTCCAGGCCCCAAAAGACGTTGAATGCCGCAAATGCGCACACTAAGGCGAGGCCGCTGAACCACATGAGCGCTTGACGATTCTTCACGCCCCAAGTTTCTAGAAGCATGCTGGGCAGAGCCTGAAGAAGCTACTTAGCCACCCGGGCGAATACGTCGATCCAGCTGTGGATTACCGCCTTGCGTCGGGCGAGTTTGAACCCATTTGCGGTGAGCAGGCTACGAAGCTGGGCATACTGAGGCTGCTCCGTGCTCTCCTCCAGCACCAAGATTCGCGGGTGGGTCGCGAAACTCCCCACAACGGCCTGGGCTGGAACGCGCTTGGGATAGAGTCCCGCGGCGTTTGTATAGGGAGTGACCACCGTGAGGTCAGTCAAGTTCCTGGTCTGTTTGGGATAGGCAATCATGATGCGCGACTGGCTGGGGCTTTTGCGGGCAAAGTCGGTAAAGAGAACCCCATCCCCCGGCTTGGAAACCTCACCGATGGCGGCCGCGACTACCGCCCAGCTGGTGCCCTTGGCATCGGTGGAGCGGAACTTGCCGTAGCTGGGGGCAGCCAGAACCAGAATGAGCACCAGCGCAAGGTATGCGACTCGCCGGCTAAAGAGCCAATCAACCGCAAGAGCCAGTGCCAGCGCCACAACGGGTGCGGTTATGGTTAGGTAGCGGGCGTCATAGATGCTGCTGCCACACAGGCTGTAGCCGATTATGGCGGCGGTGGGAAGAGCGAGTATTAGGCCGATCAGGCTGAGCATGCTGGTTTGTGCCGCGGGAATGGTGTGACCGCGGAATCGAGCGCCCAGAAGCACCGCAAGTATTAGGCCGTTTGCTACCAGAGCCAAGTTGTAGTTGCCCCAGAAAGCCTGGCCAACCAACACCTCTTCAATGGTGCCCACACCGATGCCGGGCAGCCAACCCACCTGGCCTTTCTCAATGATGGCAACTGTGAGAATGTACCCGGACACGGCTGCAGCAATTACTGAGGAGAGCAACCAGGCCGAGAATGCCGGACGGCGCTTTGCAAAGACCCAGATGCCCTGTGCCGCGGCCACCAGGCTGAGATAAATGAAAAAGTGAATACCCAGGGTCAGCACGAAGGTATAGCCAACCCAGAGCCAGCTTCGGTGCCTCCCTCGTGCATCAATGGCCAGCAGAAGAAGCAGTAGCAGTAAAGCACTCAGCAGCGCATCGATGCCGTATGAGCGCGCCTCCGTGGCAGCCCAAACCAACCGCGGCAGCATTGCCGAGATGAGGAGGGTGAACCAGGCGAGGCGCTCGCCGAAGTGGCGCTTGGCTATCAGTGCCATTACGCCCGCCGATGCGGCTACCGCCAGGGCGCTAGGCAGGCGCAGCGCGAAGGCCGAGATTCCAGCCATCTGGATGTAGAAGTGCATGAACAGGTAGTAGGTGCCGTGAACGGCATCGATGACGCCCAGCATCGAGAGCAGATGCGGCAGGCTGCGGGTACTGGCTGCAATGGTTGCCACTTCGTCTGCCCAGAGTGATGGGTGGCCAATCTGCCAGGCTTCCAGGCCTGCAATGGCGAGCGTGGCAAGGGCTAGGCGAAAGCCAAATGATTGAAAACGAAGGGCCTTGGACACCTTGCGAGCCTAGGTGGCTTGGCTGAAGATTCTCTTAAGTTTGCAGTCAGGAAACCCCAAGGTTCACCGGCCGGTAACCACTCGTAACCGAACGCAATAAAGGTTTTGGGCTTCAACTTGCGGGGATAAACTTTTTGACACCACCACCACTTCTCAAGGGGCAATCATGGCGCTGTACAACAACATCACCGAGGCTTTTGGCAACACTCCACTGGTTCGCCTGAACCGCATCATCGAGGGTCAGGCCAACGTTTACGCCAAGTTGGAGTTCTACAACCCATCCTCGTCGGTAAAGGACCGTCTGGCCATCGCCATGGTTGACGCCGCAGAAGCATCTGGCGAACTCAAGGCCGGTGGCACCATCATCGAGGCCACCTCCGGTAACACCGGTATCGGTCTTGCCATGGTTGGTGCAGCCCGCGGCTACCGCGTTATCCTCACCATGCCTGAGACCATGAGCACCGAGCGCAAGGTTCTGCTGCGCGCCTACGGTGCCGAGCTGGTTCTAACCCCTGGCCCAGAGGGTATGAAGGGTGCTGTTAACAAGGCCGAGGAGCTTGGCAAGGAGATCGAGGGATCCATCCTGGTTCGCCAGTTCGACAACCCTGCCGGTCCAAAGATTCACCGCGAGACCACCGCCGAGGAGATCTGGCGTGACCTCGACGGCAAGGTAGACGCCCTGGTTGCTGGTTCGGGTACCGGTGGAACCGTCACCGGTGCGGGACGCCGCCTGAAGGAACTCAACCCAGACCTCAAGGTCTTCGTCGTTGAGCCTGCAGCCTCCCCAATCCTCTCGGGTGGAGCCCCAGGTCCTCACCCACTGGCTGGTATCGGTCCAAACTTTGTTCCATCCATCCTCGACACCACCGTCTACGACGAGGTCTTCGACGCAGTGAACGAGAACAGCTTCATCTGGGCTCGCCGCACCGCCACCGAAGAGGGCATCCTGGTTGGTATCTCCTCGGGTTCGGCCATCTGGGCAGCTAACGAGGTCTCCAAGCGTCCCGAGTTCGCCGGCAAGAACGTGGTTGTAATCATTCCTTCGTTCGGTGAGCGCTACCTGTCGAGCGTTCTCTACAAGGACCTCACCGACCAGTACACCGCCAAGTAGTCTCTAGTTGTTCGGCAGAATCTCCGAAGATATTCGCACCGGCCTGGCCCTAGACCCGGCCGCTCGCAGCGGATTCGAACTGGTGCTAACCACACCGGGGATTCACGCTATCTGGACCTATCGCGTTGCCCACCAGCTCTGGAAGGGTCACTTCTATTTGCTCGCTCGTCTGGTGAGCAACTGGGCCAAGTTCTGGACCGGCATCGAGATTCACCCAGGCGCTCAGATTGGCCGCCGCTTCGTCATCGATCACGGCAATGGTGTGGTCATCGGCGAGACCGCAGTTATCGGTGACGACGTAATGATGTTCCACCAGGTAACTCTGGGCTCGCGCGAGAGTGTTAGAACCAAGCGTCACCCAACCATCGGCAACAGAGTGGTTCTAGGCGCCGGCGCCAAGATCATTGGCAACATCACCATTGGTGACAACAGCTACGTTGGTGCGAATGCCGTGGTGACCAAGAGCGTGCCCGAGTACTCAACCGTGGTTGGCACCAATCAGGTGCGCCACACGGTTGGCTCTTACACCATCTAGCCTGGCGAAGCTGGGCAATATGTGCTGCTAGGCCTGGCGCAGCCAGCGCACCTCGTATGGTGCCAGCATGATTCCCTCGTTCAGCCAGATGTGCTGACCGGTCAGCTCATCTACAACCTCGCCACTCAACCCCGCTAGTTCATCGGTGTTGGCAAAGCGGTTCTGGTCGTTCAGGTTGTAGACCTGCACCATGTTGCCTGCCGGGTGGAATCGGTCAAAGAAGGCCACTCCCGCTCCCCTGCCGGCACGAACTTTGGTGGCAACTCCGGCGTGGAGGCTCTCCAGGTTTCGGCGGGTGTCAATCAAGCGCTGCATGCGGCTGCGGATCTGACCGGCAACGCTGTGACCCAACTCGCCGTTCGCGGCCGCGATTGCGGTGTTCCAGTCCATGGTTGGTCGGTGGAGCCAGCGGTTGTCGGCAGCCTTTTCTGGGTCGTTCAGGAACGACTCATCGTTGAACAGGCCAATCTCGTCACCCATGTAGATCAGTGGGATTCCGCCGAAGCCAAAAATCATCGAGTAGGCACAAATGTAGCGGTCGATTGCGCGCTGCAGGCGGAGGTGGTCTCCACTGTCCAGTGCCACCTGGATGCCGGCGAGGCTGGCCGCGGTTCCCGAGGTGCGACGCTCACCGCTTTGGGCATCGGTCTGGAAGTCTGCTCCGCGGGCATCTGCACCGAAGAATTTATCGGTGAAGTAGTCGGCCAGGAACATGCGGTGCTCGTGTCCGTTTAGACCCAACCGAGCGGCATCCTGGTCATCGATTGCCCAACCGATGTCATCGTGGCATCGGAGATAAATGCCCCAGGCGGTGTTGTTTGGGATGGCCTTGAAGCGGCTCATGGCCAGCTCCATCAGGCGGGCATCCTTGGAGGCGATTGAGCTCCAGATCTGCACCATGAGGCTGTTGTGGTAGGCCAGGTCCGAAACCTTGCCCGAACGCTTGCCCTCGCCTAGGTAGGCGCCAACCTGGGCTGGCCCAACGATTGCCTCGGCCTTGAAGATCAGCGAAGGGTTGAGAATGCGGCTGAACGAACGCAGCGCCTGAGTGATGCTGTGGACCTCGTCTTGGTTCTGGCAGTTGGTGCCGAGGCGCTTCCAGATGAACGCGATGGCGTCTAAGCGAAGGCAATCAACGCCGTGGTTGGCAAGATTTCCGATGATGTCGGCGAACTCGCAGAATACGTTGGGGTTGCTCCAGTTGACATCCCACTGGTACGAGTTGAAGGTGGTCCAAACCCAGCCGTTTAGGCGGTCGTCCCAGGTGAAGTTTCCTGGTGCAAAGTCAGGGAAGACCTCGGGCAGGGTTGCCTCAAACTGGTCTGGCATGTGGCGGTCTGGGTAAATGTAGAAGTAGTCGCGGTAATGCGGGTCGCCCTGGCGAGCCTTCTCGGCCCACTCGTGCTCTAGGGCAACGTGGTTCAGCACCAGGTCAAGAGTGAGCGAGATGCCATTCGCGTGTAACTTCCTGGCGGTGGACTTCAGCTCCGCCATGGTGCCAAGGTCCTCGCGCAGCTTGCGGTAGTCCATCACGGCGTAGCCGCCATCGTTGGCACCCGGACGTGGCTGCAGGATAGGCATCAGGTGCAGGTAGCTGACGCCAAGGCCGCGCATGTAGTCAACACGGGAGTTAAGACCGGCTAGGTCCTTGTCGAACAGCTCGGTGTAACAGACGTAGCCAATGGTGTCGTTGCGCTGGAACCAGTCCGGCTGCAGCACACGCTCGCGGTCTCGCTGCTGGAGTTCGGCGTCGCGCTGCTTGTGGCTGGCCGCCATCACGTCAATGAGCTTTGGAACTATGTAACCCAGGTCGTAGGCCCCAGCTAGACCCTCGATGAGGTCTTCACCCCAGCGGTCGAACCGATCCAATAGGTCCTGCGCTCCCCTGGCGCGGTTTCCAACCAGCCCCTGAAGCTGCTCGCGGGCAGCGGTGAATTCGTGGGAGTGAGTGACCATGAGAACCCCTTGAGTTGTGCCTTTGCGCCAGTTTACGGCCGCCCAAACTCGCAAACTGTAAGGCGTTGCAAACCGATACAAACTGGTTATCAAACCACCCTCGGTTTGAGAAATATCCTCTAAATTGCAGACATTTTCAAATGGAAGCGGTTACCGTTTTGGGCAGCGTTTTAGCATTGGTGCATGCAGGAATCAGGTTTCATTTCGCTCCGTGAAGTATGCAACGCCAAGGCCACCGATGCCGGTCTAACCGCAAGCCTGGAGCACGAAAAATTGCGAGTCGAGGTCATCAAGGCCGACCTGATTCGAATGCAGATCAGCCGAGGCGGAGTATTCGACGAGTCGCCGACCTACGCTCTTGCCATCGACCCTATGGCGGAGGCCAAGGCGGCCGGACTCGACCGCGCGTTTCAGGTGGAAATATCAGAGTCGCAAGCCACTCTGACCACCAGCGCACTCAAGCTGGTCATCAACCTAAACGACTTCGGCTACACCCTCACCCGCACCGATGGCAGCGCGGTGGCGGCATCAGTGGGCGGCTATAGCATTCTGAACAACGACTGGCGCGTAGCGCGGGCCGCCAAGCCTGGCGACCCCATTTACGGACTTGGCGAGAAGACTGGCAAGCAGAACCGACGCGGCCGTGACTTCCACCTTTGGAACACCGATGTGCTCAACCCGAACGCATCCGGCGAGTTTGCCAAAGCACACCCCGGCACCCACCCGCGCGCCGACAACACCTCAACCGAGTTCGACCCGTACTACGTGTCGATTCCGTTCTTCTACCACCAGGATGCCGCCTCGGGTGCGATGGCGGGTTCGTTCATCGACAACGGCTACCGCGCACACTACGACTTCCGTGCCGATGAGCGCATTGACATAACCTTCTCGGGCGGCCAGTACACCGAGTATTTCTTCGCGGGTCCTTCTATGTCGGCCATTCTGCGCGACTACACCTGGCTCACGGGCCGCACTCAATTGCCACCGATGTGGGCACTCGGCTACCACCAGTGCCGTTGGCACAACTACAGCCAGCAGGATGTGCTGGACCTAGCAGCCAAGCACCGCGAGCTGGACATTCCGCTTGACACACTGTGGCTGGACATCGATTACATGGACGGTTACCGCGTCTTCACCTGGAACGAGGAGACCTTCCCCAATGTTGGTGCCATGCTGGAGCAACTGCGCGCCGACGGCATCCGTGTGGTGACCATTGTTGACCCGGGCGTGAAGTGGGACCCGGGCTACGAGGTATTTGATTCGGGCCTGGAGCGCGAAGTGTTCTGCCTCACCGAGGGCGGAGACGTCTACATTGGTCAGGTCTGGCCGGGCAACACCGCCTTCCCAGACTTTGTAAATCCCGATGCCCGCGAATGGTGGGGTGACCTAAACGCTGAGCACGTGCGCAGCGGCATTGCCGGCATCTGGAACGACATGAACGAGCCGGCCACCGGCGGAATATCCGAGAAGCCGATGCGCTTTGGCAATGGCGAGTTTAGCCACGAGCGCTACCACAACTCGTACGCCATGCTCATGGCTATGGGCACCGAGCAGGGTCTAAAGAAAGCCATGCCTGACCTCCGCACCTTCATCCTTTCGCGCGCCGGCTCGGCCGGAATCCAGCGCTATGCCGCCAACTGGATGGGTGACAACATGAGTCGCTGGGATCACCTCTGGTTGCAGATTCCGATGGGAACCGGCCTCAGCATTTCCGGTCAGTCGTTCGTGGGTGCCGACATCGGTGGTTTTGCCGAAAACTCAAACGCAGAGCTCTTTGCCCGCTGGATTCAGGCCGGAACGCTCACCCCGTTTGCGCGCAACCACAACCAGACCAACCAGTTGGACCAGTACGCCTTTGCCTGGGGTGAGAACGTGTTGGACATTACCCGCGAGGCCATTCAGCTGCGCTACCGCCTACTGCCATACCTGTACAACGCTTTTGTGGCTGCCAGCCAGACCGGTGAGCCAATCCAGCGTCCGCTGGTGTTTGATTACCAGCACGATTCAGAGACCCACAACCTGGATGACCAGTACCTGCTCGGCTCCCAGCTGCTGGTGGCCCCGGTGTTTGAGCAGGACGCGCGGGTTCGCAGCGTTTACCTACCGGCCGGTGAGTGGATTGACTGGCACAGTGGTGAGCTCACTGTCAGCAAGGGTGAGCACATTCGCTCCGATGCCCCGCTGAGCCGCATTCCGCTGTTTGTGAAGGCTGGATCGGTGGTTCCAATGTGGAGTGAGGTGCCGAAGAGCACCGCCGACTACTACCCTGCCGAGATCGAGCTCCGCGTGTTCGTGCCTGCATCCGATGGCCGGTGGACCTCGCACCTGCAGGAGGACGATGGCCTGACCTTTGGCGCCCTCGAAGGAAAGCTGCTGAGCACCGAGTTGACAGTCACCCGCGAGGGCGGCAGGCTCACGCTAGCCGGACGCACCACTGGCAATGGTTTTGCCGAGTTCGCGCGAAGTCGCTTCCGCATCACCCTGGTTGGCGCTAATGCGGCACAGGGTAGTGAAGTGGTCATTGAGAATTCCGGAAACGACTTTGACCTGGAGTTTGACCTAGCCTAGTTGAAGGCGCTCCCCAGCCCCATCTTCGGTTAGCCGCCTGTTACGAGTTGCGGCATCGGTGGTGCCCCATACCCTGACAAATACCGCAGATTCACAGTCAGGTTTAGGGGAAACATGATTATCGACACTCATCTGGTGTTTTGGGTTGAGGCAGCCATGGTGGCTACCGCCGCCGTGTTCTTCATTCTCAACAGCGCATTCACCGCTGTGCTTTACCGTCGCCTGGGTGGGGCCGGCTGGCATGCCTGGATTCCCATTTACGGCAACGCCCGCCTCCTGACCACCGCCGGAATGTCGGCGTGGTGGAGCCTGCTGGGCGCATTCTTCATCTGGGATGCCATTGAGTCTTACATCTCGGTGGCCGATACGTTGAACCTGCTCGCCACCCAGACTCCTGAGCAACTGATGACCATGGCTAACTCCCGGGACATCATCACAACCTCCATGCTGGAGAACATCAGTTCGGCGGTTGGGAGCATCGGTGCACTGGTGTTCAGCATTGTGCTCTGGATTGCGGTTTACCGTGTTGCCAAAGGCTTTGGCTACTCCCCTAACGGCATGGTTACCGTTTGGGCTTTGCTGCAGCCCGTGTACTTTGCGGTGTTGGCATTTGGCAGGCGCGAGTTTGACGTTGCCCGCATGAAGGCACGCAAGCACGCAGTGGTGGTTGACGAGCCGGTGCTGGCCGCCTAGAGCGTAAAATTGGGGCATGAACCCCCTCGACTCCGCTGACCTAGGCATCTCCGCCGCGGCTCAGTACGGAATCGACTACGCTCGCGAAAAGCTGGCCGGGCTAAAGTTGGCGGTTCTCACCGGTGCGGGTATGAGCACCGATTCAGGCATTCCCGATTACCGTGGCGCCGGACGAACCCACCAGCATCCAATGACCTTCGATCGCTTCATGGGTTCGTTCGAGGCACAGCAGCGTTACTGGGCCCGCTCCTTTGTGGGTTGGTCGCGCATCGCGCAGGCCAGGCCAAACCGAGGTCACTTCGCTCTGGCGCTGGCTGAGAGCCACGGCACGATCACCAGCCTGATCACTCAGAACGTAGATGGTCTCCACCAGGCTGCTGGATCCAAAAACGTCTACGAGCTACACGGGCGCCTCGACCGCGTGAAGTGCATGCGTTGCGCAAGCCAATACCCGCGTACCGAGATTGACGTGATGTTAACCGAGCTCAATCCAAGCGTGGACAAAGACGCTGCGGTTGAGTACTCCCCCGATGGCGACGCAGAAATTGAAGCCACGAAGGACTTCAAGATTCCGGTCTGCCCTAATTGCACGGGAGTGCTGAAGCCTGATGTGGTTTTCTTTGGTGAGCAAGTTGAGTCCACGCTGGTAGAGCGTTGTCTGGCCGAGGTTGACTCTGCGGGCGGGCTTCTGGTGGCGGGCACTTCGCTATCGGTTAACTCGGGAATGCGTTTTGTAAAGCGTGCACTGAAGGCAGAGAAGCCGGTTGTCATCATCAACCTTGGGCCTACCAAGGGCGATGAACTTGCCTTGGTCAAGGTGGAGGCCAACACTTCAATTGCGCTCGAAAGGCTCCTGATTGACTGAGACCGTAATCGGCCTGCTCCGCCACGGACAGACCGACTGGAACATCGACATGCGGCTCCAGGGAACCACCGACATCCCACTCAACGAGACTGGCAAGGCCCAGGCCATTGAGGTCGCGCAGTACATTTCCGCGGCCGACTGGGATGACCTCATCTCCTCCCCGCTATCCCGCGCAGTCGACACCGCCGACCTGGTTGGCAGGGAAATAGGAATGAACCGGTCTGCGGTTGAGCCCTTGCTGCTGGAGCGCGCATTCGGCATTGGCGAAGGACTCACCTACGACGAATGGCGAGAGCAGTTTCGTGACCTCTCGGTTATTCCCGGCGGTGAATCTCTGGTTGAGTTAGCCGACCGCTGCTGGAAACTTCTGGACGAACTGGTGGCAAAACACCGTGGCCGCCGAGTGCTGGCAGTTTCTCACGGAGCGCTAATTCGCAAGGTCATTGAACTGGTGAGTAAAAACACTTTGCCGCTTCCCGGTGAGCGTTTTGGTAATGCCTCGCTGAGCGTGATTGCGCACACCGATGCCTCCGGCTGGCAGATTTTGAGCTTCAACCCTCACACCTACAGGGGTGAGCCGCTGCGTTCCACGCCAGTTGCCGACGAGCCGCTCGTCTAGAGCGACTGAAGCACTGCGAGCAGGGCCGAGGCAGACTTCTCCCAGTCAAACTTGCTCGCCTGGGTCATTCCGAGCTCAGACTTAGCCACCCATTCGGTCTCGGTTTCGAGGCGCTTTACGGCTGCGGCAAAGTCACCGGGGTTGTCACCCTGGAAATACTCGGCAGCCTCGCCACCAATCTCGTGGAAGATGCCAATGTTGGATACCACGATTGGAATACCTCGGGCCATAGATTCCACCAGTGGAATACCAAAGCCCTCATCATGAGAGGCGTGCACGAGTGCAACCGCCGAGTCGAGCAGTTCGTGGTACTTGCTCTCCGAAACTCCATTGTGGAATACCAGCTGTCCGGCGGCGGTGCCGGCCATGGCTCGGAACTGGTCGCGGCGGGCATCGGTGATTTTGCTCAGCAAGTGCAGTTCGTAGCCCGGAAGTCGTTCCATGCCTCGGACCAGGGTCTGGACGTTCTTGTAGTCCATGAACGAACCCATGTAGATCAGCCTCTGGGTGCCGCGTGGGCGGTGCATCGGTGGCTTGTGTTCGTAGTCAGCCGATAGTTCGCCCGCTGCGTTGTAGACCACGGCCACGGGGCGCTTGGTGAGGCGGTGCTTGGCTATCAGGTCGGCAGTGGTTTGGCTCACGGTGACCACGGCATCGGCTGCGTTGAGCAGGCGACGCTGAGGCCAATACCAGAGGTGGAATAGCCGCCAGCCGATACGTACGCCTAGCGGCATACTCGGCGGTGGAGTTGGATGACCGTAGTAAATGAGGTCGTGTAGCGTGAGCACCAACTTGAACTTGCGGCCCATGGAGCCTACGGTCTGCATCGGTGAGTAGAAGACCTTTACGCCAAGCTGGTTTAGCCGATAGGCGGCGAAGGGCTCGCTCCAGTGAGTGGGGTCATTGAGCCTCACCCACTCGATTCCGGTGGGTAGGTGAGCCAGTTGCCGTTCATCGCTGATGACGGCCACCACCTTGGTGATGCGGCTTAGTGCGTGGATCAAACCCACCGAGAATCGACTGATTCCGTCGTGGTGATCCACCCGAATGTAACGGGCATCGAAGTGAACTAGCGGGAGCACCGCTTACTCCGCATCGGTGAGGAATTCACGCACAAATCCGGCAGCCTGGCTGGGGGTTTCATAGTGAATGAGGTGGCCCACTCCCCTAATCACCTTGAGTTCGGCGTGCGGGAACATGCGCACCAGACGTTGCTCGTCGGCAAGGCTGGTGATGTCGTCTAACTCCCCGGCAATCAGCAGGGTCTGATTTTCAATCCCGCGGGCATAGCTAGAGACGCTGCGCGAAAGGCTCGCCACATAGCCCTCGGTGGCAACTCGGCGTTCGGCAAACTCGCTGAAGTTATCGTTGTGCTGTTTGTGGATCCAGGCGCGAAGGGCGGGGTGCTTGGTCTTGGCTAGAACCTCGCTCATGACACGCACCATTAGCGGGTTGCGCAGCAGCTGGTTGCCCTGTTTCTCAGGTAGCTTGCCGCTTAGGCCGTAGAACGCGTTGGTCAGTCCCTCAAGCACCTTCTCGCGGCCAGTGCGTTCAAAGCTGGCAACCGGGTTGACCAAAACAAGCGTGTTTTTCAAGCCCCGATGCGCCGCCGCAGCGACAATGATGCTGCCGAAACTGTGGCCGAGGACAACTGCTTTTTGAAGCTTTAGCTCCGCGACAAACTGCTCCAGCCACTCGGCGTAGGCAACCACCGTGTGACGACCCTGGAAGGCCGCGGAAACGCCAAAGCCGGGTAGGTCTGGAACGATGATGTCGAAGTCTGGAAGGGCGCCAACGATTGGCTCTAGTCCGTGGTGGTTGCCGCGGTAGCCGTGGACGAAGACTATGGTTCCTCGCGGCGTTCCGTCGGTTGCCTCGGTGGCTGGGTAACGCCAGTAGGCGGTGTTGGCAGTGGGAAGCGCAAGGTCACTCCGCTGGGCTCGGGCCAGCGCCTGGGCTGCCAGTTCCTGCGGGGTGTAACTCATTTGTTGCGTCCTTAGACCGAGAAGTATTTGGCTTCAGGGTGGTGCAGCACCATTGCATCGGTGGACTGCTCCGGGTGAAGTTGAAGCTCCTCTGAAAGTTCAACGCCAATGGCCTCTGGCTTGAGTAGCTCAACCAGCTTGATTCTATCTTCGAGCTCAGGACAGGCGGGGTATCCGAAGCTGTATCGGGCGCCGCGATATGCCAAGTCAAAGAAATCGTTGATGTTTGGTGAGTCATCGTTGGCGAAGCCAAGCTCCGAACGAACTCGGCTGTGCCAGTACTCTGCCATTGCCTCGGTGAGCTGCACCGAGAGGCCGTGGATCTCGAGGTAGTCGCGGTACTCGTTGGCGGCATAGAGCTTGTTAGCCTCTTCGCTGACGCGGGCACCCATGGTTACCAACTGGAATGGAACCACGTCGATCTTGCCGCTCTCCTTTGGTGCAACGAAGTCAGCCAGGCAGAGGTGGCGGTCACGGGCCTGACGCGGGAAGCTGAAGCGTAGACGTTCGGTCCCAGGAACACCGCCTGAACCACCATCGGTGGCGTTCTCAGGGCCGTGGTGCAGAATCACTAGGTCGTCGCCGTCGCTGTAGGCCGGGAAGTAGCCGTAGACTACGGCGGCCTCCATCCAGCCCTCGGACTGAATCTTGTCCAGCCAGTAGCGCAGGCGTGGTCGCCCCTCGGTCTCAACCAATTCCTCATAGGAGGCGCCTTCGTTGCCTCGGCCAGGCTTGAGGCCCCACTGCCCCATGAAGGTTGCGCGCTCATCCAGGTAGCTGGAGTACTCGCGCAGCGGGATTCCCTTGACCACCCGAGTGCCCCAGAACGGTGGAGTTGGAATGGTGTTGTCGGTGGACACATCGGAACGAGCCGGCATGTCTTCCGGTGCGGTCTTCTCTAACAGGTTGCCGCGCGGGGTGATGCGCTTCTTGAGTGCAGGAAGTTCTGCTCCCGGCTCGCCACGCTTGACCTTCATGATCAGGTCCATCAGACGCAGACCCTCAAATGCATCGCGGGCGTAGCGAACTTCGCCCTGGTAAATCTCGGCCAGGTCCTGCTCCACGAACGCGCGAGTCAGGGCTGCTCCACCGAGGATGACCGGCCAGCGGCCAGCAACGCCGCGCTGGTTCATCTCCTCGAGGTTTTCCTTCATGATCTGGGTGCTCTTCACCAGCAGACCACTCATGCCAATCACGTCAACGTTGTGCTCTTCGGCGGCCTTGAGCATCTGGTCGATTGGCACTTTGATGCCGATGTTGACGGTCTCAAAGCCGTTGTTGCTCAGGATGATGTCAACCAGGTTCTTGCCGATGTCGTGAACGTCGCCGCGCACGGTTGCCAGCAGGATGCGACCCTTGCCGGTGTCCTCGGTCTTCTCAATGAACGGCTCCAGGTGGGCAACCGCGGTCTTCATAACCTCGGCACTCTGCAGCACGAACGGCAGCTGCATTTCGCCGCTACCGAAGAGCTCGCCAACAACCTGCATGCCCTTGAGTAGGTGGTCATTGATGATGGACAGCGCTGTCTTACCCTCGGCTAGCGCCTGGTCCAGGTCTGCCTCCAGGCCCTTCTTCTCGCCGTCGATGATGCGGCGCTCGAGGCGCTGGTCCAGCGGCATGGCCGCCAGCTCGTCTGCGCGACTCTGCTTGGCGCTCTTGCTGTCTACGCCCGAGAAGACCTCGAGGTAGCGCTGCAGCGGATCAAAGCTAACGATGCCCTCTTCGTCGTATTCGCGACGGTCGTAGATGAGGTCGAGCGCTGCCTTGAGCTGCTCTTCCGGAATCTGGTTCATGGGCATGATGCGAGCGGCGTGAACGATGGCGCTGGTTAGCCCCACCTTGACGCACTCGTGTAGGAATACCGAGTTGAGCACGTGGCGAGCTGCCGGCGAAAGGCCAAAGGAAATGTTGCTTAGTCCCAGAGTGGTCTGCACGCCAGGGTATGCCTCATTTAGTCGGCGAATAGCCTCAATGGTCTCGATGCCGTCGCGACGAGTTTCGTCCTGACCGGTAGCAATCGGGAAGGTCAAAGCGTCAACCGTGATGTCGGTCAAGGCCATGTTCCAGTTGGTGGTCAGATCCTCAATCAGGCGCTTGGCAATTGCGAACTTGGTCTCGGCGGTTCGCGCCTGACCCTGCTCGTCAATGGTCAGGGCAACTACGGCCGCACCGTGCTCCTTCACCATAGGCATAATGCGCTGGAAGCGGCTGTTTGGGCCGTCGCCGTCCTCGTAGTTAACGGAGTTCACCATGGCTCGGCCACCGATGCACTCCAAGCCGGCCTCAAGCACTGCCGGCTCGGTGCTGTCGAGTACCAGAGGCAGTGTGGTGGCGGTTGCCAGGCGGCTAACCAGCTCACGCATATCGGCGGCGCCGTCACGTCCAACGTAGTCAACACAGACGTCTAGCGAATGAGCACCCTCACGAGTCTGCGACTTGGCAATCTCGAGGCACTCCTCCCAGTTCTGAGCGAGCATAGCCTCGCGGAATGCCTTAGAACCGTTGGCGTTGGTGCGCTCACCGATGGTGAAGTAGGTGTTGGTCTGGTCGTAGGGCTGGTGCTGGTACAGCGATGCCAGGCCCGGCTCGATTACCGGAGCGTTGCGGTGTGGGGTCTTGCCAGCAACAGCTGCAGCTACAGCCGCAATGTGATCGGGTGTGGTTCCACAGCATCCGCCAACCAGGCCGGTGCCGTATTCGTTCACAAACTGCAGTTCAGCGGTTGCCAACTCCGATGGTGTCAGCGGGTAGTAGGCGCCATTGGAGGTCAACTGAGGCAGACCCGCATTTGGCATGACCACGAGCGGCAGACTGGAGTATTTGGAGAGGTAGCGCAGGTGCTCGCTCATCTCGGTTGGGCCGGTAGCACAGTTCAGACCGATGGCGTCAACGCCCAGAGCTTGAAGGGTGGTGAGTGCCGCGCCAATCTCCGAACCCAGCAGCATGGTACCGGTAGTTTCGATGGTCACGCTCATGAGGATTGGCACGCGAATGCCAGCCTCGGTCATGGCGCGCTTGGCGCCAACGATTGCGGCCTTCGCCTGCAGTAGATCCTGTGCGGTTTCAACTAGAACGGCGTCCACTCCGCCTCGGAGCATTCCGCGCGCCTGAGTCTGGTAGGCGTCGCGAAGCAACGCGTATGGCGCGTGACCAAGGCTTGGAAGCTTGGTTCCCGGACCGGTGGATCCCAGCACCCAGCGCGGCTTGGCATCGGTGGTGTATTCGTCCGCAATTTCGCGGGCTACGCGGGCACCGGCCTCAGCCAGTTCTTCAATGCGATCTTCAATGCCGTACTCGGCAAGGTTTGCCCAGTTGGCGCCGAAGGTGTTGGTCTCGATTGCCTCGGACCCGGCCTCAAGATACTTGGCGTGAATGCTCTTGATGATGTCAGGTCGGGTGACGTTAAGCACCTCGTTGCAGCCCTCGTAGTTCTGATAGTCCTCGAGGGTTGGGCCGGCTGCCTGAATCATGGTTCCCATGGCGCCGTCGGCCACCACAACACGGTTACGAATTGCGTCTAAAAGGGCTTGGGAGCGGGGAGTAAACATACTTAGTCAAGTCTAACGGCCGTTAAACTTGAGGGGTGTCAGACTTCGTAACCCCGCCGCGCACTCCCCTAAATCCAGAGGCTAAGAAGAGCGTTTTTTCGCTCCTCAAGGCTCGCGCCGCCATGGGTCAGAAGTCACTGAGTTTTGAGTTCTTCCCACCGCGTGACGGTGCCGAGGAAGGCCTCTGGAACACCTTCGATGCCGTGCTTGGCGTGAATGCCGATTTCATCTCGGTTACCTATGGCGCGGGTGGCTCAAATCAGGCCAAGTCGTTTGAGGTTTTAGACCGGATGGCACCCGAGATTTTGACGGTTGGTCACCTCACCTGCATCGGTGCTTCTAGGGCTTCTACCCTGGCCACAGTGAAGCGTTTTGAGCAGGCCGGCGTGCGCACGGTGTTGGCGCTGCGCGGTGATAGCCCCAAAGACAACCCCGATGCCCTTGCTCAGGGTGAACTGAAGACGGCTTTGGAGCTGGTTGAGTTGGTTCACGCTCAGACCGATCTTGAGATTGGTGTTGCGGCTTTCCCTGAAGTTCACCCTGAGTCCGGCTCGCTCGAGCACGACGCCAAGGTATTGGCCATGAAGCAGGCCGCTGGTGCATCGTTTGCGGTCACCCAGTTGTTCTTTGGCGTTGAGTACTACACCCAGATGCTGGCTGCCGGCGCTGCTGCGGGCGTGAATATTCCGGTGATTCCGGGTCTGATGCCGGTCTCTAACGCTAAGCAGCTGCTTCGCATGGCCGCCATGAGTGGTGCCGCTGTGCCGGCTGAGTTGGCTGCCAAGTTGGAGCACTCAGACGAGGCGGAGGCTCGTGCCATTGGCATGGAGTACACCATTCAGCTTGGCAAGGACCTGCTGGCAGCCGGAGCTCCTGGACTGCACATCTTCACGCTAAATAAGACGGACGCTGCGCTTGAGCTTGCTGCGGGTGTTGGGCTGATCTAGGCGCTGTGGTGGCCTCCGCGCTTTTAGCGTGGCTTTAGCGTGGCTTTAGCGGCCATCCCGGGTCGTCCTGGAAGTCTGGGCGAACGCTGCGACGCATGTATTCACCAAAGCTTGCGCTCTGCGCGGCTTCCCATTCAATCTGCTTGGCGTGAAGCTCTGCCAATGAGTACTTGAGCTTGCCGCTTTGGGCTCTAGCAACAGCCTGCAGCACCCTTCCGGATGCAACCGCATCGGCGGTGGCGTTGTGGGCGTTCTCTAGCGGCACCTTGTAGTGCTCGGCTACTATCTCGAGTTTGCGCTTACCCTTGCGATACTGGTCAGCAAACTTGTCGATAATGAGCGGGTCTAGGACCAGGGTTGGGATTAGCGGCTCAATGCCGTGACGAACTGCCTCCCAGTACAAAATGGTGAAGTCGTATGGGGCGTTGTAGGCAACGATTGGGATGCCACGCTCCTGATACCCGCGCAGCGCCAACACGATTTCGGCCACAACTTCTTTGGCTGGGCGGCCGGCGGAACGAGCAAACTCGGTGGTTATGCCGTGAACGTTGGTGGCAACTTCTGGGATTTCAATGCCCGGGTCTGCCAGCCACTCTTGGGCCGGTAAGGCCAAAGCGCCGTCCTCATCCAGCTCGGCCACGCAAGCGGTCACGATTCGCGCCTTCTGAAGGTCTAGACCGGTGGTTTCGGTGTCGAACACCACAATCTGCTTGGCCCAGTCCGGCAGGGCTGCATCGGGGAAATCAAACGCGGCTTGGCTGTATTCGTTCACATGCCAAGGCTATTGGTGGGTTCGGACAATTAGCGGCCGCAACCCCGAGAAAACGTCTCGGGCTTCAGGCGCAAACACTTGCGGTGCACAACTTGCTAGTTGTCCCAAGAATCAAAAACTTGAATTGCGAGTAAGACAACCGTTCGGGTGTCTTACTCGAGTCGCGCCTTTCAAACCCCTGAGACAACGCTGCGGTTGTGGGCTGAGGAAGGGGTCGTGAGGCCGACCGAAAGCAACTTACCGAGAAAGCAAAAACCCCGACCGAAGCCGGGGTTTTCAAAGTTGGTGAGGCGATTACGCGCCAAAGCCAATGTGACTAAGCCGTGGCTTAGGCACCGAAACCCTTGTAACGAGCGTTGAAGCGCTCAACACGGCCAGCGGCATCCATGATGCGCTGCTTACCGGTGTAGAACGGGTGCGATGCCGAAGAGATTTCAACGTCGTACAGAGGGTAGGTGTTGCCGTCGGTCCACTCAATGGTCTTGGTGGTCTTGACGGTGCTACGGGTGAGGAAGGTCTCGCCCGAAGCCAGGTCGCGGAATACAACTGCGGTGTAAGTTGGGTGGATGTCAGCCTTCATGGCAATACTTCCTTCAAAAAATGTCTGGGAAAGAGCTCTTGCGAGCAACTTTGGGGTGTTTATGCAAAAAGCACTAAGAGAAAAGCATACCAGAGGCGGGCAGTGAGCACCACTCCATTTAGACTCGAGTCACTATGAATCTGGTCTGGCTCGGCCCCATCGCCGTCTATGCAATCGTAACTGCGTTCACCCCGGGTCCAAACAACATGATGCTGCTCTCCAGCGGCACCAATTTTGGCTTCCGCCGCACCATTCCGCACATGCTCGGCATCACTGCTGGTGTGTTCTTGCTTCAGATGGCTCTCGGCCTTGGCCTCGGTGAGGTCTTCAAGCTGCTCCCCTGGCTGTACGTCATTCTGCGGGTGGCCAGCCTGCTTTACTTGCTCTACTTAGCCTACAAGATTGCCACCAGTGGCACTCCAAGCGGAGGCGATGACAAGCCAAGAGCCAAACCCATGACCTTCTTTGGTGCAACCGCATTCCAGTTGATCAACCCAAAGCTCATCATTGTGAGCATTGGATTCCTGAGCGCCTACCTGCCAGCTAATCCCCCGTTTGGAAAGCTGCTTGCCGGAGTGCTGGTCAACACCATCGTGGGTTATCTGAGCACGGTTGCCTGGGCTGGTCTAGGCGTTGTGGTGAACAAGTTCCTGCAGCAACCACGCGCCATCCGCGTGTTCAACTGGACCATGGCCATCCTGCTGGTGGCATCCATGGTGCCGGTGATCTTCGAGGGCTAGCCGACCGGGCGCAGCACGCCAGAGGGCACTCCGGCCGGGCGCAGCAGGCCCAGCGGCGGGCGTGAGGGTTAGTGCCTCCTGGCAGTCGCGCGGTAGCGTCCATTGACCATGTCAATGTCGATACCCAGGCCAAAGGCCTCACTGATGTTCTCGCTGGTCAGCACGTGACCAATCTCGCCGGCGGCAAAAACGCCACCATCCACCAGAATCATGGCGTGAGTGAACCCCGCCGGAATCTCTTCCAGGTGGTGCGTAACCATGACCATGGCTGGCGAGTATGGCGAAGCCGCGTACTCACCAATCAGGGAAACAGTCTGCTCACGGGCGGCCAGGTCCAACGATGCCACTGGCTCGTCGAGAAGCAGAAGCTCTGGGTCTGGCATCACGGCGCGAGCGATCTGAGTGCGCTTCTTCTCGCCATCGGAGAGGCTGCCGTAGGTGCGGTCTGCAAAGTCGCCGAGGTCCCACTCGGTGAGAACGCGCAGGGCGCGACGCTCATCGATGGTGTCGTACTGCTCGGTCCAGCGGCCAATCACGCCGTGGCTTGCGGTCATGACGGTGTCGAGAACGGTCTCCATCAGGGGAATGCGCGAAGCCAGTGCGGTTGAGGCAAATCCAATGCGTGGGCGTAGCTCGCTCAGGTCATAGTGGCCAAAGTCCTTGCCTAGCACCTGTGCGTCGCCCGTGCTCGGGTGAATCTGAGTGGCAACGATGCGCAGCAGCGTGGTCTTACCGGCGCCGTTTGGGCCGATGATTACCCAACGCTGGTTGGCCTCCACCGTCCAATCAATGTTGGAAAGAATTTGATTGCCTTCGCGGGCAACACTGACGTTGCGGAGACTGATAACTGCCATGGTAGAAGCCTATAAGTTGAACGGGCTTCTACCTGCCATTGATGGCCTTGCGGTAAACATCCAGAGTGGTTTCTGCGATGGAATCCCACGAGAAGTGGTCCTCCACTCGGCGGCGACCGGCGGCACCAAAGGCTGCCAGGTCGCGGCTCTCCAGAGCAGTGTTTAGAGCAGCAGCTAAGTCGCCCACAAACTTCTTCTCATCTAGTGGCTTACCTGAGCCGTCCAGCACCTGCTCAATCGGCACCAGCAGACCGGTCTGCTCGTGCACTACAACCTCAGGGATTCCACCGGTTGCGGTTGCTACCACTGGAGTGCCACAGGCCATGGCCTCAAGGTTGACGATACCCAGAGGCTCGTAGATGCTTGGGCAGGCAAAGACGGTTGCGGCCGAAAGCATGGCAATCAGTTCCGCGCGGCTCAGGTGCTTCTCAACCCAAATCACGTTGTCGCGCACCTTGCGTAGTTCGTTTACAAGGTCGGTCACCGTCTGCAGAATCTCAGGGGTGTCAGGTGCGCCGGCACACAGCACCAGCTGAACATCGGAGGGCAGTTCACGGGCTGCCTTCAGCAGGTAAGGCAGGCCCTTCTGCTGGGTGATGCGGCCAACGAAGACCACCGATCGCTTGTCGGGGTCAACGCCATTGGCGCGCACCAAATCTGGGTTGTTAGCGGCCTGGAAGGCATCGAGGTCAATGCCGTTGTGGACCACCGAGACCTTGGCCGGGTCAATCTGTGGGTAGGCGCGAAGAATATCCTGACGCATGCCGGCACTCACCGCGATGATGCCGGTGGCACCTTCGTAGGCGGTGCGCTCAACCCAGCTGCTGAGGCGGTAACCGCCACCCAGCTGCTCTTCCTTCCAGGGACGCAGTGGCTCGAGCGAGTGTGCGGTGATCAGGTGCGGTATGCCGTGAAGAGTGCCTGCAATTTGACCCGCGAAGTTTGCGTACCAGGTGTGGGAGTGAACCAGGTCAGCTCCGGCAACATCGGACACCATGGCCAGGTCGGTTGCCATGGTCTGAACAGCGGCATTTACCGAGTTGAATTCTGAAGAATGGCGGTACGCCTTTGTATCGGTTTCATTACGGTCTTCGCCGAAGGCGCGGACCTGAACTTCGATGTGTTTTCTGAGAACTCTCACTAATTCCGCGACATGTACGCCCGCACCGCCGTAAATGAAGGGCGGGTATTCCTTGGTGATTAGATCAACTCTCATATCCGTATGTTACCTAAAGGCAACAAAACACCAATAACATTCAGATATGAGCACTGCACCACGTATTTTCGGAATGGTTCTCGCCGGGGGCGAAGGAAAACGATTGATGCCGCTCACGGCTGATCGTGCCAAACCCGCGGTGCCATTCGGCGGCTCGTACCGCCTCATCGATTTCGCCCTTTCCAACCTCATCAACTCGGGTCTGCGCCGCATCGTTGTACTCACCCAGTACAAGTCGCACTCGCTCGACCGTCACATCTCCATGCTCTGGCGCATGTCGCCACTTCTGGGTAGTTATGTGGCATCGGTGCCTGCGCAGCAGCGTTTGGGCAAGCGTTGGTTTACCGGTTCCGCCGATGCCATTCTGCAGAGCATGAACCTACTTGCCGATGAGAAGCCGGACATCGTGGTTGTGGTTGGTGCCGACCACATTTACCGCATGGATTTTGAGCAGATGATTCAGGCTCACATTGAGAGCGGTCGCGGTGTGACCGTGGCTGCCATCCGCCAGCCGAAGAGCATTGCTAGCCAGTTTGGCGTGGTTGAGGTTGATGACAAGGATCCTGGCAAGATTGCGCAGTTCCGCGAGAAGCCAAAGGACCCTAAGGGTCTGCCTGACAGCCCAGACGAGGTTCTCTGCTCGATGGGTAACTACGTCTTCAATGCCAAGGCGCTTGTTGACGCAATCACCTTGGATGGCGAGCTTGAGGACTCCACTCACGACATGGGTGGCGACATTGTTCCTTACTTTGTAAACAAGGGCGATGCCACCGTTTACGACTTCACCAAGAACGTGGTACCTGGCGCTACCGAGCGTGACCACGCTTACTGGCGCGATGTCGGTACTATCGACAGCTACTACGAGAGCCACATGGATCTCATCTCTGTGATGCCAATCTTCAACCTGTACAACAGCGACTGGCCTATCCACACCCAGCAGGTTAACCTGCCACCGGCCAAGTTCATTCACGACGCCGAGGGCAACCAGGGCCGCACCAACGACAGCATTGTGTCGCTGGGTACCGTGGTGACCGGAGGAATTGTGGAGCGAAGTGTGCTTTCCCCCAACGTTCGCGTTCAGTCGCGTGCGCTGGTGACCGACAGTGTTCTCATGGACAACGTGACCGTTGGCAAGGATGCAACCATCCGCCGCGCCATCTTGGACAAGGATGTTGTGGTTGCCGATGGTGCTGCTGTTGGCGTGGACAAAAACCGCGATATTTCCCGCGGCTTCACTGTGACTGACTCCGGCATCACCGTGGTTCCTAAGGGTGTTGTAGTTACGCCTTAGTGGCGTGCCTGGCGCCTAGCCTATTTGCTGGCACCGTTGCTTTAGTCGCCCGATTCCTTCGCTGGGGTCGGGCGATTAGCATTTGCGGCCTTTTTGGCGGATAGGCGACGGAAAGAGATGACTGCCCAGCGGATGAGGACAATTTCCAAAATTGGAAATCTCCAGTAGGTGTAGAACGCGCCAGCTCCGATGAATGGATGCGCATTTACCAACCAGTAACTGAAGGCCGCCAACAGCGAACCAATGACTACGATCAATGCATATTTCTTATGAGGGTTCATTTCAATCCCTACATCGACTGAGTTACTGCTGCAATAAAGGCAAAAGCGAAAAGAATAGCTCCGAAGCAACCCAACGTGACCCTAGCCCCGCCTCCATTGGTGCGCACCAGGCCTGCGAGTGCCGCGCAATAGAGCAACGCGAACGCCAGCCAAATAAGGCCCATGTTGGGCTGTGGACCTTGATTGGAACGATTAAAGAATCCAATGTGGGTTATTGGAAAAGCTGAGGCGACAAAAAATAACGCCACTCCCCCAATCGCGAGCCCAATACTCAAGATTTTGCGCGCCAGGCTGATTTTGTTTCCGCCAGATACTGGCGCCTTTGCTTTCTCCCAGTCTTCTATGGAACGGGATTCAGGAAGTTCTTGATTCATTTGGATTAGGTCCTAACCAGTAGTGGACTGAACAGAAAATAGGCGATTATCCCAAACAAGAGAGCAAATAGCGCGCAGCCAAAAAGAAAATTGCCCGCGGTGCTTCTTGTTGAAGTAGAAGTGGTACCGTTCTGAGGTCCAGGTAGAGGTGCCTTGCCCATTAGGTAGTCGTAGTCGAGCGAAGCTGAGAGTTCTCGGTACCTGGATCCGCCTGCTTTAGTTGCCTTTAATTCCGCATCATCCATATGCCCCCCCCTAGAGCGCCTGTAAAACATAGGCAAAAAAGGTAAACATAAAAAGCACTGACCCGATGCAACCAAGCGTGACCTTGGGAGGCGTCCCTTGAGTCTTGACCACTCCAGCTAAAGCAGCGCAGTAGAGCAGCGAAAAACCAAGCCAGACCTCGCCAACATTCGCACTTTTGACCTCGGTCTTGTGCAACATACTCATGTGAGTACTGGTTGTGAGCGCACCATTGACGATGCAGTAAAAACCGATAAAGGCAATTACTCCGCCCAAAAACCAACGAGCGTATTTGATCTGCCTTGCGCTAAATTCCCCAGGATTCGGCGAATTCGGAAATTCGGAGCTTTTATCGCCGCCATATTCATCATTCATTTTCGTCATCCCCCAATGACTCGATTCCTTAATTATTGAATTTCAACCTGAAGATGCAAGTGGCACATTGTCCGTGTCGCGGATGTGCAGTCGACCGGCCACCGTGGGGCAGAATTGACCGGTGAGCAAAATTCTCGTGGTCTTTGACGTTGATAGCACCCTCATTGAAGATGAGGTGATTGAGCTGCTGGCCGATGTCGCTGGCAAGCGTGCCCAGGTGGCCGACGTGACAGAGCGTGCCATGCGCGGCGAGCTCGACTTTGCCGAGAGCCTGCGCGAGCGTGTAGCCGTGCTTGCAGGCCTGCCAGAGAGCGTCTTCGCAGACGTCTATGCACGCATCACCCCAACCAAGGGTGTGCAAGAACTCATCGATGCCGTACACGCAGCCGGCGGACTAGTTGGCGCGGTTTCCGGCGGCTTCACCCAGGTGCTCACTCCCCTGGCCGCAAAGCTCGGCCTGGACTTCGCCCGCGCTAACGACCTCGAGATCAAAGACGGAAAGCTCACAGGCAAGGTTGAGGGCAGAATCGTAGATCGCGCGGTCAAGGCAGAGAGTCTGCTCGAGTGGGCTGCGGCATCGGGGATTGAAACCCGCCACACCGTTGCCGTTGGTGACGGAGCCAACGATCTAGACATGCTCGCAACCGCAGGCCTCGGTGTAGCCTTCAACGCCAAGCCGCTGGTGCGCCAGACCGCACAGATTGTGATTGACCGCCAGGATCTGCGAGAACTGATCCCGGTGCTTGGCCTCTAGAACCAACCAAGACAAACGAAAATGCCGCGGATTCCTCCTCGGCATTTTGCGTTCTTAAACTTATTCGGCGATAAAGTCGCTGGTGTCGCCAACCAGGCGGGTGTTGTCGGCTGGAACCGGCTCAACCGCTGCGCTGGCAATCTCGGCCGCAAACTCGCTCACGTTGTATAGCTTGCCGGCACCCTCGCGACGAGCCTCGATGGCTCCAGGCTGGGTGCGCTCCAGCAGGGTTGCGGTGATGGTTCCCTCAATCATGTCGCCAGACACAACCACAAAACCAATGTTGCGCTCGGCCAGAACCGGAATCATCTCGCGCAGGGCATCCTCGCCCGCACGCTTGGACAGCGCAACCTGAACGTAGGCCTCCATGGTTGGGGTGGTGCGAATGAAGTGGGCCTGGTGCGAGGTCACGAAAACCACGCGTGCACCATCCTTCAGGTAAGGCAGAGCAGTCTTCAAAAGGTTCACCTGCGAGTCACGGTTTAGGCGCATGGCATAGTCCTCACCCAGGCCCGCCTCCATGCCACCCGAAGCGTTCATGACCAGAATGTCCAGCGCGCCAAAAGCCGCCTTAGCCTGCTCAAACATCTCAGCAACGCTGGCAGCATCGGTGAGGTCTGCACCAACAGCAATGGCCTGGCCACCGGCCGCCTTGATGCCGTCAACAATCTTCAGCGCACGCGCCTCCTTGTTGCGGTAGTTCACAACCACCGATGCGCCGGCCTCGGCGAAGTAACCGACGGTGTCGGCACCGATGCCACGGGACGAACCAGTGACGAGTGCTGCCTTGCCTGCGAGGCTGCCTGCTGCGAGTGGATTAGTCATGTCTGCGCTCCTGAGATTGGGTAAAAGTAAAAACGAAAACTAGTGGCCCATGCCGAGGCCGCCGTCAACCGGAATGACGGCTCCGGAGATGTAGGCTGCATCGTCGCTAGAGAGCCAGGTGACAACGCGGGCAACTTCTTCTGGACTGGCAAAGCGGCCGGCTGGAATCTTGGCCTTGAAGGCATCAAGGTGTTCCTGAGGCAGAGTTGCGGTCATGTCGGTGTCGATGAAGCCAGGTGCAACCACATTGGCGGTGATGCCGCGTCCACCCAACTCGCGGGTGATGGAACGAGCCATTCCCACAAGTGCGCTCTTAGCGGCCGAGTAGTTGACCTGACCGGCGTTGCCTAGCAGACCCACAACCGAACCAATCAGAATTACGCGACCAAAGCGAGCCTTGATCATTCCCTTTGTGGCACGCTTCACCACGCGGAAAACACCGTTCAGGTTTGTGTCGATTACCTGCTCAAACTCTTCGTCGGTCATGCGCATCAGCAGAGTGTCTTTGGTGATGCCGGCATTCGCAACCAATACTTCGATTGGCCCCAAGGCCGCCTCAACCTCTGCGAACGCGGCATCCAGCGATGCGCCATCGGTGACATCTGCCTTCACAGCTAGGGTGCCTGCAGGGCCCTCGCCACTGCGAACGGTCACGGCAACGCGGTGCCCCTGGGCCACAAACTCCTGCGCGATTGCGTAACCAATACCGCGGTTTCCGCCGGTGACCAAAACAGTTCTAGCTGTGCTCATGATTTTCCTGTTCCCCGCCTCATTCCGTTTGGGAATGGGGTGTATGGCTTTGCGGTTGGATTAGATAAAGTCTAAACCTCGCACTACATTTAGCGCCCGATTTACGGGCTCGATTGACTTCGGAGAGTGATCATGGCAGCACAGGCCCAAAGCGTTACCTCTCTGGGGATCTCGCCTGAGGATGACCGCCGCTCCCGCATCATCAAATACTCGGTGGCTCAAGGCATCCGTGTGGTTTGTATTGTGCTAGCCGTGGTTGGCGGCGGCAACTGGCTCACCTGGGTGGCTGGCTTTGGTGCCGCAATTCTCCCCTACATTGCCGTTGTGGTGGCAAACGCAACCTCCGGCGGCGGCACCAGCAAGACCGCCCCAAAGGCTGAGGCGCCAACCATTTCAATCAGCGCCGATGCTTTCAAGAGCGCTACAACCAAATAACCTTGTTGAGTGAATCAAACCAAGTGCTCGCGCGCAGGCTGCACCGCTGAGGCAACCGCGCTGGTTATTTGGCGCAACCCCAAAATTCACACCGATGGCCGCACCAAAACCTGGCTGGCATGTGCCGAGCACGTTGACTTCCTGCGCGAATACCTGGACGCTCGCGGATTCTTCCTAGAGGTGAAGCCGCTTTGAGCAGCCCAATCCCAAACGACATCACCCGCGACTATTTCCGCACCGGCTTCAAGCGCTGGATTCGCTGGATTGCCATTGCCATAGTTTTTGCCATCGCCTGCGGTTTTCTTGCTAACTGGCAGTGGAACCGCCGCATCCAGGTGGTCAAGGTAATCACCCGCATCGACCGCAACTACAACCACTCGGTTGAGCCGCTAGCAAAGTTAGTGCCAACCACCAAGGGTTTCAGCCTGCGCTACGAGTATCGTCCGGTGCTGGTAACCGGCCATTTTGACGTTGACAAGCAGTTGCTGCTGCGCAATCAGATCAATGACGGCAACCCCGGTTTTCACGTCTTAGTTCCATTTGTCAACGATGCCGGAACCGCCATTGTGGTTGACCGCGGCTGGATTTCGGTTGGTCAAAAACAGGACAACCCAGACTTCATTCCTGAGGTTCCAACCGGCCCGGTTAAGTTGGTTGGCCGCCTGATTCACTACCAGCAGCCGGATTCACGCAGCGCCCCTAGGGGTCAGGCCATGAGCATCTATCCGGTCAAGTTGAATGAGCAGTGGCACTACCCCACTGGCTCGCTGTACCGGGGTGCCTACCTGCGCCTAGCGGTTGAGCAGCCAAAGGCCAAGAGCTATCCGGTTCTGGCATCCAAGCCTGAAATAACCGAGGGTAACCACCTCAGCTACGCATTCCAGTGGATTCTGTTTGCGGTTTTGGGCTTTGCGGCCATCGGTGCCAACATTAGGCAGGATCTGCGCGAGAAGCGGGCGTCAACCGACCCAAACTATGTGCCAACGGTGCGCAAGAGCAAGCGGGTTGGTCAGGCCGACAACGAGGCCGAAGACGCGCTGCTAGACGCTAAATAGCGCCTAACTCAGCGTCAAACTAACTGAGCGAGATCAGGTCCAGATAGGTCTGGCTCCAGTGATCTTCATCACCGTCAGGCAGAATCAGCACGCGCTCAGGGTTTAGAGCCTCAACCGCACCAACGTCGTGCGAGACCAGCACAATTGCACCCTTGAATTGCTCGAGTGCGCGGAGAATCTCCTCGCGGCTGGCAGGGTCGAGGTTGTTGGTTGGCTCATCGAGCAGCAGCACGTTGGCGCTGGAAACCACCAGCGAAGCCAGGGTCAGACGGGTTCGCTCACCACCGGAGAGAACTCCTGCCGGCTTGTCCACGTCGTCGCCCGAGAACAGGAACGAACCCAGCACCTTTCGGGCATCGGTGTCATTCAGGTGGCTGGCATTGGCCTGCATGTTTTGCAACACGGTCTTGGTGAAGTCTAGGGTTTCGTGCTCTTGGGCGAAGTAGCCGATCTTGAGGCCGTGGCCCGGCTCAATCTCACCCGTGTCTGGCTTCTCCACGCCGGCCAGCATGCGCAGCAGGGTGGTCTTTCCGGCACCGTTCAGACCGATAACAACCACGCGGGATCCGCGGTCGATTGCAAGGTCAACTGCGGTGAAGATTTCCAGCGAGCCGTAGCTCTTTGAAAGGTTGGACGCCATGAGCGGAGTCTTGCCGCAGGGAGCTGGATCCGGGAACTTGATCTTGGCCACGCGGTCAGACTCGTGGACCGCCTCGAGACCCTCGAGCATGCGCTCAGCGCGACGGGCCATCTGGTGGGCGGCGGCGGCCTTAGTGGCCTTGGCGCCAAACTTGGCTGCCTGAAGCTGAAGGGTTGCAGCCTTCTTCTCGGCCGTGGCACGCTCGCGTTTGCGACGTTCCTGGTCGGCCTCGCGCTGCTTCTGGTAGGCCTTCCAGCCCATGTTGTAAACGTCAATCACCTGGCGATTGGCGTCCAGGTAGAGGACCTTATTTACGGTCTCCTCCACCAGCTCAATATCGTGCGAGATGATGATGAGCCCGCCCTGATAGTTCTTCAGGAACTCGCGCAGCCAAACAATGCTGTCGGCGTCGAGGTGGTTGGTTGGTTCGTCGAGAAGCATGGTCTCGGCGCTGCTGAAGAGAATGCGCGCTAGCTCAACACGGCGGCGCTGACCACCGGAAAGCGTGCTCAGCGGCTGGTCCAGGGTGTGACCCTTGATGCCTAGGTTGCTTGCAATGGTCTCCGCCTCGGCCTCGGCGGCGTAACCACCGGCAGCATGAAACTCAGCCTCGGCGTTTGAGTACTTGCGCATGGCTGCATCGTAGATAGCCTGGTCAACGCTGCCCATGTCTAAGCTGGCGGCGTTCATGCGGGCCTGAATGTCACCAAGGCCGCGGGCGTTCAGAATCCGGGTGCGCACTAGCTCGGTTGGGTCACCGATGCGAGGGTCCTGGGGCAGATAGCCAATCTCACCGCTGCGGTCTATGAATCCGCTGGTTGGAGTTCCCTCGCCAGCGAGCAGCTTGGTCAGCGTGGTCTTGCCAGCGCCGTTACGACCAACGAGCCCAACTTTGTCACCCTTTTCGATGCGGAAATTGACGCCGCTCATCAGGGTGCGGGCACCTATCGTGATCTCTAGATCGCGCGTGCCAATCATGCCGGTGCTCCAATGGTGTGTGGGTTTCAGGGCAACCAAATAGTGTTGCCACCCAAAGTAGTAAGTTTACCCGCTCGGGTCTCGGTGCTAGATTGCTGAGTATGGGGCTCTGGTGGGGAAAGCGCAGGCAGCCAAAGGTGGTTCAAGCGCCGATGGATGCCGATGAGGCGCGTCGAATTGCCGAGGCAGAAGCCGAGATGGCCGAATACCCACAACCTTTTGAACCCGAGGAAGAGAACATGCCGGTTGGCATCTTCTTCCCGTTCCTACGCAAGCGCAATGGTCTGGCGCTCAAGCCGCTCACGCAGAACGGGTCCCTGATCAGCCGAGCTGCGGATGACCTCAACGCGGCCATCGAGCAAAACCGCCTGCGTCAGATGCGCGAGCCCCGGCAAGACTAAAGGCCCGGCAGTTACCCGCCGAGCCCTCAGCCCTGAAATCTAGAGCTAATCCCCTATTTGCCGCCGAACAAACGGCTGAACAGGCCTGGCTTCTTCTCTGGCTTTGGGTCGTTCTCGTGCCCCTGGCAGCGCTGGCTCTTTGGCACACCGGCCAGAGCCTGATCAATGTGCTGTCCGCAGCCAGCCCAGGTCTTTTTGCCGCACTTACGGCAGGTTACTTGCTGACACATGTCTAATCCTCCGATGATTTTTAGTGGCCGCGCCACTACCATTTAGATACCCCCTAGGGTATAATCAATTCTGTTGGAACGCAACACCAACACATACAGGAGGCACAAAATGCAGATCGATCCAGCAGAGCTCAAGGCAGCCCGTGACCGCCTCATGCGAGTCCAGGGTCAAATCGGCGGCATCATCAAGATGCTTGACGAAGGCCGCGACTGCACCGACATGCTCACCCAGCTAGCCGCCGCCTCCACCGCGCTAACGCGAGCCGGCTTCCAGATCATCTCAACCGGAATGGCCCACTGCCAGGCCGACGAAAACGGCCAAGCCGACCGCGCCGCCCTCGAAAAAGCCTTCATGGCCCTGGCCTAAGCGCCAACCCAAAAACTCCAAGCGCCACAAGAAAGCCCTCCCCCGTGAAAACTGTCATCATCGGTGGCGTTGCCGCCGGCATGAGTGCCGCCACTCGCCTTCGCCGCCTGCGCGAGCAGGATGAAATCATCGTCTTTGAGATGGGCCCAAACGTCAGCTACGCTAACTGCGGCCTGCCCTACTTCGTCTCTGATGTAATCAGCGACCGCTCCAACCTGCTGCTGCAGACGCCGGAGAGTCTGTTCAAGCGCTTCCGCCTAGACGTGCGCGTCAGCCACAAGGTCACCGCCATTGATCCTGTCGCCAAGACCGTCACGGTGCACAATCTCCTCACCGATGCCACCAGCATCGAGTCCTACGACAACCTGGTGATTGCAACCGGTGCCCGTCCTCGACAACTGAACATCCCTGGCATCGCCCGTGCTCAGACCCTGCGCGATGTGGTTGATGCCGACCGCGTAAAGGCAGCCGTTCACGTCGCCCAGGCCGCCACCGAAAACCAGCCTCATGCGGTTGTTCTCGGCGCCGGTTTCATCGGTGTTGAACTGGCGGAGAACCTAGCCCACCTTGGCATCCACACCACCCTGGTACAGCGTGGTCCAGCCATTCTGAGCATGTTTGACCCGGAGATGGTTGAGCCGCTGCAGGCGCACCTGATTGCCCACGGCATCAACCTGGTTGTTAACGCCACCCCTGCCGAAATCACTGACACCCACGTCAACCTGGCCGACGGCCGCAGCCTCCCAGCAGACCTCGTCTTCAGCGCAACGGGAGTTGAGCCAGACAACGCTCTGGCCAAAGCAGCTGGCCTCAAGCTTGGCCCAACCGGTGGTCTCTGGGTTGACGCCCAGCAGCGCACCAGCGACCCGCACATCTTCGCCGCGGGCGACGCAGTTGAGAAGCAGAGCGAACTCCTCACCGGAGCCACCATCATCCCGCTTGCCAACCTGGCCAACCGTCACGGTCGCCTCATCGCCGATGCCATAGCCGGCCTCGAAACCGCCGCACACCCGGCCATGGGCACAATCATCATTGGTGCTTTCGGCATGGCTGCGGCACTTACCGGCTTGAGCGAGAAGGCGGCAGAAGCCGCTGGCGTTTCCCACCAGGTAATCCACGTGCACCCGGGCAGCCACGCGGGCTACTACCCCGGCGCACAGCGCGTTAGCCTCAAGGTCCTGTTTGACCCAACTACAGGCCGCCTTCTGGGTGCCCAGGGTGTTGGTCTGGATGGCGTTGACAAGCGCATCGATGTTCTAGCCACCGCAATCCGAGCCGGCATGACCATTGACGAAATGATGGATCTAGAGCTGTCTTACGCCCCGCAGTTTGGCAGCGCCAAAGATCCAATCAACCACGTTGGCTACGTTGGCAACAACGTGCTCCACGGCATAACCCCAACCATTCAGTGGCATCAGCTGCAGCATGAACTGGCCAATGGCCGCATTCTTGTTGACGTCCGCACCGATGCCGAGAACTTGCGCGGTACCATTCCGGGGGCCATCAACCTGCCGGTTGATTCGCTTCGAGAGCACCTTGCAGAGTTGGCGGGTCGGCGGGTAGTTGTCGCGTGCCAGGTGGGTCAGCGCGGTCACATCGCCACCCAGATCCTCCGAAGCCACGGTATTGACGTAGTGAACCTGTCAGGCGGCTATGTCACTTGGAAGAATGCGCAGGATGCTCTGGCGCGTTAGCGTATGACCTTCTGATCCGTAGTAAGAATGCTAGATCGCAAAACCAATCGCACGCATCTGCTCTTTGCCATCCTCGGTGATTTTTTCAGGACCCCAGGGTGGCATCCAAACCCAGTTGATGCGGAAGGCGTCAACTACGCCGTCCAGGGCATCGGCGGTTTGTTCTTCTAGAACATCGGTGAGCGGGCAGCCGGCGCTGGTGAGTGTCATGTTGATGAGCAATGCGTCATCATCGGTGCTCCACTGCAGGCCATAGATGAGGCCAAGGTCATAGATATTGACGCCAATTTCTGGGTCAATAACGTCCTTGAGGGCCTCAACAACTTCGTCGTACTTGGCGGCGTCTAGCTCCACCAGTCCTTCGGTGGAAACTGCCTTTTCAGGGTTGTATTCCATGTTTACGCGTGAGCCTTAGTTGGCGGCAGCCGAAACGTAGCGGTCGTAACCCTCGGCCTCGAGGCGCTCGGCCAGCTCTGGGCCACCCTCCTCGGCAACCTTTCCTGCGACAAACACGTGAACAAAGTCAGGCTTGATGTAGTTGAGAATGCGGGTGTAGTGGGTGATGAGCAGCACGCCCATGTCGTTCTCGCTCTTGGCGCGGTTTACACCCTCCGAGACAATGCGGAGTGCGTCAACGTCCAGACCACTGTCGGTCTCGTCCAGAACGGCAAACTTTGGCTTCAGCAGTTCAAGCTGCAGAATCTCGTGACGCTTCTTCTCTCCACCAGAGAAACCCTCGTTGACATTGCGCTCGCTGAACGCCTTGTCCATCTTGAGGTTGTCCATGGCGGTACGCACGTCCTTGACCCAGGTGCGCAGGGCTGGAGCCTCGCCGGCAACTGCGGTCTTGGCGGTGCGCAGGAAGTTGCTAACCGAAACACCTGGAATCTCAACTGGGTACTGCATGGCCAGGAACAGGCCGGCGCGGGCGCGCTCGTCAACGCTCATCTCAAGCACGTTCTCGCCATCCAGCAAAATCTCGCCCTCGGTGACGGTGTACTTAGGGTGACCGGCGATGGTGTAGGCCAGGGTGCTCTTTCCGCTACCGTTTGGGCCCATGATTGCGTGGGTCTCACCGGTGCGGATCTGCAGGTCAACGCCGCGGAGAATCTGCTTTTCACCCTGCTCGGTCTCAACCGATACGTGCAGGTTCTTAATTTCTAGAAGTGCCATTTTGGTAAGTCCTTAGCCCTCTGGGTCGTAGTCCAGGTAGATGGTGTCGTTCTCGATGATGATTGGGTAAACCTCAACCGGCTCGTAGGCGGGAAGGGTAAGTGCGGCGCCGGTCTCCAGGCTGAACTTGGCTCCGTGAGCCCAGCACTCAATGGTCTCGTCGTCAACAAAGCCTTCGCTCAGCGATACTTCGCCGTGCGAGCACTTGTCGTTGATTGCCTTTACGTCACCGTTTGGGGTGCGAACAATTGCAATGGCCTGGTCCCCCAGCTTTACGCGGATGGACTTGCCCTTCTTGATGTCTTCTACGGCACAAATCTTGATAGCCATTGCTAGTTTCCCTGTCCTAGGTCTTGGGTTAGTTCGTTTTCAATCTTCAGGTTCAGACGGGCCTCAACCTCGTCGTTGCCAATCTGCTGGATGATCTCGTTGAGGAAGCCGCGAACCACCAGTCGGCGGGCCTCGTCCTCGTTAATGCCGCGGGCCTGCAAGTAGAACAACTGCTCGTCGTCAAAACGGCCGGAGGCGCTGGCGTGGCCGGCTCCCTCAATCTCGCCGGTCTCAATCTCCAGGTTTGGCACCGAGTCGGCGCGGGCGCCATCGGTGAGCAGCAAGTTGCGGTTCAGCTCGTAGGTGTCGGTGCCTTCGGCCTCGGCACGAATCAGCACGTCTCCCACCCAGATGGTGTGGGCGTTCTTGCCCTGCAGCGCACCCTTATAGGTAACGCGGCTGCGGCAGTTAGGTACTGCGTGGTCAACAAACAGGCGGTGTTCCATCTGCTGGCCGGCATCGGCGAAGTAAACACCAAGCAGGTCCACCGATGCACCCGCGCCGGCGAATACCGCGGTTGGCGTGACGCGCACTACATCACCACCAAGGGTGACAACCACGTGCTTGAGGTTGGCGTTGCGGCCAAGCTTGGCAAACTGTGCGCTCAGGTGAACCGAGCCGGCGTTGAAGTCCTGGATGCTGACCACGGTGAGGTGGGCGTTGTCGCCAACGAGGATCTCGAGGTTCTCGCTGAGCACTGCGTCACCGCGGTGATCGATGATTACGGTGCCCTCGGCTCCGGCTTTAGCCTCCACAATCAGGTGAAGTGCACTGGCGGTGGTGTCGTGGCTCACAATGCCAAGCTGAACCTCGCAGTCAAGCTTGCTGTTGGCAGGCAGGGTAACCAGATAGGCCTGCTCGGCGCTACCCCAGGCTGCCGCCGATGGGCGGTCCTCAGGAATGCCGGCGGCGCCAAACGCTGGGTGGTCGCTGCCAACCCAGGCGGTGGTTACGTTGTCAGGAGCCTTCAGCTCGAAGTCACCGATGAACTCGCTGAGAGCGTCTTCATCCAGGCCACGGAGCTGCTCACTGGTGGTGTACTTCCACTGTTCTTCGCGGCGCGAAATAGGGGCGAAGTCGGCAACATCGGTGCTCTTAATACGCCCAGCGCGTGACTGGATTGGTACGTCAGCCTCTGGAACGTAGCCGTGGGAGTGCGGGGCTGTGTCAGTTAGGGCTGGCATTAACCTACGGCGCCTTCCATTTGCATTTCGATTAGCTTGTTGAGCTCAAGGGCGTACTCCATTGGGAGTTCCTTGGCAATCGGCTCGATGAAGCCGCGAACGATCATGGCCATGGCCTCGTCCTCCGGCATTCCACGGCTCATTAGGTAGAACAACTGCTCGTCGCTGACGCGGCTAACGGTTGCCTCGTGACCCATGGAGACGTCGTCTTCGCGAACGTCAACGGTTGGGTAGGTGTCCGAGCGGCTGATGGTGTCAACCAGCAGTGCGTCGCAGCGCACGGTGTTAGCCGAGTGGTGTGCACCTGGGTTCACACGGATCTCGCCACGGTAGCTAGAACGGCCACCGGCGCGAGCGATGGACTTGGAGACGATGCTCGAGGAGGTGTAAGGCGCAAGGTGAATCATCTTGGCGCCGGCATCCTGGTGCTGACCCTCACCCGCGAAGGCAACCGACAGGGTCTCTCCCTTGGCGTGCTCGCCGGCCAGGATGACCGCTGGGTACTTCATGGTGACCTTGGAACCGATGTTGCCGTCAATCCACTCCATGGTTGCGCCCTCGTGACAGATTGCGCGCTTGGTCACCAGGTTGTAAACGTTGGTGGACCAGTTCTGGATGGTGGTGTAGCGAACGCGGGCACCCTTTTTCACAATGATCTCAACCACAGCGGAGTGCAGCGAGTCGGTGTTGTAAATAGGAGCGGTGCAACCCTCGATGTAGTGAACGTAGCTATCCTCATCGGCGATGATCAGTGTTCGCTCAAACTGGCCCATGTTCTCGGTGTTGATGCGGAAGTACGCCTGCAGTGGAATCTCAACGTGAACGCCCTTTGGAACGTAAACGAATGAGCCACCAGACCAAACGGCGGTGTTCAGCGCTGCAAACTTGTTGTCGCCCGCTGGAATTACGGTGCCGAAGTACTCCTGGAAAATCTCAGGGTGCTCCTTGAGGGCGGTGTCGGTGTCGAGGAAGATAACGCCCTGAGCCTCTAGGTCCTCGCGGATCTGGTGGTAAACCACCTCAGACTCATACTGAGCGGCAACACCGGCAACCAGGCGCTTGCGCTCGGCCTCTGGGATGCCAAGACGCTCGTAGGTGTTCTTGATGTCATCTGGCAGGTCTTCCCAGCTGGAAGCCTGGCGCTCGGTGGAGCGCACAAAGTACTTGATGTTGTCAAAGTCAATGCCGGAGAGGTCTGCACCAAACGAAGGCATTGGCTTCTGAGTGAAGTATTTGTAGCCCTTGAGTCGGAGGTTGGTCATCCACTCCGGCTCGGACTTCTTGGCCGAAATATCGGTGACTACGTCCTCGTTGATGCCGCGCTTGGCGGTGGCACCGGCAGAGTCTGGGTCACTCCAGCCGAACTCGTAAATGCCTAGGCTGTCGAGTTCTGGGCGCTCAATAGTGTTATCAGACACACTGAACCTCCTCTATTTAGTAGCTGTTTTATTAGCTGGCAAACCTGAAAAATCTTGGCTGGCTGCCCCATTCCAAACCACCGATGCTGGGCATTCATTCCGCATTTTCGCAGCGAAAGCCGTGGCAGACTTGAGGGGTGGAAATCCGCGGCAACACTGCCTCGGGCAACCTCTAAATTTTAGTCTCTAACCGCGTGTAGGCGATAGAGCAACAGCAAGAAAGAGCAACAAACTTGCCAGAAACAGTTCTCAAGCGCACCTCCCGCCTGCTTGGCGCCAGCTCACTCGTTTTTTGGGCCTGGGCCTCGCTGGTTTCGCAGATCCTCATCGTTGTCACCGGTGGCGTAGTGCGCCTCTCCGGCAGCGGTCTGGGCTGCCCAACCTGGCCAAAATGCACCGATGCCTCGCTGGTCACAGTTCCTGCCCAGGGTTACCACGGCGTGATTGAGTTTGCCAACCGCATGCTCACCTTCGCGCTGGCCGTGATTGCTGTTGCCACGCTGATTGTTGTATTCCGCAAGGGCGTTGACCGTGCCATGCGCGTTCGCTCGCTAGCCGTTGTTCTGTTCTTGGGTATTCCGGCTCAGGCCGTGCTCGGTGGCTTCACCGTCCTGTTCAAACTGAACCCATGGTTTGTCGGGGCCCACTTCATTCTGAGCGCCGTGATGATTGTGATTGCCACCGTTCTGGTCTGGCGATCGGTCTCCCCCGATGCCCTCGTGGTTCCAGCCCGCGCCTACGCTCTGGCTCCCTGGGTCTGGGTTATCGGCATGATTGCCGTGGTTATCGGTGTTCTGGTTACCGGAGCAGGCCCGCACTCGGGCGACGCCCAGAGTGTGCGCAACGGACTAGACCTCGAGACCCTGGAGCACTTCCACTCCTATCCCGCCTACGCCCTGCTGGCGCTGGTTTTGATTCAGTTTTTCGTCCTTCGCCGCGCTGACAAAGTTGAGTCGGGAACCGCCGGTCGCAGCCTGCCAACCGTGATTGTTTCGTGGTTGCTGGTTGTGCTGTTTGCCCAAGTGGTTGTTGGCGTGGCGCAGGCTCGCCTCGGCGTGCCGGTAGGCCTGGTGGAGATCCACATGCTGCTGGCTTCTTGCTTGATCTCCCTAGTCACTTTCCACTTCCTTTCAGCCCGAGTTAAGTAGGTTTTGGCGAGTCCATGGCATCGGTGTTTTGGTTCACCCGCGATCTGCGCCTGCAGGACAACCCCGCGCTCAACCTGGCGGTTGCCACCGGCGAAGGCAAGGTTGCCGCTGTTTACGTGGTGAACGGGCCCGAGTACGCCGGGCTTGAGGGCATCCGCCAGCACTCGCTAACCGAGAGCCTGAAGGCGCTCGATGCTTCGCTGGGTGGTCGTCTAAACGTGTTTTCGGCCACCGATGCCGCCCAGACCGCCGAAAAGCTTGCCATTGCCGCCACCAATCTTGGAGCCGGCAAGGTTTTGGCAATGCGCCTCTTCGACCCGGCCGGAAAGAAACTGCAGAACACCGTTGGGCACGCCCTTGCGGCTCGAGGCATTCACCTGATTCTGGAGGGATCCGCCTACGCGGTTGCTCCCGGAAGCGTGCGCAAGCCGGATGAGACTCCGTATCGCGTCTACACCCCGTTCTTTAAGGCCTGGGATCAGGTGAACTGGGGTGCGCCGGTTAGCCTGCCCACCGAGGCCGGCGGTGTGAAGAACGAGTGGCGCTGGATTGCCGAGGCAACCGGTATCCCACAGCCAACCAAGCCGGCACCTTTTGCGGTGAAGGCCGGAGAGGCGTTTGCGCTTCGCACCTGGGAACGCTTCAAGCAGCGCGCGCTCAACCAATATGACGAGCTGCGAAACCGCGCGGATCTTTCCGGAACCAGCCACCTGTCGCACGCTCTGGCATTTGGCGAGATTCATCCCCGAACGCTGTTGGCGGCGTTGGCAAGTTTGGGCGACAGCTCGGCACTGACCATTTACCGCAAGGAACTGGCTTGGCGCGAGTTCTATGCCGATGTTTTGTGGCACAACCCGCACACCGTGACCGACTACTACGAGCCGCGCTTTGCCGGCATGCGTTACGACACCGGAGCCTTGGCCGATGAGCGCCTGGAGGCCTGGAAACAGGGCAAGACCGGCTACCCCATGGTTGATGCCGGCATGCGCCAGCTGCTGGCCACCGGATGGATGCATAACCGTGTGCGGATGATTGTGGCCTCCTTCCTGGTGAAGGATCTGCACCTGGAGTGGCAGCAGGGCGCCGCCTGGTTTGAGGCTAACCTCAGTGACTTTGACGTGGCATCCAATGTGCACGGTTGGCAGTGGACAGCCGGTTGTGGCACCGATGCCAGCCCCTACTACCGCATCTTCAACCCGGTGTTGCAGGGTCTGAAGTTTGACCCTAACGGCGAATACGTGCGTAAGTTCGTTCCTGAGTTGGCCCACCTGGACGGTGCCGATGTCCACACGCCGTGGGAGGTCATCGGAGGTTATTCGGGTGGCTACGCGGCCCGCATCGTTGACCACGACGTTGAGCGCAATGAATCTTTGGCGCGTCTTGAAGAGATCAAGGGCAAATAGTTGAACGCATACTGGGCCGGATTGGCCACGAGCCTTGGTCTGATTGTTGCCATCGGTGCACAGAACGCCTTTGTGATTAGGCAGGGCCTTGCCCGCAACCGGGTTGGCCTGATTGTTCTGGTGTGTGCCATTAGTGACTCCCTGCTGATTGCCGCCGGCGTTGGCGGCTTGGGCGCCATCGTCACCGCACTCCCCTGGCTCATGGTGGTTTTGCGCTGGGGTGGCGTTGCCTACCTGACCTGGTTTGGAATCAACACCGCGCGTTCCGTGCTGAAGAACGAAACCCTGAAGTCCGACGGGTCGCCTGTATTGCTCACCGCGCGACAGGCGCTCACCACCGTGCTGATGCTCACCTACCTGAACCCGCACGTCTACCTAGACACCGTGATTTTCCTGGGTTCCATTGGCAACCAGTTTGGCGCTCTACGCTGGTGGTTTGTGGCCGGTGCTGCGACAGCAAGTTGGGTCTGGTTTACGGGAATCGGCTACGGCGCCAAGGCGGCAAGCAAACTGCTTGCAAGGCCAATTTTCTGGAAGATTCTGGACACCGTGATTGCGCTGATGATGTTTACCCTGGCGGGCATTCTGGCGTTCGCAAAGCTTTAGCCACGGGGTTTATGCACCCGCGCGAGTAAACCGCTTTAGAGGCGAATGTAAATCAGCGGGTCAATCGCAATAGCGATGAACAGCACAGTTAGATAGCTGATCGAGCCGTGGAACAGGCGCATCGGATTCTTGACTGTGCCCTTAAAGCCCTGGCGGTAAAGCACGTAGCTCTCGTACATGAACCAGCCGCCGCTAACTACGGCAACTACGGTGTAAACCCAGCCCATCGGTGCGGCCGGAATGAGGATAAGCGTTGAGATGAACAGCGCCCAGCTGTAGAGAATGATCTGAACGGCCACGGTCTTGTCGCCGCGAACCACCGGCAGCATTGGCACGCCGGCGGTGGCGTAGTCCTCGCGGTAGCGCATGGATAGTGGCCAGTAATGCGGCGGGGTCCAGAGGAAGATCACCAGGAACAGCACCCAGGCGGAAATGCTCAGACTATTGGTTACCGCTGCCCAACCGATGAGCACAGGCATGGAACCAGCGGCTCCACCCCAAACAATGTTCTGCGGGGTGCGGCGCTTGAGCAGCAGCGTGTAAATCAAAACGTAAAACGCAATGGCAGCAACCGAGAGCCAAGCCGCCAACCAGTTTGTGGTTATGGCAAGCCAGGAGAAAGAAACAACACCCATTACCCAGGCAAAGATGTACGCCTCGCGCTTGGTGAGCTCGCCAGTCACCAGAGGGCGACCTTTGGTGCGGTTCATGACCTTGTCGATGTCGGCATCGATGTAGCAGTTAAAGGCGTTGGCGCTGCCGGCGCTCAGCGCTCCACCAACCAGAGTGTTGATGATCAGCAGCAGGCTAGGCATGCCGTGCTGGGCCAGAATCATGGTTGGCACGGTGGTGATGAGCAGTAGCTCGATTACGCGCGGCTTGGTGAGCGCAATGTATGCCTTGAGTTTGCCAACAAAGCCCCCGCGTGCGGGCGTGCTTACAGAAGGTTGGCGCTTTGACATTTGGTCAATTCTAAGTCACCGATGCATTCTGCAAACGGCGGGTTTGGGCATCGGTGAATTTTTGAACAAATGGGAATAAGTAAACCCCTGCTTGACTTAGGCTAATTGATTACGAATTGTGAGCATTTCTTCCCCGTGTTCACAAGGGTTTCCAATGTAAACTTGAAGGGTGTGAACTGTGCCTAGCGCGCGTCATGCTAGGCGACGGCGCCTAAAAAATGGACATCCGCAAACCCGTTCATTTCGTCTATAGAAGATAAAGGAGCTGTCTTGTCAGCATTCCAATGGTCCGAGCTTGATTCCAAGGCGGTAGACACCGCGCGCGTTCTTGCGGCAGATGCCGTTGAAAAGGTGGGTAACGGACACCCAGGAACCGCAATCAGCCTGGCCCCAGTCGCCTACCTGCTGTTCAACAAGGTCATGCGCCACGACCCACGCGAAGACCGCTGGCTCGGCCGCGACCGCTTCATCCTTTCGGTTGGCCACTCGTCGCTAACCATCTACAACCAGCTCTTCCTGCACGGCTACGGCCTGGAGCTAGACGACCTCAAGGCGCTTCGCACCTGGGGTTCGGCAACTCCTGGTCACCCTGAGTACGGCCACACCAAGGGTGTAGAGATCACCACCGGTCCGCTGGGCCAGGGTCTGGCTTCGGCCACCGGCTTTGCCTATGCCGCCCGTTACGAGCGCGGTCTCTTCGACCCAGCCGCTCCAGCTGGCACCAGCCCATTCGACCACTTCGTCTACGTAATCGCCGGCGACGGCGACATGCAGGAAGGTGTCACCAGCGAGGCCGCATCGCTCGCCGGACATCAGCAGCTTGGCAACCTAGTTGTCATCTACGACTCCAACCAGATCTCCATCGAGGACGACACCAACATCGCCTTCACCGAGGACCTCTCGGCTCGCTACCAGAGCTACGGCTGGCACACCCAGGTTGTTGACTGGAAGAAGACCGGCAACTACCACGAGGACATCGAAGAGCTTTACAACGCTATTCAGGCGGCCAAGGCCGTCACCGACAAGCCTTCGCTCATCACCCTCCGCACCATCATCGGCTGGCCTTCGCCTAAGAAGCAGGGCACCGGCAAGATCCACGGTTCGGCACTCGGTGGCGAGGAGCTGGCAGGTCTGAAGACCGCTCTCGGCTTTGACCCAGAGAAGACCTTCGAGGTCTCCCCTGAGGTTCTGGCTCACACCCGCTCCACCGAGCGCTTCGACCGTGAGCGTGCCGCCTGGGAGGCTTCGTTCGATGCATGGGCATCGGAGAACGCCGACAAGAAGCAGCTGCTGGAGCGCATTGTTTCCGGCCAGACCCCTGAGGGTCTTGAGGCTGCACTGCCAGTTTTCGAGGGCGGTTCTACGGTCTCCACTCGCGTTGCCTCGGGCAAAGTAATCAACGCCATTGCCGGCGTTATGCCTGAGCTCTGGGGTGGCTCGGCAGACCTAGCCGACTCCAACATGACCACCATCGCCGGCGCCAAGAGCTTTGTGCCTGCCAAGTGGAGCACCCACGAGTGGAGCGGCGACCAGTACGGTCGCGTGCTGCACTTTGGTATCCGCGAGCACGCCATGGGTTCCATCCTGAACGGAATCGTCCTGCACGGAAACACCCGCGCATTCGGCGGTACCTTCCTCATCTTCAGCGACTACATGCGTCCAGCGGTTCGTCTGGCAGCCCTGATGGGCATTCCATCAATCTTCGTTTGGACCCACGACTCCGTGGCTCTTGGTGAAGACGGTCCTACCCACCAGCCAATCGAGCAGCTATCCACCCTGCGCGCCATTCCAAACCTGGACATCGTGCGCCCTGCAGACGGCAACGAGACCGCCTACGCCTGGAAGACCGTGCTCGAGCGTCGTCAGGGTCCAGCCGGTCTGGCACTCAGCCGTCAGAACCTGCCTGTCTACACCCGCGGCACCGCCGATGAGACCGGAGCCGTTTACGCCGGCGCCGAGAACACCGCCAAGGGTGCTTACACCCTGCTCGAGGCTGCCAACGGCAACCCTGAGGTAATCCTCATTGCCACCGGTTCCGAGGTTGAGATCGCCGTGAACGCACGTCTGCAGCTCGAGGCTGCCGGCGTTGCCACCCGCGTGGTCTCGGCTCCTTGCCTGGAGTGGTTCGACGAGCAGCCAGCCGCCTACCGTGAGTCCGTGCTCCCAGCATCGGTGAAGGCCAAGGTCTCTGTTGAGGCCGGTCTGAGCCTGGGCTGGAACAAGTACGTGGGCCCATTCGGCAAGAGCGTTTCCATTGAACACTTTGGAGCCTCCGCCGACCCTAAGACCCTGTACCGCGAGTTTGGCATGACCGCAGAGGCCGTAGTGGCCGCTGCTCAGGCTGCCCGCGCCTAATCCCCCGCTTACCAAGACTCTTTAGAAGGATTTGAAATGACCACTTCCCCACTCGCCCAGCTGGCCGCCAACGGCGTCAGCATCTGGCTCGACGACCTGTCCCGCACCCGCATCCGCTCGGGTGCCCTGCGCGACATCATCACCAACCGCTCGGTTTCGGGTGTAACCACCAACCCAAGCATCTTCGCCGCCAGCATTGGCAAGGGCGAGGGCTACGGCGACCAGGTTCGTGAACTTGCTGCCGCCGGCGCCGATGCATCGAAGGCGATCTTTGAGATCACCACCACCGATGTTGCCGAGGCCTGCGACATCTTTGCTGGCGTTTACGCCGAGAGCAAGGGCTTTGACGGCCGCGTGAGCATTGAGGTTGAGCCAACCCTGGCCCACCAGACCGCAGAGACCGTGGCTCAGGCCAAGGAGCTCTTCGCCAAGGTCAACCGCGAGAACGTGATGATCAAGATTCCTGCCACCAAGGCCGGTCTCCCAGCAATCACAGCCGTTATCGCCGAAGGCATCAGCGTAAACGTCACCCTGATCTTCAGCCTGGAGCGCTACCACGAGGTAATCGCCGCCTACATCGCTGGTATCAAGCTGGCCAAGGCTGCCGGTCACGACCTCAGCAAGATCCACTCGGTTGCGTCGTTCTTCGTATCGCGCGTTGACACCGAGATTGACAAGCGCCTGGTTGCCATCGGCACCCCGGAGGCAATCGCCCTCAAGAGCAAGGCTGCACTGGCCAACGCTCGCCTGGCCTACCAGGTTTACGAGCAGGACTTTGCCACCGCAGAGTGGGCAGAGCTGGCAGCAGCCGGCGCCAACAAGCAGCGTCCGTTGATGGCCTCCACCGGCGTGAAGGACCCAGCCCTTTCCGACACCCTCTACGTGACCGAGCTGGTTGCACCAGAACTGGTAAACACCATGCCTGAGAAGACCATGGAAGCCGTCTACGACCACGGTGTAATCCCTGCAAACAGCATCACCGCTCACTACGCCGACGCAGCAGCAGTACTGGCAGCCGTTGAGGCCCAGGGTATCTCTGTTGCCGAGGTAACTCAGCTGCTCGAGACCGAGGGCGTTGACAAGTTCGTGGTTTCGTGGGGCGAGCTCATCGAGTCGGTAGCTGCCGCTCTGGAAGCAGCCAAGTAACCATGGCCCTCAAGATTGCAGTCTCGGGCGCAGCAGCCGCTGCAGCCGCCGAGTTCGTGCCAGTTCTGGTTGCCGACAAGGTTGCCAGCCGTGTAGCCGCCAAGGACTTTACCCTCTGGGGCAAGGACGCCGAGGCCGAGTCCAGCATCCGTCTGGGTTGGGTTGGCAGTGCCTTCGACAGCGCCGCTCTGGTTGAGCCAATCCTGGCTCTACGCGACGAATTCGCCGCCAAGGGCATCAACCGCTTCGTGCTCTGTGGCATGGGTGGCTCCTCGCTGGCCCCGGAGGTAATCACCTCCACCGCCGGTGTTGAGCTGGTTGTTCTCGACAGCACCGACCCAGACCAGGTGAATGACGCCCTTTCGGGTGACCTGGCTCGCACCGCCGTTGTGGTTTCCAGCAAGTCCGGGTCCACCGTTGAGACCGACTCGCAGAAGCGCACCTTTGAGAAGGCATTCGCCGACGCCGGACTGCCAGTTGCAGACCGCATCGTGGTTGTGACCGACCCGGGTTCGCCAATGGAGGCCGCAGCCAAGGCCGACGGCTACCGCATCTTCAACGCCGACCCAACAGTGGGCGGCCGCTACAGCGCGCTCACCGCGTTCGGTCTGGTTCCTTCTGGCCTGGCCGGCGCCGACATCGCCGGTTTGCTGGCTGACGCGCAGGCAGCTGCATCGGTGCTTTCCGCCGATGACGCCAGCAACCCTGGCCTGATTCTGGGTGCCGCCATGGCACGCACCGCCAAGTTGGCTGGCGCCGGCTACCGCGACAAGGTTGGAATCATCTCCGCCGGCAGCGGCATCGTTGGTTTTGGTGACTGGGCTGAGCAGCTCATTGCCGAGAGCACCGGAAAGATTGGCAAGGGTGTTCTGCCTGTTGTCCTAGAGCCAAACAGCTTTGAGGTAAGCGCCAATGTGGCAGACCTGCTGCTGGTTCGCGTTGTCACCGATGCCACATCGGCAACCGGCGACGAGGTTTCGGTCTCCGGTCCACTAGGCGCACAGTTCCTGCTCTGGGAATACGCAACCGTGGTTGCCTCCCGTCTGCTAGAGCTCAACCCATTTGACCAGCCAGACGTGGAGAGCGCCAAAATTGCGGCCCGCGCCATGCTCAGCGAAGGTGCGGCAGCTGCTGCTCCGGCACTGTTCGTTGACGGCGGCATTGAGGTTCGCGCTCAGAGCCTTGACCTGGCCGGTGTAACAACCGTTGACGGTGCCATCAAGGCCCTATTCGCTCAGGTTTCTGAGGCTGACGGCTACGTTTCGGTTCAGGCCTACCTCGACCGCACCGAGATTCCACAGGCCTACGGTCTGCGCGAGGCAGTTGCAGAGGCAACCGGCCGTCCAACCACCTTTGGTTGGGGTCCACGCTTCCTGCACTCCACCGGTCAGTACCACAAGGGTGGACCTCGTCAGGGTTCGTTCCTGCAGATCACCAGCAAGGGTGAAGCAGACCTGGCAGTTCCAGGCCGCGAGTTCACCTTTGGCCAGCTGATTGCGTCGCAGTCGGCCGGTGACGCCAAGGTCCTCGGTGACCTGCCGCGTCCGGTTCTCACCCTTACCCTCACCGATGTAGCCACTGGCGTGGCTCACATCCTGGCCAACCTGGCCTAAGGCGTTGTTGAGTCCCTCGGGGAAACCCGAGGGACTTTTCGCCCCTCAAGATTTAGCCACCTACCAGAAGGAGCTCAGACCATGAGCCCAGCCAAGATTGGCCCGGGAGTAAACCCACTCCGCGATGCCGACGACCGCCGCCTGAACCGCATTGCGGGTCCAAGCGGACTGGTTATCTTTGGTGTAACCGGAGACCTGTCGCGCAAGAAGCTGATGCCGGCAATCTATGACCTTGCCAACCGCGGCTTGCTGCCACCTGGCTTCAGCCTGGTTGGTTTTGCCCGCCGCGAGTGGGAAGACCAGGACTTCGCCAAGGTTGTTCACGATAGCGTTCGCGAGTATGCCCGCACAGAGTTCCGCGAGGAAGTCTGGCAGCAGCTGCTCCACGGAATTCGCTTTGTTCAGGGCGAGTTTGACGACGAGACCGCCTTCGACCGACTCAAGGTGACCATCGATGAGCTTGACAAGGCTCGCGGTACCAACGGTAACTTTGCGTTCTACCTGAGCATTCCGCCAAAGGCATTCCCACTGGTTTGTGAGCGCCTCTCCTCCAGCGGTCTCGCCACCGCAGAGGACGGCAAGTTCCGTCGCGTTGTGATTGAGAAGCCATTCGGCTCAGACCTCAAGACCGCACGTGAGCTAAATGAAGTGGTTGAGAGCGTCTTCCCCGCCGATGCCGTCTTCCGCATTGACCACTACCTGGGTAAGGAGACCGTTCAGAACATTCTGGCTCTCCGCTTTGCCAACATGCTCTTTGAGCCACTGTGGAACTCCAACTACATCGACCACGTTCAGATCACCATGGCCGAGGACATCGGTGTGGGCGGCCGTGCCGGCTACTACGACGGCATTGGTGCAGCCCGCGACGTGATTCAGAACCACCTGCTGCAGCTTTTGGCCCTGACCGCCATGGAAGAGCCGGTTTCGTTTGACGCGGCCGACCTGCGTGCCGAGAAGGAGAAGGTTCTCAAGGCGGTTTCGCTGCCGAAGGACCTGGGCAAGCACACCGCCCGTGGCCAGTACGCCGGCGGATGGCAGGGTGGCGAGAAGGTCACTGGCTTCCTCGATGAAGATGGCATGAACCCGAAGTCGGTCACCGAGACCTATGCGGCAATGCGCCTGGATATCAACAACCGCCGTTGGGCCGGAGTGCCGTTCTACCTGCGCGCAGGTAAGCGCCTTGGCCGCCGAGTTACCGAGATTGCGCTGGTATTCAAGCGCGCTCCTCAGGCGCTTTTCGCGGCCGACCAGACCACCGCCCTTGGCGAGAACGCTCTGGTTATCCGCGTGCAGCCAGACGAGGGTGTAACCATTCGCTTTGGATCCAAGGTTCCTGGTGTTGGCATGAACGTGCGCGACGTGACCATGGACTTTGGTTACGGCCACGCCTTCACCGAGGCCTCCCCCGAGGCTTACGAGCGTCTGATCCTAGACGTACTGCTGGGTGACGCACCGCTGTTCCCACGTCACGAAGAAGTTGAGCTCTCCTGGAAGATCCTCGACCCAATCGAGGAGTTCTGGGCAAAGCAGGGTCCACTGGAGCAGTACCGCCCTGGAACCTGGGGCCCAGATGAAGCAGACCGCATGATGGCCATCGACGGCCGAGCTTGGAGACGTCCATGATCGTAGATTTGCCAAACACCACAATCAGCAAGGTGTCTAAGCGCCTCGTCAGCCTCCGTGAGCAGGGCGGCGCGGTTGCTCTGGGACGCGTGCTGACCCTGGTGATTGAAACCGACTTCAAGGGCATTGAGGAGGCCATCAAGGCCGCCAACGATGCCTCGCGCGAGCACCCGAGCCGCGTGATTGTGTTGGCCGACGACAACGCCAAGAGCAAGAAAGACGCCCGCCTGGATGCACAGATTCGCATCGGTGGTGACGCCGGAGCCTCTGAAGTTGTTGTGCTGCGCGCCTACGGCGAGGCCGCCAGCGACGCCGAGAGCCTGGTTACCGGCCTGTTGCTGCCAGATGCTCCAGTTGTGGCCTGGTGGCCTGGTGAGGCGCCTGAGAACCCTTCCAAGAGTGCTATTGGCCGCATTGCTAGCCGACGCATCACCGACACCGGTGCTCAGAAGAAACCGCAGGACCACCTGCGCTTACTGGCTGCTAACTACGCCGCAGGAGACAGCGACTTCGCCTGGACGCGCCTGACTCTGTGGCGCGCTCAACTTGCCGTGGTTTTGGACCAGGCACCGTACGAGCCAGTGACCGCGGTTGAGATGACCGGTGCGCTGGATTCGCCATCGGTGGAGCTGATGGCAGCTTGGCTGGAGCTGAAGCTGAAGGCTCCGGTGAAAATTGTGAAGAAGAACCGCGACAAGGCCGGACACGGTCTGTTCAACGTGACACTGGTTCGCAAGAGCGGCAACGTGACCATCACCCGTACCGTGGGTGACAAGGCCATGATCATTGCTCCGGGACAGCCAGACCGCGAGATCACCCTGCAGTACCGTGGCCTCCGCGAGTGCCTGGCCGAGGATCTGCGCCGCCTAGATGCCGACGACATGTTTGGTCAGGTGCTGAAGGCCGGCTTCAAGAAGCGCGCCAAGTGATCCGGGAGATTCTCAAGTTTGCCGACGGCAACTCGGTGGCGGTAGCCGCTGCCGACCAGTTTGTTGAGACCGTTGGCCAGCTGCTCAAGGGCAAGCACGAGGTTCACATCAACGTGACAGGCGGCACCCTGGGCATTTTGAGCCTCAAGAAGATTGCCGAGCACCCGGCCTGCGAGAGCCTGGACTGGGGCAACATCCACATCTGGTGGGGCGACGACCGCTTTGTTCCATTCGGTCACGCTGACAGCAACGCCAAGCAGGCCTCCGATGCCCTACTCGACTCGTTGCTGATGCTGGACGAGACCAAGGTTCACCGCTTCCCGTCGTACGATCCTGAGTCCTCGGTATCTATTGACGAGCAGCTTGATGCGGCTGCGGTTGCTTTTGCGGCAGAGGTTGCCAAGTTTGTGCCAGCCGGCCAGACCATGCCCTACTTCGACATTTCGTTTGTTGGCATGGGGCCTGACGGTCACGTCTTGAGCCTGTTCCCTGGACACGACATTCCGGCCACCGGAGTGACCGTGATTGCGGAGCACAACTCCCCTAAGCCACCGCCTCAGCGCCTCTCGTTCACCTATGAGGCAATCAACAACTCTGGTGAGATTTGGTTTGTGGTCGGCGGTGCCGACAAGGCGGAGGCTGTTTCGGTTGCCTTCTCCAACGCGCCAACCCGCCTGCCGGTTGGTCGCGTGCACGCAGTCAACAAGACCATCTGGTTCTTGGATGATGCCGCGGCCGCTGGGATTGGCGCCTAGTAGCATCGGTGCCCTTTAAGCCGACACGCGAACATGCGGGTGACAACCCGCTGGTTGGCTCAGGAAATAGAAACCTATGGATGGAGTAAGACACCCGAATGGTTGTCTTACTTAAGATTTGAGTTTTCTAATCCCGCCACAACATCTAAGTTGTGACACGTGCTTTAGCGATGGCAAAACGAAAAACCCCCGCCTCCCGAAACCGGGAACCGTGGGGGTTTTCGCTAAGTCTGATTGCCGCTTAGGCGTTAGCCGCAGCTGCCGCAGCCGCTGCCGCAGCCGCAATGCGCTTCTCGCGAACTGCTGCCACTGCCTCGTCCAGAAGAGTCTGAGCCTCTTCCTCGGTGCGGCGCTCCTTCACGTAGGCCAGGTGAGTCTTGTAGGGCTCGTGCTTGGCCAGTACTGGAGGGTTTGCCTTGTCCTGACCAGCAGGAATACCGCAGCTAGGGCAGAAGCTCTCCTCAGGGATCTCCTCAGCCTCAACCGAAGCCGCGTACGACAGGGTGTGGTTGTGGCCGTTGGCACAGTAGTAAGTGATGGTGACGCGCTCGGCCTTGAAGCCGCGGTCTGCTTCACCCATTGGGCCCGCACCGATGCGCGAGCCGCGAATTGCGTTGCCGCCAGTAGACATTAGTTACCGATTCCGAATCGAGTGAACAGACCCAGGGTGATGATCACAGCGATCCATACCAGTCCGAGGATGATGGTGATTCGGTTGAGGTTGCGCTCGGCAACGCCACTGGAACCCATGGTGGACGAAAGACCGCCACCAAACATGTCGCTCAAGCCGCCACCGCGGCCCTTGTGGAGCAAGATGAGCAGGGTCAGGAGCAAGCTGGTGATAGCCAGCAGTACCTCGAGTGCAATCTGAACTGCAACCATTGTGAAAAGTCCTTTGGTTTGGCACGCGAACGTGCATCGGTGGCGTTAAAAACGCGCAACTAAAGAATTATAGGCTGAATAGCCCCGCGGCGAGGGGATTAAGCCTGCCGCAAGAGAGCCCTAGAGCGCCAGGTGCTTCTGGAATCGAGCGATTCCGCTGAACTCCTCGGCGTCGAGCGCCGCTCCGCCTACCAGAACACCGTCAACCTCAGGGCTGCGCAGGAACCCGGCAACGTTAGCCGCCTTCACCGAACCGCCGTAAAGGATGCGGGTCTTGTCGGCAACTTCGGCGCCGTGCTCCGCGGCAATGGCGTCGCGAATCTTGCCACAAACGCTGGCAGCCTCTTCAGGAGTGGCTACCTTGCCGGTGCCGATAGCCCAAACTGGCTCGTATGCGATGACGAAGTCGCCCAGCGCAGCGTGACCTGCCAGAGCGGCCAGGGTCTGCTTCACTGGAACGGCAGCTGCGCCGAGGGTCTCCAGCTCCTCGAGGGTCTCGCCCACGCAGATAACTGGAACCAGTCCGTGGCGGAAGGCCGCGGCGGTCTTGGCCTGAACGGTGTCGTCGTCCTCGTTGTGGTAAGTGCGACGCTCGCTGTGGCCAATGAGCACATACTTGACGTCGAGCTTGCTCAGGAACGCACCCGAGATCTCGCCGGTGTAGGCACCACTGTCAAACTTGCTGAGGTCCTGTGCGCCAAGACCGATCTCAAACTTCTCGGCGTCGAGCAGCAGCTGAACCGGACGAATGTCGGTGAACGGTGGGAAGACCGCTACCTCGGTGTCGGCGTAGTCGTGACCGGCATCCTTGAGGCTCCAAGCCAGCTTCTGCACTAGGGCAATAGCCTGCTGGTGGTCAAGGTTCATCTTCCAGTTGCCGGCGATGAATGGAACGCGATTAGTCATTTAGAACCTCCAGGCCAGGTAGCTTCTTGCCCTCTAGATATTCCAGTGACGCTCCGCCACCGGTAGAAATGTGACCAAACTGGTCGTCGTTGAAACCGAGGATGCGAACGGCAGCCGCGCTGTCGCCACCGCCGACAACGCTCAGGCCGTCAACCTCGGTTAGAGCCTTGGCAACCGCACGGGTGCCGTTGGCAAACTTGTCGATCTCGAACACGCCCATCGGGCCGTTCCAGAACACGGTCTTAGAAGCCTTGATGACCTCTGCGAAGTGCTTTGCGCTGTCTGGACCGATGTCCAGGCCGAGGCCGGTGGCGCCGAATGGGCTGCTCTCGATTGCGTCGGCCGCGGTGACTGCAATATCGGCGTCGGCACCGAACTTGCTGGCAACCACGATGTCAGTTGGCAGAACAACCTCAACGCCCAGCTCGGCTGCGCGCTTCAGGTAGGTCTGGCAGGTCTCAATCTGGTCCTTCTCGAGCAGGCTCGAGCCAACCTTGTGGCCCTGGGCTGCAAGGAAGGTGAATACCATTCCGCCACCAACTAGAAGCTTGTTCACCGATGGCAGCAGGTTGTCGATGACGCCCAGCTTGTCGGAGACCTTGGAACCGCCAAGAACCACGGTGTATGGGCGCTCTGGAGCGGTGGTGAGGCTGTGAGCAACCTCAACCTCCTTCTCAATGAGAAGGCCTGCTGCGCTAGGCAGCAGCTGTGCCAGCTCGTAAACGCTGGCCTGCTTGCGGTGCACAACACCGAAGCCGTCTGAAACGAAGAAGTCTGCGAAGTCTGCGAGCTGCGCGGCGAAAGCCTTGCGCTCCTCGGCGTCCTTGCTGGTCTCGCCTGGGTTGAAGCGCAGATTCTCGAGAACGGCTACTCCCCCGCTGGCCAGTGCCTTGACGGCACCCTTGGCGTCGGCGCCTACGGTGTCGGTTGCGAAGATGACTGGCTGGCCCAGAAGTTCACCAAGACGAACTGCGGCTGGCTCGAGCGAGTACTTGGCCTCTGGCGCGCCCTCAGGGCGGCCCAGGTGCGAGATGACAATGACCTTGGCGCGCTGCTCAACCAGGTACTTAATGGTTGGCACCGATGCCACAATGCGGCCGTCATCGGTGATCTTGCTGCCGTCCAGAGGAACGTTTAGGTCGCAGCGAATGATGACGCGCTTGCCATCGAGGTTTGGTAGCGATGCCAGAGTGCGCACAGCTTCTCCTTTGTGGGGTTTTGACGCGGGTTTGCGCCAATTTTTATGGGGTAAAACTGAGACGCCCGGGGCCGAAACCCCGGGCGTTCATTTGGTTCTTTAGAGCTTCGAAGCTACGAGCTCGGTGAGGTCAACCAGACGGTTGCTGTAACCCCACTCGTTGTCGTACCAGGACGAGATCTTCACCAGGGTGCCGTCGATGACCTTGATCAGGCCAGCGTCGATGATCGACGAGTGAGCATCGGTGACGATGTCAGCCGAAACGATCTCATCTTCGGTGTAAGCAAGGATGCCCTTGAGTGGGCCCTCAGCTGCAGCAGCCTTGTAGGCAGCCTTGATCTGGTCAACGGTAACCTCGGTCTTCGAAACCAGGGTCAGGTCGGTAACCGAACCGGTAGGTACTGGAACGCGCATTGCGTAACCGTCAAGCTTGCCCTTCAGCTCTGGCAGAACCAGGCCGATAGCCTTGGCGGCACCGGTGCTCGAAGGGACGATGCTCAGGGCTGCGGCACGGGCACGGCGAAGGTCGCTGTGCGGGCCGTCCTGCAGGTTCTGGTCAGCGGTGTAAGCGTGAACAGTGGTCATCAGACCGTGCTGGATGCCGAATGCGTCGTTGAACACCTTGGCCAGTGGAGCGAGGCAGTTGGTGGTGCAAGATGCGTTCGAGATGATGTGGTGAGCGGCTGGGTCGTACAGGTGGTCGTTTACACCCATAACGAAGGTTGCGTCCTCGCCGGTTGCTGGAGCCGAGATCAGAACCTTCTTGGCACCTGCCTCGATGTGCTTCTTGGCGTCTGCAGCGTTGGTGAAGCGACCGGTGGACTCGATAACGATGTCAACGCCCAGTGCACCCCAACCCAGGTTGGCTGGGTCGCGCTCTGCCAGAACCTTGATGGTCTGGCTGCCAACGATGATGGTGTCGCCTTCAACGCGTACGTCGAATGGCAGACGTCCGGTGACGGAGTCGTACTTGAGCAGGTGAGCAAGGCCCTTAGGGTCGCTCAGGTCGTTTACAGCAACGATCTCCAGGTCTGCGCCCTTGGCGAGCAGTGCACGGAGGTAGTTACGTCCGATGCGGCCGAAACCGTTAATACCGACGCGAGTAGTCATTGATTCTCCCGATTATTTGTTTGTTTTGGAGCGTCAATGGCTTGACGCGCCGTTGTTGCAAATTGTGTTGCAAGTTTTGGGTTTAGACCACGCGTCGTTGAGTGGAGAGCACCTAGAAAAGCGCTATTTCTAGAATACCAGCAGGCCGCCAGTATTGTCGCGAGCCGCCTCGAAACGCGCCTGAACGTCGGCCCAGTTGACAATGTTCCAGAAGGCCTTAACGTAGTCGGCCTTGACGTTCTGGTAGTCGAGGTAGAAGGCGTGCTCCCACATGTCGAGCATGAGTACAGGGATGCTGGCTGGAGCCAGGTTGCCCTGGTGGTCGTAAAGCTGCTCGATGATGAGCTTCTGACCCAAAACGTCCCAGGCCAGGATTGCCCAACCGGAGCCTTGGATTCCCAGCGAAGCAGCGGTGAAGTGAGCCATGAAGGCATCGAACGAACCGAAGAACTCGTCAATGGCAGCTGCGAGCTCGCCCACTGGCTTGTCGCCGCCCTCTGGGGACATGTTCTTCCAGAACACTACGTGGTTTACGTGACCGGCCAGGTTGAAGGCCAGGTCCTTCTGAAGCTTGTTGATGTTGCCCAGCGCGTTGTTGGCGCGAGCCTCTTCCATGGCCTCGAGAGCCAGGTTCGCACCGTTTACGTAGGCAGCGTGGTGCTTGTCGTGGTGCAGAGTCATGATGGTGCCGGAGATGAATGGCTCGAGGGCGCCGTAGTCGTAGCTGAGTTCAGGGAGGGTGTACTTTGCCATTTTTGACTCCTTGTTGTGGCTGTTGGTGAAATTCTAAATCTTTTGGTTCCGAGAAGTTACGGATTAACCTTCGAGTTCATCGGGAAGAAACGCGTCGGTAAGAGGAAGGCCCAGTTCCTCGGCCTTCTTGTCCGCCATCGCCAGCAGGCGGCGGATTCGGCCGGCAACGGCATCCTTGGTCATCGGTGGCTCTGCAAGGTGGCCAAGCTCATCAAGCGAGGCCTGTTTGTGCTGCAGGCGCAGTTCGCCGGCGTACTTGAGGTGCTTTGGCACGTCATCGCCGAGGATCTCGAGCGCACGCTCCACACGTGCACCAGCGGCAACCGCGGCCTGAGCCGAACGGCGCAAGTTTGCGTCGTCAAAGTTGGCTAGGCGGTTGGCGGTAGCGCGAACCTCGCGGCGCAAGCGCAGCTCTTCCCACTTCAGCACCTGAGTGTGGGCGCCGATCTGGGTGAGCATTGCGGCAATGGCCTCGCCCTCCCGGATTACCACGCGGAAAAGGTCGCGAACCTCGCGGGCCTTGGCAGCAACGCCCAAGCGGCGGGCAATGCCAACCAGAGCCATCGCGGCTTCGTTACCAGGGGCGGTGATTTCCATCGATGCGCTTCTGCCCGGGTCGGTGAGCGAGCCGCGAGCTAGGAATGCTCCGCGCCAAACCGCTTGTGCCTCGGCTAGCGAGCCCGAAACCAGGTGCGATGGAAGGCCGCGAACCGGGCGACCCTTTGGGTCTACCAAACCAGTCTGACGTGCCAGCATCTCGGCCTGGTTGAGAACACGAACCTGGTAGCGCGCGGTGCGGCGAATGCCGTTTGGCGAAATCACCGATAGTTCGCTGTCAACGCCGAAAAGCTCCGCCAGTTCCTTGCGCACGCGGCGAGCCAACTGAGCGGTGTCGAGTTCGACCTCGATGGCGATCTTGCCGCCGATCAGGTGCAGGCCACCAGCAAAGCGCAGGATGGTGGAGAGTTCCGCAACGCGGACGTTGTTCTTAGTGATGGCGATGCGCGCCAACTCGTCTTTGACCTCTGTGGTCAATGCCATAGCTATTCCCTGCCTAGATCTCTGTGCTTCACCGAAACGGTGACGTCACTCAGGCTCCCCAGCTGAGCGGCAATTTCATTCACAAGCGCCACCGAGCGGTGTTTTCCACCGGTGCAGCCTATTGCGATAGTTGCGTATCGCTTGTTCTCGTTCAGATACCCCTTGAGAACCGGCTTTAGCGCAGCAACATATCCTGTCACAAATTCGGATACGCCGTTCTGAGCCAGTACGTATTCCGAAACCTCTTGATTTTCACCTGTAAAAGGACGCAGTTTCTCAATCCAGAACGGATTGGGAATGAAGCGGGCATCGGCCACCATGTCTGCATCGGAGGGCAGACCGTATTTGAAACCGAAGGACATGACGGTTAGCTGAAGCTTGCTGGTGGAGGCAATGGAGAAGCCGTCCGCGATGCGGTTGGAGAGCTGGTGAATGTTCAGGTCTGAGGTGTCAACAATGACGTCTGCATTTTCACGGATGCTCAGCAGCGCTCGGCGCTCGGCCGCAATGCCATCGTTGATGGTTCCGTTTGCTTGCAACGGGTGTGGGCGGCGCACATTCTCGAATCGCTTTACCAATGCGGCATCGTTTGCCTCGAGGAAAAGCACGCGCACATTGACGTCGCGATGGCGCACGGCGGTGAGGCTGTCGGCGAAGTCGTCAAAGAACTCGCGACCGCGGACATCGATTACCACGGCTACTCGTTGGAGTGGAGTCTTGGCCATGGTGAAGAGGTCGGCAATGGGGCCGAGCATTAGTGGTGGCAGGTTGTCTACGACGTACCAACCGAGGTCTTCGAGGGCGTTTCCCACGGTGCTTCGACCGGCGCCGGACATGCCGGTGACAATCAATAGCTCGGGCTTTTCGCTCACGCTTCCTCCACTTTCACAAGTAGTTTAGCCCTGCGCGACACGCCGAAGGAGAGAAATCTGAAGATTGCCCCAGCCCGCAGTTTTTAGGCCATTGGATCGCCGATTTCGGCCACAATCTGCTGAGCCAACACCGGCCCGATGCCCGCCACCTCGGAGATTTCATCGGCGCTAGCCTGCTTGAGGCGTTTGGCTGAACCGAAGTGCTTGAGTAGAGCTTTGACGCGCTTCTCTCCCAGTCCGGAAATCTGCTCTAACTGGCTGGCGATTGAACCCGAACGCTTCTTGCGCTGGTAGCTGATGGCAAATCGGTGCGCTTCGTCACGGAGGCGTTGCACGAGGAAGAGCTCATCGGCTCCGCGAGGCAGGATAACCGGGAACGGCTCCTCAGGCAGCCAGAGCTCCTCCAGACGCTTGGCAATACCAACCACGGCGAGGTCTGTCACACCTGAGTCGCGCAAAGCCCGAGCTGCGGCATTTACCTGCGGCTGGCCACCGTCCACAATGAGCAGGTTTGGTCGATAGGCAAATCGGGCGCGAGGCTTGCCGGTCTCCACAATTTCGCCATCCGGGCCAAACTCTGTGACTGGCTGTTCCGGTTCGGGCTCGCGCAGGTACTTCAAGCGTCGCATCAGCACCTGGTAGATACTGTCGGTGTCATCGGTGGTCTCTTCAATGGCAAAGTGCCGGTACTGATCCTTCTTTGGCAGGCCGTCCTCAAAGACCACCATCGATGCCACCACGTTGGTGCCACCCAGATGGGAAATATCGAAACACTCGATGCGAAGCGGTGCATCTGGAAGGCCAAGCGCGTTCTGGAGGGCAGTAAGGGCCTCCGCGCGAGCGGTGAAGTCAGTGGTGCGGCGGCTCTTGTAAAGCATGAGTGCGTGCTTGGCGTTGGTGAGCGCGGTCTTGGCTAGGGCAGCCTTGTCGCCGCGCTGCGGGACGCGCAGGTCAACCTTTGAGCCCCGCTTCTCCCCCAGCCAGCGGGCCAATTCCTTGGCATCCTCAGGCAGTTCCGGCACCAGTACCTCACGCGGAACCTCAATGGGCTCGGCTCCGGCCGGACTCTCGTAGACGTTTTGCAGGACGTATTCCACCAGCTCTGGCAGGTCTCGCTCCAACTCCTTGTCAACCACCCAGCCGCGCACACCACGGATGCGACCGCCGCGCACTATGAACTGGGATACCGCAGCGGCTAGGTCGTCGTGTTCGATTCCGAATAGGTCGGCGTCGGTCTGGTCGGTGAACACGATGGTGCTCTTCTCCAGTACCTTCTCTAAGGCTTGGTAGTCATCGCGCAACTGAGCGGCTAGTTCATACTGCTGGTCCTCGCTGGCGCCAATCATGCGCTGCTTCAGGTCCGCCACGATGCGGGTGTCACCACCGCCCATGAAGTCGATGAAGTCGCGCGCTATCTGCTTGTGCTCATCCGAAGTCACCCGACCTACACAAGGTGCGGCACACTTGCCGATATCCCCGAGCAGGCAGGCGCGGCCGGTTCGCTTGGCCCGGTCGAAGACACCCTGCGTGCAGGAACGAACAGGATAGACCTTCAGTAGGGTGTCCAGGGTCTCTCGGACCGCCCAGGCGTTGGTGTAGGGGCCGAAGAATTTCACGCCCTTCAGTTCGCGATTTCTGGTGATGAAGGCTCGCGGGAAGGCATCGGAGAGGGAAACCGCGAGGTACGGGTAGGACTTGTCATCTTTGAAGACCACATTGAATGGTGGATCAAACTGCTTAATCCACATGAACTCAAGCTGAAGCGCCTCGTACTCGCTCTTGACTATCACCCACTTGACGTCAACCGCTGTGGTGACCATGCGGCGAGTGCGCTCGTGCAGGCTGTCAAGCGGGCCAAAGTAGTTGCTTAGGCGGGCGCGCAGGCTCTTGGCTTTGCCCACGTAGAGCACACGCCCGTTTGAATCCAAGAAGCGATAGACACCAGGACCGGTGGGGATTTCACCGGTCTGCGGGCGCCAGTCGATGTCTTGGGCCACGGGTTAGAGCAGCTCCTTCAGGAACGAGCCTGTGTATGACTTTGCATTCTTGGCAAGTTCTTCTGGGGTGCCCACACCGATGATGGTGCCGCCTCGGTTGCCACCTTCTGGGCCGAGATCGATCAGCCAGTCGGCACAGCGGATGACATCGAGGTTGTGTTCGATGACGATCACGGTGTTGCCCTTCTCAACCAGAGAGTTGAGCACTAGCAGCAGCTTGCGCACGTCCTCGAAGTGAAGGCCCGTGGTTGGCTCGTCTAGCACGTAGACGCTGCGTCCGTTGGAGCGGCGCTGCAGCTCGGTGGCCAGCTTGACGCGCTGAGCCTCGCCGCCCGACAGTGTGGTGGCGCTCTGGCCAAGGCGAACGTAGCCGAGGCCAACGTCAACCAGGGTCTCCAAGTATCGGGCAATAGCGCTAATTGGTGCAAAGAACTCTGCCGCCTCGGAGATTGGCATGTCCAAAACCTCGGAGATGTTCTTGCCCTTGTAGCGAATCTGGAGGGTCTCGCGGTTGTAGCGCTGACCGTGGCACTCCTCGCAGGCAACGTAGACGTCTGGTAGGAAGTTCATCTCGATGCGCAGGGTTCCGTCACCTGAGCAGGCCTCGCAGCGGCCGCCCTTGACGTTGAAGCTGAATCTACCCTGCTGGTAACCGCGGGCCTTGGACTCCTGAACCTCGGCGAAGAGCTTGCGAATGTGGTCGAACATGCCGGTGTAGGTTGCAGGGTTGGAGCGCGGGGTGCGGCCGATTGGGGCCTGGTCTACGTGAACCACCTTGTCGAGCAGCTCTACGCCCTCAACGCGAACATGCTTGCCTGGAACCCCCTTTGCGCCGTTGAGCTTGTTGGCTAGCACCTGGTAGAGGATGTCGTTGATGAGCGAAGACTTGCCCGAGCCGGAAACACCGGTGACGGCGGTGAGCACGCCGAGCGGGAACTCAACGTCAACGTCCTTTAGGTTGTTCTCTCTGGCGCCAACCACCTTGAGCTTGCGCTCCTCGTTGATTGGGCGACGCTTGGCAGGGGTTGGAATGGTCTCGCGGCCGGCGAGGAAGGCGCCGGTTGATGAGTTCTGGTTCTTGAGCAGCGCCTCGTAGGTGCCGGAGTGAACCACGGTTCCGCCGTTGACGCCGGCTCCCGGGCCGATGTCAACCACCCAGTCGGATGCCTTGATGGTGTCTTCGTCGTGCTCAACCACAATCAAGGTGTTGCCCAGGTCGCGCAGCTTGACCAAGGTGTCTATCAGGCGACGGTTGTCGCGCTGGTGCAGGCCAATCGAAGGCTCGTCCAAGACGTAGAGAACGCCAGTCAGGCCGGAGCCGATCTGGGTGGCCAAGCGGATTCGTTGCGCCTCACCACCGGAAAGCGAGCCGGCGGCGCGTTCCAGCGAGAGGTAGTCCAGGCCAACTGCCATGAGGAAGTCCAGGCGGGCACGAATTTCGCGCAGTACCTGGGCCGCGATCTGAACATCGCGTGAATCCAGTGTGATGTTCTCGAAGAACGCTACGCACTCCCCCAGGCTCATGGAGGCAACATCGGCGATTGACTTGTCAACCACCTTCACCGCCAGTACCTCAGGCTTGAGACGGTGACCTTCACAGGCTGGGCAGGGAATCTCGCGAAGGAAGCCGGCAAGGCGCTCGCGCGACCAGTCGTTGTCGGCCTCGAGGTACTTGCGCTCAATGCGAACCAGAACGCCCTCAAATCCGCTGGTGTAGCGAATCTCGCGACCGTAGCGGTTCTTGTGCTTGACCTTTACATCAAAGTTGTTGCCGTAGAGGATTGCCTGCCGGGCCTCCTCAGGGAGGTCCTTCCATGGGTCATCCAGCGAGAACTCAAGGTCCTCTGCCAAAGACTCCAGCATGCGCTGGAAGTACTGGAACACACCCTTGCCCTGGTTGCTCCAAGGCAGAATCACACCCTGGTTGATGGAAGAGTCAGGGTCACCGATGACCAGCTCGGCGTCAACCGACATCTTGGTTCCCAGACCCGAACAGGCAGGGCAAGCACCGAATGGAGCGTTGAACGAGAAGGTACGAGGTTCGATCTCGGTAAGGGTGAGTGGGTGCTCGTTGGGGCAGCTCATTTTCTCGCTGAAGACTCGGGTGCGAGTTGGCGCATCGGTGGGCTGGTCAACGAAGTCAATGAGGATGCGGCCACCGGCCAGCTTCAAAGCGGTCTCAACCGAGTCGGTCAGGCGACCGATGATGTCGTCCTTGGAAACTAGGCGGTCGACCACTACCGAGATGTCGTGCTTGAAGGTTTTCTTCAGCGGCTCGGCCTCGGCCAGCTGGACGGTCTGGCCGTCAACCACGGCGCGGGCGTAACCCTGAGTTAGGAGGTCCTTGAAGAGGTCAACAAATTCTCCCTTCTTCTGGTTCACGATTGGCGCCAGCACCTGATAGCGGGTGCCTTCCGGAAGCTCAAGCAGCTGGTCAACAATCTGCTGCGGGGTTTGCTTGATGATCTTCTCGCCGCACTCCGGGCAGTGTGGAACACCGATGCGCGCCCAGAGTAGACGCAGGTAGTCGTGAATCTCGGTGATGGTTCCAACGGTAGAGCGCGGGTTGCGGTTGGTGGACTTTTGGTCGATAGATACCGCTGGGCTGAGGCCTTCGATGAAGTCAACGTCTGGGCGGTCTACCTGACCCAGGAACTGGCGGGCGTAGGCGCTGAGGCTCTCAACGTAGCGGCGCTGGCCCTCGGCGAAGATGGTGTCAAAAGCCAGTGATGATTTACCCGAACCGCTGAGGCCGGTGAAGACCACCAGGGAGTCGCGCGGGATCTCTACGTCAAGGTTTTTCAGGTTGTGTACCCGAGCGCCCTTGACGTGCAGAGTATTGGAGTGTGGGACCTTTGAGATAGACACCTAGAAAGTCTAAATCTAGGTGGGGACAATGAGTGGCGGACGGAGCCTGTTGCTAAAGCTTGTCGGCCTTATCCATCTGGCGGATCTCGTATTTCAGCTCTGAGATTTCATCGCGAAGTCGGGCGGCCAGCTCGAAGTTTAGTTCGGCTGCTGCGGCTCGCATCTCTTCGTCAAGTTCAACCACAACCTTGAGCATTTCCTCGCGACCGTTGGCGTTCAAGCCGGCCCTACCGCGCGTCGGCAGAACTGCCTTGCCATCACGGCTGCGCTTTTGCTTGGAGAGCAGCTCCTCGGTGTCGGCCTGCTCGCTCATGATCTGGTCGGTGATGTCGGCAATCTTCTTGCGCAGCGGCTGCGGGTCGATGCCATTGGCAAGGTTGTAGGCAACTTGCTTTTCGCGGCGACGGTTGGTTTCGTCCAGAGCGCGCGCCATGGAATCGGTGATCTTGTCGGCATACATGTGCACTTCGCCGTTGATGTTACGGGCGGCACGACCAATGGTCTGAATCAGGCTGGTGGTGGAACGCAGGAAGCCTTCCTTATCGGCATCCAGGATGCTCACCAGCGAAACCTCAGGTAGATCGAGACCCTCACGCAGCAGGTTGATACCCACCAGCACGTCGTAGATGCCTTGGCGCAGTTCGCGCAGCAACTCCACTCGGCGGAGTGTGTCCACATCGGAGTGCAGGTACCGCACACGAACGCCGGCTTCGGTGAGGAAGTCTGTCAACTCCTCCGCCATCTTCTTGGTCAGGGTGGTGACCAGCACCCGCTCATCCTTGGCTGACCTGATTCTGATTTCCTCGAGCAGGTCATCAATCTGTCCCTTGCTCGGTTTGATGACCACCTTCGGGTCAACCAGTCCGGTTGGGCGAATGATCTGCTCCACCACACCATTGGTGATGCCCAGTTCGTACTTGCCCGGGGTGGCCGATAGGTAAACGGTCTGACCTACACGCTCCTGGAACTCTGCCCACTTCAGCGGGCGGTTGTCCATGGCGCTGGGCAGGCGGAAGCCGTGCTCCACCAGCGTGCGCTTACGCGATGAATCACCCTCGAACATCGCGCCAATCTGAGGCACTGTCACGTGAGACTCATCAATAACAGTCAGGAAGTCTTCTGGGAAGTAGTCCAGCAGGCAGGAGGGCGCACTACCCGGCGCGCGACCATCAATCTGGCGGCTGTAGTTCTCAATGCCGGAGCAGAACCCAATCTCGCGAATCATCTCCAGATCGAAGGTGGTTCGCATCTTGATGCGCTGGGCCTCAAGCAACTTGCCCTGCGCCTCAAACTCCTTAACCCGCTCAACCATCTCCTCCTCAATCTGCTCCAACGCGCGGCCCATGGCATCGGGGGTTGCAACGTAGTAGGAGGCCGGGAAGACGGCCACTGTATCTAGCTGGGCGATGATTTCTCCGGTCAGCGGGTGCAGGCTGTATAGCGCCTCAATCTCGTCACCGAAGAGTTCAATCCGAATGGCAGTCTCGTCATAGACCGGGATGATCTCAATGGTGTCGCCTTTAACACGGAAGTTGCCCCGGCTGAAGTCAACATCGTTGCGTTGATACTGCTGAGCCACGAATGCCTTGATCAGGTCTTGGCGGTCAATCCGCTGCCCAACCTGAAGTGGGAGGCTCTGGTCCAGATATTCCTTGGGGGCTCCAAGGCCATAGATGCAGGACACCGTGCTGACCACCACAACGTCGCGCCGGCTGAGGAGGTTCATCGTGGCCTTGTAGCGCAGGCGCTCCACCTCTGAGTTGATGCTCGAGTCCTTCTCGATGAAGGTATCGGTCTGCGGGACGTAGGCCTCAGGCTGGTAGTAGTCGTAATAGGAGACGAAATACTCCACCGCGTTGTTAGGCAGCAGTTGACGGAACTCGTTCACCAGCTGAGCCGCAAGCGTCTTGTTGTGCGCCAGCACCAGCGTTGGGCGCTGCACAGCCTCGATCAGCCAAGCTGTAGTCGCTGACTTACCGGTACCGGTGGCGCCAAGGAGCACCACGTCCTTCTCCCCCGCGTTGATGCGGGCAGCCAGCTCGGCAATAGCGGTTGGCTGATCACCGGACGGCTTGTATTCACTGACAACCTCAAAAGGTCTAAAACTTCGGGTGTGCTCCACTATGAACCAAACTCCGCTTCACCATCGGCGTTGAAATTCAGGCGTTCTCCATTTTTAAGAACACCGATGCCCTGCAGCCGGAGTTTCTCGTTGGCCTCGCGCTCGAACTGAAGCCAGAGCTTTCCCGCGTCCTTGAGCAGCAGTCCCAGATCCTGATTTGAGCTCAGGATGAAGTCGGCCGCGTTGGCCCGCTGAGCTGGGGTGGCTTGGTTCCGGATCCGGGCCAAAGCCTGTTCCGCCGACATCTGGCGGTGGCTGACCATGCGCTTGACCTGCTCCTCCAGCGGAGCCTCCACGGTCACTATGCGGTCAAAAGGCAGTTGGCTGCCGGATTCAACCAGCAGCGGAATGTTGTAAACCACCATGGCGTCTGCGCGCTGGGCGGCAATCTGGGCCTGAGTTTCCGCGCGCACCAAAGGGTGGGTAATTGCTTCCAGGCGCTTGCGCTTTTCGGGATCATTAAAGACTATGTCGGCAAGTGCTGAGCGGTTGAGACTCCCGTTTTCGTTGAGCACCGATGCCCCGAACTCGGCCTCTACTGCTGCAAGTCCCGGTGTTCCCGGTTGAACTACCTGGCGGGCGATTGCATCGGCGTCTAGGTGCACCGCACCCAGCGACTGCCAGTGCTCGGCAACCGTGGATTTGCCGGCCGCGATACCGCCGGTTAGCCCAATCAAAAACATGAGATAAGCCTAAGCGTTTGGCGCGGGCAACTGCGCCTAGAGCCTTCGGCGAGCATCAAGTTAAAGCAGGAGGCCCACCCCTTTCGGGATGGGCCTCGAGCTTGTCCGTAAGGACGGGAGATTACTTGCCGTTGAGCTTGTCGCGCAGTGCAGCGAGCGACTCGTCGCCAGCCAGGGTGCCGGCAGCAGCGCTGTCCGAACCGTAGCTGGTAGGAGCTGCATCGGAGCCTGCAGCGGCGCTGGCGCCGTTGCTCTCTGGGAGGGTGGCTGCGAGTGCGTTGAAAGCAGCAACCTGCTTCTTGTGCGACTCCCAGCGGGCGTGAGCCTCGGTCCACTCCTTCTCCCACTTGGCGCGAGCGTCCTCGAAGCCAGGCTTCCACTCGTTGGTGGTGGCGTCGAAGCCCTCTGGGTACTTGTAGTTGCCCTTCTCGTCGAAGTCAGCAGCCATACCGTACAGAGCTGGGTTGAAGTCGGTGCCCTCTGGGTCAACCTCTTCGATTGCCTGCTTGAGCGAGAGCGAGATGCGACGACGGTCGAGGTCGATGTCGATTACCTTGACGAATACGTCCTGGTTGACCGATACAACCTGCTCGGCGAGGTCGATGTGCTTGCTCGAAAGCTCGGAGATGTGTACCAGACCCTCGATGCCGTCTGCAACGCGTACGAATGCACCGAAAGGAACCAGCTTGGTGACCTTTCCTGGTGCGTACTGACCGATTGCGTGGGTGCGGGCGAATACCTGCCATGGGTCTTCCTGGGTGGCCTTGAGCGACAGCGATACACGCTCGCGCTCCTGGTCAACCTCGAGAACCTCAACGGTAACTTCCTGGCCGATCTCAACAACTTCGCTGGCGTGCTCGATGTGCTTCCAGCTGAGCTCGGATACGTGGACGAGACCGTCAACGCCACCGAGGTCGATGAAGGCACCGAAGTTAACGATGCTGGAGACAACACCGGTGCGGATCTGACCCTTGGCCAAGTCTGCAAGGAAGGTGCTGCGGCTAGCCGACTGGCTCTCCTCGAGGAGGGCACGACGGCTCAGAACTACGTTGTTGCGGTTCTTGTCGAGCTCGAGGATCTTGGCCTCAACCTTCTGACCCAGGTATGGGCCGAGGTCGCGAACGCGACGAAGCTCGATCAGCGATGCTGGGAGGAAGCCGCGGAGGCCGATGTCAACAATCAGACCACCCTTAACAACTTCGATAACAACACCGGTAACGGTGCCGTCTGCTTCCTTAACCTTCTCAACGTCGCCCCAGGCACGCTCGTACTGAGCACGCTTCTTGGAGAGGATGAGACGGCCTTCCTTGTCTTCCTTCTGAAGAACAAGTGCCTCTACGGTGTCGCCAACTGCGACGATCTCGCTTGGGTCGGCGTCGTGGCGAATGGAAAGCTCACGCGATGGGATGACACCCTCGGTCTTGTAGCCAACGTCGAGGAGAACCTCGTCGCGGTCGATCTTGACAACGGTACCTTCGATGAGGTCGCCGTCGTTGAAGAACTTGAGGGTAGCCTCGACTGCAGCGAGGAAGTCCTCAGCCGAGCCGATGTCGTTTACAGCAACCTGGGTTGCCTTGCTGGTGGTCATGTAGTGTTTACTCGATTTTTTGGGTTACTCGGGTCACGGCAAAACCTCACCTCAAAATGCGATGATTTTGCTTTACCGTGACAATTGACGGTTTTTGCACAAATGTGCCTACTTAGACTATCGGAGTTTCCCGCGTCAAATCAAGGATTTTGGCGCAGTGTTACGCGATATTTTGCCCTCGGCCAAGGCGCTAAAACTGGGCTATCAGCGCTTCCAGCAGCTCCGCTGCCTCGGCATCGGTGTTTGCGGTCACTGTAATGGTAAGTTCTTCACCAAGCCGGGCCCCCAGGGTAAGCAGCGAAAGCACGCTGTCACCCCGCACCGATGCCTCACCGCCGCGACCGATTGTCACCTCTAGGCCACTATCTCCCGCGATTCTCGCGAACTCGGTAGCCGGACGAGCGTGCCAGCCTTCGGGCTGCCGGATGGCGATGGTTGCGGTGACGGTGGCCATGGTTTGAAGCCTAGTGGCCTGCTAGATCCCAGTTGGTGCCAACTCCCACGTGAACCTCGAGCGGGACCGAAAGCTCCACCACGGTGTCCATTCGGTGGGTGACCAGGTTGGTCATGGTCTCCAGCTCTCCCGGGGCAACCTCAAAAACAAGTTCGTCGTGAACCTGAAGCAGCATGCGGCTCTTGAGGCCCTGCTCCTGGATGTCATTGGAGATCTGGTTCATGGCCAACTTCATGATGTCGGCAGCAGTGCCCTGGATTGGCGCGTTGAGAGCTGCTCGTCGAGCGTTCTCGCGCAACTGGAAGATCTTGGAGTTGAGGTCATCAAAGGGGCGGCGACGGCCAAAGGTGGTGGTGGTGAAACCCTCGGTCTTCGCGATGTCAACCACGCGAGCCAGGTATCGCTTTACGCCTCCAAAACGGTCGAAGTAGTCGGCCATAAGCTGCTTGGCCTCACCATTTGAAATACGAAGCTGCTTGGCTAGACCGTACTCGCTGAGTCCGTAAACCAGGCCGTAGGACATTGCCTTGACCTTGCCGCGCATGGCACTGGTGACTTCGGAAGGCTCCACGCCGAAGATTCGAGCACCCACGAATCGGTGCAGATCCTCGCCGGACTTGAATGCCTCAATCAGGCCCTCGTCCTCGCTGAGGTGAGCCATGATACGCATCTCAATCTGGGAGTAGTCGGCGGTCAACAGGGTCTCGTAACCTTGGCCAACCTCAAAAGCGGCGCGAATCTGGCGACCTCGTTCGGTCTTGATTGGGATGTTTTGAAGGTTGGGGCTGTCACTGGAGAGGCGGCCGGTGCTGGTGCCGGTCTGACCATATGACGTGTGCACGCGACCATCGGTGCCAATGGCCTTGAGCACAATCTCCACCATCTGGCGAATTTTGGACGACTCGCGGTGAGCCAGCAGCTTCTCTAGGAATGGGTGTTGGGTCTGCTCGTAGAGCTCATTCAACGCGGCGGCGTTGGTGCTGAAGCCGGTCTTGACGGCCTTGGTGCCTTGCATGCCAAGCTTTTCAAACAAAATGGTCTGCAGTTGCTTTGGTGAGGCCAGGTTTATTTCCTCACCGATGATGGCGTAGGCGTCCTGAGCGATCTGGTTTACTTCAACCCCAAGCGAGTCAAACTGGCTCTCGAGTGAAGCCTTATTGACCTGAATGCCGTGGTGTTCCATCTGCGCCAAAACTGCGCTGGATGGAAGCTCAACCTGGGTGTAGACCCGCAACTGGTTCTGGTTGGAAACTTCCTCGTGCAGGCGTGAGGCCAGCACGAGCGATAGCCAGGCGTCAAGGCTCGGGTCGGTTGGGTTGTCTTGGATTAGAGCCGAAGGGTCGCCTCGCTCCACGTCCATGCCCAGGTATTCACCAGCTAGGTCGTCTAAGGCGTAGCCGCGGCGAACCGGGTTCAGCAGATAGGCCAGCAGCAGCGGGTCGTAGTCGAAGCCGGCCGCGACGCTCGATACCCAAACATCATCGGTGGCACCAATCAGGCGACGAAGGTTGTTCTTGGAGTCGAACAGGGCCTTGGGGCTGCCGGGATCCTTTAGCCAGGTGCCAAGCTCGCTCTGGAAAGCGGAGAAGTTAGTGACAGCAAGGCTCAGACGCTCGGTCTCGGTGGCAAAACCGATTCCGGTCAAAGTGGAGTGCTCAAGGTCCTCCCCCTGCCATTCGAAGCCAACGCCAACAACGCCGCGCTGATCGGCCAACCAAGTCTTGAGCTCGGTGTATTCAACCGAGCGTGAGAGTGGCAAACCAGGTACCTCAGGACCGGGTTGGGCATCGGTGCCTACGCCTGTCTCAGCCAGGGTTGCGGTGCTGTTCTGGGCTGCTGCCTCCACCGATGCCGCCGTAGCAGTCTGAGTGCCGTTGGTACCGCGGGCGCGCAGCACTCGCTCGGTCAGAGTGCGGAACTGGAGCTTGCCGAAGACTTCGCGAACCTTGGCTTCGTCAACCGGGCCAAGCTTTAGACCGGCATCGAGTTCGAAGTCGAACGGTAGGTCGCGCACCAGGTGGTTGAGGCGACGGTTTCGAACGGCAAGTTCCATGTGCTCGCGCAGGCTCTCGCCCACCTTGCCGGTGATCTCACCAGCGGCTTCAAAGACGCCCTGCAGCGAACCGTAAGCCTGCAACCATTTAGCGGCGGTCTTGGGGCCAACGCCTGGGATGCCCGGCAGGTTATCGCTGGTCTCGCCAACCAGCGCGGCCAAGTCTGGGTACTGCTTGGCGTGAACGCCATACTTCTCGTAGACCGCTTCGTCGGTCATGCGGGCCATGTTCAGCACGCCCTTGACAGGGTAGAGAATTGTGGTCTCGGGGCGAATTAGCTGGAAGGTGTCGCGGTCGCCGGAGACCACAAACACGTTGAAACCTGCATCTGCGCCTTGGTCGGCCAGGGATGCGATGATGTCGTCTGCCTCGTAGTTTTCGCGAGTGAGCGTGACGATGTTCATGGCGGCCAGGGCTTCGGTGAGAAGCTCAGTCTGGCCCATGAACTCAGGTGGAGTCTCGCCGCGGGTGCCTTTGTACTCGGCGTATTCCTCGGTGCGGAACGATGAACGCGACAAATCAAAGGCAACAGCCAGGTGGGTTGGGCGCTCCATTTTTAGGATTTCCAACATCATGCTGATGAAGCCGTGGACCGCATTGGTGTGCTGGCCGTCGGTGGTGCGGAAGGAGTCTGGACTCAGCGCGTAAAAGGCGCGAAAAGCCAACGAGTGACCGTCAATGAGCAGCAGAGTAGGCTTTTGCGTAGCGTCCATGGCATCAAGCCTAAACGCTGATACGGACTTTATTTGCGGAGGTAACTGGCGTGACCGAGCCAAAACTTAGCCCGGCTGCGGCCGAGCTTTGGGCACAGCGACAGATGGGCGCTCTGGCCGATCGAATGGGAATCGAGCTTCTCGAACTCAGTGCCGAGCGGGCGGTAGCCAGGATGCCGGTGGCGGGTAACACTCAGCCACTCGGATTGGTTCACGGTGGCGCCTACGTGGTCATCGGTGAGTCGCTAGGTTCGTTTGCCGCCAACGTTTGGGCGGCACCGGATGGTTTCGCGGTTGGTATCGATGTGAATGCCACACACACTGGTTCGGCACGTGAGGGTTATGTCACGGCAACCTGCACGGCTATCAGCCTTGGCAAGACCCTGGCGGTTCACGAAATTGTTTGCACCGACGATGCAGGTCGGCGCCTTTCAACCGTTCGAATCACCAATTTGATTCGCCCTCGCAAGGCGGAATAAGGGGTTTTGGATCCCGGAAGGCTATTCAGCCTTTGGTTCGCTCTTGGACTCAGCCTTTGGCGCGCCCAGCTGCTCAATGATGGTCTTGGCCACCTCAAGCATGGTCAAACGACGGTCCATCGAAGCCTTCTGAATCCAGCGGAAAGCCTCAGGTTCGGTGAGGTTCATCTTCTCGTTTAGAAGTCCCTTGGCACGATCAATGACCTTACGGGTCTCAAAGCGCTCGTTCAGGTCTGCAATGTCGTGCTCGAGGGCAGTGATTTGCTCGAAACGGCTAAGCGCGATGTCAATGGCCGGCTGCAGGTCGCTCTGGGTCCAAGGCTTTACCAGGTATGCCATCGCGCCCGCCTCGCTGGCACGCTGCACCAGTTCCTTCTGACTAAAGGCGGTGAGCAGCACCACCGGAATTTTCAGTGCGCCAATCTTCTCGGCCGCCGAAATTCCGTCAAGCTTTGGCATCTTCACATCGAGGATGCAGATTTCAGGCTTGTGCAGGGCAGCCAATGCAACGGCCTCTTCCCCATCGGCGGCCTGAGCCACCACGTCGTAACCAAGCTCAATCAGAGTCTCGGCGAGGTCCATGCGGATAAGGGCCTCGTCTTCGGCGATGAGAACGCGGCGGGCTGCGATTTCTTGAGACATGCGGATTACTTTATTGCAAAACGGCCGCGAATGCCCTCGCAAACCTTGGGCTAAACTGTTCTAGACACTCAGCCGAAGTGGCGAAATGGCAGACGCGGAGCACTCAAAATGCTTTTCCGAAAGGAGTGCGGGTTCGAGTCCCGCCTTCGGCACCAATGACTACACAAGTTGCAACCCTTATTTTTGATGGTGACTGTGGGTTTTGCACCTCAACCGCCAACTACATCGTTGCGCACTCCCGCTCCCCCATCACAGCTGTGGCCTGGCAGCTCACCGATGTGACTCAGTACGGCCTGCTGGAGCCGCAGACCGCGGAACGAGTGTGGCTGGTGAATGCAGCCGGCGAGAAGTACTCGGGTCATGAGGCCTTTGCGCAGCTCCTGATTCTCCAAAAGCGACCACTGCTGACCTTTGCGGGATATCTAATGCTGGTACCACCGGTCTGCTGGCTATCTCGCTTGGGCTACCGACTGACGGCCCAATTCCGCCACCGACTTCCGGGCGGAACCCCGGCTTGCAAGCTGCCGCGCTAGACCGCTCAACAGCTAGGCCCTCGTTAGCCCACCGCTGCGGTACCTAGTTCAGCACGCATCTGGCTTACGATTTCGCTCGCCAACTCTTCTACGGGCTTGGTTGCGTCAAACTTTTTACCGGGTTCGTGCTTGCCCAAGTAGTCAAAAATTGCCAGCTGGCTGTTGAGGAGCGGTTTACGAAACAGCGAACCCGTTGGATCTTCGAGTCTGGCCTCCAGCACACTCTTAGGTGCGTCCAACTGAGCGAACCAAACCTGGTTGATTTCGCGATTGATAAGTTGTCGATAATGCTGTTTGAGCAGTGAAGCCCCGATAACCACGTCCCCCTTGGCCAGTTCATCGAGGATGTTTCTTACCCATTCGTCGCGGTTGTCATCACTCAGTGGTGTGCCCTTGGCCATCTTGTCCAAATTCGCTCGCGGGTGCAGCTGGTCGCCATCAACGTATCTAACGCCTAGGCGACCAGCCACCTGACGGCCCACCGTGGATTTTCCAGAACCCGCCGGTCCAATAACTAAAAGTTGAACAGTCATTTCGAGCCTCCATCGTTGAGCTGATAGGCAGGGCTTGGTTTCCTGCCTAGGTCAAGCCAAACAGGCGAATGTTTCTGTTGTGTTTTGAGTTTGCTTCGGGTCTGCAAAATGAAAAGACGGGTTCAACCCGAAGGTTGAACCCGCCTCTATCTCTAAACGCTAGTTCTGGAACGCAGGAACCACGCCGTTTACGGCATCGCCAACGCGGTGAACGCGCAGCGAGTTGGTGGATCCTGGGATGCCAGGAGGGGTACCCGCAACGATGACAACTTCTTCGCCAACCTTGGCTAGGTCGTTGGCAAGCAACAGCTCGTCAACCTGGAACATCATCTGGTCGGTGTGCTTCACTGGCGAAACCAGGAAGCTCTTGGCACCCCAGCTCAGTGCCAGGCGGTTGCGGTTGGTCTCACTCGGGGTGAAGGCCAACAGCGGAACATTGCTGCGAAGACGCGAAACACGACGGAAGCTGTCGCCCGACTCGGTGAAGACGCAGACGTACTTGCAACCAAGCAGCTCGGCAATCTCTACGGCAGCCAGCGACACAGCACCCGAGTGGGTGTGTGGGCGGGTGCCCAGTGGAGCGATGCGGTCGATGCCGTGGTCTTCGGTGTTCTCGATGATCTTGGCCATGGTTGCAACAGTCTCAACCGGCCACTTACCAACGCTGGTCTCACCCGAAAGCATTACGGCGTCTGCACCATCGAGGATGGCGTTAGCAACGTCGGAAGCCTCGGCGCGGGTTGGGCGTGGGTTGTCAATCATGCTCTCGAGCATCTGAGTTGCCACGATTACCGGCTTGGCCCAGCGACGGCTGAGCTCAACGGCGCGCTTCTGAACCAGTGGAACCTGCTCGAGCGGAAGCTCAACACCCAGGTCACCGCGGGCAACCATGATGGCGTCGAAGGCATCGATGATTTCCTCGAGGTTGTCAACGGCCTGAGGCTTCTCGATCTTAGCGATGGTAGGCACGAAGATGCCCTCCTCGGCCATGATCTCGTGAACGCGCACGATGTCGGCGGCGTCACGAACGAAGGAAAGGGCAACCATGTCGATACCGAGCTTCAAACCCCAGCGGAGGTCGGCCTCGTCTTTCTCGGACAGGGCTGGAACGTTCACTGCAACACCAGGCAGGTTGATGCCCTTGTTGTTGGAGACGTTTCCTGGAACCTCTACGACGGTGGTCACGGTGGTCTCGGTGACATCGGTGGCGCGCAGGGCAACCTTACCGTCGTCAATGAGCAGCATGTCGCCAGGCTTTACATCGCCAGGCAGACCCTTGAAGGTGGTGCCACAGATGTCCTTGGTTCCCATGATCTCGTCGATGGTGATCTTGAAGACATCACCCTTCTCGAGGTAGTGAGGGCCTTCAACGAACTTACCGAGGCGAATCTTTGGACCCTGAAGGTCAACAAATACGCCAACGGCCTTACCGGCGTCGGCAGCGGCCTTACGCACGGTGCGGTAGATCTCCTCGTGCACGTCATAGGAGCCGTGGCTGAGGTTCATGCGGGCAACGTCAACACCCGCATCGATGATGGCGCGGAGGTTCTCGTAAGAACTTACCGCTGGGCCGAGGGTCGCAACAATCTTTGCGCGTCTCATTTATTCCTGCTTCCGGTCATCGGGGAGATCCCGAATTCCTTGGTTTTCTCCGTCTAGGACTAGATAGAGATTGGTCGGTCGGTTGGCTTTACCGGCGATGGTAGCTCGGTGGTGCCTTCCAGGTATTCATCGATCGCGGCAGCGGCGGCGCGACCTTCGGCAATAGCCCAAACAATCAGGGACTGGCCACGGCCAGCATCTCCTGCGACGAAAACGCCATCTACATTGGTGGCGTACTTTGCGTCACGGGCAACATTACCTCGGTTGTCAATAGAAACCTCGCTTTGATCAGCGAGAGTTTCACCTTCAACACCGGTGAAGCCAAGTGCAAGCAGAACCAGCTCGGCTGGAACGATGCGCTCTGTACCGGCCTTAGGCAGACGCTTACCGTCAACAAACTCGGTCTCGGCAACCTTAACACCGGTGAGCTTGCCGTTCTCCCCCACGAATTCAACGGTTGACGACAGGTACTGACGCTCGCCGAACTCTTCGTGGGCACTGGCAACCTCAAACAGGGTTGGGAAGGTTGGCCAAGGCTGGTGAGCCGGACGCTCCGCCGGTGGCTGCTTGCCAATGGCAAAGGTGGTCACGCTCAGCGCGCCCTGACGGGTTGCTGTTCCAATGCAGTCGGCACCGGTGTCGCCACCACCGAGCACAATGACGTGCTTTCCGGCGGCAGTAATCTGACCCTCAATCGAGTCACCGGCAACAACCTGGTTGGACTGGGTTAGGTAGTCCATGGCGTAGTGAACACCCTCGAGCTCGCGGCCGGCAACACCAAGGTCGCGTGGCTTGGTTGCTCCGGTGGCTACCAGAACTGCGTCGTAACGGCTGCGCAGCTCTTCCCAGGTGATGTCCACACCGATGTTTACACCAGCGCGGAAGCGAACCCCCTCGGCCTCCAACTGAGTCAGTCGGCGGTCAATGTGGCGCTTTTCCATCTTGAAGTCTGGAATGCCGTAGCGAAGCAGACCACCGATGCGGTCGTCGCGCTCGTAAACGGCGACGGTGTGACCGGCACGGGCAAGCTGCTGAGCTGCGGCGAGTCCGGCGGGACCCGAACCAACTACGGCAACGGTCTTGCCGGTCATTCGCTCTGGAGCGTGTGGGGTCACAAAGCCCTTGTCGAAGGCCTGATCGATGATCGAAACCTCGATCTCCTTGATGGTCACCGCAGGCTGGTTGATGCCTAGCACGCAGGAAGACTCGCAAGGAGCTGGGCAAAGACGCCCGGTGAACTCAGGGAAGTTGTTGGTCTGGTGCAGACGCTCGCTAGCGGCCTTGCCCTGGTCGCGCCAGGTAAGGTCGTTCCACTCTGGAATAAGGTTGCCGAGCGGGCAGCCCTGGTGGCAGAACGGAACACCGCAGTCCATGCAACGGCTGGCCTGGGTGCGAATGACGGCCTGGTCGCGCTGCTCGTAGACCTCGTTCCAGTCCTTGATGCGGATGGCAACGGGACGACGCTTAGCGGTCTCGCGCTCGGTGACCTTCAGGAATCCTCTTGGATCAGCCATTGGTAACCTCCAGAATCTCGGCCCAGACCTTCTCGGAGTCAGGGTCAACGCCAGCAGAAATAGCCTTCTCGCGAATGCTCAGCACCGATGCGTAGTCGCGCGGCAGAACTCGAACGAAGTGCTCCAGTTCGGCCTCGAAGTTGTCCAGCACTCGCTCGGCAACCGAGGAACCGGTCTCGGCAAGGTGACGCTCCAGCAGGCCCTTCAGGGTGGCTGCATCGGAGGCATCAAGAGCACCGAGGTGAAGCTCGCCGGCGGCCAGCGACTCGTGGTTCACGCGGTCCGCACGTAGCTTGTAGACGTAGGCAACACCACCGGACATACCGGCACCGAGGTTGCGGCCGGTCTTGCCGAGGATTACCGCGACACCACCGGTCATGTACTCGAGAGCGTGATCACCAACACCTTCGGAAACCGCCTGAGCACCCGAGTTGCGAACCAGGAAGCGCTCGCCCACGATGCCGCGAAGGAACATGTAGCCGCTGGTGGCACCGTAACCGATGACGTTTCCAGCGATGATGTTTTCTTCGGCAAGGAATAGCGAGTTGGCGTGAGGCTTTACAACGATGGTTCCACCGCTGAGACCCTTGCCAACGTAGTCGTTGCTGTCGCCCGACAGCGAGAGCTTGATGCCCTTTGGAACGAATGCGCCGAACGACTGACCGGCTGCACCAGTGAGGTTCACGGTGATGGTGCCCTCTGGGAGAGCCTCCGCGCCGTAGGCCTTGGTCAGCTCGTTGCCGAGCATGGTTCCAACGGCCTGGTCAACGTTAGTGATTGGCAAGTCGATCACAACCGGCTTGGCGTCCTGGAGGGCGCTTGCGGCTGCAGCAATCAGCTTGTGGTCGAAGTGCTTCTCCAGCTCGTGGTCCTGGCTGGTGGAGCGGATTCGGCTTTCGGTGGCTGGGAAGCTCGGGCCAGCCAGGATTGGGCTGAGGTCGAGACCGTCTGCCTTCCAGTGACTGATGGCACGGTTCATGTCCAGGAGTTCGGCGTGACCGATTGCCTCGTCGAGGCTACGGAAACCGAGAGCGGCCAGGTACTCGCGTACCTCCTGGGCCAGGAACTCGAAGAAGTTCACAACGTGGTCTGCCTGACCGGTGAAGCGGGCACGCAGGGTTGGGTTCTGAGTTGCAACTCCAACCGGGCAGGTGTCCAGGTTGCAGACGCGCATCATGATGCAGCCCTCAACAACCAGTGGAGCGGTGGCGAAGCCGTACTCCTCGGCGCCGAGCAGGGCAGCAACGATGACGTCGCGACCGGTCTTCATCTGGCCGTCAACCTGAACGGTGACGCGGTCGCGAAGACCGTTAAGCATCAGGGTCTGCTGAGCCTCGGCAAGTCCAAGCTCCCATGGAGTTCCGGCGTGCTTTAGAGAGTTGAGCGGGCTGGCACCTGTTCCACCATCGAAACCAGAAACCAGGATTACGTCGGCCTTCGCCTTGGCAACACCGGCGGCAACGGTACCGATTCCGACCTGCGAAACCAGCTTGACGTGGACGCGGGCCTCGCGGTTAGCTCGCTTCACATCGAAGATCAACTGCTTGAGGTCCTCGATGGAGTAAATGTCGTGGTGCGGTGGAGGCGAGATGAGGCCAACACCCGCTGTGGAGTGACGGGTACGAGCAATCCACGGGTATACCTTGTTAGGTGGCAGCTGGCCACCCTCTCCAGGCTTGGCTCCCTGAGCCATCTTGATCTGGATGTCGTCGGCGTGGGTCAGGTACATGCTGGTCACACCGAAGCGGCCCGACGCAACCTGCTTGATGGCTGAGCGGCGCTCCGGGTCGAGCAGACGCTCTACGTCCTCACCGCCCTCACCGGTGTTGCTCTTGGCACCCAGACGGTTCATGGCAATGGCCAGAGTCTCGTGGGCTTCCTTGGAGATGGAACCGTAGGACATGGCGCCGGTGCTGAAGCGCTTCACGATGGAAGAGATGCCCTCAACCTCGTCGATGTTCACTGCAGGGCGAACGCCGGTGCGCAGGGTGAACAGACCGCGGAGGGTCATCAGGTTCTCGGCCTGCTCGTCGATCGCGCTGGTGTACTCGCGGAAGATCTCCATGCTCTTGGTGCGGGTGGAGTGCTGCAGCTTGAAGATGGTCTCCGGGTTGAAGAGGTGAGCTGGGCCTTCTCGGCGCCAGGAATACTCTCCACCAACCTCGAGCTCTTCGTGCACGTTGGCAGCCTCATCGACTGGGTAGGCGTGCAAGTGGCGAGCGGCGTTTTCTTCGTGGATAACTTCAAGACCAATACCGCCGAGCTGGCTCACGGTGCCGCTGAAGTAAGTGTCCACGAACTCCTGACTCAGACCGATTGCCTCGAATACCTGGGCACCGGCGTAAGACGCAACGGTGGAGATACCCATCTTCGACATGATCTTGAGAACACCCTTGCCAAGACCCTTAATCAGGTTCTTGGATGCCTTCTCGATGCTGACGCCCTGGATCATTCCATCCTTGACCATCTGCTCACAGGATTCCATTGCCAGGTAGGGGTTGACCGCGGCAGCGCCGTAGCCAATCAGAGCGGCAACGTGGTGAACCTCGCGCACATCGCCAGCCTCAACTACCAGGCCAACGAGGGTTCGCTGACCGGTGCGGATGAGATGGTGGTGAACTGCGCTGGTGAGCAGCAGCGAAGGAATTGGGGCAAGCTCGCGGTTGCTGTCGCGGTCGGATAGCACCAGGTACTTGGCGCCTTCCTGAATGGCCTGGTCAACCTCGTCGAAGATTTCACGGATGCGAGCAGAGAGAGCCTCAGCTCCCCCATCAACGCGGTAGAGACCCTCAACGGTAAACGCAGTACCCAGACCAGGCATCTCGTCGATGTGCTTGATCTTGGAGACGTCGTCGTTGGACAGAACCGGGAACGACAGGCTGATCTGCTGTGCGCTGGCTGGAGTTGCCTTCAGCAGATTGCCCTCAGGACCAATCGAAGTGCTGAGCGAGGTAACAACCTCCTCGCGGATGGAATCCAGCGGTGGGTTGGTTACCTGAGCAAACTGCTGCACGAAGTAGTCGAACAGCACGCGAGGGCGGTTTGAAATCGCGGCAATCGGGGTGTCGGAACCCATCGCGCCAACTGGCTCGGCGCCGGTCTTTGCCATCGGTGCCAGCAGAACGCGAAGGTCTTCGGTGGTGTATCCGAAGGTGCGCTGACGGCGGTTGATGGAGCTTGGGGTGTAGTTGATGTGCTCGCGCTCTGGAAGGTCTTCCAGGTGGATGCGGTTGGAGTCCAACCACTCGCCCCATGGCTCCTGAGCGGCAATCTCAGCCTTGATCTCGTCGTCGTCAATCAGGCGACCAGAGACGGTGTCGGCGATGAACATGCGGCCTGGCTGCAGGCGGCCCTTGCGCACAATCTTCGCTGGGTCAATGTTGGCTACGCCAATCTCCGATGCCAGGACTACGAGTCCATCGTCGGTGATTACATAGCGACCAGGGCGCAGACCGTTGCGGTCCAGGGTGGCGCCAACCAGCGAGCCATCGGTGAAGATGACCGCCGCCGGACCGTCCCACGGCTCCATGAGCATGCTGTGGTAGTCGTAGAAGTTTTTGCGAGCAGGCTCGATGTCGGTCTGCTTCTCCCAGGCCTCCGGGATCATCATCATCATTGCGTGCGGCAGGCTGCGACCGGCCAGGTACAGCAGCTCCACAACTTCGTCGAACGAGGCAGAGTCAGAGCCGCTAGGGGTGATGATTGGGCTGAGCTGCTTGAGGTCGCCGAGAGCCTCGGAGGCAAGCTGAGCCTCACGGGCGCGCATCCAGTTGCGGTTGCCCTTCACGGTGTTGATCTCACCGTTGTGGGCAATCATACGGAACGGGTGCGCCAGCGGCCAGCTTGGGAAGGTGTTGGTGCTGAAGCGCGAGTGCACCAGTGCCAGAGTGGACGCAAAGCGCTCGTCACTCAGGTCTGGGTAGAACGGCTCAAGCTGCAGGGTGGTGACCATGCCCTTGTAGACAATAGTGCGGCTGGAAAGCGACGGGTGGTAGATGCCAAGCTGGCGCTCCGAACGCTTGCGCAGACGGAAAGCGCGACGCTCAAGCTCAATGCCCTCGATGTCGTCTGGGGAACCTACGAAAACCTGCTCGATGGTTGGCTGAGCGGCACGAGCCAGGTCACCCAAAACCTCAGGGCGAACCGGAACTTCGCGCCAGCCGAGAACAGTCAGGTTCTCTTCGGCAGCGATGTTCTCGAAGCCGGCCTTGGCGCGAGTCGCCTCATCAGCATCGGTGGGGAGGAAAACTAGACCGGCGGCGTAGTGGCCAGCGGCAGGAAGTTCAAAGCCAGCAACCGCGCGCAGGAAGGCGTCTGGAATCTGGGTGAGGATTCCCGCGCCGTCACCGGTGCCGGCGTCGGAGCCAACGGCACCGCGGTGCTCGAGGTTGGTTAGGGCATGGAGGGCGGTGTCAATGATGTCGTGACCGGCGGTACCTCGAAGGGTAGCAACCATGGCCAGACCACAGGCGTCCTTGTCGAACGCTGGGTCGTAGAGTCCAGTCTTGGCGGGCGCGGTGGCAAAGCGCTCGAAAGGGGACATCACAGACATGCCAAATCCAATCAGTTATGGGGAATTGATTGGGGACATCGTTGGCCCGCAAATCCACTCGGGGTGGGAATTTCAGTCAAATTGCCGACTATTTACAGCCTTTTAGGCTTGTTCTACGGCTACTTTAAACGATTTTGGGTGCACCGCCAAAGCAATTATTCAGACTTAGAGTCTACCGCATCGGTGGAATATTCACGGTCTTCAGCACCGATGGTAGCCATCTCCACTGCTTCGGTTTCCTCTGCAGGCTTTGGCTCACGACCAGGCAGGTAAATGCTGGTCTCGATGCCGGTGTGGCGACGGTTCTGAACGTACAGGACAATCAGACCGAGCACGATGCCGCCGATTGCACTCCACTCGTTGGCACGGATGCCAAGGAAGATGTTGGCAGGGTCGAGGCGCAGTGGCTCGATGAAGGCGCGGCCCAGCGAGTAGTAAACCAAGTAAACGCCCAGGAGCTTGCCCCACTGCAGGCGGAACTTCTTCTCAACGAAGAGCAGCACGGCAACTCCGAGTAGATCCCAGAGTGACTCGTACAGGAAGGTTGGGTGCATCAGGGTGCCGGCTGGAAGACCAACTGGCCAGGCAGCGTTGGTGCTGTCAATCTGCAGACCCCAGGGTGCGGTGGTAGGAGCACCAAATAGCTCGCTGTTGAAGTAGTTGCCCCAGCGGCCGATGCCCTGTGCCAAGAGCAGACCTGGTACCAGTGCGTCTGCATAGGCCATGAGACGAATGCCGGCGAAGCGGGCACCAAGCCAAGCGCCAACGGCACCAAAGATTAGTGCGCCGTAGATTGCGAGGCCACCCTCCCAGACGTAGAGCACGCTGAGTGGGTTCTTGTCGGCGCCAAAGTAGTCGTTGAGGTGGGTGGCAACGTGGAAGAGGCGGCCACCGATGATGCCGAAAGGCACGGCCCAGATGGCAATGTCAACCGCGATGCCGCTGTTTCCGCCCTTGTTCTTTAGGCGAAGGGCAGAGACCAGGATGGCAAGGATGATGCCAAGGATGATGAACAACGCGTAGAAGCGAATGACGAACGGACCAACCGTGAGGTCACTGATGGTTGGGCTCGGGATTGATGCGAGAACGCTGTGCACTGGTTGTATCTCCTAGTTAGCGGGCCAGATTCGATGCTAGTGCCTGAACCTTGGCCTTCAGGGCCTCAATTCCGCCCTCTGCATATGCTTTCACAAAAGCGCTTCCAACAATGGCACCGTCGGCATATCCGTTGACCTCGGCAACTTGCTGGGCGGTTGAGATTCCAATGCCAACACAGGTCAGCTGGGCTGGATCAGCCTTGCGGACTCCACCTACGACCTTCTGCGCCAAGGCATCCAGTTCGGCGCGGGCGCCGGTGATTCCCATGGTGGAAACGGCGTAAACGAATCCGCGGCTCAGCTTGGCTGCGGTCTCAAAGCGAGCCTCGGTGCTGGTAGGGGCGGCGAGGAAGACGCGGTCGAGGTTGTGGGCATCGGAGGCGGTAAGCCAGAGGCTGGCCTCGTCAGGGATAAGGTCAGGGGTGATCAGGCCCGCTCCCCCAGCGGCTGCCAGGTCTGCGGCAAAACGGTCAACGCCGTACTGAAGCACCGGGTTCCAGTAGGTCATGACCAAAACCGGAGTGTCTACGCGCTCGGTAACTCCTCGCACCACATCGAAAATCTGCTTGAGTTTGAAGCCTTGCTCGAGAGCGGTGAGGGTGGCTGCCTGAATAACCGGTCCATCCATCACGGGGTCACTGTAAGGAACACCGAGCTCTAGGACGTCAACGCCGTCCTCGCACATGGCAACGGCCGCCTCGATTGAGGCCTCCACGCTCGGGTAGCCGGCTGGAAAGTAGCCAACCAGCGAACCCTTGCCTGAGTCTTTGTTTTCGCGCAGAACCTGCGCGGTAGTCTTGCGGGCCATTAGTGGGCTCCTCCGGCAGTTGCGGCGTTGGTGTCGGCGATGAAGCCAAAGTACTTGCCTGCGGTTTCCATGTCCTTGTCGCCACGGCCAGAAAGGTTCACCAAGATGCTGGAACCGGCCGGCAGTTCCTTTGCCAGCTTGAGCGCTCCAGCCAGGGCGTGGGAGGTTTCGATGGCGGGAATGATGCCCTCGGTGCGGCTTAGCTGCAGCATTGCATCCATGGCCTCTTTGTCAGAGATGCCCCAGTAGTTGGCGCGTCCCAGGTCTTTGAGCCAGGCGTGCTCCGGGCCAACACCCGGGTAGTCGAGTCCGGCACTGATGCTGTGGCTCTCCATGGTTTGGCCGTCTTCATCCTGCAGCATGTAGCTGCGAGCACCGTGCAAAACTCCAGGGCGACCGTAGGTCAAGGTTGCTGCGTGGCGCGGGGTGTCCAGGCCATCGCCAGCCGCTTCGAAACCGTAGATGGCAACGTCATGGTCGTCCAGGAAGGCGTGAAAGAGGCCGATGGCGTTCGAGCCACCACCCACGCAAGCGGCCAGAGCAGTTGGCAGGAAGCCGTACTCGTCGAGCATCTGCTGGCGAGCCTCGATGCCGATGACGCTGTGGAAGTCACGGACCATCTCAGGAAAAGGGTGGGGGCCGGCAACGGTGCCGAGCAGGTAGTGAGTGTTGTCAACGTTTGCAACCCAGTCGCGGAGCGCCTCGTTGATGGCGTCCTTCAAGGTGCGGCTTCCGGTCTTGACGGGAATAACCTCTGCGCCAAGCAAGCGCATGCGGGCAACGTTTAGGGCCTGACGCTCGGTGTCGACCTCACCCATGTAGACGGCGCACTCCAGGCCGAATAGCGCCGCGGCGGTTGCCGAGGCAACTCCGTGCTGACCGGCTCCGGTCTCGGCGATGATGCGAGTCTTGCCCATTCGCTTGGTGAGGAGCGCCTGGCCGAGAACGTTGTTGATCTTGTGGCTGCCTGTGTGGTTCAGGTCCTCGCGCTTGAGGAAGATTCGGACATCGGTGCCGGTGCTGGCGGCGAATCGCTTGGCCTCGGTGATGATGCTTGGACGGCCGGTATATGTGCGGTGGAGCTCAGCAAGCTCCATTGCGAAGGTTGGGTCCGCTTTGGCCGTCTTGTAGGTAGCCTCAAGCTGGTCCAGGGCAGCAATGAGCGACTCTGGAACATAGCGACCACCAAAGTCACCAAAGTATGGACCGGACTGGGAACGCAGGTTAGTGGTCATGGTTTCCTCAGGGTTTAGAGACTCTTAGGCGCCGGCGGCGAGAAAAGACTTGAGCATGGCGGCCGGGTCGTTGGTTACCAAGGCTTCACCGACAAGAACCACATCGGCTCCGGCGGCACGGTAGTGGGCAACGTCATCGGCGTTTCGAACCGCCGATTCTGCAACCTTGATTACATCGGCTGGGATCAGGTGGGCCAGACGGCCGAACAGTTCGCGGTCGGTCTCAAAGGTGCTCAGGTCGCGGGCGTTGACGCCAACCAGCTTGCCTTCGGCCTCGAGGGCGCGATCCAGCTCGGCTGCATCGTGGGTTTCAATGAAGGCGGTCATGCCGAGCTCTTCAGTGAACTTCTTGAGCCGCAAAATGTCCTTCTGCGGCAGGCCGGCAACAATTAGCAGGATGATGTCGGCGCCAGCAGCCCGAGCTTCCAGAATCTGATACTCGTTGGCCATGAAGTCTTTGCGCAGCACCGGAACGTTGACGCGGGCACGAACCGCACGCAGGTCATCCATGGAGCCCTTGAACTTGCGCATCTCGGTGAGCACACTGATGGCGCTGGCACCGTTATCGGCGTATGTCTGAGCGAGCAGTGCAGGGTCAGGAATCTCGGCCATGTGCCCTTTAGATGGCGAGGCACGCTTTACCTCGGCGAGAACCTTGATGACGCTGGACGGGGCCAGGAATTCAATTGCGTTTAGTGCGGGGGTTGCCGCTAGAGCGGCCTTCTCAACCTGAGCCAGCGAAACTTGCTTGGCTCGGTCAGCTGCATCTGCGATGGAACCCGCGTAGAGTTCCTCAAGCATTAGTGGCCTTTGGTCTTGCTTCCGCCAACGCCGTAGCCGGCAGCCTTCAGCACCCAACCAACGACGAGTCCGGCTACTGCCAGGCCAGCGGATGCCCATACCAAAACTGGCTGCTCGGCCCAGAAGAACCAAGTTCCCAGTGCAGAAGCCACCATGATGATGGTTACGGTGGTCCAAGATGCTACGGAGTTGCCGTGACCTGGGTCGTTGCTAGACATGCTCGCCTTTCTTTACGCTAAAAAAATCTTACCAACGGTGCTATCGCTGGGAGTCCCAGAGCGCAATGTTGTCGCCCTTGACCGGCTTCTTTGCCTTTTTGCCTGGTTGGGCCTGTTTGCCCTTCACCGATGCACCTGAGCCGCCTCTTGAGCTTGATGCCGGGTTGTTGCTGGGCTGGGCCTTGGCGTACTTGTCGCGCTTCTCCCCCGCAGACCAAGATTTGGATTGCAGAGCCACTAGCACCTGAACGGCTAGCAGCAGTAACGACAACACAAAGAAGAGCAGGGCAACAGTTCCGCCATTTGAGTTATCGACGATTGCCGCGGAGCTTCCGTCAATGCCGCCGCCAGCTATTCCGGAGGCCTTCTCCACAAGGCTGTTGGCCTTTACTGGAACGGCATCGGTGAAGGAATAGCGCAGTACGCCCAGATTGGCAAATCCGAAGATGACGCCAACCGACACCAACAACCAAGCCAGCACCCGCCGCACCAGTGCCCGCGAGACCGCAACAGCCGCCCAGGCGGCCAGGCCGAATAGGATCTCTGCGGTGAAAGCCGGGTAGGAGTCAAAGCCGGAAAGGTTGAGCTGTTTTTCGGTCTGACCAAAGGTGTAGAGAACCCAGGTCCAGGGAAGTGCGGCCGCACCGGCCTGAGCGGCAACCAGAAGGAGCCAGAGGCTTAGCAGTGTGCGCTTGCTAAGAAATGCGCGAAACTGGTTACTCACTAACGCGCTGCAATCCGTTGGCGGCAACCACGGCGCGAGCCGGAGCGCCCGCCTTGTTTACTGTCTCTTCAAACTCGGTGATTGGCACGGAGTCAAGCACTAGTCCGGCACCGGCCTGAACGCGGGCAATGCCGTCGCGCAGGAATGCGGTGCGAATGGCAATAGCTAGGTCGGCGTTGCCGGCGAAGTCGAAGTAGCCAACCACGCCGCCATAGACGCCGCGGGCAGACTCCTCTAGGTCGTCGATGATCTCGAGGGCACGAGGCTTTGGCGCGCCGGATAGGGTTCCTGCCGGGAAGGTTGCCTTGAAGACATCGACCGGGTTGATGCCCTCGCGGAGGTCTCCTTCGACGGTGCTCACCAGGTGCATGATGTGGCTGAAGCGGTGAATCTGCATGAACTCGGTCACGTTCACGCTGCTCGGCTCGCAAACCTTGAGCAGGTCGTTACGGGCTAGGTCAACCAGCATGAGGTGCTCGGCACGCTCCTTGGCATCGGCCAGCAGGCCCTCGCCAATTTCCTGGTCTTGCTCAAAGTCATCGCCACGTGGTCGTGATCCCGCGATTGGGTGGGTGATGGCGCGTCCACCCTCAACCTTGACCAGGGCCTCTGGGCTCGAGCCGATGACTGCGTATGGGCCGTCCTCGTCCTCGAAGTTCAGCAGGTACATGTATGGACTGGGGTTCAGTGCGCGCAGCACTCTGTAAACGTCAAGCGGGCTGGCGGAAACCTCAAGATCGAAGCGCTGGGAAATGACCACCTGGAACACATCACCAATGCGCACGAAGTGCTTGGCATCCTCAACGGCCTTGAGGAAATGCTCCTTGGCAACCCGGTGCTTGGCGTTGATGGCGCCAGAAAGGTTTAGCTCGGCCAATTGTCCAGCGGCCGGTTGCAGCAGCTGCTTACGCATTTCACCGATGTGGTTGATCGCCTCGTCGTAGCTGGCGGCTACATCGGTGGCATCGGTGACAAAGATGTTGGACACCAACAGGATGCTGCTGGTGCGGTGGTCAAGGATGACAAGGTCCTGGAACATGGCGAAGGCCATGAGCGGCGCCTTGAAGTCTGCGGGCTTGGCGTTTGGTAGGTGCTCAATTTCACGCACCATGTCCCAACCGATGAGGCCTACGAGTCCGCTGGTGAGCGGCGGTACGTCCGCCACGGCCGGGGTGGTCCAGGCTTCCTGGAGTTGGGCCAGGGCATCGAGTGCGCGGTCTGCGAGAGGCGAGCCATCTGGCAACGCGCTGGCTCCGGTAGGGCTGTTCCAGACCGGCTTGGTCTTGCTGACTCCGCCCGCAAAGCCCTCGTTGGCCTGGGTAAGGGTTCCGCGGTTGTTGACACCGATGAATGAGTAGCGTGCCCAGACGCCCTGCTCGGCAGACTCCAGCAGGAACGAACCTGGCTTGGCCGCAGCGAGCTTCTCAAAGACCGAGAGCGGAGTCTCGGAACCCGAAAACAGGGTCTCGATGACTGGCACTACGCGGTGCTTGCGCGCTAGTTCCAGTGCTTGATCGCGGGTCAGGTTGAGGCTCATAGGATTTCCAAGGTATCAAAGCAAGACTCGGTGCCGTTGTGGCAGGCCGGCCCGGCCTCGTGAACGATGGCCAGCAGGGTGTCGCCGTCGCAGTCGGCCTGGAGTTTGACAACCTTCTGCGTGTTGCCGCTGGTGGCTCCCTTGTGCCAGAGTTCCTGGCGGCTGCGGGACCAAAATACAGTCTCGCCCTTCTCAACGGTAAGAGCCAGTGACTCCTCGTTCATCCAGGCCAGCATCAGCACGCGACCGGAGTCTGCAGACTGCACGATGGTTGGGATTAGGCCGTTTGAGTCAAACTTCAACTGACTCAGAATTTGGGTTAGGTCAGTCATTAGCGCACCTCAGCAAATCCACGCACGGCATAACCAGCCTTGGCCAGTTCAACCTTGGCATCACCGATGCTCACCGAGCCTTCGTGGAAGATTGAGGCGGCGAGAATGGCATCGGCGCCAGCTGCGGCTGCCATTGGGAAGTCGCTGGCCTTACCGGCACCACCGGAGGCGATGACCGGAACCGGGCTAATCGCTCGAATCTCGCGGAGCATCTCTTGGTCGAAGCCGGCGCGGGTGCCGTCGGCATCGATTGAGTTGACCAGCAGTTCACCGGCACCGAGTTCGACGGTGCGCTTTACCCACTGCAGGGCGTCGAGTTCGGTTTCCTCGCGGCCGCCGTGAGTGGTGACCACATAGCCGGATTCGGTATTTGGCGAACGCTTTAGGTCGAGCGAGATGACCAGCACCTGGTTGCCAAAACGCTGTGCGATGTCGTTCAAAAGCTGTGGGTTGCTAATTCCCGCGGAACCAACGGAAACCTTGTCGGCGCCGGCACCGAGAAGCTTGGCCACATCCTCCACCTGGCGAATGCCACCACCAACGGTAAGTGGAATGAAAACCTGCTCGGCACACTGAGTCACTAGGTCGTACATGGTGTCGCGATTGTCCACGGTGGCCTTGACGTCGAGGAAGGTAAGTTCGTCGGCACCATCGGCGTAATAGCGAGCTGCCAGCTCAATCGGGTCACCGGCATCGCGCAGGTTCAGAAAGTTGACGCCCTTCACCACGCGGCCACCGGCCACATCCAGGCAGGGAATGACTCGGACTGTGAGGCTCATCGGTGCCCCTAAATGCGTGCTGCGTGGATGGCGCTCACCAGAATGGCGCGCGCGCCAAGTTCGTAGAGCGCGTCCATCTTGGCGTTGATCTCACTGCTCTTGACCAGAGCACGAACTGCTACCCAGTCCTGCTCGCGAAGCGGCGAGATGGTTGGAGACTCAATGCCCGGGGTTAGTGCGGAGGCTTCTTCGACGATTGCTACCGGGCAGTCGTAGTCGAAGATCACATACTCGCGAGCAACCAGCACGCCCTGCATGCGGCGAAGCAGCGTTGTGCACTTGTCCTCAGCACCGGGGTGGGCAATCAGCTGCGCGCTGGACTGCAGAATGACCGGACCGAAGATCTCCAGGCCAGCCTGGCGCAAAGTGTTTCCAGTGGAAACCACGTCGGCAACGGCGTCGGCAACGCCTAGGCGGCAGGCAACCTCAACCGCGCCATCGAGCGGCACTAGGTCAACGTTGGATACGCCCTCGCGCTTGAGAAAGTCCTCAACCAGGTTTGGGTAGGCGGTGGCAACGCGCTTGCCCTCGAGGTCTTTCAAGGTCTTGAAGGCGCCGACTGGGCCAGCAAAGCGGAAGGTCGAGCCACCAAAGCCAAGGTCGGCAACGCTCTTGGCGGCGCTGCGGCTGTCGAGCAAAAGGTCCAGCCCGGTGAAACCAGCATCCAGCGAACCGCGGCCAACATAGGTGGCAATGTCGCGTGGGCGCAGATAGAAGAACTCGATCTGGTTGGTGTTGTCCACCACGTGCAAATCCTTCGGATCGCGGCGGGTGGTGTAGCCGGCTTCCTTGAGCATGGCGATTGCCGCCTCGCTCAAGATGCCCTTGTTAGGGACGGCTACGCGGAGCATAGTTGACATAAGTTTTCCCGTTCTCGGGTTGTGGTTAGAAGTTTTTTTCGAGGTCTGCGAGGCTGATGCCCTTGGCTGTCATCAAAACCTGCAGATGGTAGATGAGCTGGCTAATCTCTTCGGCAGTACGCTCGTTGCCCTCGTATTCGGCAGCCATCCAGACCTCGGCGGCTTCTTCCACAATCTTCTTTCCGATTGTGTGCACGCCGGCATCCAGCCACTTGACCGTATGCGAATCCGCAGGACGGTCAACGGCCTTCTGGCCGATTTCGGCAAAGAGCTGCTCAAAGGACTTCATGTATCTAGTTTAACGGCAGGTTCTGGCCTGCTCACCGGCTAGTGGCGGTGTGAAGCCCCCTGTGACGCCTTGTTTCGCAAAAGTTCAATCTGGGTTGCCCGGTCATCGGCCTTGAATACAGCGCTACCGGCCACAAAGGTGTCGGCACCTAGCTCCGCCACGCGTTCAATATTGGTGGCGTCAATCCCGCCATCAACCTGCAGCCAAACGTCTAGTTTTTCTGCATCGATGCGCCGGCGCGCGGTGGCCACTTTGGCGAGGGTGTGCTCTATTAGCGCCTGTCCCCCAAAGCCTGGCTCGACGGTCATCACAAGTAGCTGGTCGAACTCTGGAAGGATCTCCAGGTACTGCTCGACATCGGTGTTTGGCTTGATTGCCAGGCCGGCACGGGCGCCCATGGAGCGAAGGGTGCGGGCGATGGTGACCGGGTGTTCGGCCGCCTCAACGTGGAAGGTGACCGAAAATGCTCCGGTCTCGGCGAAGACCGGAGCCCAGCGGTCCGGGTTCTCGATCATAAGGTGCAGGTCGAGCGGAAGCGGAGTCACTTCCTGAAGGCGAGTGACCATGGTCTGGCCGAAGGTTAAATTTGGAACAAAGTTGTTGTCCATGACGTCAACGTGGATCAAATCGGCTGCGGCAATGGTCTGCAATTCGGCCTGCAGGTTGGCGAAGTCGGCCGAGAGGATGCTCGGGTTGATGCGAATGGACATGGAATCGATTCTATTCAGGGAGTGGTCGCGCTAGATTTTCTTGCGCAGCAAGGCGATGAACATGGCATCGGTGCCGTGCACGTGCGGCCAGAGCTGAACCGTCTTGCGATTAGCGGTGAGAGCGCGACTTCCGGTTAGTGCCGGGTTGGTTTCGGACATGAGTGTTGTGGCGTCGAGCAGTTCGAGTTGATCGCCGAAGGTCTTTTGCGCCCAGTCCACCACGGCCACGGTCTCACCAGGGTGAGGTGAACAGGTCACGTAGCCGATCACGCCGCCTGGCTTCAGGCCCTTCCAGGCGCTTGCCAACAGTTCGGTCTGGAGCTTGCTCAGTTCTGCAACGTCTTTGGCCTGCTTGCGGTAGCGGCTCTCAGGGCGGCGGCGCAGCGCACCAAGACCAGTGCATGGCGCATCGAGCAGAATGCGGTCAAAGCTCTCCGGGGCATCATCTCCAAGGTCGCGCCCGTCACCGGTGCGAACGTAGATGTTTGGATTAACCGCGCTAAGAGCCTGCTCTACCAGCTTGGAGCGGTGCGGCTGAAGCTCGTTGCAAGTGAGTTCTGCACCCTTCTGGCTGGCCACAGCGGCAAGCAATGCTGCCTTACCGCCTGGGCCGGCGCAAAGGTCGATCCACTCCTCAGTGCCACCATTCGAAGCGGAAAGGATTGGAGCGTTGGCTAACGCAAGCGCGGCCAACTGCGAACCCTGATCCTGTACGCGAAGGCGTCCCTCAACCACGAGTCGTAGTGCGGCTGGGTCGCCATCGGGTAGCTCACCGCCGAGGGGGCTCACTCCCCCAAGAACGGCTCCGGCATCCAGAAGGTCATCGCTATCGGCAAGGCCAGGCAGGGCCACTAGGTTGACGAGCGGAGCCTGGTTGTCAGAGGCTAGCAGGGTCTCCAGTTCGGTCTCGCGCCCATCGATGCGAAGCGAGTCCTCCAGTGCGCGGATGATCCACTGCGGGTGCGAGAACTGGATGGAAAGCTTGGCCACTCGGTTTGGTGCCTTGGCGAGCAGATCTGCCAGCCACTGGTCGCGACTGCGCTCCGAGATGCGACGGAGAACGCCGTTTACCAGGCCGCTCAGGCTAGGTCGCAGTACCTGCTTGGCAAGATCAACGGTTTCGCTCAGTGCGGCATGGCTAGGAACGCGCATGCCCAACAACTGGTGGGCTCCCAGTTCAAGAATGACTCGCACCTCAGGGTCCAGCGCGCTGATTTCGCGTCCGGAGGCAACCTCGATGGCGGCATCGTAGAACAGCGCATTGCGAATGGTCCCAAATGCCAGCTCCTGAGCAAAGCCGGTGTCGCGGGAGTCGAGTTTGGCCTGATTGAGCAGCTTTGGCAGTAGCAGGTTGGCGTAGGCGTCATCGGTGGCTACGGCCAGCAGCAGCTGGTACGCAACGCCACGCGCGCTTCTAACGGTTGGTCGTGCGATTTCTCTAGCCAAGGTGGCTCACCTTTCCGGCGGCTCCCCTGGCCCAGTCGATTGCCGGCATGGGGTTTTTACCGGCGGGTTGAACGGTCTTAAGTTGGAGCAGGGTGCCTTCGCCGCACTCCACCAGCACTCGCTTTGGCTCTATGTGCAAGGTGCCAGGTGCAGTCTGGGTTTCCGCCCGCCCTAGGCTCACGGCATCCAGGATGCGGAATGAATCCTCACCGATGCGCGTGTGTGCCATAGGCTCCGGATTCATGGCAAGAACTAGGCGCTCCAGCTCGCGGGCGGACTTACTCCAGTCGATGGCTGCGATTTCCCGGGTAGGTTTGGCTGCGAGTGGGAGATCAGAGTTGGCAACCTGCGGGGTCTGGCTTGCAAGACCAGCCTCAAGCTGGGGTAACACCTGATTCATGAGAGTGATGCCCAGTTCGGTGAGGCGCTCGAGTAAGCGGCCACTGGTCTCACCCGGTTGAATCAGGGTTGGAACGGAGCCATAGATTGGCCCGGTGTCCATACCCTCGTCCAGTTTGAACATGGTCACGCCGGTTTCGGTATCACCGGCAAGGATTGAGTTCTGGACCGGCGCAGCACCGCGCCACTTGGGTAGCAGGCTGTAGTGCAGATTGGCCCAGCCGAGGGGTAGCGCCTCTAGGGCAAAGTTTTTTAGCAGAGCACCGTAGGCAACGATGATTCCTAGTTCAGCTCCGGTTGCCCTAATCTGAGCCGCAACAGCCTCGTCAACCCTATTGGCCTTGATCACCGGGATGCCCGCGGCCTCGGCCACCTGAGCCGTAGGTGATGGAGTTAGGACGCGCTTTCGGCCGAAAGGTGCGTCGGTGCGGGTCAGCACGGCTACAACTTCGTGCGGTCCAGCCAGCAGCGCCTGGAGCGTGCGCGCGGCGGTAGCCGGCGTTCCGGCGAAAACTAGCTTCAAAGGTTGCCTTTCCGACTTCTACTAAATTACTTCGGAATCGTCCATGCGGAGCTTTACCGCGCGGCTCGCTCGGCCGGACTTGGCGTTGACTGAACGGTTGCCGGCGTTAGCGATCAGCACTCGAGCCTTGAGTTCTTTAGCGAGGGCCTCACCAATCGAGTACTCGTAGCGAATCAGATAACGCCAAACCGGGTCCGGCAGGGAGGGGCCGGTATCTCCCTGCAGCAGAGGCCCCAGAACCTCAATGGCATCGGGTTTGTCGCTGAACTTTCCAAGGTTTGAAACTACGGTATCCAGCAGGTCTCGGGGACCTGCCACCGATGCCATTCGGCAGTGCGGCGGGAATCTAAGTTCGCGGCGGTTTGCCAGTTCGGCTGCAGCGATGCCGCGCTGGTCCCAGAGGGCGAATCGCTTACCGATTTCGGTCTGGAGACCTACACCCACGCAGCGCCCACCTGGGGCCATGAGGCTAACGGCATTGCTCCACAGGTTTACTGCCTGCTCAGTGGCTCGCAGGGTGTCACGGGAGGCCAGGCGCTGCCCGTCGAGGATTATTACGGCCGCATAGCCTCCAGGGATGGCCGGCTCTGCGCCGGGGGTGGCAACCACCAAACGTTTGCCGGGTTTGACCTGTTCCACTCGCTGCTCACCATTGGCTTCGATCACGTTGACACCTGGAAAGGCCTTGCCGAGTTCGGCGGCGGTTCTGGTTGAGCCGGCTACACCCTGTCTGGTTCGGGTGTCACCGCAGGAGAAGCAGGGAACACCTAGGTTGATGGCGCTGCACCAGCGACAGCGTGGTGTCTGCTTGGAGTCAACGAAGAGCGGGCCGTTGCAGGTGCGACACCGGCTGCGTTCCCCGCAACTCTGACAATAGGTGCCGGTTGAGTGGCCAGTGTTGGCAACCTGAACCAACACGGCTTCCCCGGCCTCAAAGGCCTCTCTGGCAGCCTGATAGCTGGTGGAGTCAACCCGCAGGCCCGGTTCCGTCACGGCGATCTTGGGTGGCGCAAAGATGGCACTGATGTCGCCGAGGTAGTTCAACTCGACCAGCCTCTGGATTTCTGTACTGCGGGAATGGCCTGCAAACAGTAGCTGACAGTTACTCTGCTGCTGACGCAAAAGCACTAGGTCTCTGGTGTGGAAATACGGCGCGGTAGGTTCGAGCAGGTTTGGGTCGGCGTCGTCCCACACGGCAATGCCACCCAGTTTGCTAACTGGCGCGAATGCCGCCGCGCGTGAACCCAAAACAATGCAGGGCGCTGCTTCGAGCGAGCGAAGATATGCTCCATAGCGGAGGGAGTTGGTCTGCTCCGTACCGAAGTGCGCAACCACGGCGCTTAGCCCAACCAGTTCCAGCGCGGCTAGCAAGCGGTTCTGGTCGCGGAAGTCAGGAACCACCAGGATTGCGGACGCTCCCCTGCCCAGCTGCTCCAATGAGAAAGCAATTAGGTGGGCAATCCAGGCCTGCAACTTGTGGACGGTTGACTTGTCCAGGAAGTGCGCCTCTGATGCCTTGAGGTCGGTGGCAATCTCTCGAGGTTCTGCCAGCAGGGTGTTACGGCCGTCATAGCTTGTTGGGCGGCCGGCAAAGTCTAGGCGCTGTGCAGCAAGGTCTTGAACGCCGGCTGCCTCACGTTGTTCAGCTGCGGCTAACCACGCCTTCTCAACTCGGACGGATCGCCTTGGAACCGCCAGCTTGGTTAGTTCGCTGAGCGTGCCGGCTTGACGGTCCGCCAAGCCACGCAGCAGGTGATAGCTGGTGGGTGGAAGAACCGGAACGGCCGAAATGACCGAGCCGAGTAGGTTGAGTTGACCGTCAAAGCTGGAGTTCTCCACCACCTCGACGACGTATCCGTCGAGCGGGTTGAGTGACTTACCAAATGGGATGGTTACTCGCACTCCGGGAATGCAAGAGTCGGTGAGCTCCGCCGGAATGGCGTAGTCGAATAGCCGGTCGAGCTGCGGCAGCGGCGACTCAACCGCCACCCTCGCAATTCTCACCGGAGGCATGTGGCTCCCGATATTTAGAGTGCAGCCTGTAGCTGGGCCACGCGGTCGGTTCGCTCCCAGGTGAAGTCTGGAAGCTCGCGGCCGAAGTGTCCGTATGCTGCAGTCTGTGCGTAAATTGGACGCAGCAGGTCGAGTTCCTCGATGATTGCTCGAGGACGCAGGTCAAACACCTTGGAAATTGCCTTCTCGATGGCTGCGGCAGGAACCTTCTCAGTGCCGAAGGTCTCAACGTAGACCGCTACAGGCTTTGCCACACCGATGGCGTAGGCAACCTGAACCTCGGCGCGGTCGGCTAGGCCGGCAGCAACCACGTTCTTGGCAACCCAACGCATTGCATAGGCAGCCGAACGGTCAACCTTTGATGGGTCTTTACCGCTGAACGCGCCGCCACCATGGCGGCTGGCGCCACCATAGGTGTCAACGATGATCTTGCGACCGGTTAAGCCGGCGTCACCCATCGGGCCGCCGATTTCAAAAATGCCTGTTGGGTTGATGAAGAACTTAGTCTCGGACAGGTCAAGGCCAGTCTGCTCCAGGATTGGATCAACCACGATGGTCTTCATCTGCTCACGCAGATCAGCAAGGGTGATTCCCGGATTGTGCTGAGTGGAGAGAACAACAGCTGAAACGCTCTTGGCAACATTGCCCTCGTAGCCGATGGTCACCTGGGTCTTGCCGTCTGGGCGCAGGAAGTCAACAACACCGGTCTTGCGCACCTCAGCGAGGCGCTCTGCCAGGCGGTGCGCGGTGTGGATGGCGGTAGGCATCAGAGTTGGGGTCTCATTGGTGGCGTAGCCGAACATAAGCCCCTGGTCACCAGCGCCCTGCGAGTCAAAGCGGTCCGAAGAGCCAAGTTCGCGGGCCTCAAGACCGGCATCAACACCGGCGGCAATGTCTGGCGACTGAGCTCCGATAGAAACCGAAACACCGCACGAGGCGCCATCAAAGCCGATGTCGCTCGAGACATATCCGATGTTCTTGATTTTCTCGCGCACCAGCTGAGGAATCTCAACGTAGCCCGAGGTGGTTACCTCACCGGCAATGTGTACCAGACCTGTGGTGACCATGGTCTCTACTGCAACGCGCGCACCGGTGTCTTGCGCCAGCATGGCGTCGAGGATGGTGTCCGAGATCTGGTCGCAGATTTTGTCCGGGTGACCCTCGGTCACGGACTCGGAGGTGAAGAAACGTAGATTGCTCATAAGGGTTCAAGTATATCCGCGGCCACGGACATCTATTTGGCCGGTTGCAACTGATTACGCCGCAACCGACATCGGTGGCCAGTTTTACAGGTGACGCGCGATAAAACCGACGATGGCGTTGGCTACGTGCTGTTTGGTTCCGGTGGCGTGCGCCGAGTTGCCCTGCTGATCGAGCAGGTAGATGGTGTTGTGGTCTGCACCAAAGACGGCGCCTTCGGACACATCATTGGCCACGATTAGGTCGCAGCCTTTGCTGTCCAGCTTGATGGTTGCGAGCGAGGCCAACCGCTCAAGCGAGCCGGCAGTCTCCGCGGCGAAACCAACGGTGAGGCAGTTCAGATCCTGCGCCTTGATGAACTCAACGGCGTCAGCCAAAATATCTGGATTCGCCACCAGCTTTAGCTCGAGCGAATTTCCAATCTCGCTGCGCTTGATTTTCTGGGTCTGCGGGTACTCCACACGGAAGTCGGCCACCGCGGCGGTCATCACCAAGACATCGGTGGCCGGAAGTAGGTCGTCAACCTGTTCTGCCAGTTCTTTGGCCGTGGTGACGGAAATGACGTGGTCTAAACCACTGGTGGAAATGCTCAGATTGGCACCGATGAGGGTGACCCGCGCCCCGGCGGCCTTAGCAGCTAAAGCGATTGCTACGCCCTGCTTTCCGCTGGAGTGATTGCCAATGAAGCGAACCGGGTCGATTGCCTCCCGGGTGCCGCCGGCCGTGACCACGACGTGCTTGCCAGCGAGAGAAACTCCGGCAGACTCGGCTTTCTGCGCTGCCACGGATAATGCCACCGCCACGATGGCCTCTGGCTCAGGTAGACGACCGGGACCGGAGTCGGCGCCAGTCAAGCGGCCCGAGTCTGGGTCGAGCACTGTGACTCCGCGCGAGCGAAGCAGCGCAACGTTGGCCTGAGTTGCAGTGTTCTGCCACATCTCGGTGTGCATGGCCGGAGCCACTAAGACGGGAGCCGTTGAAGCCAACAGCGTGTTCATCAGGAGGTCATCGGCCATTCCAGCCGCGTATTTTGCAAGGAACGAAGCTGTTGCGGGGGCAACCACAATAAGGTCGGCTTCTTGACCCAGCGCAACATGCTTGACGGAGTCAACATCGGTGTAAAGGTCTGGGTCAACCGTGTTGTGGCTTAGGGCCTCAAGCGTGGTGGCACCTATGAAACGAAGTGCGTTTTGGGTTGGAATTACCTTTACCGTGTGGCCTGCCTCGGTGAGGGCACGGATAATCCCGGTGGCCTTATATGCAGAAATACCACCGGTGATGCCGAGGATGACATTCAACACGGTGGTATTCCTAAAGTTTGCTTGCGCAGACCCAGAGTTAGCTGATTACTCGGCTACGCGAGTGAGGTCCAGCTTGTTCTCGTCGATCTCGTGCATGGCGATGGTGAGCGGCTTCTCGTCGATGGTGGTCTCAACCAGTGGGCCAACGTTGTTGAAGAGGCTACCCTCGTGCAGTGCCGAGTAGTAGTCGTTGATCTGGCGGGCACGCTTGGCCGCGAAGATTACGAGCTCGTACTTGGAGAGCTTCTGAGCGTCGAACTCCTTGTCGAGCAGGTTGTCGATGGATGGGCTTACGATGCCCTCGAGCTTTTCAGACATAGGGTGCTCCTTGTTTTGGATTGGAAAAATCGCGATAAATGCCACCTGGAAAGTGGTGGTGGCTAGTCCTGCATCAATTCTACGATGCGGCGGGCACATTCAGCCACCTCATCGTTGATGACTACGTGATCGAACTCGCCCTGAGCCGCCAGTTCGGTGCGTGCGGTTTCGAGTCTGGTGGCCTGCTCCTCCGCGGATTCTGTGCCGCGACTAGTCAGACGATGCACCAATTCCTCCCAGCTTGGAGGGGCTATAAAAATTAGGTTGGCCTCCGGCATGGCTGCCTTTACCTGGCGCGCGCCTTGAATGTCGATCTCAAGGATTATCTGCTCCCCCGCTGCCAAAGCCTGCTCGACGGGTTCGCGAAGCGTGCCGTACTTGTTGGCGCCGTGTACCACCGCATATTCCAGCATTTGGCCGGCGGCAATCTTGGCGTCGAAGGCATCGGTGGTTAGGAAGTGATACGAAACACCGTCAACCTCACCAGGACGCGGTGCGCGAGTGGTTGCCGAGACCGAAAGCTTTACCTGCGGGTAGTTGGCCAGGATGTGCTTGATCACGGTTCCCTTGCCAACGGCTGTAGGGCCAGCAATCACAGTTAGGCGGCTGGTCATGCCGTTAGCCCCGATGCAAGTTCAGCGTTTGCCAGGTCAATGGCCTTCTCAACGCCCGCGGCTCCGGCACCCAAAACGCTGCGGGAGACGTTGGCAATCACCTGACCGGCTGCAACACCGAAGAGTCGTCCAACGTCGCCTAGCCGGGCACCCTGGGCTCCAAAACCTGGTGCCAGGATTGGGGTGTGGATCTCCTGAGGAAGCGTGGTGACACCAGCAAGGCCAAATTTGTTTAGGTTGAGGGTTGCGCCCAGAACCGCTCCGGCGGAACCAATGAGGTCGCCGGCGCTGGCGGTAACCGAGTTGATTTGACCCAGCCCGGACCAGATGGCCTGGGCAACGGTCATGGAGTCGGTCACAATCGGGTTGCCTTCATTATCAATTCCGGCAACACCCTCGACCAATGCGGTCTGAAGGCGCTCCCCCTCAGGATTGGAGGTGGCTGCCAGTACAAAAACTCCCTTGCCACGCTCGATGGCGCTGGCAATGGTTTGCGAGAGCGAAGCTAAACCTAGGTATGGCGAAACTGTGAGGGCATCGGAGAAGAATGGAGCACTCTTGCCCAGCCAGGCCTCAAAGTAGGCCTCCATGGTGCTTCCGATGTCACCGCGCTTGGCATCCATGATGACCAGCAGACCCGCTTCCTGAGCCTGCTGAGAAATCTCTTCGAGCACGGCAAAGCCACGCGAACCGAAGCGTTCGAAGAACGATACCTGAGGCTTGATAATGCCGACGCGACCAGCTGCGGCGTTAATCACGGTCTTTGCAAAGGTCTCGAGGCCGCGGACGTCATCGCTTAGGCCCCAGTCCTCAAGCAGTGCCGCATGTGGGTCAATGCCAACGCAGAGCTGACCCTTGGCGGTGAAGGCCTGATTGAGCCGGTGTCCAAAACTAGTTGGCAAGAGCGGCCTTTCGGTCGATGGCGTGCTCCTGCAGACTCTTCACCGAGAATGGCCCTGCAATCACGGTCTCGAACGAGCCGATGGCCGCGCTTAGCTGAGCGATGGTAGTGAAGATGGCCTTGTCTGCTGCGGTGGTTGCGGCGCGAATTTCGTATCCATCCTTCACGGCGCTGCCGGTGCTCGGGGTGTTCACAACCACGTCAACCTCACCAGCGGTGATCAGGTCTACGATGTTTGGACCGTCAACGGTGTCTTCGCTGTACTTACGGACAACCGAGACCTCGATGCCGTGACGCTTAAGCATTGATGCGGTACCGGCGGTAGCCAGAATTTGGTAGCCAAGCTGCTGCAGTCGACGAACTGGAAGAACCACGTGTGGCTTGTCGCGGTCGGCAACCGAGATGAACACGGTTCCCTCGGTAGGTAGAGCCGAACCGGCGGCAGCTTGGCTCTTGGCAAAGGCGGCTGGGAACGAGACGTCCATACCCATGACCTCACCGGTGGAGCGCATTTCTGGGCTCAAAAGGCTGTCAACGAAGCGACCCTCCTTGGTGGCGAATCGCTTGAACGGAAGAACTGCTTCCTTCACGGCAATTGGCGAGCTGGCAGGCACGAAGGTGCCGTCCTTCTCCGGCAGGTGCCCCTCGGAAATGAGCTCCTTGATGGACTTGCCAACCATTACCAACGATGCTGCCTTGGCCAGAGTGATGCCAAGCGCCTTGGAGACGAATGGCACGGTGCGGCTGGCGCGGGGGTTGGCCTCAAGTACGTAGAGCACGTCGTTGGCCAGTGCGAACTGAACGTTGAGCAGACCGCGAACGCCAACACCCTTGGCGATGGCCAAGGTCTGCTCCTTGACGCGGTTGATCTGAGCCTGGCTCATGGTCACCGGGGGCAGGGTGCAGGAAGAGTCTCCGGAGTGAATACCGGCTGCCTCAATGTGCTCCATGACGCCACCAACGTAGATGGTTTCGCCGTCGTAGAGGGCATCGATGTCAATCTCAATGGCGTCGTCCAGGAAGCGATCTACCAGCAGCGGGTGGCTGTCGTCAATCAGACCGTACTCGTCAATACGACGGAAGTAGTCGTGCATGGAGTCAACGTCGTAGACGATCTCCATTCCACGGCCACCGAGAACGAACGATGGGCGCACCAATACCGGGTAGCCGATGCGTCCTGCAATTTCCTCAGCCTGTGGCAGGTTGGTTGCAGTGCCGTTAGCCGGGGCAAGCAGATTGCCGTCCTCGAGGATGCGACTGAAGAGCTTGCGGTCTTCGGCCAGGTCGATTGCCTCGGGTGTGGTTCCCAAGATTGGTACACCGGCGGCTTTGAGGCCGTTTGCAAGGCCAAGAGCGGTCTGGCCACCCAGCTGGACGATGACGCCAACCAGTTCACCCGACTGCTGCTCCGCGTGGATGACCTCGAGCACGTCTTCCAGAGTCAGCGGCTCAAAGTATAGGCGGTCGCTGGTGTCGTAGTCGGTGGAAACGGTCTCCGGGTTGCAGTTGATCATGATGGTCTCGTAACCAGCATCGGAGAGGGCAAACGAGGCGTGGACACAGGAGTAGTCAAACTCAACACCCTGGCCGATACGGTTTGGACCAGAACCGAGAATCACTACCTTCTTGCGGTCGCTAGGAATGACCTCGGTCTCTTGCTCGTAGGTGCTGTAGTGGTAAGGAGTTAGCGCAGGGAATTCGCCCGCACAGGTGTCAACGGTCTTGAATACCGGGCGCAGGTTGTTGTCGTGACGGAACAGGCGAACCTCAGCCTCACCGATGCCGCGCAGCTGCGCAATCTGGGCATCGGAGAAACCGTGCTCCTTGGCCTCCTTGATGACCTCGATGGTCAGGTGTGGAGCGGCCGCGGTGGAGTCAGCAACCTCGTTGATCAGAACCATTTGGTCGATGAACCAAGGGTCAATCTTGGTGGAGTCGAAGATGTCCTGGGCGGTTGCGCCGGCACGAAGCGCCTGCTGAACCTGAACGATGCGGCCATCGGTTGGAGTCTTAATGGCCTCGAGGAGCTCTTCCTTGGAGGCAGGAATGGCGCCCCAGTGGAACGACGAGCCCTTCTTCTCGAGCGAGCGCAGAGCCTTCTGGAGGGCCTGAGTGTAGTTACGGCCGATGGCCATGGCCTCTCCCACGCTCTTCATGGTGGTGGTGAGGGTTGGGTTGGCGGCAGGGAACTTCTCGAAGGCAAAGCGCGGAACCTTAACCACAATGTAGTCGAGGGTTGGCTCGAACGAGGCAGGGGTCACGCGGGTGATGTCGTTAGGGATCTCATCCAGGGTGTAGCCAACAGCAAGCTTGGCGGCAATCTTGGCGATTGGGTAGCCGGTGGCCTTCGATGCCAGCGCCGAGGAACGGCTGACGCGCGGGTTCATCTCGATAACCACTACGCGACCGTTCTCCGGGTTGACGGCGAACTGGATGTTGCAACCACCGGTGTCAACGCCAACGGCGCGGATGATGTCGATGGAGATGTCGCGCAGGTGCTGGTACTCGCGGTCGGTGAGGGTCAGCGCCGGCGCAACGGTGATGGAGTCTCCGGTGTGAACGCCAACCGGATCAACGTTCTCGATGGAACAAACCACAACACAGTTGTCGTGCTTGTCGCGCATGAGCTCGAGCTCGTACTCCTTCCAGCCAAGGATGCTCTCCGAGAGCAACACCTCAGTGACTGGGCTGGCCTGGAGACCGGAACCAACGATGCGACGCAGCTCCTCCTCGTCGTAGGCAAATCCGGAACCGAGACCACCCATGGTGAAGGAAGGCTGAACCATTACCGGGTACTTCAGGTCCTTGACGGCCTCAAGGGCCTCGTCCAAAGTGCCACAGATGACCGAACGGGCCACGTCAGCGCCGGCGTCTAGAACCAGCTGCTTGAAGATCTGGCGGTCCTCACCCTTCTTGATGGCATCAACCTTGGCGCCGATGAGCTCCACGTTGTACTTCTCGAGGATGCCGCGCTCGTGCAGGGCCATGGCCGCGTTTAGCGCGGTCTGTCCACCCAGGGTCGGCAGGATCGCGTCCGGCTTCTCCTTGGCGATGATGCTCTCGATTACCTCAGGGGTGATTGGCTCCACGTAGGTGGCATCGGCAAAGTCAGGGTCGGTCATGATGGTGGCAGGGTTGCTGTTCACCAAAATCACACGGATACCCTCGGCGCGCAGAACGCGGCAGGCCTGAGTGCCCGAGTAGTCAAACTCGCAAGCCTGACCGATGACGATGGGGCCCGAACCGATAACCAGTACGGAGTTAATGTCTTGACGCTTTGGCATTAGTTGTTTCCTCCGGTGGCCGAGTTGGCGCGGTTCTTGGCGATTACCTCGGTGAGGCGGTCGAATAGGTAGCTGGAATCGTGTGGGCCGGCTGCGGCCTCTGGGTGGTACTGAACGCTGAATGCTGGGATGTCGAAGCACTCGAGGCCTTCGACGCAGTTGTCGTTGAGGCTCACGTGGCTGACGCGGACCTTGCCGTAACCGGCTGGTGAGTCAACGGTCTCGCCGTTTTCGCCGCCAGGAACGCGAACAGCGAAGCCGTGGTTGTGGGCAGTGACCTCAACTCGGCCGGTGGCTCGATCGAGCACCGGCTGGTTGATTCCGCGGTGACCAAAAGTCAGCTTGTAGGTGTCGAAGCCAAGGGCGCGACCCAGCAGCTGGTTACCGAAGCAGATGCCGAAGAACGGCACTTTGTGGTCCAGGATCTGGCGCAGCACGGCAACCTGGCCGTCCGATGCTTCCGGGTCCCCGGGACCGTTCGAGAAGAACACGGCGTCTGGGTGGTACTCGAGCAGGCTCTTGGCGTCGGTCTTGGCGGGGAATACCTTTACCTCCAGGCCGCGGGCGGCCATGTGCTCAATGGTCGAACGCTTGATGCCAAGGTCGATGATTGCCACGCGACCGAAGAACTCGCCCTCGTGAGGGACGGTGTATGCCTCGGCGGTAGTCACGGTGTCGCTCAGCGACAGGCCCTTCATCTGGACTGCCGAGGTGACACGTGTCAGCAGCTCATCCGTGCTTGCGGCTGCATCGGTGCCGCTGAAGATGCCGGCGCGCATGGAACCAGCGGTGCGGAGGTGGCGGGTAAGCGCACGGGTGTCAATGCCAGAGATGCCCACGATGCCGTAGTTCTCAAGCTCAGCTGGAAGGCTCTTCTCGGCACGGAAGTTACTCACCATGCGGGACGGGTCGCGAACCACGTAACCGGCCACCCACACCTTGCTCGACTCCTCGTCACGCGCGTTCACGCCGGTGTTGCCAATATGCGGGGCGGTCTGAACCACGATCTGGCCGGCGTAGGAAGGGTCGGTGAGAGTCTCCTGGTAACCGGTCATGCCGGTAGCGAAAACCAGCTCGCCGAGGGTGGTTCCGGTAGCGCCATAAGCCTTGCCGTGGAAGACCTTGCCGTCCTCGAGGACGAGTACTGCCGGGTTAGTCATTCTTGGTCTCCTTGTGGTTCAAAATCTCTGTCAGTTTCTCAAAAAGCTGTTTGCGGGTCTCGCTGCTGGTGGCGCGAAGGAAGGTGCTGAGAGCAAAGCCGTCCTGCTGCCAATCCAGCTGAATCAGACCGTCTTTCTCAACCGAGCGGTCGATTGCCGCGCTGGTCTTGGACACGCCCTGAAGCTGTGCGAGCGGAATGCCGATGGCACGCTCGCCGTTGCGCTCCAATAGGACACCATCGTTGCTGACGGTGATCTTGCCAAAGCCGCGGGCTCCTAGGCCGTGAGCACTGATGCGCTCAAGCGGTTGGTTTTGCACGGTGGTTGCCACGTACTGGACGTTTGTCCACTGTCGGCCGCCGGATGGGTGCTCCAGCCATTCGAGCGGTGCTCCGAACTGAGCCTCCTGGGAGTTGCTTCGGGCACGCCAGGCGCGGAAAGCAGCGATCACCAGGAAAACGATGACTGCGGTGACCAGAATGGCCATTATTGGGTAGCGAGCTGGCATTAGGCACGTCCGGTTTCTGCCAGCTGGCCGTTTGCCACGGTCTGGTAACCGCGGTAGATGGTGTGCACCACGGCACCCGGCAGGGTGAGGCCGCGGTACGGGTTGTTGTCGCTCTTGGAGTGGCTGCCGTCAATCACGCGCTTAGCGGTTGGGTCAATAAGGGTGAGGTTGGCAACCGAACCGGCGGCTATCTCCTGGCCCTGCTCCCCCAAGCGGCCAATCTGCGCCGGGTTGTAGCTGAGAACTTCAGCAACGCGGCTCCAGTCACTCTTGCCAGAATCAATCAAAACTTCCTGTGCCACCGATGCGGCAATCTCGAGCCCGAGCATGCCGAAGGCCGCCGCTTGCCACTCGCAGTCCTTGCTTTCGATTGGGTGCGGGGCGTGGTCGGTGGCGATGATGTCGATGGTGCCGTCAACTAGCGCGGCGCGAAGTGCGAGAACGTCTTCCTGGGTACGCAGCGGTGGGTTCACCTTGTAGACCGCGTCGTAGCTGCGGGCCAGCTCATCGGTGAGGAGCAGGTGGTGCGGAGTAACCTCAGCGGTCACGTTGATGCCCTTGGCTTTTGCCCAGCGCACGATCTCAACCGAGCCAGCTGTGGACAGATGGCAGATGTGAACACGGCTGCCAACGTGCTCGGCAAGGAGTGCATCGCGGGCGATGATGCTCTCCTCGGCAACTGCAGGCCAGCCGGTGAGGCCGAGCTCGGCCGAAACCTTGCCCTCGTTCATTTGGGCGCCCTCGGTGAGGCGAGGCTCCTGGGCGTGCTGAGCGATCACACCGTCAAAGGCCTTCACGTACTCGAGCGCGCGGCGCATCAGTACCGGGTCAGAGACGCACTTGCCGTCATCGGAAAACACGCGAACGCGGGCCTTGGAACTTGCCATAGCTCCAAGTTCGGCAAGTTGCTTGCCCTCGAGGCCAACGGTTACGGCTCCAACTGGAACCACGTCAACATAGCCAGCCTCTAGGCCGAGGGTGCGAACCTGCTCAACTACTCCGGCGGTGTCCTGCACCGGGCTGGTGTTGGCCATAGCGTGCACGGCGGTGAAGCCACCAGCGGCAGCCGACTGGCTTCCGGTCAGGATTGTCTCCGAACCCTCGAAACCTGGCTCGCGCAAATGAGTGTGGAGGTCAACGAATCCTGGGAGTGCAACCAGTCCGGTGGCATCGATGACGATGGCATCGGTGGCGCTAAGGTTTGCTCCAACTGCGGTGATCTGCTCCCCCGCGATTGCGATGTCCGCGATGCTGCCGTTTGGCAGGGTGGCGTTCTTGATTATCAGGTTGGCCATCGGCTAGTTCCTCTCGGTGGCAAGCAATGTGTACAGCACAGCCATGCGAACGGAGACACCGTTCGAGACCTGCTCCAGAATGGTGGAGTTTGGTGAGTCTGCCGCGGAAGCGGTGATCTCGAGTCCGCGGTTCATTGGGCCAGGGTGCATCAACAGCGCTCCTGGCTTCATGGCGGCCAGACGTTCGCTGTTCATGCCCCAAACCCGAGAGTACTCGCGCTCGGATGGGAAGTAACTGGCGTTCATGCGTTCGCTCTGAATTCGAAGCATCATCACAGCATCCGGCTTAACCTCGGCAAGGGCGGCGTCAAAGTCAAAGTGCAGCTGGGCCTTGATGTTTGAGGCATCGGCTGGAATCAGGGTTGGCGGGGCAACGAAGTGCACCTGTGCGCCTAGAGTGTTGAGCAAAATGGCGTTGCTTCGTGCCACGCGGCTGTGGATTATGTCACCAACAATGACCACCTTCAGGCCATCCAGGCCGCGACTGGCCGAGGAGCCAACGCCGTAGACGCGTCGTCGAATGGTGAATGCATCAAGGAGGGCCTGGGTCGGGTGTTCGTGGGTGCCGTCACCGGCATTCACGATGGCGCCGTCGATCCAACCGCTCTGGGCCAGCTTCTGAGCGGCACCGGATGCGCCGTGACGAATGACTACTGCGTCGGCTCCCATGGCCTCCAGGGTCTGCGCGGTGTCCTTCAGGCTCTCGCCCTTGGAGACGCTGGAACCCTTGGCGGCAAAGTTGATTACGTCTGCGCTAAGGCGCTTCTCAGCCAGCTCGAAGCTGATTCGGGTTCGGGTGCTGTCCTCGAAGAACAGATTTACAACTGTCTTACCCTGCAGGGTAGGAAGCTTCTTTATGGCGCGGGCGTTCACGCCGGCCATCTCCTCGGCCACATCCAGGATGCCAATAGCGGCATCGCGGCTAAGGTCGTTCGCGCTCAGTAGGTGCTTCAACTGGCTCATGACTCGATCACCACGCAGTTCTCTCCATCATTCTCAGACATCTGGACTCGGATGCGCTCCTCGCGCGAAGTCGGCAGGTTCTTGCCTACAAAATCGGCGCGGATTGGCAGCTCGCGGTGACCGCGGTCAACCAGAACCGCCAGCCTTACCACCGATGGGCGGCCGTGCGCGTTGAGGGCATCAAGGGCGGCGCGAATGGTGCGCCCGCTGTAGAGCACGTCGTCAACCAGGACAACCACTGCACCGTCGATGCCGGCGGTTGGAATGTTGGTTTCGGTTACCGCGCGGTTTGGGTGCAGGCTCAGGTCGTCGCGGTACATGGTTATGTCCAAACGCCCCACCGATGCGCTTGCGCTGAACTCTTGATAGTGGCGCTGGATTACCTTGGCAATTCGCTCCGCGAGCAGAACACCGCGCGTTGGAATGCCTAGCAGAATGAGGTTTTTAGTGCCGTGGTTTGATTCCACGATCTCATGCGCGATGCGCGTGATGGCGCGATCTATGTCGTCGCCGGTAAGGACAGTGCGCGAGGCCATGTCAACTCCTTCTCCGCCTCACAGGACGGAAGTTAAAGGAACATTTTTATCAATCTTACCAGCGGCATAGCGAAAACCCAGCGGCTTTCACCACTGGGTTTCTCACGTTTTTTGATGGAGCTATTTGGCTTGGCGGGTGCTGGCAATCTTGCTCAACAAGCCGTTGATGAAGCCGCCGGAGTCATCGGTGGAGAACTCCTTGGCAATCTCAACTGCCTCGTTGATTGCCACACCGTTTGGAACCTCTGCGTTGTACAGAATCTCCCAGAGTGCACAGCGCAGGATGGCGCGGTCCAGGGTTGGCATACGGTCAATTGACCAGTCCTGCGAGTAGGTCTCGATGAGGTCATCGATTTCCTCGTAGTGCTCAACCACACCGGCGACAATCTCTTTGGCGTAGCCGAAGATCTCTCCCTGGTTCTGGCGGTCTTCCATCTGCTTCTGAGTGGCCTGCAGGAGCTCTGCAGGGTTCTCTTTGCGGATGTCAGACGCGAATACTGCGTCAACGGCTCGTTTGCGAGCCTTAGTGCGGGCGCTCAATCTAGTGTCTGGTAGACCCTAGTCAAAGACTAGAGACGGCCCAGGTAGTCACCGGTGCGGGTGTCAACCTTCACCTTGGTGCCCTGCTCAACGAACAGTGGAACCTGGATGGTGCGGCCGGTCTCCAGGGTTGCAGGCTTGGTGCCGCCGGTGGAGCGGTCGCCCTGAAGGCCTGGCTCGGTGAAGGTGATTTCCAGAACCACCGATGCTGGAAGCTCAACGTACAGAGCCTCACCCTCGTTGAGTGCAACTACAGCGTTCTGGTTCTCGAGCATGAAATCGGCTGCGTCGCCAACGGTTGCGGCCGAGAGGGTCATCTGGTCGTAAGTGTCGAGGTCCATGAATACAAAGCCCTCGCCGTCGTTGTAGAGGAACTGCATCTCGCGCTTGTCAACCGAAGCAGTCTCCACCTTGACGCCGGCGTTGAAGGTCTTGTCAACGACCTTGCCCGACATAACGTTCTTCAGCTTGGTGCGAACGAAGGCTGGGCCCTTGCCTGGCTTGACGTGCTGGAACTCGACTACGGTCCAGAGCTGGCCGTCGATGTTGAGAACCATGCCGTTCTTGAGGTCGTTTGAAGTTGCCATGATGCTACTCACTCATTTCGTAGAGGTTTGCCGCCGATAGGCATCGGGGCATAAAAAATCTGGCGCTAAGACCAGTTGTTAACCAGTTTAGCGGGCTAGTTGACTAATGGCTAGGAGGTAAGAGTCAACGCCAAATCCAGCGATTACGCCGGTTGCGACGCCCGAGACTACCGACTTGTGGCGGAATTCTTCGCGGGTGTGAGGGTTGGAGATGTGCACTTCGATGAGGCGGCTTCCGCTCTTGGTGACCATGGCACAGGCGTCTCGCAGCGCGTAGCTGTAGTGCGTGAAGGCTGCTGGGTTGAGTACAACGTCGGCCCCGCGGTCCACGGCCTCGTGCAGCCAGTGGATAAGCTCCGACTCGCTGTCGGTCTGACGAACCTCTGGAATGAGCCCAAGGGTGTGAGCCTGCTCCTTGCACTTGGCCTCTAGGCCGGCGTAGTCGGTGTTGCCATAGATGTCGGGCTCGCGCGAGCCAAGTCGACCCAGGTTTGGGCCGCTGAGAATGAAGACGAGAGCCATGGTTTTAGGTTACTCGCAAATCTCCATGTAGCTGGCGTGGAGCAACTCCGCAGCAGGTGCGGTCATGATGGTTGGCTTGCCAATGGCATCCAGGACTACGAAGCGAAGCTGACCGGCACGACTCTTCTTGTCGCGCTGCATGGTGGCCAGCAGTTGTTCCCAACGGTCTGCTCTGTAGGTGGTTGGTAGGCCCAGCAGTTTGAAAATGCTGCGGTGGCGCTCCACATCGGCATCGCTCAGGCGGCCGGCTAGGCGGGCAAGTTCGGCAACAAACATCTGACCGATTGCAATGGCCGCTCCGTGACGCCAACGGTACTGCTCGGCGTGCTCAATGGCGTGGCCAAGGGTGTGGCCGTAGTTAAGAATCTCTCGCAGGCCAGACTCCTTGAAGTCCGAACCAACCACACGCGCCTTGATTGCGACGCAGCGCTCGACAATCTCACGGAACTCGTCGGTTGCCGGGTTTACGGCCTTCTCGTGGTCCGCCTCGATGATTTCGAGGATGCGTTCGTCCTGAATGAAGCCGTACTTCACAACCTCGCCGAAACCAGCCACGATCTCGTTTCGGCTTAGGCTCTCCAGGGTGTCAAGGTCGCAGATCACGGCGGCCGGCGCGTAGAACGCGCCAACCAGGTTCTTGCCCTCCTGGGTGTTGATGCCGGTCTTGCCACCGATTGCGGCGTCGACCATGCCAAGCAGCGTGGTCGGAACCTGAATCAGCTTCACACCTCGCAACCAAGTGGCGGCAACAAAGCCGGCCAGGTCGGTGGTGGAACCGCCACCGATGCCGATAACTGCATCGGAGCGGGTGAAATCTGCGCGTCCCAGCACGCCCCAGCAGAATGCGGCAACCTCAACGCGCTTGGCATCCTCGCTGTTTGGAACGCCAGCCAACAAAACTTCATATCCCTGGCCAACGAGGTTGTCGCGCAGGGCATCCGCGCTAGCAGTTAGTGCCTCAGGGTGAACGATTAGAACCTTTTGAACACCCGAGCCGAGTGCCTTGCCAACCTCGCCCAACAGGGCGCGACCAACTAGGACGTCGTATGGCGAGTCCCCCGAGACGTTGATCCTGGTGATGTCTGCGCTCATGCCACACCCAATTTCTGCTTTATTTCGTTTATGGTCACGCTCAGCGAATGACCGGAAGTATTGATTGTTATGTCGGCGATGGCCTCGTAGGTTGGCTTGCGCTCCTCGTAGATGCGAGTCCAATCGTCAAAGCCGTTCTTCAGCAGCGGGCGCTTCCCACCGGTGAGTCGACTACGCATGTGACGACCATCGGTGGAGAGATAAACCACGATGGCCTGGGCCTTCAGGCGGCCGCGGGTTAGCTCACTCAGCACCGCCCCTCCCCCGGTTGCCACCACGGCAGGCGCGGAGATGGCGTGGGCCATGGCGTCCTCTTCATACCGACGGAAGGCCGGCTCGCCCTCGGTCTCGAAGATCTTAGATATTTCGCCGTGGTCGGCCACGATCAGGGCATCGGTGTCAATAAATGGGCGCTTGAGGACGCGGGCCAGCTTTTTGCCAACTGTGGTCTTGCCAACGCCCATAGGGCCAACCAAAACCACCACCGATGCGTCTGTCAGCGCCACCATGTGACTAGGCGTCGAAAGACTTGAGGGTTGCCGGAATGTTAGCTAGGTAACCCTCAAGGTTGCGCTTGGTTTCGGCAACTGAGTCGCCACCAAACTTCTCGAGAACCGAGTTTGCTAGAACCAGGGCAACCATTGCCTCGGCCACTACGCCGGCGGCCGGAACCGCGCAAACGTCGCTGCGTTGGTGGTGCGCCTTGGCGGCCTCGCCGGTAGCCACGTCGATGGTGGCAAGTGCGCGAGGAACGGTAGAGATTGGCTTCATGGCGGCACGAACGCGGAGGACCTCGCCGTTGGTCATTCCACCCTCAATGCCACCGGCACGGTCGGTTAGGCGGCGCACGATGCCGTTGGAGTCACGCTCAATCTCGTCGTGTGCCTCTGAACCGCGGCGGCGGGCGGTTTCGAAGCCGTCGCCAACCTCAACGCCCTTGATGGCCTGGATGCCCATGAGGGCTGCGGCCAGCTGTGCATCGAGGCGGCGGTCCCAGTGCACGTAAGTTCCTAGGCCCGGAGGCAGGTTGTAGACCAGGGTCTCCACAACGCCACCGAGGGTGTCACCGTCGGTGTGGGCGGAATCAACCTCGGCCACCATTGCCTCGGACACCTGCTTGTTGAAGCAGCGCATCGGGTCGGCATCGAGGTAGGCAAGGTCGCTTGGTAGCGGAAGTTCAGTTTCGCGCCCGGCGTCAACGGTGCCAATCGAGACGGTGTGGGTAACCAGCTCGATGCCAAGAGCGTTGAGGAATTTGCTGGCCACAGCACCTAGGGCCACACGGGCAGCGGTTTCACGTGCACTGGCACGCTCCAGGATTGGGCGGGAGTCTAGGAAGCCGTACTTCTGCATACCGGTGAAGTCGGCGTGCCCCGGACGTGGGCGGGTAAGCGCCGCTGCGCGAGCTCCAGATAGCTTGTCAGCCTCGACTGGGTCGGCACTCATTACGTCCTGCCACTTTGGCCATTCCGTGTTTGCAACACAAATGGCAACCGGGCCACCCTGGCTGAGTCCGTGACGGACGCCACCCGAGATGGTCACCTCGTCTTGCTCAAAGTTCATGCGGGCACCGCGTCCATAGCCCAGGCGGCGGCGTGCGAGGGCGTCTTGAACCTCGGCAGTGGTGATTTCCACTCCTGCGGGTAGTCCTTCTAGAACGGCAACAAGCTCTGGGCCGTGCGATTCTCCGGCGGTGATCCAACGTAGCATGGGGTCAATTTTAGCCCAGCCGAGGCCGGCTAGGACTCCAGTGCGTGCCGCATTGCCTCAACCACCGCAACCTCGTTGGGTAACTGGAGGCCAGGATCGCCAGCTTTGAAGATGCGGATCTGGGCGACTGCTTGCCAAAGGAGCATCTCAAGTCCACTGATGATGGTCTGGTCTGCCTTGCTCCACACCGATGCAATCTTGCTCGGCCAAGGGTCATAGGCAACATCGAGAATGGCTCCAGCTGGGCGAAAGTTCTTTTTGTTCAGCTTTTCGGCAACGCCGTTCAGCGCTCCACCGGGCAAAGTTGCGATTGTGAGGTTTGCCCGACTAGCGGCGCGGGTGAGAAAGTGGACGCTGTGCGCCTTGAGCCCCAGTTGCTTAGCGTAGGCAACCAGTTGCCCTCGGGTTTGGGCATTGCGGGCATGAACTAGCACGGTTGCGTTAGGTGAAAGCTCCTTTACAGCGGTAACCGCGCTGGTTGCAGTTGCACCGGAACCCAGGATCAAAACTGTTTTTGGTGCCTCCACGCCAGCGAGTCGCACTGCCTGCACGATGCCGAAGACATCGGTGTTGTAGCCCGCCCAGCCGGCATCGGTGCGGACCAGGGTGTTGACTGCACCGGTTAGCTCAGCAGCCGCGTCTAGGCTGGCAGCGAATCGTGCGGCCTCCTCCTTGAGTGGCATAGTGAGGCTGAAACCCAGCCAGAGCGGGTCCAGCTGCTCCATGAACGAGCGCAGACCGCCCTTTCGAACCTCGATCTTGTCGTAGATCCAGTCAAGGCCGAGAACACGATAGGCCGCGGAGTGGATCGCCGGCGACTTTGAGTGTGAGATTGGTGAGCCAAGCACCGAGAGCTTAGGAATCATCAGTTGCCGTTCCATCCCGGGTTGGCGCGCATCCAGGCCTGCCACTGCGCAACCGCAGCGGCGTGCTCGGCTCCGGTTGTGCTGAACACTGTTTCGCCAGTCTTTAGGTTGACTGCCACAAAATACAGCCAACTGCCGGCAACCGGATGAAGTGCCGCATCGATGGCTAGGGAGCCTGGGCCACCAATCGGGCCAATCGGCAAGCCGGTGTGGACGTAGGTGTTGTAGCCGTTGTTGGAAGCGCGCTCGGCAGCGGTGGTGGTGACGGTGGTGCCACCTGAACCGTAGCTAACAGTTGCGTCAGACTGCAACTTCATGCCGATGTTTAGGCGATTGGTGAAAACGCGTGAAACCTTATAGAAGTCCTGAGTTTGGCGGGCTTCCTTCTGAATAATGGACGCCAAGGTCAGGACGCGGTGGCGGTCAGCCACAGCTACTCCGTAGTGGTCCAGCTCCTGATAGCAACGGTCAACCATCTGCTTGAGGATTTGGTGTGCGGTGAGTCCCGGGTCAAAGGCATAGGTGGCCGGGAAGAGGTATCCCTCGGCGCTTGGCGCAGAACTAGGAATCCCAAGGGCTGCAAGGTCTTGGACTGCACTGTCAAATGCGCTCAGAGGCTTACCGGTGGCGGCTGAGAGCTGCTTCAGTACGGTGCCAATCCGAAAGCCCTCCTTGATGGTCACGCGGTCTACGGCCAGGTTGCTCGGATCCTTAATGGCATCTAGCGCCTGCTGTGAACTTATCTGCAGCTTGAGACGGTAAGTTCCCGGGTAGAAGATGGTGCCCTCACCCACGATGAGTCGATAAACCACATCGGAGTTCTTGACCACCCCGAGCTTTTCTAGGTCAGCGGCAACGCCAACTCCAGATTCGCCAGAGGTTATTACCAGTGACACAGCACCGGTGCCAGGTCCCTGGTAGTCGCGACCCAGTAGCTGGTCAAAAACGCCGCGGAGCTGGGCACGGTTTACATAACCTGCCACCAGCAACACCGCAATCAGTAGAACTGCAACCACACCGATGCGCCGGCGCACGAACTTTGCCTCTGCCATTAGCGCTCCTGAGTGTCTTGGTTGGTTAGCGGGTGCTCGCTGAGCGGCCAGCCGGGCTGGTTTCCTGTGGACTTCTCCCCCGCAAGAGCCTGTTCCAAGATAATCGCGGCGGCCTCTTGATCGATCACCGAACGCGAATTTTTCGAGTTTCTTCCGGCAAGTCGCAGGTTGGCGCTGGCTGAAACTGTGGTCAATCTCTCGTCTACCAGCCGCACCTCAGTGCCCATCACCGACCCAATGGCGTGCGCAAGCTCAACCGCATCGGAGGTTGAAGGCGTGTGACCGCCGCTCAGCGAAAGCGGAAGCCCGACGTACACCTCTAGGAAGTTGTAGTCCTCAACAGCCTTGGCAACTGCGGCCGCCGAGTCCGGTATGGACTCTAGCCGAGCAACAGTTTCAAACGGCGTAGCCAGAATGCCGTCCTGGTCGCTAATGGCTAAGCCAATGCGAGCCTTGCCCACATCGACGGCCAAACGGCGTCCCTTGCGCATAGAACTAGAGCGCGGCCTTTACCGCGGCAATGGCATCGGCGATCTTGGAAGCATCGGCGCCACCGCCCTGGGCGATGTCGTCCTTGCCACCGCCACCGCCACCGAGAACGGTGGAAGCCGCGCGAACCAAGGCTCCGGCCTTGGCTCCAGCGGCCTGTGCGGCCTTGCTGGTGGCAATGACCACCATAGGCTTGTCAGCCACCACACCGAAGATTGCCGAGACACCGGCGCTGTCACCGAAGCGGTCGCGGACCTGGACGGCCAGCGAGCGAAGGTCGTCAACGCTGTCAACTGCGCCGATGTTCTCGGCTACTAGCTTGTGGGCACCCGCCTGCACGGCTCCGGCAACCATAGCTGGCACTCGGGCCGCGAGCTCGGCTGCCTGATACTGGGCCAGCTTGCGTTGCGCCTGCTTGAGGTCTTCCATGGTCTGGGCCAGTCGTTCCTCGAGCGAACCCTTTGGAGCCTTGGTTAGGTCGTATAGGCGGTTTACCAGTGCGCGCTCGGTTGCGAAGGCGCGGAAGGCATCCATGCCAACCAGTGCCTCTAGGCGGCGGCTACCGCTACCCACCGAGGACTCGTTGATCAGCGAAACCAGGCCGATCTGAGCCGAGCGCGATACGTGAGTACCACCGCAGAGCTCCCGGCTCCATGGCCCGCCAACCTGAATAACGCGAACCTCTTCGTCGTAGGTCTCGCCGAAGAGCGCAACTGCGCCCCACTCCTTGGCGGCCGGGAGGCTCATGAACTGAGCCGATACGGCCAGGTCCTGACGAATTGCCAGGTTGGTTACCTCTTCGATCTCAGAGCGAGTCTCGGCCGAAAGCGCCTGCTGCCAAGCGAAGTCAAGTCGTAGGTAGCCAGGCTTGTTGTATGAACCACTCTGCAGCGCGGTTGGGCCGAGCACCTGACGCAGGGCGGCGTGCACCACGTGGGTACCGGAGTGAGCCTGAGCGGCTCCCAGACGCCATTCAGCATCAACCTGGGTGACTGCCTTGGCGCCAACGTTGATTTGACCGCTGCGGACCAAAACCTTGTGGGAGACCAGACCCTTGACAGGCTTCTGAACGTCCAGAACCTCAAGCTCAAAACCGTCACCGATTATGAGGCCGGCGTCGGCCTCCTGGCCACCGGACTCGGCGTAGAGCGAGGTCTGGTCGAGGATTACCTCGACGATTTCGCCTTCGGAAACCTGCTTGGCTGAGCTGCCGTCGGCAATCAGGCCGATGACCTTGGCTTCGGTTTCTAGCTCGTCGTAGCCGGTGAACTTTGTGACGCCGGCGGCACGGAACTCGCCGTAAACAGACAGGTCGGCGCCGCCCTTTTTGGCGCGGGCATCGGCCTTGGCGCGGTTCTTCTGCTCCAGCATGAGCGCCTTGAAGCCATCGCGGTCCACGGTCAGGCCGTGCTCTTCCGCAACCTCGAGGGTCAGGTCAATTGGGAAGCCGTAGGTGTCATGCAGGAGGAAGGCTGCGTCGCCTTCAAGCTGTTTGCCGCCACTGGTCTTCACCGATGCGATTGCCTCTTCAAGGAACACGGTTCCAGAAACGAGGGTGCGAAGGAAGGCTTCCTCCTCGTTCACAGCCGTGGTGAGAATCCGAGTGAAGTCGGTCTCGACCTCTGGGTAGGCTGCCTTCATGGCGTCCTTGGATGCTGTGAAAAGCTCGGTGAATACCGGCTTTTCAACACCCATCAGGCGCATGGCGCGCACTACGCGGCGAAGCAGGCGACGCAAAACGTAGCCGCGGCCGTCATTTCCAGGTGTCACGCCATCGGAGATAAGCATCAAGGCTGAGCGAACGTGGTCGGCAACAACGCGCATGCGAACGTCGTCTTCGGTGTGGGCACCGTAGGTTTTGCCGGAAAGCTTGGCAGCGAGGTCTAGAACCGGGCGCACCTGGTCAATCTCGTACATGTTCTCAACGCCCTGGAGCAGGAACGCAACGCGCTCCAAGCCCATTCCGGTGTCGATGTTCTTCTTAGGCAGTTCGCCAAGAATCTCAAAGGAGTCCTTGCCGGTGCCCTGACCACGCTCGTACTGCATGAAAACGAGGTTCCAGATCTCGATGTAGCGGTCTTCATCGGCCTCTGGGCCACCCTCGCGACCGTAGGCTGGGCCGCGGTCGTAGTAAATCTCGGAGCAAGGACCCGATGGCCCTGGCTGACCGGTGGACCAGAAATTGTCCTTCATACCGCGGCGCTGGATGCGCTCCATCGGTACATCGGCAATCTCTCGCCACATGGCGATTGCCTCATCGTCGTCCTGGTACACAGTGACCCAGAGCAACTGTGGGTCGATGCCCAGGCAGCCGCTGTCACGGCTTCCGGTGAGGAACTCCCAAGCAAAGGTGATTGCCTCACGCTTGAAGTAATCGCCGAACGAGAAGTTACCGTTCATCTGGAAGAAGGTGCCGTGGCGGGTGGTCTTGCCAACCTCGTCGATGTCCAAGGTGCGGATGCACTTCTGAACGCTCGTCGCACGGTTATAAGGAGCAGGCACCACACCGGTCATGTAAGGAATGAACGGAACCATGCCAGCCACGGTGAACAGCAGCGAAGGGTCTTCACTGATGAGCGAGGCAGATGGGACTACGGTGTGGCCGTTGCGCTCGAAATAGTCGAGCCAGCGCCGGCGAATTTCGGCGGTAAGCACTTAGGGATTCCTAGTTGTTTGAGGTGGACTGCTCTGCGGCAATTTCTGCCTCGCGCTCACGGTAGCCCTCGGCTACGGCGGCGCCAAACTCCTTAGCGCGACGAGAAACGTCGGCTGCGAGTTCTTGAGCCTTTGGGCTTTCCTGTAGCTGACGAACAGCCAAAACACCGATGCTGATGCCGGTGATAAACCAAAGCAACTTCTTCACGAGGGCCCCTTACTTCTTGCTCTTCAGGATTGATCTGAACCCTGAGGCTACTCCAGCAATTTTAACCAGTGGTGAACCAACTGCGGAGGTAAAGAGCGAAACCATGGCACTTACGTTGCCAGTGACCTCGGATACGTTTTCGGTGATTACGTCCACCTTGGCCAGTTGCTTGTTGGTGGCCTGAACGGTTTCAGTGAGTTCGGAGAGCAGCGGAGTTACCTCAGCCGATACTTCCCGGATTGAGTCGGTGGTGGAGTCTAGTACTTTACCCAGCTTCACCAACGGAACACCGATGAATAGCACCAACAGCACGAAGCCGCTGGCAGCAATAATTCCTGCGATGTCTCCGCCGCTCATCCGAACCCCTAACTAGTTGTTAGTTAGAAACTACTAGCGAGCTGCGTAGTACTCAACCACAAGCTGTACTTCACAGGTGATTGGAACTTCGGCACGCTTTGGACGACGAACCAGAACAGCGGTGAGCTTGTCCAGCTGAACGTCAAGGTAAGCAGGCACTGGAGGCAGAACTGCAACGTGGCCACCGGCAGCGGCAACCTGGAAAGGCTCGGTGCCCTCCGACTTGGCGTGTACGTGGATCTGCTGGCCTGGCTTTACGCGGAACGATGGGCGGTCTACGCGCTCACCGTTTACGAGGATGTGACGGTGTACAACCATCTGACGAGCCTGTGCAATGGTGCGGGCGAAGCCGGCACGAAGCACGAGAGCGTCGAGGCGCATTTCCAGAAGCTCAACCAGGTTCTCACCGGTCAGGCCCTCGGCACGCTTTGCCTCGGCGAAGGTCTTGCGGAGCTGTGCCTCGCGGATACCGTACTGGGCGCGAAGACGCTGCTTCTCGCGCAGACGAACGGCGAAGTCGCTGTCAGCCTTCTTGCGGGTGCGGCCGTGCTGACCTGGAGCGTATGGACGCTTCTCGAGGTACTTGGCGGCCTTTGGGGTCAGTGCCAGTCCCAGTGCGCGGGAGCGGCGGGTGGTGCTACGAGTACGAGTGGTCTTTGACACGTACTTTCCTTTCATGGGTTCACGAGGAACCGAATAGCGGTTTGTTCACAAAAAAGACGCAAATCCGTAGAGCTTGGTTTTGGTCTAATCGCCACGGACCACCCGGCTATTTAGGTGGTCGCTCCGTTGGACATCGCAGCAGCCGTGCGCAAATGTCCCAGTCGGCAACCTGTCAAGTCTAGCAGTGAGGCCTCTCAAAGCCAAGGAGGCGGCGACTCTACTTGCCCATACCCCGAATGATTGCCCGAAGTTTTGCCCACCGTTCGGCCAGCTCGCGCTCGAACCCAACCTCCTTGGGCACGTAGTAGCGGCGCTTGGCCACCTTGCCGCTCACGTAATCCTGCCGCAACACCGCCTTGGCGTCGTCGTGCGGGTATAGATAACCAACCCCGTTGCCGCGTCCTTTGGCCCCGGCGTAGTTGGAAGATCGCAGCGGCTTTGGCACCGATGGTTGCATGCCGGCCCGAACATCTTCCAGTGCGGCATTAATTGCGTTGTAGGCAGCGTTGCTCTTCGGGGCCAACGCCAGGTAGATGGTTGCCTCAGCCAGTGGGATGCGCCCTTCTGGCATGCCGATCTGTTGCACCGTCTCAAAGGCAGCCACCGCCAGCTGTAGTGCCTGTGGGTCGGCGAGACCAATGTCCTCCGCTGCCAGAATCATCAAGCGCCGGGCAATGAATCGGGGGTCCTCTCCCCCTTCAATCATGCGGGCGAGCCAGTGAACGGCCGCATCAGCATCGGAGCCTCGAACGCTCTTTATGAATGCGCTGATGATGTCGTAGTGCTGATCACCGTCTCGGTCATAACGCACCAGGGCGTGGTCCAGCGATTCCTCGATATCGGCGCGCTCAATGCTGGTGTTCCCCACCGATGCGGCGTGCGCCCCGGCAGCCTCAAGAACCGTCAGGGCCCTGCGTGCGTCTCCCTGGGCAAGCAGGACGATCTGATCACGCTGCTCCGTGGCCAGCGAAATTTCGCCGCCAAGCCCGCGAGGGTCGGTGACGGCGCGATCAACCAGCGTTGCAATGTCTTCTTCGCTTAGTGGTTCGAGAGTGAGAAGCAGCGATCGACTTAACAGTGGGGCAATCACGCTGAACGACGGGTTCTCCGTGGTGGCGGCAATCAGGGTGACCCAGCCTGCTTCTACACCGGGAAGAAGGGCATCCTGCTGGGCCTTGGAAAAGCGGTGAATCTCGTCTAGAAAAAGCAGTGTTCCCGTGCCGTAGGCGTCGCGTTCCTTTTGCGACTGCACCATTACTTCGCGCACGTCTTTTACGCCGGCCGTGATTGCGCTCAGCTCAACGAAGCGGCGACCAGAATCACGAGCGATGGCCTGCGCGAGGGTGGTTTTGCCGGTTCCCGGTGGACCCCAAAGCAACACCGATGTGCTTACCGGCGCCTTACCATCGGTGATTGGCGTTGCCAACTGGCGAAGCGGTGAACCCGGCTTAAGCAGTTGCGTTTGACCAACAACTTCACTCAGGCTACGCGGCCGCATCCTGGCGGCCAGCGGCACGCTCGTGGCAAAGAGGCTAGAGTCCGAAGTCACCTGCTCAGGATGCCATAAAATCGCATCTGTACGTCTCTTTGGAGACCTAAAACTTTATTTGGGAGAAGTTGTGGCAACCAACAAGGAAATCAAGGCTCAGGCCGCTGCGCGAAAGAAGGCTTACGACGCAAAGCTGGCTCAGGTTGAGGTCAAGGCCAAGCGTCGCAAGAATGACAACCGCTTCGCTGTTGTAATCGCTGCAGGTGCGCTCATTCTGTCACTCGGCGCCACCTACGGCCACCAGGCCCTCAGCGCAGCCCAGGTTGCTGCCACCGCAACTCCAAGCGCATCGGTGGCTAGCAGTGCCAGCCCAACCCCTTCAGCTAATGCGGCCAATGTACCTAGCGCAAGCCTCGCCGAGGCGCGCACCTGGTTGGGCCACCTAAACGTGAACGGCCGCAACCTCAAGATTCAGCTTGATGGCAAGAATGCGCCTCAGGCGGTTGCAAACTTCATCTCGCTAGCCAAAAAGGGTTTCTACAACGGCGTTTCTTGCCACCGCCTAACCACTCAAGGTATTTACGTCCTGCAGTGTGGCGACCCTAAGGGCGACGGCACCGGCGGTCCTGGCTACAGCTGGGGGCCAATCGAGAATGCACCGGCTGACAACGTATACAAGACCGGTGTTCTTGCCATGGCTCGACAGGGTGGAAACGGCAGCTCAATGGGCTCGCAGTTCTTCATCGTATACAAGGACAGCACCATCCCGAGTGACAGCGCCGGCGGCTACACCGTGTTTGGCAAGATCGCTAACGGCATGAGCGTAATCGACGGCATTGCCGCGGCCGGTACTGCCGATGGTTCGGGCGACGGAAAGCCAAAGACTGCCACCACTCTGGGCGCCATTTCGGTCCAGTAGGCAAACTAAACTAAGAACGTCTGAACTCGGGCGCGGGCAGCCGCGCCAACAAACACAGGAGCACAAAGTGGCCACCAATACGCCTGCCCCAGAGTCCACCCCTGCTGCTGAGGCTGTTGCTCCGGCAGCTGCCCCAGTTGCACCAGCTCCTGTGGCTCAAGCCACTCCCGCTGCGGTTCCAGCGCCTGCTGCACCAAAGCCTGTTGCTCCAGCAGCTGCCGCACCAAGTAGCAGCGCCGCCAGCTTTGGCCGTGTAGATGCTGAGAACAACGTTTTCGTCACCGATGCAGGTACCGAGCGCAAGGTTGGGCAGTACCCAAACGTTACCCCTGCCGAGGCACTCGCATTCTTCGAGCGTAAGTTTGCTGACCTGGCCGCTCAGGTTCGCCTGCTGGAGCAGCGCGTAGCTGCTAACGCTGACGCTCAGGCACTCAAGAAGAGCCTCAACACTATTACCGCCGAATTGGTAGAGCCTAACGCTGTTGGTGATCTCGCCGACCTCCGTAAGCGCGTTGCATCGGTGACCGAGAAGATTTCGCTCGCAGTGTCTGCCAAGCACGAGGTGAACAAGGAGCAGATCGGCGCTGCACTGGCCGAACGTGCCCGCATTGCCGACGAGGCTGAGGCGATTGCCAACCAGGACCCAGCCAAGACTCAGTGGAAGAACGGCACCGCCGCCCTAACCGCACTGTTTGAGCAGTGGCAGAACGCGCAGAAGAATGGACCAAAGCTTCCGAAGGCCGAGGCAGACGTGGTTTGGCGTCGCTTCAGTGCCGCACGCACCAAGTTTGATGCCAACAAGCGTCAGTACTTCGCCACTCTTGATGCAAGCAACAAGCTGATCAAGAGCAAGAAGACCGAGATTGTCGAGAACGCCGAGGCATTGATTGCTAAGGGTGCCGATGCGGTGGTTGAGTACCGCAAGCTGCTCGATGCTTGGAAGGCCGCTGGTCACAGCAAGAGCAAGTTTGATGATGAACTTTGGGCCCGCTTCAAGGCTGCCGGTGACGCAATCTACGCCGCCAAGGGTGAGCAGGTTGCCGTTGAGAGCGCCGACCACGCTGCCAACTACGCGGCCAAGGTCGAACTAATCAAGAAGGCCGAGAAGGCCGTTACTCCTGAGAAGGACCTAGCCGCTGCCAAGAAGGCACTGCAGCAGATCCAGCAGGAGTGGGAGAAGATTGGCCGCGTTGCTAAGGAGAAGGTACGCGAGGTTGAAGACCGCATGCGCGCCATCGAGGCCAAGGTACGCGACGCAGAGCAGGAGCACTGGCGCAAGACCGATCCTGCAACTCAGGCTCGCACCAACTCAGTTCTGAGCCAGTTGGAAGACTCCATCAGCAAGCTGGAGAACGACCTGAAGGCCGCCAAGGCAAAGAAGGACGCCAAGGCCACCAAGGCTGCCGAAGAGGCTCTGGCCGCTCGCAAGGCTTGGCTCGAGGTCGTGAAGAAGTCGCAGTAAGACTTCTCCCCCAGATTAAAAGCAAAACCGGGAACCACATTTGGGTTCCCGGTTTTGCTTTAAGCGTTGAGTAAAAACGTACCTAGCTCCTAGGAAGAAACTCGGTAGACGTCGTAGACCGCATCGATGCGGCGAACCGCGTTGAGCAGGTGATCCAGGATGGTTGGGTCACCAATTTCAAAGACGAAGCGGCTCAGGGCCACGCGGTCTGCGCGAGTAGAGACCGAGGCGCTGAGAATGTTGACGTGGTGCTCGGAGAGCACGCGCGTTACGTCCGAAAGCAGACCGTTGCGGTCCAGGGCCTCAATCTGAATCTGCACCAGGAATTGACCTCGTCCGCTCTGCGACCAGCTGACGTCAATCATGCGTTCTGGTTCGGACTGCAAATCAACGATGTTCTTGCAATCAGAACGGTGCACAGAGACACCTGAGCCGCGAGTAATGAAGCCTACGATGTCATCGCCGGGAACCGGGGTGCAGCAGCGCGCCAGCTTCACCATTACGTCGGCATCGCCACGGACTAGAACACCTGAGTTGTTGCGGTTATTGTTGGCTGCGCTAACCGGACGCGAAGGAGGTAACTCGAATAGCGCCTCATCGGATTCCTGCTCCACATGGAGCGCGGCCTGAAGTTTCTCCACCACCGACTGCGAGGATATGTGCCCCTCGCCAATCGCCGCGTATAGCGAGCTCACGTCGGGATGGTGGAGTTCAGAGGCAAGCTGAACCAGTAAGTCTCCCCCGAGCAGGCTCTTGAGCGGCAGGTTTGCCTTGCGCATTGCCTTGGCAAGCGCTTCCTTGCCGTTCTCAATGGCGTCCTCGCGGCGGCCCGCGGCCACCCACTGCTTGATCTTGGACTTAGCGCGTTGACTCTTAACGAACGTCAGCCAGTCCTGCGATGGCCCAGCCTCGGGACTCTTTGAGGTGAAGATCTCAACTACGTCACCCGACTGCAGCTCGGTCTCGAGCGGCACCAGACGGCCATTAACCTTGGCACCCATGGTGCGGTGACCAACCTCGGTGTGAACCGCATAGGCGAAGTCAACCGGAGTACCACCCGTAGGTAGACCAATTACGCGACCCTTAGGGGTGAAAACGTAAACATCCTTGGCGCCAATCTCGAAGCGCAGGGCGTCCAGGAACTCGGAAGGGTCTTGGGTCTCTGCCTGCCAGTCGCTTAGGTGCTTCAACCAGGCGAGGTCCTCCTCGGCATTGGTTCCACCGCGCAGGCTCTCCTTGTACTTCCAGTGAGCGGCCACACCAAACTCGGCACGGTTGTGCATCTCCTGGGTGCGGATCTGAATCTCGATTGGGCGCCCGTTAGGGCCAATCACCGTGGTGTGCAGCGACTGGTAAAGGTTGAACTTGGGCATGGCGATGTAGTCTTTGAAGCGCCCAGGAACCGGTGACCAGCGGGCGTGAATGGCACCAAGAATGGCGTAGCAGTCACGCACTTCCTGCACAATCACACGGATGCCAACCAGGTCGTAGATGTCGTCAAACTCGCGGCCGCGAAGCACCATCTTCTGATAGATGCTGTAGTACTGCTTAGGGCGCCCCGCCACGCGTCCACGGATGCGGTTGTCGCGCAAGTCTGCATCAATGCTGCCAATCACCTGCTCGATGAACTCCTCGCGCTTCGGGCTGCGCTGGCGAACCAGGTTCACGATCTCCTCGTACACCTTTGGATAGAGCACAGAGAAGGAGATATCCTCCAGCTCGCTCTTGATGGCGCTGATTCCGAGGCGGTGGGCTAAAGGCGCGTAAATCTCTAGGGTTTCTTGGGCCTTCTTTCGCGCCTTGTCCTCCGGGACAAATCCCCAGGTGCGCGCGTTGTGAAGACGGTCCGCCAATTTGATAACCAGTACGCGAATGTCCTTGGACATGGCAACTACCATCTTGCGGACGGTCTCGGCCTGGGCATTGTCGCCAAACTTGACCTTGTCCAGCTTGGTTACGCCATCCACCAGCATGGCGATTTCGCCGCCAAAGTCCTTGGTCAGCTGCTCCAGTGTGTAGGGAGTATCCTCCACCGTGTCGTGTAGCAACGAGGCGGCAAGGCTAGTAACACCGATGCCCAGGTCGGCCAGAATCTTGGTAACCGCGAGGGGGTGAGTTATGTACGGCTCGCCGCTCTTGCGCAACTGTCCGCGGTGGGCCTCTTCGGCAACCTCGAAAGCCCGCTCGAGAACGGTCAGGTCAGATTTGGGGTGGTTGGCCTTAGCGATGCGAAGGATTTCTCCAAGCTCATCGGCGTAAGGGCCGCCCTTGGCGCCAAAGATGCCCTGCAGACGCGAGCGAAGCGAGGCAATGCTGCCGGTTGGTGTTGCGTCGCTCACGATCTGCTGGTTTCTCTAGTGCTCCCCTAGCGGCTGGCTAGAACCTTGGCCGCTGCCTTTGCGTACTTTGGCTCGTTCTCGCGGAACAGCGAGTAGATAGGAGCAGCAACAAAGATGGTGGAGTAGGTTCCCACGATGATACCGATGAACAGAGCCAGCGAGATGTCACGCAGGGTTCCGGCACCGAGCAGTAGGGTTCCGATGAAGAGAATTGCTGCAACTGGCAAAACAGCCACGATCGAGGTGTTGATGGAACGCACCAGGGTCTGGTTGATTGCGAGGTTCACGCGCTCAGCAAAGGTGAAGGTCTGGCTGAACTCAACCTCGTGAGTGTTCTCACGGATCTTGTCGAAGACCACCACGGTGTCGTAGAGCGAGTAACCGAGGATGGTGAGGAATCCAATAACCGCTGCAGGAGTTACCTCAAAACCGAAGGCCCCGTAAACGGCAGCGGTAATGATGAGGTCGTGTGCCAGTGCGATAAGCGCGGCGGCCGACATCTTCAGGGTGCGGAAGTACAGCGCCATGGCAACAGCCGCGAGGGCAATGAACCAGAGTAGACCACTGAGGGCCTTACCGGTAACGTCCTGACCCCAGCTCGCACCAACGAACGATGCAGCAACCTGGTTACCAGGAACCTTGAAGCCGGCAGCAATCGCCTGGCGCACCTTTTCAGAGGTGTCAGCCGAGAGCTCTTCGGTCTGGATGCGGAGTCCATCGGTGCCAATGTGAGCAACGTTAACCTGAGCCGTTGCAGGGAGCACGGTGTGAACTGCGTTCTGTGCAATGCTCTCGGAGTTGCTCACGGTAGTGTTCAGTGAGAACTGCGAACCACCCTTGAACTCGATGCCGAAGTTGAAGCCGTTGTGGCCGAGGAAGGTAATGCCGACGGCTAGCAGAGCAACCACGATGGACGCGATGAAGCCATACTTGCGACGACCAAGGAAGTCGAACGAACGCTCACCCGAATAGAGGGCGTTACCGAAATCTGCGAAACGAGACATTAGTTTGCCTCTCCCTTGTTCTCAGCCGACTTGCGCTCGGCGATGGTTTGACGCTTGGTGGCTTCCTTCGATGCCTTGGCAGCCTTACCGGCTCCCAGGGTCTCAGATACGCGGAACTGACCGCGGCCAACATAGGCGATGTCCTTCATGGTGTTTACGTCGAAACCGGACCACTTGCTGCCGCTAGAGAAGAACTCTCGGGTGGCGAGGATCTGGAGCATTGGGTGGGTGAACAGCACCACGACCAAGACGTCGATGATGGTGGTCAGACCCAGGGTGTAAGCGAAGCCTCGAACGTTACCTACGGTGAGCAGGTAAAGCACGGTTGCTGCCAGGAACGAAATACCGTCAGATACCAGAATGGTGCGGATTGCACGCTTCCAGCCGCCGTCAACCGCTGCCGAGAGGCTGCGGCCGTCGCGGAGTTCGTCGCGAACACGCTCGAAGTAGATGATGAACGAGTCGGCGGTGATACCGATGGACACGATCAGACCCGTAACACCTGCGAGCGAAAGGCGGTAGCCCTGGCGCCAGGACAGCAGCGAAACCATGATGTAGGTCAGCAGTGCAGCAACTACGAGCGAACCAACGGTGACCACGGCAAGTCCGCGGTACTGCAGGAACGAGTAGAGCACCACGATGAGAAGACCAATGGCGCCGGCGAGCAGACCGCTCGATAGCTGCTGGCTACCCAAAGTTGCCGAGATGTCTTCCTTGCTGAGCACGTTGAAGCCAATTGGCAGCGAGCCGTACTTGAGCTGGTCAGCCAGCGACTTAGAAGTCTGAGCAGTGAAACTACCGGTGATCTGAGCCTCACCGTTGGTGATGACTGCGTTGGTCTGAGGAGCGGTAATCACGTAGCCGTCGAGGGTTACAGCGAACTGATTGCGAGGGCTGGTCAGCGGATAGAGACGCTTGGTCACGTTAGCGAACTCAGAAGTTCCCTTGTTGTTGAACGACAGGTTGATTGCCCAGTTGCCGGTGCTGGCACCGGTGGAGGTGTTTACGGTGCCGGCGTTGGCGTTGGCAATGTCCGAACCCTGGATCTCAACTGGGCCCAGGATGAACTTGGTTCCCAGCGCGGTGTCACAGGTGACTACAGGCTTGCTGTCATCGTCAACCTGGCCAGGAGCGCGGAACTGCTTGGAGCAGTCCAGGTTCTCGTACTGAGCCTGTAGGGCCGGGGAAACCCAGTTCATGTCGCTGCCATTGGTTGGTGCGGCCGAGCTGGTTGCCATCGGAGTACCGGTTGGGGTGGCTGCAGCCGTGCGAGTGGTCTCGGTGCTGGTGCCCACCGATGCGGTGCTGCTAGCCGAAGTTGCTAGAACCGGACGGAACTGAAGTTTGGCGCTGGCCTCAATGAGCTTCAGAGTGTTGTCGTCCGGCTTGCCAGGGATGGAAACAATGACGTTGCTGTTGCCCTGAGTGGTGATTGACGCCTCGGAGACACCGGTGGAGTCAACACGCTGACGGATAATGGCAACCGCCTGGTTCAGCTGGTCGGCTGTCACGGTCTTGCCGCTAGCCAGCTGCGGGGTGAGGATGATCTGAGTTCCACCCTGTAGGTCCAGTGCCAACTGAGGCACAAACGAGGCACCGGCAGCCTGGAAAAGAACTCCCAGTCCGATGATTCCAGCGAGAATGGCTGCGATGGCGCCCAGCCAGGTGAGGCGCTTCTGCGCGCCCTTTACGATTCCGTTAGCGGACAAGGTTCTAGTCCTTAGTTCTCGGTCTGCTTAGCAGCAGGCTTACGGGTGGTTGCAGGCTTTGCAGCGGCAGGCTTCTTAGCCGCTGGAGCCTTAGCCGCCGGTGCCTTTGCAGTGGTTTGCTTGGCGGCAACGGTCTTTGCAGCCGCAGGCTTCTTCGCAGCAGGTGCCTTGGCGGCAACTGGAGCAGCTGCAACAACCTCTGCGGCGTCTGCAACAGGCTCTTCCTTGGCTTCCCAAACCGATGCGGTTCGAACGGCTCCGCGAAGGACCTCGAGCTTGCTGCCGGCAGAGTTGACCACGATGTACTCGTCGGAGATGGAAACCACGCGACCGACGATACCGCTGTGAAGCAGAACCTTGGCACCGACAACTAGCTGCGCTGCAAGCTCCTCGGCCTGCTTCTTGCGCTTGCGGTTGCCGCGGAACATCATGACGCCCATTACGGCAATCATGGCGACAATAATCAGGTCGTTCGGGTTCATTTCAAACCAATCGTCGGTGGGGCTAAGACGCACCACAGGTCAGCAAAAACAAAGGCCCAAAAAGGCCCATTCATTTGATTATAGACGCACCGATGCCTGTTACTCGGCTAGTTCGGGTGCCTGAATTCCCAGGTGTCGGAACGCCAACTCGGTGGCCTGGCGGCCGCGTGCCGTGCGGGCAATCAGACCCTGACGCACCAAGAAGGGTTCAACAACAGATTCAATGGTGTCTGCCTCTTCTCCAACTGCTACCGCGAGCGTGGAAAGCCCCACCGGCTTGCCCTTGAAGCGGTGCGTGAGGAGGTTCAAAATCTCACGGTCGAGGCGATCAAGGCCTATGGCATCCACATCGTATAGCTTGAGTGCGGCATTGGTCTCGGTCATGCCAACGCTTTGCACCTTTGCCACGAGTGCGAAGTCACGTACACGACGTAGTAGGCGGTTAGCGATACGTGGAGTGCCACGGCTTCGGGAGGCAATTTCTCCCAGAGCCTCATCGGTCATCTGCACGTCTAGGCGGTTTGCTGCGCGCTTCAGCACCTGCGCCAGTTCGGCATCGGAGTAGAACTCTAAGTGCGCGGTAAAACCGAACCGGTCACGCAGCGGGTTTGGGAGCATGCCGCTGCGAGTGGTGGCACCCACCAAAGTAAAAGGCGCCAACTCGAGCGGAATGCTGGTTGCACCGGGGCCCTTCCCCACCATCACATCGATGCGGAAGTCTTCCATCGCGAGGTAGAGCATTTCTTCAGCAGGGCGGGCCATGCGATGAATTTCGTCAATGAATAGAACCTCTCCCGGCTGCAACGAAGACAAAACCGCGGCGAGATCACCGGCGTGCTGAATGGTTGGACCACTGGTTAGGCGCAGCGGGTGACCAGATTCGTGGGCAACAATCATTGCCAGAGTGGTCTTTCCTAGTCCTGGAGGGCCAGCAAGGAGGATGTGGTCTGCGCTGCGGTTCTGCAACTTAGCCGCCTGAAGCATGAGGCTGAGCTGTTCGCGAATTTTGGCCTGGCCCACAAACTCGTCGAGGCTTTTTGGACGTAGTGCAGATTCGAAAGCTAGTTCGCTTGCGTCTAGCACTGCATCGGTGACGTCATTCACTGGTCACCGCCGGAGACACTCTTTGAATTGCCGAGGCGCGCTAGCGCAGTACGAAGCAGTGCGTCTGCCGTTGCGGACTCCCCCAGAGCCTCGGCGGCCTCGCGTACTGCCTCCGATGCTGGGCGCTCGGCCCATCCCAAACCCTGAAGCGCAGCAATCACATTGCTGAGATCAACCGTTGGAGCCTTACGACCGCTGGCGGCAGCTGCAGCCGAAACCGCGATACCGCTGAGTTTGCCGGCCAAAGTGACGGTAATGAGCTTTGCGGTCTTGGGGCCAATGCCGCTCACCGCCTTGAAGGTTGCATCGTTCTCGGAGAGCACGGCATTTCGGATTGAGTCAACCGAAAGTTGCGAAATGATTGCCATCGCCGACTTAGGGCCTACGCCTGTCACCGACCGGAGCAAGTCGAAAAGTTCCAGTTCCTCGGCGGTCTCAAAACCAAACAGAATGAATGCGTCTTCGCGCACTATCAGCGCAGTCTGCAAGGTGACAGCATCACCAACGTGAAGGGAGTTTTGGCTGGCCGCGGTGACAAACACCTGATAGCCAACTCCGGATACATCAAGAACCAAAAAACCCGCGCTTGAGCGCTGAACTAGGCCGGTTAGGGATGCAATCACAGAGCCAAGACTACCTAGCCCTCACGCTTTCTAGCAGCAGCACGCTCGGCTTGTTGCCAAGCAGTCTGGGCCGCAGTTAGGCTCTGGCCGGTTCCCACCGATGCTCCCGCGCCCCGCCAGGCGTGACAAATGGCGATTGCTAGCGAGTCGGCGGCATCGGCGGGCTTTGGAACTTCTGACAACCCAAGAATGCGGGCTACCATGTTGCCAACTTGAGCCTTGTCGGCACGTCCAGAGCCGGTAACGGCGGCTTTAACTTCAGTTGGCGTGTGTAGGGCTACTGGCAGACCATACTTGTGGGCAAGCATCAGCACTACACCCGAGATTTGGGCGGTCCCCATAACCGAGCGCACATTGACATCGGCGAAGACGCGCTCCAGCGCAATGGCCTCTGGTTTCAAATCTTGAATGAGATTCTCAATGCGGGCGCCGATGCTCCCAACCCTAAAGGTCAGGTCATCGGTGGGAGCGCTGCGGAAAACATCCACTGAAACGAGAGAGACCTTGCGGCCAGCCGCAAGGTCAATCACGCCAACACCGCACCTGGTCAGACCTGGGTCAACACCGAGAATGCGGGTCATAAGTATTACTCGGCTTCCAACGCCGCTAGGACTTCTGGAGTGAAGTCAACGTTGCTGTAAACGTTCTGAACGTCGTCGCTGTCCTCGAGGGCGTCAATCAGCTTAATTACCTTCTTGGCAGCTTCAACATCGTCAACCGGAACCATCATGGAAGAGACAAACTCAGAGTCAGCGGACTCGTAGTCAATCCCGGCCGCCTGTAGCGCGGTACGGGCAGCCACCATCGATGCAGGCTCGGTAGTGATGACAAACGCCTCGCCACGATCTTCAACGTTCTCAACCCCGTGGTCAAGAATCAACTCGAGCAGCGAGTCCTCGGTCATGTCCGCAGTCTTGTTGACGGTGATAACACCCTTGCGGCTGAAAAGGTAAGAGACCGAACCAGGATCGGCCATGGTGCCGTTGTTCTTGGTGACGGCCAGGCGAACCTCGGCTGCGGCACGGTTCTTGTTGTCGGTTAGACACTCGATAAGAATGGCGGTTCCGGCTGGGCCACGGCCCTCGTACATGATGGTCATGTACTCAACGGCGTCGGCGCCAACACCGGCGCCACGCTTGATCGCTCGCTCGATGTTGTCGTTAGGTAGCGAGGACTTGCGGCCCTTCTGTACTGCATCGTAGAGAGTTGGGTTTCCGTCGAGGTCTGGGCCACCCAGACGCGCTGCAACTTCGATGTTCTTGATTAGCTTGGCAAAGAGCTTGGCGCGGCGGCCATCAATCAGTGCCTTCTTGTGCTTGGTAGTCGCCCATTTAGAGTGGCCGGACATAGTTCTCCCAGTGAGTTTTACGGTTTCTATAAGTTTAGTTTGCGGCGTTAGTTGGCCGTGGCAACCATGCCAGCAAACAGACGATGGATTCGGTCCTCGCCGGTTACCTCCGGGTGGAATGAGATACCCAAAAGGTTGCCCTGCTTCACTCCCACTACCCCACCATGTGGGTGCAGGTCATCGGTGGGCAACGATGCAACCACTTCAACACCCTCACCGATGCGAGTGATGAGCGGAGCCCGAATAAAGGCAGCGTGCACCGTTCCGTCGGAAATTCCCTTGAACTCAAGGTCAACTTCAAAGGAGTCAACCTGATGCCCGAATGCATTCCGCTGGACAGTCACATCGAGCCCGCCAAAGGTCTCCTGGCCAACAATTCCATCGGTAATGTCATTAGCCAGCATTATGAGCCCAGCACAGGTGCCGAAGACCGGCATGCCGGCTGCTATCTTGTGACGGATTGGCAGGAACAGCCCGTAGGCAACCGCGAGCTTGTGCATCACCGTTGATTCGCCGCCGGGAATAATCAACCCGGAGACGCGATCCAGCTCTTCTACAGTGCGGACCTTCAAGTGAGAAACGCCGATGCGGCTGAGCGCTTCGGCGTGTTCTCTAAAGTCCCCCTGCAGTGCTAGAACACCGATGGGGAGGGTCATGACCTTACCAGCCGCGCTCTGCCAGACGGTGAGGTGCTGGAAGGTCGGAAACGTTGATGCCAACCATGGCCTCACCGAGTCCACGGCTTACCTCAGCGATGACTTCTGGCTTGTCGAAGAAGGTGGTTGCCTTCACGATTGCGGCGGCACGAGCAGCTGGGTTGCCGCTCTTGAAGATACCCGAGCCAACGAATACGCCGTCGGCGCCGAGCTGCATCATCATGGCCGCGTCTGCTGGGGTAGCAACGCCACCGGCAACGAACATTACAACGGGGAGCTTGCCGGTGCGTGCAACCTCGCGTACCAACTCGATTGGGGCCTGGAGTTCCTTAGCGGCAACGTAGAGCTCGTCTTCGGTCTTGGCAGCAAGCGCGCGAATCTCACCCGAGATGGTGCGGATGTGCTTGGTGGCCTCAGAAACGTCACCGGTGCCTGCCTCGCCCTTGGAGCGAATCATGGCTGCACCTTCGGTGATGCGGCGCAGGGCTTCGCCCAGGTTGGTGGCGCCACAAACGAAAGGAACGTTGAAGTTCCACTTGTTGATGTGGTTTACGTAATCTGCAGGGCTCAGAACCTCGGACTCGTCGATGTAGTCAACGTTGAGGCTTTGCAGAACCTGCGCCTCAACGAAGTGGCCAATGCGAGCCTTTGCCATAACAGGGATGGAAACTGCATCGATGATGCCCTGAATCATGTCTGGGTCGCTCATGCGCGATACGCCACCCTGGGCGCGGATGTCTGCAGGTACGCGCTCTAGGGCCATAACGGCTACGGCACCGGCGTCTTCGGCGATCTTTGCCTGCTCAGGGGTAACAACGTCCATGATTACGCCGCCCTTGAGCATCTCGGCAAGGCCGCGCTTTACGAGGGAGGATCCGGTGAATGCTTGTGCTTCGGTCATTCTTCTAGTCTAACTTTTGTCGATTGGTGGATTAGTCGAGTTCTTGCCATGCCTTGGCGATGTCGGCTCGAACATCTTCGAGTAGCCGAGGCAGGGCCTTGGTTTGGGCAATGATTGGGAAAAAGTTTGAGTCGTTGCGCCAGCGAGGAACGATGTGCTGGTGCAGGTGCTCGGCAATTCCAGCTCCGGCAACCACTCCCTGATTCATTCCAATATTGAAGCCATGCGCTCCCGACACTTTGGTCAGCACCCGCATCGCCTTCTGAGTGATCGCGCCGATCTCTGCGACCTCTTCCGGAGTGGCCTCATCGTAGGTAGAGATGTGACGGTAAGGGCAAACCAGCAGGTGACCGCTGTTGTAAGGGAACAGATTTAGCAGAGCGTATGACGTCTCGCCTTTATATACGATGAGCCCATCCGAGTCTGACTTTTCCGGGGCCAAGCAGAACGGGCACTCGTCCTTGTGGGGCTGAGTGTGATGCTGAATGTAGACCAGACGATGTGGAGTCCAGAGACGCTGGAAATGGTCCGGGACTCCCGGCATTTCCAAACTCGGAGTTGCCTCCGGCTGCTCTTCAATCACTATACCTGCGCCTTGTCCTTAATGGCGGTGAGGATGCGCTCCACGGCCTCGGATACCGGAATTCCGTTCTCCTGCGAACCGTCGCGGAAGCGGAAAGAAACCGCGTTGCTGTCTCGGTCCTGACCACCTGCGAGAAGCATGAATGGAACCTTGGCCAGAGTGTGGTTACGAATCTTCTTCTGCATGCGGTCATCGGAGTCGTCAATCTGGACGCGCACTCGGTGCTTGCGCAGCTCCGCGGCAATCTCGTGGAGGTAAGGGCTGAACTCCTCCGCGATTGGAATACCAACTACCTGAACCGGAGCCAACCAAGGTGGGAAGTGGCCGGCATAGTGCTCGGTCAATACTCCGAAGAATCGCTCCATCGAACCGAACAGGGCGCGGTGAATCATTACCGGACGCTTTTTGGTGCCATCCGGAGCGGTGTACTCCAGGTCGAAGCGCTCAGGCAGGTTGAAGTCAAGCTGCACGGTGCTCATCTGCCAGGTACGACCAATAGCGTCACGGGCCTGGACCGAGATCTTTGGACCGTAGAAAGCGGCGCCGCCTGGATCTGGAACCAGCTCGAGTCCCGATGCCTTCGCAACGCGCTCAAGCGTCTCGGTGGCGCTCACCCAAACATCGTTGTCGCCAACGAACTTAGGGTTGCCCTCCTCCTTGGTGGATAGCTCGAGGTAGAAGTCGTTCAGGCCGTAGTCGCGCAACAAGCCGAGGATGAAGTCGAGAACATCGGTGAGTTCCTGTTCCATCTGCTCCGTGGTCACATAGAGGTGCGCGTCATCCTGAGTAAAGCCGCGAGCACGGGTGAGGCCGTGAAGCACACCGCTCTTTTCGTAGCGGTAGACGGTTCCAAACTCAAAGAGACGAAGTGGCAGATCGCGGTAACTGCGCGCTTCCGACTTGAAGATCAAGTTATGGAACGGGCAGTTCATCGGCTTCAGGTAGTAGTCCTGACCCTGCTTCTTGACGTTGCCGTTCTCGTCCAGCTCCTCATCCATGCGGATGGGCGGGAACATACCGTCCGCGTACCACTGCAGGTGCCCGGAAACCTCAAACAGGTTGCCCTTTGTAATGTGCGGGCTGTAAACAAACTCGTAGCCCGACTCCTCATGACGCTGACGCGAGTAGTCCTCCATGGCTTTGCGAATCACGCCGCCTTTAGGGTGGAACACTGCCAGTCCCGAGCCAATCTCCTCAGGGAAGCTGAATAGATCGAGTTCCTGACCGAGGCGACGGTGGTCGCGCTTAGCGGCCTCCTCCAGGCGCTCCTGGTGGGCGCGCAGCTCATCCTTGCTTGGCCACGCGGTTCCGTAGATGCGCTGCAGCTGCTTGTTGTTCTCGTTGCCGCGCCAGTATGCAGAAGCCACGCGGGTAAGCGCATAGCCCTGGCCGATCATGCGGGTGTTAGGAAGGTGTGGACCACGGCATAGGTCAAACCAGACGGTCTCCCCCGACTTAGGGTCAACGTTGTCGTACATGGTCAGCTCGGCGCCGCCAACCTCAGCCGCGCCATCACCCAAGTCGCTTCCCTTGAGGCCAATCAACTCCAACTTGTAAGGCTCCGATGCCAGTTCCTGGCGAGCAGACGCATCGTCGGTGACCCGGCGCATGAAGCGCTGCCCCGCCTGAACAATGCGGTTCATTTCCTTCTCGAGGGCCTTGAAGTCCTCCGGGGAAAATGGGTTCTCCACGTCGAAGTCATAGTAAAAACCGTCAGTCACAGGAGGGCCGATACCGAGCTTGGCCTCTGGATTGATGTTCTGTACCGCCTGAGCCAATACGTGCGCAGTGGAGTGGCGGAGAATGTCTAGACCGTCTGGGCTGCCAATTGCAACACCCTCAACGATGTCGCCGTCTGCAAGCTTGTGCGCGAGGTCCCTCAGGGCGCCGTTTACGCGCTGGGCAACGATTGTTCTTTCGGTGAAAAGCTTGAATCCGTCTGAGCCTGGTTCGATGGAAACCGAATGGCCGTCAAGGGTAATTTTTAGCATTTCAGCAGACAAAACATACTCCGTTAGTCATGAAGGGGTGTATCTAGAATCTTACCTTTCACCCAACTAAGGCGTGCCTTGCTAGACGGTTAGGGTTTTTCCCGCTTTCATAGCATTATGACCAAGTCGCCTGAAGTAGCTCTCGACGAAAAACTAATTGCCTCCGCTGAGTTCCAAAAAACAGCCATGGCAAGCAAGCTCAATTGGTTGCGCGCCGGCATTCTCGGTGCCAACGATGGAATCATGTCCACATCAGGCATCCTGATGGGTGTTGCGGGTGCCACCACCGACTCGGCAACAATCTTCTTCACCGGCGTTGCGGCGGTAGTCGCTGGCTCCATCTCGATGGCCGGTGGCGAATACACGTCTGTTTCGGCACAGCGCGATAGTGAAATTGCTTCCCTGGAGATCGAGCGCAAGGAGCTTGCCGAACAGCCTGAACTTGAACTGCGTGAGCTCACCTGGTTCTACGAGCAAAAGGGCCTCGACTACGACCTAGCTCACATGGTTGCCAAGCAGCTCACCGAAAAAGATGCGCTCCGGGCCCACGCAGAGGCCGAGTTGGGTATCGAGTTAGGCGAACACGCAAACCCGATGTCGGCGGCTCTCTCTAGCTTTGTTGCCTTCGCCGCTGGCGGCATCTTGCCACTAGTGGCGGTCACTGGACCTTGGGTTTCGTATCGCATTCCCGCAACCATCGTTGCGGTTCTAATCAGCCTCGTCATCACCGGTTTTGTCGGAGCCCGCATCGGTGGGGCTAAGCCTGCCCGTCCAATCTTGCGAAATGTGTTGATTTCTGTGGCCACCATGGCAATCACCTATGGAATTGGCACGCTGGTTGGCCACGCCGTCTAGCCCAGAAGACCCCACTTCGCCGTCTAAACTTGAACGGTGAATACGACGAAGTTTGACGTCGTTCTCATCGGTGGCGGAATCATGAGCGCCACCCTGGGAACGTTTCTAAAGGTACTCAACCCAAATATTTCCATCCAGGTGTACGAACGCCTGGATGAGGTTTCGCTCGAGAGTTCCAACCCTTGGAACAACGCGGGCACCGGCCACGCGGCTCTCTGTGAGCTCAACTACATGCCGGACAGCAAAGACGGCAGCCTGCCGGACCCAGCGAAGGCCATCTCCATCAACGAGCAGTTCCAGCTCAGCCGCGAGTTCTGGTCCTGGGCAGTCCAGCAGGGTATCCTGGGCGATCCAGACAGCTTCATCCACTCCACACCGCACATGACTTTTGTTCGTGGAGCCAAGGACGTGGACTACCTCTCCCGCCGCTATGAGGCACTCAAGGACCAGCCGCTATTCGCTGGCATGGAATTTTCCACCGATGCCAAGCAGATCGGCAAGTGGGCTCCGCTGCTAATCGAGGGGCGCACTGGTGACGAACCTATCGCTGCCACCCGAATCACCTCTGGCACCGATGTGGACTTTGGCGCGGTCACCCGCCAGCTGCTAGCCAACCTGCAGAAGCAGGGCGTTGGCATCACTACTTCGGCCGAAGTCAAGGGTCTAAGCAAGCAGAAAGACGGCTCCTGGAACGTGCGAGTCGCGGGCCAGGCATCGGTGAATGCAAAGTTTGTGTTTGTTGGAGCCGGTGGCTGGGCACTCAAGCTACTGCAGCGTTCTGGCATTGCCGAGGCCAAGGGCTACGGCACCTTCCCGGTTGGTGGTCAATGGCTGCGCACCGACAATCCGGCAATTGTGGCTAAGCACCAGGCCAAGGTCTACAGCCAGGCATCGGTGGGTGCTCCCCCAATGTCTGTTCCTCACCTCGACACTCGTGTTGTCAATGGAAAAGCTAGCTTGCTCTTTGGCCCATACGCCACCAGCAACCCTAAGTTCCTAAAGAACGGTTCCATACTGGACCTGCCCCTCTCGCTCCGTCCAAGCAACTTGATTCCATACATCGCGGTCGGTCTTTCCAACTTTGGTCTCATCAAGTATCTGGTTGGCGAATTGCTAAAGAGTAAGAGCCGCAAATTCGAAAGCCTTTTGGAGTTCATGCCAAGCGCAAAGCCTGGTGACTGGCAGCTACTGAATGCCGGTCAGCGCGCTCAAATCATCAAGAAAGACGCCGCAAAGGGCGGAGTGCTGCAGTTTGGCACCGAAATCATCACCTCGGCGGATGGTTCCATCTCCGGCTTGCTGGGCGCCTCTCCAGGCGCTTCAACCGCGGTGTACGCCATGCTCGAAGTGCTGCGAAAATCCTTTGATTCAGAGTTCTCCAACTGGGAAGCCCGCCTGAAGGAAATCATGCCTTCTTATGACACCAAGCTAAACACCGATGCCAAGGCAGCCGCGGCCTCGCTTGCAGCTACAGCCAAGGTTTTGAAGATCAACTAGCTGGCAAAGTTAAAGTCGAAGGCCGCCCCTAGGGGGCGGCCTTCTTCTTAAGTATTGCTGGTTATGGCTTGTTGATAACGGTGATGCGACCATCGGTGGTGAGCGTGCTCACCTTTCCGGCCGCGGCGTCAGCCTTCAATGCGTCAACAAAGACGTTTACAAGAAGGTCCTTGAGATGCTGCTTGGTTGGGTCGAACTGGGTGTAACCGTCGCCGCCGTAAACCATGTAGTCAACGGTTGCAACGCTGTAGACCTTCTCGTCAGCAGCAATCGCGGTTCCATCAGCCTTGGCGACCGAAACAATCCTGCTCTGTGCCGGCTTGCTGGCATCCATGGTGAACTTCAGGCCAGATACCTGCGGGAAGCGACCGGCGGTTGGGTATGCCGAAACGCCATTCTCCAAGGCTGACCAGAGGTTCTTTCCAGTGATGTTAACCACGCTCACTGTGTTGCCGAACGGGAAGATCGTGTAGGCGTCACCGAGGAGCACATCGTAAGGACCAGTGCTTCCAGTGCTTGGTCGCAGGAAAGTGGTTCCCGCTCCCGGCACGTAGGCCTTGGCCGGAAGAGTGTCGCGGATACCGCCACCGTTGATGATGGCGAAGTCGGTCTTGTAGCGAGCCTTTAGGGCATCGGCGGTGTACGAACCAATAGCTGCTTCACCTGAGCGCTCTACGGCTGGCGTGCCACCGCGAGGCGCCACGGATGCGACCTGGCCGATCTTGACGTCCATCTTTGCCGACAGCTGCGACTTGTAGCCGTTGATCATGGTGGTGGTTACATCATCGGCAGTGTAGCCCGCGGCGGTAACGGCTGCCTTGTCGATGTAGTCAACTGCAGCACCCAGAACGGTGTTGGTCTTGGTGTTCACGCAGAGCTGGGTGCGGGTGTACTCAACGCCGGAGTTACGAACCTCGGCAACCAGCGTGTTGTTGACCATCGACGCGTACTTCTGGTGCGAGTGTCCACCAAAAACTGCTGCAACTCCCTTGAGCTGCTTGCTGTAGTCAAGAAGTGGGCCAACTGCTGCGCCGGACGCGTTGAAGTTCCAGCCGTTGTGCAGAAGCACAACCACTAGGTCTGCTCCGGCCTTCTTGGCTGCGTTCACCGATGCCTGTGCAACCGCCACCTTGTCGGTGATTCCGGTGGTGACCTTCTTGCCCTTGGCGTTTGTGTAGTCGAGGTTGCCTGGAAATACATCGCTGAGGGTGTCGGTGGTGTTGATTCCAACCACACCAATCTTCACTCCGCCACGCTCGATGATATCGAACGACTTAACTGGATTGCCAGCAACCTGAAGACCGGCGAGAGATGAGTAGTTAGAGACGGTCCACTGGAACTTGGAGTTGGTAATCATCTTCTTCAGGTGATCCAGGTTGCGGTCGTGCTCGTGGTTTCCGAAGGTTGACACATCTAGACCCATGAGGTTTAGTGCCTCAACGCTAGGGAGTTCTTCAAACTGACTCGAGATTGGTGGGGTGGCACCAAAGTTATCGCCAGAAGACAGAGTCACGGTGGCATCAACATTCGCGCGCTCTGCCTTGAAGGCGTTCACGAGAACAGGTGCGCCGATGTTGGAACTAGAGGTCTCGATGGCTCCGTGGAAGTCGCTCAGCTGTAACACCTGCACTGGCTTGATGTTTGCACTTGCAAAACCGCTGTCCAGGGTTACTTCTTTTGGAGCCGATGCCTTGACGGAATAGCCGTAGGCATTAACGGCCTGCACGTATGGCTTTATGGTCGCGTGCGTAGCAAAGACTGGCAGGATTGCCGAGTTCTTGTTTGCGTCGACAGTGATGGTGCAGGTCCCAGCGCCAGCCGAGATCACGTAGTTGGTGACGGCTGGAGAAGCCTCAGTGGGAGTCCAAACAACCTTGATTCCGTCCACGGTGGTGAAGGCCGTGACGTTGGTTGGCGCGCTTGGCGCGGCATAGGTGGTTTCGGCATGCGAGGCCTGGATTGGCGCAACGGTGCCAGCGATTAGTGCGATGGAAGCAAGTGCGATAAAGCGCAACTTGCATGAAATAGAGAATGTGCTCATGCTAGGGAAACTAACTTCAGCAAGTTAACAGGTTGTTCGCTTTTGCCCAACCAATAGTAAATAGAAATGAAAAAGCCCTCGTGAGAGGGCTTATTTCTTGGTGGTCGATACTGGGATCGAACCAGTGACCCCTTCCATGTCAAGGAAGTGCGCTACCGCTGCGCCAATCGACCGGGTCTTTTTAGTTTTATTTGAGGTGAAGACGGGATTTGAACCCGTGGTTTTACAGCTTTGCAGGCTGCTGCTTTGGGCCGCTCAGCCACTTCACCAGGGTTGCGCCCACTGGACTAAAACTAGTCCAGATAAACTGCGAGCGGATGACGAGATTCGAACTCGCGACCCTCACCTTGGCAAGGTGATGCTCTACCACTGAGCCACATCCGCGTTGTACTCTTGCGAGCACTTGTTATACATTACCCGAGTTTTAGTCTCCACGCAAACTGCCTTAGGGGTGTGTCGGAGATTCTGGAGTAGCATCGCAGGATGGACTCAAACAACATCGGTCACGGTAGCCCACTAGCCTTCGTATTGGCTTACGGCTGGGGAATTTTGCTGTTCCTTGCGCTCCTGGGTTCGCTTGCAGTGGGCATCTACTGGATTATCCTCGCGGTCTCCAACAAGATCAGCAAAGATGAAGGCGTTAAGCGCCTGAAGACCATCGGCTGGACCGCAGGCATTACCGGAGCCATTCTCATTACTTCGTTTGGCCTGTTCATTCAACTCGGAGCAAAGTAAAACCCGCCTAACGAATTGCTCGCTAGACGGGTTTCTAAGCCACTCCTCCCCTACCGGTCGGTGCGGCCCCAACTCCAGCGAGGGTCAGACTCGTTGTATGCCAGCTCACCATGAATGGTGTTATCGATTCCGGCAATTTCATCGGTGGTGGTGATGCGGAAACCAATTGTCTTCTGAATGGCCATACCGATTAGCCAAGACATTACAAATGCGAAGAGGCCTACAACGACCACACCGATGGCCTGACGGCCGAGCTGCGCTGGGCCAAATCCCAGCAACCATCCACAGCCGTTGCCGAATAGGCCAATCCATAGAGTTCCGATAATTCCAGCAACCAGGTGAACTCCAACCACATCGAGGGAATCGTCGAAGCCAAGCTTCCACTTCATCTCAACGGCAAGGCCACACACCACACCGACGACCAGACCGAGCAGCAGGGCCCACCACGGGTCAAGGAACGCACATGAAGGGGTGATGGCAACCATGCCAGCGACAGCGCCCGATGCGGCACCGATAGCGGTTGGTTTACCTAGGTGTATGCGATCTAGCAGTACCCAACCAATTAGGCCACCAAATCCAGCAATGCCGGTATTCATAAACGCAATTGCCGCGGTGCCATCTGCGATTACCTCACTACCTGCATTGAAACCGAACCAGCCGAACCAGAGAATTGCCGCGCCAATCAGAACCAGTGGAATGCTGTGCGGTGCGTGCATGCCCTTGGCAAAGCCAAACCTCTTTCCCACAACAAGAGCGAGTGCGAGTGCGGAAGCTCCCGAGGCGACCTCCACTACCGTTCCACCAGCAAAGTCCTTGAGACCAATGTTGTAGACAAGCCAGCCGCCATCGATGATTTTGCCCGTCTTGTCGACCGTAAAGTTGAAAACCCAACTTGCTACTGGGAAATAGACCAGAGTGGCCCAAATTGCGGCGAATACCATCCAGGCACCAAAGCGAGCTCGGTCGGCGATTGCACCTGAAATCAGGGCAACTGTGATGATGGCAAATGTTCCCTGGAACCCCGCGAATGCCAACTGGCTTCCGTCCCCTGGAACGCCGTGACCGTGCCCGAGGGCCAGTTGAACCACATCATTCATGAACAGTTTGTTTAGGTCGATGCCAAAAACACCGTCGATGCCCACAAACTGTGCGTGTCCCCCGTTTCCAAAAGACATTGCGTAACCAAAGGCCAGCCACATAACACCGATGAGGCCTAACGAACCAAATGACATCATCATCATGGAAACCACCGAAGTGGCTCTCACTAGCCCGCCATAGAAGAAGGCCAGTCCTGGTGTCATGAAGAGCACAAGGGCACTGCAAATGATGAGAAACATCGTGCTGTCGTTATTCATAGTTACCTTTCAACGCGCCAAAAAGTGAGGTCCATTCGGACCCCACTTTTTGGGTACTGGTTATTAAGTTTTGCTTATCTACTACTTAGCGGTCGGCACCGAATGCGTAGGCCTCTTCACCGTGGACCACGGTATCGATACCTGCGATTTCGTCCTCCGCCTTGACGCGGAAGCCGATGGTCTTCTCAATGATCCAACCAATAATCAGTGCGCCGACGAAGCTGTATGCAAGAACCGAGAAGGCTCCCAGAGCCTGCATTGCCAGCTGGTGTGGGCCGTGACCGAACAAGAGGCCAACGCCGCGACCGAACAGGCCAATGTAGAGGGTTCCCACGATTCCACCGACAAGGTGGATTCCAACTACGTCGAGCGAGTCATCGAAGCCGAGTGCGAACTTGAGGTCGATAGCCAGAGCACAGAGCATACCCGCGATGACACCCAGGAGGATTCCCCACATTGGGTCGAGGATTTGACAGGCCGGGGTAATCGCAACCAAACCGGCAACTGCTCCCGAGGCTGCGCCAATCGAGGTTGCCTTGCCGTGCTTGATCTTCTCGATAATGATCCAACCGAGCATTGCTGCGGCAGGCGCGGAAAGTGTGTTGATGAAGGCGATAGATGCAAAGCCGTCTGCAGCAACCTCGCTGCCGGCGTTGAAACCGAACCAGCCGAACCAAAGCAGAGCGGTTCCCAGCAGGGTTAGCGGAACGTTGTGTGGCTGGCTCATGCCCTTGGCAAAACCGAAACGCTTGCCCAGGATGAGCGCAAGTGCCAGTCCGGCAGCACCCGCGTTGATGTGCACGGCGGTACCACCCGCAAAGTCGATTACGCCGAGGTTGTTCACGATCCAACCACCGTCAACGACCTTGCCGTCCTTCATAGTGAAGTTGAAGACCCAGTTTGCAACCGGGAAGTAGACCAGAGTTGCCCAAACACCCGCGAATACCATCCAAGCGCCGAACTTGGCGCGGTCAGCGATGGCACCCGAGATCAGAGCAACAGTGATGATTGCGAATGTTGCCTGGAAGGCAACAAATGCCATGCTTGGGTAAGCACCCGTTGGGTTCAGCGCATCCTTGAGCTGAGCGTCCAGGCCAATAAACGAGGTATCGATTCCGAATACACCGTCGATTCCGATGAAGGTCTTGGAGCCTCCATTGCTGAACGCGATTGCGTAGCCGTAGATGACCCACAGCACACCGATGATGCCGAGCGATCCAAACGAAAGCATCATCATGCTTACAACAGACTTAGCCTTAACCATTCCTCCGTAGAAGAATGCCAAGCCCGGAGTCATCAACAGCACCAGCGCAGCGCTGATGAGAACGAATGCGGTATTTCCCTGATCCAGCATTTGTTTACCTCTCTCTAAATAAACAAAGATGTCGAAATCGACAGGTTTAGTTTTGCGAACCCGTATTTCGAAGAATCACGCGAAATGTTTCGTGTTTGTAAAATCAACCTGATGATGACAAACATGCGGCGATTTATAAGACTCTATGGTTCGTCATTGTTCTTTTTGACCTCAGCTGCTCTCGGCCTGTGGTCCAGTTCCTCTGAATCCACCCGACTCCAGCCACCAGTGCGCGAACTGCTGCTCAACGGCCCAATCCAGTGGATAGTGATTGCACCGTTCTTTTTCCTCGTTGGTGTTGAACTAAAGCGTGAGTTCCTGACCGGAGCGCTGAGGCCGTGGAGAAACGCAATTTCACCAACACTGGCCGCGGTTTTTGGTGTGGCGTTCCCGGCTCTTTGGTTTTACTCACTTACCGCCGGCTCCCCTGCATCGGTGGGATGGCCCATTCCAACCGCAACTGACGTAACCTTCGCACTAGTTGTATTCACTGCTTTTGGACGCGTTCTGCCGCGTGGAGCCAGGGTTTTTCTGCTCTCATTTGCAGTCATTGATGATCTGATTGCGGTGCTAATAATTACGGTGATGTTCGGGGCGAGCCGCGGCGTGGGCTGGGCCGAACTATTGCCAGTAGTTCTAGCCTTCATCACACCGATGCGCTGGCCGGCGAAAATAGAAGCCAAGCTGTCAGGCTATTTGACCTGGTTTGGGTTGCCCAGCTTCGTTTTCCTAATCTGCCAAGAAGGCTTAATGCCATTGAGCGCTGTTGCAGGTTCGCTGGTATTCTGGGGAATTGCGGCGAGGCCATTTTGGAAGTGGCTTGGCGTGTTCGTGGGCGGGCTACTCGGCCGACGCTGGGCACGCGGCGACATGTACCTGGATACAAGAACACTTTTGGCTGTTTCCAGCCTCGGCGGAATTGGGTTCACGGTTTCACTCTTGGTCACGCAGATTGCGTTCCAAGGTGAAGGACTCGAGACCGCCGCAGCGATTTCGGCAACCTTCCTCGCAACCGGCGTATCGGTACTCCTAGGCGCGATTATGCTTATGGCACTCCCGCGCAATAGGCGCTAGTGGGACGTCATCGCACCTAGGCGGCTAATAGCGCGCAGGTATTTCTTTCGGTACGCTCCACCGAGCATTTCCTCAGAGAAAACGCTGGTGAGCGAGTACCCCGTATTGCGAATTGCCAGCTGGCTTTCATACATGCGGTCGATCAAGGCAACGAATCGCAATGCTGCCACCTGGTCGTGAAGTTGAACCACGTTGTCGAGTGCGAGTGCATCGAAGTTCTTGACAAGGTTCAAATACTTGCTGGGGTGCAGCGTGCTCAGGTGGGCTAGAAGTTTGGCAAAGTCGTCGTGAGCTACCGTGCGGCCATCGCGGGCAATATTGCTCGCCCAGGTCTCCAGATCATCGCTTGAAACCGAGGTTGGCCGAGCATCCACTGGACGGTGCCGATAGTCTTCCCCATCGATGGTGACCATGCGGAAGCGGTCGGCCATTGCGCTGATTTCGCGGGCAAAGTCTGCAGCGGCAAAGCGCCCCTGACCGAGAGCGTTTGGTGGGGTGTTGGAAGTTGCGGCGAACTTGACGCCTTTGGTATCCAATTCACTCAACAGCCGAGACATCATCATGGTGTCGCCCGGGTCGTCCAATTCAAACTCATCGATACAGATGAGGTTGTAGGCGGACAGCTCCTTTACTGCGTTTGCAAAACCGAGAACACCGATGAGTCCAGTGAAAGCTAGGAACGAGCCGAAGGCTTTGCGACCCTTGAATTCATGCCAAACCGAGGCGAGCAGGTGAGTTTTTCCAACGCCAAATCCACCGTCCAGATAAAGACCTGCCGGCTGCTCAACCCGCTTGGCAAAGATGCCACCGCCGTTTTTCCCGCCGTTGGCGAAGAGGCGACCAATTTCCACTGCCTGTGCCTGCGATGGGAAGGCGGCATCGGTGATGTAGTTGTCAAAGCTAGCCTTGGCGAACTCACGCGGGGGAACTAGCTGGTTGAGGAGTTCAGAAGTGCCCACTTCTGGATTGCTGGAAGCGATGGACGGATACAACCCGAGCGGAATGGACATGCTGCCTTTAGTTAGAAATCTTTTGTCACGAGGAAACCGATTAGGTTTCATGGAATATTCTTGAAGAAGACGTTGTTAAGTCTAAAACCCCAAGTCGAAAGAGCTTGTCATGCCAGTCGCATTTGACCCATCCGCCGCCCTCACCGAATACGCACACCCAGAGGCGCTGGTGACCACTGAGTGGCTAGCGGCAAACCTTGGCGCCGAGGGTCTCGTTGTGCTCGAGTCAGACGAGGACGTACTCCTCTACGAGACCGGCCACATCCCGACCGCCCGCAAGATTGACTGGTTTACCGAACTAAATGACGAGGTCCTCCGCGACTACCTGGACGGTGAGCAGTTTGCCGCCTTACTTAGCAGCAAGGGTGTAAAGCGCACCGACACCGTGGTTCTCTATGGCGACAAGAGCAACTGGTGGGCTTCCTACGCACTATGGGTTTTCAAGCTGTTTGGCCACGAGGATGTTCGTCTGCTGAACGGTGGTCGTGACAAGTGGATTTCTGAGGGGCGCGAACTTACCCGTGAGGTTGAGAGCGTTTCCCCATCTGACTACCCTGTTGTGGAACGTCGCGATGACGAGATCCGCGCCTTCCGCGATGATGTTCTGGCTCACTTTGGCAATCCTTTGATTGACGTCCGCTCGCCGCAGGAATACACCGGTGAGCGAACTCACATGCCCGACTACCCTCAGGAGGGCGCACTTCGCGGTGGACACATTCCATCGGCACAGTCGGTTCCGTGGGCCAAGGCAGCAAATGAGGACAAGACCTTCAAGTCGCTGGCCGACCTCAAGACTCTTTACTTCGAAGAGGCTGGAATAAAGGCTGACGACAACGTGATCGCTTACTGTCGAATCGGTGAGCGCTCTAGCCACACTTGGTTTGTTCTCAAGTACCTGCTCGGCTTGAAGAACGTGCGCAACTACGACGGTTCTTGGACAGAGTGGGGCTCCCTTGTGGGTGTGCCAATCGTCAAAGGCGCGGAGCCTGGCGCAGCCCCCGCACCACGCAAGTAGAGCCAAAGGTAGTCTGGTCTGATGTCCTCAGACTCCGTAGAACAACTCATTGCTGACTTCCAAGACCTGCCGGTCAAGGAGCGCTTAACGCTGCTGCTAGAGTTCAGCGATAACCTCCCTGATTTGCCAGCACGCTATGCAGACCACCCAGACTTGCTAGAGCGCGTTGAAGAGTGCCAGTCCCCCGTGTATCTGTTTGTTGAGGTGGATGCTGACAAGCACGTGCACCTTTTCTTTACCGCGCCAGCCGAGGCTCCAACCACGCGCGGTTTTGCATCGGTGTTGCACGAGGCTCTAGATGGGCACACCGCGGAGGAAGTCCTAGCTCTCAGCCCAGACTTTCCAGATCACCTTGGTCTGAGCGCGGCGGTTTCGCCCCTGAGACTAAACGGCATGCGTGCGATGTTGGCGCGAATCAAGCGTCAGGTGCGAGAGAAGCTGGCTTGAAGCTGATTCGCTTGGCACCTTCCGAGGGCCAACTCGAGCTTGCGGGATTCGAAGCGCTACGCAATCACTTCGCCAATAGGCATTGGACCGCACCCTCGATGCTCTTGAACTTTGTGAGCACACGGGACGGCAAGTTCGTGGGTGAAAATGGCTCGAGTCGCGATGTTTCCAACGAAATTGACTACCAATCGCTGATCGGTTACCGAATGGCCGCTGATGGAATACTCACGTCGGCTGGCACTGCACGTTCCGAAAGTTATCGGCGCTCACGCTTTGCCCCACTAGCACTCGTGTCGCGCACCGGTGACTTTTCCGGCATACCCGCTGTGGAACAGGCCTCAGCCGGCCCAGTCGACAGCAGGGTCTATCTCCTAGTGCGTTGGAATCGCTTCTCGGCAACTAAACGTAGGTATAACCAGCCCTGGATAACCGTTCGCTCAGTGGGAACCGGAAACGCATTCTTTTTACGTTTTACCCTCGCGCAGATTGGCTGGCGTCGCATTCTGGTAGAAGCAGGGCCTCTATTCGCAAACTGGCTCCTAGTTCGCAAAATGATTCGGGGAATGGCGCTTAGCATCGTTGGGTTTGATGGAGGATCAACGCAAGACGCATGCTCCGCAGCCTTTGACGGACTTGGGATTTCTGGCGCGGTTTTGGAGAGTGCAGAAGTCGTGGAGTCCACCCTGTTAACTCGTTGGACAGAGTTATCGGCAAAGCCCCTGTAGTGGGCCAAATTCCCGCTTATCTACTGCCCTTGCGGCGTGGCAACGGCCGGTTGTCCACGCGCGAATTAACCTGATTTAGTGATTGATTTTTCCCTTGATGGAACCAGCGCCGCCTTTCAGTTGGTGGCTCGGCAACTAAAGAATGCCGAGGTTCGCGAGGAGCTCACACTCACGCAAATACCCGCACCAGCCAAACTTGCCAAGGAGGCTATTGCCTTCGCAGCTGACGTTGCTTCAGAGCACGTCCATGACCACACCGATGCCGGTACAGGTCGTTTGGTTGTCATGTACGAGCCCACTCCCCAGGAACAGTGGGGTGGCAAACTTCGGGTTGTAGCGTTTGCCAAATCTCCACTCGAGACCACTATCGGGGCCGATGAAGAGATTTCCGAGGTTGCTTGGGCTTGGCTGATGGAGGCGTTGCGAAACCGTGGCGCCGAGTTCAGTCACGAGGCCGCAACTATTACTCGAGTGATCAGCTCCGGTTACGGTTCGCTCTCTAATCAGGGGCACCATGCCGAACTTGAGATGCGCGCGTCCTGGAGTCCAGTTGGCGACCTCGCTCCCCATTTCGAGGCTTGGGAAGACCTGGTCTGCATGATGTCTGGATACCCTCTACTGCCCCATTCCGTTGTGGCACTGCACGGGAGAAAAGGCCGATGAGCGAATCTGGCCTAGATGCGGTACCGGTCATTGAAGCCGTGCCACTGCCCCTGCTTGAAAAGCCAAACAATTCAAAAGTTGAGCTGATTAACAGTGTTGAGGCGCTGTCAGAGGTCGTCTCGGTTCTTGCTTCGAACTCAGGTCCAATTGCCCTCGATGCCGAGCGTGCCTCAGGCTTTCGATACTCGTCGCGCGCTTACCTCATTCAGGCTCAGCGCGGTGATTCCCCAATCTACCTAATCGATCCAGTTTCCATTAGCCCCGAGGGCGACGCATCGGTGTTCTCAGAACTGGCTCAAGTTCTGGCCTCGGATGTCTGGATCTTGCATGCCGCGACTCAGGACCTAGGTTGCTTAGCAGAAATTGGTCTGCGACCTAGCGCCTTATTCGACACCGAACTTGGTGGCCGCCTCGCCGCCATTCCAAGGGTCGGCCTTGGTTCGATGACCGAGACACTTCTTGGATTCCGACTCGCCAAAGAACACTCTGCGGTTGACTGGAGCGTCCGCCCAATGCACGCCGATTGGCTCAACTACGCGGCCCTAGACGTTGATGTTCTGCCTGCGCTGATGTCAGCCGTAGCCCATTCGTTGGAAGAGCAGGGCAAGACCGAGTATGCCCGTCAGGAATTTGACGCACTGTTGAGCTTCACCCCGCGCGGTCCAAAGCCTGATCGCTGGCGGGGAATGACCGGCCTCCACGACGTGAAGGATGCAGCCAAACTGGCTATCGCTAGAAGCCTGTGGGAATCGCGCGAGCAGCTTGCAATCAAGTTGGATGTCTCCCCCGGCCGGCTAGTTCCGGATTCGTCCCTGGTTGCCGTGGTCAAGAACACACCTCGCTCGCGCAGCGAATTGGCTGGCCGCAAGGACTTCAACGGCAGAGCCAGTCGCACCTACCTGGACACCTGGTGGAAGGCGCTCGAGGAAGGCCTGAACACACGTGATCTCCCACCAGTGCGCCTACCGGCGACTGGCATTCCAAACCACCGCAATTGGGCTAACAAATTCCCCGATGCTGATGCCCGCCTAAACGCGCTTAAGCCTGCGATGAACCTGGTTTCGGAGCGGCTGAACATTCCAGTTGAGAATGTCCTAACGCCCGATTTCATGCGCCAGCTAGCCTGGGAACCGCCTCTGGTATTGGATGAGGCATCGGTGATTACGAAGCTAGCCAGTTTAGGTGCGCGCGCTTGGCAGTGTGAGGCAGTTGCAGCCGACTTCGTGCAGGCACTCCAAGAGGCCGCTTTAGCAAAGGAAAACCCGGCGAGTGAGACCGCAAAGGCCGTAGAATCCTAGATCTCTACCTGGCTGCCAGCGCGACTCGCAGAAGCATCTTCGTCTAGCGGGCGAGCGTGAGGAACCCGGGCTCCCAAAACCTGCGCAACAATATCTCGCGCGATTGCCTGCGCCGTTAGACCCACGCGCTCCATGATTTGATTACGCGAAGCGTGTTCTAAGAACTCGTCAGGCAGACCGATTTCGGTCAATGCAGTGTCAATCTGAGCGTCGCGGAGGTCTTGACGGACACGGGTGCCAATTCCGCCAACCTTTACGCCGTCCTCGATGGTCACGACCAGTCGGTGATTGCGAGATAGTTCAAGAACTGACTTGGGGACCGGAACGACCCAGCGTGGGTCAACGACGGTTGCGCCAATGCCCTGAGCCGCCAGCAGCTTGGAAACTTCAAGGGCAGTAGCCGCCATTGAACCCACGGCAACCAGCAGTACGTCCTTGGCAGGCGCTTCGGATAGAACGTCTACACCGTCTTCTAGGCGCCGTACGGCGTTGATGGGGGCGCCAACCGTGCCCTTACTGAAACGCAACAGGGTGGGGCCGTCTGAGACAGATACCGCCTCGTTGAGTTCCTCGCGGAGCCGTTCCGCGTCACGCGGAGCCGCGATCTTTATTCCTGGCACCACCTGGAATACCGCAAGGTCCCACATTCCGTGGTGGCTCGCACCATCGGGGCCGGTAACACCAGCGCGGTCGAGAACGAAAGTAACGCCTGCCTTGTGGAGCGCAACGTCCATGAGAAGTTGGTCGAAGGCCCGGTTCATGAAGGTGGCATAGACAGCCACAACCGGATGTAAGCCCCCGAACGCCATGCCTGCAGCGCTCGTAACCGCGTGCTGCTCTGCAATGCCAACATCGAAAACACGGGCCGGGTACTTCTTTGCAAATGCTGCCAGGCCAACCGGATGCAACATGGCTGCGGTGATGCCAATGACGTCGTCGCGCTTATCGGCAATCTTGACGATCTCATCCGAGAAAGTTCCGGTCCAACTCGGCGAACTCTTGTCCTCTAGAGATTCGCCGGTGGTTGGGTCAATCTGGCCGACTGCGTGGAACTGGTCCTCGTCGTTTAGCATGGCAGGGTCGAAGCCCTTGCCCTTCTGAGTAATGGCGTGAACGATAACCGGGTACCCGTAGTTTTTGGCCTGGCGCAAGGCGGCTTCCATGGCCTTTATGTCGTGACCATCGACCGGACCAATGTACTTGATGTCAAGATTTGGGAAGAGCCCGCCCGGTGCGAATGACGCCAGGAGGCCCTTGCCCGCACCGCGGGCGGCCGAGTAAGTCAAACGCCCAAGAAGTCCGAAGGACTCGAAGAACTGCTTGGACGCGCGGTAGGCCTTGCGGTACATGCTCTGGGTGCGAATGGCATTCAGATAGCGAGCGAAACCACCAATGGTTGGCGCGTAGGAACGGCCATTGTCGTTGACAACGATGACCAGCTTGCGATCGTTGTCATCCGAAATGTTGTTCAGGGCCTCCCAAGTCATTCCGCCAGTCAAGGCTCCGTCACCCACCAGAGCTACAACGTAGCGGTCAGTCTGATTGGTGGCCTTGAATGCCTTGGCGATGCCGTCTGCCCAACTAAGTGACGAAGACGCGTGTGATGACTCAACCACATCGTGCTCGGACTCACTTCGCTGGGGATAACCGGCTAGACCCTCCCGCTGGCGAAGCTGACTGAAATCCTGGCGTCCGGTAAGCATCTTGTGCACATACGACTGGTGACCGGTGTCAAAGATTATCGGGTCGTTTGGAGAATTGAAGACTCTATGGATTGCAACCGTAGCTTCTACCACGCCTAGGTTTGGCCCTAGGTGACCACCGGTACGAGCAACCTCGTTTACCAGAAATTGACGAATCTCCCCGCAGAGCAGGATCAACTCTTCTCCCGAAAGACCATCTAGGTCTCTCGGGTTGGAAATGCGATCCAGAATACCCACGGGGAGATTCGCTAACTTATGACTAGTTGACCAGGCTGCGCAGAACGTACTGGAGGATGCCGCCGTTACGGTAGTAGTCGGCCTCTCCCGGGGTGTCAATACGAACCACAGCGTCGAACTCAACCACTGGCTTACCCGCGGCGGAGTGCTCGCTTGGCTTTGCAACTACGCGCACGGTCTTAGGGGTGACACCGTTGTTGAGTTCCTCGATGCCGGTGATGCTGAATACCTCGGTGCCGTCAAGCCCCAGCGAGTCAGCCGACTGACCTGCAGGGAACTGCAGTGGGATTACGCCCATGCCAATCAGGTTGCTGCGGTGGATACGCTCGAAGGACTCGGTGATCACAGCACGAACGCCGAGCAGTCGAGTACCCTTAGCAGCCCAGTCGCGAGACGAACCGGAGCCGTACTCCTTGCCACCGAGAATAACCAGACCGGTTCCCTGCGCCTGGTAGTTTGCGCTGGCGTCAAAGATGAACGACTGCGGAGCGTCAGCCTGGGTGAAGTCGCGGGTGTATCCACCCTCAACACCATCGAGCAGCTGGTTCTTCAAGCGGATGTTTGCGAAGGTTCCACGAATCATGACCTCGTGGTTTCCACGGCGCGACCCGTAGGAGTTGAAATCAACTCGGGAAACTCCACGCTCGGCGAGGTACTTACCTGCCGGCGAGTCCGCCTTGATGGATCCGGCAGGGCTGATGTGGTCGGTGGTGACCGAGTCGCCAAGCTTGGCGAGCACGCGCGCGTCGTGGATGTCGGTGACAGGGTCCGGAGTGTGCTTCATGCCCTCAAAGTATGGAGCCTTGCGCACGTAGGTTGAATTCTCGTCCCAAGTGAAGACCGCGCCCTCTGGGGTTGGCAGCGAACGCCACCGAGCATCACCCTCGAACACCGATGCGTACTGCTTGGTGAACATCTCCGAGTTGATGGAGTTGTCGATGGTGCTCTGGACTTCCTCGGCGGTCGGCCAGATGTCCTTTAGGAATACATCATTGCCGTTCTGGTCCTGTCCCAGGGCGTCGTTCTCGAAGTCGAAGTCCATGGTTCCGGCCAGAGCGTAGGCGATAACAAGCGGAGGCGAAGCGAGGTAGTTCATCTTCACGTCTGGGTTGATGCGACCCTCGAAGTTGCGGTTACCCGAAAGTACCGCGGTAACAGCGAGGTCGTTGTCGTTGATTGCTGCCGAGATGTTCTCATCGAGAGGACCCGAGTTACCGATACAGGTGGTGCAACCATAACCAACCAGCTGGAAGCCGAGGGCGTCCAGAGAGTCGGTTAGGCCAGCCTTGTGGTAGTACTCGGTAACAACCTTGGAACCAGGGGCCAGCGAGGTCTTAACCCAAGGCTTGGCCTTGAGGCCCTTGGCAACGGCCTTCTGCGCAACCAAACCAGCGGCAAGCATCACCGATGGGTTTGAGGTGTTGGTGCAGGAGGTGATGGAGGCGATGGTCACGTGACCGTTGTCCACCTGGTAATCCTTGCCTTTCACGTCGGTTGGCTTGTGGGCCTCGGCGCTGTAGGTAGGGAGTGCAGAGTGGAAAGCCTCCTTGGCCTTGGAAAGCTCGATGCGGTCCTGTGGGCGCTTTGGACCGGCAATACTAGGCACTACGGTGGAGAGGTCCAGCGTCAGGTACTCGCTGAAACGAGGCTCGATTGATGGGTCGTGCCACAGACCCTGCGCCTTGGTGTAGGCCTCAACCAGAGCAATCTGCTCCTCGCTACGGCCGGTGACACGCAGGTAATCCAGAGTCACTGCATCGATTGGGAAGATTGCAACGGTAGAACCAAACTCTGGGCTCATGTTTCCGATGGTGGCGCGGTTTGCCAGAGGAACCGAGGTAACGCCGTCGCCGTAGAACTCCACGAACTTTCCAACTACACCGTGCTTACGAAGCATGTCGGTAATGGTGAGCACAACATCGGTGGCGGTAACGCCGGTTGGGATAGCGCCCGTTAGCTTGAAACCAACTACCTTAGGAATCAGCATGGAGACTGGCTGACCGAGCATTGCGGCCTCTGCCTCGATGCCACCAACGCCCCAGCCGAGAACACCAAGGCCGTTGACCATGGTGGTGTGGGAGTCGGTGCCTACGCAGGAGTCCGGGTAAGCCTGAAGCTCGCCATTGACCTCACGAGTCATAACCACGCGAGCCAGGTACTCAATGTTTACCTGGTGCACGATTCCGGTTCCAGGAGGCACAACCTTGAAGTCGTCGAAGGCGGTCTGGCCCCAGCGGAGGAACTGGTAGCGCTCGCCGTTGCGCTCGTATTCCAGCTCAACGTTCTTTTCGAAAGCGTCTGCCGAACCAGCAACGTCGATCACGACGGAGTGGTCGATGACCATCTCTGCAGGCGCAAGCGGGTTAATGCGCTTTGGGTCTCCGCCGAGTTCGGCAACAGCCTCGCGCATGGTGGCAAGGTCGACCACACAAGGCACACCGGTGAAGTCCTGCATGATTACGCGGGCAGGTGTGAACTGGATCTCGGTGTCTGGCTCAACCTTTGGGTCCCAGTTGACCAGTGCGTTTACGTGGTCAGCAGTGATGTTGGCGCCGTCTTCGGTTCGCAGAAGGTTCTCGAGAAGAACCTTGAGGCTGAATGGAAGGGTCTTTGCTTCAACTGAGTTGAGGCGGAAATAGCGGTAGGACTTGTCGCCTACCTTCAGGACATCGGACGAACCGAAACTGTTTACCTTGGACAAGCGTCCACTCCTAATCTTGCGGCGACTAACTGTTAAAAAATACCACCTAGGGCTTAGCCAGAATGACGCTTCTAGAGGCTAGCCAGGTGAACCAAATGCAAAGTGCGTAAACCGGAGTGCCGAGGATCAATTTGGCAATACCTAGTGCTTGCACGTTGCCGGCAAAAAACAAAGGTAACTCCACTGCCAGGCGAAGACCGAACAAGCCAACCCAGAGCCCAGTCACGAGGTCGAAGCGAGTCATAAGCGCGCGATTCTTCCGCCAGCCTAAGCCCCAACCCTTGAAGAATCCCACCAGGATTCCGATGAGTGGAAAACGAATGAGAATGGAGAGTAGAAGTACTGAGCCATAGCTGGCGTTGGTAATGAAACCAGGGATGTAATAGTCCTTCGCCCCGCCAGGGGTGGCCAGGGCAAGCCATGCCGAGATCGCGGTCAGCAATGCACCAGCTATAGCCTGAGTTACTGGCCTGCGCTGCGCCAACTGCTTGATAATCGAAATCAACGCAAAACAGCCAGCAATTGAGACGGCCAGAACCGTGTTCTGCCAAATCGAGAAGATGATCAGGAATGCAGTTGGCGGAACTGCCGATTCGATAATTCCGGTCCAACCGCCAAGGCTGGCCAAGAGCGACTTCGCATCGAAGACGGCACGGTCACCCTCGATTCTGATTCCGAGGCGCGCAGCGGCGGCATCGGCGAATTTAGTGTCCTGAGGCTGACTGCCTGCTGGCTCCTCAATCACTGGCTGAATCCCCCAAGCATTCGAGGTGGGGCTACGATGCCCTCTGGGAACTCAAGCGGCAGTAAGTCACGCGGTGGCAGCGGCTCAGTTCCACGATCAACTACCACGGAACGGAAAATGGTTTCGATCTGGCTGGCCGAGGCCGGATCATTGATTGCGGCACCGCTCACCATGCCTCTTAGGAACCAGCGCGGGCCGTCAACACCGATAAAGCGCGAATAACGACGCGGGCCATTTGGGTCATCGCTTTGCAACTGAGCCAGAAGCTCCGGCCCAAACGAACCGATGCGCTCCTCCACTAGTCCACCCTGAGCGCGAATGCTCTGGAACAGCTGCCCTCTAATTTCGTTCCAAAGCCCCTCGGTCTTTGGAGCTGCAAAGGCCTGCAGCTGAAGCGAAGAGTGGTTGAGGTGGATTGAAATGGCGAGCACCCGCTGGGTGTTCTCTTCCACCTCGAGTCGAATATCCATTCCTTCGACGGGAATAATCCTGATCGAACCGAACGAGGCGTGACCGTCAAGCGAGGCGACCTCGGCAGCGTCGAATGGTCCGGCTACCGAACGATTCATCGGTGCCGACTTTGTGGTGTTGATGTCAGACAAGGTCTCCCCTAGTTGGTGCCGGTGGAGCCAAATCCCCCTGCGCCGCGGTGGGAGTCTGGGAGAGTCTCCACCACAACGAACTTGGCAACTTCAAACTGCTGGATGACCAGCTGGGCAATGCGGTCACCCTTGGAAACAACAAACTCGTTCTCCAAATCGGTGTTGTGCAACGTAACCGCGATTTCGCCGCGGTAGCCTGCATCTACAGTTCCAGGCGCGTTCAAAACAGTTATTCCATGCTTTGCCGCTAGCCCAGACCGTGGGTGTACCAAGGCTACATAACCCTCAGGGAGTGCGATACTCACGCCAGTCTTGAACATGCGGCGTCCACCCGGCGCAATTACGCCGTCCTCTGAGGAACGCAGGTCGGCCCCAGCATCGCCTGGATGCGCATAGGTAGGCAGGTATTCAGGTGCGGCTACGGTCAGAATAGGCAAACTAGTCACGCCTTAGAGCGTAATCTAAACAGGTGGAAAATCAGCACAGCAACTCCCTCAACTATCGCGAACGAGTTCTTCCGAGTGCTTGGTCGCTTTGGCCAGTACTGCTGATTTTGCCTACCACATGGCTCACGCTGCTGCCATTCAATGCCCGCATCGGCGAATCCACCGGCCTCCTACTAGGTCTACTTTTCAGCATCGGGGTATTGGCCAGCATTTGGTTTGCCTCGCCAGTGATAGAGGTGGACGAGCGCGGATTTGCGGTTGGTGACTCTCTGCTTCCACTCGACGTAATAACCGGCTACGAAGTGGTTCCGGCCAACCGTGCCTTCGAAGAGCGCGGTCATCTGCTCGATCCGGCGGCGTACGTTCGCTTCCAACTGTCGGTGAACACCTTGATAAAGCTGCAAATCACCGATGCCAACGACTCCACGCCTTATTGGCTGATTGCATCCCGAAACCCGCAGGCTATCGCCGAGACGCTGGTTGCTCTGAACCAGCGGTAACAAAAAAGACCCGCCGGAGCGGGTCTTTTTGGTCTAAGCCTGTTTGATTACATGGCGCATTCGGTGCAAATGTTCTTCTTGCCGGCCGCCATCTGGGTGCGGTGCTTCACGATGAAGCATTCCATGCAGGTGAACTCGTCTTCCTGCTTTGGCACCACTACAACGTCGAGCTCTTCGTGCTCAACATCGGCCCCGAGTAGGTTTACTCCAAGGTCGGCCTCGTCCATGTCGCTAGACGCATGAACCGGCGTCTGAGCACTGTCCTTGATCTCTTCCAGGGACGTGGTCTCATCGTCATTTTTGCGCGGTGCATCGTAGTCAGTTGCCACTACCGATTACCTCTCGTCGTTGTTTCTAAGCGTGCATAGTCTGCAACAGAGTATGCCAAATCGCAACGATGAACACGCCGAAAAGTCGAATAAAACAGGTAATTCGCAAACACACCCTTGCATTAGGTGCCAAAAGTCCGGTTTTAGGCTGGCTCAATGGCAAACTTTTGCCAAGAAAGGTGGCGCATATGGCCGATCTCAGACTCGATAGCACCGACGGTGAATATCTGGTGCTCAGCGGTATTGATGGTGAAACCCATCGCCTGCTGATCGACGAAGCTCTCCGCAAGGCAGTCCGCCGCGAAGTGTTCACCAGCGCCGACGCAGAGACCATTTCCCCTCGCGAAATCCAGCTGGAGATTCGCGCTGGAGTCTCAATCGAAGACTTGGTGACAAAAACGGGCGCGAGTCTCGAATACATCGAGAAGTTTGCTGCACCTGTTGTGGACGAGCTTGCCCACGTGGTTCGACGTGCACTTGCAGTGCGGATCACTATGGCTGGTGACCGTTACTCGGAGACCACCCAAGCCGAGTTTGGTGAAGTGATTGCTAATCGACTTGCCTCGCAGGGCGTTGTAGGCCAGAAGTGGAGTGCACGCAAGAGCGACAACGGCGGATGGCAGCTCAACTGCAGCTTTGGCGATTCCCACGCTACCTGGGCCTTCGACCCTCGCAAGTTGACGCTCTCCCCCGAAAACGAAAACGCCGTCTCACTCTCCACTCAGCAGAGCCTCACCGATGCGCCCATCCCGCGTCTCCGACCTGTTGTGGTGACTGGTGGTTCAGAATCTGCAAAGCCGTTTGTTGCCCCGGCGGTGGTCAGCGAACCTGAACCCGAGGTGGAACCTGCCTTTGAGCTAGAGGTGGCCCCAGAGCCAGAGCCGGACCTTCCAGAAGACCACATTGCGCAGGTGACAAGCATCACCGCCGATCTGGGTAGGACTGTTGAGTTCGACGGCGTCATTGAGTTTGGTCGCGAATCCGCGCCTGCACCTGCATCAGCCGGCACCGATGACCTAACCAATACCGCCGACCTGCTAGACGCGTTGCGCCGACGCAGAATTGAACGCGAACGAGATGTCCTGAGCACAGCAACTGGAATTATCGACATCGTTCCACAGTCGGAGGCTGAAACCGAGGAGACGAGCGTAGGAAGCGCCTTCGTTCCTACTTTCGCTGCTCCAATTGCCGCGGTAGCGCAAGAATTGGAAACCCAATTGGAGCCAGACTTCGACGGCATTGACGACCCTGCTCCAGAGACCGCGCCAGTAGATATTGTGGAAGCCGATAAGCCAAAGAAGGCCGGCCGCCAGAGCATGCCGAGTTGGGACGAGATCGTCTTCAACACCCGGAGCGACGACTAAGAGTCTGTTGCTAAACCCCGAACGCTCCCCAGCCGAGTAGTGGGATAGACAGTTCAACCGAGCTCATCGCTCCGTGCTGGCCAATCATGTTTAGGCTCGCCGCTGGTGCATGACCTCGGTGGTAGAGAGCCACATTCTTGGTGGCAAGTGCGAAAACCTCAGGCAGTCGCTGCAAGTTTGCATCCGTGATATTTGGGTACCATCCGGCACTAACTACTTGATCACGGGTGAGTGCTAGAGCCTTATCCCCCAGCAGCGGCTGCAAATCTGAGGCAATTGAGGCGGCCTCGGCTGGGTCGTGCAGATAGATGAAGTTGACGCGAGGGTCGCCTGAGACGTTTGCCACGCGATCCCAATCAAAATTGAACTCGTCTAGATAGACATGGTGACTCTGCGGAATGTCTAATACCCCGTGGTCGGCGGTCACCAAGAGCGCATCTTGCTTGCTTAGCCGAGAGGCCAGACCGCGAACTGCTGCATCGAGATCCTCCAGATCCTGAAGCCACTTGCCGCTGGCAACTCCAAGCGAGTGAGCCGTCTGGTCCAGTTCTGGAACATAAAGGTAGGTGAGACTGTCGCCTCGTTCAGTGCGCAGCAACTCCTGGGCAACTTCAAACCTTTCACCGATGCTCCTGCCGCCCAAGTAGGTGGCCCCACGCATTGTGGCTCGGGTGAACTCGCTGCCGGCATAGGCCTTCGGACCGATGAAATAGCTACCGATGCCCGCGGCCAAGGCCCGCTCAGATACCGTCTGCCGGGTCTGCCAAACCTCGGGAGTGCGCACCGAATCCCAGCCATTGAGCAGGTTGAACGCTACCTGGTCGGCGCGGTCGTATAGCTTGTAACCAACTAGGCCGTGCCTGCCAGCCGAGACACCAGTTCCGAAGCTCGTGATGCTGGTGGAGGTTGTGGTTGGGAAGCCACATGAAATGGGCTTGGTTTTGGCCATTGCCGCGTTTAGAAATGGTGCATGGCCGCCCGCAGCCTTCAGATTCTGCGAGCCAAGACCGTCAACCAGAACGCAAATAACTCGCTTCGCAGCTCTGAAATTCAAGCGATTATCGGTGCCAGAGATTGCTCCAAGCGCGCTGGCGAACACATCGGTAAGCCTCCCAAAAGTGCCGGGAATCGCGGGTAGCATCGTAGTCATCCCATTCAGTTTGGCACATCAACGATTGAAGTAATGACCGGCGAAAACCAGTTCCAGGAACGCATCCAAGACATTGACCTGCGCGAAGAAATGCAGGGCTCTTTTCTTGAATACTCGTATTCCGTCATCTACTCCCGTGCCCTCCCCGACGCCCGCGACGGCCTGAAGCCGGTACAGCGTCGAATTGTCTATCAAATGGGCGAAATGGGCCTACGTCCCGACAAGGGGCACGTTAAGTCCGCTCGTGTGGCCGGCGAGGTGATGGGAAAGCTCCATCCTCACGGTGACTCGGCCATTTACGACGCCATGGTGCGCATGGCTCAACCCTTCACCCTACGCGTGCCGCTCATTGACGGACACGGAAACTTTGGCTCGTTGGATGATGGTCCCGCTGCCGCCCGATACACCGAAGCGCGGCTCTCACACGCTGCCCTGCTGATGAATCAGGACCTGGACGAGGACACCGTGGACTTCCGTCCGAACTACGATGCCCAGCTGACCGAACCCGAGGTTCTACCGGCCGCTTTCCCTAACCTGCTCGTGAATGGATCTGCGGGTATTGCAGTTGGCATGGCTACCAACATGGCCCCTCATAACCTGCGCGAGGTTGTAGCAGCGGCCACGCACCTGCTTTCAAACCCGCACTGCACCACCGAAGACCTCATGGAGCACCTGCCTGGCCCAGATTTGCCAACTGGAGGAATCATCGTTGGGCTCGAAGGTGTGCGCGAGGCATATGAGACCGGGCGTGGCTCTTTCAAGACTCGCGCCAGGGTTGCTATCGAGACCGTAAGCCCGCGCAAACAGGGCATCGTGGTTACCGAACTCCCCTACCTGGTGGGTCCAGAGAAACTCATTGAGAAGATCAAAGAAGGCGTCAACAACAAGAAGCTTCAGGGCATCTCGGACGTGACTGATCTGACTGACCGCAATCATGGTCTTCGCCTCATTATTGAGCTAAAGACCGGTTTCGACCCTCAGAGCGTGCTCGAGCTGCTTTACCGCTACACCCCGCTCGAGGACTCTTTCTCGATTAACAATGTGGCGCTCGTGAACGGACGCCCAGCCACGCTAGGCCTGCGTGACTTACTCGGCGTCTACCTGGCTCACCGCATCGTTGTGACGCGCCGCAGAACCAAGAACCGTCTGGGTAAGCGCCAGGCCCGCCTGCACCTCGTAGAAGGTCTGTTGAAGGCCATCGTCAACATTGACGAGGTGATCCGCATCATCCGCAACTCCGATGAGGTTGATGAGGCGCGCAAGGGTCTGATGACGAGCTTCCAGCTGAGTGAGCTGCAGGCCGAATATATTCTCGAGCTCCGCCTTCGCCGACTCACCAAGTTCTCCAAACTCGAACTCGAGTCCGAGCGCGATCAACTAAAGGCCGAAATAGCCGAGTTGGAGCACCTGCTTGCTGATGACTCTGCCCTCCGTGCGCTCGTGGCGAGCGAGATGAACGAGGTGGCCGACAAATACGGTGATGACCGCCGTACCACTTTGATTTCCGATGCCAACCAGGTTGTCACCAGCACGTCCAAGAAGGCGGCAGTGAGCGCAGAGCTGGCCGACACCCCCTGCCAGGTTGTACTCACCGCCTCGGGCATGGTTGCGCGCGCCGGAGTGGCAACGGAGGCTGCCGGAACCGGTAAGCGTCGCAAGCACGACGCCATTCGCGCGTCGTTCGCATCCACCACACGCTCCGATGTTGGTTTTGTCACATCCAAGGGTCGCTTGCTGCGCATTCACGTGGGTGACATTCCTTCTAGCGGCGAGGCGTTCGACCCTGGCATGGCGGCAAATGCCAAGACATTCCTTGGCCTACCAAAGGACGAGCAAGTCTTAAACATGGTTGAGTTGACCGAAACCAACCAACTGGCACTAGGCACAAAGCAGGGTGTGGTCAAGCGCGTTTTGGCCGACTACCCACCAAAGGATGAAATCGAACTCATCAGCCTGAAGCCAGGAGACTCCGTGATTGGCGCAGCACCTGCCACCGATGCCGACGAGCTGGTGTTTGTGACCTCCGATGCCCAATTGCTGCACTTCGCTGCCGAACAGGTACGCCCACAGGGTCGTCCAGCCGGCGGTATGGCCGGAATCAACCTGGATGCCGAAGCATCGGTGATTTTCTTTGGCGTAGTGACCAACCGCGAGACCGCAACTGTGCTAACGGCCGCCAACGCCAGCGATGTTCTGCCTGGAACCGATCCGGGCAGCGGCAAAGTCTCTGCACTGGGTGAGTTCCCGGCCAAGGGCCGTGCCACAGGTGGAGTTCGCGCTCAGCGCTTCATCCGCGCCGAAGACCAGCTTTATTTTGCCTACGTGGGAAGCGACCTTGCGGCTTTGGCCCTCGATGGACGCCCAGTAGACCTACCCGAGGAGCTGGCAAAGCGCGACGCTTCGGGAGCGCTACTACCTAACGTGATTGGCTCGGCGGGCTCACTGTCCGTCTAGGAACCGTCGTCCGTCAAATCTACGCTTGCGGGATTTGACCGGAAATTAGGCGTCGATGCGATCGCGCTCGAACGTGTCGGCGCTGTCGATGATGAAATCGCGACGCGGGGATACATCATTGCCCATTAGCAGCTCAAATACAGTCTCAGCCGTGGCAGCATCCTCAACCCGAACTCGACGGAGCAGGCGGTGGCTGCGGTCCATCGTGGTCTCAGCCAGCTGGTCGGCATCCATCTCGCCAAGACCCTTGTAGCGCTGGATTGGCTCCTGGTACTTCTTGCCCTGTTTTTCCAGCTTGCTGAGCAGCGCCTCAAGTTCGGCTTGGCTATAGGTGTAGATGATGTCGTTGGGCTTTGAACCTGGGTTGACCACCACTACGCGATGCAGCGGCGGAACTGCGGCAAACACACGACCAGCCTCAACCAGCGGACGCATGTACTTGAAGAACAGAGTTAGCAGCAGGGTGCGGATGTGAGCGCCGTCAACATCCGCATCGCTCATGAGAATTACCTTGCCGTAGCGGGCAGCGTCTAAATCGAACGATCGACCAGAACCGGCGCCAATAACCTGAATGATCGAGGCGCACTCGGTGTTGGAGAGCATGTCGCTCACCGATGCCTTCTGCACGTTAAGGATCTTGCCTCGGATGGGAAGCAGAGCCTGGAACTCGCTGTTGCGCGCGAGTTTGGCGGTGCCAAGCGCGGAATCACCCTCAACGATGAAAAGTTCGGAACCTTGGGTTTCCTGAGTGCGGCAATCCACCAGCTTGGTGGGCAACGACGAGCTCTCCAGAGCGTTTTTGCGGCGCTGCGTCTCCTTGTGGGCGCGCGCCGAAACACGAGCCTTCATCTCAGAGACAACCTTCTCAAGCAGTGCCGCAGCTTGCTGCTTGTCGGCAGTCTTGGTGCTCTCAAGGCGTTCGGTTAGGTTCTTGCTTAATACGTTGGCAACGATGTTGCGAACAGCTGGCGTTCCCAGGACTTCCTTGGTTTGACCCTCGAACTGCGGCTCCGGAAGCCGCACGGTGACCACGGCGGTCAGGCCGGCCATTGCGTCTTCCTTCTCAACCTTGTCGTTGCCCGGCTTGAGCTTTCGCGAATTGGCCTCAACCTGAGCGCGAATGGTCTTCAGAAGCGCCGTCTCAAAACCCGCGACGTGGCTTCCGCCCTTTGGGGTAGAGATGATGTTCACGAATGACTTGAGATTGGTCTCGTACCCGGTACCCCAGCGTAGGGCAAGGTCCACCTCACAGGTGCGGCTAACCTCACGGCTTACCATGTTGCCCTGCTCGTCGAGCACGGGAATGGTCTCGGTGAAATCTCCGGAACCGCTGATTCGCCAAGTGGTGGTTAGCGGTGCATCTGGAGCCAGGTACTCCGCAAACTCGGCAATCCCGCCGTCGAAGCGGTACAACTGTTCGGTGCGCTCTGCACCAGATTGGTCATCAATCCGAATGCCCAGTCCGGGAACCAGGAAAGCAGTCTGGCGCGCGCGGTCGGCCAGGTCAGACGCGGAGAAATTGGCATCCTTGATGAAGATCTGCGGGTCTGCCCAGTATCGCACGCGGGTACCGGAAACGTTCTTGGCAACCTTGCCAATCACGCGAAGTTCACTGCCCTCGTCAAAAGGTTTGAATGGATTGCTCGGCGAAATGCCGGCCTCGTCATCGAAGACTCCAGGCTCGCCCCGACGGAAAGACATTGCGTAGGTCTTACCGTCGCGGTCAACTTCAACGTCGAGTCGCTGTGACAGCGCATTGACCACCGATGCGCCAACGCCGTGAAGTCCACCGGAAGACGCATAAGAACCAGATCCAAACTTGCCACCGGCGTGAAGCTTGGTAAAGACCACCTCAACACCGGAAAGACCGGTCTTGGGTTCAATGTCAACCGGAATACCACGAGCCGAGTCGCGCACCTCAACCGAGCCGTCACTGTGCAACAAGATGTCGATCTGGGTGCCGTGCCCAGCAAGCGCCTCGTCAACCGAGTTGTCGATAATCTCCCAGAGGCAGTGCATGAGGCCCCTGGAGTCGGTGGAGCCGATGTACATGCCGGGACGCTTGCGAACAGCCTCGAGACCCTCTAGAACGCTGAGATGGCGGGCGGAATACTCGGTGTTTGGCACCTAAAAATGCTAACTGGCAGGCGGGCTATTGTGAGCGACCAACACGAACGCAAAATAGTCTTCGCAGTTAGCGAAACAGGACGTAAACAGCCAATAAATGTCTCGCCAGTGTGGTGAAATGTTTAGGTAACAGAGGGAGTTCATTATGAGCATCGAAACCACCACCACCGCAGCCGCTCCAAGCGAGCTCAGCCTGTCGGTCGCCGACCGCTGCGACGCATGCGGTGCTCAGGCGTATGTTCGAGTAACCCTCGCCACGGGCGAACTACTTTTCTGCGCTCACCATGCAGCGGAGAACAAGGAGAAGCTCCAGCCAATCGCAACCAGTTGGCACGACGAAACCGAGAAACTCCTCGCTCGCTAATCAAGGTTTGAGAAAAGGTCCAACACCTCAGTGTTGGACCTTTTAGCTTAATTAGCTCTAGGCGAGCTCAAGAGCGGGATAGTCGATGCCATCAGCCTCAAGCGCCCAGATCTGTTGCGAGATTCGATTCAGCGCGGAAACCCATTCCTCGAAAGTCTCGGATTCGAGATTCAACTGAACACCGGCCTTTGTAGCGGCGGCGCGGGCAGCTCTGGCCAGCAGAGCCGGGTTCTTTGCCAGAACCGGACCGTGCAGCATGGAGCAGATGAAACTGCCCTTGAACGCCAAGTCGGGCAGAGTGGTATCACTGTTGCGATAGCCCAACACCTGGAGTGACCCAAGATTGGCCACTCTGAACTCGCTCACGCGCTCGATGCGATCGAAACCTGTCGCACCGGGACCATTCTGCGCCAGCCATTCCGTTCCGGAACCAACCGAGAGCCCAGGGACCGAATCAAGCACTGCAGACCAATTGATTGAGGCCAAGGAACTTGCGAGGCTGTTCATAGCGGCGATCGAACCGTGGCCGAGTAGCACGAAGTGGCAGCTGAGGGCTTCCTCGGTGTTAGCGACTGGCACTACGCGGACGCCCAGTCCCGCAGCCTCTATGAATCGCTTCAGGGCAAGCAGGTTACCCTGATCGCCATTCAGGTTGAGTTTGTTGGCCGCAATGGTGCCAAGCACGATCTGGTTCATCGCTGCACCTCTTCCGGGCTTGTAAAGCCGAGCATTCGGCGGATGCGTCTCATCGCATCGGCGGAGAAAATTACAGTGCGCATGCTGTGCTCGGGCTCAGGCAGGGCAAGCCAGTGGTCAAATGCCGCCTCAAGGTTTTCCGAGGCAAGGCCCGGCATGATTCCGTGGTGGCTAAGCCATAGCTCCGCCTCGGCCACGTTATAGCCCGTAACTACATCCACCGTAGGCAAGTTGTTGGGCTGCACAGTCCATAGCCACGAAGGGTCGTGCACGTCGCGACCAATGGCAAACATGATTCGCTCGAGGTTCTTTGGCAAATTGTCTAGGTTCAACTGGGTGCTGATTGGGTTTTGCACCAGGATGAACTCCACCGGCACTCCCCTGATTTCAACAACTTCACCGCGCGCAAAGACTGGAGGCAGTTCAGCCAGGGTCTTTTTGGCCAATTCAATGTCGAGTCGTTCGCCCAACAGCTGCTTGACAGTCTCGAGGGCTGCGGCAGCGTCAACCGCAAAATGCAGACCGCGGCTGGGCAGTTCAAAGCCAACCATCTTGCCGTGGCAGGCTATCTTTACCTGCTTTTCAACCAGCTCCAAAACGGTACTGGTGGTGTTTGGGCTAGTCAAAGGCGGTAGGTAGGTTGGGGCATAGCCCAGTTGAGCAGCCGCCTTCTTGTCGGCCAGTCCAAACCAGTGCACCGATGCAGCGAGCTCACCCTGAGCAATCATCAGAAGGTTTTGGTCGTCGGCGTTCATGATGAGGTCATCGGTGGTTGCCGAGGCTACAGTGGCGAGCTTCTCGCGCACGCTTGCCGGGTCCACGAAACGATCCAATTGGTCTTCAACCACATTCATGATGGTGCTGATACGAGGGGCCACCTCCGCAACCAGCTCGGCCGCGTGCCCCTCGTCCATCTCAAGGATGGCGACCTGACCAGGAACCTTGCCAAGCAGGTTGGAGCGTTCCAAGATGCTCGCGTAGAACCCCTGCTTGATGTTCGCGGTGGTTGGGTTTGTAAAGACCTCGAGGCCGTGAGCGCGCGCAATGGCAACCACCATTTTCGTGGTGGTGGACTTACCAGCACTGCCTGTGATGACCACCAGGCCATCGGTGAATCCATCGAAGGTTTTCCGCAGGATGCCCGGAGCGATCTTTGAAAGCACTAGCCCAGGAAGTGCAGAACCACCGCCAGGTCGCACCAGACGAACACCGAAGCGAACGAGGCGACCAATGACGATGGCCGGCAGATAAAGCATTTGAGACTTAGTGCTCTAGGAAGTCGCGCAGGTTCTGTGAGCGCGACGGGTGCTTGAGCTTAGACATTGTCTTGGACTCAATCTGGCGGATACGCTCTCGGGTGACACCAAACTCCTCGCCAATCTGGTCGAGAGTCTTCTGGACACCATCACCTAGACCAAAGCGGGAACGAATGACTCCGGCCTCACGTGGGTGCAGGCTCTCCAGGATGCGTTCGATCTCGCGCTGCAGCATAGTGAAACCAACAGCCTCGGCAGGAGCAACCGCCTCGGTATCTTCAATGAGGTCACCAAACTCGCTGTCGCCGTCTTCGCCCAGAGGAGTGGAGAGCGAAATAGGCTCGCGACCATACTTCTGCACCTCGACAACCTTCTCAGGGGTCATGTCCAACTCGCGTGCCAGCTCTTCAGGGGTGGGTTCGCGACCGAGATCCTGTAGCAGCTGACGCTGCACACGGGAAAGCTTGTTGATTACCTCAACCATGTGAACCGGAATACGAATGGTTCGGGCCTGGTCAGCCATGGCGCGTGTAATAGCCTGGCGAATCCACCAGGTTGCGTAGGTGGAGAACTTGTAGCCCTTGGTGTAGTCGAACTTCTCAACCGCACGGATCAGACCCAGGTTTCCCTCCTGAATCAGGTCTAGGAACTGCATGCCACGGCCGGTGTAACGCTTAGCAAGGCTAACAACGAGTCGGAGGTTGGCCTCAAGCAAGTGTGCCTTGGCGCGCTGGCCATCCTTAACTACCCACTTCAGATCGCGAGCCATCTCGGCGGTTAGCGAATCCTTTTCCTCGGTCAGCTTCTCTTCTGCGAAGAGACCAGCTTCAATACGCTTGGCGAGCTCAACCTCGAGCTCAGCGTTTAGGAGCGCAACCTTGCCAATCTGCTTCAGGTAGTCCTTAACAGGGTCGGCTGTTGCACCAGAGATACCGGTGTTCATAACCGGAATGTCGTCTTCTTCCTTGGAAGAGAGAACCAGAGCCTGTAGCGACTCTAGGTGCTTGTCTTCCTCGGACTTCTCTTCAACGTGCTCTTCGGTCTGAGCAACACCAGGAGTCTCGTTGGCCTCAACCACGATTTCCTCTACTGGAACAAGATCGGCCTCAAGGTCGATTTCTTCCTCATCGAGCTCGTCCTCGTCATCTCCAGCCTTTGATGCCTTAGCCTTGGATGCCTTGGCAGGCTTGGCCTCTTTGGCAGCTTTTGGAGCCTTAGCCGCCTTAGTTGGCTTGGCGGCAACCTCGTCCTCGGTAACCTCGGCTGCTACTTCTGCGGACTTTGGCTTACGACCACGCTTAGGCGCGGCTAGCTCATCGGCGACTGCAACTGCTTCAGTAGCGTCGGCTTCGGTGGCCTTCGCCTTGGACTTTGCTGGCTTCTTCTCGGAAATAACTTCGATCCTTCGCTCGATAGGTGTGGCCTATTTCGGGCATAACGTAGACCCATGTCAAATTCACGCTTTTTAGGGCCGAACCTGAATGGGTCTTTGTGAAAATTCTACTCTAAATAGAACGGGATAAGCGTTCTATCACAAGTACTACAACGTTTCAAGAACCAGTTTTGTTACGGTTCCATTCCAGAAAGCTCAATTTTTCTGGTTTTTCTTTCGTTCCAGAGGTACATGATCAAGCCGAAGCCAATCACAACGACAACGGAGATAAATGCCAAGCGAAAGCCGGAAAGTGAATATAGCGCCATTCCTGCAGCCTTGCCCGCCGCCGCGTAAAAAGCATCCAAAATCACACCGATGATGAACATCATGCTGAATGTGGCGACAAAACCACCGATGTTGACAAAGCCATTGGCTGCACCCAACTCGTTCTTGGGAACGTACTGACGGGTGTAGTCGAATGCCACCATGGAAGCCGGTGCATTCATCGACGTGAATACCAGCCAAAGAACAATTAGCCAGAGCGGCGCCTGCCCCGGTACAACCAGCAGGGCAACCCAACTACTCAGCATTAGCAATGCCGTTGTGGTCAGTGCCGCTCGGCGCCACTGGGGCCGGTGTGCACAGAGTTGCCCAAATATCAAGCCAAAGACGAAGCCAATGATCACGAACGAGCTGAGAATCGCTGTAACCGTGGCCTTCGATAGCCCCTCCGCCTGTTCGAGGAAGGGCACACCCCAGAGCAAAACTATGACCGTGGTGGATGACTGAGTGCAGAAATGAACCCAAAATGCCATCCGAGTGCTCGATAGCCTTACGGATTCCCGGAGTAAACCGAGCCGCTCCCCCAGGTTGAGCTTTTGGTGCTTTACCGGGTTCGGTTCGTCGGCAATCAATATCCATGAGGCAACCCCAAGGATGAGCGCAATGGTTGCCCAGACCCCAAAGCTCGCGGTCCAACCCTCAAGGTGGAGCAAATATGCAAACGGGATGGCAGAAACAATCTGACCAATCTGACCGCCGTTGCCCAACCACTGTTGCAGTTGCGAGGCACGCTTGCCGCTATACCAACCGTTGATAAGACGAATCATAGAAATGAATGTGAACGCGTCGCCGAAACCCACCAGCATGCGTCCCACAACCGCCACACTCAGACTCGGTGCGAACGCAACTGTGTACTGGCCTGCGGCCATGCTCAAAGCACCGATGCTGAGCAGCACTCTTGCACCGTACCTATCTAGTAAGAGGCCAACGGGAATCTGCATGGCGGCATATACGATCAATTGGGCAACTGCGAGAGTGCTCAGCTGTTCAGCAGTGGTGTGGAATCTGTCGGTTGCAACCAGTGATGCGATTCCCATTGTGGAACGCTGGGTCACGGCCGAGATGTATGCAAGTGCTCCCGTGGCAACAATCAACGGGGCTGAGCGGTGGATCCTGGAAATCTAGTGGCCTTCTTCGGGACTTGCATCGGAGTCGGTGTCGTTTCGCGACTTCGAAGCAAGGTAGTCCTCTAATTCGGCAGCAATTTCGTCCGCGGTTGGAACCTTCGGCTGCGGGCGACTGAACTGCGGGCGATTCGGATTGCCATCGGCACTCTGATACCCAGCCTCAAGTTGAGACACCATTCGCCTCAGATCTTCGTTCTCTTCCATCTGCTTGGAGATCTGCTTGTTGAAGCGAGCGCTCTCCTCACGCAGTGGGTCAGTCTTGAATACCAAACCGGTAGCGGAAGAGATCTGCTGGAACGCGGTGATTGCGGCTTCCGGGTAATCGTTGTCAGAAAGATAGTGCGGAACCAAGAGCACGAAGCCCGCCATCGGCATGCCGGTCTCAGTGAGTCGGTATTCCAGGACGTGTAACACGTTGCCCGGAACCGAGGTGGATGGTTTCCACTCACTCACGGATTCAATTAGGTCCTTGCGATTGCCGCTCACTGTAATGCTGACTGGCTTGGTATGCGGAACGGGGAACGGAATGCTGTGAACCCAAGTCACCGATGACACGGCAAACAGGCTGAAGAGGTCCTGAACTGCGGTAACGAACGCTTCCCACTTGAAGTCCGGTTCGTAGCCGTGAAGGAAGAGGAATGGATTACCGGCTTCGTCATCGAGCAGGTACAAACCGAGAGCCTGAGGTTCGTAGGAAACGATGTGATCACGCTCGAAAAACATGATTGGACGGCGGCTGCGGTAGTCCAACAGCTCATCGTTGTCGAACTCGGCCACGAGAGTGAAGTCATAGTTGGCGAAGATGCTGTCAGAAACCTGTTGAATGGTGCTGCCTGCATCGGAGAAACCGCTCAAGGCCGCAACCAGCGGAAGCCCCAGCGGTACTTCGCTGGGCTCAACCAATAGGTCATACAGTTCAGCCGGATCAATCACAGTGCAATTCTAAACAGCGGTGGCGCTGAGTCTCTTCCCGATGTTTGGAGGTTAGAGTGTTGCGCATGAGTTCAATCAAGTTTTCTGTAGTGCGTGATGCCAAAACTGGTGCGAAATCCCAACCAGTAGTTGTTGTTGGAGCGGCCAAGATTGGCAATGTGGTCACATTGGTAGGTTCCGATGCCTTTACCTCCGAGCAACTTCTGGCACTCGGCGTCACGGGAAAAGCGGAGAACGTAACCCGCAGCCTTGGTGCCGATGGCAAGTCCTACGCCATTCTCGGTCTTGGCAGTGAGGCGCCGAGCGCAAACGAGTGGCGCGAACTAGGCGGAGCAGTTGGTAGGCAGCTCCTTGAAGTTTCCGAACTCGAAATCAGGCTTCCATTCGAAGACATCACATCCGGAGAGGCGCTAGTTCAAGGTGTCGATCTTGGCTCGTACGAGATTGATGGCCGCCCAAAGAAAAGCAAGCTTAAATCGGTCACAATCGTTACCCAACTGAGCCTCGACAAAAAGCGCATCGCTGCCGCTTCACTTATTGCAGCCCACCAGCGGGCCACGCGTGATTTGGCGGTCGCTCCTGCCAACACCATTTACCCGGAATCAGTGGCAAAACTCGCGGCCGAGCTTGCGGATAAAGCAGATGTGGAAATCCAGGTTTGGGATGAGAAACAGCTCAAAAAAGACAAGTTTGGCTTGATTGCTGCTGTTGGCATGGGTTCTGCGCGACCACCTCGTCTGGTCAAGCTCACCTACTCTCCCAAGCACGCCACAAAGCACATTGCGCTGGTGGGCAAGGGCATCACATTTGACACCGGTGGTCTGGCAGTGAAGCCACTGGGTGGAATGCTGGGCATGAAGTACGACATGACCGGTGCTGCCACGGTTCTGCAAGCCATCTTGGCTATTGCGAATCTGGACCTTCCTATCAAGGTGACAAGCTACCTGTGTCTGGCAGAAAACATGCCCTCTGGAACCGCGATGCGCCCAGGAGATGTCTTCCAGGCCCGAAACGGAAAGACCGTCGAGGTCACCAACCCTGATGCGGAAGGCCGACTAGTGCTCGCCGACGGCATCTCGGCGGCATCGGAGGAACACCCCGACCTAATTGTTGACGTTGCAACCCTAACTGGCGCAGCACGCGTTGCCTTAGGCATTCGCTACACGGGACTAATGGGTTCGCCTGCAGGTGTTGCGGCAATCGAGGCCGCCGCCGCGGATGCTGGCGAGTTGGTGTGGGAGATGCCACTGGCTGCGGAACTTCGCGCCGCGCTCGACTCTCCCGTTGCAGATTTGCAGAACTCCAAGGTTGGCTCCACTTTCGGCGGAATGCTGGTTGGCGGCTGGTTCATCCATGAATTTGTGGGCAACAAGAAGGACGGCTCCAAGCTGGAATGGGCTCACCTCGACATTGCAGGCCCTGCAGACAATGAAGGTTCGGCATACGGGTACACCCCTCAGGGCCCAACCGGAGTGATGCTCCGCACTCTGGTGTCACTCGCGCAGCAGATGTCTGCTGAGTAATAGCAACTAGTGATTTCCGCATGGACTTGGGCACCCCAAAAGCGGAGTAAAGTTTTATCTGATGCCTGCAATATCCAAGGGAGTTCTACGTGGCTGACCACAATTTTGACGTCGTAATCCTCGGTGGCGGAAGTGGCGGCTATGCCGCTGCCCTGCGTTCCGCACAGTTGGGTAAGTCTGTTGCCCTGATTGAGCGCGACAAGCTTGGTGGCACCTGCCTCCACCGCGGTTGCATCCCTACCAAGGCTTTGCTCCACGCAGCTGAGGTTGCCGACGTAACTCGAGAGGCCGGCCACTTTGGTGTATCGGCTACCCTGAACGGCATCGACATGCCAACCGTAAACAACTACCGCGATGGTGTTGTTGAGCGACTGTTCAAGGGACTCACCGGCCTGGTTGGCCACAACAAGAACATCACCGTTGTTGCAGGTGAAGGCCGCTTGACCGGCCCGAAGACCGTGACTGTCGGCCCAGACAACTACACCGGAACCAACGTGGTACTGGCTACTGGTTCCTACAGCCGTTCGCTACCTGGTCTCGAAATTGGCGGCCGCGTAATTACCTCCGAGCACGCGCTTCAGCTCAACTTCGTTCCAAACAAGGTCATCGTCCTCGGTGGCGGTGTGATCGGTGTTGAGTTCGCTTCGGTCTGGAAGTCTTTCGGTACAGACGTAACCATCGTTGAGGGTCTGCCTAGCCTGGTTCCTAACGAAGACCCTTCGGTCTCCAAGGCTCTCGAGCGTGCATTCCGCAAGCGCGGCATCAACTTCAAGACCGGCGTTCGCTTCTCTGGCGTTACCCAGAACGAGAACGGTGTGGTCGTAACCCTCGAGGACGGCACCACGCTGGACGCCGAGCTCATGCTGGTTGCCGTTGGTCGTGGCCCAAACGCCACCGGCTTCGGCTACGAGGAGCAGGGCGTCACCATGGACCGCGGCTTCGTCATCACTAACGACCGCCTCCAGACCAGCCTGCCTGGCGTTTACGCCGCCGGCGACATCGTTCCTGGACTCCAGTTGGCTCACCGCGGCTTCCAGCAGGGCATCTTCATCGCAGAAGAAATCGCAGGCCTCAACCCTCGCACCATCGACGAGAACAACATCCCTAAGGTGACTTACTGCGAGCCTGAGATTGCATCGGTGGGCCTCACCGAGGCTAAGGCAGCCGAGAAGTTTGGCGCCGAGAACATCTCCACCTACGAGTACAACCTTGGTGGAAACGGCAAGAGCCAGATCCTAGGAACCGCAGGCTTCGTAAAGCTGGTTCGCCAGAACAACGGCCCGGTAGTTGGCGTTCACATGATCGGTTCGCGCGTTGGCGAGCAGATTGGTGAAGCACAACTCATCGTCTCGTGGGAGGCCTACCCTGAGGACGTTGCTGCCCTCATCCACGCCCACCCAACCCAGAACGAGGCCATGGGCGAGGCTCACCTCGCACTGGCCGGCAAGCCGCTGCACGCGCACGCATAAGTTTTTCTCAACAAGGAGTAAATAAAGAATGAGCGAAGTACTGCTTCCAGCACTCGGCGAGAGCGTCACCGAGGGCACTGTTACCCGCTGGCTGAAGAAGGTTGGCGACACCGTAGCCATCGATGAGCCACTCGTAGAGGTTTCCACCGACAAGGTTGACACCGAGATTCCTTCGCCAGTTGCCGGTGTGCTCCAGCAGATCCTGGTAAACGAGGACGAGACCGCCGCAGTTGGCGCAGTTCTAGCAATCGTTGGTGACGGCGCTGCCGCAGCCCCAGTTGCAGCCGCTGCTGTAGTTGAGGCTCCAGCTCCAGTGGCCGCCCCAGTGGTTGAGGCACCTTCTGCCCCAGTTGCCCCAGCTCCTGTCGCTGCTCCAGTTGCTCCTGCTCCTACCTTTGCCGCGCCGGTAGTGGCTCCTGTGGTTGCCGCTCCGGTTGTTGCAACTCCAGTAGTTGCTGCACCAGTTGTTGCTGCACCAGCAGCCAGCAACAGCGACGCCAGCTACGTGACCCCACTGGTTCGCAAGCTTGCCAACGAGACCGGCGTTGACCTAAACAGCGTTGCCGGCACCGGTGTTGGTGGACGTATCCGCAAGGAAGACGTTCTCGCAGCCGGCAGTGCAGCCCCTGCAGCCCGCTCTGCGGCTCCTGCTGCGGCATTCGTTGCTGAGGTATCGCCACTGCGCGGTACCACCGAGCCAATGTCTCGCCTGCGTAAGGTACTGGCTGAGCGCGCAGTCGCATCGATGGTTTCTACAGCACAGCTCACCACCGTGGTTGAGGTAGACGTCACCAAGATTGCGCAGCTCCGCGCCAAGGTTCAGCCTGCGTTCGTTGCCAAGAATGGTGTCAAGCTCAACTTCATGCCGTTCTTTGCCCTCGCCGCCGCCGAGGCTTTGAAGGCACACCCTAAGCTCAACGCGAGCATCGAGGGCGACAGCGTGGTTTACCACGGCACCGAGAACATCTCGTTCGCCGTTGACACCGAGCGCGGTCTGCTGACTCCGGTCATTCGCGACGCATCGACCCTGAACATCTCCCAGCTGGCTCAGACCATCGCCGATAAGGCCGAGCGCGTACGCAGCAACAAGCTGACTCCGGACGAGCTCCAGGGCGGAACCTTCACCCTGACCAACACCGGTTCGCGCGGCGCGCTGTTCGACACCCCAGTGGTATTCCTGCCACAGGTTGCCATCCTGGGAACCGGTGTCGTTAGCAAGCGACCTGCAGTAGTCACCGATGCGGACGGCAACGAGTCGATTGGTATCCGCAGCATGGTTTACCTAGCACTCAGCTACGACCACCGTTTGGTTGACGGTGCCGATGCAAGTCGCTTCCTGGTTGACGTAAAGAAGCGCCTCGAGGATGCAAACTTCGACGCCAATCTTGGTCTCTAGTTCGAACTAAGTAGAGAGCGCGATCCCGATGGGGTCGCGCTTTTTATTTGCCATTGGCCATTTTGTAGGCTGAAACGCAAGGTCATGGTCTTCTTCTCTAGGCCGCAGTCCAACACGATTACCTGCTGGCGTTCACCACCGATAGTGATGTCTCTGGTGACTAACATCGACTGCAATCCGGGCTCCACGGGAACCTCAGGGACTAGCGCGAGGCAAGTCTTCACGGCGGCTTTTAGACGCTTGCGAGCCCCTGATGGCAGAGCGGCCATTGCCTGCTGTTTGCTGAGCGTCACAGGCTGCGAGACCGAATGCAAAACAGTTGCCACCCGGTAACCCTTCCAGGCAACAACTGCAACTACTACTACAGCAATCAGGGCCAGCGAACGCCGACTCAGGCCCAATCTTTTGCTCGTCTCTCTCGTGCGCCTTCCAGATCCCATGTCAAGACGATGCCTAGCCTGTCGGTTTCGCGCCGCGGAGTTTGGTGTGCCATCCGTGAAGCCAGCGTTGAACACAAACTCCCCGGGCCTAGCGGCCACTTCACCCACCGCAAACTTTCTATCACCGATGCGCTGCAACTCCACCGGCTCGCCGCGCTGCCAAGCTGCATGCAGTTCTTGATGGACTCTATTTAGTGACGATGTCTTCATGGCCCCTCCGCCAGTTGTTTGGTCTCCAACATCTTGCCAACTGGGGAAGATATCGGGATTTGACCCTGTTGATAACTTGTGAAAGTTAGAATTATGCAATGACCGAATTCCTAATCGCCGGCCTTGCGCCGAACTTCGTGTCATACGACGACGGCCTGAGCCTTCAGTACCAAATCCACTCCGAAGTAGCTACCGGAGCACGTGAAGCTACCGTGATTTTGCTCGAACACGACCCGGTTTACACCGCTGGAAAGCGCACCGAAGGTGAAGAACTTCCCCAAGATGGAACACCGGTAGTCGAAACTAACCGCGGCGGAAAAATCACCTGGCACGGCCCGGGCCAGCTGGTTGGGTATCCAATCATGCAGCTCCCCCGACCTATCGACGTTGTTGGATACGTGCGATGGTTAGAACAGGTACTGATTGACACCATCGCAGACTTCGGGCTCTACACAGAGCGCGTCGAGGGACGCAGCGGTGTTTGGGCGCCTCAACCAGACGGAAATCACGTCAAGGTTGCCGCCATCGGGATCCGAGTTTCCGAGCACACCACGATGCACGGATTTGCCCTCAACTGCAATAACTCCTTGCAGCCTTACGAGACCATCATCGCCTGCGGCATCAAAGACGCTGGCACATCGACGCTGAGCATTCTGCTCGGCAAGGAAATTACTCCGGCAATGGCTGCCGAACAGGTGCAAAAACATCTGGGAGAGATCTACAAGGTGAATCTATGACCGAGACCCCGAAGAAGCTTTTACGCATTGAGGTTCGCAACGCCGAAACCCCGATCGAGAAAAAGCCTGAGTGGATCAAGACTCGCGCCAAGATGGGCCCGGAGTACACCGCTCTCCAGTCACTGGTTAAGGGCGAAAACCTACACACCGTCTGTCAGGAGGCAGGCTGTCCCAACATCTTCGAGTGCTGGGAAGACCGCGAGGCGACCTTCCTCATCGGAGGCTCACAGTGCACCCGCCGTTGCGATTTCTGCCAGATTAATACTGGAAAGCCCGATGCCTTTGACTCGGATGAACCACGCCGAGTGGGTGAATCAGTAGCCAAGATGGAACTGCGCTACGCCACCGTTACCGGCGTTGCCCGCGACGACCTCGAGGACGAAGGAGCATGGCTCTATGCCGAAACCATTCGTCAGATCCATCAGCAATCCACCGGCACCGGTGTTGAGATTCTGGTTCCAGATTTCAGTGGCAAGCCTGAACTGTTGCAGCAGGTATTCGATGCCAAACCGCAGGTATTCGCGCACAACCTTGAGACCGTCCCTCGCATCTTCAAGCAGATTCGGCCCGCCTTCCGTTACGAGCGCTCGCTCGACGTGATTACTCAAGCGCGCGACGCCGGAATGGTGACCAAGTCAAACCTGATTCTGGGCATGGGCGAGACCATAGACGAGATTCGCGAGGCCCTTCGGGATCTTCGTGACGCCGGCACCGACATCATCACCATCACCCAGTACCTGCGCCCATCGGTGCGCCACCACCCGGTCTCGCGCTGGGTGAAGCCCGAGGAGTTTGTAGCCCTAAAGGCCGAGGCAGAAGACATGGGTTACCTGGGTGTTCTAAGCGGACCACTGGTTAGGTCTTCTTACCGTGCCGGACGTCTCTGGGCGCAGAGCATGCAGGCCAAGGGGCACGCCATTCCCGACAACCTGAAACACCTCGCCGACACGGCGCTTGGCTTCTCTCAGGCGGTCTAGCCGATAGGCTTAAACAATGGCTAAAAACAACGCAAACCCGGGTCGTTTTTCCCAGATCTGGCAGATTTGGAAGCTGACCGCGGAGACCGATAAGAAGGCCCTCCCCATCGCTATTTCGGGTGGTGTTGGCGCGCTATTGCTGGCCATTCTGCTCGGGTTCATCGGTGGTGGAAGCACACTTGGTCTCATCATCTGGTCCGTGCTTGGTGTAGTTGCAGCTGCTGTTACCTTCAGTGCTTTGTTGAGCCGCCGTGCTGAGGCAGTTGCCTTCAACCGAATTTCGGGTCAGCCTGGCGCAGTTGGAGCCATCTTGGGAACTGTTCTTAAGCGCGGTTGGAGTGGCTCTGAGGAGCCTGTAGCCGTCAACCCTCGCAGCCAAGACCTTATTTACCGCCTATCCGGTCGCGGTGGAATCGTCATCATCGCTGAGGGACACCGAAGCTCGGTTTCGCGTCTGGTTGAGGAGGAGAAGCGCCGCCTCTCTAAGATTGCCGCAGGCGTACCAACTACCGTGCTCTGGGTATGCAATGACGAGCACTCCATCAGCCTGAAGGACATCCGGCCAGCCGTGTTCAAACTTAAGCGCGTGGTTCGCACCGGTGAGCTGGGCGAAATCAACAAGCGTCTAAGCACCATGCGTCTAAACGTTCCAGTGCCTAAGGGAATTGACCCAACCAAGGTGCGCGGAATGTCCAAGCCACGCTAACCGCCAGAAGTTCATGATTGAGGCCGCCTCCGGGCGGCCTCTTTCTATCTCCGTACCTGAGCGCTATCTCCGAACCAAAACGGTCTTGGCTGCCTTGTCGTGCAGTCCCCTGCTGTCGGCATCCCATACCGCTACCGGAATTACCAGACAGATAAGAAGTGCACGCACCAGAGACTGCCAAGGCGTTAGCCGTTTGCCCGTTAGCGAACCAACTCTGAGGCCGGCAATCAAATGCCCCACCGATGCCCCCAGTGCCCAAACCCCAATCCACTGCATTATCGCGAAAATCCCAAGTGTCGCCGTGGAATCATCGGTGAAGAAAGCGTGGGATATGAGCAAAGCGATGGCCCAGTCAAGGCAGATGGCAAGGATGCGGCGGGGCATTTTTGCGAGCGATCCGGAACCCGACTGGGGCAGACCGAGTCTCATACCGGCCCAGGTCTGGTGGTTTGAAGTCATTTCATAAGCCTAAAGCCAGAAAACGAAGTGATATTTTTACATTCCCGAAACATTTCGCAGGGCATTTGGCAGGCAAACGCGAAGTAAACTTGTCCTAGGCGTAATGGCTCGCCTGATTCCCCAATCCAACTTTGAAGGGATTTCCCCTATGTTCAAGACCGCCTCAGAGGTAGTCAAGTTCATCAAGGACAACGACGTTAAGTTCCTCGATGTTCGCTTCACTGACCTGCCAGGTGTGCAGCAGCACTTCAACCTACCAGCAAGCATGATTGACGAAGAGTTCTTCGTTGACGGTCAGCTTTTCGATGGTTCGTCGATCCGTGGCTTCGCCTCGATCCACGAGTCGGACATGCAGCTGATTCCTGACGTGACCACTGCCTACGTAGACGCATTCCGCGTTGAGAAGACCCTGAACATGGTCTTCGACATCTACAACCCACGTAATGGCGAGATCTACCACAAGGACCCACGCCAGGTTGCCAAGAAGGCACAGGCTTACCTTGCAACCACCGGCATCGCCGACACCGCATTCTTCGCTCCTGAGGCAGAGTTCTTCATCTTCGATGACGTCCGCTACGAGGTAAAGCAGAACAGCGCATTCCACTTCATCGACAGCTCCGAGGCAGCCTGGAACTCCGGCCGCGTCGAAGAGGGCGGTAACCTCGCCAACAAGACCCCATACAAGGGTGGATACTTCCCTGTATCGCCAGTTGACCAGCACGCCGACATGCGCGACAGCATCGTTCTCGAGCTAGAGGCTGCAGGCCTCGCCGTAGAGCGTAGCCACCACGAGGTTGGTACCGCAGGTCAGGGTGAGATCAACTACAAGTTCGACACCCTCCTTCGCTCGGCTGACGATATCCTGAAGTTCAAGTACATCGTCAAGAACGTTGCACACCAGTACGGCAAGACCGCAACCTTCATGCCAAAGCCACTGTTCGGTGACAACGGTTCGGGCATGCACGTTCACCAGAGCCTGTGGAAGGACGGCAAGCCGTTGTTCTACGACGAGAACGGCTACGGCGGTCTCTCGGACATCGCTCGCTGGTACATCGGTGGAATCCTGAAGCACGCTCCTTCGCTGCTGGCATTCACCAACCCAACCGTAAACAGCTACCACCGCCTGGTTCCAGGCTTCGAGGCGCCAGTAAACCTGGTTTACTCGGCTGGTAACCGTTCGGCTTCTATCCGTATCCCAATGACCGGCACCAACCCGAAGGCCAAGCGCATCGAGTTCCGTGCACCAGACGCATCGAGCAACCCATACCTCGCGTTCGCTGCAATGCTGATGGCTGGTCTGGATGGTATCCAGAACCGCATCGAGCCACACGCTCCTGTTGACAAGGACCTGTACGAGCTTCCAGCCGAAGAGGCAAAGCTCATCCCACAGGTTCCTGGTTCGCTCGGCGAGGTTCTGGTCGCTCTCGAGAACGACCACGAGTACCTGCTCAAGGGCGGCGTATTCACCAAGGAGCTCATCGAGACCTGGATCGACTACAAGCGCGAGAAGGAAATCAAGCCACTGGCACAGCGTCCTCACCCATACGAGTTCGAGCTGTACTACGGCGTCTAAGCTGTCTCCGACAGCGGGCGTCTAAGCTGTCTCCAACAGCCGGCGTTTAGTCGCCTGCGGCAACGGGAGTCTAAGTTCCGAGCCATTGCAAAAGGGCCACACCGAAAGGTGTGGCCCTTTTACTTTGCCCATGGGTAAGCGAACTTAACTTTGGAGGTGGTGTCGAAGTGATGGTTAAGCGAAGAAGATGCACTCAAAAACCTGGCGGGCACGCCGCGTTGCCGCAAGGTAGTCCTGCTCCAGTTGCGTGGCACTGAAGGTTGGGTAGTTAAGAATGCGCGAAATGCCCTCAAGTTGGCGGCGGTCGTGCGGTAATACATCGGTGCGTTTGTTTGCGTAAAGCACCGATGCCGAACGCACGCGTGAAGCCAACACCCACGCGGCCTCTAATACGTTGGCGTCAGGCTCGCTAATCAGACCCTCGGCCGTGCACGCGTGCAGTGCCTCTAGGGTCTTGGGGGTGCGAATTGCCGGATGCTCTCCCCCGTGCTGCAACTGCAAGAGCTGCACCAGCCACTCGACGTCACTTAGCGAACCTCGACCCAACTTCAGGTGGCGGCGCGGGTCTGCACCCTGCGGCAGGCGTTCAGTCTCCACGCGAGCCTTGATTCGACGGATTTCCAGAATGTCCTTCGGATCAACCTTGGCCGGGTAACGGTAGGTGTTGATGAGATCCTCAAAGGCCTCCACCAGCTGGGGCGAACCGGCGATTGCCCTGGCACGAAGTAGCGCCTGAGCCTCCCAGGAATCACTCCAGCGCTGGTAGTAGGCCGCGTAGGAGTCAAGGGAGCGTACGATTGCACCCTTCTTACCCTCTGGCCTTAGATCTAAGTCGAGTTCAAACTCCAGCAGTTGATCGGCAGATATGTCACGCAACTCGGTGACTATGCGTTCTGCTGCTCTCTGAGCCACGTCGGATTCGACGCCCTCTGCAGCCTGGTACACAAACATCACATCGGCATCCGAGCCGAAACCGAGTTCGGCTCCCCCGAAACGCCCCATGGCGATGATTGCAAAGTCAACGGCCGTTGCCAGGCGGTGGCCCTCGATGCGTTCGGCGTTGTTGCTGCGGATTGCCAGGAGAAGTGCGCGCAGGTAGTGCTCGGTTAGGTCGCTAAGTCCACTTGCAACGTCATCAATAGTGAGGACATCCAACACTGCACCCATGGCAATTCGCAAGGTCTCGCGACGGCGAATGTGACGGCAGGCTGCAGCAATGGCATCCACATCGGTGTGCCGCTCGTTGATAGCCACAAATTCGGTTTCGAGTTCCGCGGCGTTCATCGGCTTCAGGTCGTCTAGGTCCTCGAACCAGGCCGCAGCCTCAGGGATACGCTCGAAAAGCTCGGTGGCTAGGCGTGAGTTTGAGAGCACCTCGGTCATCCGCTCGGCAGCGCCGCTGGCGTCCCGAAGCATGCGCAGGTACCACGGAGACTCGCCGAGGGCCTCAGACAGCCGCCTGAAGGCGAGCAGAGCCGCGTCTGGATCAGTTCCGCGGGCAAACCACTCGATTAAAACTGGTAGCAACTGCTTCTGAATGGCCGCACGGCGACTCAGGCCACTTGTGAGTGCACGGATGTGAGTGAGCGCGCTCGGTGGATCGATAAAGCCGATGGCCCCCAGACGATCCGCCGCCTGCTCATCGGTGATAGTGAAACTGGTGTCATCCAGCTTCGCAACCGCTGCCAGAAGCGGGCGGAAAAAGATTCTCTGGTGCAGACCTCGAACCTCGGTTTTTGTGCGTTCCCAGGTCTCCAAGAGGGAGTCTGCGTTCCAGCGTGGGTTGAGTGACCTGGCAATACAGCGGAGTGCCTCAGGGTCGGTTGGCATCAGATGGGTGCGACGAAGTTCGCTCAGCTGGATTCGATGTTCAAGCGCGCGAAGAAATCGATAAGAGTCGGCAAAGGTTTGGGCCTCGGCTCGGCCGATGTACCCAGCGTCGCGCAGTGCGGTGATGGCTGAGATTGTGTCGCGCTGGCGGACCGTGGCATCGGTGCGGCCGTGAACCAACTGAAGCAACTGCACTGTGAATTCCACGTCACGCAAGCCGCCCGGGCCAAGTTTTATCTGGCGGTCAACCTCATGGCTTGGAATGTGTTCGAGGACTCGCTGGCGCATCTTCTGAACTGACTCAACGAAGTTTTCACGCTTGGTGCTCTCCCAGACCAGGGGGTTCAGAGCAGCCACATAGGCGTCGCCAAGCTCGCGGTTACCGGCCAGCGGACGAGCCTTCAGGAGGGCCTGAAACTCCCAAGATTCAGCCCATCGCTCATAGTAGGCAACATGGGACTCCAAAGTTCTAACCAGTGCCCCGGATTTGCCCTCCGGACGCAGATTTGGATCAACCTGCCAGAGCGGCGGCTCGCTGCTGGTCGCATCCATGGCTCTCATCATTCGGTTGGCCAATTTGGTTGCCACTTCGATGGCCCTGTGGTTGTCAAGGCTCTCGTTAGCCGGGCCTGCAACGTAGATGACATCCACGTCAGAGATGTAGTTGAGCTCGCGGGCGCCACATTTTCCCATTGCGATAACCGAGAAGTTGGTGGCCGCCACTTCGTGCGGCTCAAAGACGCCAAACTCGCGGCTATAGGTGAGCTCAGCCCGACCAATATCGATTCCGGCTTCGATAGCCGCACCGGCGGCATCCGCGAGACCGGCGGCAACCTGTTGCAAGACACTCCATGGGGTCTCGGCCGTCAGGTCAAAAATAGCCAGACGTACAACCTCGGCACGGTAGGCCTGACGCACGGCATTCCAACACGACGCCGAGTCGAAAGGCACATCTGGATTCTTCTGCCGGTCGCTGATCGCAGAAGCCAGAACCGGGGCTAGGGCCTTCCGAACTCGATCCGTCATGACGGCCTGATCGTCGAGTGCCGTTATTGCCTTTTCAAACAACGCCAACTGCGCTGGGTGGCGGCGCAAAAAGTCAACCAGGGCACTCGAAGCTCCCAGAACGAGGCACAACCGATCGGCTGAGTCGTTCCTTTTGAGTAACGCTTTCAGCGCCTTGGCATCGGTGTCAGCCAACCAAAGGAGCGCATTTAGCGCCTGATCCGGGTTGCCCGCCTTGGCCAACGATGCAAGAGCAACGCGCCCGCCATCACCAACCTTGGAAACCAGTTGATCCAGTTTGGTTATGGTTGCATCAAGGTCGGTGAAACCAAGCCTGGCCAGCTCGCTGAGCGAACCGGCCCCGCGTGCGGTAGCCACTGGCTAACTCCTAAAGGGTGCCGAGGTTCTGCTGAAGTTCGAAGGTGGTGACCTGACGGCGGAAGTCGCTCCACTCGCGGCGCTTGTTGGCAAGCACGTACGAGTAAACCTCTTCGCCAAGAGTTTCGGCGGCTAGCTCGCTCTCCTCGAGCTTGCGAACCGCATGGTCTAGGCTCTGTGGCAGCGGCTGGATACCCATGGCACGGCGCTCGGCCTCGCTCAGGTCCCAAACGTTGTCTTCAGTCTCTGGAGGCAAGACGTACTCCTCCTCGATGCCCTTCAGACCAGCACTGAGCAGCAGCGCGTAGGCCAGGTAGGGGTTTGCCGCGCTGTCGATAGCGCGGTACTCGATGCGAGTGGACTGACCCTTGTTTGGCTTGTAAAGCGGCACACGGATGAGTGCCGAACGGTTGTTGTGGCCCCAGCAGACGAACGAAGGAGCCTCGCCGCCACCCCACAGGCGCTTGTAGGAGTTCACGTACTGGTTGGTGACCGCGGTGATTTCCGATGCGTGGCGCAGGAGTCCGGCGATGAAGTGCTTGGCGGTCTTGCTCAGGTGGTAGGGGTCGCTCGGGTTGTAGAAGGCGTTGGTGTCGCCCTCAAACAGGCTCATGTGGGTGTGCATGCCGGAACCCGGGTGTTCGGTGAACGGCTTTGGCATGAAGGTGGCGTAAACGCCCTGCTCGATTGCAACTTCCTTGATTACGGTGCGGAAGGTCATGATGTTGTCCGCCATAGTCAAGGCGTCAGCGTAACGCAGGTCGATCTCGTTCTGGCCTGGTCCGCCCTCGTGGTGCGAGAACTCCACAGAGATGCCAAGCTGCTCCAACATCGAAACTGCGCGACGACGGAAGTCGTGTGCGGTTCCGCCAGGAACGTTGTCGAAGTAGCCCGCCTGGTCAACTGGAACCGGACCACCGTTGAGGTAGTCGGCGCTCTTGAGCAGGTAGAACTCGATCTCAGGGTGAATGTAGAACGAGAAGCCCATTTCGCTGGCCTTGTTCAAGGCGCGGCGCAGCACGTTGCGCGGGTCGGCGGCGGCTGGCTGACCATCCGGAGTCAGGATGTCACAGAACATGCGAGCGGTTGGGTCAATTTCCCCGCGCCAAGGCAAGATCTGGAAGGTGGCAGGGTCTGGCATAGCCAGCATGTCGGCCTCGTAGGTGCGAGCGAGGCCCTCGATGGCTGATCCATCGAAACCGAGACCCTCGGCAAAAGCACCCTCGGCTTCGGCCGGGGCTATTGCAACCGACTTCAGAGTTCCGGCAACATCGGTGAACCATAGACGAATGAACTTGACACCGCGCTCTTCAATGGTTCGAAGTACGAAATCGCGCTGCTTATCCATGGGAAAACCTCTCTCAAAAGTCTCTCTATTAGGCTAGTGGCTATGGCTCCAATTCGGTTGGCGATGGTTCAGACAAATCCCGTGGTTGGGGCTATTTCCGCCAATCTCGATGAGATTTTTGCTCAGGTACGGTTGGCGGCCGCTGAAGGCGCCAAAGTCGTGGTTTTCGGCGAAATGTCCGCCACCGGTTATCCCATCGAAGACCTCGCCCAGCGAGAGAGTTTTGTGGTTGCCGCCGAGACCGCCGTCGCGGCTTTTTCCGCACGTCTCGCCGATGCAGGGCTAGGCGATCTCTATGTTTTGATTGGGCATCCGGCCCTGGCATCCGAGTCAAACGGCTGGGCGATTGCGCAAAATAGCGCGAGCGTACTTCACGACGGCAAGGTGATTGGGCGTTACGCCAAACATCACCTGCCTAACTACTCGGTCTTTGATGAATACCGCGTCTTTGTCCCCGGCACCGATGCCCTGACTTTTGAGGTTGACGGGACCCGATTCGGTGTCCTGATATGCGAGGACATCTGGCAGTCCGGCGGTCCGGTTGCCATGCTACGCGATGCCGGAATCGATGCAGCCCTGGTGTTGAATGGCTCGCCGTTTGAGTTGGGTAAGCAGGCCACCCGCGAGGGACTCGTTACCAATCTGGCGAAAGACCTGAATGCAACAGTGGTCTATGTGAACCTTTGCGGCGGGCAGGACGACCTCGTCTTCGACGGTGCCAGCCTGGCCGCAACGCCTGACGGCAAGGTCGTGGCTCGCGCCCGCGCCTTCGATCCAGATCGCCTAGTACTCGAACTTGCTGGCAACAGCGTCTCGAAGGTGGCGGGCAGCCACCACCCAGAGGCCACAGATCTCGCCCTGGTCTGGCGTGCGCTAGAAATTGGTCTGCGTGACTACGTGAACAAGAACGGGTTCCCATCGGTAATCCTTGGCCTCTCCGGAGGAATCGACTCGGCCGTCTGCGCCGCACTCGCGGTGGATGCTCTCGGCCCTGACCGCGTATTCGGAGTTTCGCTTCCGTCCCGCTATTCCTCCGACCACAGCAAATCGGATGCCTTCGACCTGGCAGCGCGGCTAGGTATGGAAATCCGCACCGAGGCCATCGGTGACATGGTTCAGGTTGCCGAGGAACAGTTGAAGCTCACGGATCTGTCCGCCGAGAACCTTCAGGCGCGAATCCGCGGACTGATCCTAATGTCACTCTCAAACTCCGAGGGTCACCTGACTCTGACCACTGGAAACAAGACCGAACTCGCAGTTGGATACAGCACGATATACGGCGACTCGGTAGGTGGATACGCACCAATCAAGGATGTGGCCAAGACCATGGTCTGGGAGCTCGCCAAGTGGCGAAACTCAGTTGCCGAAGTGATGGGCCAGGTGGGGCCAATTCCAGAGAACTCGATTTCCAAGCCGCCTTCGGCCGAGCTTCGACCAGGTCAGCTCGATCAGGACTCACTGCCCGAGTACGACCTACTCGATGCCTTGCTCGAGAAGTACATTGATGAACGAATGGGACGCACCGAGATTGTTGCTGCCGGTTTCGACCCGGCAGTAGTCGACCGGGTAATCACCCTGGTTGACCGAGCCGAGTGGAAGCGCCGGCAAGGTGCGATTGGCCCCAAAATTACCGGAATGGCCTTCGGTCGGGACCGTCGCCACCCAATCACCAATCGCTACCGCGAAATCTAAATAACCTCGGGCTTGTTAGCCTTTAACGTGGCCTTTCACCGGCCTTGAACGAAAGAGAAACCCAATGGCAGCAGATCGCCTAATCTCCAGCGGCTCACCTTACGAGCCAATCATCGGCTACTCGCGAGCAACCGTTTGCGGCGAATACGTACACGTTTCGGGTTCCACCGCGACTGTTGGCGGAGTTCTGCAGCACGAAGGCGACGCCTACGGCCAGGCCAAGGTGGCACTCGAGACCGTGATTGCCGGTGCTCTGGCTGAAGTTGGTTACACCCTGGCCGACGTGGTTCGCACCCGCGTTTACTGCACCGATGCCGCCGCCATGGACGGAGCCTCGAAGGCACACGGTGAAATTTTTGGTGAGATTCGCCCGGCCGCTACCATGCTCGCCGGCCTGCAGTTTGTGAACCCAGCCATGCTGGTTGAGATTGAAGTGGACGCCTGGAAGCGCAGCTAATGGAGCTGACCCCCAAGCTGGTTCGCACCGCCTCTCTGGCGGCCTTTAAGGGCGCCGGGGAGCGGTTCTCCTGCCTGACCTCTTATGACAGCATCACCGCTGGAATCTTTGACGAGGCCGGCATAGAAGTGCTACTGGTGGGTGACTCTGCAGCGGACAATGCCCTGGGTTACAAGGACACCCTGCCAATCACAGTTGACGAAATGATTCCTTTTGGTCGCGCGGTAGCAAGCGCTGCCAAACGCGCGCTGGTAGTGGTTGACATGCCGTTTGGGTCCTACGAGGCTGGCCCTGAGCTGGCCCTGGCTAACGCGGTGCGCATCATGAAATCTACTGGTGCTGCGGCCGTGAAACTTGAGGGTGGGGAGCGCTCGGTAGCTCAAATCAAGGCTCTCACCGATGCCGGCATCCCGGTGATGGGCCACATCGGATTCACTCCTCAAAGCGTAAATAACCTAGGTGGCTTCAAGGTTCAAGGGCGTGGTGACGGCGCAGCGCAGCTCCGTGCTGATGCTCTGGCAGTCCAAGCCGCAGGTGCTTTTGCCGTGGTAATGGAAATGGTTCCAGCGCAAATTGCCGCGGAGATCACCGCAGAACTTGCCATCCCAACCATCGGCATTGGCGCGGGTGCAGGCTGCGACGGTCAGATTTTGGTTTGGACCGACTTTGCTGGGCTTAACGCACGTAAACCCGCCAAGTTCGTGAAGCAGTTCGCAAACCTGCGCCAGGATTTGCTGGCCGCGGCTAGGGAGTATCGCTCCGAGGTAGCCTCAGGCAGTTTCCCTGCCCAGACAAACGAGTTCGACTAACCCTAGGGGCTAGTTCCCTTTTGCGTCGTCCGCCTCCCAGGCCTTTGAACGTTCCCTGAGCAAAATTGGCGCCATTTCGGCATCGGCTTTGGTGGCGAAAGGACCCACCCGGTAAACAGCCGCAGACTTCAACCCTTGCTCAGCGCGAAGCTTCTTGAGGTTGTACCACCAGGCTTTTGCCGGGTCTAGGTCGCCGGTCTCGGCGTGTGCTTCGGAACTGGAATCGGTCACGTCAAATAGACTAATCCCATGCCTAGGAACCCCAGCACTGGAACACTCGTTCCGGGGCGCATCAGCCCAATCCGTGCGGTTCCAGCGAGCATCCCGCGTCCAGAATATGTGGGCAAGAAAGCGCCGGCCAAATACACCGGTAGCTACGTGCAAAACCCAATCCAAATAGCCAAGATCAGGGCCGCTGGCAAGATTGCCGCCGAGGCGATTCAGCACGTGGGCAGGTTTGTCCAACCGGGCGTTACAACCGATGAGCTTGATCGCATTGGTCATGAGTTTCTGATTGCGGCGGGAGCCTATCCAAGCACCTTGGGTTACCGCGGATACCCCAAATCACTCTGCTCTTCGGTCAACGAGGTCATTTGCCACGGCATTCCAGACGACACCGTGCTGCAATCCGGGGACATAGTCAACATTGACATCACCGCCTACAAGGACGGGTACCACGGTGACTCTAATGTCACCTTCCTGGTGGGCGATGTCTCGCAGGAAGTGAAAGACCTGGTCGACCGCACCAAGATAGCTCTAGATCGCGCCATCGCATCGGTGGCACCAGGCCGCCAAGTGAATATCATTGGCAGAACCATCGAGGCCTATGCCAAGCGATTCAACTATGGAGTTGTTCGCGATTTCACCGGACACGGCATCGGTGAGGCCTTCCACTCTGGGCTCATCATTCCCCACTATGACTCCGCTCCCCTGTACTCCGATGTGATGGAGGTGGGAATGGTTTTCACCATCGAACCTATGCTCACTCTCGGTACTCACAAGTGGGAGATGTGGAAGGACGACTGGACCGTCACCACGGCGGACAAGAGCATCACGGCTCAGTTTGAGCACACGCTAGTTGTAACTGAAACTGGCGCAGAGATTTTAACCCTCCCCTAGTAATCAGCAGCAAAGGTAGAAATGGCTCGTAAGGCAATCGGCATTGACATCGGCGGTACCGGCATCAAAGGTGCCCTGGTGGATGTGCGCAAGGGTGAACTGCTGAGCGAGCGTGTGAAGTTCGCCACACCTGAAGGCGGTAGGCCAGAGGATATCGCGGAGGTTGTCAAAAAGATCATCGCCACCTTGCCTGGAGTGAGCCGAGGAATGGCCGTTGGGATCTGCTTCCCTGCCGTGGTGCAGCACGGTCGCACCATGTCGGCCGCCAACGTATCCAAGGAGTGGATTGGCTTCGACGCCGATGCCCACTTTGAGCGAGTGCTTGGTCGGAGCGTGCACGTCTTGAACGACGCCGATGCCGCCGGTGTTGCCGAAATGCGCTTTGGTGCAGGGCGCCGCCGCCGTGGCCTAGTCATGATGACAACTCTGGGCACCGGTATTGGAACCGCACTTTTCATGGATGGCAAGCTAGTGCCAAACGCCGAACTGGGCCACCTTGAGATTGGCGGGGTGGACTATGAGACCAAAGCCAGCTTTGCTGCTAAAGAACGCGAAAACTTGGACTGGGAGTCCTGGTCGGCCCGCCTTCAGACCTACTACGGCACCTTAGAACGCCTGTTCTCGCCAGACCTCATCATTGTTGGCGGTGGCGTTAGCAAGAACCACCAGGAGTTCTTGCCAAAGCTAAAGCTAGCTGCAGAGATTGTTCCAGCCCAGAAGCGAAACAACGCCGGCATTCTGGGTGCGGCTTGGGTTGCCGCGGACAAGCACTACGACTAGCAGTTCACTGCTCCAGTGGCTATTACGGCACAGGATTAAGTCTGGCTGGGCCCACCGATACGCCGGGTTCTGTCGTGGACGATCATCTATCTAGAGCGCATGTCACCATGCGCCTCAAGCAACCTACCCGAGAGCTCAGCTAGCCGCTTCAGCGCTCTCTATCTGGTCTTGCTCCAAGCGAGGTTTACCTAGCCGACCCTGTTGCCAGGGCCGCTGGTGGTCTCTTACACCACCGTTTCACCCTTACCGCACCGAGGTGCGGCGGTCTGCTTTCTGTTGCACTTTCTTGCGAGTTGCCTCGAGTGGGTGTTACCCACCGCTTCGCTATTTGGAGCCCGGACGTTCCTCGTCGGTTTTCACCGCCGCGATCGCCTAGTCGACCCAACCAGACTTAACAGCCTACCCGCAGGCCTTGAAGGCCGAAAGGCTAGTTCTCAGCCAAGTGGTGAGTGGCGTTTACGCTGATGATCTCGGCGGCCTCATTTCCCCAGAGGCGAAGCACTGAGATTGAGCAGGGCGAAACCTGCGGCCGCCAATAACCGGCTATGTCGGCATCGAAAGCTGCCCGCAAGAACCCGCGGATGGGCATAACGTGTGCCACCACAACCACCGTCTGACCCGGAAAGCGCTCGAGAATCTGATTCTTGGCAACACGGATCCGATCATCAAAAACGCGCAGAGACTCTCCACCCGGTGGGGCAACCTCCCAAGAACCGCGCCAGGCTTCCCAGAGTTCAGGGTCCTGTGCCTTGGCCTCATCATTAGTTAGTCCGTCCCATGATCCGAACGAAATCTCTCTGATGCCTTCGTGAACAAGCGGGTCAAGTGCCAGGGCCGCACCGATGCGCTCCGCGGTTCCGCGGGTGCGGGCCATCGGTGAGGTGACGATTGCCGAGATTGGTGGGAGGTGCGCCCAAACGCCACTATTTCCAACTTTTGCCAGCTCTCTGGCCGCTGCGGCTGCATCCCGCTCCCCCGCATCGGACAACTCTGGATCATCGCCCGTACCGCCTGAAATGCGCTTGCTCTCGGTGAGCACCGTGCGACCGTGTCGCACCAGAATGACAGTGGTTAGCGGCTTGGTCACGCCACCTGGAGCACGAACGGAAGATGGGAGTTCGGTGTTGAACTCAACCACCGATGCCACTGGCGAGGTCTCCTGGGCTGTCGGGGTCGAGTCCGCGTGCAGAATCTCGGTTCGCTTGGAGTCCATCGCCTTGTTGGCGAGGGCATCGGCTCGACTATTTTGTTCGCGTGGAATCCAGGTCCACTTGACACTGTGGCCACCCAGTTGCTGGTGCACCTTGATTGCCAAAGCCTGCATGTCCGGGTGCTTAATTTTCCAAGCGCCAGACATCTGCTCGATGACCAGCTTGGAGTCCATTCGGACCTCCAGGTGACACTGCGGGTCCAGCGCCAAGGCCTCCGAGACTCCTGCCAAAAGAGCCCGGTACTCGGCTACGTTGTTAGTGGCAGTGCCAATGTACTCACTGATCTCAACCAGAATCTCACCGGTTCCCCGGTTGATGACCACGGCACCAGATCCGCTGATACCGGGGTTTCCTCGTGAGCCTCCGTCGGCCTCGATGATTAGGTTTAGCGACATTAGCGAACCAGGATTGCCGAACAGTCTGGGCAAAACACCAGCTGATCGATTGGCGCCTTAATGATGCCGGCCAAATTTGTGGCGCTGATGCTCATGCGGCAGGCACCACACTCGGAGTGAATGACGCGGCCAATCGGAACGGCGCGCTTGCGCTTGGTCTCAAACAGCTCAACCAAGTCGGCTGGAAGACGTCCCGCCAGTTGCATACGATCGGCTTGTGCCAGTTCTATTCCAGACACCAGGCGAGACTTCTCACGGTTGAGCGACTCAATAACGTTGCGTAGTTCAGCCTCAATTGCAGACCGGCGAGCGGTGATCTGGGACAGTGTGTGATTTGCCTGCTCTAGGCCTTCCATGATTTCGAGCTCCTGGTCCTCGAGCTCTTGCTTGCGGCGCTCAAGTGTCTTGATCTCGTGCTGAAGCCCCTGGGCATCCTTTACCACCGAGGTGGTGCGAAGGCTGGCGACATCCTTTGCCATTCGCTTGTCTACCAGCTCAACATCGGACTCCAGGCGCTTTAGGTCGAGTTTTAGACCGTCGATCACGTTATTGGCGCTTACGAATTCACCACTTGTGGCCTTTAGTTCGGCCTGCAACTTGACGTAAGTTTCGTCCTGCCCCAGCTGCTCGGCCTCTGTTCGCGACTTCAGAATGAGCTGATCCAGAGCATTCAGCTCGAGCAGGTCCTGTAACTGGTTTGGTGTTGCGTTCACGCAGAGTCCTTTTGAGTTTGATTGTGGGGTGGTCGTTATTGCGTGACCACGAAGTCCCAGGGATCGGTTCTAAGGTCGCAGACCTCAAAACTTACCTCGGGATAAATTCTACGCAACTGTTCGGCTGCAACCTCCAACCAGAGGACTTCACTCGCCCAGTGCGAAACATCTATTATGGCCATCTGGTTGCCATTCCCAGCCAGCAGCGATGCCTCACGAGCATCTTGCACCACATGGTGGCGTAAGTCTGCAGTTACGTAAACATCTGCGCCTGCTGCTCTGGCAGCCTCGATGAATGAGTCTCCCGCTCCGCCACAGACAGCCACCCGCTCAACCACCTGGTTGTAGTCTCCGGCTACCCGCACTCCTGTTGCTGTGTGCGGCAAGGCTCTAGCCACAGTAGCTGCAAACATTCCCAGCGTTGTGGCATCGGTGAGGCCACCGATTCGACCGGTTCCAACTTCACCCGTGCCCACAAGAGGAATCGAATCCATCAAACCCAACCGACGAGCCAAAACGTCGGAAACTCCGTCAGCCACAACATCGGCGTTGGTGTGGGCGGCGTAGATTGCCAGGCTGGCTCGAATAGCCTTTGCCAATACGGCGCCCTTTGGCTGATCCTCGGCCAAGTACTTAACGCCGCGCATGAGGTAAGGGTGGTGCGCCAAAAGGAGGTCGGCCTTCGCCTCAATGGCCGAGGCCACCACTGCATCGGTGACATCAACCGAAAGCATTACCCGCTGAACTTCTTTAGCGGGCGAACCAGCTTGAAGACCAGGGGTGTCCCACTCCTCGGCATTGGAAAGCGGCCAAAGTCTCTCGAGGCCAGCAACTAGTTCGGTCAGTTGAACCATTAGAGATCGCCCAAGACGTTGATTAGGTCCTTGTGACGATTTGCTAGGGCTTGCCCTTCAGCTTCCTGCTGACGGATTGATCCAACCGTGAACAGCGGTGCGATCACACCGATGGCGAAAGCAATCCATACCCCAGTATCGGCTTGCAATCCGGTTGCGGAATACCCGAGAGGGTGCGCAAGGTAGCCAAGCCACGTGAAGCCGGGCACCAAAGACTCAACAAAGCCGAGGCCAACCGCGGTGGCCAGCAGCCAACCGGTCAGGTTCACGACCCGGACTCGGCCGTAGAAGCCATAGTCACGCAGCAAGGAAACCTCGTGATACTCATCACGTCGGAGCACGGTGTCTACTCCGTAGGTTGCTAGCCAGGCTATGACTGGCACTCCGGCCACCGGCAGAAGCGACTCAACGGCGGGACCTAGGTCAGCAGGGTCAACAAAGAGCCACATACTGACGGTTCCTGCAGCCACGATGATGAGGGAGCCAACCACGACCCACCAGCGGGTTCCCACAAGGCCGAAGCCTGAGTACGAGTCTGCGATTCTCCGGATCTGGTGCGAGAGAGCGGCAATGGCCGCCAAAACGAAGAGAACTCCGAGGATCTGCATCACCACTGGCGACCAAACCACATTGGCGAAGGTGAAACCAGCCCAGACCGCAATGGTTCCAATTATTGAATGGCTGAGCAGGCCGGTCGCCAGCAACTTGGCTGGGTGCAGATCTGACGCCAACTGAGGGGTTTCGTCAGCTGCGCTAGTTCCCCAAATGATAGAAATCACAATTAAAAGCACCGATGCCAGGGCTAGCGCCTGCTGGGAATTAACCGCGCCTAGTTCGAGTACTTTCGGCGAACTGAAGATTCCGATGCCGAGTACTACCGCGATCCAAACAACTGAAACGTAGGCCACTGTGCGGGTCATCAGCAAACGACGCGCCCCATCGAAAACAGTCGCCGAGGCGGCCAACAACAGAAGGCCCGCAAGCAAGGCGTATTCAATGCGCAGGCCAAAGACCAGGCCAGGCAGCGATGGGTAGAAGAAATGGACTCCGGTGACGATAAATGCGCTTGCAAGGCTAGTGGCCGCGTAACCCGCGACAGTCACAACTGCCAGGGGAATGGCGGCGGCCCGCACTCCGAAGGCAGCTCGCGAAAGCGTGGCCTGAGGCTGCCCTCCCCGCTTTGCCGAGAGCGCAGCAGTGCCGAATCCAAAGCCAGTTACCGCCAATGCGCCAAAAGCTCCAACGAGCACCGTTGCCAGACTGAAGTGCATAGTCGAGGTTAGCCAGCCAGCCGCAATCAAGAAAAGTAGGTTGCCAGTTCCGTTCCAGGTGGCAATCAACTTACCGAGGCCGGTCTTAACCCGTTTTGCCCTGGGGGCAGGCGCCAGCTGTGTGGCATCACCTGTTTGTTCAACCGAGATTGCTTCAGCGGCAACAACTGGCTCGACCAGTGGAATCTCTAGTGACTCGTCTAGCTCTCCGCCAACGGAAAGTATTACGTCGTCAACCAAGTTTGGTTGGGCGTTTGACGTGGTGTCGGCCTGTTCAAAGGCGGTGATTGCTTCCTCCGCGGAAGGAATTTCAAGCGCCGACTCCTGTGCGCTCTCCCACTCCGCTACCGGTGGAAGCGGAGTTTGCTGAGGGGCAACCGGTGTCTCGGAAGTGGCCACAGCCTCTTCGTCTGATTTAGTACTCGAAACCTTTGCCGGATCAATCGGCTGAACCATGGGAGTGACAACTTCAATGCTCTCGGTACTAGGAAGGGGGTTCGAGAAAGTTGGAATGAAGAAGCTGTTGGTATTCGATTCGAGTGGTACCGGGTTGTAGCCCTGGTTGGCAATAGTTGCCTCGGGAACCAGTCGCGGAGTCTCGGTCACTTCTAGCGGAGCAACTGGCTCAAACGAAACCTGCTGACGGTTGGCGAAGAGAGCGTTGAGGCTTCCGGCAATGTCGCCAGCTGGAGTCTGTGAACCAGCCTTGACCTCCGGCTCAACCTGCATCGGAGCGTCAATAATCTGCACAACGTCAGTCAGGCCGAGTTCGGGGTGACTGGAAACCTCCTCGCGAAGATCGCTACTGGCCTCATGACTTTGCGAACGCAGTTCCAGTTGGCGCTGGAGCACCTGCATTCCCTCGAGGGCACCCAGGTTAGCGAGCACGTGCTGGAGCTCATCATCGCTCATCAGACGGCTCTGCCAGTCGTTGGTAGTCATAGCCAAAATGCTAGCGGAGAACGAAGAAACGGCACCCTCCCTAAGGAGAATGCCGTTTCATTTGTGGGCCCTACCGGGCTCGAACCGATGACATCCACGGTGTAAGCGTGGCGCTCTACCAACTGAGCTAAAGGCCCTTGCTGTTTTTCAACAACTCGGACTACTTTAGCGTAATTTTCAGAACTTTGCTTAAAGCGCCGCGATTGCCTTCTGGTAGTCGGCAAATTCACGGGCCTGACCAGGCGAGGTAACGAACTTGGTGGTGAGGACTCCATCCTTGTTGATCACAAAGGTGGCACGGGTGGCCATGCCGTTCTCCTCCAGGAACACGCCGTAGTCCTTGGCAACGGCACCGTGCGGCCAGAAGTCGCTCAAAAGGCTGAACTTATAGCCCTCCTGCTCTGCGAATACGCGCTGAGTGAATTTGCTGTCGCAGCTGATGGCCAGCAGTTCCACGTTTTCGGCTTCAAACATTGCAATGTTGTCGCGCAGCTCGCAGAGTTCGCCGGTGCAGGTGCCGGTGAAGGCAAATGGGAAGAACACCAAAACGACTGCCTTCTGGCCACGGAACGAACTGAGAGTCACACTCTCGCCGTTCTGGTTGCTGAGAGTGAAGTCAGGCGCCTGGTCACCGATGAGCAGAGTCATGTTGGGTTCCTTTCATAAAAACCATTGGGGCTGGTGGCATCGCACCAACAGATACAAGCAAACCAGCAAATGTCGGCATTTGTTTCCGCGTTAGCGAATAAAATCGAGAGGCGGGTTTCACCCAGACCTGCAACAAATCTGGTCTCTCGCTCACAACAGCGATCTTGTAACAGGAATAGAGGACTCGGTGTCGATTAACAACCAAGACGCCTTCGCGGTTAACACCCCGGACATTGACCCACAGGAAACCGCAGAGTGGCTTGAGTCACTCGACGCTGTAGCCCGAGTTCACGGCCGCGGACGCGCCCGCGAGATCATGCTGAACCTGCTGCGTCGCTCACACGACCTTCAACTGAACGTTCCAATCGTTCCAACCACTGATTACATCAATACCATCGCCGTAGAGAATGAACCTGAGTTCCCTGGCGACGAGAAGATGGAACGCACCTACCGCGCATGGATGCGCTGGAACGCTGCGATGCTGGTACACCGTGCCCAGCGCCCAGGCGTGGGTGTTGGCGGACACATCTCTACATTTGCCTCTTCCGCCTCGCTTTACGAGGTTGGTTTCAACCACTTCTTCCGCGGCCAGGACCACGCTTCGGGTGGAGACCAGATCTTCATCCAGGGCCACGCTTCGCCTGGACCATACTCGCGCGCCTTTCTAGAGGGTCGCCTCTCGGCCGAGCAACTGGATGGTTTCCGCCAGGAGAAGTCCCACGCCAACGGCGGACTCTCGTCCTACCCACACCCACGCTTGATGCCAAACTTCTGGCAGTTCCCAACTGTTTCGATGGGAATCGGTCCAATCAACGCCATTTACCAGGCGCAGGCCAACCGCTACCTCGAGGGTCGTGGCCTCAAGCCTGCCACCGACCAGCACGTCTGGGCCTTCTTGGGTGACGGTGAGATGGACGAGGTGGAAAGCCGCGGCGCACTGCAGCTGGCTGCCAACGACAAGCTCGACAACCTGACCTTCGTGGTCAACTGCAACCTGCAGCGCCTCGACGGACCAGTTCGCGGTAACGGAAAGATCATCCAGGAGCTTGAGAGCTTCTTCCGTGGTGCCGGCTGGAACGTAATAAAGGTCATCTGGGGCCGCGAGTGGGACGACCTGCTCGCCAAGGACAACGAGGGCGCACTCGTTGACCTGATGAACAAGACCCCTGATGGCGACTACCAGACCTACAAGACCGAGAACGGTGGGTTCGTCCGCGAGAACTTCTTCGGCCGTGACCCTCGAACTCTTTCGATGGTTGAAAACATGTCTGACGACGAGATTTGGGGCTTGCGCCGCGGTGGTCACGACTACCGCAAGATCTACGCCGCCTACAAGGCCGCCATGGAGCACAAGGGCCAGCCGACTGTGATTCTGGTGAAGACCATCAAGGGCTTCACTCTCGGCCGCAGCTTCGAGGGTCGCAACGCAACGCACCAGATGAAGAAGATGACTCTGGACAACCTCAAGGGTTTCCGCGACGAACTTCACATTCCAATCACCGATGCACAGCTCGAAGACAACCCGTACCAGCCTCCTTACTTCCACCCGGGATTCGATGCGCCGGAAATCCAGTACATGCTCGAGCGTCGTCGCGAACTGGGTGGGTTCATTCCTGAGCGACGCAGCAAGTATGTTGATTTTGCCCTGCCAGAGTCGAAGGTCTACGACGTAGTCAAGGCCGGTTCCGGAAACCAGGAAGTCGCCACCACCATGGCGTTTGTCCGAATCTTCAAGGAGCTGTTGCGCGCTCCGGGCATCGGTGAGCGCATTGTGCCGATCATTCCAGATGAGGCCCGCACCTTTGGTATGGACTCCCTCTTCCCAACCGCCAAGATTTACAACCCGAACGGCCAGCACTACATCTCCGTTGACCGCGAGCTTCTGCTCGCGTACAAGGAGTCTCCAGCAGGCCAGATTCTGCACACCGGCATCAACGAAGCTGGCGCGCTAGCCGGCTTCACGGCGATGGCAACCAGTTACGCCACCCACGGTCAGCCACTGATTCCGTTCTACGTGTTCTACTCGATGTTCGGATTCCAGCGCACGGCAGACGCCATTTGGGCTGCCACTGACCAGCTCTCCCGTGGTTTCATGATTGGCGCTACCGCAGGACGCACAACGCTTACCGGTGAGGGTCTGCAGCACGCCGATGGCCACTCCCCGCTGTTGGCGTCGACCAATACCGGCGTGATTAGCTACGACCCAGCATACGGCTACGAAATTGCCCACATCATCCGTGATGGTATCGAGCGAATGTACGGTGGTCAGCACGTTGACCCGAATGTGATCTACTACATCACCGTTTACAACGAGCCAATGCACCAGCCGGCGGAACCTGCAGATGTCGACGTAGATGGCATCATTCGCGGAATCCACCGTGTCTCCACCAACCACAACGGCGGCCACAAGGCACAGATCCTGGCTTCTGGTGTCGCACTGCCTTGGGCTCACGAAGCCCAGCAGCTGCTCCAGAACGACTGGGGTGTTTCGGCAGACATCTGGTCGGTTACCTCTTGGACCGAACTCCGCCGCGATGGCCTCCGTCGCGATCAGGAGCAGTTCCTCAACCCAGACCAGCAGGTTGGCCCCGCCTATGTGACCAGCAAGCTTTCTGGCTCTGAGGGTCCATTCTTGGCAGTTAGCGACTACATGCACGCAGTTCCAGACCAGATTCGTAACTGGGTCCCAGGTGACTACGCAACCTTGGGTGCAGACGGCTTCGGATTCTCGGACACTCGTGCTGCGGCTCGTCGCTTCTTCAAGATTGACGGCCCATCCATTGTGGTTCGCGTACTCGAGCAGTTGGTTGCCCAGGGCAAGATGGACGCTAGCGCCCCAGCCCAGGCAATCGCTAAGTACAGCCTTCACGATGTGAACGCGGGTACTTCCGGCAACGCCGGTGGCGAGTCCTAAGGAGTAGTCAAATGATCGTTGTCGTTTGCCCCGGTCAGGGCTCACAGACCCCTGGCTTTCTTGCCCCTTGGCTGGAACTGAGTTCTTTCAAGGCAAGCATTGAGGCTCAGCAGGAGGCAAGCGGCATCGATCTGATTGGCCACGGCACAGTCTCCGATGCCGACACCATTCGCGACACCTCGGTGGCTCAACCACTTATTGTGGCGGCTGGCGTGGCTACCCTTAGCGAACTGCTTGACGATTCGACGCTTGCCAGCGCGGGAATTGCAGGGGTCGCCGGACACTCAGTTGGTGAAATCACTGCGGCTGTTGCGGCTGGGGTATTCACTCAAGAACAGGGCATACAGTTCGTTCGCGAACGCGGCAACGCCATGGCTAAAGCCGCGGCTCTCGAAGTGACCTCAATGGCTGCTGTACTGGGCGGCGAACAAGCCGCGGTCGAGGCTCGCTTGGCCGAACTCGAGCTCGAACCCGCAAACTACAACGGTGGTGGACAGATTGTTGCCGCCGGAAGCGCCTCGGGAATCGCAGCACTGCAGTCGGAACCGCTCGCGGGAACCCGCGTGATTCCACTGCAGGTGGCGGGTGCCTTCCATACCCGTTTCATGGCTCCAGCTGTAGCCACCCTCGATGCCTACAGCCAGCAACTGACTGTTTCGGACCCATCGGTGAAACTATGGAGCAATAACGGCGGCCGCCTAGTTGCATCCGGAAGCGAGTTTGTCTCCCTCCTGGTTTCGCAGGTCAAATCACCGGTTCGATGGGACCTAACCATGGCCGCCATGGTTGAGGCCGGGGTTACCGCCATCATTGAGGTAGCACCAGCCGGAACTCTGGTTGGGCTTGCCAAGCGCAGCATGCCTGGGATTGAAACCCTGGCCATCAAGACTCCTGAGCAGCTTGAGGCTGCTCGCACCCTGATCGCTAACCACGCCTAGGAGCCGGAATGACCCAACCTGTGCTGAAGCAGTACGACGTAGTCAAGTACTCCCGCATCTACGCCCTAGGCGCAGCCCGCGGTGACCTAACCGTCACCAACGACGACATTGCTGGACCAATTGATTCTTCCGACGAATGGATTCGCCAGCGCACCGGAATCGTGACTCGCAAGCGAGCCTCCAAAGACCTATCGCTCATGGATATGGCGGTGGACGCTTCAAACCAGGCCATCAAGGCTGCGGGTATCGACCCTCAGGAAATCGGTGCGGTCATTTTCAGCACCATCACCCACCCATTCCAGACTCCATCGGCGGCAGCTCTGCTGGCTGAGAAGGTTGGTGCAAACCCTGCACCTGCCTACGATGTTTCTGCTGCCTGCGCCGGTTACTGCTACGGAATCGCTCAGGCTGATGCCCTAGTTCGTTCTGGCATGGCGAAGTACGTTCTAGTGGTGGGCGGCGAGAAGCTCAGTGACTTCATTGACCCAACCGACCGCAGCATTTCCTTCCTGCTTGGTGACGGTGCGGGTGCCGCCATCGTAGGCCCGAGCGACTTCCCTGGCATCTCGCCGACAGTTTGGGGCTCCGACGGTTCGCACTGGGATGCCGTCAGCATGACCAGCTCACTTCTAGACTTCCGCGATGGCTCGGCTGCCTGGCCGACCCTGCGTCAGGAAGGCCAAACCGTGTTCCGCTGGGCGGTCTGGGAGATGGCCAAGACCGCTCGCAAGGCACTCGAGGTTGCCGGTGTTGAGCCAGAGCAGCTTTCGGCTCTGGTTACCCACCAGGCCAACATTCGCATCATCGACGAACTAGCCAAGCAACTAAAGCTTCCGGAGTCGGTCGTAATTGCGCGAGACATCGTCACCACCGGAAACACCTCGGCGGCTTCGATCCCACTCGCAATGCACGCCTTGCTGGAGAGCGGCGAGGTCAAGAGCGGCGGATTGGCGCTGGAAATTGGCTTCGGCGCAGGCCTCGCCTTCGGCGCTCAAGTTGTAGTGCTCCCCTAAACTTTTAGTAGTCCCACCAACAACCAAGGAGAAATAAATGGCATTTTCGCAGGCTGAAGTACTTGCTGGTCTGGCAGAGATCGTAAACGACGAGACCGGCATTGCAACCGAGTCCGTTCAGCTTGAGAAGTCGTTCACCGACGACCTCGACATCGACTCGATCTCGATGATGACCATCGTCGTAAACGCTGAGGACAAGTTCGGCGTAAAGATTCCTGACGAAGAGGTTAAGAACCTGATCACCGTTGGTGACGCAGTTAACTTCATCGTCTCGGCTCAGGGCTAAATCACCTTGGCTGGCAAGATTGTCGTCACCGGGCTGGGAGCTACAACTCCCCTCGGTGGCGATGTCGAGTCCACTTGGAAGGCCCTGCTCGCCGGTGAATCCGGCATTTCTACCCTCGAGCAGGAATGGGTGGCTCGCTACGAGATTCCCGTCACTTTCGCAGGTCAGGCAAAGGTAAAGGCGTCCGAGATCCTCACTCCACAGGAGTGCAAGCGACTCGACCCCTCGAGCCAGTTCGCCCTGATTGCGGGTCGCGAGGCCTGGGCTGACGCAGGTGCACCTGAAGTTGCTCCTGAGCGCCTTGCGGTTGAGTTCTCAACCGGCATCGGTGGCGTTTGGACCCTGCTGGACGCCTTTGACACCTTGAAGGAGCGCGGTCCACGCCGGGTGCTCCCGATGACTGTTCCAATGCTCATGCCAAACGGCCCTGCCGTTGCCATCGGCATGGACATTGCCGCTCGCGGTGGAGTTCGCACTGCAGTTTCGGCTTGTGCGTCAAGCACTGAAGCCTTGGCCAACGCAATCGACCGTCTCCGCTCGGGCGAGATTGACGTTGTAGTTGCCGGTGGTTCGGAGGCTGCCATTCACCCGATGCCACTCGCGGCATTTGCGGCGATGCACGCGCTCTCAAAGCGCAACGAAAACCCAGCTGCCGCCAGCCGACCATATGACACCGACCGCGATGGCTTTGTCATGGGTGAGGGTGCCGGCGCAATTGTCCTCGAGACTGAAGAGCACGCTCTCGCTCGTGGCGCAAAAATTTATGCAGAGTTGGTTTCCGGCTCAGTAACTAGTGACGCTTATCACATCACCGCGCCAGACCCTGAAGGAAACGGTGCGGCTCGAGCCGTGGTTCGCGCACTTGAGCACGGTGGCCTAAAGACCACCGACATTGTCCACATCAATGCACACGCAACCAGCACACCGGTTGGTGACATCGCCGAGTACAACGCTCTAAAGCGCGTTTTCGGTGACCACCTCGGCAAGGTAGCCATCTCGGCCACCAAGTCTTCCACCGGTCACCTCCTTGGAGGCGCTGGCGCGATTGAGGCCATTTTCACCGTCCTGGCAATCCACAACCGCGTTGCACCTCCAACCATCAACCTCGACAACCAGGATCCAGAGATTCCGGTTGACGTTGTGGTTACCCCTCGCGACCTAGGAAGCGGACCGATTGTTGCTATGAGCAACTCGTTCGGCTTCGGCGGTCACAATGCAGTAGCTATTTTCCGTACCTACGAAAAATAGGTGCAGTAGCAATTTTCCGTACCTACGAAAAATAGACTCACAACCACAGCAATCAGCCTGCTGGCAAACTAGCCGGCTCGGAACAGCCACACCACGTTGGCATCCGCGCCAGCTGCGCGAAGTGGATCCAACTCCACTTCCCAGGGTTCAGCCAGCAGGCTTTGCAATTCCAGGACCAAATCTGTGCTCTTCAGCGCGCTCCGATGCATGGCACCGCGCAATTCTTCCTCTGAGATCTGGAAGTTACCCACCTCGTCGGTGGCTCGGTGTTTGATTCCGAGTCGAGGCGTGTAGAGCCAGCGTGAGGCAGTAAGACCGGCGGAGGATTCTTGGGTGACTTCAAATCGGATGTTTTTCCAACCTGATAGCTCACTGGCCAGCTCTGCCCCCGTGCCCACCGAACCTTCCCAGATCAGTTCGCTGCGATACTCCCCCGGGCAGAGTGGTTGCTTGGTCCAAGAAAAGGTGGGTTCGTAGCCGAGCGTGCGCCAACATCCCCAGGCCAATTGCCGCAGCAAGTAACCCGGTGCGGAATGCACCAAGATGAGCCCTCTGGTTGCGGGCATGTTCTGCTCCCTGTCTAAGGTACGTCTTCCCCAACGTCCTGAAACGGGCAGGAAATCAGAATAGGCAAGGACTCGCAAACCTGTCAAGAGGCGCATTTGCGCCATTAGGCTGGAAGCAAATGAGCAAACTTTACTTCCGCTACGGCGCCATGAACAGTGGCAAAAGCACCGCCCTGCTGCAGGTTGCCTACAACTATGAGGAGCGCTCCCAGTCGGTGCTGCTGGCAAAACCCCAAATCGACGCTAAGGGTGGAAACACGGTGGTTAGCCGACTTGGAATGAGTCGCCCTGTTGACTTCATGGTGTCGCCAGACGATAACCTACGCGCGGTCTTCACCCACCACCGCGGTTTGAAACTCGCAGAGACCGGCATCGATGTTGCCTGCCTTCTATTGGATGAGTCGCAGTTCTTTACCCGAGAGCAGATTGACCAGGCTCTGGAGATTGCGGTTCTCGACGGTACCCCTGTGCTCGCCTACGGCATCCGCACCGATTTCCTCACCAAGTCATTCCCCGGATCACTGCGGTTGTTTGAGCTGGCGCACTCCATCGAAGAGCTGAAAACAGTCTGTAGATGCGGCCGAAAGGCAATATTCAACTCCCGGATGGACGATGGCCGCTTTGTCTTCGAGGGAAACCAGATTGCCCTCGATGGGATCGACACCAGTTACGAGTCCCTCTGCGCCGGTTGCTACCTGCGCGAACGCGACCGTGTATAAGTTTTCGGGATTCCGAGACGGACACTCCCACCCGCTCTTTGCCGAGCGCGAAGGCGCCGGCCCAAATGTATCCGACTGCGCCAATGTAACTGCAGTTGTGCAACGCATCGGTGACTTTCTGAGGGCAAACCCTGATTGCACCTGGGTTGATTGCGGCAGCTTCTCCCCCGAACTTCATTCTGGTGCTCCCGCCCACTACAGTCAGCTAGATCAGGCATCGATGGCCGTGCCCATTGTGGTGCACGCCGCTGACCACCACTCCATTTGGGTGAATACCGCAGCCCTCGCGGCGGCTGGCCTCACCGATGCCGCTCCCGCCGTTGCAAACGCCGAGATAGTGGTTGACTCTGCGGGTAAACCTACTGGCGTGCTGCGCGAGTGGGACGCCATGAACCTGATCTACGCCCACCAACCACCGCCGAGCCTGGACAACGACCTGGCAGCACTGGACCGCGCCCAGCAGCGCTTGCTCCGCGCAGGCGTTGTAGCGGTTCAGGAGGCCTGGATTGATCCAGGCATGCCGGAGGTTTATCTGGAGGCTGCAGAGACCGCCAGGCTCCTGCTGCGGGTAAATTTGGCCCCTAGGATTGCACCGCAGAGTTGGCGTGACGATTTAACCTTTGCAAAGGCCACTCGGTCCCAGGTTCGAGCCGCGGGTTCAGAACTACTCACCTGCAATACCGTGAAGATCTTTGTCGATGGCGTGCTCAGCGCTAGTACCGCCCTACTCAAGAGCGCTTACTGCAACGGTGGACACGGGACCGCGATCTGGACCCCTAACGAACTTGCCGAAGCCGCGCTAGCGGCAGATAGCGCTGGGTTCCAACTGCACTTTCACGCAATTGGCGATGCCGCGGTAGCCGCCGCCCTGGACGCCGTCGAACACGTGGATCTATGCAACGGCTTTGTTGACCGTAGATCGGTCGTATCTCACGCCGAGCTGATTGACCCGGATGACCTCGAGCGAATGAAGCGGTTAGGTGTAATCGTGTGTCAGCAGCCTGCCTGGGCGTCGGCGGAGTCAGCACCAGCCGCTTTGGTAACCGCGCTCGGTGATGAACGGGTGCAGCGCCTCTACCCGCTTAGGGATCTATTGGACCACCGAGTTGCCATGAGCTTTGGCTCGGATTGGCCGGTTAGCCCGCCTGAACCCTTGCCTGCCATCTACACGGCTTGCACAAGACTTCAACCGGGATCGGATGCCACTGCCCTCAACGCCAGCCAAGCCATTGGCCGCACCGAGGCCCTTCGCGCCTACAGTCTTGGTACGGCTGCGCAACTTGGGCAGGAAAGCCTGCTCAACCGTGACGAAGTGACGTTCGATACCGACCTCGAACACTGCAGCGATGCCGAACTGCTCGCCGCTCAGGTTGTTAGCGTTCGGGTGGCGGGAAGGCTCGTCTACGAGGCCTAGGTGCCGACTTCAACAGCACCAAGGTGCTCAGTGCCTACTTCAACAGCACCAAGGTGCTCAGTGCCTACTTCAACAGCACCAAGGTGCTGTAGGCGGCGATGCTAACGCTGTTGCCCTTGACCGTGCCGAGCGACTTAGTACCGGCCTTGTCACCCTTGACCATGATCTGCCAGGTACCGGAGCTAGGAAGCGTCAGCTTCACCGCCGCCTTAGTAGGGTTGTGCGCCACGAAAATAGCACTCGCGCTGTCGCCTAATGCGGTTCCGTTCAGCCAGTACGAGATAACGCCGCGCGACTGGTTCACAAACTTGAGGTTGGCTCGAACGGCGGCCGCAGTCTCCATCCGGAAAGCCGGGTGCGCCGCACGCAGAGCAAACAAACCGGTGAAGTAGTTTACGGTCGCCATATTCTTGGCCCGCTGGTCCCACTTGAGCGAGTTGATGGCATCGGAGGCTTGGTATGAATTGTCGTTGCCCTGCTTGGTGCGCAGGAACTCTTGCCCGGCCTGGATGAATGGCATTCCCTGAGCCAGGATTGGCACCGAACTGGTCAACTGGAAGACCTTGGTGCGGTCGGTGGCCGAGAGCTTGGTGCTGGCCAACAACTTGTCGTACAGGGTCAAGTTGTCGTGGCATTCCACGTAATTGACCGACTGGCTGGGCTGGACGTCTCCCCAAGAGCCTGTTACTAGCGAGTTGTACATGATCTCGCCAACGATGCCAGCCTTGACCGCAGCGGAGGCACCGGTCTTACCCGTGGCCCAACCCTTGTCACCGGAGTTGAATACCGAACCCTTCAGTCCGTCACGGATGCCGTCGTTGAAGGCGGCAACGCCGGGCATTTGAGGCAGGTTTGGTTGATCGGCCTTCAGAGCATCTGGAAGCACGTCGCCCATGTTCCAGCCCTCACCGAGCACAATTATGGTGGGGTCGATCTCATTCAAGGCGCTGCGAACCGCGTTCATGGTGCCAACGTCGAGGATACCCATTAGGTCAAAACGGAAGCCGTCAAAGTGGTACTGCTTGGCCCAGTAGCTGACGCTGTCCACAATGAACTTGCGCACCATGGAACGCTCCGATGCCACCTCGTTGCCAACACCGGTTCCGTTAGCGTAGCTGCCGTCGGGTTCGTGGCGGAAAAAGTAACCGGGAACAATGAGTTCCTCACTGAAGCTAGCCGGGTTAGAAACGTGGTTGTAGACCACGTCCATATTCACGCGGAGCCCCTGGCTGTGGAGGCTCTGGATGGCCTGCTTCAGCTCAGTGATGCGGCTGTAAGGGTCATCCGGGTTGCTGCTGTAAGAGCCTTCCGGAACATTGTAGTTGTCAGGGTCATAGCCCCAGTTGAAGGTTGGCTTCCACTCATCCACCGATGCAAAGTCGAAAACCGGGAGCAACTCGACGTGTGTAACGCCCAGAGCTTTGATGGCAGAAACGCCGGTTAGTGTCTTGCCGTCCGTAGCCTTAGTGTTCAGCTCAGTGAAGGCCAGATACTTACCTTTGTTTGCGCTGGAGGTACCGCTGGATGCGTCCTCGGAAAGGTCACGGACATGCAGCTCGTAGATTGAGGCATCGGTGGTCTTGCCAGAAAACGCAGGACGAGTCTGGGCAGAAAAACCTGGGGGGTCAGACTTGCCGAGATCAACCACAACGCCACGGCCGCCATTTGCGGTGCTGGCCCGTTCGTACGGGTCATTGGCAACGTTCACCTTGCCGTTGACAGACACCCGGTAGGCGTAGATGGTGCCGTTCTGGTCGCCGTCCAGGCTGGCCACCCAGGTGCCATTCACGTCGCTGGTCATGGAATGAGCCACGCCATCGGAGTCCTTTGCGGTTGCCGATGCAAAAGTTAGTAGTTCAACCTTGGTTGCCGTTGGCGCCCAGACTCGGAACTTGGTTTGGGACGGGGTGTAGGTGTTGCCTAGGTCGTCGCCGTTATAGGTGTATTGGTCGCTGAACGACTTGGAATCGAAGAGATTGCTCATGTTGATTGGTAGCTGTCCATAGTCCGGTTGGCTGACGGTGTAGTTGGTGCCAAACTGCAAGTTGCCGGCCAGCTTTAGCTGCACAGTGGTGCTGGCTCCGGCTGTTCCGCCAACCGCCACCACGGATGCAACCGCGGGCGCACTGGATCCACCAGCGATGGTGAATCCGTTGGATCCGGCCACCGGTGTCATTGGCTTGCTGAGAGAGACGTTTACTAGGTCAAAACCGGCAGCGTCCGCACTGCGGATTGACGGGCCTACGTTTGGCGCTGCGTAGTGGATGACTGGGTCGCCCTGGACCAACCAAATCTCGGCGTTGCCGGAGTTGTCCCAATCAGTCAGGTAGCGGTCGGCGCTAACGTCTTTGGCTTCCCAACTGCCCTTCTTTACGATGAGTCCCACATCCAGTCCGGCACTGGCTGGAATGGTGAAGGTTCCGGTTTTGCCAAACTTGTCATCACCCGAGAAGTTGAAGTCAGCGCCGTTGCCACCGCGGGGCCAGAACCACATCTTCCAACCCGTGTAGTCCGCGTTGTAGCGGAAGTAGTGAACGGTGATCTGGTGGTCTGCAGCTGCGTGGCTTGGCAGGCTGCCACCAAACACCGATGCTAAAACCAGCATCGCAAGCAACAGGATTGGGGTGCGGCGACCAGTCAACATTGAGCGCTTCGAAAACATAAAATTCCTCGGTTCGATTGCTTCAGCCTAGACGAAAATATGCCCTAAAAAGGCCGATCGGGGCACTGAAACAGTGCCCCGATCGGTTGTAAACGGTTACTTTCTGTTTGTAACCGCTTACTCCAATTACTTGGTGCCGTTGACGGTGGCCTTCATGATCATGAACGACTCGAGGTTCCACTTCTTGAGCAGCTTGTCGTAGGTGCCGTCATCCATCAAAGACTGTACGGCAGCCTGGATAGCATCGCGCAGACCGGAGTTCTTCTTTGGAATTCCAACACCGATCAGACCGGACTCGTAGCCATTAGGGTTGGCTGGGTCGATTACCAGGTCGAAGAACTTGCCACTACCAGCGGTCTTGACGTCGTAGGCGGCAACTTGCGAGTCAGCCAGGTAGGCAACGGCCTTCTGAGCGTGGACCGCGTTGAGTGCATCGGTGTCGCCTGGGAGGGTGAGAACCTGAAGGGCGGCCTTGCCGGCCTTCTTGCAGACGTCGCTCTGGGTGTTGAGCAGGTCAACTTCCCAGGTGGCGGCCTCAGCTGCCACAGGCTTGCCACAGAGGTCGTTCAGGCTGGTGATCTTGCTTGGGTTGCCCTTGGCAACCAGGAGGCTGGCGCCGCCGTTGAAGTAGTCAACGAAGTCAAGAACCTTCTGGCGCTCAACGGTGTCAGACATCGAAGACATGGCAACATCGTGCTTGGCTGCCTGAAGCGATGGAATGAGGCTGTCAAACGACTGCTTCTCAAACTTGATGTTCACGCCTAGCTTGGCGCCGATGGCGTTTGCCAGGTCAACGTCGAAGCCGATTGGGTTGTTGCTGTCGTCGAACATCTCCATCGGTGCGTAAGGAATGTCCGAACCAACGTTGATGCCGGAACTCTTGTAGGAAGCAGGAAGCAGTGCAGCGGCCTTGCTGTCTACTCCCGCTGCATCGGCGGTGCTGCTGGTGGCTGGGGTGGCGCTGGCGCAACCTGCTAGCAGCAGGGCCGAGACGGCCAGGGCGCTAGTAGCGGCAAACAACTTTTTCATGTTTAACTCCTGAGATTGGTTTCAGGAACAAGAATATTCGCATTCGAATGATTTTCTATTCGAACCCGCCCAGGTGTAACAGAATCTTTACAAAACCGAGCGCAGGAAGGCGCGAGTCCGCTCGTGCTGAGGGTTATCGATCACCTCGGCGGGAGCTCCGGCCTCGACCACCACTCCCCCGTCCATGAACACCACTGTGTCGGCCACCTCGCGGGCAAACCCAATCTCGTGGGTAACCACAATCATGGTCATGCCATCACGAGCCAAGTCCTTCATTACCTCAAGGACATCGCCCACGAGTTCGGGGTCGAGCGCGCTAGTTGGCTCATCGAAAAGCATCAGGCTCGGTTCCATGGCCAGGGCGCGAGCGATTGCAACACGCTGCTGCTGACCGCCGGAGAGCTGGCTCGGATAGTGGTTTGCCTTGTCCGCCAGACCAACTCGGTCAAGTAGAGCTAGGGCGCGCTCGTTGGCCGCCTGCTTGCCTAGTTTGGCAACTCCAACAGGGGCCTCTGTGATGTTCTCGAGAGCGGTGAGGTGCGGGAACAGGTTGAATCGCTGGAATACCATTCCGATGCTCTTGCGCTGTGCCGCAATTTCTCGTGGATGCATCTCGTGCAAGACATCGCCAGCCTGGCGGTAACCAATTAGCTCATCACCAACGTAGATTCGTCCACCGTTGATTGTTTCCAGGTGGTTGATGCAACGCAGGAAGGTGGACTTACCGCTGCCGCTTGGGCCCAGCAAGCAAAGAACCTCGCCCTGCTTCACCTCAAGGGTGATTCCCTTGAGGACCTCGTTAGAACCGAAACGCTTACGTACCGAGAGGGCTCGGACCATCGGTGTATTAGACATGGCCACCATTCAATCCGCTCTTTCCGGTTCGAATCATTGTGCTGCCCTCGGCATCGAAGCCGCGACCGAATCGCTTCTCTAGGTAACGCTGCGGGAATCCGAGGATGGTGTTCATAACCAAGTACCAGAAACCTGCAACCACCAAGAGCTCGATCTGGGCCAGGTTCTGCGCCGAGATCTGACTGGCAACGGTGTACAGCTCAGAGACGGCAATCACCTGAAGCAGAGAGGTACTCTTCAGCATGGAAATGGTCTCGTTGCCCATCGGTGGGATGATCACGCGCATAGCCTGCGGAAGCACGATGCGGCGCATGGTGTACCAGGCGTCCATGCCAAGCGACTTGGCGGCCTCGGCCTGACCCTTGTCTACCGAGAGGATGCCTGCGCGAACGATTTCGGCGGCGTAGGCGGCCTCATTGAGCGAGAGGGCAATCAGACCGGCGGCAAAGGACGAAATGACCATGGCGGTTGGCTGGTCGAACCAGATCACCGAAGTGAATGGGATGCCAAAGGTGATGTGTGGGTAAATGATTCCCAGGTAGCCCCAGAAGACAATCTGCAGCAGCAGCGGAGTGCCACGGAAGAACTCGATGTATCCGGTTGCAATGATGCGAAGCAGTGGGTTGTCGCTTAACTTCATCACGGCGAGGGCGGTGGCAAGCAGGGTCGCGATGACCATCGACAGCGCCGTCATCAGAACGGTGAGACCAGCGCCCTGCAGAATGAGGGGGCTGAATAGGTACTTGCCGATTACCTGGTGGTTGATGGTTGGTGCCGCTACCAGCGACCAGACGAATGCGCCAACCACGACGAGGAGCACAACAGCCCAAACCAAACGCCACGGGTGGCGCAGCGGCAGGGCGACGATGTCATGCTCGCGAGACTCAGATTGATTGCTCATTTAACTTCCTGTTAAGAAAACCAATCCAAGTGTATTGGTGCGGCGTGTGGGACTTGAACCCACGACCGACGGATTATGAGTCCGCTGCTCTAACCGGCTGAGCTAACGCCACTTGACCTTGCAAGTTTAGCGTTCGCGCTGGATGCGTTTCCTCGCCTTGCGAACCGCGTTTCTAACTCGCTTGTCCACCTTCTCGGCCCGCTCACGCATGTCTTCGATGCGTTCACGCAATTCATCGGTGGCTTCCTCCACCCTGTCAGCCAGGGCCTCGGTGCGCTTGCGGAATGCCAGGATCTGCTCGTGGAACGACTCGTTTAGGCGACCGATTGGCTCCGAGTAACCCGGCAGGTTGTCCTCGGTCTCCTCGGATGCGCTTTCGCCGAGATAGAGCTTCTCGAAGATGCTCAGGGTTCGCTGAATATCGTGACTCTTTATCAGGTAGAGCGAATTCTCGCTGAGACGCTCCAGCTCGGCCTCGTTTGCGGTCAAGACTCGCTTCAGGCGGTCGGCGAAGGCATCCACGTCATCTGGCGGGAAAAGGTAGCCGTTGTCGCCATCGTGCACCAGGTGCGGCAGAGCCATGGCGTCTGCAGCAACCACAGGGCGCCCCGATGCCATTGCTTCCATGGTGGCTATGGACTGGAGCTCTGCGATGGACGGCATTGCGAACACGGTGCAACGCTCGTACGCTTTGGGCAGGTCTTCTTCGCTGATGTGTCCGTAGAAGTGCACCTGTTGGCGGATGCCTAGCTCGTTAGCCAGCTCTTCTAGGTAAGCCTGCTCACCTCCGCGTCCAACCAGTTCAACCTCAACACCCAGGTCCTTCGGCAGCTTGGCAACGGCTCGGAGCAGATTGTGAATGTGCTTCTCGTAGTCGAGGCGACCCAGGAATAGGATTCGAGGCGGCTGATTAGAAGGCGGAGTGGCGTTCTTGAACTTGGATGCATCGATTCCACAGGAGATGGCCATTACGCCCTTCATCCCAGTGGCTGCCTCGAGAAGTTCTGCGGCACGTCGGGTAGGGGTGGTAACGGCATCAACCTTGGCAAAGAAGCGTCCGGCATCACGCCAGGCCCAGTTCATGGCGGCTTGCTCTAGGAACGGCGGGATAATGACCGAGTATTTGATGAGGTTCTCGGGCATGATGTGGTTGGTGGCAACCAGGCGAATGCCCAGCTTCTTGGCGGCGCCAACCACGAAGCGACCCATGATCAGGTGGCTCTGAATGTGCACTACGTCAGGCTTGATTTCCTTGAAGATGCGAGTTGCTTCGCTGCCAATGGTGAAAGGCCAGAGCCAACGCAGTGTTTCGTGCTGGGGAAGCTTATAGGCACGCAGACGATGCACGGTCATTTCCGTGCCATCGATGACCTCTCGAAAGGTACCGAACTTGCTGCTGTAGGCCGAGGCAATGATGTGAACATCGTGGCCCCGGCGAGCCAAACCGCCTGCAAGACGCTCTGCAAAGCGTGAGGCTCCGTTGATGTCTGGCGGGAATGTGTCGCAAGCGATGACAATGGTCAGCGGCCTGGAAACGGTATTGATGGCCTGAGTGCTGAGAGCAGCAGGGTCAAAAACTCCTGGCTGATGCGAGGAATTTGAAACGGACATTTACGCCCTTCTCAGGTGGATGACGGTTACTAAATTCTACCGTTTATAGTTGCGGCGCTTGGTCCAGACCGCGGCACGGCGCTTGGCAAGCAGAATCTGCGGGTGGAACTGACTTAGAAGCAAAACACCAACTATGGCGGTTCCACCAAATACGGCGAAAAGCACGATGGTCAAAGCACTGGCCTGGTGAGCCTCACCCAGGATGGTTCCAGCAATAAGAACTGCCACCATCGGGTCAATCACCGTTAGACCTGCGATGACCAGATCCGGTGGACCGGAACTGTATGCGCTCTGCACAAACCAGCCTCCGAGGCTAACCGCCACTCCAAGGACAACCAGGCAGAGGAACGTGACCCATTCAAACTGCCCCTGGTAGATGCGCTGGATGACCACCTTGGTTAGGGTGGCCACAAAACCGTACAAGATTCCGGCACCGGCCACGAAGTAGATTGCCTTGCCTGTCTTGGCCTTGCGAATTGCCACAGTGATTAGTGTCACCAGGATGACCGCCAAGATGGCCAACACCTGCCACATTTGGGCATCGGTGAGGACATACTCCTGGGCGATGGTGGAAGCCGTAACCACAAAACCGAAGACACCAGAAACACATAGCGCGATTGCAATTACGGTGGCCCGGTTGAGTTTGGTTTTGCTGATTCGGGCGTTTAGCACCGATGTGACCACGAGCGCGATTGCCCCGAGCGGTTGAACCACAATGAGAGGCGCGAGGGAAAGTGCGGAAATCTGGAAAACCACAGCTAGGCCGAGCAGCCCGGTACCGATGAGCCAGCGAGGTCGGCGAACCAGAGCCAACATTTGCTTTAGCCCTAGAGAACCGTGCAGTTTGGAGCCCTTACCCTGCTGCTCCCCCACCGCATCGTTCTGCCACTGGGCACCGAAGGCGAGCGCAACCGCCCCAACTAGCGCCAAGGCAACAGCCAACCAGCGCAGGTCTATTCCGGTGAAAAGCTTCATAACTCAATCTCTAGGATTTGCTCCAATAAGCCTACCCTTTGGGCGCTCAGCGGTTGGGTTGCCCTAAATTGGGTTCATGCCTGTACGCCCAATCTGTATAACCGGAGAACCGGTCCTCCACCAACGAGCCCACGAGGTCACCGAGTTTAACGCGGAACTCGCCGCCCTTGTTAGCGACATGTACGACACCATGGATAAAGCGCCTGGTGTTGGCCTAGCTGCTACACAGGTGGGCGTTGGACTGCGGGTCTTTGTATATGACTACGAAGACGCTGAGGGAAACCCGGTTCGCGGTGAGGTAATCAACCCGGTACTAGAGGTTGGGCCTATCGAGAGTGGCGAGGCTGACTGGGACACCGAGCAAGAGGGCTGTCTCAGCGTTCCGGGTGAGCGTTTCCCGCTGAAGCGAGCCGATTGGGTTCACCTCACCGGTGTTGACCTCAACGGTAAACCGGTTGACATTGAGGCCACCGGTTGGCTGGCACGTATCTTCCAGCATGAGTTTGACCACCTTGACGGCCTACTGTACGTAAACCGCCTGGCTGAACCGCACGCGAGCGACGCGAAAAAGATCGTTATGAAGAACAACTGGGGTAAGCCTGGCCTCACCTGGCTGCCCGGCAGGGACAAGCTGGAAGGCTAGGCTTCCTCTGGAGCCTCTTATGGCCCTAAAATTCCTGGCCTGCCAGGATGCCCGCCTCGTAAAGCGCAAGTGCGAGCTGCGAGCGAGTGGCGAGTCCCAGTCGCGACTGAAGCGAATCCAGTGCCCAACGCACTTTTGTGTGCGGTAGGCCGCTGTGCACCTCGATGCCATCCTGGTTTTCACCTGCCGAAATGGCGTCCAGGACCTTTTGCTCATCCTCATTTAGGTTTGCGAGACGAAGTAGCCAACGCTGATTGCTTCCCGAAACCAACCCCTCGGAAGCGAAAAATTCACTGAGTGCGGCAAAGTCCACGGTGTGGTCGATGGCACCCGCCTCGCGAATAGCCGCCAGAAGCTCATCGGCCGAGTTCTCTTCGCTGACCATGTCACTAGCGCCACAGCGAATGGCCTCGAGCGCCATGGGACCCGAGTCGAATGGACCAGTGAGTACAAAGCCCGGCAGCTTGGCCTCGCCGTCTAAGTTGCGCCGCAGAAACCTGCGAATAAGTTCAGATCCCGAGAGCGACCGTAGTCGGTTATCTACCAAAAGAACATCAACCGCTAGATCACCGATGGCTTCCAGCGCAACTAGGCCGTCAGCCTCTTCATACACCACATCCAAGTCCTGAGTGGTCTGCAACAGCAAGCGACGACCCTCTCGGATTAGCGGGTTGCCAAACAGCAAGCCAACACGGAGACGCCTCGCCAACTAGCGGCCTTCTTCCTGACGGAATTCCTCAACGCCGGGGAAGATGGCATTCAGAGTGAAGCCAACTCCAGGAACGAAATGCGCCTCGATGTTGCCGCCGAACAGGCCAGCCCGCTCACGCATACCAGTGATGCCGGCGCCGCTTACCTCTTGGGTCAGGGCTTCAAGATCGGCTGTAGCCTCTTCTTCACCAGTCAAATCCAGATTCACCTGCGACTGACGCAGCACCTCGATGCCGTTGTCCTTTACCAGAACCTGTAGGCCATGCTCCGACCAAATGAAGTCGATGTCGATGGCGGTGCCAACTGGAGCGTGTTTTTTGATGTTTTCCACCGCATCGAAAACGATGCGGTAAATGTTGAGCTCGGCACTAGGAATCAGCTTGATTCGCTTACCCTGGTGCGAAATCTTGGTCTGGTATCCGGATTGACGTAGCTGAACTGCCAGGATCTGAAGATCGTTTAGGTCTGGCGGAGCGGCCGCAACCTGAACCGAGCGGTTGAGCATGTCGTAGAGTCGGCGTAGCTCCTGGTGAGTGTCGCGAATCAGCTCGACCAGACGGTCGAGGGTGCGTCCGGCAATCTGCTGGTCCAACCGGCTTGCGTACCTGGCGCCGTCGGAAAGTGTGAGCATGGCGGAGACGCGCTCAAGGACCGCCTCGTTAATGTCGGAGGCAATCTGGAAGCGTTCGTTCTGCTCCGCCATCTCGAGAGCCGTGCGCAGGTTATGGCTCTGCACGAGGTCTCGCTCCTTGCTGGCGACCCGCTCCTTATAAAACTCGATGAGGAAGGCGCCAAGCAGCCAGGCGAAGCCGTTGAGACCGCAGATGGAAATGGCTGCAAACGCGAAACCCCACCAACGGCCATCGTTGTTGTAAACGGTGATCCCGTAGAACTGAGTAATTAGTGAACTATTGAACGCTGCCTGCCAAGCCAGGACTATGCCTGCAAAAACAGATGCCGCCAAAATAGCGAGGCTCCATAGGCGTTTACCCAAAGCCGAGGCAATGAAAACAAGCAGTGAGACCGCGAAACCTGCCACGGTGGGGTGAATACCTAGCATGATCTGAGCCGCTGCACCACCGACAATCAGCACGACAGCCAGGTAAGAGAACTCTCGGAAAAAGAGGAAGGCTGCTGCGAAGAGCAGCGAGACAATAAGGCCGTTGGCGCCCTGGTTTAGGTAATCGATAAGGCCCAAGACAATGGCGGCCAGACCGCCAATAGTGACGTCTGGCAACCATTTCTTAGATTGGATCCACTGAAACAAGTGGCCTCCTGCGCGGTGATAGCACTGCTATTTGGCTCCCCGACTTGGACTCGAACCAAGAACCCTCCGGTTAACAGCCGAATGCTCTGCCAATTGAGCTATCGGGGAAAAGTGCCTCTCGGCACTCGAACTACTTTAGCAAAAAACTCCGCTCAAGTGAAATCCAAGCCAGCGTGTTTTTTAGTAACCCAGTTCCGGGTCAACCACACCCACCCAATCGCTTTTGCCGAGGTACGCGGATACGTTGGCTTCAATGCGTATGGCGAAGAAGTGCTGAACCTGACGAGGGGTATCGGCAGTGTGTGGGGTAATGATCAGGTTTGACACTCCCCAGGCTCGGTGACCGTCCGGCAACGGCTCAGGATCTGTAACGTCCACGCCTGCTCCGGCGATAACACCAGCTTCAAGCGCGTCGCAGAGGGCATCGGTGTCAACTACCGGCCCGCGGGCAACGTTAACCAGGTAGCTCTGCGGACTCATCAGTGACAGGCGCCGGGCATCAAATAGCCCCCTGGTCTCATCGGTGAGGGCGCAGGCAAGGATGACGAAATCGGCCTTGGGCAGGACACTGTCTAGTCGATCCAAGGTGACCACCCTGGACGCACCAGATAAGGGCAACTCACGGTTACGGACAACTGTGACCTTGGCGCGGAATGGGGCCAGCTGCAGAAGGAGTTCCTCGGTGATACCACCACCGCCAATGATCACCACGTTGCTGTCGTAAAGCGAAACCGCAAACTTTTCGCCCCAGCTCTTGGCCAAAATGCGCTCGGGAAGCTTGCGGCCCAGCGCCATGCAAAGCATGAGGGCATGCTCAGCAACGGGCTCACGGTATGAACCTTTGGCCGAAGTGAAGCGGAAAGGCAGCTTGAGCATGTGTGAAAAAGCGTCAACTCCCGCCCAGGGCAACTGCACCCAGCTCAGCTGTGGGTTTTGCTCGAGCACCGATGCCAGGGCCTCCGGGTTGCGATAGTCCACCCAGATCAAACCACCAACATCGGGACCTATTGGTGAAACGGTTCCACCGGCGAGCCTCACCGCGGTGTCGTAGAGCGGAATTGATTTGGGCTCGATTGCGACCAAGTTAGGGTTGACGGCCATTACTCCCCCATTAGTGCGCGGCGCTCGCGCTCTAGCTGAACCAGAAGTTGCTGAACGGCCTCGTATTCGCTGGGGTTGGCGACCGCGTCGATGCGACGCAGTTTGGCCAGAGCCTCATTCTTTTCGTTTACCAGTGCGCGCTCGAGCGCCTTGCTGACCACGGCCTGGGCGTACTCCAAGACTTTTTCTTCACTCTTCACAGGAAGCTCGGCCGCGGCCATACCAAGGAGCATGGACTGCAGTTCCGCTGGAGCTACCTGCTGGACTCGACCCAGCCAAGTCTCGGCGTTTGCACTCAGTGCCTGAACTAGCGCTTGCAGAATGGCGTTGTTGGCTGGGTGAGCCATTCCCACCTTCGCCAAGCGCAACAGCTGACCCTGATTGAATGACTGCGGATACTGCACCAAAACCTGCAGGGTTTGAGAGTCAACCATGGCGAGCGGGTCACGCGGATTCAGCGGCGGATAGGTCTGCTGAACTGACGCCGGCTGTGCCTCAAATCCACCCTGCGGTCCGAAGCCTTGGGCGGCAGCATCGGTACGCATCGTGGACACCGCTGCGGCCTTGGCCCCCTTCACTGATTCCGCAACAATGCGGGCAACGTCTTCAGTAGGCAGAGAAACCCAGCCCGCGAGTTCGCGGGTGTAAGCGGGACGAAGCGCCTCGTCACGAATTGCGGCAACCACTGGAGCGGCTGCGCGAGCTGCCGAGACCCTTCCTTCCAGGCTTTCCAGATTGAACTGGCCGATCTTCTGGCGGATAGCGAACTCGAAAAGCGGACGTCGACTCTTGATCATCTGGGCCACCGCTTCATCACCCTGCTGCTGGCGCAGGTCAGATGGGTCGAGCCCGTCTGGGCCAACCGCTACAAAGGTGTGGGCCTGGAACTTATGACTGTCCTCGTAGGCGCGAAGAGCAGCCTTTTGCCCCGCGGCATCTGGGTCAAAGGTGAAGATAACCTCGGCGGGTGGTCCATCCGAGTTGAGCATGCGGTTCAGTACCCGAATGTGCTCCTCGCCAAATGCGGTGCCGCAGGTTGCCACCGCCGTGGTGATGCCGGCCAGGTGGCAGGCCATAACGTCGGTGTAGCCCTCAACCACAACCACCTGACGCTGCTTGGTTATGTCCTTGCGCGCTAAGTCAATTCCGTAGAGCACCTGCGACTTGTGGTAGACGGGAGTGTCTGAGGTGTTCAGATACTTGGGGCCGTTGTCATCATCGAATAGCTTGCGGGCTCCAAAACCGATTACGGCACCGGTCTGATCGCGAATCGGCCAGATTACGCGGCCACGGAACTTGTCGTACCCACCCTTGTCGGACTGGCTGGCAAGGCCGCCGGCAACCAGTTCATCGATGGTAAAACCGCGTCCCTTGAGGAAGCTGGTCAGGTTATCCCAGCCGCGCGGAGCGAAGCCGATGCCAAAGTGGGCAATGGCAGCCGCGTCGAAGCCTCGCCCAGTTAGGAAGGTTCGAGCCGGCTCACCCGCATCGGTGGCCAATTGGGCCACGTAATAGTCTGCCGCCTGCGCGTTTGCCTCAAGGATGCGACCGCGCAATCCGCTGCCGGTGTCCGGTCCGCCCCCAGCCTCATAGGTCAGGGTGTAACCGATTCGACCGGCCAACTTTTCTACAGCCTCGGTGAAGCTGACCGAATCCAGCTGCTGAACGAACTTGAAGACATCGCCGCCCTCGCCGCATCCAAAGCAGTGATAGAAACCCTGCGATGGACGCACGTTGAACGATGGCGATTTCTCATCGTGGAATGGGCAGAGCCCCTTGAGTGAGCCGACCGAGGCATTCTTCAGCACCACATATTCGCCAATTACATCGGCGATATTGATGCGGGCCTTGACCTCTTCGATGTCGCTGCTTTTGATCTTGCCGGCCATCAACTACCCGCCAGTTCTACCAGGTTCTTGTGCAGGCTTACCGCACTCTGGTCGGTGAGGCTGGCCACCTGATCCACAATCACCCGATGCTGCTGCTCCATGGACTTGGCTTGCTGCCAGGCGGAGCTGGCATAGGCATCTAGGTGCTTGCCATTGGACGCGAGCAAAACATCACAAAGCTCGGCCAGGATGGTGCGCTGCAGGTCATAGACCGGCCTGCGACTGGCTCGGGTCATGAGAAATGCTGCAACAGTGCCCTTGAGCACCGCAATTTCCTCGGCGACATCGGTGGGTACAGCCAGATGACTCTGGAAGCGGGTAACGGCCACCGATGCATCGGTGCTGCTGGCTGCCAGAGTGCGGCGCACAAACGAACCGATGAGCGAAGAAGTGAGATTCTTTAGGCGGCCTAGTTCAACCGGAGTGTTTCCGTAACTGACCGGCCAGTAGGCGTTGGCCTGGAGCCGCTCCAGGGCGGAACCTAGGCTCTCGAGCGAATACCTGTGCCCATTCCAGTCAGAGATTTTGCCAAGTAGAAGGTCACGATTGGCTGGGTTGGCCAACTCCTGAAGGTCAACATATGACGAGACAATCGCATCCTCGAAGTCGTGCACCGAGTAGGCAACGTCGTCAGAGAAGTCCATGACCTGAGCCTCGATTGACTTGACTCCTTCGGGAGCACCTTGGCGCATCCAAACGAAGAGATCTTCGTCGTCCGAATAGTAACCAAACTTCGGGGCTAGCTCGGATTCCTCGACGGCTGCCACGTTTGGCCGCGCCCAAGGGTACTTGCAGGTGGCATCTAGCGAGGCGCGGGTCAGATTGAGACCGTAGGAACGGTTGTCGGCACCGAATACCTTGGGTTCAATGCGGGTGAGCAGGCGAAGGGTTTGGGCATTTCCCTCGAAACCGCCAAACTGTGCGGCCCAACTGTTGAGAGCGCGCTCACCATTGTGGCCGAAGGGAGGATGTCCGAGGTCGTGTGCCAGACAGGCTAGGTCAACCACATCTGGATTCAGACCTAAGTCACCGGCCATTTCGCGACCAATCTGAGCCACCTCTAGCGAGTGGGTGAGGCGAGTGCGCGCGAAGTCTCCGGTGTATGGACTGAGAACCTGAGTCTTGGCCCCCAAGCGGCGCAGCGCAGAGCTGTGGAGCACTCGCGCCCTATCGCGGGTGAACTCACCGCGCGTGGTGTCTGGGCGACGCTCCTCAGGAAGGAAACGCTCCTTGTCGAAATCACTGTAGTTGGGCTCTAACACCTAACCTCCCGAGACGCTAATCTCGGCGTCCAAAAGGATGCGGCGCTGCTCGGCACCAAGCTGGCGCGAATCGAGCCAGTGTTCCGGCAGCGAGCACTGCTTAGCTCCACCCAGACGACCGCGTGGGCCTTCGGCGGCATCTCCCGGATAGGGTGCATCCCAGTCCAGATCGGCAAAAATCTCATCCATGTGCTCGAGCGACTGAACCTGAGCCAGGGCGGCTCGGAAGTCGCCGCCAACCGGATAGCCCTTGAAGTACCAGGCTACGTGTTTGCGAATGTCGCGGCAGGCACGCTCCTCGGTGTCGAAGAACTCCGTGAGCAGCTCGGTGTGACGACGGAAAGCCTTGGCAACCTCACCCAGAGTTGGTTGCACGGGATTGATGGCAGCGTTGGAGTTTGGGTCGCGCTGGAACTCGTCGAAAGCGGCCTGGAGGTCGGCAAACAGCCATGGGCGGCCCAGGCAACCGCGACCCACAACAACGCCGTCTACGCCGGTCTCGCGAACCATTCGAATCGCGTCAGCAGCAGACCAAATGTCACCGTTGCCGAGCACCGGGATGTCGGTGATTGTTTCGCGGAGCTTGGCGATTGCAGACCAGTCGGCATGACCCGAGTAGTACTCGCTTGCGGTGCGGGCGTGTAGAGCAATAGCAGCAACGCCAGCGTCACGGGCTGACCGTGCGGCATCCAAATAGGTGAGGTGATCATCATCGATGCCTTTGCGCATCTTGACGGTGAGCGGAATGTCTCCAGCCGCCCTGACCGCAGACTGCACGATAGCCGCGAACAGGTCCTGCTTCCAGGGAAGCGCCGCTCCCCCGCCCTTGCGGGTGACCTTGGGAACCGGGCAACCAAAGTTGAGGTCAATGTGGTCGGCTCGATCCTCGGCCACCAGCATGGTTACGGCCTCACCGATGGTCTTCGGATCAACACCGTAAAGCTGAATAGAACGGACAGTCTCGCTCGGGTGGTGACCAATCAATCGCATCGACTCATCGGTGCGTTCCACCAGGGCGCGGCTGGTAATCATCTCCGAGACATAAAGTCCGCCGCCAAAGTCGCGGCAGAGCCTGCGGAAGGCGGTGTTGGTGATGCCCGCCATCGGAGCCAAAACCACCGGTGTGCCAATTTCCAACTTTCCGAACTTAAGCGACTGAGCCGCCCGCGGCAAAACTGCCGGGGCGGTCATCGGTGCTTCAAGCTGACTAGTCATTAGGAGACGAGCTTGCCGCCTAGGTACTCGCGAAGCTTGCTGAGCGATACGCGCTCCTGAGCCATGGTGTCGCGCTCACGAACGGTAACTGCCTGGTCCTCGAGCGAATCGAAGTCCACGGTTACGCAGAACGGGGTGCCGATTTCGTCCTGACGACGGTAGCGGCGCCCAATGGCACCGGCGTCATCGAAGTCGATGTTCCAGTAACCGCGCAGCTCCTGCGCCAGGTTGCGGGCAACCGGCGAGAGATCCCCGTTGCGGGAAAGCGGTAGAACCGCCGCCTTGACCGGAGCCAAGCGGTAGTCCAGACGCAACACGGTACGAACATCAACGCCACCCTTGGTGTTAGGCGCCTCGTCCTCGGCGTAAGCGTCAACCAGGAACGCCATCAACGAGCGAGTCAAACCAGCTGCAGGCTCAATGACATACGGGAAGTAGCGCTCGCCCTTCTCGCCCTTCGACTGGTCGAAGTACGAGAGGTCCGAACCAGACTCGCGCGAGTGGGTGCGCAGGTCGAAGTCGGTGCGGTTGGCAATTCCCTCGAGCTCGCCGAACTCAGAGCCGGTGAAGCCGAAGCGGTACTCGATGTCAACGGTTCGCTTGGAATAGTGCGAAAGCTTTTCCTTCGGGTGTTCGAAGATGCGCAGGTTGTCTGGGTTGATGCCGAGGTCGGTGTACCAGTTGAAACGCTGCTGGATCCAGTACTCGTGCCACTGCTCGTCACTACCCGGCTCGACGAAGAACTCCATCTCCATCTGCTCGAACTCGCGGGTGCGGAAGATGAAGTTTCCCGGCGTGATCTCGTTGCGGAAAGACTTACCAATCTGGCCGATGCCGAAAGGCGGCTTCATGCGGCTAGCGCCAACCACGTTGGCAAAGTTCACGAAGATACCCTGAGCGGTCTCTGGGCGCAGGTAGTGCAGGCCTTCTTCGGCTGCAACTGGGCCCAGGAAGGTCTGAAGCAGACCGTTGAAGCTCTTTGGCTCGGTCCAGATGTCCTTATTGCCACAGTTAGGGCAAGGGATCTCGGACATTCCCTGAGGCGCGCGGCCCTTCTTCTCCTCGAAGGCCTCCTCCAGGTGGTCCTGGCGGAAACGCTTGTGGCAGCTGGTGCACTCAATCAAAGGGTCAACAAACTCGGCAACGTGGCCCGAGGCCTCCCAGACGCGGCGTGGCAGAATGACCGACGAGTCGAGGCCGACGATGTCCTCGCGGCTGGAAACCATGGTGCGCCACCACTGGCGCTTGATGTTTTCCTTTAGCTCAACGCCCAAGGGTCCGTAGTCCCATGCGGAACGACTACCACCGTAGATTTCACCGGCTTGGAAGACGAATCCGCGGCGCTTGGCCAGGGAGATTACTGAGTCGAGGCGATTAGTTGCCGCCATTTTGCACATCACTTTCTGGACACACCGTTGGATGCGGTGCCCGATAATTCAAGACTTACAGTCTACTTTGGAGCGTCGAGCGCCCCGCCAAAGCGGCGATCGCGGCCGAGGAAGATTTCTATGCCCTCCCAAAGATCCTTGCGCGTGAAGTCTGGCCACAGGGTGTGGAGGAAGACAAACTCGGCGTAGGCACTCTGCCAGAGCAAGAAGTTGCTGGCACGCTGCTCCCCCGACGAGCGGATGAACAAGTCAACATCAGGCAAATCTGCAGTTAGCAGGTGGCGCTGCACCGTTTTCTCGGTGATTGATCCCGGCTTGAGCTTGCCGGCCGCAATTTCACGCGAAATCTCATTCATCGCGTCAACCAGCTCAATTCGAGATCCGTAATTGACGCACATGGTGAGCGTGAGCACGTTGTTGCCTTGGGTGAGGCGTTCCGCCTCCTGAAGTTCAGTAATCACCGATGCCCATAGCTTTGGGCGACGGCCAGCCCAGCGAATACGCACGCCCCAGGCGTTGAGCTGGTCACGACGGCGCCGCAGCACCTCTCGATTGAATCCCATCAGGAATCTAACCTCGTCCGGAGAGCGCTTCCAGTTTTCGGTGCTGAAGGCGTAGACCGTCAGGTGTTTGACTCCGGCCTGAATGGCGCCGGCAACCACGTCGAGCAGGGCAGCCTCGCCAGCCTTATGACCCTCCACCCTGGTGAGACCACGCTGATTCGCCCAGCGGCCATTGCCGTCCATAACTATGGCAACGTGCTGCGGGACCTTTCCCTTGAGACCCATGGCCTGGAAATCCGGAGCGGCAATGCCGGTGTAATCCAGGGGTAAGAACTCGCTCATTCGCGCTCCACGTGGTTCAGGGAGCGCAGCCCGCGCTCGATGTGCCATTGACTATATGCGGCAACAATACCCGATGCGTTGGCCCTTGCCCGCTGGCTGGCCTCCTCGGCAAAGTCCCAGTCGCCGGCAAGAAGCGCACCGAGTAGGGCAACTGATTCTGGGTCGAGACTGGCTGCACCAGGTGGCTTGCAATTAGGGCAAACCACACCACCGATGGCCATGACGAATGCTCCGTGTGGACCAGGTGCACCACAGCCCACACAATTCTCAAAGTTTGGTGCCCAACCCGAGAGCGACAGCGCCCGCAGCAAATAGGAATCGAGAGTGAGGCTGGGGTCGTGCTCCGCTCTGGACAGTGAGCGAAGCCCGCCGAGCAACAGCAGGTACTGTTGTGTACTCCCCTCCTCGGCGGTCAATCGCTCAGCCGCCTCAACCATGGCGTGGGCCGCCGTGTAGGACGCGTAGTCGGCCATGATCTCGCGGCCATAGGCGCCAATGGTCTCAACCTGGCTGACCGTGTCGAGGTTGCGACCCTCAAAAAGTTGGACGTCAACCGCCATGAATGGCTCAAGCCGAGAGCCGAACTTGCTGGCCGTCCGGCGCACGCCTTTGGCTACCGCTCGAATCTGGCCGTGCTGCCTGCTCAGCATTGTGACGATGCGGTCAGCTTCACCCAGTTTGTGGGTGCGCAGCACAACGGCTTCGTCACGGTAAAGAGGCATGAATCAAGTATCAAGGGCAAAGCAAAGGGCGACGAGTTACCTCGCCGCCCAAAGCCTAGAAACTGATTATTTGCGCCTAGTGAGCACCGCGTACGGCGCGGTTCACACCGGAGATTATGCCCTTGAGCGATGCGGTGGCAATGTCGCCGTCGATGCCAACACCCCAGAGGTGCTGGTTTCCCACCTCAAGCTCGAGGTAGGCCGCAGCCTGTGCCTCGCTGCCAGCGCTCATTGTGTGCTCCACGTAGTCGAGAACGCGAACTTCGATGCCCTGCTGCTTGAGCACGTTGGCGAATGCACTCACCGGACCGTTACCGCTGCCGGTGAGAGAAACCTCATCGGTGCCGTCGCGAAGCACAACTTCGATCTGCACAGTTCCGTCCATTTCACTGGAGGTGCGCAGACGCTTCAACTCGAAGCGACCCCACTTTAGCTCAGGCTTTTCGGCCGGAGCTGGCAGGTACTCATCGGTGAAAATGTCCCAGATGGCCTCGCTGGATACCTCGCCACCGTTGGAGTCAGTCACGTTCTGAACCACGCGTGAGAACTCGATTTGCAGCTTCCGAGGAAGGTCAAGATTGCGGTCGGTCTTCAACAGGTAGGCCACGCCGCCCTTGCCGCTCTGCGAATTGACGCGAATGACGGCCTCGTAGCTGCGGCCAACGTCCTTAGGGTCGATTGGCAGGTACGGAACCGCCCAAACCAGGTCATCGATGTGGCGACCCTCGGCGCTGGCCTGGGCCTCCATCTTCTCGAATCCCTTCTTGATGGCGTCCTGGTGACTGCCGGAAAACGCGGTGTAAACCAGGTCTCCACCGTATGGGCTTCGTTCGTGCACTGGAAGCTGGTTGCAGTACTCAACGGTGCGCTTGATCTCGTCCAGGTTGGAGAAATCGATGTGCGGGTCAACGCCCTGGCTAAATAGGTTTAGGCCGAGTGTCACCAGGTCAACGTTTCCGGTGCGCTCACCGTTACCGAAGAGGCAACCCTCGATGCGGTCGGCGCCGGCCAAGTAACCCAGCTCGGCAGCGGCAACAGCAGTACCGCGGTCGTTGTGCGGGTGGAGGCTCAGCAGCACGGAGTCGCGTCGGTTTAGGTTGCGACTCATCCACTCGATGGAGTCGGCGTAAACGTTAGGAGTTGCCATCTCTACGGTTGCAGGCAGGTTGATGACCATCTTGCGCTCTGGAGTCGGCTTGATGACATCAATTACCGCGTTACAGACCTCGAGGGCATACTCCAGTTCGGTGCCGGTGTATGACTCTGGCGAGTACTCGTAGTAGATCTTGGTGCCGGGAACCTTGGCTTCCTGCTCGAGGCAGTAGCGGGCACCGTGCAGTGCAATCTCTTTGATGCCGGCCATGTCCTGGCCGAACACCACGCGGCGCTGCAGCACAGAGGTGGAGTTGTAGAAGTGGACGATGGCCTGCTTGGCGCCCTGGAGTGACTCGTAGGTTCGCTCGATCAGGTGGTCGCGGGCCTGGGTCAGAACCTGGATGGTCACGTCGTCTGGGATGTGACCCTCGGTGATCAGCTGTCGAACGAAGTCGAAGTCGGTCTGCGATGCACTCGGGAAGCCAACCTCGATCTCCTTGTAGCCCATGGAGACCAACAGCTGGAACATCTTGAGCTTTCGCTCCGGGCTCATTGGGTCAATCAGAGCCTGGTTGCCGTCGCGAAGGTCTACGGCGCACCAGCGAGGCGCATCGGTGATTAGCTTTGAAGGCCAGGTGCGGTCCGGGAGCGATACCTTGATCTGCTCGTGGAATGGCACATACTTGTGCACTGGCATGCCCGATGGGCGCTGGGTGTTCTGCATTTTGTGTCCTTTTAGAGTCTTGGGGTTTCAGCCAGCGAAAATAGCCGCAACGAGGACGGCCGTTGTTTAGGCCTCGTCGCGGCTGCTAAGCAGAAGCAGGCAGAACACGTTTTCAGGTTAGCACAAGGCTAAAAGCCAAGCTTGCCCAACTGTTTTGGATCGCGCTGCCAGTCCTGCGCTACCTTCACGCGGATTGAGAGAAATACCTTGGAACCCAGCAGGCGTTCAATCTCCGGCCTAGATTTAGCACCGATGTCGCGCAGGCGTGAACCGCCTTTGCCGATGATGATGGCCTTCTGAGAGTCGCGCTCCACGAACACGTTGGCGTGTACGTCAATGAGGTGCTTGCCCTCGCGCGGGTTGATCTCGTCAATCGTCACAGCCAGCGAGTGCGGCAATTCATCGTGGACACCCTCCAGCGCTGCCTCGCGAATCAGTTCGCAGATGCGGTCCTGGACCGATTCGTCGGTCACGGAGTCTGCCGGGTAAAGCGCTTCAGACTCTGGCATCAGACTGATTAGAACTTCGGAAAGAACATCCAGTTGGTCGTCACCCAGAGCAGAAACCGGAATGACTGCTTCAAACTCGCGAAGCGCGCTAACCGCAAGCAGGCGCTCGGCCAAGGTCTTTTTGTCCACCAGTTCGGTCTTGGTGACTATTGCAATCTTTTTGGCGCGCTTGAAGTTATCTAGCTGAGAGTTGATGAACTGGTCACCCGGACCAATCTTCTCGTTGGCTGGAACGCAGAAGCCAATCACGTCCACATCGCCCAGGGTGTCTTCAACCAGATCGTTGAGGCGCTCACCGAGCAGGGTGCGAGGACGGTGCAACCCCGGGGTGTCAACCAAAATCAACTGACCGTTCTGGCGGTGCACGATGCCACGAATGGCACGACGGGTGGTTTGCGGCTTGACCGAGGTGATGGCGATCTTTTCGCCCACCAATGCGTTAGTGAGAGTTGACTTGCCCACATTCGGGCGTCCTACAAACGAGACAAATCCGGCACGGAAGGTCATTGGGCTTCTTTCTCAAAAGTCGATTCGGCACCGGCAAGGGCATCGGTGGCCTCTACCAAAACGGTGAGAACACGCTGACGGCGCTTTTCCATGCGGTCCACGGTGAAGCGCAAGCCGCTGTAGGCGACGGTATCACCGAGCTCAGCTAGGCGACCAAGTTCTTTCACGACCAGACCACCAACACTATCCACATCCTCCTCCTCGAGTTCGATGTCGAAGAGTTCACCCAGCTCAACCAGGGAGTAGCGAGCATTAACCCGGAAGGATCGCTCCCCCAGCGCGGTCACATCGGGTAGGTCGCGGTCGTACTCATCGGAGATTTCACCAACAATCTCCTCGATGACGTCCTCCATGGTCACGAGGCCACCGACACCACCGTATTCGTCGATGATTACCGCTATGTGGGTGTGAGATGCCTGCATCTGCTTGAGCAGGTCATCCACACCGATGAACTCTGGGATAAACGCCACCGGCCGCATGATAGAAACCACCGATGCCCCAAGCCGCTCTGGCGCCTCAAAGGCAACTCGAGATGCGTCCTTCAGGTAAAGCACACCGACGATATCGTCGATGCTCTTGCCAGTGATTGGGAGTCGGGAGAACCCGGTGCGGAGAAACACCTTCATTGCGTCGCGGAGTGTGGCATCGGACTCAATGGTGGCGATATCGATTCGAGGAATCATAATCTCGCGCGCAATGGTCTCTGTGAAGTCCTCCACCGAGTCCATTAGTTCTTGCTCGAAGTCCTCGTGGTCCTGAATCTTGGGGCCGGTGAGCGGGGTAAAGGCCAGGTTGACTCGGCGAATCAGCGGATCTAGAGACTCGAGCAGGGCCGCGCCAAACCTACGGTGCGAGAGCGCCTTCGCTGCAATCTGGGTGACGAAAACCATTAGCAGTGCGATGACGAAGGCAACCACCACATTTACCCACCAGAGGTAGCCTCTAGGCGAGAGTAACTGGCCAATCGTAAGTGCGAACAGCGCGGTGAGTACAACGCGAACCAAGCCCCACGACTCCGCCAGGTCGGCTTTCAATGCACGACGCAGAGCGGACTCAACGATGGTGACCGGAATGGTCACCAGGGCGAGTGCAATCGCAACAAATATCAAGCGGCTTCCTGTTCGCGGAAATCTTTGAGGATCTGATTTTGGAGTGCAAACATTTCGCGCTCCTCGTCTGGCTCGGCGTGGTCAAAGCCCAGCAGGTGCAAAATGCCGTGGGTGATTAGCAGAAGCATCTCGTCAATTGGCGCGTGTCCGGCCTTCTCGGCCTGTTCTTTGGCAAAGTCTGGGCAGACCACTACGTCGCCAAGGATTCCCTCCGGTGCAACGGCGAGATTGTCACCGGGAACCAGCTCATCCATCGGGAACGAGAGCACATCGGTTGGGCCTGGCTCGTCCATGAACTTGATGTGGAGTTCTTCCATGGTCTTGAGGTCAACAAACCGGATAAAGAGATCGGTGTTGGGGTGAAGATGCATCCGATCCATGGCGTACTCGGCCAGCGCGTTCACGCGGTCCTGATCGATGTCCCAGTCAGTTTCGTTGTCGATCTCGATGCTCATCGCTTACCTCCGTTTGGGCCCTGGTTCTTTTGGCTCTTCTGATCTTTCAGACTCTTTTGAGCCAGCTGGGTCTCGTCGTTACGAGCGTATGCATCCACGATTCGCGAGACCAGGCTGTGTCTGACCACATCGGTTGCATCCAGATAGGCAAAAGCCATGTCTTCAACACCCGTGAGGATCTTTTCCGCGGTGCGAAGACCGCTGACACCCGCCGGTAGGTCAACCTGGGTGATGTCGCCGGTGACAACCATTCGCGAGTTGAAACCAAGGCGAGTGAGGAACATTTTCATCTGCTCCGGGGTGGTGTTTTGTGCCTCATCGAGAATGACGAACGAGTCATTGAGCGTACGCCCGCGCATATAGGCCAGCGGGGCCACCTCGATGGTGCCGGAGTTCATAAGCTTGGGCACCGACTCGGGGTCCAGCATCTCGTGCAAGGCATCGAAAAGCGGCCGCAGGTACGGGTCAATCTTGTCGGTGAGTGTGCCCGGGAGGAAGCCAAGTTTCTCTCCAGCCTCAACAGCCGGACGGGTGAGGATTATTCGCGAGACCTCTTTGCGCTGCAGAGCCTGCACCGCCTTGGCCATTGCCAAATAAGTCTTTCCGGTTCCTGCCGGGCCAATGCCAAAGACGATGGTGTGGTTGTCGATGGCATCCACGTAGTGCTTCTGACCAACGGTCTTTGGGCGAATGGACTTGCCGCGCGAAGACAGAATGCTCTGGCTCAGGACCTCGGCTGGGCGATACCCCGGGCTATCCGCAAGCATGCGCGCGCTGCGCTCAAGGTCGGCTTCGGTCAGCTGAGATCCGCCCGCTACCAGCTGTGCCAGCTGATAGACCAGCTCTTCGGCGCGACGAACCGATGCGCTCGGGCCGGCAAGCTGCAACACGTTACCGCGAGCCAGCACCTCGACGTCCGGGGCAAGTCTCTCGAGCGTTTTTAGAAGCTTGTCTTCCGGCCCATATAGGGCAACCATCTGAGATTCGGGCAGCTCAATCTGACGCTGCATCCAGTTGTCTTTTTGCGCCTGGGAAAGGGAGTCTTTGGGCAAGCTCTGCTACTTCTTTGGGGTGGTGCTGGTGATGTGGCCGTGGGCATGGAAAACAGTCTGGCCGGCCTCGGTGCCGGTGTTGAACGTGAGCCGGAATGAACCCGTGCTGTGCTGATCGGCAAGATGTGACCCCAGCTGTACCAGATCAACCAGGGCATCTGGATTGGCGAAGGCAAGTTCGGCCACGTTACTGTGGTGTTCGCGCGGCACCACCAAAATGTGGATTGGCTGGCGAGGCGAAATGTCCTTGAAGGCGATGCTGTGCTCGCTCTCCCCCACTAGGGTGGCGGGAATTTCTCCGGCAACTATTTTGCAGAAGATGCAGTCCATGATTGCCCTTTCCTGATTGAAGTTTACGCTTGCTACCAGCGCTGGAGTCTGGCCTGCAGAACCGAAATGGCCGCGAGTCCCGCGGTTGAGGTTCGGAGCACCTCGGAACCGAGTCTGATGAGCTTGGCTCCCGCCGCCTCGAGCAGCTCAAGTTCGGTTGGCGAGATTCCGCCTTCTGGTCCAACCACGACCGAAACCACACCAGAACTAGGCAGCGCCACCTGGTTGATCGAGAGCTCTGCGGTTGGATCCAGCACCAGCAGTAGTCGCTCTGGGCCGGCAAGCTGGGCGAGTTGCTTAGTGGTGACTGGACTGGCGACGGTTGGCACCCAAACCCGCAGCGCCTGCTTTGAAGCCTCGGCCGAAATGGTTTGCCAGCGCTCCACATTCTTGGCTACCTTGGCTCCCTCCCAGCGCGAAACCGAGCGCTCGGCCTGCCAGGGAACGACACTCATTATGCCCAGCTCGGTGGCAGCCTGAACCGCCATTTCATCGCGGTCGCCTTTGGCTAAAGCCTGAACAAGTTCCAGGGTTGGCACGGCGGCAATTTCGTCGGTGATCTCGGTAACCTGCACGGAGAGTTCGCCGGTTCCAACCGTTGCAACATCCCCCACGATGCGCCTACCCGCGCCATCCGAGAGCTGAATTCCCTCACCCACTCGCATGCGACGCACGCTGACCGCGTGGCGCCCCTCGGAGCCAGCCAGCAACACTTCGTCGCCGATTCGCGCGCCAGCGGCATCGGTGGTTGAAATGTGGAACAGCGGAAGAACCATTAGCGGCGCTTGTCTTTGCCGAAGAAACCTGTCTTGTGCTTGCGCAGCGTGACGGTGTCTGCCGAGCGCAGTTCGGCCAACTTCTTGAAGAGTTCCTTCTGCTTGGAGTCGAGCTTGTGCGGAGTCATGACCTGCACAGTAACCAGGAGGTCGCCACGCCCGGAGCCGCGAAGATGGCCCACACCTTTGCCCTTGACCGTGATGGTCTCGCCGGTTTGAACTCCAGGTTCCAGATTGATGTCAACCGGGCCGTCGAAGGTTTCGATTTGAGTGTGACGGCCAAGTACGGCGTCGTGGAGCGGAACCTCGACGGTGCAGGTTAGGTCGTCGCCGTCGCGACCGAAGACCTCGTCGGTGCGGACCTGAACCTCGATGTAGATGTCACCGTTTGGTCCGCCCGCGTAACCGGCCTCGCCCTGGCCTGAGAGCTGAAGGCGCAGGCCGTCGTCGACTCCGGCTGGGATGTTGAGGTCGAGATTGCGGCGGGCACGAACTCGACCCTGACCGCGGCAGTCCACGCAAGGATCTGGAATGACCTGGCCAAAGCCTTTACAGACGCTACATGGCTGACTGGTCACGATGTTGCCGAGTAGCGAACGAACCTCGCGCTGCACCTGGCCGGCGCCCCGGCAGACGTCGCAGGTCTTTGGAGATGTACCAGGCTGGCAGGTAGTTCCGTTACAGGTCTTGCAGATAACAGCGGTGTCGATCTCAATGCTCTTCTGCACTCCGAAGGTGACCTCGCGAAGGGTCAGGTCAACCCTGAGCAGGGCATCCTGGCCACGCTCGGCGCGGGAGCGTGGGCCACGTCCACCGCCGCCTCCGAAGAAGGTGTCGAAGATGTCGCCGAAGCCGAAGTTTCCTCCCGGGAAGCCGTTGAATCCACCCTGACCACCCATGTCGTAGTTGCGGCGCTGGTCGTCATCGGAGAGCACCTCATACGCGTGGGTCACCAGCTTGAAACGCTCTTGGGCATCTTCGGCCGGATTCACATCAGGGTGAAGTTCGCGGGCAAGCCTGCGATACGCCTTTTTGATTTCGTCGGCGCTGGCATCGCGTGCAACGCCTAGTACTTCGTAGTGATCTGCCACTGAAATTTCCTGCTTCTAAGTTCTTGATTTCTATCGGGTTAGTTATCGAGCAATTTGGAAAGGTATTGGGCAACTGCGGCAACAGTAGCCATGCTGTTGGAGTAATCCATGCGGGTTGGACCAAGCACGCCAAGCTTGGCGGCCTCGGCACCCTCTGCACGGTACTCGCCCAAAACCACCGATGTGTTGCTAAACCCCTCCACTGGGATTTCGCTACCGATGCCCACCGCGATGCCGGTTTCTCCACCGCGAAGCTCACTCATCAGTTTGAGCAGGACTACCTGCTCTTCGACTGCATCTAGCAGGCCGCCGAAGTCGGAGCCAAGTTCGCTGCCGCGGCGGGCGAGATTGGCGGCTCCTGCTACCAGCATCTTGTCGCTGCGGTTGGCGTCCACGAGTTCAATTAGGTTGCCCATGAAGTCAACCGCGAACTGGCGCCGCTCCGGAGCAAACTCCTGCTCAAAGCCGCGCAGCTTCTCCTCGACGGCGGAAAGCGCGGCTCCAACCAGCAGGGTGTTGAGACGGGCTCGAATGTCACCGAGGAACGAGGCCTCGAGCGGCTTTCCGAAGTCAATTACGTGCTGCTCGATGCGGTTGGCATCGGTGACCAAAATGAGCAAAATCTTTGATTCGGAGACGGGAACCGTCTCAATGGTGCGCACCTTGGCCTTACCGAGAGTTGGGTACTGGACCATGGCAAGTTGGTTGGTGAGCTGCGCCAGGAGACGGACGGTGCGACCCAGTACGTCATCTAGGTCGGCGCCATCGGTGAGAAATGCCTCGATCGCGTTGCGCTCTGGGAGGCTGAGTGGCTTGACCTCGTTTAGTCGATCGACAAAGAGTCGATAGCCCTTGTCGGTTGGCACACGACCGCTCGAAGTGTGGGGCTGAGCAATCAGCCGCTCTTCCTCGAGCAGGGCCATATCGTTGCGGATCGTGGCAGCAGAAACATCGAACCCATGGCGCTCCACCAAAGCCTTGGAGCCGACCGGCTCCTTAGTGGCGATGTAGTCCTGGATGATTGCGCGCAGGACATCGGCGCTGCGTTCTGGAATCACCGTGATCTCCTAACCGCTTGAGGCTTTAGCACTCTATGTGCTTGAGTGCCAATTTTAGCGAGTCGAGTCACTCAAACCAACAGTTGACGAACCACCATATCGGCGAGAAGTCTGCCCTTCAGGGTGAGAATCAGTGACCCTCTGATGGCTGGGCCTGGCTCCACCAGTTGATCGGCTATCAGTCCTGCAATCCGGGTGGCGTCAAATCCGTCAAGTTGACGTAACTTTTCAACCGCAAGACCCTCGCGCAATCGGATCTGGAGCAGAACCGCCTCTTCGAGCTTTGTCTCAGGCCTCAGTACCTCGCGGCCTAGCGCTGGCGACACTCGCTTGCCGAGCGCCTCAACATACGGCGACGGGTGCTTTACGTTCCACCAGCGGGTACCGGCCACGTGGCTGTGTGCGCCTGGGCCGTAGCCCCACCAGTCCATTCCCTGCCAGTAGGCAAGATTGTGTCTGCTGGCAGATTCAGGGGTTCTAGACCAGTTGGAAAGTTCGTACCACTCAAATCCAGCTGCAGCGAAGGCGGCATCGGCCATCTCATACTTGAGCGCCTGCTCGTCCTCGTCTGGCTCTGGCAGTAACCCCTTGGAAATCTGACGGGCAAGCTTGGTGCCCTCTTCCACAATCAGCGAATAGGCGCTGATGTGGTCGGTCTCTAGCGCCAAGGCCGCATCGATGCTCCTGCGCCATTCCGCGATGGTTTCGGTGGGGGCGCCATAGATTAGATCGACCGAGGTCTGCAGGCCAGCGGCTTTGGCCATTGCCACCACTTCCGGCAGGCGTTTCGGCTGGTGGGTTCGGTCAAGCACCTTGAGAACCGAATCGACGGCCGACTGCATTCCGAAGGAAACTCTGGTGAATCCCCCGGCGGCCAGAGCGTCTAGGTAGGCCTGATCCACGTTGTCTGGGTTTGCCTCGGTGGTGACTTCGGCACCCGCCGCCAAGCCGAACTCAGAGCTCAATGCACCAAGTATCGCCACTAGGTTGCCGGCGGGAAGTTGGGTTGGAGTGCCACCTCCGAAAAATACGGTCTCCAGCTGGCGCCTAGGCACGCCCGATTCGGCTAGAACGCCACTCGAAAAGCGAATTTCCTGGCTAAGTTCGCCTGCGAACCCAGCCTGGCTGACGCCGCGGAGCTCATCGGAGGTATAAGTGTTGAAGTCACAGTAGCCGCAGCGCACCCGGCAAAACGGAACATGCACGTAAGCGTGGAAAGTGCTGTTGAAGGCGTGGCCAGGGGCAACGGGAAGGATGCCGTTGGCTGGTGCCGGTTCACCGGATGGAAGCTGGGCCATTATTTGCCCTTCTTGGCATCCTTCTTCTCGCTATCGGTGGACAGGGCTGCGATGAAGGCCTCCTGCGGAACCTCAACTCGACCAACCATCTTCATGCGCTTCTTACCCTCTTTTTGCTTCTCGAGGAGCTTGCGCTTACGACTGATGTCACCGCCGTAACACTTGGCCAAAACATCCTTGCGCATGGCGCGAATGGACTCTCGGGCGATGATGCGACTGCCCACTGCGGCCTGAATTGGCACCTCGAACTGCTGGCGAGGAATGAGCTCGCGGAGTTTGGTGGTCATCTTCACGCCGTAGGCGTAGGCGGCATCCTTGTGAACAATAGCGCTGAAGGCGTCAACCTGATCGCCTTGGAGCAGAATGTCCACCTTCACCAAATCACCCTCGGCCAAGCCAGACTCCTCGTAGTCGAGGGAGGCGTAACCCTGGGTGCGGCTCTTCAACTGGTCGAAGAAGTCAAACACGATCTCGGCGAGTGGCAGGCTATAGCGAAGCTGTACGCGGTCCTCACCGAGGTAGGTCATGTCGAGCATCACGCCTCGGCGACTCTGACAGAGCTCCATGATGGTTCCAACGAAGTCCTTCGGGGCCAGGATGGTTGCCTTCACCATCGGCTCTAGCACCTTCTTCACCTTGCCCACCGGGAATTCCGAAGGGTTGGTGACGGTGATTTCCTTGTTGTCCTCCATGGTCACCTCGTAGACCACCGATGGCGCAGTGGCGATCAGGTCCAGGTTGAACTCGCGCTCCAGGCGCTCGGTCACGATTTCCAGGTGAAGCAATCCGAGGAAGCCACAGCGGAAACCGAAACCGAGGGCAACCGAAGTCTCTGGCTCGTAGACCAGAGCGGCATCGGAGAGTTTCAGCTTGTCTAGGGCTTCACGCAGGTTTGGGTAGTCAGAGCCGTCAATCGGGTAGATGCCGGAGTACACCATTGGAAGTGGCTCGGAGTAGCCCTTCAGTGGGTCGGTTGCGGGCTTGGCGTTGTGAGTGATGGTGTCACCCACCTTAGACTGACGCACATCCTTCACGCCGGTGATTAGGTAACCCACTTCACCCACTCCCAGGCCCTTAGTTGGTTCCGGCTCCGGGGAAGAAACACCAATCTCAAGCAGTTCGTGAACCGCCTTGGTACTCATCATCTGAATCTTCTCGCGGCTGGCCAGGTGCCCGTCAACCATTCGAACGTAGGTGACCACACCGCGGTAGGAGTCATAGACCGAGTCAAAGATCATGGCGCGTGCTGGGGCGTTTGGGTCGCCAACCGGGTGTGGCAGAGTGCGCACCAGGTGGTCGAGCAGCTCCTCAACACCGATGCCGGTCTTGCCGGAAACCTTCAGGATGGAGTCCGGGTCGCAGCCAATCAGCTCGGAAATTTCCTCAGCGTATTTCTCGGGCTGGGCTGCCGGAAGATCAATCTTGTTGAGCACAGGAATGATGGTGAGGTCGTTCTCCATGGCAAGGTAAAGGTTGGCCAGGGTCTGAGCCTCGATGCCCTGCGCGGCGTCAACCAGGAGGATTGCTCCCTCACAGGCAGCTAGTGAGCGCGAAACCTCGTATGTGAAGTCCACGTGACCAGGGGTGTCAATCATGTTCAACGCATAGGTCTTGCCATCAACCTGCCAGGGCATGCGAACCGCCTGGCTCTTGATGGTGATTCCACGCTCGCGCTCGATGTCCATGCGGTCTAGGTACTGGGCACGCATCGAGCGGTCATCGACAACGCCAGTTAGCTGCAGCATGCGGTCGGCCAGAGTGGACTTGCCGTGGTCGATGTGAGCGATGATGCAGAAGTTTCGAATCAGCTCTGGTGGAGTCTTGGCTGGTTCGAGCCGAGTGGTGGCGCGTGGCGACAACGGGTACCTCTGTTTGAAGATTAGGAATCTGCGAATGCAGTCCCTAATATTTTGCCACACCGATGCGGTTTAGGCGCGGATACTTGCCCATCTGGCGCGGGCAATGGTAAAGTGAGTAGTCGGTATTAGGTGTGTGTCTCCACCCAAAGCCCAACAATCTTTTCGAGTCGTGCAAACTGTCACGGCAAATTTAGAAAGTGAAACATGGCAAACATCAAGTCGCAGATCAAGCGCGTACTCACTAACCAGAAGGCTACTGAGCGCAACAAGGCTGTAAAGAGCGAGGTCAAGACCGCCGTTCGTGCCGCTCGCGAGGCTATCGCAACCGGAGACAAGGCTGCCGCAGCTGCTGCAGTCGCAAACGCCGGCCGCAAGCTGGACAAGGCTGTATCGAAGGGTGTTCTGCACAAGAACAACGCCGCGAACCGCAAGTCAGCCATCGCAAAGCAGGCTTCGGCTCTCTAAGCCGCAACTACTTCAACGCCCTCGGTGTTCCGAGGGCGTTTTAGTTTAAGTAGATTAGCGAGCCGCGGACTGGCCGATTGGGACCGCTCCCCTAAACCACGTCGTGGTTGACGGCAAAGCGACCGGCAAAGGCCTGAACCAGCGCGCAGGCAATAGCGCCGATGATGGTTGGTAGCCAGCTGCCGGTGAGGTCGTGCGAAAGTCCGGCCACGAATACCGCAGCGGCGGCAAAGAGGTAGCCCATTCCCTGCGAAATGGCGGACATGGAGGTTGTGATGGCCTGGTTGCTGCCTTTCATGCCAATCAAAGCCAGCGAGAGCGGGAACGATGACGATAGGCCCACACCGGTGAGGATGCTAGCCGGAATCGCGAGACTTGGCCCAACCTCGTATAGGGCAAGACCGGCACTGGTGACGAGACTTATGACAACCACTAGGGCAGACAGGTTCTTGATGCGCTTGAGGTTGGCAGTGATGAGCATGCCCACCGGAATACCCACCATGCTCATTAGGGCCAGCGTGCCACCGGCGTTAACCTCGGACATCCCGTTGTCTACCAGCAGCGACGGAAGCCAGTTCAGCAGCACGTAAAAGTTGGATGACTGCAGTCCAAAGAAGGCCGCGATGGCCCAGGTTAGTGGGTGCTTCCACATGTTCACCGATGCCGCCGCGTCACCCTCGACCTTCGCAACCGGGTGATCCTTGGCAACGGTGATGCGCCAGGCGATGAGGCCGAGAACCCCTGGAATGGCCAGGAGGCTCAGCGCCAACTGCCAGCTGTGCAGCGCTTCACTGACCGGGAATGCAATCCCCGATGCCACAGCGGAGAAACCAGAGAGCATCGTGGTGTAGGTGGCGGTCATCCGTGCCACCGAGTTGGGGAATTCGGCGCGAATCAGTGCCGGGAACAAGACGTTTGATACGGCGATACCGAGGCCCATGGCGATGGTGCCAGCCAAAAGGAACTCGAACCCGAACCAGACGCGGGCCAGGATTGTGACCGTCAGCACCACGAGGATGCCGGTGAAGGATTTGGAGAGACCGTAACGCGAAAGCAGGCGTGGACCCAGGAAAGCACCGATGCCAAAGCAGAGCACTGGAGTTGAGGTGAGCAGACCCAGCTGAGTGGTGCTCCAGTGCTGGGAGTTTTGGATTGTGGTTAGCAGCGGTCCGATGGCGGCCAGCGGCGGGCGCAACAGCAGGGTGAGGAAGAAAACAGTGGATACGGCCCAGATTGAGCGCGAGGTCTTAGGCACGAATCCCCTTGCTGAGAATAAGAAGGAACAGGCGCTCGATGGCAAACTCCGAGTCGCGCTCAGCGCCTTTGGCGGCGGCGTCGGCGCGTGCCACTTCCTGAATTACGGTTGCCATGCCGTTCTCGGTCCAACCAGTGAGCTCTCTACGGGCACGATCCATCATCCAGGGCTGCATTCCCAGCTGGGCCGCGGTTGCACTTCGGTTGTTCAGCAGTTTGGCAAGGCTCCGCATCCGGTGGGCCACGGCGCTAAGGAGAGTGACCGGCTCTCCCCCGGCAGCCAGACTCTGGCGCAATAGGGTCAGGGTGGTGCTGGCGTCTCCCGCCAAGGCGGCATCCACCAGCTGGAAGTTGTTCACTTCAACGTGTCCGCCGAAGTACTTTTGCACGGTCTCTTCATCGATCGACTCGGCAACATCCTGGCTAAGCTGCGCGCAGGCTGCCGCAAGTCCGGCCACGTCGTCGCCAAATGCCGCAACCATAGCGCGTATGGCGCCATTGGTTGCCTGCTTTTTCAGGTTCTTAAACTCACCGGTGGCAAAGGCAACGCGGTCGCCTTCCTTGGTGATCTTTTCGCAGCTGACCTCTACTGAGGAATCGCTGCCGCGGATGGCATCTAGCAGTTTTTTACCCCGCACACCGGAGGCGTGACGGAAGATGACGGTACAGTCATCGGTTGGATCGGCCAGGTATGCCAGACCGTCTTCGATGAGGGCATCGGTGCAGCGCTCCAGCCCAGTAATTATGACTAGGCGCGGCTCACCAAAGAGACTTGGAGCAGTGATTTCACTGAGGCGACCGGATTCGTATTCGGCACCCTCTAGCTCCGAAACCTCGAGCATTGGGGTAACGGAAAGAAGCTGGTCGCGCAGGCTTTTCACCACTCGCGAAGCCAGGAATTCCTCGGCTCCGGCGATCAAAGTTACGGGTGCCAGCGATGCCTGACTCCAGTTGACTTGCTTTGCCTTACCCACCAGACCAGCCTAAACTAGCGCGCACCGCTGGCACTCCAAGCCAAGCTCTTTGCTGTTGCTGAGATGGCTATCGAGCCGAGTTGGTCGGTGCGCAGAGTGCTGGCACTTGATGAGTTCAACCACACCAGCGCCTTTCGCGTTGGATGACCGTACGGGTTGCCTTTTCCCACCGAAATAGTGGTGATCAGCGGGTGAACCCAGCTCAGAAACTCGGGGTCTTGGTCGGCCGAGCCGTGATGACTCAGCTTCAAAATTGTGGGAACGGATGCATATTCCTGCCGCCACCAAGTTGAACGCTCGTCCATGACTCGCTGTTGTCCAATGGCCGGGAGGTCGGCCATTGTGAACACATTGAATCTGGATCCGTGCCAGAACATAGCCACCGAACCCTCGTTCGAACTTGCTGCATCGGCACCTCCTGGATGAGGGCTCAGCACAAGCCAGCTGAGTGAGGCATCGGAGTGGGCAGCCCCAAGGTTACCGGTAGTTCCCTGCGCCACAGCTGTCACCGGGATTCGCTGCTGCCTCAACAAACTCGCCACAGCGGCAGCACCGGGCCTGGCATCCACGAACTGGGTAACTAGAGCCTGGTCAACGCGCCTCCTGGCAATGGCACCCGACAGGCCACCCACGTGGTCTAGGTCGAAATGGGTTAGCACCAGCAGCGATATTCTTCTGACACCAAGTCGCCGCAGACACTGGTCTACGAGGCGAGGGTCTTTGCCGACATCCACCACCGCCACTTGCCCGCCGGCTCGCAGCACCGTGGCATCGCCCTGCCCCACGTCGCAGGCCACCATGACCCAGTTGGCGCCCGGGTACCGGCCAATGGGCATATGGCTCCCAGAGCCCAGAATGAATACGCACGCCGCCAGCAGCAAGGAAAATCCACCGATGCGGGGCCAGGGTTGGCGGGTTGCTGTGAGCAGGATGACGGCCAACAGAATTAGCAGGGCAAAACCGAAACCGAAGATCCCGACCGGCATAGCCAAGTTGGGCAAGATGTCATTCAGCCACTGGGCCACACCGATGATGTAGGCCGCTGGTAGCGAAGCGATCCAAAATACTGCCGCAGCGAGCCACTGGCCGAGACCAAATGGAACCAGCGCCAGCACGGCGCCGATCAAACCCAAGACAGTGATTGGCCCAACCGCTGGCTCGGCCAAAAGATTTGCCAAGAGCGAAGCCGAACTTGGATTGGACTGAAGACCAACCAGGAGCGGCAGACAGCAGAGTTGGGCAGCAAGGGCAACGGCAACTGAGCTTGCCATCCACTGCGGGAGCCAGACATTTAGCCGCGGCGTCAGCCGAGGAGCCAAAAGCACCACCCCGCCGGTAGCCAGGACCGATAAAGCAAAACCCAAACTGAGTGCGAAACTGGAATCCAGCGTGAGGACTGCAATTACTGCCAGCGCTAAAAGGTGAACCGTTGAAGTGGTGTTACCTCGGCCCGTGGCAATAAGGGTCACGGCCGCCATAATGGCAGCTCGTAGCACGCTGGGTTGATCGCCAACCAATAGCAGGTAGGCCGCCAAAACACCGATGCATGAGATGGTTCTAGCCGTGCGCCCCAGGCCTAGATGCTTGGCCAACACGACGAGAACACCAATCAGGATGGCGCAGTTAGCTCCCGAAACTGCGGTCAAGTGTGTGAGCGACATGGACTTGAACAGATTGCCCAGATCCGTTGAGATTCCGCTCACATCTCCATCTGTGATGCCAAGAGTCAGAGCCTTGGCAGGTTGCGATACACCATTGGCGGCGCGCGCGACCACCTCCCGGGTGGCGGCTCCAGCCTGGGACAGCCAACCACCTCCGCGAACGGGTTGGGAGCTTGGCGGACGCAAGAGGGCCAGCAACCAAGGCACCAAAGTTAGGAACCTCCCCAACCCGCTAGCCTGCCTTGCCCAGAGCACTGCTGCCAACTGCAAGCCCAAAGCAAGCCACCATAGAGGCCAGTCGGCAGCTCGAAGTGCGAGACCGGACCAGAGCAGGCCGGCCGAAATCGGTACGAGTTGCCAGGTGCTGCGGCTAGAGGCTGACAAGGGTCTTCAGCTTTTCCATGAGGCTAGCGCCGATGCCGGCAACCTTCCCCAGGTCAGAGATGGAGCGGAAGCCTCCATTGGCGGTTCGGTAGTCGATGATGCGCTGGGCCAATGTGGGGCCTATTCCCGGCAGGGTATCTAGGGTTGCGGCGTCGGCGAGGTTTAGGTTGACCAACTTGGAGGCAGTGCCAAATCCCACCGAACCGTCAGTTTGAACCCCGAGGGTGGCAATCATCACCTGCTCACCGTCGTTCACCACACGGGCCAGGTTGGTGGAACTCTGATCGGCTCCGGTGTCAAAGCCGCCTGCCGCAAAGACTGCATCTAGAACCCTCGAACCAAACGGCAGCGAATAGACCCCGGGTTGCTTTACCGCTCCAACAACCTGTACCAGCACCGAAGCCGATGGCGCGGGAACCGCGGCTGCTGGTGAACCGGTAGGGAAAGGCGCGTTCCTGGCCAACCAATCGGACGAACTTACCGTTTGACTCTGAGTGGACTGGGTGCCAAGCACCACAGCCAGAACAACGATGGCGGCTGCCAATCCGAGGAACGCCTTGCGAGCCAAAGTTGGCAGTGGGCGCCAATGGCGTTCTAGGAGTCCATCAACCAGCTTCATCACCCAAAACTAAACCGCACCCGTTTTCACGAGCGCGGTCAAGTTTGAATCTGTGGGTAACTCCGGCCAACTTGGCCTGTTAGTTAGCCTTTGGTGGCGATGTTCACCAGCTTCGGGGCGCGCACGATGATGTTAGCTATCTCGCGGTCACCGATGCTGCGCTTGACAGCATCGGAGTTGAGAGCCAACTCACGGAGCGCCTCTTCGGTGATGTCGGTTGCTACCTCAAATTTGTCGCGCAGCTTGCCGTCAACCTGAACCACGGCAACGATGCTCGCCTCCACCAGGAGGCTCTCATCGCAGGCGGCAAACTCGGCTAGAGCAACGCCAGGCTGGTGCCCAAGAATGCTCCACATGTCCTCAGCGGTGTACGGAGCAAACAGGCTCAGCGCCTTGGCAACCTCTTCCACACCTTCGCGAACCGCAGGATCCGAACCGCCGACTCCAGAGTCGATTGCCTTGCGAAGCACGTTCACCAGTTCCATTGCCTTGGCAACGCCAACATTGAACTTGAAAGTCTCGATGCTGGTGCCAAAGTCACGCAGGAACAGGTGCGTTGCCTTGCGCACGGCCTTATCGCCGCCGACAAAATCAACTCCAGCTGGACTGGTCACATCGTTGGCCAGACGCCAGGCACGGGCCAGGAATCGCGCCGAACCGGCTGGGCTCACGTCGGCCCAGTCGATGTCGTCCTCAGGAGGGCCAGCAAAGGCCATGGTTAGACGCACGGCATCAACCCCGTGCTCGTCCAGCTGCTCGCTGAGGCGCACCAGGTTGCCGCGAGACTTGCTCATGGCCGAACCATTCATCAGCACCATGCCCTGGTTCAGCAGGCGAGTGAAAGGCTCCTCGAAGTCGAGATAGCCCAAGTCGTGCAGAACCTTGGTGAAGAAGCGGGCGTAGAGCAGGTGAAGGATGGCGTGGGTTACTCCACCCACGTACTGGTCAACCGGAGCCCAGCGCTTGGCTTCTGCTGGGTCGAAAGCTACCTCGGTGCTGTTTGGCGATAGGAAGCGGAGGAAGTACCAGGACGAGTCCACAAAGGTGTCCATGGTGTCGGTGTCGCGCTTGGCGGCTCCACCACACTTTGGACAGTGCACGTTCACCCAGTCAGCAGCAGCGCCAAGTGGCGAGGTGCCCTTTGGCGACAAGTCGAGACCCTCTGCAGATGGCAGTTCAACCGGCAACTGCTCGGCTGGAACTGGCACTTCACCACAGTTGTCGCAGTGGATGATTGGAATTGGGGTTCCCCAGTAGCGCTGACGGCTAATGAGCCAGTCTCGCAGGCGGAAGTTCTTGGCGGCCTTACCGGTGCCCTTGGCCTCCAGAATCTGAGTCATCTTGGCGATTGCCTCGGCCTTGTTGAGGCCGTTCAGCTCGCCGCTGTTCACCAGCACTCCATCTCCGGTAGTGGCAAAGCCAAGCTCGTTAGGGTCGCCCTCGCCTGTGTCAACCACCATGCGAATTGGCAGGTCGAAGGTGCGGGCAAAGTCCCAGTCGCGCTGGTCGTGTGCCGGAACCGCCATGATGGCTCCGTGACCGTAGTCGGCGAGCACGTAGTCGGCTGCCCAGATCTGAATGCGCTCGCCGTTGACCGGGTTGATCGCGTAGCGGCCGGTGAAGATACCGGTCTTGTCGCGGTCGGTGCTCAGGCGCTCGATGTCGTTCGACTGCTTCACCTGGTCGAGGTAGGTGGCAAACTCGGCCTGAATCTCTGCGCTGCTGCCGGCCACTAGCTCGGCGGCCAGCGGGGCATCCGCGGCTACCACCATGAAGGTGGCTCCGTGCAGGGTGTCCGGACGGGTGGTGTAGACGTTTACCGGCTCCGAGCGACCCTCAATGATGAACTCAACGTCGGCTCCGTAGGAGCGGCCAATCCAGTTGCGCTGCATGCTGAGCACTTTGGAAGGCCAGTTTCCCTCTAGGGTGTCGAGGTCATCCAGCAGGCGGTCTGCGTACTCGGTGACCTTGAAGAACCACTGGGTCAGTGCCTTCTTGGTTACCACGCTGTCGCAGCGCTCACAGAGGCCGCCCACTACCTGCTCGTTGGCAAGTACGGTCTGACACGAAGGACACCAGTTGACCATGGAGTTCTTGCGGTAGGCAAGACCCTTGTTGTAGAACTCGAGGAACAGCCACTGGTTCCAGCGGTAGTAGATGGGGTCGCAGGTGCGGATGACGCGATCCCAGTCGAATGAACAGGCGTAGCGACGCATCGAGGTGCGCTGCTGCTCGATGTTGTCGTAGGTCCAGCCGCGCGGATCCAGGCCACGCTTGATGGCTGCGTTCTCTGCAGGAAGGCCAAAAGCATCCCAGCCGATCGGGTGCATCACGTTGAAACCACGCTGAGCCCAGTAGCGAGCAATAACGTCACCGAGCGCGTAAGCCTCGGCGTGACCCATGTGCAGGTCACCCGATGGGTATGGGAACATGTCGAGCACGTACTTGGTTGGGCGGGTGTCGCCCGGCTTGCCAGATGCAAACGGACGCAGCTCATCCCAAACCGGTAGCCAACGGTCCTGAATGGCACCGATGTCGTAGACGTTCTCTTCAGCCTGAGAATTGCTCATTTACTCACTTGTTTCTGGTTTTCCCACCGCGCTGGGTGGGTGGGTGATTGCACCAAGAAGTGGCGGCAACCTTACTTCTATAAGGTTACCAAGCAACTACCGCCAGGGGCTTTCAAGCGCGATGGCGGCCAGCAGTGACTTGGCCTTCAGTGCAGTCTCATCGAGCTCGGCCGCAGGCTTGCTGTCTATGGTGATTCCGCCACCAACACCGATGCTCACCTGCTCCCCCTCGAAGACCAGACTTCGGATCACCATGCCCAGATCCGCGCTGCCATCGGTGCCAAAATAGCCGGCTACACCCGAGTAGATTCCGCGCGGGGTCTGCTCTAGCTCTTCAATCAGCTGCATGGCGCGAATCTTTGGCGCTCCGGTCATGGAACCACCGGGGAAGACCGCGCGCAGAATCTCCTCGGCGGTTACTCCGGCCCGGAGCTGCCCGGTTACGGTTGACACCAGCTGGTGAACGGTTGGGTGTGGTTCAACGCTAAATAGTTCGGTGACCTCCACCGATGCCGGTTCCGCGATCCGCGCCAAATCGTTTCTCATCAGGTCCACAATCATCAGGTTTTCGGCGCGTTCCTTCAGGTTGCCTTCCAGCTCCGATGCGGTTGCCGCATCCAGAATTGGGTTCTCGGACCGTGGCCTGGTTCCCTTGATTGGCCTGGTGCTGATTGCACCATCCGAACTCAGCGAAATGAACTGCTCGGGACTCACCGAAACCAGAGCGGTCTCCCCCTGCTTGATGTAGCAGGCGTAGGGGGCCGGATTCGCCTCGCGCAGCCGAAGGAATACCTCTAGCGGATCCGCGTTGTGGCTGGCGCGCACTTGATTGGTCAGGCATATCTGGTAGACGTCGCCGGCTGCAATGTGCCCCCTGGCCCGCTCCACGAGTTGAAGGTAAGCGGCTGGCGAATGTGCCAACTGAAGTAACTGGGAGGGTTTGGTCAAGCGATGGGTGCCAAGGTAACCGATCCGACGGCCCCCGCTGAGGCCGAGCCGAATGAAACCACCCTTCAGCCACTCTTCGAAGTGATTATCGTCCTGAAATTCACCGATGGCCCAGACCGCACGCGCGTCGTGGTCAAATACCAGGGCCTCGCGGGCATCTAACCAGCTGCCTCGTAGTTCTCCGGAATCGAGAGGGTCTTGCTGGTACTCCAGCCAACCCACGAAGCCTGGTCGCCAACTGAACGGTGGCTTTGGGTCCAACTGGCCGGCTGAACGCTGCGCCAGCTCGGCAAACATCTCTGCGCTACCCAAAATTCGATGGGCATGAGCATGCCCCATCACCGAATAGCGCTCGGTGGGGTGATGTTGACGATCGAGCCAGAAGGAGTTTTGGTCTGTGGCGTAGAGCGTAACGAAGACATCCGCCGGGTCAATCCAAGCGCCGAGGCGCCTGCTGTAAAGCTGCAACGGCTCTCCTGACATCGGTGGGTTTTGCTAAGCGCAGTTTGGGTCTGACTTTGCCAATAATCTATAGGTTAAGCGTAGAGAGGCAACCATGCAGGAAAGCGAGTTCTATCGGTTTAGCGCCGGTGAACTGACTCCCTGTCGGGATTCCGTCAGTGAAATCCGGTTGGCGGCCGCCGATTCTTTCCTGGTGGAATCTGGCAGAGTGCGCAGCTTTGAAGCTCACTGTAGCCGTTTTGCCAAATGGGTCACCGATGCTAGCCCGCAGCTTGGCGCCTCTCTTGGAGCTTACTTTTCTGCGGCCACCGAACTCATTCCGCGCACCGGCCGCTGGTTTCCACGTTTTGAACTGCACCTCGCCTCCCCCGGCGATGGCCCCGAGGGCGACTCGCTTTACCTGCGCCTGCGCACTGCGCCAGAGCAGTTGGGTGAGGCAGTGCTCTGGACCTTGGATGAGGTTGACCCACGGTTGAGCCCAGCCGTGAAGGGACCCGACCTAAGCCTGTGCATGCAACTGCGCCGCAAGGCCCAGCTGCACGGAGCCGACGAGGCGGTGTTGCTGGACACCAAAGGCTACATCAGTGAAGGCGCCTTGAGCTCGCTGGTTTGGTGGCGTGGAGATGTTTTGTGTGCCCCAAACGATCAGACCGAATGGCTGCACAGCATCACCCGTGACGAGGTCTTTGCAATCGCTCAGGCCAGCGGCTACCAGACCAGACTTGAGCACGCCCGGCCAGCCGATTTGGTAGGAACCGAGATTTGGGTGCTCTCGTCACTGCAGGGCATACGTGCCGTCTCAGACTGGAAGAACCTCGGCAGTCCGGTTGGTTCATCTAGCCACCTAGAGCAATTCCAGAAGCGGCTGCGCATGCTGGCGGGAAGCCTGGGATAAGGGCATGACCGCTCTGCTCGACTGGATCATGAGTTCGGTTCACTCCGTCAACTGGCTCACCCGCGACCTAGTGGCCGCCTTCGCCATCATGTGCGAGACCACGATTGGGCTTGGGCTGATAGTTCCAGGCGACACCGTGGTTTTGATTGCTGGCACTGGCGTGAAGAACCTGGCCGACTTCCTGGGTCTCTACGGCTTTGTGCTGCTCGGTTCGCTGGTGGGCGAAACCCTAGGCTTCCTTATCGGTCGCTGGTTTGGGCCCCGGTTGCGCGCATCCGCGCTCGGCAGGCGCATCGGTGAAAAGAACTGGCAGGGCGCCGATGCCTTCATTGCCGCCCGAGGTGGCCTGGCCGTTGCCCTGAGCCGTTTTCTGCCCGTGCTTCACTCGGTGGTTCCGGTTGCCACCGGCATGTCCCGACTGGCCTACCGGACATTCATTAGCTGGACTCTAGCGGCCTGCTCGGTGTGGGCTGCCATCTATCTGGGCATTGGCTGGGTTTTGCACCAGAGCTATGAACTTTGGCTGGGGCGCCTCAAGTTTGGTGGCGTAATCTTTGTTGGACTTATTGTGCTCGTGGTGGCAATAATCGCACTGGTAAAGAAGCGCCTCGAGGCCGCCGCCGACCGCATCATTGTGGCCGAGGAAGAGCTAGAGGCAGAGAATCTGGCCATTGAATCAACCGAAACCAGCGAAGGTTTGGAGTAGCCGTGTGCGGACGCTTTGTGATTGCTAAGACCAGCGGTCAGATTGCCACCATATTCGAGGTGGACGAGGTAATTGATGAGGTGACGCCGTCTTTCAATGTGGCGCCGACCAACCGAGTTTCCGTAGTGGTTGATCGAGCCTTTGAGAAGGATGAGGCCGGTGCCCCGCTCGGTGACATTAGCCGTGAGTTACACGCCGCTCGCTGGGGATTGGTGCCGCGCTGGAGCAAGGGGCCATCGGAGGGTGCGCCACTCATAAATGCGCGCATGGAAACCGTGCTGGAGAAGCCTTCCTTCAAGGATTCGGTGGTGCGCAGACGCTGCCTGGTGCCTGCATCGGGCTACTACGAGTGGGTTGTGAACGCCGACGGCACCAAGCAGCCGGTTTATATCAATGCCGGCTCCGATGGCCTCTTTGGCTTTGCCGGACTGTTTGAATGGTGGGCAGACCCAACCAAGGCCGCCGGAGACCCCAACCGCTGGCTGCTCTCCACCACCATTCTCACCAAGCCTTCGGCTCCGGAACTGGCTCACATCCACGAGCGTAACCCCGTGTTCCTCAGTGGCGACACCATGGACATCTGGCTGGACTCCAGCGTTGAAGGCGACCGCGATCTACTGGCCGCCATTGCCCACGACTCCGACTTGGTTGCCGGCGAGGCCCTGTTCCACAAGGTGGGCAGCGAGGTTGGCAAGGTCTCTTCCAGCGGCCCAGAGTTGATTCGCGCCATCTAGGAAGTTTTAACCTTCAACCTCTCATTGAGGTGATTTTCGATAAATGTCTGAGCCCCCTCATACACTCTTAACATTCGAACAAATGTTCGAATGTGTAGCGAGGGAAGAATGCTTAGGGTCAACGAATTTGTTGAGGTGTCGGTAAACCAAACCGGCGAGCCCGTGGGGTTTAGCTGGCGCGGTGACTCCTACCTGGTGGTAAGCCGTCCGGTGCGCTGGTTTGCTCGGCGCGAATGGTGGCGCGAGTCAGATCGCGCCTACCGTGGCATCGGTGCCGGGGTTGTTGAAATGGAAATGTGGCGGCTGAATGCTGGCATTCGCTCCAAGGGTGGGCTCACCAGCACCCAGAACGCTGCGCAGTTTGAGTTGGTGCGGGGCTGCGATGCAGCGACCAATCCGGACTCCCCAGCCAAAAGCAGCAAGTGGCGATTGGTGCGCGTCTTCGCATGAGCCAGTTCACCCACCTGCACGTTGCCTCCGCCTTCTCCGGGCACTACGGGGTAACCCGTCCGGAGCACCTGGCGGAGGCCGTTCAGGCTATGGGCGGAACCGCACTCGCAATCACGGACAGAAACGGTCTCTACGGGGCCGTGAAGCACATTGGCGCCTGCCTGCAGCTGGGCCTAGACCCAATCGTGGGGGTAGACCTAGCCATCCTTGACTCGAACGCCAAACCGTTGGGGCGGGCCGTTGTATTGGCGCACGGTCACAATCGCGGAGCCGGCTGGGCCACCCTGTGCAAACTGGTGAGCGTGGCTCACAAGCACGGCAAGAAACAGCCGGTTGGGCTAACCATCGAACAGCTGGCACAGCTCGTGCAGAGCGGCAGTGAAGAAACCGGCTACGTTGCCACCGCAACGGTTCTGCTCTCCCCCGACACCCCATTTGGGCGTCTAGCTCTCGGCGCCAGCCGAGAATCCGCGCTTCACGCCCTACAGGAATGGAGTCAGCACTTTGTTGCCCACGGAGCGCTGGCCATCGAGATAGTCAGTTGGCTAACCCAACCGGGAGCAGAGTGGTCAACCACCCAAGCCCAACGCCTGCTAGACCTGGCCGAGACGCTAGGCATACCCGCGGTGCTAACCAACGCCGTGCGCTACCTCTCCCCCGACGATGCCCTCACCGCAGACGTACTGGATGCCGCCAGGCACCTCGAGCCCTTGGGGATGTTCCAGCCCCAACCCAACGCGCAAGCCTGGCTAAAACCACACCAGGCCATGGTCGATCACGCCATGGAGATATGCCGCGACTACCGCAGAGCCCAAAAACTCTTGGATGCCACCGCGGCCCTTGCCAACCGCTGCCGGCTAGAACCGGTTAGTGACTGTGGCTGGGGCAAACCGAAAACGCCGGAAAAGGCCACCCTGGGCATCGATGGAAACCCATTTGAGCTGCTCTGGCAGCGAGCACACGAGGGCATTCACTGGCGCTACCCAAACATCAGTCAGGCCAAGCTGCAGCAGGTGCAGCACCGGTTGGCGCAAGAACTCATGACCATTCACAAGCTGGAGTTCGCCACCTACTTTTTGACCGTGGCAGATGTTGCTCAGATGATTCGCGACATGAAGATTCGCACCGCCGCTCGCGGTTCGGGCGCGGGCTCGCTGGTCAACTACACCCTGGGCATCAGCGGGGTTGACCCAATCGAAAACGACCTCCTCTTCGAGCGCTTCCTGAGCACCGAACGAAGCTCGCTACCAGACATCGACATAGATGTTGAGAGCGCCCGAAGGCACGAGATCTACCGAGCCATCTTCAAGCGGTACGGCAGTAACCGAGTGACTCTACTGTCCATGCAGTCCACCTACCGAGGTCGCGGGGCCGTGCGCGACAGCGGCCTGGCCCTAGGCCTAGAAGAAGACCGCATCGATGAGATTGCCAAAAACGTTTGGCGTTTCAGTGCTCGCAGTTTTCGCGCGGCCACGAGCAAGAAGCCAGAACTGGCCGGGTTTGCCCAGGAGCTCGAAACCGACCGCACCATGAATCTGCTGGTGGACATAACCGAACGCCTAGACCGACTGCCTCGGCACATCTCCATGCATCCGTGCGGAGTAATCCTGGGAGACGCCACGCTGCTGAACCTAACCCCGGTGGAGCCCAGCGGCATAGAGCTGCCAATGAGCCAGTTCGACAAAGACGACATGGACCCTATGGGCCTGCTGAAGCTAGACGTCCTGGGCGTGCGCATGCAGAGCAGCATGGCCTACGCGGTACAGGAAATCCAAAGGGTAAGCGGCAAGGCCCTAGACCTCGATGCCATCCCGCTGGACGACCCCGAAACCTTCCGCACCATTCGCACCACCAACACCCTGGGCATCTTCCAGATTGAGAGTCCGGGCCAACGCGAACTGACCGGCAAGCACCAGCCCACAGTCTTCAACGACCTAACCATTCAGATCTCGCTCTTCCGCCCAGGCCCAATGAAGGGCAATATGATTGCCCCCTACCTGGATGGTCGCCACGGCTTTGCCAAGGCACACTATCCGCACCCAGACCTCGAACCCATCCTGCGCGAGACCTTTGGTGTGGTCATCTTCCACGAGCATGTGCTGCGCATCTTCAACCAGATGACCAAGTGCGGCCTGGCCAAAGCGGATGAACTCCGAAGATCCATGGAGGACCCACGCAAGAAACCGCTTATTGAGAAGTTCTTCCGCGATAAATCGGCAGAATACGGCTATTCGGCATCGGTGATTGAGGAAGTTTGGGGCACACTCGAGGGCTTCAGCTCCTTCGGCTTCTGCAAGGCTCACGGAGCCGCCTTCGCCATGCCCACCTATCAGAGTGCCTGGCTCAAGACCCACTACCCCACCGAGTTCGTGGCCGGGCTGTTCACCCACGATCCCGGCATGTATCCGCGCCGCCTGCTGCTGGCCGAAGCCCGCAGGCTGGGAGTGCAGATTCTCCCGCTGGACGTAAACAAGTCCACCGATGAGTACCGAGTGGAGGCCCTGCCAGACGGCTCTCTAGCTGTGCGGCTAGCGCTCACCGAGATTCAGAACGTGAGCCAAAACGAAATCAAACGCATCATCAAGAATGCCCCTTTCAAAGACCTTGGTGATTTCTACCTGCGAGCCGAGCCAAGCCGGCGCACCCTCGAGAACTTGGGTCTCCTGGGAGCCCTGGATGGCATCTCCGGGGTAACGGCAGAGTCAATCAGCGCCATAGTTGATTCCGATTCCCTAAAGGCAACCAGAGGCGATGTAATGGCAAAGGTGCGCCAACTCAATGCGGTTAGCAAGCGCCCAAAACTAGATCCATCCCAACCCACCCTCGACTTCATCGATCTCACCGAGGCAATGCCGCGCGGCAACCCGGCGCCGAGCGTGGAAGAAAACGTGGTCAACGAGCTCAAGCTCATGAAGCTAGACGTGACCCAGCACGTGATTGAGCTCTATCGCGAGATGCTAGACGAGATGGGCGTGGTGCGCTCCGACGAACTGGTTGGGCTGCGAAACCGCACCGAGGTGCTGGTGGCGGGAGTGCGGGTTGCCACCCAAACCCCACCGATGCGCTCGGGCAAGAGAGTTGTCTTCATCAGTTTGGATGACGGAGCCGGCTGCTCGGATGCCACCTTCTTCGATGAAGCCCAGCAGCGCTGCAGCCACGTGCTCTTCAACACCAGGTTGGTTCTGGTGGCCGGCAAGACCCGCAGAACCGGAGTCCGAGGGGTGTCGATCATGGCGGAGAACGCCTGGGACCTAAAGGACCTCTACAAGGAATGGCGGAAGCGCAAAGAGCAGGCTAGGCCTGAAGCGCAGCTGCAATCTGCTTGACATGTTCGTGCGAGATGGTGTGCCCACCCGAGTGCATCATCAGTTCAACCTGAGCACCGTACTGCCGGAACTCACGAACCATGGCATCGGTCTTCTCGGCCGGCGAGTAATCATCCTGTTTACCGTTGGCAATAAAGACCTTCTTGCCAGCGAGAGCCGGGATGCGCTTTGGAGGGGCTACGAAAGACTTGGTGGTTCCAAAAGCAACAATTCCCTGCAGCGCATCGGGGTGGAGCAACAACATGGACCCTGCAGCGTTGGCGCCATTAGAGAAACCAACAGCCCAGACGTTGGAGTCATCAAACCCGTATTCGAAAGCGGCAGCGGCAACAAACTCAGCCAACTCTGCCGCGTTGGCGACGATGCCCGCCTCGTCGAAACGGCCATCTGGATAACGCAAGAAAAACCGTGACATGCCGTCGGCCACTACAAGACCGCGCGGAGAGAGCAGGTTGGCCTGTGGATCCAAAGCCTTACCAAGACCGAGAAGGTCGCGTTCGTCGGCTCCGGTTCCGTGCAGAAGCAGCAGGGTGCGGGCACTGGCTACATCCAAAGCCGGCTTCCAGACGTGCGGCCGACGGGTGGTGGCACCGATTCCAGCCACTATGCCACCTGGAAAGAACGCTTGGAGAGGCCCATCCAGAAGCCTTCGATGACCTGTTCCGGGGTCTGCTCCACATTCTCTGTGGCGCCGAGGGTAACAAACAGCGGGGTGAAGTGCTCAACGGTTGGGTGTGAGTACGGCATGCCTGGCGCGGCCGTCTTGTAGTTAATCAGGCTCTCGATGTCTCCAGTGTTCAAGGCCTCGGAAACCCAGGCATCAAACTCCTTGGACCAGCCAGGAGGTGTTGCCTCAATCCGGAACTCGCGCAGGAAAGGCAGACCGTGCGTCATGAAGCCGGAACCAACCAACAGAATGCCGTGGTCGCGCAGCGGGCGCAGGCGGCGGCCAAGATCCATGAGCTTTACCGGGTCGTGCGTAGGCAGCGAGAGCTGAATCACCGGTATGTCGGCATCCGGGTACATGATCTTGATTGGAACCCAGGCTCCGTGATCAAGTCCACGCTTTGGGCTCTGGTGCAGCGGCTCGTGATCTGGCATCACCGATGCCACCATCTGGCCCAGCCAGGCCGCGTCCGGGGTGCCGTACTGCTCGTTGTAATACTTGGCGGCGAAGCCACCGAAGTCATAGATCAGCGGAGTGTTGGCATCGGTGCTCGAAATGGCAACTGGCGCATTCTCCCAGTGAGCCGAGACCACCACGATGCCCTTAGGCTTTTCGATGGTTGCAGACCAGTTGCGCAACTGCTCCTTCCAGATTTCATCGTCAAGAAGCGGTGGGGCACCGTGCGATAGATACAGAGCTGGAAGAGTCATGTCTAGATTTTAGTCTAGGGGGACTTTACTTGTAAAGTCCTGCAGGATACTTTCAGTTGCGGACGCTCCACAACGAGAAGCACCGGCCTCCACGAAGTCAATGACCTGATCTAGAGTGCGCACTCCCCCTGATGCCTTAACACGGAGTCGATCCCCCACGCACTCCTTCATGAGCGCGATGTTTTCCACGCTTGCACCACTAGCGGCAAAGCCGGTTGACGTCTTCACGAAATCAGCACCGGCGGCCTCGGTTAGCTCGCAGGCCTTGATGATCTCTTCACGGTTCAGCAACGCGGTCTCGAAGATCACCTTGACGATGCAATCGGGGTTGACCTCCTTGGCAGCGGCAGTAACCGCGCGAATGTCAGCCTCCACCAGGTCAAAGAATCCGTCGCGAAGCTGCGAGACATTGAGAACCATGTCCACCTCTAGGCAACCGTTGGCAACCGCCTCGACAGTCTCGGCCACCTTGGCTGCGGTAGTGGTTGATCCGTGTGGGAATCCAATCACGGTGCACACCGGCACTCCGGTTCCGGCCAACTTTTCCACTGCGAGTCGAACGTCCATGGGGCGAATGCAAAGCGATGCGGTCTGGAACTGGGCCGCCACCTCGCAGGCTCGCTCAACTTCGGCACGGCTGGATTCGGGCTTCAGCACCGAGTGGTCGATGAAGCCGGCGATTTGTTGGATGGTGTAGCCACGGTAGGTCTTGCTCATAGTTTCAGTCTAGGTTTGATTTGTGCGCTACACGATCCAAGTCAAACCAGGTTCCAAGAAAGGGCCACTGGTTGAAACCAATGACGATGGATCGCTCACTGTGTTCCTAAAGGAGCGTGCCGTTGATGGCGCCGCAAATGAGGGACTGGTCAAGGTCTTGGCAGACCACTTCGGCCTGCGAAAGGCTGATGTTGTCATTGAGTCGGGTTTCACCAGTCGCATAAAGCGCGTGGAGATCGACCACAGCTAGGCCTTGCTCGACTCTCCGCTGTCTCCCGAAAGTCGCTGAGCAAAGTAGATAGGCACACTAGAGGTAACCACCAGCACAACCGCAATCACGTTCACAACCGGTGCCTGACCTGGTCGGAACATGTTGTTGAGAATCCAAATTGGCAGGGTTGTCACACCGCTACCCGCTGTGAAAGTAGTCACGATGATCTCATCGAAACTTAGGCCAAAGGCCAGCAAGCCACCGGCCAACAGCGCCGAACGAAGTTGCGGGAAGGTGACCAGCCGGAAGGTGTCCCACAGTCCGGCACCAAGGTCAGAAGATGCATCAACCAGATTGGGGTTCATGCGACTGAGGCGGGCCATGACGTTATTGAAAACCGTGACAACGCAGAAGGTGGCGTGAGCCACAATCACGGTTCCAAGCGATAGCTGCAGGCCAATGATTGTGCGGAAGCCGTTGTTCAACGCTATTCCAGTCACGATTCCCGGAAGCGCAATCGGGAGCACAACGAGCAGATTGACCGAGGATCGACCAAAGAACTTGTAGCGGCTCAGTGCCATGGCAACCAGCGTGCCGAGTACAAGCGCAATAGCCGTTGAGGCAATGGCAATAACCACCGATGTTCCCACCGCTTCCCAAAGACCGGTGGAATGGAAGGCTGAAACCCACCAGTTAGTGGTGAAGCCCGGTGGAGGCCAGACCATATTTCGGTTGGAGTTGAAGGAGTTGAAACCGACTACGAGTAGGGGCAAGTAAATGACCAGGAGAATAAGCCCGGCTAGCGCCCCGAAAAGTACCTTTGTGGTTTTTGAGAAACGCATCAGAGGCTCTCCAATGCGCCGGTCTTACGCACGGCAGAAAGATAGCCGAACATGAGCACGATGGGAATCAAGGCAACTGCCGCAGCCATAGGCAGGTTGTTGGCCGCTCCTACGTTTGTGTAGACCAAGTTTCCCAGCATCTGGCTGGCGCCTCCAACGATGTTCACCGTGATGTAGTCGCCTAGTGTCAACGAGAAACTAAAGATAGACGCGGCCACGATCGAGGGAACCAGCAGTGGCAGAACCACCCGTCTGATGGTGGGCCAGTTGCGAGCCCCCAAATCTGAGGATGCCTCGAGCAGAGAGTTTGGAACTTTCTCAAGTCCGGTGAATATAGGCAAAATCACATAGGGCAGCCACAGGTATCCCTGCGTGAGAATCACGCCGGTCAGCCCATATCCCGGCGTCTGCCCGCCAATTGGAGCAAGCACCCATTGCAGCAGGCCATCGTGGGAAAGCACCGCGCGCCAGGCGTAGGCCTTCACGAGATAGCTGGCCCAGAGCGGCATCAAGATTGCAATAACCATGAAGCGACGAAGGCGCTCACCGGCAATCTTGGCCATGAAGAAAGCGATTGGGAATGCCAGCAGCAAGTCCACTGCGGTCACGAGAATGGCAATGCCTAGTGTTCTGAGGGTGACCGTGCGATACAGGGAGTTGGTCAACACGGTTTGGATGTTGTCGAAACTCCAGGTCATCTGAACCTGACTGGTGAACGAGTCAACCGTCCAGAACGCGGTGACCAGTAGGGCAACCAGAGCAAAGACATAGATGAGGATCAGCCAGGTTAGCGGAGCTGCGAGCAGCAAGCCAAGGCGGAGCCTTGGCCTACCGAAAAGGAAGCTAGAGATGCGACGGGCAGGCGAAGCCTTCAAGGCCGACTTCGCCTGCACCGTCGCGTTACTCATTTAGCGGAACCTAGCCCTTGATTTCTTGCCAGGCCGTGGTCCAAGCGGCATAGTCGGTGCACTTCACATCGGTGCGTCCGTCAAGGCACTTAGCGATTGGGGTGGTCCAGTACCAGATGCGGGCGGCGTACTTAGCGTCACCAGCGTGGTAGCTGTCGCAGAAGCCGGCCGAAGCAAACTGGCAGGCATCGGAGGTAACGGGAGCCTCACCGAAGTACTCGGTGGCTGCGGCGTTAGCCTTTGGCGAGTCAATGTAGTCAAGCCACTTATAGGCACAGTTCACGTGCTTGGTGTTGCTGGCAACCATCCAGGAGTCACTCCAGCCGGTGGCACCTTCCGAAGGCAGCACAGATCCAACGTTGGCCTTGGCCGACATGGAGTTCACGATTACCTGCCAGGTGGTTCCCACTACCGAGTCGCCGGACTCGAATGCCGAGATTTCCTTGAGATAGTCACTCCAGTACTCGCTGATGTTGGCTCGCTGCGCCTTGAGAAGATCAACCGCTGCGGCCAGCTGCTTGTCGTCTAGGGCATAAGGATCCTTGATTCCCAGTTCTGGTTTGTGGGCCATGAGGTAAACCGCTGCATCCGCAATGTAGATTGGCGAGTCGTAAGCGGTCACGTGCCCCTTGTATGCGCTAGAGCCGTCGAAGACCACGCTCCACGAAGTTGGAGCCGGCTTGACCACATCCTTCTTGTACATGAGCAGGTTGGCGCCGTAACCGTGAGGCACACCGTAGGTCTTTCCATCAACGGTGTTCCAGTCGCGGTTCTTCAGGAACGAATAGACGTTCTTGAATGACGGGATGAGCTTGGTGTTTAGCGGCTGAACCTGCCCCGATGCAATCAGACGCAGGGTGGCGTCACCAGAGGCGGCAATTGCATCGTAGTTGCCGGTCTTGAAAAGGTTTAGTGCCTCGTCGCTAGTGCCGTATGACTTGAAGGTGACCTGACATCCGGTGGCCTTCTCAAATGGGGTTACCCAGTCAACCTTTGGGTCGTTTGATCCGTCTTCGGCGTATCCAGGCCAACCGAGTAGCGAGAGAGTTCCCTCTCCCTTGCCCAGCTTGGTCAGGCTCGTGGCCGAACTCGAACTGGGAGTCGCAGTGCCACAGGCACTTAGAACCATCGCCGCTCCAACGAAGAGCGCCGACAGCTTCATTGCTGCTAACTTCATATTTCTCCTTTGTACGATGCTCGCAGGTTAGCGGGCACCAAGCTGAACCAGATCTGAATCAGAAACATAAACCTTCAGGGCCTGACCGCGGCTAGGAACTGTTGAGTCTTCCCCGCGGTGCAGCACGGTTACCTCACGGCCGTCCAGCGTGCAGACCACTCGACTCGAAACGCCAACGTAGATGACCTCTTTTACGGTCACATCTAAGGTGTGCTCTCCCGGACCGGTTGGCGCAAAAGAGAGCCGCTCGGGTCGTACAGACACCGATGCAGCCTGGCCAAAGTACTTGCCCGCCTCCTCTGCGCTAAAGATGTTGCTGGTACCCACAAACCCTGCCACGAATGGGCTGACCGGGTTCTCGTATAGTTCACGTGGCGTGCCAATCTGTTCGATGGCACCGTTGTTGAATACCGCCACGCGGTCGGAGAGCGAGAGCGCCTCCTCCTGGTCGTGGGTGACAAAGACAAAGGTGATTCCAAGTGAACGCTGGAGTGCCTTTAGTTCAACCTGCATCTGCTCCCGGAGCTTGAGGTCTAGTGCGCCGAGCGGCTCGTCGAGCAGTAGCACCTTAGGCTTGAGGACGATTGCTCGGGCAAGTGCCACGCGTTGACGCTGACCGCCGGAAAGCTGATTTGGCTTGCGTTGGGCTAGTGCCTCCAACCGAACCAGCTCCAGCGCATCCAGCGCAGCCTTGGCACGCTCAAGCTTGTGCACTCCCCTGACCCGCAAGCCGTATTCCACGTTCTCCTGGACCGTCATGTGCGGAAAGAGCGCGTAGTCCTGGAAAACAGTGTTCACGTCACGGTCGAAGGGGGCGGCTTTGGTTACATCGGTGCCGAAAATCTTGATTTGGCCAGCGGTAGGAGTTTCAAAGCCAGCAATCAAACGAAGCACTGTGGTTTTACCCGAGCCCGAGGGGCCGAGCATGGAGAAAAACTCGCCTGACTCAACTTTGAGATTCAGGTGATTTACGGCACGCGTGGCACCGAAGGTTTTCTCAAGACCTACCAGGCTGATAGCGGGTTCTGCGGACTGCAATTCTTGCCTTACTGTGCGGTTGTGCCCAGTCTATTCACATCCAAACGATTTTGAATGCGTGGAGTAACTTTAGTAACCAAGCCGAAATAAATGACCGATTTAGATTTGGGAGCCCCTCATGAAGATAGCCATGGCCAACGATCACGCCGGTCTTGCACTCAAACTTGAGATCAAAAACTGGCTGGAACTTCAGGGGCATGAGGTAGTTGACTTTGGCACCCACACCGATGCGGCCGCAGATCTGCCGGACTACGTATATCCCGCAGCTGCCGCTCTCTCCCGTGGCGAAGTTGACCGCGCAATCCTGGTTGACGGAGTTGGCTACGGCTCGGCGATGATTGCCAACAAGCTCCCAAACGTCTTCGCTGCGGTGTGTCAGGACTCCTTCTGCGCTGAACTGGCCAGGTCGCATAGCAATACCAACGCGCTGTGCATCGGGGGCAAGATCATTGGCTCGGCCATCGCCATGGAGATTGTTCGGGTTTGGATGACCACCGAGTGGCTTGGCTTCACCGAAGAGAAGTACGCCCGCCGCGTTGCCAAGGTGGTTGAGCTAGATCGAGTTCACTGCCACTAGCTCTTGAACCGCAAGCGCTCATCGCGTAAGCACACTTAAACTAAAAACCTCCCCGAAGGGAGGTTCTTGGTGGACCTGAGGGGACTTGAACCCCTGACCCCCTGCATGCCATGCAGGTGCGCTACCAGCTGCGCCACAGGCCCGAACATTGCCGAGCAACCTGATTAGTTTACACCAAAATTGGTTGCATTGCGAAGCAACGCCAAACTGGCTTAACTCTCAATGAGTTGAACTGGTACCGCGTCCTTCCAGAGGCGCTCGATCGAGTAGAACAACCGCTCCTCTTCGTGCATGACGTGCACCAGCATGTCGCCGAAGTCCAGCAGGATCCAACGACCAGCTGCCTTGCCCTCCTGGCGCTGCAACTTGACTCCGGCAAGGTGAAGTTGATCTGCAATCTCATCTGCGATTGCAGCCACCTGGCGCTCATTGCGCGCGGAGACAAAGAGGAAAATGTCCGCCAGCGGGAACAGGCCTGTGACGTCGAGGCAAACTAGGTTTTCCCCAAGCTTGTCCTGAGCCGCGGTTGCGGCAATCTGGGCGATTTCGAGGGAGCGAGCTGATGCAGTCAAGGTGTCCTTATGGGTTTGGGTAAAGCTAGAAACGGATTAGACCAAGCAGCAGGGACGCTACGAAGGCCACAAATAGGGCAAACAAAACAAAGCCTGAAATGAGCACCAGGTGCACCACTCCCCAACCTTTGCGAAGGCGGTCTGGGAACACCGATGCCTTTCGACGCGAACGCTGGTGATTGCGGGCGGCGATTGGCTGAATACCGGTGATGACATTCTCTAGCACCTCTACCTCGGCGGCGTGATCGGCTTCCGCCGCGGCCTCGATCACCTCAACCTGACCGGTTTCGGCTTCTGGCTTTAGCCATGGTAGTTCGATGGCTCCGGTGGTGAGCACAGAGCCCGACTCCGGAAGCACCAGAGAAAGGTTGTTTAGATCTGGAACGGCCTCAACCACGAGCGAGGTGTGCTCCAGAACCGTTGAAGTTGAGCCAGTCTTTGGGAAATAATTGCCAATCTCGGTTGGCTCGGCCTGAATGGCCTTCAAACGCTCCAACTCGCGCGCCTCGCGCCGCGTCATTGGTTGGTCGTTCATTCGGAGTCCTTGTAGAGCTGATTTTCCCTGATGTAAAGTAACACGCTGGCTGGAACTAAGTCAGCAAAATTACCGCCGGAGGCGTACTTCTCCCTGAATTCGGTACTGCTCAGGTCGAGAGCGTCAATCTCAAGTTCCCAAACCCGCCCGCTGGCCAGTGCTGGAATCACTAGATCTGAACCCGGCCGAGTGATGACCACGAACTGGGCCAGATTCAAAACCTCATCGGCACGCTTCCAGCTTTCGATGCCCGCAAGGGCATCGGTGCCAAGAATGAAGAAGAGTTTGGCGCCAGGATTTTGAGCCGCGATCGCCGCCAAGGTATCTACGGTGTAGGTGGCACCGCTACGGCTTACGTCTATGGAAGAGACTTCAAACTGTGGATATTCGTCGAGTGCCAACTCAACCATTTGAAGGCGTTGTTCTGCTGTTGCAACCGCATTCTTTTGCCACTGATTTCCAGCAGGAACAAAAATGAGCCGGTCTAGTTCGAGTGCCTTGAAAACTGATTCTGCAGCACGAAGATGGCCGTTGTGGATAGGGTCAAAGGAGCCACCAAAGACTCCGATGCTGGTGCCGGCCGTCACCCTAAGCTTTGCCTAGTGGTGGGAGTTGCTGTTGGTCTTGTGGTCGTGACGGTTAGCCACGTCGCGGTAGGACCAGGTGATGAAACCGAGCAGGATGAAGATACCCATGGCAATAATGCCAGTTACTACGGTTGGGAAAGGAAGGCTGCTGGCGCCTTCGGCAAGAGTGATTACGTGCTTCATGGGACTCCTTGTTTCTTCCAGATTAGCCTAGGCTAGGCCCGGACGTGGCCGTTGCCGCGAACAATCCACTTGGTGCTGGTTAGCTCCGGTAGACCCATTGGACCGCGTGAGTGCAGCTTCTGAGTGCTGATGCCAACCTCGGCGCCAAAGCCAAACTCGCCACCATCGGTGAAGCGGCTGGAAGCGTTCACAATCACCGCAGCGGCGTCAACCTCGTTTATGAAGCGCTCAGCGTTTGAGTAGTCCTCGGTCACGATGACTTCGGTGTGCTTAGTGGAGTACTTGGCGATGTGAGCCAGCGCCTCATCCAGAGAAGAGACCGTCTTGATGGCCAGATCCATTGCAAGGTATTCGGTAGCCCAGTCGTGCTCGGTGGCAGGCACAATGTTGTCGAAGGTAGCTTGGGTTCTTTCGTCGCCGTGCAGGGTTACCTTGTGGCTCTGAAGCGCGTCAACTAGGGCTGGCATGACTCGGTCGTAGGCATCTTCGTGAACCAGCATGGTCTCGGCAGCATTGCAGGCGCCGATCTTCTGGGTCTTGGAGTTTAGCATGATCTCAACGGCCCAGTCGGCGCGAGCGGTGGCATCGATGAAAACGTGAACTACTCCCTCACCGGTTTCAATTACGGGAACCTTTGACTCGTTGAGAACGGTCTGAATCAGGCTGTGGCCTCCGCGAGGAATGAGCACATCGATCAGGCCAACCGCCTGCATCATCTCCTGGGCACCTGGGCGACCAAACTCGTCAACGCTCTGCACCGCGTTGCGGTCAACGCCACACAGCTCTAAAGCGTCCTGCAGCACCTGAACCAGCGCACGGTTGGAGTGCTCTGCGGCTGTGCCACCGCGAAGCACAGAGGCATTACCGCTCTTGATGGCAAGCGCAGCGATGTCGACGGTTACGTTTGGGCGAGCCTCATAAATGGCACCAATAACGCCGAAAGGAACCCGCACCTGCTGCAACTGGAGTCCGTTTGGAAGCGTGCGGCCGCGAATCACGTCACCCACTGGGTCAGGCAGTTCGGCAACCTCTAGGACTGCCTTGGCCAGGCCTTCAATGCGGGCTGAGTCCAGGCGGAGTCGGTCCTGAAGACCAACCGACATGCCATCGGCTGCGGCTCGCTCCATGTCCTTGGCGTTGCCGGCCAGAATCTCTGCAGTGCGCTCAGGTAGGAGCTCCGCGATCTTTCGCAACACAGCGTTCTTCACGTGAGTGTTGGCAAGCCCAATTGAGCTTGAAGCTGCCTTAGCGGCGCGGATTCTGTCGGTAGCGGTTGCCATGTTTCAATCCTAAATCGGTGAACTAAGACTTTGACTTAAACCAGGTACCCACCGATGCGCCTGAGAGCGCCGCCTCGACGTTGGAGATGCTGGTGAGAACCACGTCAACACCGGCATCGGTGGCGTGTTTTGCGGCGGCCAGCTTGGTGACCGCTCCCCCGGTGCCAACACCGGTAGAGGTGTCTCCGGTTTCTACGGACGAGAGGTCCTGGCCGTAGGCAACCTCTTCGATTCGAGTTGCGCCAGGGGTGCTTGGAGGCGCGGTGTAGAGAGCATCAACGTCGCTCAAGAGAACTAGGGCGTCGGCCCCAACCAGCGCGGCAACTAGAGCGGCCAGGCGGTCATTGTCTCCGAATCGAATCTCGGCGGTAGCAACGGTGTCGTTCTCGTTGACGATTGGCAGCACGCCTAGCTCAACCAAGCGATCGATGGCGTGCTTGGCGTTGGTCCGCGTGACTTCACCATCAAGGTCTTCGCTGGTGAGCAGAACCTGGCCGGCAATCCAACCGAAGCGCTCAAGGGAGGCCTGGTAGCGAGCAATCAAACGGGACTGACCAACTGCGGCTAGTGCCTGGCTGGTTGGAAGATCGCTCGGCTTGCTGGTGAGGCTGAGCAGCGGCATGCCGGTTGCAATCGCTCCGGAGGAAACCAACACAACTTCAACTCCGCGCGAACGGCTCTCGGCCAGAGCAGCAATCAGGAGGTCAATGTTTGGCTCGTTACCGCCAGTGATTGAGGACGAACCAACCTTCACAACGATGCGCTTGGCCGTTGCAATAGCTGCTCTCTGGCTGAGGTTCACGAGATTTCCTTAGTTACTCGAAGTCGTCATCCTGGAATAGACCGGCCTTGCCCTCTGCTTCCATTTCGGCACGCAGACGGGTCTTGGCGTCCATCAGTTCCTTGTATTCCTTGCGGCGCTCAACGTTGGTGCGGCGATCGTTGGTACCGATGCGGGTGTCCGTGCCACGAGGGCCGGACAGCAGTTCGGCGTTGCTCTGAATGGTTGGCTCCCAGTCGAAGACCACGCCATCGCCCTCACCGATGACCACTGTGTCGCCGGCAACAGCGCCAGCCTTGAAGAGTTCGTTTTCAACGCCGAGCTTGGCCAGGCGGTCACCGAGGTAACCCACCGCCTCTTCGTTACCGAAGTTGGTCTGTGCCACCCAGCGCTCAGGCTTAACGCCAACGATGCGGAAGTAGAACTCCATGCCATCGAATTCCTTGGAAACCTTGAAGCCACCCTCAGGACGCTTCGACTGCATCAGCGTGATGCGAGGCTTGGCAGGAACGGCGCTTCGCGCATTGCGAGCCTCATTCACCAGTTGACCAAGTGCAAAGTTAAGTTCACGCAAGCCCTCGTGGGTTGCCGCCGAGACCAGGAACACGCGGTAACCGCGTGCCTCGAGGTCGGCCTTCACGAACTCGGCCATGTCGCGGCCATCTGGCAGGTCAACCTTGTTCAGGGCAACCAGCTGTGGCCGGTCAACCAGCGGAATTCCGTTGTCAGGCACCTCGTACTGGCGAAGCTCGTTCAAAATGATGTCAAGGTCGCGCAGCGGGTCGCGGTCGCTCTCCAGAGTTCCACAGTCCAGAACGTGCAGCAGTGCAGAGCAACGCTCCACGTGACGCAGGAACTGCAGGCCTAGACCACGGCCCTCCGATGCACCCTCGATCAGGCCTGGGACATCCGCGATGGTGTAGCGAACCTCGCCGGCCTGAACCACACCTAGGTTTGGATGCAGAGTGGTGAATGGGTAATCAGCAATCTTTGGACGGGCTGCCGACATAGCTGCAATCAACGAAGACTTGCCTGCCGATGGGTAGCCCACGAGGGCAACATCGGCAACGGTCTTGAGCTCGAGAATGATGTCGCCGGACCAGCCTGGCACTCCGAGAAGAGCGAAACCCGGAGCCTTTCGCTTTGACGATGCCAGCGCAGCGTTTCCGAGGCCACCGAGACCACCCTCAGCGATGACGAACTCCATGCCGTCCTCGTCGAGGTCGGCGAGGAACTCGCCCTGCTTGTTCTTGACCACTGTGCCAACTGGCACAGGAAGAATGTGGGAACTACCGGCGGAGCCATTCTTGAAGTCTCCGGCACCCTGGTTACCGTCGGTACCCTTGCGGTGTGGCTGGAAATGGTAGTCCAGCAAAGTGGTCACCGATGCGTCGGCAACCAGGGAAATGCTGCCTCCGTTACCGCCGTTACCGCCATCTGGGCCACCCAGTGGCTTGAACTTTTCGCGGTGGATAGAAACGCAACCGTCGCCACCATTACCTGCACTAACGTGCAGAGTCACCTGATCAACAAAACTGACCATGGATCATTCCCTTCTTGGTGGAGGTTTTACTGCGATATGAAACATAGGCGAGCACTGGGCTCGCCTACGTTAGAAAGTTTGAATGCGCTTAGGCAACAACCACGTTTACAACGCGACGGCCGCCCTTGACACCGAACTCAACTGCTCCGGCTGCCAGTGCAAACAAGGTGTCATCCTTGCCGCGACCAACGTTTGCGCCCGGGTGGAAGTGGGTTCCACGCTGACGAACGAGGATCTCGCCTGCGTTGACTTCCTGGCCTGCGTAGCGCTTCACGCCGAGACGCTGAGCGTTGGAGTCGCGACCGTTACGAGTAGAGCTAACACCCTTTTTAGATGCCATTTTGGGTCAGTCCTTTACTACTTGATCTCGGTGACCTGGACACGAGTCAAATCGTGACGGAAGCCCATACGCTTCTTGTATCCGGTCTTGTTCTTGTACTTCTGAATGATGATCTTTGGGCCACGGAGGTCGTTGAGGACCTCTGCGGTTACCTTTACCTTGGCGAGAGCCTTGGCATCGGTGGTGACCTTGTCGCCGTCAACCAGCAGCAGAGCAGGAAGCTCAATCTTGCCGTTGGCGTCTCCCTTGATACGGTCGAGCGTAACGATGGTGCCTACCGACACCTTCTCCTGGCGGCCGCCTGCGCGGACTACTGCGTAAACCACAGATCTACCCTTTGTTCTAAAGACTTGATAAGTTGCAGCGCGATGACTCAGCGGGCAACAAAGAACTAGTTTACATTGCCTTTGGCGCGTGGTCAAACTCTTTCGACCTGCGTTTCGCCAGTTTCGCGTTTGTTTCTTGAGACGTCGCTGGATTGCGGCGCCTCGGTTGACTACTCCCCTGGAGTGGTCGGTGCCGAACCAGCTGAGCTGGCGCGACGTGGCTTGCGACGGCCCTGACCCGGAGCTTTAGGCTCCGGCAGTGCCTCCAAGACGGACTCGAGCAGCTTATCGGCGTTAGCAGCCGGCTTGTTGCCGCTCTGCTTCTCTCCGTTAGCTACCGCTGCGGTCAGGGCGCTTGGTGCCGCCTCGCCGGCCGCCTCGTGGGAGGCGACGGTGGAGGCAGCAATCTTGCCGATCACGCTGCTGAGGGCGTTTGCGCTCTCCGCGGTAACCACCTTGGCTACCTCGATGTGCTCACGGCCCTTCGAATCCTGCTTGCTGTCCTTGTTTCTGTCGGAGTTGCTACGATCCGAGTTGTTGCGGTCAGACTTGTCACGCTTGCGGTTGTTGCGGTCAGACTTTTGACCCGAACCAGAGTTGGACTCTTCGAGACCGTTTGCCTTGTTGTGGCGCATTACCGGCTCGTGGTGCACAATGACTCCGCGCGAGGCACAGGCCTCACAAGGCTCGCTGAAGGCCTCAAGCAGGCCGATGCCAAGCTTCTTGCGGGTCATCTGAACCAGGCCAAGCGAGGTAACCTCGGCCACCTGGTGCTTTGTCCGGTCGCGGCTCAGGCACTCGATAAGGCGGCGAAGCACCAGATCGCGGTTGCTCTCAAGAACCATGTCAATGAAGTCAACGACGATGATTCCACCGATGTCACGAAGGCGAAGCTGGCGAACGATTTCCTCGGCAGCCTCAAGGTTGTTCTTCGTGACGGTCTCCTCGAGGTTTCCGCCAGAGCCAACAAACTTTCCGGTGTTGACATCAACGACGGTCATCGCCTCGGTGCGGTCGATTACCAGCGAACCACCCGATGGCAGGTAAACCTTGCGGTCAAGTGCCTTAGAAATCTGCTCACCAACGCGGTACTCGTCAAAGACGTCCTTGCTGCCCGAGTAGCTCTCAACCCGCTCCAGCAGGTCAGGTGCAACCTGACCTAGGTAAGTCTCGATGGTGCTGCGTGCATCATCGCCGGAGATTACCATCTTCTGGAAGTCTTCGTTGAATACATCGCGAACAATCTTGATGAGCAGGTCTGGCTCCGAGTGCAGCAGCATCGGTGGCTGCGCGCTCTCAGACTTGCCGCTGATTGCTTCCCACTGAGCCTGCAGACGCTGAACGTCTAGGGTCAGCTGCTCTTCGGTGGCGCCCTCTGCTGCGGTGCGAACGATCACACCGGCATCTTCAGGGAGGATTTCGCGGAGAATCTTCTTCAGGCGGGCACGCTCGCTGTCAGGCAACTTGCGTGAGATGCCGTTCATGGAGCCATTCGGCACGTAGACCAGGTAGCGGCCAGGGAGCGAAACCTGAGAGGTAAGGCGGGCACCCTTTTGGCCAACCGGGTCCTTGGTGACCTGCACCAGCACGGTATCGCCACTCTTGAGCGCGAGCTCGATGCGGCGCGGCTGGTTGCCGGTCTCTGCCAGTTCCCAGTCAACTTCGCCCGAGTAAAGCACGGCATTGCGGCCGCGTCCGATGTCGACGAAGGCTGCCTCCATGGAAGGCAACACATTCTGGACCTTACCCAGGTAGACATTGCCAATCAGCGAGGCGTCCTGCGCCTTGGCTACATAGTGCTCAACCAGGATGCCGTCTTCCAGCACGCCGATCTGAATCTTGCCGTCCTTCGAGCGCACCACCATGGTGCGGTCAACGGCCTCGCGACGAGCCAAAAACTCGCTCTCGGTGATTACCGAGCGGCGGCGACCTGCATCGCGGCCATCGCGGCGGCGCTGCTTCTTGGCCTCTAGACGAGTACTTCCAGCAACGCGCTGTGGCTCGTTGCTTGGCTCTTTAGGTTCACGCGGGGTGCGAACCTTGACCACGGTGTTACCCGAGGCGTCAACGGCTGCTTCTTCTCCGGCACGACGACGAGAGCGGCGACGCAGGTGCGATTCCTCGGAGCCTTCCTCAGCGTTGCGGTCCGCGCTGCGGTCAATCTTGGCACCACGCTCCGCACGTGCTGGCTTATCGCCAACTAGGGCACCGGACTTCTTGTCGATTTCCGGAGTAGGAAGATCTGGCGCCTGGAAGATCAGACCAAATGCGCCAACCGGAGGGGCCAGCGGAGCCTCGGCGGAGGCGGGTGCCGATTCACCTGCTGCAGGCTTTGCCTTGCCACGAGTAGACGGCTTGCGCGCCGCTGGCTTCTTGCCGGCAGCTGCGCCCTCATCGATGGCGGCATCGGTGGCTACTTCTGCCGTCTCAGCCGAGACAGTCTCAACAGCAGCGGAAGCCTTCTTGGAAGGAGCCTTGCGGGCTGGCTTTAGCGCCGGCGCCGCATCGGTGATTTCTGGGGTGACCTCTGCCGAAACAGTTGCGTCTGCGGCAACCTTCTTGGCACGCGAGCGCACAGGTTTCTTTGATTCGTTGTTTTCTACCACGTGTGGTAACTCCAAGCCGCTTAGGCCGAGCCACACTCTCTAGCCCAAGCTAGTAAGTACATAGGTGTTGCTAGCCGCGGCCGGCAACAAAATCTATATTCGAGTCATCACTTTCATGCGGCCAACGCTGCCTTGAAGGTCTTACGCGCTTGATCTCGCAGGATGCTCGATAAATCTTCGCTCAGGACGTGTGGTGTCCATCGCTATTTCTAGTATGGCAGGTTAACCCTCGGATGTCAGCAAACCCAAGTTGGGCGGCGTGGGATACTGAAACGGTGAGCAACATCAGCACCGATGAACCAACTTTCTCCCCAGGCAAGAAACTCGCCTGGATCTGGATTATCTTCGGCCTAATCGGCTGGATTGCGGCGTTTGCGCTGGTTCTAGAGAAGATTCACGTGCTGGAGCAGCCGGCGGCGGCCCTGAGTTGCGACTTGAACGTCTTCATCTCCTGCAAGTCAGTCATGGCCTCGGCGCAGAGCCACATTCTGGGCTTCCCCAACCCGCTCATCGGTGTTGCCGGCTTCGCCATTCCAATCACCATCGGTTTCGCCACTCTTGCCGGAGCCAAGCTGAGCGAATGGTTCTATCGCATGATGGTTGCCGGCTTTGGCATGGCCTTCGTGTTTGTCATCTGGCTCTCAACCCAAAGCATCTTTGTGATCAACGTTCTATGCCCTTACTGCATGCTTGCCTGGTTTGGCACCATCCCACTGTTTTGGCACACGCTGCTCTGGGCGCTCCACGAAGACATCATCGAAGGTCCGGTGCGCTTCACCAACTTCTTTGACGCCGCCTACAAGCGCTCCTGGATCTTCTCGGCAGCCACAGAGGTAGTCATCGCCGTGATCATTGCGGTTCACTTCTGGGACTCCTGGCCAGCAACCTTCCAGGCGCTGTTCCGCTTCTAAGTCTCTGGTGGCACCATTCCACCGATGCAAAAGACCGCACACCATTCGGTGTGCGGTCTTTCTTTATAGTTTGATCTGCCCTAGAACCAGAGTGCCAGTTCGCGTGCAGCGCTCTCCTCGGAGTCGCTTCCGTGCACTAGGTTCTGCTGTACCTTGAGGCCCCAGTCGCGACCAAGGTCACCGCGAATGGTTCCCGGAAGCGCGGCAGTTGGGTCGGTTGCGCCGGCGAGGCTGCGGAAGCCTTCGATTACGCGGTGACCCTCGAGGCGGATGGCTACAACGTCGCCAGATTCCATGAACTCAACCAGTGGCTCATAGAAGTGCTTGCCCTCGTGTTCGGCATAGTGCTGTGCCAGCAGCTCGCGGCTCGGGGTGAACTTGCGCAGGTCTGCCACGCGGTAGCCCTTAGCCTCTAGGCGACTGATGATTTCACCAATTAGGTTGCGCCTCACGCCATCTGGCTTGATGAGGACCAGGGTTTGCTGCACTTCAGACATGTGTGTTCCTTTGTTTCTGATTTGGGCTACGCGAGGCGTTTGCCTTTAGTTTGACTCATCTGTGCTGATCTGGACAACTTCATCAGCCGCGGCCTGAAGCTTAATGTAGTTGGCGCGAGCCTTGTCGATGGTGGTTCCCGCAATCATGGCCCACGCCCAGAGACAGAGCAGGATGCCACCGAGGATCCACATCAGCGGTACCCAGATGCCGGTGAGAACGATTGCCACCTGCAGGATGGTTCCCCAAACGTAGGAGCCCTTACGCCCGAGTAGGGCCGGGGTCGCAATGAGCAGCAGAGCCAGGACCAAGCCAACTACCCAGACCGCAGTGGTGTCGGCGACCTTCAAGCCGAAGGCAACCAACGTGGCAAAGAGCACAACGAAGGCTTCGAACGCCATCAGCATGCTGCCAAGGGTTCGCCTGGTGGATACGTTGCGAACGCGGGTTTGCTTAGTTGAATTGCTCATCTTCATAATCCAAATCGTTGCTGCGGCTACCGTCGTGGTCGGATTCCTTCTCGGCCCAGTCGTCATCGCGGGCTTCGAGTTCGGCCTCGGTCTGCTGCATTTTCAACACATCGCCAACGAGCGAAACCGAACCGGTGATGATGATGGAGTCGCCGATGCCGTCGCCCACCATGGCGCGGGCATCTTCGATGGCACTGGCAAAGTGGTCCGCGGTGCGCACACGATGCTCCCCGAACACCTCAATCGCGAGATCCTCGAGTTCGAATACCGGAAGCGCTCGAGCTGAGGTGCTCTTGGTGATGACAACTTCCTCGAGCACAGGTTCGAGTTCGCGAAGCACGCCCAAGGCATCTTTGTCGGACAGAGTGGCCAAAACGCCAACAAATCGGCGCGGTCCGAAAGAAGTCCTGAGCGCTCCGGAGAGCACACCTGCTCCCTGAGGATTGTGGGCCGCATCGAGCAGGGTAAGCGGAGTGCGCGACAACACCTGGAGTCGACCCGGTGAGGTCACGTCCGCAACTGCAACGCGAAGTACGTCATCCATGATGCGGTGATTTCCGCCACCTAGGAATGCCTCAACCGCGGCAACGGCAACGGCAAGGTTTTCCACCTGATAGTCGCCGGATAGTGGCAGGAATAGGTCGTGATACTCCCCTGCCAATCCCTTGAGGCTGAAACGCTGGCCAAAGCCCTCATCCTCGCGAGCGGTGATGTGGAATTCGGTTCCCAGCTGAGCCCAAGACTCGGCCTTGAAGTCTGCGGCTGATCGGAGTGCGGAATATGCATCGGAGTGTTGCAAGGCCGAAACCACCATGGCGCCAGGCTTGATTATTCCAGCCTTAGTCTCGGCGATCTCAGCAATGGTGCTTCCCAGACGGTCGATGTGGTCGAGGCCTATTGGAGTGAACACCGCAACGTCACCATCGGCAACGTTGGTTGAGTCCCAGGTGCCGCCCATGCCAACCTCGAGTACGAGAACATCTACCGGGGCATCCGCGAAAATGGCAAATCCGAGAGCGGCAAGGGCCTCAAAGAAGGTGAGTGGATCCTCGCCCTCAGCGGCCAGCTCAGCGTCAACAATCTGAAGAATCGGCTTGGTGTCTTCCCAGAGTTCAACTAAAACCTGATCTGAAACCGGCTCGCCGTCAACAGCGATGCGCTCGTTCAGTTTGACCAGGTGAGGGCTGGTGAACCGGCCAGTGCGCAGTCCATGCTCACGCAGGATTCGTTCGATGAAGCGGGTGGTGCTGGTCTTGCCGTTGGTACCGGTCACGTGAATGACGCGATAGGACCGCTGCGGGTCACCAAGCAGTTCGACCGCTCGCCGGGTTGGCTCTAGGCGCGGACGGATGTTGTTCTCCGGCACTCGCGCCAAGAGCTCTAACTCAACCTTGGCTGCGAGTTCGGCCCAGTGGGCGTCTAGATTGCGACTCAAGACTTGCTCACAGAAATGAGAACCGGAAGGTCTTCGCCAACGGTTGCCGTTGCCTCCGCTACCTCGCCAACTACCAGTTCGAAGTCAACGGTAAGAGTCTCGCTCTTGACCAGTTCGGCGTGAGTCTCTGCCGCGGCAACAACCTCTGTAGGCCCGGTCACAATCAGCTTGATACGATCGGAAACATCGAGTCCGGCATCCTTACGGGCTGCCTGAACCGCACGGATCAGGTCTCGTGCCAAGCCCTCGGCGGCAAGCTCTGGAGTTACCTGACCGTCGAGAAGGACAAAGCCACCGTCGGCAAGAATGCCAACCAGGTTGCTGTTATCTTCGCTCGCCGAGGCAACCAACTCGAGGCTGTACTCTCCCTCAATCAGAGCGGTTCCATTCACCGTTACAACGCCGTTTTCCTCGGTCCAGAAGCCATCCTTGGCGGCCACGATGATGGCCTGGACACCCTTGCCCAAACGCGGTCCGGCGGCACGGGCGTTGACGGTCAGGCGCTTGACCACGCCAAACTTGGCACCAGAGTCCTCGGTGAGTTCAACCAGTTCAATGCTCTTGACGTTGAGCTCGTCAGCAATGATTGACGCGAAAGGCTCGAGGGCCTTGGCGTTTGGAGCAACCACCGACAGTTTGGCCAATGGAAGGCGCACGCGGAGCTGAGCAGCCTTACGAAGCGCATTGGCTGTGGATGCTACGGCTCGAACCTGGTCCATCGCGGCAACTAGCTCCAGGTCCACTGGGAACTCGGCTGCCTCCGGCCAGCATTCTAGGTGGACCGAACGACCTGCGGTCAGGCCCTGCCAGATTTCCTCAGCCACCAACGGAAGCATCGGTGCGGCAACTCGAGCCAGGGTTTCGAGCACCGTGTAAAGGGTGTCGAATGCCTCAGCGTTGCCCTCCCAGAAGCGGTCGCGGGAGCGGCGCACGTACCAGTTAGTGAGCACATCACCAAAGTCACGTAGCAAAGCAGCAGCCTGGAAGGTGTCGAACTTGTCCAGAGCACCAGCCACATCGGTGATCAGAACCCCGGTCTTGGCAAGCAGGTAGCGGTCAAGGACATCGGTGCTGGCGGTTGAACGCTTCGCCTCATAGTCGCTCGCGTTTGCGTACAGCCCGAAGAAGTAATAGGTGTTCCAGAGTGGCAGGAGGAACTGGCGCACTCCCTCACGGATGCCCTGCTCGGTTACCGAAAGGTTGCCACCACGGAGGATTGGGCTGGCCAGCAGGAACCAACGCATAGCGTCGGCACCGTCGCGGTCCATAACCTCAGTTACGTCCGGGTAGTTGCGCAGGCTCTTGGACATCTTCTGGCCGTCGTTGCCGAGGATGATGCCGTGCGAGACCACATTCTTGAAAGCCGGGCGATCAAACAGGGCAACGCTCAAAACGTGGAGGGTGTAGAACCAACCGCGGGTCTGGCCGATGTATTCGACGATGAAGTCACCTGGGAAGTGGCCTTCGAACCATTCCTGGTTCTCGAACGGGTAGTGAACCTGCGCGTACGGCATCGAACCAGACTCAAACCAGCAGTCAAGCACCTCAGGAACGCGGCGCATCATGGACTTACCGGTTGGGTCGTTCGGGTTTGGGCGGGTCAGGTTGTCGATGCCCGGGCGGTGGAAGTCCTCTAGGCGAACACCAAAGTCGCGCTCGATCTCATCAATCGATCCGTAGACATCGATTCGCGGGTAGTTTGGGTCGTCACTCTTCCAGACTGGGATTGGCGCGCCCCAGAAGCGGTTGCGGCTGATCGCCCAGTCGCGCACATTCTCGAGCCACTTGCCAAACTGGCCATCCTTGGTGTGCTCAGGGGTCCAGTTGATGTCCTGGTTGAGCTCAAGCAAGCGGTCTTTGAGCTTGGTGGTCTCCACAAACCAACTGGAAACCGCCTTGTAGATCAACGGGTTCTTGCAGCGGTAGCAGTGCGGATAGCTGTGCTCGTAGCTGGCCTGGCGCAGCAGTCGGTTGGCCACCTTCAGCGCCTGGGTGATTGGCTTGTTGGCCTCAAAAACGTGCTGACCGGTGAAGTCGGTGATTACAGTGTTGAATTCACCGTTGTCTTCAATCGAGACATAGGTTGGAATGCCGGCGGCGGCACAGACTCGCTGGTCGTCCTCACCGTAGGCCGGGGCCTGGTGGACAATTCCGGTACCGTCTGCCTCGCCAACGTAGTCGTCAACCAGCACCTGCCAGGCGTTTTCCACCTGGAACTTCTCGGTGTCGGCATAGAAGTCAAACAGGCGCTCGTAACGCAGCCCGTTCAGGCTCGCTCCCGCATAAACCGCACCGATGCTTGCAAAAGCATCCTCTGCCGACTCGTATCCCAGGTCCTTGGCGTAGGAGCCAACCAGACTCTTGGCCAGCAGGTAAGAAGCCGTTCCGGCAGCTGCGCCATCGCCGGCGCCGAGTGGGCCGGCAGGAACTACTGCGTAGTCAATCTCTGGCCCCACGGCGAGAGCAAAGTTGGTAGGAAGCGTCCAGGGCGTGGTGGTCCAGGCCAGCAGGCGAACTCCTGCAAGGCTCTCGAAACCAGATTGCCCAGCGGTTACCGGGAAAGTGACGGTGACAGTCTGGTCCTGACGGTTCTTGTAGACCTCGTCGTCCATGCGTAGTTCGTGGTTGGAAAGTGGAGTCTCACAACGCCAGCAGTAGGCAAGCACCTTAAAGCCTTCGTAAATGAGGCCCTTCTTGTAGAGCTCCTGGAAGGCCCAGAGTACGCTCTCGGTGAATGGGGTGTCGAGAGTCTTGTAGTCGTTCTCGAAGTCAACCCAGCGGGCCTGGCGAGTAACGTAGCGCTCCCACTCCTTGGTGTACTTCAGAACCGAGGTACGGCAGGTCTCGTTGAACTTGTCAACGCCAAGCTTTTCGATCTCGAGGCGGCCGCTGATACCAAGAATGCGCTCGGCCTCAACCTCGGCAGGAAGACCGTGGGTGTCCCAGCCAAATCTGCGGTCAACCCGAAAACCGCGCATGGTCTTGTAGCGCGGGAAGGTGTCCTTGGCGTAACCGGTGAGCAGGTGACCGTAGTGAGGCAGACCGTTAGCAAAAGGAGGGCCGTCGTAGAAAACGAACTCTGGTGCGTTTGCGGCCTTGCGCTGGTCGATGGAAGCCTGGAAGGTGGCATCGGTGTCCCAGAACTCAAGAATTTCCTGCTCAATGGCGGGGAATGCAGGGCTAGGGATGATTCCCTGGGCATTTCTTCCGGCGCGCGCGTTGGCAGATGAGTTCTTTGGATACATGCTGGGCTTTCTCAGGCTGTCTGGACGGGGAAACCCCGTGAGTCAATGTTAACCTTAAACAAACCCACTTCTTTGGAGACTTCTAGCGTGACTACTGCCCAAAACGGCTCGAACTATAACCTCTTCGCACCTGCCACCACCCCTGAAAAGGCTGATGTCGCTGGTCTCGAAACAAAGTGGGGCGCAATCTGGCAGCAGGCCGGCACCTTCGCGTTTGACCGCACTGTAAGCAAGGAGTGCGTCTACTCGATCGACACTCCACCCCCAACCGTTTCGGGTTCGCTGCACGTGGGTCACGTCTTCAGCTACACCCACACCGATGTGGTTGCTCGCTACAAGCGCATGAAGGGCTACGAGGTCTTCTATCCGATGGGTTGGGACGACAACGGTTTGCCAACCGAGCGCCGGGTTCAGAACTACTTCGGCGTTCGCTGCGACCCATCGCTGCCTTATGTTGAGGGTTTCGTTCCACCATTTGAGGGTGGGGACAACAAGTCGTCCAAGGCAGCCGACCAGATTCCAATTGGCCGCCGTAACTTCATCGAGCTTTGCGAGAAGCTAACCGTCGAAGATGAAAAAGCCTTTGAAGACCTTTGGCGCCAACTGGGTATTTCGGTGGACTGGGCGCAGACCTACCAGACCATTTCCCCCGCGGCTCAGGCAGTTTCCCAGAAGGCGTTCCTGGAGAACCTTCGCCGTGGCGAGGCCTACCAGTCGATGGCTCCAACCCTCTGGGACGTAACCTTCCGCACTGCCGTAGCTCAGGCCGAGCTTGAGGACCGCGACCAGCCTGGCGCCTACCACCGCGTTGGCTTCAAGGCCGACCCTGCGCTGGTTGAGGGTGGTGTCGTCTACATCGAGACCACTCGCCCCGAGCTGCTGCCAGCCTGTGTTGCCCTGGTTGCTCATCCGGACGACGCTCGCTACCAGCACCTGTTCGGCAAGACCGTAACCACTCCAATCTTCGGAGTAGAGGTTCCTGTGGTCTCGCACCACCTAGCCCAGATCGACAAGGGTTCGGGCATAGCCATGATCTGTACCTTCGGTGACGTCACCGACGTGATCTGGTGGCGCGAACTAGACCTTCCAAACCGAGCCATCATCGGCTGGGATGGTCGACTAGTCACCGAGGCCCCGGAGGCAATCACCAGCGAGGCTGGCAAGGCTGCCTATGCAGAGTTGGCTGGCAAGACCACCTTTAGCGCCAAGCAGCGCATCGTTGAGATGATGCAGGAGTCTGGCGATATGGTTGGCGAGGCTAAGCCAATCACCCACCCTGTGAAGTTCTTCGAGAAGGGTGACAAGCCACTAGAGATCGTCTCCACCCGACAGTGGTACATCCGCAACGGCGGACGCGACGAATCACTGCGTGAGCGCCTGATTGCCTCGGGCAAGGGCCTCAACTTCGTTCCGGACTTCATGCGAGTTCGCTACGAGAACTGGGTGAACGGTCTGTCCAGCGACTGGCTGATTTCGCGCCAGCGTTTCTTCGGTGTTCCAATCCCGGTCTGGTACGCCCTTGATGCAGACGGAAACCCGGACTTCAACAGCGTTCTCGTTCCTTCTTATGAGTTGCTCCCGGTTGACCCATCGAGCGATGTTCCTGCCGGTTACACCGCCGACCAGCGCGGCGTACCAGGTGGATTCATCGGTGAAGTAGACATCATGGACACCTGGGCCACCTCCAGCCTCACTCCGCAGCTTGCCGGCGGTTGGATTTCCGACCCAGAGAAGTTCAACCTGGTCTTCCCTTACGACCTGCGCCCGCAGGGTCAGGACATCATCCGCACCTGGCTGTTCAGCACCCTGCTGCGCTCCGAGCAGGAGCACGGTGTGCTGCCATGGAAGAACGCTGCAATCTCGGGTTGGATTCTAGACCCGGACCGCAAGAAGATGTCCAAGTCCAAGGGCAACGTTGTGACCCCGAACGACCTGCTGGTTCAGCACGGATCCGACGGTGTTCGTTACTGGGCAGCTAGCGCTCGTTTGGGTACTGATGCTGCGTTCGACGAGGGCATGATGAAGAACGGCCGTCGTTTGGCAATGAAGGTGCTCAACGCAGCCAAGTTCGTTCTGAGCTTTGAGGCTCCGGCCGCAGGGGCATCGGTGACCGAGCCGGTTGACCAGGCACTGCTCTTGGAGCTGGCGGACGTGGTGCGAACCGCAACCGCCGCCTTTGAGGGTTACGACCACACCCGCGCAATGGAGGTTGCCGAGAAGTTCTTCTGGAACTTCACCGACAACTACCTGGAGCTGGTGAAGGAGCGCGCCTACGGCCAGGGCGGCGCCAACGCTCAGCAGCAGTCGTCGGCTGTGCTGGCACTCCGCACTGCACTGCACGTTCAACTGCGCCTACTGGCTCCGTTCCTGCCATTTGCCACCGATGAGGTCTGGTCCTGGTGGCAAAACACCGATGCCGGTCACGCTAAGTCCATCCACCGCGCGTCCTGGCCAACCACCGATGAGCTGGTTGCCGGACTCGATGCCTCCAACCACGGTCTGCTCACCCTCGTTTCCCAGGCTCTGGTGTTCGTCCGTAAGACAAAGAGTGACGCCAAGGTTTCGATGAAGGCTCCGGTTGAATCGGCCACCCTGGTTGCCCCTGCGGCCGTTCTCACCTCGCTTCGTGCTGTGGAGAGCGACCTCAAGGGGGTTGGTCAGATTGCAACCCTGAACTACGGCGAGGCCGAGGAAATCGGTGTTGTAGACGTGGTTCTTACTCAAGTAACCGAGTAAACACAAACTCACCGCAAAAGGGTTAGGCTCTATCGCATGAGCGCTAACCCTTTTGCATTTAAGTCCACTCTGCCTTACGAGATGCCTGATTTTTCAGCCATCACCGATGCCTCCTACGCGCCAGCCTTCGAGGCTGCAATGGCGGAGCACCTGGCCGAAGTTGACGCAATTTTGAGGGCCGGTGAGCCAACCTTCGAGAACACCCTGGTTGCCCTGGAGCTGGCGGGGTCTCACCTCAGCCGCGTGGCAAACGTATTTTTCTCAAAGCACTCGAGCGACACCAACGAGACCATCGACGCACTCTACGAGGAATACGCCCCAAAGCTAAGCGCACACACCGACTCAATCGTGCTGAACCCAGCACTCTTTGCCCGCATCGATGCCGTCTTCCAAAAGCGCTCCACACTTGGTCTAGACCCTGAGAGCCTTTGGCTGGTGGAGCGCTACCACCGCCAGTGCGTGCTGGCAGGCGCCGGTCTCAACGAGAATGACCGCGACAAGCTCAAGGCCCTGAATGAGGAGCTATCAACCCTGGAGGCGCAGTTCTCCAAGAACGTATTGACCGATGGCAACGACCTGGCCGTAGTTGTTGACGACGAGGCTGAACTGGCCGGACTTAGCGAGAACGAGATTGCAGCCGCCAAGGCAGCCGCCGAAGAGCGAGGCCTTTCCGGCAAGTACCTCATCGCCATGGTCAACTTCTCGGGTCACCCACTGCTGTCAAGCCTCGAGAACCGAGCCCTGCGCCAGCGCATCCTTGAAAATGAACTGATCCGCGCCAACCGAGGCAACGAAAATGACAACCGAGCCATCCTGGTGAAGATGGCCCAGCTGCGTGCGGCCCGTGCCAAGCTCCTCGGCTTCAAGACTCACGCTCACTCGGTTACCGCGGATGAGACCGCTGGCACCCCAGAGAACGTCCACAAGATGCTGCGCCGCATTGCACCTGCCGCTATCCGAAATGCCCGCGCCGAGGCAGCCATGCTCCAGGCCGAGATCGATAAGCTGCAGGCTGCGGCTGGCCAGCCAAGTTTCGAGCTGGCCGCGTGGGACTGGGACTTCTACGCCGACAAGGTTCGACTCGCCAAATACAGCGTCGATACCGCAGCCATGAAGCCATACTTTGAGCTAGAACGCGTGCTAAACGACGGCGTTTTCTTTGCGGCTGGCCAACTCTTTGGCCTCACCTTCACCCCACGCCCAGACATCGTCTCCTACCACCCTGAGGCTCACGTCTGGGAGGTCAAGAACACCGACGGCAGCCCAGTGGGTCTGTTCATCGGTGACTTCTACACCCGCGACTCAAAGCGTGGTGGAGCCTGGATGAACAGCTTTGTGGACCAGAGTCACCTGACCGAATCACTGCCGGTGGTGCTCAACAACCTGAACATTCCAAAGCCGCCAACCGGCCAGCCAACCCTGCTCACCTTGGATGAAGTGACCACCCTGTTCCACGAGTTTGGTCACGCGCTGCACGGCCTTTTCTCAAACGTTCGGTATCCAAACTTCTCGGGTACCAGCGTTCACCGTGACTTCGTGGAGTTCCCAAGCCAGGTGAACGAGATGTGGCTACTCTGGCCCGAAGTTGTTCACAACTACGCCAAGCACCACCAGACTGGCGAGCCGCTTCCTCAGGAATGGATTGACAACCTTGAGGCCAGCCGCGTCTTCAACGAGGGTTTTGGCACCACCGCCTACCTAGCGGCAGCCGTCCTCGACCTGGCCTGGCACGAGCTAGCAGCCGGTCCAAGCACCGATGCCCTAACAGCCGATGACGTCGAAGCCTTTGAGGCCAAGGCGATTGCCGACTATGGTCTGGACTTTGCCCCGGTGCCAACTCGCTATCGCAGCACCTACTTCTCGCACATCTTCGCCGGCGGTTACTCGGCCGGATACTACGGCTACATCTGGAGCGAGGTGCTGGACGCCGATACCGTGGACTGGTTCAAGGCCAGCGGTGGCTTCAAACCGGAAAATGGAATGCGCTTCCGCGAAATGCTGCTGTCACGTGGCGGCAGCGAAGAGGCGATGGGCATGTACCGCAATTTCCGCGGGCAGGACGCCACCATTGAGCCACTGCTGAAGCGACGTGGACTGAACTAAGCCCCAGTTACTAGGCGACGCGGTTTCGCGCGAACATCTGCACGCGCCAAACTAGCACTCCGGCCAGTAAGGCCCAGAAGGCTGCACCGATACCCCATGGGGCGATTCCTGAGGCTCCGACCAGGAATGCCACCACAGCCGGCATACGGAGGTTGTCGTTTGCGGTGATCTCTTTGAGCGAGCCGCCCATGGTGCCGAGCAGTGCCAGACCGGAGGCGGCCAAGATGAGCACGCGCGGCGTTTCCAGCACAAAGGACACGGTTGGCGCCGCAAGCACTGCTAGCAAGAGATAGGCCACTCCGCCCCAGACGCTAGCCAGCCAACGACGTTCAGGCCTAGGGTGGGCGTGCTCGTTGGCGTTTAGAGCTGCCGTTATGGCAGCCAAGTTGATGGCGTAACCGCCAAAGAGCGAACTAAAAACGGTTGCCAGACCCGTGGTGGTGAGCACCGGCTTGAACGGCACCTCAAAGCCAAAGCTGTGCATGATTGCGATGCCGGGAATATTCTGGCTTGCCATGGTCACCAGGTAGAGCGGAACGGCAATTGAAACAATGGCCTGCCACTGGAACTGCGGGGCCACGAGAGAAAGCTGCGGGAACCAAATGGCGTGACTGAGGTCTGCCGGCATGAGGATGGCTATCAGGCTGTAGCTCAATATGATTGCCACCGGTGCAGCCCAGAGCGGGGCGAAGCGGAATAGCACCAGCCAGATCAGCAGGACCGGAATAATGACCGCCGGGTAGGCGACCACAGCCTGGAAAGGCGAAATGCAAAAGCTGAAGATGACTCCGGCAAGCATGGCGTTGGCTATGGGCTTGGGGATGCTAGAAACTAGCCGGCCGAGTTGAGGCCAAAGGCCAGTGAGCGCAAGAAGCAGTCCGCAAACTAAAAACGCTCCGGCCGCAACGGAGAACTCCAAGTGGAGCACGGCTGCCGAAACCAGCATTGCGGCTCCAGGGGTGCTCCAGACCACACTGATTGGCATCTTGTATTTGGCGGAAAGAACTATAGACAGGATTCCGTAGACGAGAATCATGATCACGATGGTGCTGGCGGTCTGGGAGTTGCTGGCTCCAACGGCCGTGAGGGCGGCCAAGGCAACTCCCATTGATGCAGCTGTACCTGTTGCACTCGCCACCAAGCCGGCCAGCATCGGTGCCTTGTGGTCGCGGAGGCTAATCATTTAGGTGAGCCGGAGCCTGGGTTTAGGCCGACTTGCGGGCGGTCTTCTGTGGCAGCATGCGCGGAGCTGCCCCTTCTGTGACAACTTCCTCGGTGATGAGAACAACACCGGCGTAGTCACTACCTGGGATCTCAAACATGATTGGGCCGAGGATGTCTTCCAGGATGGAGCGCAGGCCACGGGCTCCGGTCTCGCGCTTGATGGCGAGATCGGCGATGGCGTTCAGAGCGTCAGTCTCAAACTCAAGCTCGAAGCCGTCTAGCTCGAACATGCGCTGGTATTGCTTGACCAGGGCGTTGCGTGGCTTGGTGAGAATCTCTAGCAGGGCCTCGCGGTCCAGCTCGGTGACCGATGTGAGCACTGGCAGACGGCCTATGAACTCTGGAATCAAGCCAAACTTGCGAAGATCCTCAGGCTGCAACTGAGCGTAGAGGTCTCCGGTGTCTTTCGAGCTGGTGATTTCGGCACCAAAACCGATGCCCTTCTTGCCAACGCGCGCGCTGATGATCTCCTCGATACCGGCGAATGCGCCAGCAACGATGAAGAGAATGTTTGAGGTGTCCAGCTGGATGAACTCTTGCTGCGGGTGCTTGCGACCGCCCTGCGGTGGCACCGATGCCACGGTTCCTTCGAGAATCTTTAGCAAAGCCTGCTGCACACCCTCACCAGAGACATCGCGGGTGATGGAAGGGTTCTCAGCCTTGCGCGAGATCTTGTCGATCTCGTCGATGTAAATGATGCCCTGCTCGGCACGCTTCACGTCGCCGTCGGCCGCCTGCAGCAACTTGAGCAGAATATTCTCGACATCTTCGCCCACGTAGCCGGCTTCGGTAAGGGCAGTGGCATCGGCTACCGCGAATGGCACGTTTAGCCGCTTGGCCAGAGTTTGAGCAAGGTAGGTCTTACCGCAACCGGTTGGGCCAACCATGAGGATGTTGCTCTTGGCGATCTCGATGCTGTCGTGGTCTTTGCCGGCGGCGGTAAGGGTGCCGCGGCTGCGAATGCGCTTGTAGTGGTTGTAGACCGCTACAGAGAGGGCCCGCTTGGCAACGCTCTGGCCAATCACATACTCATCGAGGAAGCCAAAGATTTCCTTTGGCTTGGGGAGGTCAAACTCCTCAACCGACTCGGCGGCTGCACCAAGTTCTTCTTCGATGATTTCGTTGCAAAGCTCGATGCACTCATCGCAGATGTAGACACTGGGGCCGGCAATTAGTTTGCGAACCTGCTTCTGGCTCTTTCCGCAGAAAGAACATTTGAGCAGGTCGCCCGATTCGCCGAGTTTGGTCATGAAATAAGCATATCTACGAGGTGGGACATTTGCGTGGAGGCTACTGCCCTTATTCCGTAACGGTTTGGCCCACTATTTCGGCCAATCCGGCCAGCGATACATCCGGTTGCGCGGCCACAAAGAGGTACTCCAGGTTGTTGAGGTGCGACACCTTGCCAACCCTCTTGCCCGCCTTGTCGTGGATGCCAATCTGCGCGCCAACGTACCGCTTGTAGTCGAAGGCCAGCGTCTGGACCTTCGCCTCTCCCCCGTACATGCGAGCCAGCAGACGTTCCATTCCCTCGCGGTCGATGAAACCCTCATTATTGAACGAGACCACCGTAATAGGCGCCTTGACCGCCTGCAGCAGGTCATCCATCGCCTCCACAAATCGCGGCTTCTGATTGAAGGCGGATTTGCGCTCCCGGACATCGGTGCGCTTGTTTGCAATGCCGTAATGCTCTGGTTTATCCCAGAGCACCAGGGTTTCCCAGATGTGATAGTTACCCAGATAACTGTGCTGGTTGTAAGGCGGGTCTAGGTAAACCAAGTCGCCGTCAAATGCAGCTACCGCGTCGATTGCCTCAAGCTGAGTTGCATGGCTCTTGCCAGCTTTGCCCTGAGTCAAAATGGCGGGAAGGCGAAGCTCGATGTCATTCTTGCTTCGCGCAGCCCAGCTTTTGAGGTAGGCCATCTGCAGACCCGTGGTGGAGTCAACCCGGTCGGCCGCCTCCATGAGTGAAACCAGAAGAATCGACTCCAGCTCGGGTGGCAGGTTTTTTGCCGCTATAGCCTCGCGAATGGCATCAATGCGGGCGCCGTTCTTGGGCTGAAAGTAGCGGGCTTGCTCGCAAAAGGTTGACGTAAAGTATCCAGGTTCGCCAGCCAGACCGTTGAACTCAGCGATCAGGGCCTCGGCCTGCGAAGTCCAGTCCTCCGCGTTGGCCTGCACGTAACAGCGAGCCAAAGTTGCGGCATAAGCGTTGTGGTCGTTTGAGGCGAGCCGGTAGCCCAGGCCCTTGAGGTGGTGTCCAACCCGGGCCGTTCCCGAGAACGCATCGGCTACCGACTCCACCTGCGGAAAAGCCCCGATGACGGTGCCTATTTGCTCCAGCAGGGTGCGCTTGGAGCCCAGGTACTTGATCATCGGGGCGTTTCGAAGTTGTGGATTACTTGACCGGCTTGCGGCTGGTGAGAACCTGGTCGATCAGACCGTACTCGAGAGCCTCAGGCGCGGTAAGAATCTTGTCGCGGTCGATGTCACGGTTGACTTCGGCCGAGGACTTGTTGGAGTGCTTGCTCAGGGTGTCTTCCAGCCAGGTGCGCAGGCGCATGATTTCCTTCGCCTGAATCTCGATGTCGGAGGCCTGCCCGCGACCGGCGTCGCCTGTGGACGGCTGGTGGATCAGCACGCGCGAGTTAGGAAGGGCCATTCGCTTACCCGGAGTGCCGGCGGCCAACAGAACTGCGGCAGCCGAAGCAGCCTGGCCCAGACAGACGGTCTGGATCTGCGGGCGGATGTACATCATGGTGTCGTAAATGGCGGTCATCGCGGTGAACGAGCCACCAGGCGAGTTGATGTACATCACGATGTCGCGCTCTGGGTCCTGGCTCTCCAGAACCAGCAGCTGAGCCATGATGTCGTCGGCGCTGGCGTCGTCAACCTGAACGCCGAGGAACACGATGCGATCCTCGAAGAGCTTGTTGTATGGGTCCTGGCGCTTGTAACCGTAAGGAGTGCGCTCCTCAAAGCTAGGCAAAATGTAGCGGGAGCCTGGCATGGCCACGTTGGTACCTGGGTAGAAGTTCATGCTGGTTTCTCCTAGTTCTTACCAACACCGGTGAAGCCGGTGGCGCTTTCCTGAATGTGGTCGATGAAGCCGTACTCCAGGGCCTCGGCGGCGGTAAACCAACGGTCCCGGTCGCCGTCTTCCATTACCTGCTCAACGGTCTTGCCGGTCTGAGCGGCGGTGATGGAGGCAAGCTGCTTCTTCATGCTGGTGATGAGCTCGGCCTGAGTCTGAATGTCGCTAGCGGTTCCGCCGAAGCCACCGTGTGGCTGGTGCAACAGAACGCGAGTGTTTGGGGTGGCGTAGCGCTTACCCTTGGTGCCGGCGGTGAGTAGGAACTGCCCCATCGATGCACACATGCCAATGCCTACAGTAACGATGTCGTTTGGCACGAACTGCATGGTGTCATAGATGGCCATACCCGCGGTGATGGAACCACCTGGCGAGTTGATGTAAAGGAAAATGTCCTTGGTGGAGTCTTCGGCTGCCAGCAGCAAAATCTTGGCGCAAATCTCGTTGGCGTTGTCGTCGCGGACGTCCTCGCCCAACCAGACAATGCGGTCCTTGAGGAGGCGGTCAAAAACTGACGTGCCGCCCATGTTGTGTTCAGCCATGGCTCATAACTCCTAAACCTGTTTGGTGTTGCTAGACAAAGATAACTGCCACCGATGCGGCGACCCGCCATTGTTCGCCATTAGCAAGAAATCGGCCTCCCGAACGAACGAGAGGCCGATTCCGAATGCTTTGAGTGACTTAGTGGTCGTGACCCTCGTGGTCGTCGCCAGTCTCAAGGCCAGTTCCCAGGAAGGCGCTGATGTCGACAGCCTTACCCTTCTTGTCCTTGACCTCAGCGTGCTCGAGAACAAGCGACAGACCCTTGCGACGAGCAACCTCGGCAACATATGCCGGGATCTGACCCTGCTGGTCAATGATTTTGATGAACTCGTTAGGGTCCATCTGGTACTGCTGAGCGGTTACGTAGAGGTACTGCAGCAGCTCCTGCTCTGCAACCTTTACCTCCTCGGCCTCGGCAATGGCGTCTAGAACCATCTGGCTCTGGAAGCCCTTGGTGGTCTCCTCGGTAACTTCCTTGCGGTGCTCAGCGTCCTCAAGACGACCCTCACCCTCTAGGTGACGGTTTACGTCTGCAAGCACAACCTCGTCCGAAACTGGAACGTTGGCTGCGGCAATAATCTGCTCAAGTGCCAGGTCGCGTGCCTGAATGCTCTGGTTGTAAACCTTGCTCTCGGCCAGCTGCTTCTCCAGCGATTCCTTGAGCTCCTTCAGGGTGTCGAATTCCGATGCCAGCTGAGCGAAGGCGTCATCGGCCTTAGGAAGCTCGCGCTCCTTGACCGCAGTCAGGGTGACGGTTACCTCAGCGTCAGCACCGGCCTTGTCGCCGCCAGCAAGCTTGGTCTTGAAAGTGGTGGTCTCGCCGGCGGTGAGAGTCTCGAGAGCCTCATCAATGCCGTCCAGCAGACGACCAGAACCAATCTGGTAGGAGATGTTCTGAGCGTTGTCGATCTCGGTTCCGTCGATTGCTGCAACCAGGTCAATGGATACGAAGTCGCCGCTCTTGGCAGCGCGCTCAACGGTCTTTAGGCTGCCGAAGCGAGCGCGCAGGTTGTCGAGCTCTTCGTCGATCTCGATTGGAGCAACCTTGACCTCGTCAACAACTACCTTCAGGCCCTTGTACTCAGGAAGCTTGAACTCTGGACGAACCTCAACCTCTACCTCAAACACCAGGTTTCCCTCGAAGGTGTTCTCGTCAGGGGTGGACTTTACGTCGGCCTGCGGCTGAGCCAGCGGGCGAAGCTTGTGAGCCTCGAGAGCCTGACGGTAGAAGTCGTCGATTGCGTCGTTGATGGCATGGCCGAGGATGGCTGGCTTGCCAACGCGGGCCTCGAGAACCTTGGTAGGAACCTTGGCACCTGGACGGAAACCAGGAATGGAAACGTCCTTGGCAATGTGCTCGTAGGCGTGGTCCAGCGATGGCTTCATCTGCTCTGGAGTTACCTCGAAGCTGATCTTGACTCGGGTTGGCTTGATGCGCTCAACTTTTCCGCTCAACTTGTTCTCCTAAAAAGAAGGGCCCGCATTTCTGCGAGCCTTATTGACTGATTCTTTTTGTTAGATCAGCCAAGAGGATTCTCGCCCTCTTGGCTGATCTATAACTCGTTAGAGTCGGGATGACAGGATTTGAACCTGCAACCCCCTGTACCCAAAACAGGTGCGCTACCAAATTGCGCTACATCCCGTAGCAGCCCCTCGAAAACCTTTCAGCCCTCGTGGAACAACCTGACTAGTGTATCCCATACTTGAGCGGAAGTTCTCAAAGGTCACAGATTTGCTGCAAATTTTTCACCGATGCGAAGTTCCACTAAACTCTCTTGAGTTACACCTCGCGGATGTAGCTCAATGGTAGAGCCTCAGTCTTCCAAACTGATGGTGCGGGTTCGATTCCCGTCATCCGCTCTCAATAGGAAAAAGCCGTCAACGAAAGTTGGCGGCTTTTATTTTTGACAACCCTACCTTTGACAGCCAGGGCACCAGTAGAGCTTGCGGCCGGCAAGAAGAGCGATAGAGACTTTCTTGCCGCACACCCGGCAGCCCTCCCCTTCCCGCTTGTAGACAAAGTTGCGCTCGGCCTTTTCTGGGTTGGCCTCAAAGAGCTCATCGCGGGTAATCATCACACCGTGTTTCACACCCATGCGGAGCAGCGCCACCGCGTCATTCCAGAGGCCAACCACGAGGTCACGAGGCAGTGACTTACCGGCGGTGTAAGGGTCAAGACCGGCTCGGAATAGTAACTCCGCGCGATACACATTGCCCACTCCGCTGATCACCGACTGGTCCATCAACAGCGCCGCAATCGATTGGGAGCTGCGCCTAACTCGTGCGACGAATCGCTCCAGTTCCTCTCCGGTCGGATCTGGATTGAGCGGATCCGGTCCGAGCCGGTCGTGGATTGCTTGAACATCGTTGGTGGAGATTACCTCGCACACGGTCGGTCCACGCAGCTCGGCAAGGGCATCGGTGGAATAGAAGCGCGCACGCACTTCACCCTTGGTTGGCTGGTCTAGAAAGCCGCTTTCACCGATGCGGGTGTGCCACTGCCACTTGCCGTAGATACCCAGGTGAATGCGCACCCAGAGGTTGTTTTCAAAGTGCAGGAAGAGCTGCTTGCCAATTGCGGAAGCCTCAACCAGAACTTGTCCCGAAACCCGCACCGATGCTCCCAGGAAGCGACCCTGAGGAGAGTCAACCCAGATGCGCTGGCCGGCAAAGTGCCGATTGAACTCGTTAGCCGTTCGATGAACGGTGTGACCCTCTGGCACGTCAGCCCTCCCCGGCTTCTGTTACCGACTAGAGAATCTGGCCGGTGGTCTCGTAGATGCCAATCTTGCCAATGCGGCGGATGTGACGCTCGTCATCGCTGAACGGCTCGGATACGAAGGCCTCAATCAGTTCAAGAACCTCGGCCTGCTCGTGCTGGCGAGCGCCTACGGCAATCACGTTTGCGTCATTGTGCTGGCGAGCAAGCACTGCTGTGGAGTGGTTCCACACCAGTGCCGCGCGAACGCCCTCAACCTTGTTGGCGGCAATCTGCTCACCGTTGCCCGAGCCACCCAGAACGATACCTAGGGCCTGCACGCCGGCCTTCTGGTCGGCAACCACCGCGAGTCCGGCGTTGATGCAGAACGATGGGTAGTCGTCCAACGGGTCGTAGGAGGTGGGGCCGTGATCGATTAGCTCGTGACCCTGCTTGGTTAGCTCTTCGATTAGGAAGTGGGAAAGTTCTAGGCCGGCATGGTCGGTTGCAATGTGAATGCGCATTACTTCTTTTTCTTTGATTTGGCAGATTTAGCTGGACTCGGGGAAATCTTATGGATGGCGCCGTACTCGGCGCCCGGCTTGGGTTCGGTCCAGTTCCGGAAAAACACAAACTGGGTGAGGACCGCAGCCACCAGGTTGCTAATGAAGTAGACCGCGATCATGGCGGCGAGGCTGCTCTGCGTTATGCCATTGGTGGCCTTTGGCAGCAGCAGAATGACAACCACAATGGAGACAAAGGCCAGAACCGAGACGTTCATGAAGAATCGGCTGAACTTGGTGGTCTTACGCTTGCGGGTTACCACACCAACCAAAACCATGATGAGCCAAGTTGGGAACATTAGCAGGATTGCGCTGATCTGGGACAGCTGCATGGCGCTCTGCCAGCCCGCGATGGCGGCATACAGAAGCACTCCGAGAATGAGAGCGACTCCGTAGTTGAGGCTGGCCTCGACAGTTGGTGTGCGCTTGAAGTTCAAGGGCTCGCTCCTCACGGATATTCGGTGCTATTAGGCTAGTTGATGTATCCAGCCACCTCGACACAGGAGTCAGTTTGTCCGGCGAAAACCTCACTCGACAAGAAGCCGAAGAGCGTTCTGCGCTCATCAAAACCGAGCACTATCGAGTGGAGCTCGACCTCTCGGGAAGCGATGAGAAGTTCTACTGGTCTGGGACCACCGTCACGTTCTCGGCCAACCGCACCGGAGCTAAGACTTTTATCGATGCCATCGCCGACCGCATCACCCGTATCCAGCTCAATGGTGAAGACCTTGACCCCGCCAAGGTCTACGACGGCTACCGAATTGCGCTGGCCAACCTGCAGGCCGAAAACACCCTCATTGTGGAGGGTTTCTTCCGCTACACCAACACCGGTGTTGGCATTCACCGCTTCGTTGACCCAGTTGACAGCAACACATACCTCTACTCTCACTTCGAGCCGGCTGACAGCCGCCTCATGTACACCGTTTTCGAGCAGCCAGACCTAAAGGCAAACTTCGACTTCGTGGTTACCGCTCCGGCAGCCTGGACCGTAATTTCCAACCAGCCAGCGGCATCGGTGGACGACGTTGGCAGCGGCAAGCGCAAGTGGCACTTTGCCACCACTCCGCGCATTTCGTCTTACATCACCGCCGTGGTGGCAGGTCCTTACCACGGCATTCACGGCGAACTCATCACCAGCGCTGGTAAGAATGTGCCTCTCGGGGTCTACTGCCGTCAATCGCTCAAGGACTTTGTTGAGGCCGAGTACATGATGGACGTCACAGCTAAGGGTGTGAAGTTCTACGAGGAGAAGTTTGGTGTTGACTTCCCATTCGACAAGTACGACCAGATCTATACTCCCGAATACAACATGGGCGCGATGGAGAATGCCGGTTGCGTCACGTATAACGAGAAGTACATCTTCCGCAGTCAGCAGCCAATAGCCCTGCACGAGCGTCGCGTGGTCACCATCCTGCACGAACTTGCCCACATGTGGTTTGGCAACCTCGTGACCATGAAGTGGTGGAACGACCTCTGGCTGAACGAGTCTTTCGCCGAGTACATCTCGCACCTTGCCACCGCTGAGGTTTCGGAATTCACCGATGCTTGGACCACCTTCTGCGCGCAAGAGAAGCTATGGGCCTATGGCGAGGACCAGCTTCCAACCACCCACCCGATTGTGGATCCAATCAATGACCTCATGGACGTGGAAGCCAACTTCGACGGCATCACCTACGCGAAGGGCGCAAGTTCGCTTCAGCAGCTAGTGGCCTTCGTGGGTCAGGAGAACTTCCTGACAGGCGTTGGAAACTACTTCCGCAAGCACTCCTGGGGCAACACCGTCTTAGAAGACTTGCTGGTGGAGTTGGAAGCCAGCAGTGGACGTCAGCTCCGCGACTGGGCCGCCCAGTGGCTCGAGACTTCTGGGCTCAACACCCTCAGCCCAGCTGTGACGGTTGACGGCGACGGCAAGATTCTGGGATTCGCAGTCACCCAAGGCGCTGCGAAGGAATACCCAACCATACGCGCCCACCGCATCAAGGTTGGCTTCTACAACCTGCAGGGCTCCAAGGTGGTTCGCACCAAGCAGTTTGAAGTTGAAATCAACTCGGCCGTGGCCCAGGTGCCAGCTGCTGTTGGAGAGGCTCGACCAGACCTGATACTGCTCAACGATGACGACCAGAGCTACGCAAAGGTGCGACTGGATCGCAACTCATACGATTTTGCTCGCGAGAACCTGAGCAAGTTTGAAGACCCGCTAGCGCGCGCCCAACTCTGGGTTTCCGTCTGGAACACCGCGCGCGATGCCGAAGTGGCGCCTGCACACTTCATAGATCTGGTCCTCGATCACATCTCCACGGAGAACCAGTCGATGCTGGTGACCACAATGTTCAATCAGCTTCGCCAATTCGCCAACTACTACTTGGCGCCAAAGGGTCGCAACGACCGCATCGCAGCAGTTGCAGATCGCCTCTGGGCACTGGCAGAAAAGTCGGCGCCAGGCAGTGACATGCAGCTGCAGCTGGTATTGAACTTTGCTCGCTTGGCTCGCACCGATTCCCAGGCTGCCATTCTGCAGGGACTGCACGAGGGATCTCGCACTCTGGAAGGCCTGGAACTATCCGCCGACCTGCGCTGGGAGCTTCTTGCCGGCCTAGCCACCGTTGGCACCATCGATCGCGCTGTCGTAGACGCAGAGCTCGACAAGGACAACACCGCAAACGGTCGCGCAGGCGCGGCTGCGGCCATCGGTGCCCTGAACACTCAGGACAGCAAGCGTGAGGTCTGGCAGAAGTTGGTACACACCAATGAATGGTCAAACGCGGAGGTCATGGCGGCGGCCTACGCCTTCAACCGCACCACCACTCCCGCCATGCTCGACCCATTTGTGGAGCAGTATTTCAACGATCTGAAGTACGTCTACGAGAACAAGACCTACAAGATCGCGGAGTACATCCTGCTTGGCCTTTACCCAATGGCGCTGGCCAATAAGGATTTGGCAAACCAAACCAAGCGTTGGCTTGAGCGCAATGCCAAGGCCAACCACACCCTGCGTCGCTTACTAAAGCGCAACCTCGGCACCCTCGAACGTGCCATCGAGGCTCAGGGAATGGACAAGGGAGAGTAATGCAGACCGTAACCACCGTGGCCAACGATTGGTTTGGCGCATTCTGGACCCAGTGGCACACCCTCATCCGCATCGTCTTGATGCTGGTTTTCGCGGTGATTGGCCGCTGGATCCTGCTTCTCGTGGTTCGCCGAGTGGTTCGTTCCATTGAGGCCGGCTCACGCGTCAAGTTGAAGCTTGCCCCTCAATTTGGCGGTGAAATCAGCCCACTCACCAATGCCCGCTTGGTGCAGCGCACCAAGACCATGGCCTCGGTGCTAAACAACTTCATCACCTGGACCATCGTCATCCTCACGGTCACGGCAATCCTGAGCGAACTAGGCGTTGCCGTTGGAGCCCTAGCAGCCGGTGCCGGTCTACTCGGTGCCGGTATCGGTTTTGGAGCCCAGTCGCTCATCAAGGACCTAATCAGCGGACTATTCATCGTGGCCGAGGACCAGTATGGCGTTGGCGATAGCGTGAACCTAGGCGAGATCAGCGGCACAGTCGAATCCGTTGGCCTTCGGGTGACGCAGATTCGCGACGTAGACGGCATCCTTTGGTACGTGCGCAACGGTGAAATCATTCGGGTTGGCAACCACTCCCAGGGTTGGTCCCGCGCCCTCGTCGATGTTGCGCTGGAATACAACACCGATGTTGACGCGGCCCGCAGAATCATCGAAGAGGCCGCCGGCAAGGTGGCATCGGAGCCTGAAAACACCGCGAAGGTGCTTGGCGCACCAGAGGTCTTTGGCATTCATGTGCTGACTGGCGATCAGTTGGTGATCCGCGTGGTGCAGAAGGTCAAGTTTGGCAAGGCAGATGATCTGGCCCACGGCCTGCGCAATGAGCTCAAGCGCGCCTTGGATGCGGCGGGAATACAACTTGCCAGCGCCAAGCAGACCATCTTCGTTTCATCCAAGTAACTCTGGAGCGGCTAGGTACCCGAGTGACCGATAACTCCGAGACGATACGCATCAACAACTCGCAGGGCGAGAAGGTTGGCGGCAACTTCTACGATGCAGTTGGTGGCAGTGCCACCTTTAAGCTACTGGCCGACGAGTTTTACAAGGGAATTGAGACAGACGAGGTTTTGAGACCCATGTACCCCGAGGGAGATTTGGCACCTGCGGCCGAGCGCCTGCAGCTCTTCCTTGAGCAGTACTGGGGAGGGCCAACCACTTATCAGGAACGGCGCGGCCACCCTCGACTGAGAATGCGCCACTCCCCCTACAAGATCAACCCCGATGCCAGGGACAGGTGGATTGGCCACATGCGCACGGCTTTGGATTCGCTAGAGCTTGCCCCACTCCTAGAGGCGGAACTCTGGGCCTACCTTGAGCGTGCCGCACACAGCATGCTCAATACCTTTGAGGACTAAGGTCCTTCAGCGGGAATACGGCTGCTTAAAGACGCCGGGCCATCTTGGCCAAAACGTGACCGTGGTCTGCGCTCAGGCGAATCCAACCTTCGGCGTTGAAAACCTGAACCTCTTCGTTCTCAGTTAGGAAACCCAATCCGGCTGCCGCGAATGCTGCCGCGGTTGGAATCCGAGGGTCCTGAGGGATGCCCTTGCCCCAGATCTCGCCACGAATCCGGGCTGCGATTGGGCCGCCAACCGACTCGGGCAGGGTGTTCTTGACCTCTTCGATTCCGTCCTTAGCCAGCTGGGTCAGAACCTGTTCGTTTATGGTTCCATCCGACTCCCAACCGGTGCGCGGAGGCGCGATACCGGCCCAGGAGGCACGTTCGGATGGAGGCAGGGTCACCAGTAGTTTGCCGTCTTCGTTTGGCTCGGTCAGGCGCGCGAGACGGTCAAGGACCGCGGCGATTGGCACAACCGAGTCAACCTCGCCTGGTTCGGCCAGGTTGCAGGTGCGCAGGCCCAGAACGGTTGGACCAGAGTCCATGAGGCTGCCCGCAAAGATTGGGGCAACGTAGGCCGCAAGGATGGGACCGAAGGCGCGAAGGCGCACCATTCCTTCTGGATCAAGCCTGCGAGCACGCTGAAGATACGCCTGCAGGTCAGCGACGGTTTCGGAATCTGGGAGGACAAACGTGTTTTTCATCTGTGTCTAAACTAGCGGTGAGAGGTGCCAAATGCAGATTCCAATTCCAACCGATCCACTCGAAGACATGATTCGAACCCTGAATTTGGACGACGCGCACGGGGCTCGAACCACCGAAGACATCTTTATCGGGCCCAGCCAGTGGATGCCCCACGGAAGAGTGTTTGGCGGCCAGGTCTTGGCTCAATGCCTCGTGGCAGCCCAGCGAACCGTTGAGGTATCAAACGAGCACCCAGAAGCCCGCGTGCCTCACAGCCTGCACGGCTACTTTCTGCGCCCGGGTGACATTAACCAGCCGATTAGTTTCTCGGTGGATCGCCTGCGTGACGGTCGCTCCTTCAGCACTAGGCGCGTGCAGGCCTTCCAGAATGGCCTGCCCATCTTCTCCATGATCGTTTCGTTCCAGGTGCACGACCCAGGACTCGAGCACCAGATTCCAATGCCGATTGGAATTCCGGACCCCGAGTCACTCCCGTCGGCCGCATCGCTCATCGGTGACAACCCTCACCCAGTTGCTCAGTACTGGGCCAAGGCTCGCCCGTTTGACCTTCGCCACGTGGGCTCGCCCATCTACTTCAACGTTGCCGAGCAGGACAGAGTGCCGCACCAGGCAGTTTGGCTCAAGGCGCTGGGTGAACTTCCAGCCGACCCCAATCTGCACCGCGCCGCATTGGCGTACGTTAGCGACTACACCATCCTCGAAAGCATTTATCGCGCTCACGGCATTGCCTGGACCCATCCTGGCCTCAAGTCGGCTTCACTCGACCACGCCATGTGGTTCCACCGCGAACCAAAGGTGGACGAGTGGCTGCTCTATGTGCAGGAGAGTCCGAGCGCCCAGGGTGGTCGCGGACTGGCTCTCGGCCGCATCTACACTCGCGAAGGACAGCTGGTGGCATCGGTGGCCCAGGAGGGCATGGTGCGCGTTCCAGAGTTGCGAGAGTAGTTTTCACAGGCCCTAAAAGCCAAGTTATCCACGGTTTCTAAATCTGCACCGATGCGCCTTGAGCGCTCGAGCCAATCTGAACTCACCGATGCCCCGCAAAAGTGGCGAGGCCGGTTTCAGAAAGGTTCAAAACCATGGAGCAGATCCACATTGCTGGCATCGTTGCCACAACCCCGCGCCACCTGGTAACCCAGGATGGGCTGCCAATCACCTCATTCCGCCTAGCCTCTAGCCAGCGTCGTTTTGACAAGAGTCAGAACAAGTGGATAGACGGCGAAACCAACTGGTACACCGTCACAGCATTCCGCCAGCTCGCCATCAACATCGCACAGTCGGTGAGCAAGGGAGACCGCATCTCGGTTGCCGGCCGCATCCGGGTTCGCGACTGGGACAATGGCGACCGTGCCGGAACCAGCATCGAGGTCGAGGCCAACCACATTGGTCACGATCTGGCTTGGGGAACTTCGGTCTACACCCGCACCGTTCTGGTTCGCGACGACCTGCCTGAAGAGACCGTGGAGTCTGATCTAGACCTAGCCATGGCCTAAAAGCTCCGGGCATCGGTCTTCTGCCCTCTTTCGCCGATGCCCGGTTTGTTAGCCGCAGCCTTCCCTCTGCTACCCGGCTAACCGGCGCCTCTGAGCCGTACTCGCGCAATCTCCCAGCCTTCGGCAATCCCCCGCCTTCGGCTAAACTTATGCGCGTATCCACGGTCTCAGGGGCGCCTTCTCATGCCCGGACCATCCACCCAAGGAGCAAACACAAATGGCTGAATTCATCTACCAGATGATCAAGGCGCGCAAGGCACACGGCGACAAGGTAATCCTCGACGACGTGACCCTCGCCTTCTTCCCTGGAGCCAAGATTGGCGTGGTTGGCCCTAACGGTGCCGGTAAGTCCACCGTGCTGAAGATCATGGCCGGAATGGACACTCCAAGCAACGGTGAGGCTCGACTCGCACCGGGTTACTCGGTTGGAATGCTCATGCAGGAGCCACCGCTGGACGAGAGCCTGACCGTACTCGGAAACGTGCAGCTGGCAGTTGCCGAGACCAAGGCCAAGGTAGACCGCTTCAACCAGATTTCGGAGGAGATGGCCAGCCCAGATGCTGATTTCGACTCCCTGCTCGAGGAAATGGGCAAGCTCCAGGAGGAGATTGACCACCTGGACGCCTGGGACCTCGACAACCAGCTGGAGCAAGCCATGGATGCCCTCCGCTGCCCACCGAGCGACATGCCGGTAACCCACCTCTCGGGTGGTGAGCGCCGCCGCGTGGCGCTGTGCAAGCTTCTACTCGAGAAACCAGACCTACTGCTGCTCGACGAGCCAACCAACCACCTCGACGCCGAGAGCGTACTCTGGCTCGAGCAGCACCTGGCCAAGTACCCGGGTGCAGTTCTGGCCGTAACTCACGACCGTTACTTCCTAGACAACGTGGCCGAGTGGATTCTCGAGCTCGACCGCGGTCGCGCCTATCCGTATGAGGGCAACTACTCCACCTACCTGGAGAAGAAGGCCGAACGTCTAGAGGTGCAGGGCAAGAAGGACGCCAAGCTGGCCAAGCGCTTGGGCGAAGAGCTCGAGTGGGTTCGCTCCTCCCCTAAGGCTCGCCAGAGCAAGAGCAAGGCACGTCTGGCCCGCTACGAGGAGATGGCCGCCGAGGCAGACCGCACCAGAAAGTTGGACTTCGAAGAAATCCAGATTCCCGCCGGTCCTCGTCTGGGCAACATCGTCATCGAGGCCAAGGACTTGCAGAAGGGCTTCGATGGCCGCTCGCTAATCAACGGCCTTAGCTTCAGCCTTCCACGCAACGGCATCGTTGGAGTCATTGGCCCCAACGGTGTTGGTAAGTCCACCCTCTTCAAGACCATAGTTGGCCTGGAGAAGCTAGACGGTGGTGACCTCAAGATTGGTGAGACCGTCAAGATCTCCTACGTTGACCAGGGTCGTGGCGGAATTGACCCAAACAAGACCCTCTTTGAGGTGGTCTCCGATGGTCTGGATTACATGCAGGTTGGCGGTCAAGAAATGCCTTCCCGCGCCTATGTGGCGGCCTTTGGATTCAAGGGAGCCGACCAGCAGAAGCCTGCGGGAGTGCTCTCCGGTGGTGAGCGCAACCGCCTCAACCTCGCTCTCACTCTGAAGCAGGGTGGAAACCTTCTTCTCCTTGACGAGCCAACCAACGACCTCGATGTTGAGACGCTCTCCAGCCTGGAGAACGCGCTGCTCCAGTTCCCTGGTTGTGCCGTGGTCATCACCCACGACCGTTGGTTCCTAGACCGCGTGGCAACCCACATCCTGGCATACGAGGGCAACGACGATAAGCCAGACTCCTGGTACTGGTTCGAAGGTAACTTCGAGGCATACGAGGAAAACAAGATTGCTCGCATGGGTCTCGAGGCGGCTAAGCCGCACCGCTCCACCTACCGTCGCCTAACCCGCGACGGCTAAGAGCCCCATACGAGAGAATGCCCGGTGCCTATTCCACCGGGCATTCAACGTTTAACTTCTACTTTTCCAACAACTCTCGGATTGCAGCCTCGAAGACCTCGTTGTGACGGTCCACCTCAACCTCGGTGGTAGTCGGACACATCAGGGCCATGTTGTGGAACGGTGTGAGCATGACTCCACGGTTCAGGCAGTACAGGTGCAGAAAGTCCTCAAGGTCGCCGTCATAGCTGGCCAGCGAATCAGTTCCGTTAATTGGATACGGCTTGGCAAATCGGTACTCCGCCCTGGCACCCAGCTGATTGATGCTCCAAGGCAACTCGTAGCGGTCAAACAGTTCCTGCACTCCGTTGGTGAACCGGGTTGCAAGGTCAATCATGCGGTCAAAGTTCTCGGGGGTAAGAACCTGCTCCAATGCCGCTCGCATGGCAGCAACCTGAAGCGGGTTGCCGGCAAGGGTTCCACCCACACCACCCATGTCCACCAGGTCTAGGTCGGTGCGGTCAAGCACACGCTGAGCCAACTCGGCACTGAGACCGTACGTGCCGGTTGGAATGCCTCCCGCGATGGCCTTGCCGATAACAAATACGTCAGGCTCGAGGTTGTCTCGACGGGTCATTCCTCCCCAGCCGGCGCTGAAGGTGTGAGTCTCATCGATGATAAGCAGCGCGTTGTACTTGCGAGTTAGCTCACGCACACCGGCAAGGTAACCCGGCTCCGGAAGCACAATGCCAATGTTGGTCATTGCCGGCTCCATGAGCACTGCCGCAACGTCGCCGTGGGCCAGCTGGCGCTCAAGCCCCACCAGGTCGTTGAACTCAGCCACCCTAGAAGTCATGGTTACCGGCACTGGCGCGCCAACGTTTCCGGGACGATCCATTCCCTCACCGTCAGGGCCAACCACAATCAGCGACTCATCAACTGAGCCGTGGTAGCAGTAGCTGTTGACCAGAATCTTTGGCTTGCCAGTTATGGCGCGCACTAGTCGAATTGCCCAGCGGTTGGCATCGGTGGCGGTTAGCGAGAAAGACCACTTTGCCATGCCAAATCGCTCGGTCAGGTTGGCACCAACCCACTCGGCGTCTTCGGTAGGAAGCATCGTAGTAAAACCGCCCAGGTCTGCAACGCGCTTGGTGACTGCCTCGACAACCGCTGGCGCAGAGTGGCCCGTCATTGCGCCGGTGTCACCTAGGGCAAAGTCAATGTACTGGTTGCCGTCGATGTCCCAAACCGTGTTGCCGTGCGCGCGGTCTAAGTAGATGGGAAAGCCACCAGCCTTCTTGTTCATCCAGGTCATTGGCACACGCCCAAAGAGGTGGTCAGCTTTGGCGTAGGCGGCTGCGCTCTTGGGATGGGCGGCTAAAAAGGATTCGCGTTCGCGCTCAAAGAGGCGACTAAGGACGGCTCTGTCAATCATGCCCTCAGCCTAACCGAGCGCGGTGATGCTCAACGGAGCGACAAACCCCAGAACTAGCGAATGTACCGAGTGAAGGCCTTGCGCGTCTTGCTCATCTTTGGTGCCACAACCGCGTTGCAGTAACCCTGATTCGGGTTCTTGGCAAAGAAGTCCTGGTGGTATTCCTCACCCACAAAGTAGTTGGACAAAGGAGCAATCTCGGTGACAATCGCAGGACCCCAAATGGCCATTGCTCGGTCACGCGCGGCCTCAAACTGCTCTCGCTGCTCGTCATCGGTGTAGAACATACAACTGCGGTACTGGGTACCCACATCCGCGCCCTGCCGGTTCAGCTGGGTTGGGTCGTGCAGCGTAAAGAACATATCCAAAATCACCGATGCAGGAATCTGGCTCTCATCGAAAGTGACCTTGGCCACCTCGGCGTGCCCAGTGTTGCCACTGCACACCTGCTCGTAGCTTGGATTTGGCAGGGCACCGCCAGAGTAACCAACCTCAACGTCGGACACTCCTACGAACTGCATGAAGGTGCTATCGAGGCACCAGAAACAACCGCCACCGAGTACAAAACTAGTCATGTAGATAGCCTAGGCTGTTGGGGTGCAAGGCAAGCGAAACCCAAATCTTGGATGGGCTCTCACCATAGCCAGCAGCTTCCTTTTCGGAATAAATGCGGGAACCTCAAAGGTCCTAGTACATGCCGGCTTCTCCCCTAATTTCATTGTTGGGTTCCGCTCAACCGTTACGGCTGTACTTGCCCTTGCGCTGGTGCTGGTTTGGAACCCTAAGGTCCTAAAAGTCACATTGCGTGAGATACCTATGCTGATCGCATTCGGTGTTCTGGGACTCGCGATGATGCAGTGGACCTACACCAACGGTGTCAGTCGCCTCCCGGTTGGCATCTGCCTGTTGATTGAGTACTTGGCCAGCGTGGTCGTGCCAATCGTCAGCTGGCTGCTGTTCCGAAAGAAGGCCGGTCGAGGCATTTGGCTGGGCATTGCGCTAGCAATGGCGGGAGTAGTTGTGGTTTCCCAGTTCTGGCACGCCACCCTGGACCCTCTTGGGCTCGTGTTTGCCTTCGGTGCCATGGGAGCTGCGACGTTTTATTTCATCGCTTCTGAACACATTCAGAAGAGCCGTGACTCCTACTCGCTGCTGTTCTACAGTATGACCGCCAGCGCGGTCTTTTGGTGGACTTTCGTTCGGCCTTCACTTCAGGATCAGCCAAGCCTCACGGAAACGCTAAACCTTAGCGGCAATCTAAGCCAGGTAAATGTGCCGATGTGGTTTGGCTTACTCTGGCTTGGCGTTTTTGGATCGTTCTTGCCAATGCTCTTCAACTATCTAGCATTGCGCCATCTGCACTCCACGGGAGTGGGCTTGGCTAGCATCAGTGAGGTTGTTTTTGCCTTCCTGTTTGGAGCGCTTTGGCTTGGCGAGAACGTTTCAGGAATACAACTCGCCGGTGCTGTGTTAGTTATTGCTGGAATTGTGATCGCGCAGCTATCCACCAGCCCCGTTGCCATCACCAAATTTAGGAAGAGTAAATGACCGAACTAACCCAGGGCGGAACTGTTGCCCTTACCGGCGAATCCTTCATGGACACCGTTTCAAAAGATGGCATCACCATCGTTGACTTTTGGGCCGAGTGGTGCGGACCATGCCGACAGTTTGGTCCGGTCTTTGAGGAGGCCAGCAAGCGCCACCTCAACATCACCTTCGGCAAGGTTGATACCGAGGCAGAGCAGCAACTTGCAGCTCAGGCAAACATCACTTCCATCCCAACGCTGATGGCATTCCGCGATGGCGTTCTGCTCTACAACCGTCCAGGTGCCATGAACGCAGCCGGTTTCGAGGAACTTATCGCGGCAATCGAAGGCCTAGACATGGTTGCCGTAAAGGCCGAAATCGCTGCCGGTGAGGCAGCCAGCAGCAACTAAGACTTTCTTCACGGAAAAGAGAAGCGGGACCCCGGTTGGGGTCCCGCTTCTTGTTTGAGGCCGTTAACTATTTGGTCGAAACCAGGTCGTGACTGCCGAGTTCATAGCCGAACGCCTCTGCTACTGCTGGGTGCATCACGCGACCCAGGTGCGTGTTCAGGCCCTTTGCCAGGGCTGCGTCGTCCGCCAGTGCCTTGGCAACGCCCTTGTTTGCGAGAGCAATCACGTAAGGCAGGGTGGCATTGGTAAGAGCCGCAGTTGAGGTGGCTGGCACCGCACCAGGCATGTTTGCCACGCAGTAGTAGGTGGAGTTGTGGACCCGGAAGGTCGGGGCGTCGTGAGTGGTGGCGTGCGAGCCCTCGAAGCAACCACCTTGATCAATGGCGATGTCAACCAGAACCGAACCCGGTTTCATGTGCTTCACCATGGCATCTGTGACCAGCTTTGGAGCCTTTGCGCCAGGAATAAGTACAGAACCGATCACGAGGTCAGCGGTCTTCAGCTGCTCGGCAATCTCCAACTTGCTGCTGGCGCGAGTCTTGATGGCGCCGTGGTAGGCGGTGTCCAGCTGACGCAGACGCTGAATGGAGTTGTCGATGATTGTCACATCAGCACGCATGCCCAGGGCAATGGCAGCGGCGTTCTCGCCGGCAACTCCACCACCGATGACTACGACCTTGGCTGGCGCGGTTCCCGGAACGCCGCCCATGAGTACGCCGGTGCCACCGAGCGGGGCCGAAAGGTAGTTGGCGCCGATCTGAGCCGAGAGGCGACCGGCAACCTCGCTCATCGGCTGAAGCAGAGGAAGCGAACGGTCAGCGAGCTGAACGGTCTCGTAGGCGATTCCGGTGGTTCCGGCAGCGAGAAGGGCATCGGTGAGGTGCTTCTCAGCGGCTAGGTGCAGGTAGGTGAAGAGCACCTGGTCGGCACGCATGAGCGGATACTCGCTCTCGAGTGGCTCCTTGACTTTCAGCAGTAGGTCACCCTTGGCCCAAACCTCAGCTGCGCTGCCGAGCAACTGGGCACCCTGACGCTCGTAGTCTGCGTCGGCGAAGCCCGACTTCACGCCGGCCCCGGCCTGAATGAATACCTCGTGACCGTTGGCCACCAGTTCGTGCACACCCGCTGGGGTGATGGCAACGCGGCCCTCATTGTTTTTGATCTCGGTTGGAATGCCTACTCGCATGATTGCGCCCTTCACTAGAACTGGTGCAAGTCTGGCAAATCTGCGTTGAAAAATGTCTTTGACCGCAGTATCTTCGGCTAACTAGGCTGTATGTCAGAAGAATCAGCGTGAAACGGGTTGAATATGGCTGCTCCATCGAAGAATTCGCACAGCATCGAAATCGACGACATCGATCGGCAGCTGCTGCGCCTGCTGGAGCAGGACGCCAGGATGACCAATGCCGACCTGGCCTCGTCAGTCGGCATCGCCCAGAGCACCTGCATTCAGCGAGTCCGCAACTTGATCAAATCTGGCGTGATCGAGGGTTTTCACGCCAAGATCAACCCGGGGGCAACCGGTCAGGGGCTCCAAGTACTGATCAACGTGACTTTGCGCGCCACCGCCCGCCAACAGCTGAGCGCTTTCATGGACGAAATGAAGGCACTCCCCGAGGTCCAGCAGGTGTTCTTCCTCGGAGGAAGCGAAGACTTCATCCTGCACCTAGCTACCACCGACAGTGACCACGTGCGAGAGTTTGTACTCGCCAATCTCTCGGCCAACCCCGCTGTTGCCAATACCAGAACCAACATCATCTTTGAGCACGCAGACTAGCCCTTCGAAAATCGTTCGTATCCAAACGACTTAGGCCAACCTAAGTAAATACTTAAGAAAATATCGCCCAAACTGCGAGCGCCCTCGTTATCCATTCGTTACAAATGAACTGTGGCACTGGAGAGGCGCCACAGAAAGTTTGAGGGCGTCATGCACCTGGCAGCGCAAAATCTATGGGGGCTGGATCCGCTAACGCTGAGTCGCTGGCAATTCGGTCTAACCACCGTCTACCACTTCCTATTCGTTCCGCTAACCATCGGAATGGTTCTCTTGGTTGCAATCATGCAGACCGCCTGGGTTCGCACCAACAACGAGAAGTGGCTGAAACTAACCAAGCTCTTTGGCAAGCTCTTCCTAATCAACTTCGCCATGGGTGTGGTCACGGGAATTGTTCAGGAGTTCCAGTTCGGTATGAACTGGTCTGACTACTCGCGCTTCGTTGGCGACGTGTTCGGCGCCCCGCTTGCAATGGAGGGCCTGCTCGCGTTCTTCTTCGAGGCAACCTTTATTGGACTCTGGATTTTTGGTTGGGGTCGCCTCAGCAAGAAGGTCCACCTCATGACCATCTGGGTGACCACCCTTGGTGTCTGGCTTAGTGCTTACTTCATCTTGGCCGCCAACGCCTTCATGCAGCACCCAGTGGGTTTCGACATCAACGAGGCCAAGAACCGCGCGGAGCTGACCGACATCGGTGCAGTGCTAACCAACATTGTTGCCCTGAACCAGTTCCCTCACACCATCACCGCTTCAATCATGTTTGCCGGCGGTGTGATGATTGCAGTGAGCGCCTACCACCTAAAGCGCAAGCAATACATGGATAGCATGTACACCGGCCTGCGATTCGGATTATGGGCCTCGCTGCTCGGCGGTATCGGCACCGTTATCAGCGGTGACGGACTGGGCCTAGCCATGGTTCAGACCCAGCCCATGAAAATGGCTGCCGCTGAGGCGCTTTACAAGACCTCTACCGGCTATGACGCCTCGTTCTCGCTCTTCAGCTGGGGAACCCCAGACGGCACCAGCGAGATCTTCTCGGTGCGCGTTCCTTACCTACTAAGTTTCTTGAGCACGCACTCCCTCAACGGAACCGTAGAGGGCCTCAATGACCTCCAGGCTCAGTACGTGCACCTTTACGGAGCAGGCAACTACATGCCCATCATCTGGCTCACCTACTGGTCGTTCCGATGGATGATCGGCCTAGGAATGTTGGCGATGCTGATTGCAGTAGTTGGCCTCATACTCACCCGCAAGGGCCGCGTCAACCTGCCAACCTGGACCTGGAACCTTTCCATCTGGGCTGCACCTCTGGGGGTTATCGCCATCTCGATCGGTTGGCTCTTCACCGAGATGGGCCGACAGCCCTGGCTGGTCTTCTCCCTCATGAAGACTTCAGCCGGCGTTTCCCCCGGAATCACCGCACTTGACGTGCTGATTTCCATCGTTGTGTTCACCCTCATCTACGGAGTGCTAGCGGTGGTTGAGTTCAAGATTCTGCGCAAGGCCATTGATGCCGGTCCAGACGTCTTGGTGGCTGAAGAAAACACCGATGCCGAGCAGCTGACCGTGGCCTACTAGGAATCAAAGGAGAAAAGCAAAATGGCTCTAAATCACATCTGGTTCCTAATCGTAGGATTCCTCTTTATCGGGTACTTCGTGCTCGACGGCTTCGACTTCGGTGTTGGAATGTCACTGCCTTTCCTAGGTAAAGACGACACCGATCGCCGAGTCCTCATCAACACCATCGGCCCGGTCTGGGACCTAAATGAGACCTGGGTTATCGTTGCCGGCGCCTCCCTGTTCGCCTCTTTCCCGGAGTGGTACGCATCGTTGTTCAGTGGCTTCTACCTAGCCCTGCTGCTCATCCTGGCGGCCCTGATTGCCCGAGGTGTGGCGTTTGAATACCGCGGCAAGGGAGACACCGCCAAGTGGCGCAAGACCTTCGACTGGATGATCGTGATCGGTTCGGCTCTTCCAGCTCTGCTCTGGGGTGTTGCTTTCGCAAACATCGTTCAGGGTGTGCCGCTAAACGCACAACACATCTACACCGGCACCCTGTTTACCCTGCTCAACCCATACGGCCTTCTCGGCGGTCTGACCACCCTCACCGTGTTCTTCCTGCACGGCCTGGTGTTCATCACGCTGAAGACCGACGGCGAGATCAAGGACCGCGCTCGTGCTCTGGCAAAGAAGGTTGGCTACGTTGCAACCGTAATCGCCGCCAGCTTCCTGCTCTGGACCCTGTTCGCGCACTTCAGCATCATCGGTGCGGTTCTTACCGTGGTTGCAGCGCTGGCACTGCTTGCCGCTCAGCTGGCACACTTTGCCAAACGTGACGGTCAGGCATTCTCGCTCATGGTGGTAACCATCATCACCGCCGTGGGTGCACTGTTCGCCGCGCTCTACCCAAATGTTCTGCCTTCAACCACCGATGCTGCCTACAGCCTGACCATCGAGAACGCGTCTAGCAGCCAGTACACTCTGACTGTAATGACTTGGGTTGCGGCAATCATGATTCCGTTTGTTCTGGCCTACCAGACCTGGACCTACTGGGTATTCCGCAAGCGCGTTAGCCGCAAGAGCATTCCTGCCGGCTCGCACTAAAACGATTCGCAACTAAGCAGAAGGGACGAGTGGAGCATTAAGCCGCTTGACCCTCGCCTACTGAAGACCGCCAGAGCGGCCCGCTGGTTCATCGCCGGCGTGGTCGCTCTGTCGGCTTTAAGTGCGGTTTGCACCATAGGTTTCGCCTGGAACCTCAGCCTGTTTATTTCGCGAATGTTTGCGGCGCCATATCTGGGCAGCAACTATGACACCATCTTCTTCGTTTTCGTTTTTGGTGCCGCCCGAGCCTTGCTGGTCTGGCTTCAGGAAGTTCTCGCGGTGCGAGCCGCCCTAGCTTCCAAGGTTCAACTTCGCGCCGCCTTCCTGGCCGCGGTGAATGGCCTAGGCCCCGGCTGGCTGGCTGGCCGCAACGTTAGCGATGTGGCCCTGCTCGCCACCCACCGCATCGATGCCCTGGATGCCTACTTCTCGCGCTTCCTGCCGTCGCTGATTGGCACAGGCCTGGTCACACCATTGATGACTCTTGCCATCTTTGGTCAGGACTTTTGGAGCGGCGTGATTGTGCTCTGCACACTCCCCCTGATCCCCCTGTTTATGATCTTCATCGGCTGGGCAACCCAGGACGTCCAGCGGCGCCAGCTCGGTGCGCTAAACACATTGGCCAGCCACTTCACCGATGTCCTTCGCGGACTCACCACACTCCGTGTCTTTGGGCGCCTCAATCACCAGGTGGAGGCTATCCGAGCCAACTCCGAGGCATTCCGCAAACGCACCATGAAGGTGCTACGCATGTCGTTCCTCAGCGGCTTGGCTCTGGAAGTGGGATCATCGCTGGCCGTGGCCCTGGTGGCGGTCTCGATCGGTCTTCGTCTCATCGATGGCTCCATCGCCCTTGGCCCTGGTCTCTTTGCCCTGCTCCTGGCTCCCGAGGCATTCCTCCCCATTAGGCAGGTTGGCACCAACTTCCACGCATCCAACGAGGGTGTTGCCGCTTCTGCTGAACTGCTAGATGCCATCGACGCAGCAGCGCTGACACCGCCCACCAATGAATCAAAGCTTGCCGCCAGGTTCGAGCCAGGTCTGGTGAACCAGTTGGTTGGCCCAAGCGGGGCTGGCAAGACCACCACCCTCAATCGGCTTCGCAGTGAACTAGGCGTGGCATCGGTGGCATGGATGCCGCAACGCAGCGCTCTACTAACTGGAACCGTGCTTGCAAACATTGTGGGGCCGGCTGAGAACCCAGACGCACCATCGTTGACCGAGGCCCTTGCCCTGGCGGCCTTGGACGATGTGGATCTACAACTTAGAGTTTCGGATGCGTCCACGAACATGAGCGGCGGGCAGCTGCAGCGCGTGGCGCTAGCCAGAGCTTTCTACCGCTGCCTGTCGAGCAACACCGATTGGTTGATCTTGGACGAACCGCTGAGCGCACTGGATGCAAAGTGCTCCGCTCGCGTGAGCGAGTCTTTGCAGCGCTTTGCCCTAGCCGGAAAGCGAGTCGTGGTCGCGTCACACCAGCCGCTCGCAATATCGGTGAAGGAAATGCAGGTGACAGATGTCTAGATTCAACCTGAGACTGGGCCTGCCAAACTCTCGAGGCTTTGGGCTCGGCCTATTCCTGACCTCGCTCGAGGGACTCTCAGCGGCCGCCTTGCTAGCCTGCAGTGCTTGGCTCATTAGCGCGGCTGCGGAGCAACCGCCAATTCTTTACCTCAACATGGCGATAGTGGGCGTGCGAGGCTTCGCACTCGGCCGGGCCTTTTTCCGCTACACCCAGCGCTTATCGCTCCACGACGCCACCTTCCGCTTACAGACGCAGCTGCGTCCCCGAATCTTCAGCTCTGTGGCGCCACTGGCACCGGCAGGCCTGCAGGGAATCTCGAGAGGCAATCTCGCTTCGCGACTCATCAACGATGTAGAAGAGATCCAAAACCTGGGCGTGCGGGCTGTGGCTCCGGTGGTTCAGAGCCTGGTCGTGTCGGTGGCATCGGTGGTTGCATTGGCTTTGCTGGCACCCTCAACTTCAGCCTGGCGCATTCTCTTGGAGACTCTGGTGGTTTCCGCGCTTGTTGCACTGCCCGCCTCTGCGTATTGGAACCGCAAACAGGTTGCCAAGGCCACCGATGTCCGCGAGCAGCTGCAGGCCGAGACACTTGAGTACCTGGAGAATCAAGACCTGCTTCAGGCGTACGGTTGGGAAGCTACCAAACTCGCTGCTTTGGCCAAACTGGACCGCGGACTCGCCAAGGCGCAGTCGCGCTTCGCGATGACCGCTGGTTTTGGCTCTGCGATGTTTAGCCTGTTCTCCACGCTTGCGGTCTGCTACCTAGCACTGGCGGGTGCACACGGCGTTGAAGACGGCACGCTTGATCGCCGAATGTTGGCGGTTTTGGCGCTACTTCCAATGGCGGTCTTTGAGATCTTTGCGCAGCTGCAGCCCGCCGTGTTTTCGGGACAGCGCTACTCCCCTAGCGCAAGGCGCGTGGAAGCATTGCTTTCAAGTGTGGTTCCAGGCGTAGCCGAACCGAGCACGGGTCAAGCCGAGTTGGGCAAGGTGGAGAACATCGACCTGACGGACGCAACCTTCTGTTACCCCGACTCGAAAGTGACTATTGGACCAGTGACATTCTCACTGCGTGCCGGTAATTCCCTGGCGCTAACTGGGCCCAGTGGCGCAGGTAAAACCACCCTTGCCTACGGCCTGGCTGGCTTCCTCCGAGCCAATGCCGGCAGTGTTGCAATCAATGGTCGACCAATCAACGAGTACAGCGAGGCATCCTTGCGTGCTCGAATCGGCTACCTGGAACAGAGTCCAACAATTTTCAACGCCAGCCTCAAGGCCAATCTGCTTATTGGTAAAC